>Ga0209147_100063_pt1 | contig 241980 bp, 197 predicted proteins | sample AraplaCol_mLB_r2_FD_184278 | JGI IMG/M metagenome (GOLD analysis project Ga0209147, IMG submission 184278) | Arabidopsis root microbial communities from North Carolina, USA - plate scrape CL_Col_mLB_r2 (SPAdes) (version 2) | ecosystem: Host-associated > Plants > Roots > Endosphere | place: USA... | reverse complement strand
TGTCCGCCTCGCGCAGGATGGTGACCATCTGTTCTTCGGTAAACCGGCTCTTCTTCATGACTTCCTTTTCTCCGTTGGAAGCCATTCTCTCAAGTTTCAACTGGTCCGAAAATTCCAGGGCAGGTCACCGGTTCCCGCAGTCACAACGCCCCCAGCGCCCCCGGGCGATCAACCGCGCCCCCCTTTCCCGGCCGCCGCTTCGCGACCGCCGCGCGCACACCAAATTTTTACGCTTGTAAAAATTTTGGCCAGAGAGAATGACGCGCTGAAAACAGAAACAGCCCGTCCGCTGCCCGTGCACGGGCCTCCGCAACCTCCTTCGGCCCACAACCCGATCGCTCACGGAAGACGAGATGCCCACGAACCAGGATGCACGCCCGACTGCCGGGTCGAACCACGGGGAATTCGCGCTGAGTGAAGTCCCGCTCGAGAAACGCACCGGCTTCCTGTCCATCACGATGGTGCTGCTGAGCTTCACGTTCTTCACCGGGACGATGTTCGCCGGCGGCAAGATCGGCGTCGCCTTCGATGTCGTCAGCATGATCCAGATCGCCGTGATCGGTAACCTGCTGCTCGCCGCCTATGCGGCGTCGCTTGCGCTGATCGCCGCGCGCAGCGGCCTGAATGCGGTGCTGATGGGGCGCTTCTGCTTCGGCGAAGTCGGCAGCAAGCTGTCCGATTTCCTGCTCGGCTTCGCGGAACTCGGCTGGTACGCATGGGGCACCGCGACGGTCGCCATCGTGCTGGTCAAGCTGCTCGGCTGGCCCGCGTCGGTGACCACGCCGTTGATGATCCTGTTCGGCTTCGGATTCTCGATCACGGCCATCATCGGCTATCGCGGCATGGACGTGCTGTCGCGCGTGTCCGTGCCGTTGATGTTCGTGCTGCTGATGACGTCGATGTGGATCGCCACCCGCGATATCGGCGGGTGGGCCGGCCTCAAGCACGTCGTGCCGACGCATCCGATGCAGTTCTCGGCCGCGGTGACGATGGTCATCGGCACCTTCGCGAGCGGCGCCACGCAGGCGACCAACTGGACGCGCCTCGCCCGCAGCGCGCGCAGCGCCGTGTCGGCCAGCATGATCGGGTTCTTCGCGGGCAACGGCCTGATGATCGTCGCGGGCGCGTACTGCGCGATCGTCTATCAGCAGGCCGACATCGTCGAGGTGATGATGCTGCAGGGCCTGTCGATCGCGGCGGTCGTGATGCTGTGCCTGAATCTCTGGACCATCCAGGGGCCGACGATGTACAACGTGGCCGCCGCCGGCTGCCATCTGCTGCGCACCGAGCGGCGCCGCACGCTCGTCCTCGTGGGGGCGGCGATCGGCATCGTGCTCGCGGTCGGCGGGATGTACGAGCTGCTGATTCCGTTCCTCGTGCTGCTCGGCTCGATCATTCCGCCCGTCGGCGGCGTGATCATGGCGGACTACTGGTACCGCCATCGCGGCACCTACCCGTCGCTTGCGACCGCCCGCCTGCCGCGCTTCAACCTGGTCGGCCTGGCCGCCTATGCGATCGGTGCGATACTCGCCTACACCTCGCCGTGGATCGCGCCGATCGTCGGCATCGCGGCGTCCGCCGCCGCGTATATCGTGCTGCTGCAGGTTGCCCGCGCGTTCTCGCGCGAGCCGTCCGTCCAGGGCGAATGATTCCGCTGCGCGCCCTTCCGGCCCCACTCGAACGACAGGAACCCACATGAAGATCATCAACGCCAGATTGCGCGGCCGTAGCGGCCTCTTCACGATCGACCTCGATGCGGACACGATCCGTGCGATCGACCTCCAGCCGTCGCCGCTGACGCCGCAAGGGAACGACGTCATCGATGCCGGCAGCAATCTCGTCATCCCGCCGCTGGTCGAGCCGCATATCCATCTCGATGCGACGCTGACCGCCGGCGAACCCGAATGGAACATGAGCGGCACGCTGTTCGAAGGCATCGAGCGATGGGGCCAGCGCAAGGCCACGATCACGCACGACGATACGAAATCCCGCGCGCACACGACGATCGGGATGCTGCGCGACAACGGCATCCAGCACGTGCGCACGCACGTGGACGTCACCGATCCCACGCTCGCCGCGTTGAAGGCGATGGTCGAAGTCAGGGAAGAGGCGCGCGATCTCATCGACCTGCAGATCGTCGCGTTTCCGCAGGAAGGCATCGAATCGTTCGACAACGGCCGCGCGTTGATGGAGCGCGCGATCGACATGGGCGCCGACGTCGTCGGCGGCATTCCGCATTTCGAGAACACGCGCGACCAGGGCGTGAGCTCCATCAAGTTCCTGATGGATCTCGCGGAGCGCAAGGGCTGCCTCGTCGACGTCCATTGCGACGAAACCGACGATCCGCAATCACGCTTCCTGGAAGTGCTCGCCGAGGAAGCGCGGGTACGCGGGATGGGCAAGCGCGTCACCGCGAGCCACACGACCGCGATGGGTTCCTACGACAACGCTTATTGCTCGAAGCTGTTCCGGCTGCTGAAGCGCTCGGAGATTCATTTCATTTCGTGTCCGACCGAAAGCATCCACCTGCAGGGGCGTTTCGACACCTACCCGAAACGGCGCGGCATCACGCGTGTGGCGGAGCTCGATCGCGCCGGCATCAACGTGTGCTTCGGGCAGGATTCGATCAAGGACCCGTGGTACCCCGCCGGCAACGGCAACATCCTGCGCATTCTCGACGTGGGCCTGCACGTGTGCCACATGCTCGGATACGAAGACCTGCAGCGGTGCCTCGATTTCGTCACCGAGCACAGCGCAAACGCGATGTCCCTCGGCGACCGGTACGGCCTCGCCGTCGGGCGGCCGGCCAATCTGCTGATCCTCGACGCCGATAGCGACTACGAAGTGATTCGCAAGCAGGCCAGGGTGCGTATGTCGCTGCGCGGCGGGAAGGTCATCATGCAGCGCGCGCCGGAACACATCACCTATCCCGAAGCGAACGCGCGTTGAGCGGGCGGCGGCTCCGGCCCGACATGCCGGTGGAGAACCAAGCGATGAACCCGTCCGCGCCGACCGCAGAGCCGCCTGACCGGCCACCCGGCCGGCGGGAAGCGCTGCGCGATACCCTCGAGGCGGCCATTCTCGCCGCCGCCGAGGAGTCGTTTTCCACGTATGGATTCGAAGGGAGTTCCGTTGCGTCGATCGCGGCGGCGGCCGGCCTGTCGAAGCAGAACCTGATGTACTACTTCCCGACGAAGCTGGCGCTCTACAGACGCGTGCTGGACGACGTCCTGCGGGACTGGCTCGGCAGGATGCGGGAGTTCGCGGCGCCCGAGCGCGAGCCGGCGGAAGCGATGTCGGCCTATATCCGCGCCAAACTCGAATTTTCCCGGAACCGCCCGCATGGATCGCGGGTGTTCGCGCTGGAGATCATCGGTGGCGCGAAGACCTACGGAAAGGAGATCCGCAAGCAACTGATCCCGGTGCTGCGGGACGACATCCGGGTGCTCGAACGCTGGATCGACGAAGGCAAGGTCCGGCAGGTCGATGCCGAGCACCTGTTCTTCCTGATCTGGGCAGCGACGCAGTCGTATGCGGATTTCGCGTCGCAGATGCTGCTGGTGCTCGGCAAGCGCGCGCTGGGGAGCGACGATTTCGACGCGGCCTATCGCACGATCTCGGACCTGGTGCTCAGGGCGCTGATCACCGAAAACGGCAACGGCGGCCTGAGCGCCGCCGTTGCCGTTCGCACACGGTAACCCGGCGCCATCGGAGGCCGCCGGGAACCGCCGGTCAGTCGTCGTGCTTGTGGTGCTTCTTTTTCTTGTGCTTGCCGCCGCGGTAGTAATCGTCGGAGCGCGAGTTGTTGCGCGACACGTGGCCGCCCAGCGCCGCCCCCGCGCCACCGCCCACGGCCGCGCCGACGAGCCCGCCGGTCGTGCCGCCCATCGCGTGGCCCGCCGCGGTGCCCGCGCCGCCGCCCAGTGCGCCGCCGACGATGGCGCCCGTGCGTTCGCGCTTGTTCGACGTCACCGCGCCGCCTGCGCCGCCGCCCACGGCCCCGCCGATGATCGCGCCCGTGCTTCCGCCGACCGCGTTACCGACCGCCGCGCCCGCGACACCGCCGAGCGCGCCGCCCAGTGCGTTGTTCGTGTCGCCCGCCACGGCAGGCGCCGAGACCGCCACCATCGCGCCGACCATCGCTGCCATTCCAGCCCATTTCTTCAGCATCTGTCTGCCCTCGCCACTTTTCGAGATATCGATGCGCGAATTTAGCACCTTTCCGGTAAACCTATCGTAATGAAGCGTTAAATCCGGCTTTCCATGACGATCTCCACGTGAGCGGACATGCGTCGTCCGGGTGTCGCCGCCGGGATTGCAATCGGCGCGGCCGCCATCGACGGGCCGCGCAACATCGCGTCGACACACCACGACCTGCACCGCATCGCGCAGAACGCCCCGCCTGCCTTCCTGCGTCCGCGATCCTGCATTACCATCGAGCGTCCGCCGCGCCTGCCCGCTTCCGGCAAGCGGGCCTCCAGCCACCTCCCCGTTCCCGCGCCCATGCTCGCTCTCGTCATCCTCGCCGGCCTGTGGGCCGGTCTGCAGAACACCCTCGCGGGCGGCGGCTCGTTCGTCACACTGCCCGCGCTGATCGTGTCGGGCATGTCGCCGCTCTCGGCGAACATCACGTCGACGGTCGCGCTGTTTCCCGCTCAGGTCACGACCGGCTGGGCGAGCCGCAACATGGTGCGCGGCGTCGGCAAGCTGTCGTTTCGGGCGATGTTCGCGATCAGCGTGGTCGGCGGCGCGCTCGGCGGGCTGCTGTTGCTGAAGACCCCTTCGTCGATCTTCTCGCGCCTCGTGCCGTGGCTCGTGCTGTTCGCGACGATCGTATTCGCGTGGGGCAGTTTCTTCCGCAAGCCGGGCGAAGGCACGGCCCATCTCGGCACCGTCCCGGCCGCGCTCTCGCAATTCATGATCGCGATCTACGGCGGCTACTTCGGCGGCGGGCTCGGCTTCCTGATGATGGCCGTGCTGACGATGGCCGGCCTGTCGCCGCGTCACGCGATGTCGACGAAGAACGCGCTCGCGGGCGTGATGAACGCATCGGCCGTCGTGCTGTTCCTGACGTCGCCGCACCTGCACTGGGGCAAGGCGCTCGCGCTCGGCGGCGGCGCGATCGTCGGCGGGCTGCTCGGCACGTGGGCGCTGCATCGCGTGAACGAACGCGTGCTGCGGATCGGGATCGTCTGCATCGGCGCATTGCTGACCATCGGGTTGTTCGTCAAGCCGATCTGACACACGCACACGCTTGTCGCCGCCACGGCAATTGATGAGCAAACCGCAAGACGTCTTTCTCATATCTCGTTTGCGGTGACGGCGGTGTCCGCCCACAATCCGGGTTGCCGTCGTCATCGCCCTCTCGCGGGCACCGACCGGCACTTCGCGGCCGCCATTCCGACTCACCGCCGGCGGCCCGGCACATCGCGTCACACACGCTCCCCCGACATCGGCGCCCCCGCGGCGGCAGAACGTTGCCGCCGCTGCCCGATGCGTTCCCGGCCAACAATAACTAGAGGTAGGAGATGCAGGACAATTCTTTGAGGCAAAGCCTCAAGCAACGGCACATTACGATGATCGCGCTTGGCGGCGTGATCGGCGCAGGCCTGTTCGTCGGCTCCGGCGCGATCATCGCGACCGCCGGCCCCGCGGCGATCCTGTCGTACCTGATCGGCGGCGTGATCGTCACGCTCGTCATGTTCATGCTCGGCGAAATGGCGTCCCGCAATCCCGACAGCGGCTCGTTCTCCACCTACGCGAGCGGCTATCTCGGCGAATGGGCCGGCTTCGCGGTCGGCTGGCTGTACTGGTTCAAGTCGATGATGACGATCACCGTCGAGGCGATCCTGCTCGGCGCGATCCTCAACGATTTCCTGCCGTGGCTGCCCGTGTGGGCCGGCGCGCTGTTCATGCTCGTGACGCTGATCGCGAGCAACGCTTACTCGGTGCGCTCGTTCGGCGAAGCGGAATACTGGCTGTCGTTCGCGAAGGTCGCGACGATCATCGTGTTCATGGCGCTCGGCGCATCGATCCTGCTCGGCTTCCAGCCGCGCATTCCGGCGCCCGGGCTCGTGAACCTCACGGATCACGGCGGCTTCATGCCGAACGGCATTTCGCCCGTGCTTGCCGGCGTGATGGTCGTGATCTTCTCGCTCGGCGGCAGCGAAATCGCGGCCGTGGCCGCGGGCGAATCGGAGAACCCGGGCAAGAACGTGATCCGCGCGATCAAGAGCGTGATCGTGCGCGTGATGGTGTTCTACGTCGGCTCGGTGTCGATCCTGATCCTGTGCATGCCGTGGACGGACAAGGCCAACCTGAAATCGCCGTACGTGTCGCTGTTCGGCATGGCGGGCTTCACGGGCGCGGCCGTCGCGATGAAGATCGTGCTGTTCGTGTCGTTCATGTCGGTGATGAACTCGTTCCTGTTCTCGAACTCGCGCATGCTGTTCTCGCTCAGCCAGCGCGGTCACGCGCCCGCGATGTTCGGCCGTACCAACGCGAAAGGCGTGCCGATGAACGCGCTCGTGCTGTGCCTCGCGATCTGCGTGTCGATCCTCGGCGTTCACTTCGTGAGCGGCGGCGACCTGTTCCTGATGCTCGCGAAAAGCAGCGGCGCGTTCGTGATGATCGTGTGGATCTTCATCATCGTCGCGCACTTCGCGATGCGCCGGCAGACGAAGCACGAGCGACGCGACCCGACGGCGTTCCGCGCGTGGTTCTATCCGGTATCGAACTGGGTCGCGCTGCTGGCGCTGGTCGCCGTGCTCGGCTCGCAGGCATTCAACCCGGATTCGCGCTTCCAGTTCTGGTTCACGGTATCGACGGCGCTCGCGATCGTCGCGGCGTATTTCCTGCGCCGCAAGCCGGCGCAACTCGGCGAAACGGCCGGCGCGAAACTGCGCTGACCGTTGCCCTCGGCGGGCGGCGCGCTGGCCGGCGCCGCTCGGCCAGTCAGTTGCTCAACCGCCTGGCTTCTCGGCCGCTCGGCCGCTCAGTTTTTCAGCCGCTCGGCCGCGCAAGTGCCTGGCGGCTTAGCCGAACGGCCGCACGCCGATCAGCCAGCCGTGCAGGAACAGCACGAAGACGGCCCAGACGACGAGCCCGGCCACGATCGCCACGACGTCGCCCGACAACCTGCCCGCCGGATAACGAACACCTTCGCGGCGGTCACGCGCGCGCCACACGACGAAATCGACGAGCGACCAGACGAAGAAGGCGCCGAACAGCACGACGGCGTGCAGCGTGCCGTTCGCGAGCAGGTGCGCGATCGCCCAGACCGCCACGCCGGCCACCATCGGATGGCCGACGAGCGTCTTGATACGGTTGCCGGGCACGTAGGAGGCGGCGATCAGCACGAATGCGATCGCGGTCAGCATGCCGGTGAGGTGGCGCACACCGACCGGCGACACCCACAGCAGCGTCGCGCCCTGGCGCGCGATGCCGTAACCCCAGACGATCAGCACGAAGCCGATGATCGATGCGATCGCATAGGGGCCCTTCCAGCCTTTCTCGCCGATTCGCTCGATCGTCGCCGACCGCCAGCCGTCCGCGACGATCCGGATCGAGTGCACACCGAGGAAGATCGCTAAACCGAGAATCAGGACGAGCATCGGTTGTCTCCGTCTGGAATGATGGGTGGGGAAGCGTCCCGCGCGGCATACGATGCGCCGTTCGTTGGAGCCGGCGGCGAGGCCGGCGCGGGTCGCGCCAGTCACGGGTGCAACCCGCGCCGATCATAAACGCCGGGGCCGCCGTTGTGAAGCACGGGGGATGTGCGGTGCGGCAAGCCGCATGACTTTACGCACCTGCGCGGGCGCACCGCCCGGCACCCGTCATGCGTCGCGCATCGCGCGAATCGCCCTGACACGTTCGAGATCGAAAGAAAGGAAAGCGAAATTCGCGAAGGTGTCGCTTCGCTCGACCGGCGTCAGGTTTGCTTGCGCTTCGCCGGTGGTTTAGTTGCTGGTTTCGCTGTCGGTTTTGCTGTCGGTTTCGCTGCCGGTTTCGCTGCCGGTTTCGCTGCCGGTTTCGCTGCCGGTTTCGCTGCCGGTTTCGCCGTCGGTTTCGCTTCCGCCTTTGCCGCTGGCTTGGTCGCCGGTTTCGTTGCCCGCTTCACTGCCGGCTTTGCCGCAGACTTCTCCACCGGCTTCGGCTTCGCCGTCGCTTTCGCCACCCGCTTCACCACCGGTTCCGCCTCCGGCACCGGCTTCGCCGCCGCCCTCGTCTTTCGCTTCGGCGGCCCTGCCAGCAGCGCCGCGCGATACGCGCTGCGGCACCAGTCGAACAGCGCACCCGCGTCCTCGAGCACGTCGGCCGGTGTTTCGTAGTAGCCCTCGAGCGCGACGGTACGCGTGGGCCTCGCATACGAGAACGGCCCCATCCCCGCCGCGACGAACGCCGGACGGTTCACGTCGTCGACACGCAGGAACAGCGACCCGCGCGACATGAAGCCGAACATCACGCCATCGAGCCGCATCGCCGCCCCGCTGAAGAACCGCGCGACCTCGACCTTGCCGAGCGGCGCGAGCTGATACGCGATCTCCTCGCCGTGTGCCTTCTCCGACTGCCAGCTCATGCTCGCTCCATGCAACGCTGCGTCCACGCGTCGAGCGCCGCGTCGTCGAAGCCGACCGCCGCCGCGCTTTCGCGAATCTGCCGCCACGTCGCACGGTCGACCGGAATGCCGCCTGCCCCACGCGCCGCGCGGCTCACTTCTTCCGGCTCGCCGGGCACCTGTACCGGTGCGTCACCGGCCTGCGGCGACGCCTTGGCCCATGCCACGAACGCATCGGCTTCACGCTCCGCATCGGCCGCATCGAATGCCTTCGGGTCGATCAGCACCGACAGCATCCCGTTGACGATCGCGCTCGTCTTCTGCAGCGTGTCGCCGTAGGTCGTATGCCCGCCGACGAGCGCACCGCCGAAAATCTCGCACATCGCCGCCAGCGCGTACCCCTTGTGCAGCCCGAACGGCAGCAGCGCGCCGAACGGCTGCTCGTGCATCACGGCCGGATCGTCGGTCGGCTGGCCGCGATGGTCGATCAGCGACCCGGCCGGCACGCGCTTGCCCTGGTTGTACGCGACGCGCGTCTTGCCGTATGCGATCGCGCTCGTCGCGAAATCGAGCAGCAGCGGCGGCCTGCCCGCACGCGGATACGCGGCGCAGAACGGGTTCGTGCCGAAGCGCGGATCGGTGCCGTGCAGCGGCGCGACCAGCAGGTCGCCCGGCACGTTGACGAAATGGAACGACACGAGCCCCGCGCGCGCGCACTGCTCGGCCCAGTGCCCGATGCGGCCGAGATGATGCACGTCGCGCAGCCCGATCGCGCAGATGCCCATGCGCCGCGCACGCTCGATCCCTTCGACCATCGCCTCGAACGCGATCACCTGGCCGAAGCCGCGCCCGCCGTCGATCGTCAGCACCGCGCCGCCGTCGCGGACGATCGACGCGTGCCCGTTCAGCTGCAACTGCCCTTCCCGCCACGACGCGACGTAGTTCGGGATCATCCCGATCCCGTGCGAATCGTGGCCCGCGAGATTCGCGCCGACCAGGTGATCGGCGACGAGCCGTGCCTCCCGCTCGTTGCTGCCGGCCCGTTCCCAGAGTGCCGCGACGAATGCATGCAGCGGTTCGGCGCGCATGCGCAGCGGTTCGGTATCGGGCGTCGGCAAGGCGGTCATCGGCAAGGTTCCGTCAGGTCGGGGCGGGCAGTCGTGGCGCTCAGCGCGCGGTCGCGATCACGTCCGCGACCGCCGCCGTCAGCTTCTTCGCATACGGCACGTGCAGGAACTCGTTCGGGCCGTGCGCGTTCGACTTCGGCCCGAGCACGCCGCACACCATGAACTGGGCGGACGGGAAACCTTCCTGCAGCACGTTCATCAGCGGGATCGTGCCGCCGAGGCCCATGTACGCGCAATCGGCGCCGAAGTGGCGGCGCGACGCGGCATCGAGCGACGACGCGAGCCACGGCGCGAGATCCGGAGCGCTCCAGCCCGTCGCGGCACCCGCGTCCGGCTTGAACGTGACCTTCGCGTTATACGGCGGGTCGAGTTCGAGCAGTTCTTTCAGTTGCTGCACGGCCTGCGCGGCGTCGACGAGCGGCGGCAGGCGCAGCGACAGCTTGAACGCGGTGCGCGGACGCAGCACGTTGCCCGCATCCGCGAGCGCCGGCATGCCGGCCGCGCCGGTCACCGACAGCGACGGGCGCCACGTCGAATTCAGCAGCGCCTCGCGCGGATCGGTGGTGGTCGGCAGCACCGGCTTGCCGTCCGCGCCGCAGGCCCACGGCAGCCCCTTCCACACGGTGTCGCCGAGGATGGCGGCGGCTGCGTCGGCTTCGCGCACGCGGCTGTCGGGAATCTCGCAATGGAACACGCCCGGCAGCAGGTTGCCGTTCTTCGCATCTTCGAGGCGCTCGAACAGCTGGCGCATCACGCGGAAGCTCGACGGCGCGATGCCGCCGAACACGCCCGAATGCACGCCTTCCTCGAGCACCTCGACCTGCAGGTCGCCGGACACCAGCCCGCGCAGCGACGTGGTGAGCCACATCTGGTCGTAGTTGCCGGCGCCCGAATCGAGGCACACGACGAGCGACACCTGGCCGAGCCGGTCGCGCAGCGCGTCGACGTACGGCAGCAGGTCGTAGCTGCCCGACTCTTCGCAGGTCTCGATCAGGCCGACGCAACGCGGCCGCTCGATGCCCTGCTCGTCGAGCGCGCCGAGCGCGGCGAGGCTCGCGTAGATCGCATAACCGTCGTCCGCGCCGCCGCGGCCGTACAGCTTGCCGTTCTCGTACTTCGGCGTCCACGGGCCGAGGTCCGCGCGCCAGCCGTCGAACTCGGGCTGCTTGTCGAGGTGGCCGTACAGCAGGATCGTGTCGGTGCTGCCCGAGCGCGTGGCGGGCGATTCGAAGAAGATCACCGGTGTGCGGCCCGGCAGGCGCACGATCTCGAGCTTCAGGCCTTTCACGGGCTGTCGCTCGGCCCACTGCGCGGCATCGGTGACGACGCGCTCGAGATAACCGCGCTTCGCCCAGTCGGGGTCGAATGCCGGGCTCTTCGCGGGGATCGCGATGTAGTCGGTCAGTGCGTGGAGGATTTCATCGTTCCACTTGCGCTCGATGAAGGTAACGAGCTTGTCATGGTCGAGGACGGGGGTAGTGTCGACGGAGGTCATGGTGGGGGGTGCCTGGATCGGGCTGACGAAAACCCAGATGATACGCCGATGCTCCCGCGCCGGCGCCCCCTTCCCGGTCGCTCAGCGCGCCTGCGGAAACGCGTCGCGCAGCCCTGCCGCACATGCCAGCGCATCGCGCCACAGGCGCTGCGTCAGCTCGCCCGCATCCTCTTCACGCGCGAGCGCCGCGGCCTCGCCCGACCACAGCACCGAGAAGTCGTCGCGGCCCTGCCGCTCGAACGCGCCGCGCAGCGGATCGACCACGGCCGTCGCGAGCGGAAACGCCGGCGCGAGCGCGCTCATCGGCCCCTGTTCGCGCATGAAGCGCGTCAGCAGCCCGCGCGCGGGGCGGCCCGTGTACAGGTTGGTCAGGCGCGTGCCGTCGTCGCGCGCGGCGCGCACCGCCGCGCGATGCTGCGCCGAGCGGCCGGCTTGCGGCGTCAGCAGGTAACCGGTGCCGATCTGCACCGCGCGCGCGCCGAGCGCGAACGCGGCCGCGATGCCGCGCCCGTCGGCGATCGCGCCGGCGGCGATCACCGGCGCGCGCACCGCGTCGACGATCTGCGGCAGCAACGCGAACAGGCCCGGCTGCGCATGGATGTCGTCGGTCAGGAACATGCCGCGATGGCCGCCGGCCTCCGCGCCCTGCGCGACGATCGCGTCGACGCCGCGCGCATCCAGCCAGCGCGCTTCCTCGACGGTCGTCGCGGACGAGACGACCTGCGCGCCCGTGCGCCGCACGCGATCGAGCAGCGGATCGTCCGGGAGCCCGAAGTGAAAGCTCACGACGGCCGGCCGCAACTCCTCGACGACCGCGCACATCGCATCGTCGAACGGCGCGCGTCCGGGGCCGCCCTTCACGTCGGCCGGATCGAGCCCGGCTTCCGCGTAGTAGCCCGCGAGCGCCGCGCGCCAGCGCGCGTCGACCGCGGCATCGGGCGCCGGCGGCGTATGGCAGAAGAAGTTCACGTTGAACGGTGCGCTCGTGCGCGCCCGGATCGCCGCGATCTCGTCGCGCAATTGCTGCGGGCCCAGTGCCGCGCAGGCGAGCGAGCCGAGCCCGCCGGCTTCGCACACGGCGATCGCGAGCGGGCTCAGTGAACCGACCATCGGGGCCTGGATCAGCGGCAAACGGGAAGGCAGCATCGTCATCGGAATCATCCTCGGGGAAGCAGCGGTGGTCGCGCGCGCCGGCGGCGCGCATTTAATGCGCCCGATAATAACCGACAAACTCAAACTCCGATTGCCACGCCATTTACATCACGGATTGATTTAACCGGTTAGTAAAAGCGTTTATTCATCGAAGCTTCCGCGGCACGATCCCACCCGCCCGGACCGGAATCGGCAAAAACGCTCTCCGGCCTTTCCACACGGGCTGCCGAACCCGAAGCCAAACACCGTTTCACCGGCTTCAATGACATTCATCAATATTCAAGTTATTAAATACCGGCGTTTACCCTTATTAATAATCGCCCCGAGCGATAACATGACCGCGTCAATTAAAACGACGAACCACACCGGAATCGTCGACCGGCGCCACACCGCGTCACCTCAACCGAAACACGTCTTCTCAAGGAGCGTCGCATGTCCGATGCCAGCTCGTCCTCCTCCCGCGCCGCCGCCACGCTGGCCGCGGCTTCCGCGCCGAAAATCGGCGTCATTCCCGCCACGCTGATGGTCGCGGGCAACATGATGGGCTCCGGCGTCTTCATGCTGCCCGCGAACCTCGCCGCGACCGGCGGCATCGCGATCTTCGGCTGGCTGATCACCGTCGTCGGCGCCGTGTCGCTCGCGCTCGTGTTCGCGAAGCTCGCCGCGATCGACCCGGCCGCCGGCGGCCCGTACGCGTATGCGCGCAAGTCGTTCGGCCCGTACATGGGCTACCAGACCAACCTGATCTACTGGCTCGCGAACGTGCTCGGCAACGTCGGCCTCGCGGTCGCCGGCCTCGGCTACCTCACGCATTTCTTCCCGGTACTGAAGGATCCGCTCGTGTTCGCGCTCGCGCAGATCTTCGTGATCTGGCTGTTCACGTACGCGAACATCCTCGGGCCGAACGTCGTCGGCCGCGTGCAGTCGGTCACGACGGTCCTCGCGCTCGTGCCGATCCTCGGGATGGCCGTGTTCGGCTGGTTCTGGTTCAGCAAGGACGTGTATTTCGCCGGCTGGAACGTGTCGGGCACCAACAGCTTCAGCGCGATCGGCGCGACGCTGAACTTCACGCTGTGGGCGTTCATCGGCGTGGAAAGCGCGTCGGTATCGGCCGGCGTCGTCGAGAATCCGTCGCGCAACGTGCCGATCGCGACCGTCGGCGGCGTGGTGCTCGCGGCCGTCTGCTACGTGCTCAGCTCGACCGTGATCATGGGGATGATCCCGAACAAGGCGCTGCTCGCATCGAGCGCGCCGTTCGCGGATGCCGCGCGCCTCGCGCTCGGCAATACGGCCGCGAACGCGGTCGCGCTGTGCGCGGCGCTCGGCTGCCTCGGCTCGCTCGCGGGCTGGACGCTGCTGGTCGGCCAGACCGCGAAGGCCGCGGCCGACGACGGCCTGTTCGCCAGCGTGTTCGCGCGCGTCAACTCGAAGAACGTGCCGTCGGCCGGCCTCGCGATCGTCGCGCTGATCATGTCGGTGCAGGTGCTCGCGACGATGTCGCCGAGCGCCAGCGAGCAGTTCGGCAAGATCGCGTCGATCGCCGTGATCATGACGCTGCTGCCGTACATCTATTCGTGCATCGCGATCAAGGTGCTCGGCTACGGCAAGATGCCGTCGCACCAGTTCACGTTCTACACGATCGTCGGCCTGATCGGCGCCGTCTACGCGCTGTGGGCGATGGTCGGCTCCGACGGCCAGCAGACGCGCTGGTCGCTGATCTTCGTCGTCGCGACGATCGTCTTCTACGAGCTGTCGATCAACCGCCAGCGCGAGATCGAGGAAACCCATGTCCATCCGGGCGGCCGCTCGCCGCGCTGGGTGCGCTATCTCGCGCTCGGCGTGACCATCGCCGCGCTCGCCGCGACCTTCTGGATTTCCGTGGGCCGTCACCAGGCCGACACCCTTCACGCGCGCTCGCCGGCCGTTGCCGCGAGCGTCCAGGCAACCCAGCAAACGGGGGAATGACACATGACCGCTTCCTTGACCCAACCGGCCTTCCGCCGCCTCGGCATGAAGGCGCTGCTCGTGCAGCACGACATCGACGAACGCACGGCCACCGGGCGCGCCGCGACGGCGCTTGCCGAGGAGCTGCGCACCCGGCTCGTCGACGTCGTGATCGCGACGTCCGCCGACGACGCCTGCGCGGTCGTCGCCGCCGATCCGGCGATCCAGTGCCTGCTGCTCAACTGGGAACTCGGCAACGACGCCGGCCACGCACCCGCGCAGGCCGTGCTCGACGCAATGCGCGCGCGCAACGCGACCGTGCCCGTGTTCCTGCTCGCGAGCCGCGCGAGCGCATCCGCGATTCCCGTCGACGCGATGCGCAAGGCCGACGACTTCATCTGGATGCTGGAGGACACCACCGCGTTCATCGGCGGGCGGATCGTCGCCGCGATCGAACGCTACCGCGAGACCGTGCTGCCGCCGATGTTCCGCGCGCTCGCGAAATTCTCGCGCGTGTACGAATACTCGTGGCACACACCCGGTCACACGGGCGGCACCGCGTTCCTGAAATCGCCGGTCGGCCGCGCATACTTCGAATTCTTCGGCGAGGCGCTGTTCCGCTCGGACCTGTCGATCTCGGTCGGCGAACTCGGCTCGCTGCTCGACCACTCCGGCCCGATCGGCGAAAGCGAACGCTACGCGGCGCGCGTGTTCGGCGCGCACCGCACGTATCACGTGACGAACGGCTCGTCGATGTCGAACCGCGTGATCCTGATGGCGAGCGTCACGCGCAACCAGGTCGCGCTGTGCGACCGCAACTGCCACAAGTCGGCCGAGCACGCGATGACGATGTCCGGCGCGATTCCGACCTACCTGATCCCGTCACGCAACCATTACGGGATCATCGGGCCGATCATGCCGGAACGGCTCACGGCCGCCGCCGTGCGCCTCGCGATCGACGCGAACCCGCTGGTGCGCGGGCGTGACGGCATCGATCCGACGCCGGTGCATGCACTGATCACGAACTCGACGTACGACGGCCTCTGCTACAACGTCGCGCGCGTCGAGGAACTGCTCGGCCAGAGCGTCGACCGATTGCATTTCGATGAAGCGTGGTACGGCTACGCGCGCTTCAACCCGATCTACCGCGATCGTCACGCGATGCACGGCGATCCGTCGCAGCACGACGCAAGCAAGCCGACCGTGTTCGCGACGCAGTCGACGCACAAGCTGCTCGCGGCGCTGTCGCAGGCGTCGTTCATCCACGTCCGCGACGGCCGCAATCCGATCGAGCATGCACGCTTCAACGAGGCATACATGATGCATGCGTCGACGTCGCCGAACTACGCGATCATCGCGTCGAACGACGTGAGCGCCGCGATGATGGACGGCCCCGGCGGCGAGGCGCTGACGACCGACGCGATCCGCGAGGCCGTGTCGTTCCGCCGGATGCTCGCGCGGCTGCATGCGGAATGCGAGGAGAGCGACGACTGGTTCTTCAACGGCTGGCAGCCGGACACCGTGGTCGATCGCAAGACGGGCCGGCGCGTGCCGTTCCATGAAGCGGACGAAACGCTGCTCGCCACCGATCCGTCGTGCTGGGTGCTGCATCCGGGCGAGACGTGGCACGGCTTCGGCGAGATCGAGGACGACTACTGCATGCTCGATCCGATCAAGGTGTCGATCGTCACGCCGGGCGTCGCGCCGCACGGCGGGCTGATGCCGGTCGGCATTCCGGCGTCGGTCGTCACCGCGTATCTGGACCGGCACGGGATCGTCGTCGAGAAGACGACCGACTTCACGATCCTGTTCCTGTTCTCGATCGGCGTGACGAAGGGCAAGTGGGGCACGCTCGTCAACACGCTGCTCGACTTCAAGCGCGACTACGACGCGAACGCGCCGCTCGAACAGGCGCTGCCGGAACTCGTCTCGCGCTATCCGGACCGCTACGGCAAGCTCGGCCTGCGCGATCTGTGCGACCTGATGTTCAGCGCGATGAGCGACCTGAAGACGACCGAGATGATGTCGCGCGGCTTCTCGACGCTGCCGCAGCCCGACTTCAGCCCGGCCGAGGCGTTCGAGCATCTCGTGCACAACGACATCGAGATGCTGGAGCTGGCGGAGATGGAAGGCCGCACCGTCGCGACAGGCGTCGTGCCCTATCCGCCCGGCATTCCGCTGCTGATGCCCGGCGAGAACGCAGGGCCCGCCGACGGCCCGCTGCTCGGCTACCTGAAGGCGCTCGAGCAATACGACCTGCGCTTCCCCGGCTTCACGCACGACACGCATGGCGTCGAAGTCGAGGACGGCGTGTACCGGATCGCGTGCATCAAGAAAACCGCGCGCGACACCAACACGCGCTGAGCATGCGCGCCGCGACGCCGCGCCGGCAGAACGCGGCCGGCGTCGCGACGCGTGACGACTCGCCGGTCATGCCGGCAAGCGACCGACCCACTCGGCGAGCTGCGCTTCGCCTTCTTCGTCGAGCTTGCCCTTCAGTTCGCCGTACCACGGCGCGATCGCATCGGCCGGCTGCGTGGCCTTCAGGATGTCGAGACTGTTCTCGAGGAACGACGAAAAGAACGGAATGCCGCGCATGTAGAGGAAGGTCGAATCGGTGATGCGCACGTGGCCGTACACGTCGCGCACCCACGCGAGATGCGGCAACGCCTCGCGCAGGTGGCCGCTTTGCATCAGCGCGGAAATGAAGTTCACGCGCGCGGCGACGTCGGACTGCTCGTGCGTGTCGTGATTGATCTCGGCGGCCTTTTGCATCCACGCCTCGCCGCGCTCCACTTCGCCGCACATCACCGACGTCGTCGCGAGCTGCACCGCGTTGTGCGCGCTCGGCTCGCGGTCGAACAGCGCAAGCCAGTACGGAAACGCTTCCGGATAACGCTCCATCGCCGAGTACGAGAGCGCGCACAGGCGCGCCGCATCGGCCAGTCGCTCCGCGTGCGGCGCGGCGGCCGCGATCGCGGCGTCGTGCCGGCCGGCCTGGAATGCCTTCAGCGCGGGCGCGAGCTCGGGCGCGATGTCGGGGCCGTTCTGATCGTCCGCGCCTTCGGATGCGTCGGGTGCGTCGTTCGCGGACGGCGCGGGCGTCGCCGCTTCATCACGCGGTTTCTTTCCGAACAGCTTTCCCAGCAGGCCCATGGCGATTGTCCTTGTCGTTGTGATGGATGAATGGCGGCTGGTTGCAGCGGCGCACGAAGCGCGGCGCGCGAAGCGCGGCGCGCGTGAACCGGATCGCCGCACGGCGACCGCCATCTTACGCGCGCTCGAAGTCAGCAGGAAGTGAACGGCGGCAGGGCGCTGATGTGGCGAAGCAAGGCGCGACGCTCACGCGTCCGCGGGCCTCACGCCGCGATCCATCCCGCGCCGGTACGCGGCAGGGCTCGTCGCCGCGACGCGCCGGAAGTGCCGGCGCAACGACTCCTCGGAACCGAACCCCGCGCGCGCGGCAATCTGCGCGAGCGACATCCCGGGATGCGCTTCGAGCATGTCCTTCGCGACGTTCACGCGCTCGCGGATCAGCCACGCGAGTGGCGACATCCCCGTCGCGTCCGCGAACTGCCGCTGCAGCGTGCGCGTGCTCATCGCCGCCTGCGCGGCCAGCGACGCGAGCGTGTGCGGCTCGGCCGCATGCGCGCGCATCCAGTCCATCAGCTTCGCGAGCCGGTCGCTGCCGCCCGGAGCGACCGGTCGCGGCACGAACTGCGCCTGGCCGCCGTCGCGATGCGGCGGCAGCACGAGGCGCTGCGCGACCCGGTTCGCGATCGCGCCGCCGTGGTCGCGGCGCACGAGATGCAGCAGCATGTCGAGCCCCGCCGCCGAGCCGGCCGACGTGACGATCTGCCCTTCGTCGACGTACAGCGCGTCGGGATTCACGCGCAGCGCCGGATAGCGCGCCTGCAGGCGCTCGGCGTAGCGCCAGTGCGTCGTGACGGTGAGCCCGTCGAGCACGCCAGCCGCCGCGAGCACGAACACGCCCGAGCAGATCGAACAGAGCCGCGCGCCGCGGCGATGCGCGGCACGCAGCTTCTTCAGCAGCGGCTCCGGCGGCGGTTCGTCCGGATCGCGCCAGCCGGGAATCACGATGGTGTCCGCGCGATCGAGCATCGCGAGCCGGTACGGCGCGGCGACCGTGATGCCGCCCGCCGCGCGCACGGGGCCCGGCTCGCTCGCGCAGACGGCGAAGCGATACCAGTCGACGCCGAGTTCCGGGCGTTCGAGCGCGAACAGTTCGACCACGCAGCCGAATTCGAAGGTGCAGAGGCGATCGTAGGCGAGCGCGACGACGAGATGATTGTGCATGGCGCGATGTTACCGGAACTTGTCGATCGCGCCACTGCCGCGACGGCCGCCGAACCGCGATACTGCCCTTCATTCCACTGCGTTCCGCGCAACCTTCAGGAGAACTTGACCATGTCCTACGTCACCGACGTCCCCGCTGCCGACAGCCCCGCCGCCCTCGCGCATTTCGAGGCGTCCTTGCGCTTCGAGACCGATTGCTGGGACGTGCACGACGCGCTCGCATCGGGCGCGCCCGATTTCGTGCTGCTCGACGTGCGCGGCCCCGACCAGTTCGCCGCCGGCCACGTGCCCGGCGCGCGCAACCTGCCGCGCCGCAAGATCATCGAGAGCAAGCTCGCCGGCTATCCGGCCGGCACGCTGTTCGTCGTCTACTGCGCGGGCCCGCACTGCAACGGCGCCGCGCGCGCGGCGATCCGGCTCGCACGCCTCGGCCGGCCGGTCAAGCTGATGATCGGCGGCGTGACGGGCTGGCGCGACGAAGGTTTCGCGCTGAGCAACGAAATGCAGGCGGCGGACACCGAGGCCGGCTGATCATCATTAAAACCGCAACAATCAATTGTCTGCGCGCGGCCTGCACGCGAACGGAAAAAGCGCGACAATCGGCTCCATTGCAGTTCGGATGGAGCAGCAACATGCAGAACGCAGTCCTGATTCAAGTGGCCGGTTCGGTGGCCGCGATCGCGATCTATTTTCTGCCGGCGGTCATTGCCGACCGGCGTGGCCGGCACGACAAGCTGACGGTCGCGATGTTCAACGCGCTGTTCGGGTGGACCGGCATCGGCTGGCTGATGACGCTGTACTGGGCCTGCCAGCCGAACCCGCGCACCGATGTCGCGCAGACGATCCTCGCCAAGCGTCGCGGCATCAGCATGCGGACCTTCTCAACCGGTCTCGTCGAGCGCGTGCAGCGCCGTGTCGCCGCCCAGGAGCAATGGGCGGAAAAGCAAGGCTGCCGTTAAGTCCCTCTTTCCCGATCACCCTGCCGCGTCGAACTTCGGCATCCTGACGTTGGTCGACGCGCGGTAATGCCACGCCAGCCCGTCGTGCCGCGGCCCGCCGCCCGCACGCAGCCACGCCCCGAACGCCCCCGCTGTCACCGCCCGTGCGATCCGCTCGCCCGGGCAGCCATGCGGCCCCGTGCCGAAGCCGAAATTCGGCCCGGCCGCGCGGCCGGGCATCAGCCGGTGCGGATCGCGATGCACGGCCGGGTCGCGATTCGCCGCGGCGAGCACGACGAGGATCGCGTCGCCGGCTTCGACGGTCACGCCCTCGATCGTCGTGCGCGATGCGACGAAGCGGCGCGTGTTCTGCACCGGGGAATCGAAACGCCCGACTTCGGCAACGAACGCGTCGAGCGCGGCATCGTCCGGCACGACGCGCGCGGCGCCCGCGCCCGCTTTTAAGCCCGCTTTTAAGCCCGCTTTTAAGCCCGCTTCTAAGCCCGCTTCCAAGCCCGCTTCCGCGCCCCCGTTCCACGCCACCAGCACATTGCCGAGCCAGGCGGCGGTCGCCTCGCACGTCTGCGACAGCAGCCCGACGAGGTTCGCGACCAACGCGCCGCTCGCCTGCCAGCCCGCCGCACGGGCCGCCTGCTGCACGGCGGCGACGAGCGTGCCGTCGTGTGCACGCGTCTGCGCGACGCGCACCGTCATCCGGTCGAGCAACTGTCGCGCGGCGTCGCTCGCGCGGGCCAGCGCCTCGGCATCGGACAGCGGCGACAGCGCCGCGACGAAGTCGACCACCTGCGCCGCGATCGCGTCGAGCTGCGTCTCGTCGAAGCCCAGCAGATCGGCGACCGCGCAGACGGGCACCGTCATGCACCACGTGTTCAGCGCGCCGGCATCGCCCGGCGGCGGCAGGCGCCGCGCGGCGAGCTGCATGGCACGGTCGCGCAGTGCAGCCGCGTCGATCGGCGCGAACGCCGCGCGCAGCGCCTGCTTCGGCACGTCGTGCCGCAACGCGCCGTCGTTCATGCGCACCAGCTCGCCGAACAGCGCGCCGGCCGTCGTGCCGCGCAACGCGGGCGGCACGGGCGCGTCCAGCGGGCGTACGCGGCAGGCCGGATGGCCGAGCACGGCCGTCACGGCGGCCGCGCGGCTCGCGACCCACAGGCCGAGCGTGGCGTCGAACGCGAGCGGCGGCCCGTCGACGAGCGCCGCATAGTAGGGATAGGGATCGCGGTGCGTAACCGCTGCGATGGGATCGGTCGGGTTCATGCAGACAGTATCGGCGGCGTGCACCGCCGCATGTTTCGGGCCGGCGTGAAATGTCGCGGCGCGGGCGCCGCGTGCGGCCGCATCGCGATGTCAGGTGATTGTCAGGCAGCCGACCGGTAGCGATGTGCCTGCATGCGCATGCGGACACGCCCGGCCGAAATCGCGCGCGGCTCCGGCACCACGGTGTCGTGAGGGAACATTTCCTGCCGGAATTCGCCGTGTTCGTCGAACCACTGGCAGATCAGCCAGTCGCCGTCGTCGAATACGACCGGCCCGGCATAGGTCACGGTCATGCGCGGCCCGCCCGTCTTCAGCGTCACGACATCGCCGACGCGAAACCTGTCGCGTTGATTTTCTCGGATCGTCATCGCTCTCTCAGCATTTTTATATATCGATATTACCGGCGGCTCACCAGCGGTTCATTCGAACGTGCCGCAGATTATCAATCAAAAAACCGGCCGGCAACTCCCCTTTTCAAAAATGTCATGATCGGGAAAATGCAACAATGCGCGCCATCGACGCGCCCGGCGGGTGCCCGGCCGCCCGATCCGGCACGGCTTGCGCGCCGGACCCGGTCGAACGGGTGAAATGCGGAGAATAGACGATGTATTTTACGTCGTCACCGACGTTTAATTCCGACGTGAAATCGATTGATTATTGTCAATCAACTTTTCGATTGGGAACGATCCCACGATTTATTTACACTCATTCATCGAACAAAACCGGTGAATTATCCGGCGACGCAAACCAGCGGTTGATATCGCGCCCGGGAACGGCCGCTTGCGTGAACGTAAACGTGCCGTCCCGCGCCATCTCCTTCGCGGCGCGCAGGAACGCGCCGAGCGCGGCCCGCGCGAGTGCGCCGCCGACACTCACGCGCTTCACGCCGAGCGCCGCCAGTGCGTCGACGCTCAGCAATCCGCCCTGCAGCCCCATCACGACGTTCACGGGTGCGCCGACCGCCCGCGTCACCGCCGCGATGTCGTCCGCATCGGTGATGCCCGGCGCATACAGCACGTCGGCGCCCGCGTCGCGATAGGCGACGAGCCGCGCAATCGTGTCGGCGAGGTCGTGGCGGCCGTGCAGGTAGTTTTCGCAGCGCGCGGTCAGCGTGAACGGAAACGGCAGCGCACGCGCCGCGTCGACGGCCGCCGCGATGCGCTCGACCGCCGCTTCGTGCGCATAGATCGGCGCGTCGGCGCGGCCCGTCGCATCCTCGATCGACCCGCCGACCGCGCCGGCCTCGGCCGCGAGCCGGATCGTCTCGGCCACCGTGTCGGGCGCATCGCCGAAGCCGTTCTCGAGGTCGGCGCTCACGGGCAGGCCGCCCGCGGCGGCGATCTCGGCGATGTGATCGAGCATCTCGCCGCGGTCGATCGCATAGTCGGGCCGGCCTTTCGAAAAGGCGTAGCCGGCGCTCGTGGTCGCGAGCGCCTCGAAGCCGGCCATCGCGAGCAGGCGCGCGGTACCGGCGTCCCACGGGTTCGGGATGATGAAGGCGCCGGCACGTGCATGCAGGGCGCGGAAGGCTTCGGCTTGGCGGACTTGAAGATCGGAACGGGTCATCGCGGGCTCCAGGAGGAAGTTGACGGCCGAGCTTACGCCGATCGTGCACGCGACGTTTCAGCGTTCACCGAAATGTCGTCGCGTGACAGGGAAAAACCGATGCGCCGACTGCGCGCCGGAAGCTGGAAGCTGGAAGCCGGAAGCCGGAAGCTGGTAACCGATAACAAGCAACCGGCAACGAGCGGGCCGACACCGCCGCCCGTCCGTTGCCAACCGATCGCCGCTTACCGTGCCGCCGGTGGCCCGCCGTCGATGCCGAGCAACACGTCGGTGACGGCTTCGGAGAAACGCATCGCGCGACCGTCGATCAGTACGCCGTCCGGATTCGACGGGTCCCGCGCGGCCTGCGGCACACCGTGCGCGAGCAGCACCCGCGCGCAAGCCTCCCAGTCGGCGGCGCCGACATGCTCCGGTTCGTTGACGGATGCCCAGGACAATGTACCGAGCGCGTCGCTGTCGAACCCGTGCCTGTCACGCCAGTTCGCGCCGTGCTCGAGGAGGAACGCCAGCAAGCCCGCATCGCCGCGAAACACCGCGTGATTCAGCGCGCTCGCGTCCCAGTCGCCGCCCCGCGCCGCGATCGGCCAGCCCAGTTCGACCATGACCTTCACCGCGTCGCCCGAGCCCCACGCGGCGGCATCCGGCAGCAGCCGCAGCCGCTCGCCGGGCAGCGCGCCCGGCAGCTCGGGATGCCGTGCCTGGATGCGTCGCGCATCGTCGGCATCGGCGCGCGCGCAGGCCGCCACGAACGCGTCCCCGGCGTCGAGCGTCTCTTCCGCGCCCGCCGCACGCAACAACGCGGCGACCTCGGACAGCCCGGTCTGCATCGCCAGCCGGTACGCACTGACGCCCGCCGGGGTCCGCGCGCGGGGATCGGCGCCGGCCGCCAGCAGCGCGGCGACGTGGCGCGCCGAGCAGCGCACGCCGATCGCCCGCAACAACGGTGCGCCCCAGGTCTGCGCCAGCCCCTCGCCGGGCGGCTCGTTCGGGTCGCCGCCATGCGCGAGCAGCAGTTCGAGCGCGTCCGCCTCGCGCATGTCGAATGCGCGACGCAACGCATTCGTCCCGCCCACCCGCGCGCCGTGTTCGAGCAGCAGGCGCGTACAGGCCGGATTTTCCACCGAGTGATAGAGCGATTCGCCGTCGTTCGGGTCGGCGCCGGCTTCCAGCAGCATCGCGGTCAGAACCGGATCGCGATTGACGCCCGCGGCACCGTACAGCGCCGACAGCGGCCCCGCTTCGTCGGGCGCCGCGAGCGACGCCGGCGGAAACCGGTTGCCGATCCGCTGGTTCGGATCGGCGCCGGCATCGAGCAGATGACGCGCGCAGGCGCGCAGCCGGACGGCGAACCCGGGAATCTGCCCGAGCCGCGAATGCGTGACGGCAACCAGCGGCGGCAGCTTCAGCACGCCGCCGGCGCGCGCGATCCATCCGGGATCGGCGGCCAGCGCCGCCTTCACGGCATCGAGGTCGCCGGCCGCGCATGCGACGGTCGGATCGCTTGCAACGAGATCGGGCCGGTCGAGCAGCAGTTGCGCGGCGACGCGCGGCCGGGCCGCGTCGAAACCGCCCGTCACGTCGGCGCCGTACGCCAGGTCGAGCCAGCGCCGGATCAACGCCGACCGCTGTTGCCCGGCGAGCGCGTGCGTTTCGACGAACGCGCCGAGATCGGCCCATGACGCGAAACCGTACTCGCGCGCAATGCACGACTGCGCATCGTGCAGCCGGAGCCCGAGCGCGAGCGCTTCGTCGTGCGTGCGGTTGGCGGCGGCGGGGAGAAACCGGACAAAACGCGCGACGGCGTCGGCGTCACCCTGCCGGTACAGGCGCAACAACGCCTTGGCCTGCTTTTTCAGATGATCGGGATTGGCCCCGGGAGGCAGCTTTTTCATGCGAATCCTCGTGCAGTCATGGCCGAAGGTCCGCAATACCGCCAGCACAAAGGACAGGAGGAAGACTGGATTTGCTGCGACAGGTGGGTTCAACCCTTTCCGCGGACCCGGAAGCGACCTGCATCGCTGGTCGCTATCCTAGGCGACCGCCGGCGACCTCGTCAACCGGGCCGCCCCATGCGGCCATGCTCAGCCTGCAAGCTGCTTCGTCAGGAAAATGCGCGTGTGTCCGGCCGGATAGTCCGGCAGCTCGCCGAAGCGGACATAACCGCGTTTCTCGTAGAACGGCCGCGCCTGGAAGTCGAACGTGTCGAGCCACGCGCCGTGGCATCCGCGCGCGACGGCTTCCGCCTCGGCCAGATCCATGATGCGCGTGCCCGCACCCTGGCCGCGCGCGGCCTCGGGCACCACGAGCAGGTCGACATGCAGCCAGCCGTACGCCGTGCTGCCCCACAAGCCGCCGACTACCGTGCCTTCGGCGTCGGTCACGACCACGGCCAGCGCACGGAAGTCGTTCGGGCCCGCCTGGCTTTCGTTGAATCGGACGAGCGGCGCGACGATCTGCTTGCGAACGTTCACGTCGCCCGCGTCGGTCACCTCGTATGTGAACGTCATCGGTCGAGCCTGGTTGAATCGAAAATGAGGAAGGTTGAACCCGCACGCACCGCGTCAGACGACGTAAGCGCCCTTCGCATGCAGCTCCGCTTCCGTGCGCTCGAGCGCGGCGATCGCATCGCTGCCTTCGAGCGCCAGCAACTGCGCGACCAGTGCTTCGGCCATCGCGTGCGCGGCCACCAGCGACGGGAAGAACGACGGGCTGTCGTGCGTGAAGATCAGTTGTGCGTCCGCGTGCAGCGCGATCGGCGACACCGCGCTGTCGGTGATCGCGACGATCCGGCTGCCCTGCGCCTTCGCGGCCTGCGCGACGCGCGTCGCTTCCGCCGAATACGGCGCGAAGCTGACGATGACGGTCACGCTCTGCTTCGCGATCGTCCGCAGCTCCATTTCGAGCGACCCGGCGACGCCGTTGAGCAGCGACACGGTCGGGCGGAACAGCCGGTAGCCGTACACGAAGCCGAATGCAACCGGGTAGCACGAGCGAAACCCCGCGACATGCACGTGCGACGCCTTGCGGATCAGTTTCGCGGCTTCGGCGAGCGCGTGCTCGTTCTGCGCGGCGGTGGCCGACAGGTTGTGTTGTTGCGCGGCGAGCAGGTCGTGCGCGAGCGACGCCTTCGCATCGGGCCGCACGAGCGAGCGCGCCCGCTGCGTGAGCGGCTCGGGGCGCGTGCGCACGCGCGCGACGCACAGGTCGCGCAGCTCGTTCCAGCCGGGGAAGCCGAATTGCTGCGCGAGCCGCACGAGCGACGCGGGCTGCACCTGCGCGCGCTGTGCGACCTTGCGCATCGACGACGTGGCGACTTCGTCGGGATGATCGAGCAGGAAGGCCGCGCCCGCCTGGAATTGCGGGCTCAGCTCGGAAAATTGCGCCCGGATCCGGGACGCGAGTTCGTCGAAATTGGCGGCCATCTTGGTGTGAACGGGAACCGGTCGACCATGGTATCACCGGCCCCGTATGCACCGGTGCACCGGTCAGCGCAGTACTTCGACGTGATCGGCGTCGACCTTCACGCTGCCCGACCATTTGCGCTCGAATTCGCCGGTCACCTTCACTTCGTTCCGGTCGCTGACGGGCTGGCCGGCCGCCCACAGCTTGTGGTCAATCTCGACGCGGATCGTGCCCGTCGCATCGGCGAATTCGTAATCCTCGCCGCCGACATGCTTGACGATGCGCCCCTGCAACTGCACGTGCTGGTCGTCCTTGCCGTTCGCGAGCAGTTCCTTCACGGTCGTCGTGGTCAGCGTGGACGGCCCGGTATATTCCGCGTAAACGGCGGCGGGCAGCACGGCGAGCGCAACCGCCAGGATTCTCGTCAGGTGTTTCATGATCTCGGTCCTCTTCTTCGATGTGACGCCGCGCTCCGTTGAACGCGACGGCCCCAGATTACGGACCGTAAGATTAAGCAAACCTGAAGATCGCGTCACGGCGGCACGGCGCCGCACCGCGCACGAGCGAAAGCCGGCCGCGCGCCGCCCGTGCGCCCGTGTTTAAGCTCCCGCTAAGGCACGCGCGCTTATCATGGGAACCCCGGGCGCCATGGCGCCCCGTTGAAGAGACACGAATCCATGCGCGTACTGCTCGTCGAGGACGATCCGCTGATCGGCAGCGGGCTCGAACAGGGCCTCAAACAGGAAGGCTTCGCGGTCGACTGGGTGAAGGACGGCGACGCCGCGTCGCTCGCGTTGCGCGCGACCGGCTACGGCCTGCTGCTGCTCGATCTCGGGCTGCCGAACCGCGACGGCCTGTCGGTGCTCGCCGCGCTGCGCCGCCGCGACGAAAACCTGCCCGCGATCATCATCACCGCGCGCGACGGCGTGCCCGACCGCATCGCGGGCCTCGACAGCGGCGCGGACGACTATCTCGTCAAGCCGTTCGAACTCGACGAACTGCTCGCCCGCATCCGCGCGGTCAACCGCCGCCACGCGGGCCGCGCGCAGACAACCCTCGCGATCGGCCCGCTGCGGCTCGACCCCGTCAAGCACCTCGTCTGGCTCGGCGACGACGAAGTCACGCTGTCGCCGAAGGAGTTCGTGCTGCTGCACGAGCTGATGCGCGACCCGGGCGCGGTGATTTCGCGCGAGCAGTTCGAGGAGCGGCTGTACAGCTGGGGCGAGGAAATCGAAAGCAACGCCGTGCAGGTGCACATCCACAACCTGCGCAAGAAGCTCGGCCACGACATGATCCGCACGGTGCGCGGCGTCGGCTACCGGATCGGTGACGGCGCATGACGCGCATGCAACACGCGATCGCACGCTGGCGCAACGCGTCGCTGCGGCGGCGCCTGCTGATGTGGCTGCTCCCGGCCGCGTGCGTGATCGGCCTCGTCGCGAGTGCCGGCACCTACTGGGGCGCGCTGCGCGAGCTCGACGACCTGCTCGACGACCAGATGCGCAGCATGTCGAAGCAGATCGTCGTCGGCCCGAACGGCGAGCTGTCGTTCAGCAACCGCGCCAGCGGCAAGCACGGTTTCGAGGCGAGCGATCCCGACGCCGTGCTGCTGCAGGTCTGGCGCAACGGCACGCTCGTGTATTCGACCGACCGCGATTCGACCCTGCCGCCGCCCGAGCAGAAAGGCATCGCGAGCGTCGACGTCGGCGGCCAGCCGTGGCGCACCTACGTGACCGAACGCGGCGGCACGACGATCCGGCTCGCGCAGGCACGCCATGCGCGCTGGGAAGCGATCGCGGGCATCGCCGTGCACCTGCTGTGGCCCGTGTTCTCGATGCTGCCGCTGCTCGCGATCGGCCTATGGTTCGGCATCGGCGCGGGGTTGCGGCCGCTGCGCACGATCGCATCCGGCCTCAAACGCAGGAATGCGAACAATCTCGAGCCGGTCGACGTCGGCGCGATGCCGAACGAAGTCCGTCCGCTCGCCGAAGCGATCAACGACCTGCTCGCGCGCCTGGACCGCTCGTTCACGCTGCAACGGCACTTCATCGCCGATGCCGCGCACGAATTGCGCACGCCGATCATGGGCTTGTCGATCCAGTCGCAACTGCTGCGGCGCGCGTCGACCGCCGAGGAACGCGAGCACATCCTCGCGCAGATCCATGCCGGCACGACGCGGCTCGGCCACCTCGCCGAACAGCTGCTGACGCTCGCGCGCCTCGAACCCGATGCGCAGGCGGCCGCCTCCGCGTCGGCGCCCGTCGATCTCGCCGCGCTGTGCCGGTCGGTGGTATCGGACCGCACGCGCGTCGCCGACGCGCACCGGATCGATCTCGGCGCGATCGTATCGACGCCCGTGATGACGTCGGGCAATGCCGACACGCTGCGCGTGCTGCTGAACAACCTCGTCGACAACGCGATCCGCTATGCGGGCGACGGCGCGCGTGTCGACGTGTCCGCGCGGCTCGACGGCACGACGCCCGTGCTCGAAGTCGCCGACGACGGCCCCGGTATCCCGGAAGCCGAACGCACCGACGTGTGGGAGCGTTTCTATCGCGGCGAAGGCGCGCAGGCCGTCACGTCGTCGGGCAGCGGGCTCGGGCTGTCGATCGTCAAGCGGATCGCCGAACAGCATCGCGCGACGGTCGCACTCGGCACGACACGCGGCGGGCGCGGGCTGACCGTCACGGTGCGCTTTCCGCTGCCGGCCTGACGCCGCGCCACGTGCGCCGTGCGCCGTGCGCCGTGCGCCGTGCGCCGTGCGACGTGCGACGCGCGGCTTTTCCACAGATTGTGTTGGCAAGCGTGTGGACAACCTTCCATTAACGACACCAAGCCATTGATCGGAAAGGGTTTGTCAGGGCTGCGTCGGAAATGCGCCGCCCGGGTCACTCATGCTCCCCGCTCAGTTGTCGAAGACGATCCGCTCGACTCGCAGGCCGGTCGAGGTTTCGAGAATGCTGGCGTATTTCTTCACGACGCAAAACAGGCGGCCCTCGGGATAGTCGTCCGGCCTTTGCCGGGTGCGATCCTCGGTGTGGACGACCACGGTACCGTCGAGCGGATACGCGCCGAGGTGTTCACCCATGAAATAGAGCTGACCGCTCAGCTGGTAGTAGCCGTGCCCGAGGTACCAGAACGAATCGCTCCCCGTGGCGATCCGGTCAGCGCCCAGGTAGATCCCGTCCCCCTTCCTGACGATCGCGTAGAACAGCAAGCCGATTTTCGGCTCGATGATCGTGTAGTGATTGGCGCGGATGTCGTCGACTACCTTGTCGCGTAGTGCGTCGCCCATGTATTCGGCCGTGCCGAAATACGCGGTCTCGTATCGGGCCGGCAGGCACGCGTGTGCTGGCGTTCCGCATGCGATCGCCAGCAGCGGCACGGCGACCGTTTTCCAGATGGTTCTCACTGATTCTCTCCAGGTTCTTTGTTGTCGGCCCGCCATCCGTCGCGGCAAATGTTACCGGTGCCGGATCGCGTTGCCAGTTTACCGGCCTGGCTTCGCTCAGCGTCGTTCATTCGCCAACTTGACAACTAGTTGTCCATTTCGTAAAGTAGTTGTCAATTCATCACGCGTATCGAACATGACGAAATCCGCGAAGTTGACCACCGTCGCGCTGTCCGTATTCCGGTTGAACGGCCTGCTGATCGAATGGGGCAACACCTTTGCCGGCCCGCACGGGCTGACCAGTGCGCGCTGGCAGGTGCTGGGTGCCATCGCGATGGCACCGGTTGCCCCGAACATCCCGCAGATCGCCGAAGCAATGGGCATCACGCGGCAGGCCGTGCTGAAACAGGTCAACGTGCTGACCGACGAAGGGCTCGTCCAGTCGCTACCCAATCCGGCGCACAAGCGCTCGCCTCTGTATGCGCTGACGCCGCGTGGCGATGCGGCCTATCAGGCCGTGGTCGGGGAGTGGCAACAGCATGTCCGCGACATCGCCGGCGACTTCAGTTCGGCTGACCTGGACGCGGCGATCCGCGTGCTGTCAGCGATGTCCAGCGCACATGGCGCCGATGCACCGACGTGAGCGCTCAATCGCGCCCGCCCACCTCACCCGAAGGAGTTCCCATGCCTCAATTCAAGCCGATGGATCCGGCCTTTCCGATCCAGCAACAGATCGGCATCGACGCCGAGCCGGTCGTTCTCGTCAACCTGTTCACGTTGGCCCCCGCCGACGAAGCGGACTTTCTCTCCGTGTGGAAGGACGATGCCGAATTCATGAAGCAGCAGCCGGGATTCATCTCGACCCAGCTTCATCGCGCGCTCGGCGACAGTCCGACTTACCTGAACTACGCGATCTGGGAATCGGCCGAAGCGTTTCGCGCGGCCTTCACGCATCCCGGGTTCGTGGCCAAGCTGTCGGCCTATCCGTCGTCCGCCGTCGCGAGCCCGCACCTGTTCCAGAAAGTCGGCGTGGCCGGTATCTGCACTGCGTGAGTGCCCGCACGCATCGCGGCAACACGTGGCATTCGCGGGTGTCCCTGGTGTCCCGCGCGCACCCCGACTTCTCCACAGAAAATGTTGGCAAGCTTGTGGATATCCTGCGCACCGCAACGCTAAACCCTTGATCCGATGGACTTTGGCACGCGTGATGCAGACGCGGCCCCGGTGACGGCCGCCGCGTCCACCGCTTCGCCGCACTTCGCATCACGACGCCACGACGATGCACGTCGCAGCCGGCGCACACGTGCCGGCCATGCGCTGCGCTACTTACCCACAGATTTTGTTGGCAAGCTTGTGGATATCCTGCGCACGCGTGCGCTAACTCGTTGATCGGCTTACGGTTCACGCGCCGCGTCACGGTTGCGGCAGCGTGTGGCCCGGACACGCGCGAATGCGGACGATCCCGCGCGACAGACGCGCCGCCACCGTGCACCGCCCTCGCCTTGACGCTCGCGCCCGCCACGCGTCAAGATCACGCGAGCCGCACGCGGCCGTGCATCGCCGGCTTCGCGCGGCGGTTCGACGGGCCGGCCGTTCCGCCCGACACTTCACTCCGAGGAAGGCCATGGAACACTTCACCGCGTGGCAGTTGGTCGTCTCACTCGTGCTCGTCGCCGTCGTCGTTTATCCGTACGTCCGCATCGTCCGGCGCACCGGGCATTCGGGCTGGTGGATCCTGACGATGTTCGTCCCGATCCTGAACTTCGTCATGTTGTGGGTGTTCGCGTTCGTGCGCTGGCCCACGGTCGACGATCGGCAGCCCTGACCGTCGCCAGCGCGGCCGCCGGGCTTGTCCACAGATTGTGTTGGCAAGCATGTGGATAGCCTGCGCATACCGCAACCAAGCGCTTGATCCGAAAGACTTTGTCCGCGCCGCCTCAAATGCGGCACGCGGCCGGTAAAGTGCCGCTCGCACGTCGTCGCGCCACGTGACGGGCCGCCTTCCGCGCGGGCGAACCGGCTTGTCCACAGATTGTGTTGGCAAGCATGTGGATAGCCTGCGCATACCGCGACCAAGCGCTTGATCCGAAAGGCTTTGTCCGCGCCGCCTCAAATGCGGCACGCGGCCGGCAAAGTGCCGCTCGCACGTCGTCGCGCCACGTGACGGGCTGCCTTCCGCGCGGGCGAACCGGCTTGTCCACAGATTGTGTTGGCAAGCGTGTGGATAGCCTGCGCATACCGCGACCAAGCGCTTGATCCGAAAGGCTTTGTCCGCGCCGCCTCAAATGTGGCACGCCGGCCCGCGCCACGCCGAGCGCGGCCGCGCACGAGCTTGTCCACAATTTTTGTTGGCAAGCATGTGGATATCCTGAGCATGCGTGACCTAAGTCGTTGATCGCACAACGTTTGATCGCGCGGGTCACGGCTGCGGCACGGCCCGCCTGCGCATCGCGTCACGCGCACCGCACCGCCCGCGTCAACCGAAGGCCTGAACCACGATGCGCGCGACCGACGCGATCACGTCGTCCTTCGAGCGCGCATCGGCACGCGCCTGCGTGTAGTACACGGCCACCGCAATCGGCACACGCGACGGCGACCACACGACACCCGCGTCGTTGGTCGTCCCGTAGTCGCCGGTGCCCGTCTTGTCACCGACCGTCCACCCGGCCGGCACGCCCGCGCGGAGCCGCTTGTCGCCCACCTTGTTGCCACGCATCCACGCAACGAGCTGCGCACGCTGCGCGGCCGGCAGCGCATCGCCGACCATCAGCACGCGCATGCTCGCGGCCATCGCGGCCGGCGTCGTCGTGTCGCGCAGGTCGCCCGGCAGCGCGGTATTCAGTTCGGTCTCCCATCGATCGAGCCTGAACGTGTCGTCGCCGATCGAGCGCGCGTAGGCCGTCACCGCCGACGGGCCGCCGAGCAGCTTCATCAGCAGGTTCGCGGCCGAGTTGTCGCTGTACTGGATCGCGGCCTCGCACAGCGCGGCGACCGTCATGCCCTCGCCGACATGCTTCTCCGACACCGGCGAATAGTTGACGAGATCGGCCCGGGTATACGTCACGCGCTGTTGCAGCAATGCCGGACGCGCGACGCTCTGCGCAAGCACCGCCGCACTCAGCATCGCCTTGAACGTGCTGCAGAACGGGAAGCGTTCGTCCGCGCGATGCGCGATGACGCGGCCGCTCGCCGTGTCGATCGCGCACACGCCGAGGCGGCCGCCGACGCTGCTTTCGAGCTCGGCCAGCATCTGCCCGGCGGCGGCAGGCGCCACGGCCGCCGCAGCGGCCGCGGCTGCGGCGCTTGCCTCGTCGGGCGCGGCGGCCTGCCGCGACGCGCACGCGGTGACGGTGAGAACGAGCGGCGCCGTCGCGGCGGCCAGCAACAGGGTTCGACGTTTCGATGAGTAGGTCATGTCGGTTGTCTCGTGATGGAATGGAGGCGAATCGATAGTGAAAACGGCCGGCCGCCGAGACAGCACTATCGTGACTTTACGGTTGCCTGACAAGCAACGATAATTGAGCGCTGACAAAAGAAAATCTTATGACCAAGCTCCGCCCTCATCTTCCGCTCAATGCCCTTCGCGCGTTCGAATCGTCGGCGCGCCACCTGAACTTCACGCGCGCCGGCCTCGAGCTGAGCGTGACCCAGGCCGCGGTCAGCCAGCAGGTGCGTTCGCTCGAGGAGCGGCTCGGCTGCACGCTGTTCACGCGGCTGCCGCGCGGCCTCGGGCTCACCGACGAGGGGCGCGCGCTGCTGCCCGTGCTGAGCGACGCGTTCAGCCGCATCGAGACGGTGCTCAAGCAGTTCGACGGCGGGCGCTTCCACGAGGTGCTGTCGCTCGGCGTCGTCGGCACCTTTGCCATAGGCTGGCTAATGCCACGGTTGAAGCAGTTCGGCGATACGCATCCGTTCGTCGAGCTGCGGCTGCGGACCAACAACAACGTCGTCGATCTCGCCGCCGAGGGCCTCGACTTCGCGATCCGCTTCGGGGAAGGCAGCTGGCCGGCGACGCGCAACGAGCACCTGCTCGACGCGCCGCTCACCGCGCTGTGCGCGCCGGACATCGCGCGACGCCTCGCGCAACCGGCCGATCTCGCGAACGAAACGCTGCTGCGCTCGTACCGCACCGACGAATGGCTCGGCTGGTTCGACGCCGCGCAGCTCGCGCCATGGGCGGTCAACGGGCCCGTGTTCGATTCGTCGCGGCTGATGGTCGAGGCCGCGATGCAGGGCGCGGGCGTCGCGCTCGCGCCGGCATGCATGTTCGTACGCGAACTTCAGCTCGGCCTGCTCGCACGGCCGTTCGACGTCGACGTGCGTGCCGGCGGCTACTGGCTCACCTCGCTGAAGTCGAAGCCGCTCACGCCGGCAATGACGCTCTTTCGCGACTGGATCGTGGCCGAAGCAGCCGCCGCGGCGCAGGCCGAATGACACGGCCCCGCTTGTCCACAGAAAGTGTTGGCAAGGATGTGGATATCCTGGGTACCCGGGGCCTAAGCCGTTGATCGCGCACGAATTAGCGTGCGGACGCAGACATCGGGCAGCCCGTGTGCACGGGCTTCGCGAGCGGGCCCCTCGGAGGCCCGATCCTCAACTGTCGCGACGCAATCGATTGCGAGTTATCCACAGAATATGTTGGCAAGCCTGTGGATATCCCGCCGATGCGGCGCGTAACACGCTGATACAAAAGGGGATTCGATACCAGGACCTTGCTCGGTCAACCGTGTGGCACCGCACACGCTTTCGCACGGCACGCGCCGCACCTCCGGCACGGGGCCGGACGGTTCTCCACAGATTGTGTTGGCAAGCTTGTGGATATCCTGCGCATCGGCCACCTAACTCATTGAGCGCACGGGGTTTTGTGCTTCGTCTGCAGAATCGGGCAGCGCCGGCGCAGCCCTTTCGGCCAACGCCGGCGCCAGCCGCGCATCAATGCCGGTCAAGCCCGCCGCGCAATTCGCTCGCCTTGTCGCGCAGCGCCTCGTAACCCGAGCGCGCGTGCTCGGGCAGGTCGGGATCGCCGATCAGCGCGCCGAGCGTTTCGATCAGGCTGAACAGAATGCCTTTCGCCGCGCCGACCGCGATGCTCTGCGATTCGATCGACTTGTGCAGGTGGTCGACCGCCGCTTCCAGATTCTCGAGCTTGTGCTCGCCGTCGTCGGGCCGGTTGTCGGTCGTCATCGTCTACCTCCGCCATCGTTCAAGGGTCATGTCACGATTCTATGCCGCGTCGCGCGAACGTGGCGCGACATCGCGCAACGTTCGCGCGGTACCGCGCTACAGCACCGCGACCACCTTCACGCGGCCCGGCTGCTCCGCCGACGCGACGACCTGGCCGTCGACGCGGCGGAACGTGAGCGACACGGTTTCGTCACCGACGCGCAACGCGTCGATCCGCAGCCAGTCGACGCCTTCCGGCAGCGCCGGGCGCTCGACGCGCACCTCGTGACGCGACGCGTCGATGCTCACGCCGAGGCAGGCCTGCAGCATCATGAACGGCGCGCCCGCCGCCCATGCTTGCGGCAGGCAGGCCACCGGATACGCGGTCGGCGGTTCGCCGCGCCGGCGCGGAAACCCGCAGAACAGCTCGGGCAGGCGCATCTCGAAACTCACCGCCGCCTCGAACAGCGCGCGCAGCAGGTTCACCGCGGCCGTCTTGTCGCCGTAGCGCGCGAGGCCGCGCGCGATCAGCGCATTGTCGTGCGGCCACACCGAGCCGTTGTGATACGCCATCGGGTTGAAGCGCGGCTGGCCGGCGGCCAGCGTGCGGATGCCCCAGCCGGTCTGGAACAGCGCCGAGCCGAGCACGCCGGCAACCGCCGCGCCGCGCTCGGCGTCGGGCAGCCCGAACGCGAGCAGGTGGCCCGCGTTCGATGCGAACACGCGGCACAGGTCGCCATGACCGTCGAGCGCGATGCCGTAGAAATCGCCTTCCGGCATCCAGAACAGCGCGTCGACCTGCTCGCGCAGCGCCTTCGCGCGCAACGCATAACGCGTGGCGTCGGCCGCGTGGCCGCGCCGGTACGAGCACATCGACATCGCATCGAGCGCCGCGCACGCATACGCCTGCACTTCGACGAGCGCGATCGGCCCGTCCGGAAAGCGGCCGTCCGCATGGAACACCGAATCGTGGCTGTCCTTCCAGCCCTGGTTCGCGAGGCCGCGCTCCGACGTGCGCTGGTAATCGAGCAGTCCGTAAGGATTGCGGTCGCACTTGTCGATCACCCATTGCGCGGCGCGCTCGAGCGCGGGCCACAGTTCGTCGATCAGCGCATCGTCGCCGGTGCGTTCGACATAGGCGCCCGCGAGCACGATGAACAGCGGCGTCGTATCGACACCGCCGTAGTACAGCGCGAACGGCACCTCGCCCGTCGCGGCCATCTCGCTGCGGCGGAACTCGTGCATGATCTTGCCGGGCTCCGCATCGCGGAACGCGGAAGTCTCGCGCGCCTGGTGCTCGGCCAGGAACCGCAGCACGCCGCGCGCGAGCGACGGCTGCAGCCAGAGCATCTGCAACGACGTGATGACCGCGTCGCGGCCGAACGGCGTCGAGAACCACGGAATGCCCGCATACGGGTACGGCCCCGTGTCGAGCTGCGTCGTGAGCAGCCCGAGATCCGCGAGCGAACGGTCGAGCCACGCATCGAACAGCGGATTGCCGGTGTTCACGCGCGCCATCGATTCGCGCCGCGCGCGCATTTCGCGGTGCACGCCGACGAGCGCGGTGCGCAGCGCGACGCGGCCGCATCCCGGCCCTTCCTCATGTGCCGGGCCGAGCGTCGCGTCGACGGTCAGGTAGATCGACACGCATGCCTGCGCGGCGATCGTCAGCGTGTAATCGGCACGATCGACCGACAGCGCGTCGGGCGCCGGCGAGAAATGCACGGTCACGTTGCGCTCGACGCTGTCGAGGCCGTCGTAGCGCAGCCGCACCGCGCCCGCGTCGACGCGCGGCGCCACCACGGTGCCGCGCTTCGGGCGCTGCGTGCCGCGCACCTCGAACATGTCCTTGAAATCGGCCGCGAACGACAGCGACAGCGGCACCTCGGCCTCGCTCGAGCCGTAGTTCGTCAGCGTCAGCGCTTCGTAAAGCACGTCGCCCGCGAGCACGCGCATCCGCTCGATGTGGATCACGCCCTCGGGCGTTTCGTGGCCGCCGAGCGGCGGCAGCGGGCGGTTCGTCAGGTGGGCGGTGAACGACGCGTTGTCGGCGCTCGTCGCGCCCGACAGCAGCGACGGCGCGCGGCCGCCGAACGTCAAGCGCCACTTCGACAGCACGCGCATGTCGTCGACGAACAGGCCGTCGTCATGACCGCCGATGTCGCCGAGCGCGTCGCTCACCACGAACGCGTTGCCGGATTTCAGCACGTACTGGTTGTTGCGCGCCAGTGCCTGCGGATCGGCTTCGGGCGCGATGAATGCGGGGCCCGACGCGGGGGTCGGGGCAGTTGGCGCAACCTGCGGCGCCTGGGTCGTCGTGGCTTCGGCGTGATTCGGCATCGATGCTCCTGTGTCGAGCGCGACGCGCGTCGCGCGTCGCTTGGTTCGCACAGGATAGGACAGAACCGTAGACGCGTGCAGCGCCGCTCCGGCGCGTCATTGAGATTCTGTTGACATTGATGGCCGGCTCGCCGTGCGTCGCGAAGAATGACGCCCTGTTCAGCGACGCCGAGCCGACGCGGCCATTCATCATCACAAGACTTCCACCCGCCCTATGCAATTCGTTCAGTACAAAGACCGCGAGTACGGCGTAATCGCCGTTCAACGCGCCAATCAGCGCTGGGACGGCGTCTACGAACTCCGTACGCGCCATCCCGCTCCGCCACGCGTGCGCCGCTTCATCGTCGCGTCGATGTTCGGCTTCGATTCGAAGCTGAGCGCGATGCACGACGCCGAGCGCAACGCGCGCGCCGATATCGACCACGGCCTCGGCTGCGATCCCCGCGCCGGCGACTGACCGTCACCCGGCCGTGATCGTGCTCCCGCCCCTGTCTTCCGTCACCCGCACGATGCGTCGTGCCGCGTGGGTCGCCGTCTTCGCCGTGCTGCTGAATGCGCTCGCGCCGGCGATCACGTCGGTGCGGGCAGCATGGCGCGACGACGCGGCAACGACACGGGCCGTGCTGCAACTCGCGCCTCTCGCCGACGCGCGCCATGGCGCGCACGCGGGTCAGGCCGGCACGCCCGCGCGCGATACCGGCACGCATCACGGGTGCGGCGACGATACATGCCCGTTTTGCCATGTTCACGCCGGAAGCTTCGGCCTTCCACCCTTGCCGCCGCAAGCGGTGCCCCTCCTCGCGTTCGCCGAACGGCCCCTGGCCGCACGCGCGCGGATGCTTCGTCATGTGCCGCCGTGGCCGCACGCGTTCTCGCGCGGCCCGCCGAGCGCCGGTTGAATTCCCGGCCGCGCAGGCGTTCGTTCCGGTCTCGCGTCATCTGGCTGCACGACGGCTTCCCGCCGCCGCGCACGGGGCACGCTGCGCGCAGTTTCTACATGCACGAGTTATTGACAGGAATCCAAATTGATTACCCATCGCTTTCCGGCGCTCAAGCGCCATGCTCTTTCGGCGGCAACGGCCGTCACCCTCTCCGCCGGCTTCGCCGCAACACCCGCCGACGCACACGACTCGCCCGTCACCGGACTCACGCCGGACAGCCACGCGCCCGCCGGCGTCATGTACGACCACATGCACAAGAAAGGCGGCTGGATGATCGGCTACACGTTCTCGCATCAGAACACCGGCGGCGCCGTGAAACGCAACGGCCGAAGCGTCGACGATCATGAACTCGCGATGGCCGGCTACACGATGAAGCCGACCGGCATGCAGATGAACATGCACATGCTGCACCTGATGTACGCGCCCAGCGACGCGTTCAACCTGATGGTGATGCCGATGTACATGGACATGCCGATGACGATGCAGGGACTGTCCGGCGGACGCGGAGGACACGGCGGCGGACATGGGATGGGCGGCGGCGAGATGTCGCACGGGGCATCCGGGCTCGGCGATACGGTCGCCGCGGGTCTGTTCCGGCTGTACGACGACGGCCGTCATCACCTGCATGCCGGCCTCGGCATCAGCATGCCGACCGGATCCGTCTCGCGCCGCAACGGGGACGGCACGTTCGCCCATTACGGAATGCAGATGGGCACCGGTACCTGGGATGCGATCCCGAGCATCACGTATACCGGGCAGATGCAGCGCTGGAGCTGGGGCGCGCAGGCGCTCGCGCAATTGCCGATGCAGCACGCAAACCGTTCGGGCTACCGCGTCGGCAACCGGTTCGAGGCGAACGCCTGGGGCGCCTTCCGGCTGACGCCGTGGCTGAGCGCGTCCGCGCGCCTGAACTACACCGCGCAGGGTGCGATACGCGGCGCCTACGACGGCCCCGTACACATCGCCAGCCCGGACGATCTGCCCGGCAACTATGGCGGCCGCGTGCTGAAGGTCGGCGCGGGCCTGAACGCCGTATTCCGCTCCGGGGCGCTCAAGGGGCACCGGATCGGCGTCGAGTACCTGACGCCCGTCGCTCAGAACCTCAACGGCTATCAGCTCGAGCAGCGCGCCGCGTTATACGCCAACTGGTCGATCGCGTTCTGATCGCCCGGGGCGGCGGACCTGCCCCGCCGCCCCGCGCCGGTCAGAACTTCCACAGGATGTTGCCGAGGATGGCGTTGTCGCGCACGCCGCTGCCGTACTGGCCGCTGTACGTGAGGCCGAGCGTCAGGCGCTTCGTGATGTTCGCGTCGATGCCGGCCTCGAGCACGGCGCTGTCGCGGGCAATCGGCACGCCCGACACCTGGAACGACGTGCCGCCGTTCGCGAACGTGAACGCCGACGACGGCCGCACGTTGCCGAACGCATGCCGCCAGCCGACCGTCCCGCGCGCGGTGAACGTGCCGCTCCCGATCGAGCCGAGCTGCGACGCCGCGCGCAAGCCGAGCGTCGAGAAGCCGACGTGGGTCGTCTCGCTGCCGGCGCGCAGTGCGGCCGCGCCACCCGTTTCCGTATAACCGTCGGTATGCAGGTTCACATACGCGAGGCCCGCGAACGGTTCGATCGCCACGGGCCCGACCGGCAGCGCGTAGCCGACTTCGCCGAACACCTGCGCCGAATTCGCGTCGTAACCGGCCGAATCGTGATCGGAGAAGCCCGCGAAGCCCGGATTGCGGTCGCTGTTGATCCGGTACCACGTGTACGACGCGCCGCCGCGCACGCCGAGCGCACCGTACTGCGCGCCGCCGTACAGCGACAGGTAGTAGCTGTTCACCGACGCCGACGAACTCTGGGCGTTGTCGAGCGAGCTGTGCGTGACGCCCGCGGCCAGGCCCGCACGCCACTTGTCGTTGAGCGCCATGTCGGCACCGGCGATGAAGCCCGTCATGCTGCGGTTGATCGTCGACGCGTTGCCGTCGCCGGTGAGCCGGCTGCGGCCGCCGAACGCCTGCCCCCAGACCACCGGTTGATAAGGCGTGCCGCCGTAGCAGCCCTCGCGCGAACCGATCCGGCGCTCCGGCGACAGCGTCGGGTCGACCGCGCCGGCCGTGTTGTCGCCGCACAGCGCGGCACCACCCGACGACAGCGCGGCAAGCGGGCCCGATCCGGGCGCGAGGCCCTGGCGGACGCGATCGGTCACCGCGTCGCGCACGTAGCGGCTGTCGAGCAGCAGCATGCTCTTCAGGCTCGCCTGCAGTTCGCCGTCGAGCAGCCCGTATGCGCGGCGTGCGGTCGGCACGTCGGTCGTCAGGACTGCGTCGTACAGCGGATTGCCGGCGCCGAGCCCGCCGAGCGCGGCCGCGACCGCGCGCTGGTTGGGCGTCGTCGCGACGTCGGGCAGCGACGTGCCGTTCTGGACCAGTCGCAGGTACACGTGATTCGGGTCGTAGCTGAGCGTCGGCATCAGGAACGCATAGTTCGCATTCACCTGGCTGAACGCGCCCTGCACGCCCGATGCCGCGGTCACGATCGTGTAGGTCGTGCTCGGCTGGTAGCCGCTCTGGTTCGCGAGCACCTGCACGGTGCCGCCGTTCAGCGTCGCCGTGCCGCCCGCCGCGAGGCTGCCGCTTTGCTGCGGCGAAGCCGCGACCTGGAACGTCGAGCCCGGCTGGAACGTGACGTTGCCGCCCACGTTCAGCGCCGCGCCCGGCTGCGACGCGGCCGCCGTCGCGCCGCCCTGCACCACGAGGCCGCCGATCGTGCCGGTGCCCGTGACCGTCGCGCCGTTCTGCACGGTGACGGTCGACTGGCCGAGCGACCCGTTGACGGCGAGCGTGCCCGCGCTGACCGTGGTCGGCCCGCTCAGGGTGCTGGTGCCCGTCAACGTCAGTTGCCCGCTGCCGGCCTGCGTCAGCGAGCCCGCACCGGACAGCACGCTCGCAATCGTCACGTTGCCGGATTGATTGACGATCAGCGCGCCGTTGTCGACGACATTGCCGGCGATGCTGCCCGACGTGCCGCCGTTGCCGAGTTGCAGCGCACCGCCGGCCGCGATCGTGGTGCCGCCCGTGTACGTGTTCGCGCCCGTCAGCGTCTGAACACCGGTGCCGGCGATCGTCACGCCGCCCGCACCGCCGATCGTCCCGCCGAACGTGCCGTTGCCGCTGCCGTTCAACGTCAGCGCGTTGGCGCCGAGATTGATCGTCGCGCCGGTCGCACCGTTCAACGTGCCGATCGTCTGCGCGCCCGTCGCGGCGCTTACGTCGAACGTCGCACCCGTGCCCGCGAGATTCACCGCGCCCGCCGACGCGAGGCTGCCGCCCGCACCCAGCGCCAGCGTGCTGCCGCCGTTGATCGTCGTGCCGCCGGTGTAGGTGTTCGCGCCCGTCAGCGTTTGCGTGCCGCTACCGGCAACCGTCACGCCGCCCGTGCCGCCGATCGTCCCGCCGAACGCCGCATTGCCGCTGCCGTTCAGCGTCAGCGCATTCGTGCCGAGGTTCACGTTCGTGCCGCCCGTGCCGGTCAGCGCACCGATCGTCTGTGCGCCCGTCGCGGCGCTTACGTCGAACGTCGCACCCGTGCCCGCGAGATTCACCGCGCCCGCCGACGCGAGGCTGCCGCCCGCACCCAGTGCCAGCGTGCTGCCGCCGTTGACCGTCGTACCGCCCGTGTACGTATTCGCGCCCGTCAGCGTCTGCGTGCCGGCGCCCGCGAACGTCACGTTGCCCGTGCCGCCGATCGCACCGCCGAACGTGTTGTTGCCGCTGCCGTTCAGCGTCAGGCCATTCGCACCGAGGTTCACGTTCGTGCCGGTACCGCCGCTCAGCACGCCGAGCGTCTGCGCGCCCGTCGCGGCGCTTACGTCGAACGTCGCGCCCGTGCCGGCGAGATTCACCGCACTGCCCGAAGCCAGGCTGCCGCCCGCCCCCAGCGCCAGCGTGCTGCCGCCGTTGATCGTCGTGCCGCCCGTGTACGTATTCGCACCCGTCAGCGTTTGCGTGCCGGCGCCCGCGAACGTCACGCTGCCCGTGCCGCCGATCGTCCCGCCGAAGGTCCCGCCGCTTCCGTTCAACGTCAGTGCGTTGCCGCCGAGGTTGACGTTCGTGCCGACCGCGCCGCTCAGCGCACCAAACGTCTGTGCGCCCGATGCGCCGCTCACGTCGAACGTCGCACCCGTGCCGGCGAGATTCACCGCGCTGCCCGACGCGAGGCTGCCGCCCGCACCCAACGCCAGCGTGCTGCCGCCGTTGATCGTCGTGCCACCCGTGTAAGTGTTCACGCCGGTCAGCGTTTGCGTGCCGGCACCCGCGAACGTCACGCTGCCCGTGCCGCCGATCGCGCCGCCGAACGTGTTGTTGCCGCTGCCGTTCAGCGTCAGGCCATTCGCACCGAGGTTCACGTTCGTGCCGGTACCGCCGGTCAGCACGCCGAGCGTCTGCGCGCCCGATGCGCCACCGAGGTTGAGCGTCGCGCCCGTGCCGGCGAGACTCACCGCGCTGCCCGACGCGAGGCTGCCGTTCGCGCCGAGCGCGAGTGTGCTGCCGGCGTTGATCGTCGTGCCGCCGGTGTAGGTGTTCGCGCCGGTCAGCGTCTGCGTGCCGGTGCCCGCGTACGTCACGCTGCCCGTGCCGCCGATCGTCCCGCCGAACGTGCCGCTGGCCGTCCCGCTCAGCGTCAGCCCGTTCGCGCCAAGATCGACGTTCGTATTCGCCGCGCCGTTCAACGCGCCGATCGTTTGCGAGCCCGACGCGCCGCTCAGGTTGAACGTCGCGCCTGCGCCGGCAAGGTTCACGGCACCACCCGACGCCAGGCTGCCGTTCGCGCCGAGCGCAAGCGTGCTGCCGGCGTTGATCGTCGTGCCGCCGGTGTAGGTGTTCGCGCCGGTCAGCGTCTGCGTGCCGGTGCCCGCATACGTCACGCTGCCCGTGCCGCCGATCGCGCCGCCGAAGGTGCCGCTGGCCGTGCCGCTCAGCGTCAGCCCGTTCGCGCCAAGATCCACGTTCGTATTCGCCGCGCCGTTCAACGCGCCGATCGTTTGAGAGCCCGATGCGCCGCTCAGGTTGAACGTCGCACCTGCGCCGGCAAGGTTCACGGCACCGCCCGACGCCAGGCTGCCGTTCGCACCCAGCGCCAGCGTGCTGCCGCCGTTGATCGTCGTGCCGCCCGAGTAGGTGTTCGCACCCGTCAGCGTTTGCGTACCCGTGCCCGCGAACGTCACGCCGCCCGTGCCGCCGATCGTCCCGCCGAAGGTGCCGCTGGCCGTCCCGCTCAGCGTCAGCCCGTTCGCGCCAAGATCGACGTTCGTATTTGCCGCGCCGTTCAATGCCCCGATCGTTTGCGCACCCGACGCGCCGCTCAGGTTGAACGTCGCGCCTGCGCCGGCAAGGTTCACGGCACCACCCGACGCCAGGCTGCCGTTCGCGCCGAGCGCCAGCGTGCTGCCGGCGTTGATCGTCGTGCCGCCGGTGTAGGTGTTCGCGCCGGTCAGCGTTTGCGTGCCGGTACCCGCGTACGTCACGCTGCCCGTGCCGCCGATCACGCCGCCGAAGGTGCCGCTGGCCGTCCCGCTCAGCGTCAGCCCGTTCGCGCCAAGATCCACGTTCGTATTCGCCGCGCCGTTCAACGCGCCGATCGTTTGCGGACCCGATGCGCCGCTCACGTCGAACGTCGCGCCTGCGCCGGCAAGGTTCACGGCACCGCCCGACGCCAGGCTGCCGTTCGCGCCGAGCGCCAGCGTGCTGCCGCCGTTGATCGTCGTGCCGCCCGTGTAGGTATTCGCACCCGTCAGCGTCTGCGTGCCGGCACCCGCGAACGTCACGCTGCCCGTGCCGCCGATCGTCCCGCCGAACGCGTGGTTGCCGTTGCCGCTCAACGTCAGCCCGTTCGCGCCGAGGTTCACGTTCGTATTCGCCGCACCGGTCAGCGCGCCGATCGTTTGCGAACCCGACGCGCCGCCGAGGTTGAACGTCGCGCCCGCACCGGCGAGGTCCACCGTCCCGGTCGACGCGAGGCTGCCGTTCGCGCCGAGCGCCAGCGTGCTGCCGGCGTTGATCGTCGTGCCGCCCGTGTAGGTGTTCGTGCCGGACAGCGTTTGCGTGCCCGTGCCGGCCACGGTCAGGCCGCCGGTGCCGCCGATCGTGCCGCCGAAATTGCCGCTGGCGGTCCCGCTCAGCGTCAGGCCGTTCGCGCCGAGGTTCACGGCCGAGCCGGCCACGCCGCTCAGTGCGCCGATCGTCTGCGCGCCCGTCGCGCCGCTCACGTCGAACGTCGCCCCCACGCCGGCCACGTTCACCGCGCCCGTCGCCGCGAGGCTGCCGCCCGCACCGAGCGCCAGCGTGCCGGCGTTGATCGTCGTGCCGCCCGTGTAGGTGTTCGCGGCCGTCAGCGTCGTGGTCGCCGCGCCGTCCTTCACGAGACCGCCCGCGCCGGCGACGCCGCCGTTCAGCGTGAGCGCGTTGCTGCCGCCGAGCGTCAGCGTCGCGCCCGTGCCGAGGTTGACCGCGTTGTTGACCGACAGGCTCGTGTTCGTGTCGAGCGTCGCCGCGCCGCCGACGTTCAGCGCGCCGGAACCGAGCGCCCCGCCGTTGCCGAGCACGAGGCCGCCGCTGTTCAGGTTCGTGCCACCCGAGTAGGTGCTCGCGCCGTTCAGCGTCTGCGTGCCGGTGCCGGCCAGCGTCAGGCTGCCCGTGCCGCCGATCGCGCCGCCGAAGGTGCCGCTGGCTGTCCCGCCCAGCGTCAGCCCGTTGCCGCCCATGTTGACGTTCGTCCCGGCCACCCCCGACAGCGCGCCGATCGTCTGCGCGCTCGTCGCGCCGCTCAGGTCGAGCGCCGCGCCCGCGTTGGCCAGGTTCACCGCGCCCGTCGCCGCCAGGCTGCCGCCCGCGCCCACCGCGAGCGTGCCGGCGTTGATCGTCGTGCCGCCGGTGTAGGTGTTCGCCCCCGTCAGCGTCGTGGTCGCCGCGCCGTTCTTCACGAGACCGCCCGCGCCGGCGATGCCGCCGTTCAGCGCCAGCGCGTTGCTGCCGCCGAGCGTCAGCGTCGAACCGTTGCCAAGATTGACCGCGTTGTTGACCGACAGGCTCGCGTTCGTGTCGAGCGTCGCCGCGCCTGCGACGTTCAGCGTGCCCGTGCCGAGCGCCGCATTGTTGCCGAGCACGACGCTGCTGCCGCCGTTCAGGTTCGTGCCGCCCGAGTAGGTGCTCGCGCCGTTCAGCGTCTGCGTGCCGGTGCCGGCCAGCGTCAGGCTGCCCGTGCCGCCGATCGCGCCGCCGAAGGTGCCGCTGGCCGTCCCGCCCAGCGTCAGCCCGTTGCCGCCCATGTTGACGTTCGTCCCGGCCACGCCCGACAGCGCGCCGATCGACTGGGCGCCGGTCGCGCCGCTCAGGTCGAGCGCCGCACCCGCGCCGGCCAGGTTCACCGCGCCGGTCGACGCCAGGCTGCCGCCGGCACCGAGCGCCAGCGTGCCGGCGTTGATCGTCGTGCCGCCCGTGTAGGTGTTCGCGGCCGTCAACGTCGTGGTCGCCGCGCCGTCCTTCACGAGGGCGCCTGCGCCGGAAATGCCGCCGTTCAGCGTCAGCGCATGGCTGCCGCCCAGCGTCAGCGTCGAGCTGGTGGCGAGGTTGACGGCGTTGTTGACCGACAGGTTCGCGCTCGTATCGAGCGTCGCCGCGCCGCCGACGGTCAATGCGCCCGTGCCGAGTGCCGAGTTGTTGCCGAGCACCAGGCCGCCGGCATTCAGCGTCGTGCCGCCGGCGTAGTTGTTCGCGCCGGACAGCGTCACGGTCGCCGCGCCGTTCTTCACGAGACCGCCGCCGCCCGAGACCGTGCCGCTCAGGCCGACATCGGCGCTGCCGACGAGCGTCAGCGTCGTGCCGGTGGCGACGTTGACATTGTTCGCGAGCGATACGTTGGCGGTCGCGTCGAGCGACGACGAGCCGTTGACGTTCACCGCGCCGATGCCGAGCGCCGTATTGCTGCCGACCGCGAGGTTGCCGCCGTTCAGGTTCGTGCCGCCCGAGTACACGTTCGTGCCCGTCAGCGTCTGCGTGCCGCTGCCGGAGAGCGTGATACCGCCCGCGCCGCCGATCGAGCCGGCATACGTCGCATTGGTGGTGCCGTTCAGCGTCAGCGAATTGCCGCCGAGGTTCACGCTGGTACCGGCCGAGCCCGCCAGCGCGCCGATCGCCTGCGTGCCCGATGCGCCGCTCACGTCGAACGTCGCGCCGGCGCCGGTCAGGTTCACGGTGCCGGTCGAGGCCAGGCTGCCGCCCGCGCCCACCGCGAGCGTGCCGCTGTTGATCGTCGTGTCGCCGGTGTAGGTGTTCGCGCCCGTCAGCGTCAGCGTCGCCGCGCCGTTCTTCACGATGCCGCCGTTGCCGTTGATGGTGCCGGCCAGCCCGAGATTGTTGCTGCCGCCGACCGTCAGCGTGGTGCCGTTGGCGAGATTGACGTTGTTGCCGAGCGTCGTGTTCGTACTCGAGTCGAGCGAGGCCGAGCCGTTGACGTTCAGCGCACCGCTGCCGAGCGCCCCGTTGTTGCCGACGACGATGCCGCCGCCGTTCAGGTTCGTGCCGCCCGTATAGCTGTTCGCGCCGTTCAACGTCAGCGTGCCGCCGTCGTTCTTCGTCAGCGCGCCGCCGCCCGTCACCGCGCCCGACAGCGTGAGCCCGGTCGCGCCCTGCACCGTCAGCCCGCCCGCGCCGAGGGTCACGGTGTTGGCGACGTTGAGCCCGGCGGCACCCGCCTGCAGCGTACCGCCGTTGGCCGTGACGTTACCGGTGCCGAGCGACGCGCTGTTGCCGATGATCGCGACACCGCCCGACAGCGTCGTGTCCTGCGCGGTCGATGCGCCGTTGATCGTCCAGTTGCCGCTCTGGACGGCGACGTGATTGAAGTTGACGTAGTTGTTGACCGCGATCGTGCCGTTCGCGCTGGTGCCCTGCTGCAGGTTGAGCGTGTTGTCGCCGCCCGCGCCGCCGTCGACCGTGCCCGTCGCCGCCACGTTGATCGTGTTCGGGCCGATCGTGATGTTGAACCCGCCGCCGGTGCCGCCCGCCGTGTTGACCGACGAGCCCGTCACGGCATTGAACGTGTTGGTGCTGTTCGCGCCCATCGACACGCCGCCGTTGATCGTGCCCGAGTTGGTAAACGTATTGCCCTGGCCGGGCGTGCCGTTCGAGCCGAGCGACACGCGACCGTTGATCGTCCCGCTGTTCGTCATGTTGACCGCGGCGCCGCCGTACGCGGCCACCACGGGCGCGTCCGCGCCGACGAGGGTCGCGCCGACCAGCGGGTTCGAGCCGATCGTGCCGGTGTTGTTGATCGTCGACGTACCGCCCGTGCCGTTCTGGACCGACAGCGCCATGCCCGTCACGCCGCTGATCGCCACGCCGGTCGTGCCGTTCATCGTGCCGTTGTTGACGACCGTGGTGTTCGCGCTCGCGGACGCATTGCCGACCACTGCCCCGCTCGACAGCACGCCGAGGCCCGAGCCGAGTGCGGACGGATCGATCGTGCCGTTGTTGGTCAGCCTGACGCCGTTGCCGGTCAGCGACATCGCGGTGCCGCCGACGCCGAGCAGAACGCCCACGCTCGCGCCGGGATTGACGGTGGCCTGGATGTTGTTCGCGCTGTTCGCATAGCTCGGCGCAAGCGGGTTGGCGACCCCGGAGCAGGTCACCGTCGTGCCCGCCGTGCTGCAGGTCGCCTGGGCGGGCACGATACCGGCGCCGGACAACGCCAGGAAAACGCCCGTCGGCAACAGCAATCTCGGAAACGGTTCGCCGGCTTTTTTCGAACGCGCAAGATTCATGCTTTCCCTCGTTATTGGAATTGGTATTACCGTGAAATCGAACGGCCGGCAGCAGAAAATCGCGGACAAAAACATCCGCTCCGGCTGTCGCGATGCGACGTCGGTTAATTCATGGACGAATCTTTAATTGGCCCGGGAAGGCAGGCGTGAAACTAGTCGAATGACATGTCGATGGCCCCTGTTTTTCTGCAGCGATTTTCTGGTTGATTTGATCACCGCCCTGCTTTTGTCAGACAAGGCTATATCAAAAAAACAGGCTTTTCCAGTCGATCTTTTCCCCATTTGATCGAGGTCCGGCGGGCACGCATTTTTTACTTATCGGAGCGCGTCTGACAGGTAAATCCGTATTCCTTTTGTCAATTTCCTGGATATTTATTTACAGCAGCGAAAATGACGCATCCGTGAAAACACGGATATCCACGCGATTATCACGGTCAAATTTTTTTGCGACGCAATATCCACATGCCCGGGAAGTATCGACACACGACAATCCACCCGCCCGTCATTCATCAGACGAAACGTCCGGCATTTCCAGGGTTACGTCGATGTTCGTCACGCATCGACCGGAAGACCCGCACCGCGTGACGAAAACAGCCGTATCAGATAAAGCATCGGCCGGAACGAGATGGGCCGCGCATCGGGGTTCACCCACAACCGCACCGCATACACCGCGTAGGCCGGCACTTCGCGCCAGCTCGAATAGATGTCGCGCAACTGGAAACGCGCCGGGTACGCGGCGGAGATGTTCGCCCGCGCGATGCCGACACGCTCGAACGCGAGCCGCGCCCGCGCGAGGTGGTAGAACTGGCTGACGATCAGCACGCGCGACACACGGTGCGCCTGCAGGTAAGCGAGCGTGTGCTGCGCCGTCGCGAGCGTGTTGTCGCCCTGGTCGTCCACCGCGATCCGGTCGGCCGGCACGCCGCGCGCCACCAGATAGTCGCGCATCGCGGTCGCCTCGTTCAGCCCGGGGCCGTCGATCGCGCCGCTGACCAGGAACGCCGGGCACTGCCCCGTGCGGTAGCAGCGCACGCCGACATCGAGCCTGGCGGCAAGCACGGGCTTCGGCGCGCCGGTCGCGTCGAGCGCATTGCCGAAGATCACGGCAACGTCGGCCGGCTCGCTCGGCATCCGCAGCCCGTGCGCGACGAGCGCAACGGCTGCGACGATCCACAGGCAGGCAACGATGGCCAGCAGGCGGCCCGTTCGGGCGAAGAAGCCCCGTTTGTTACGGTTTTTCAAGGTTTTGGGTCTCTCAGGTCGTCGGGCTCGCCGGGCATTTCGGCGTGCCCGGCCCCGCGCGGGCGCGTAACGCTAGCACGGTGAGCGTTCGGGTGTCCACGCGGCGGACCGATGCCGGACGATGGCCGGCCTTCCGTCAAGTCGACCGGAGCAGCGTGCCCGGCGAAGCGGGCAGGCAATTGGAAAGGGAAAACCTGCGGAGATCTACGGAGATCGAAGGAACGTGAATGACCGTGCCGCGATGCACGGCCCGGCCCGAATCAGTCGACCGGGCACATCGCGAGCCGCCCCATCGCCTCGCCGGCGCCGCGCACCGCGCAGGTGGCCGGCTCGTCGGCGATCCGGGCGACGAGGCCCGTCTCGTCGTACAGCAGGCGCTCGAGATCCGCGAGCAGCGCGCCGCCGCCCGTCAGCACCACGCCGCGATTCGCGATATCGGTCACGAGCTCGGCCGGCGCGTTCTCCAGCACCGACTTCACCGCGCCGATCACCTGCTTGAGCGGCGCGACCAGCGCGTCCGCCACGTCGTGGTTGGACAACTCGATCGAGCGCGGCAGGCCGTCGCCGACACTGCGCCCGACCGCGCGCGTCGACCTGCGCGGCACCGCGCTGGTGGCCGAGCCGATCGACTGCTTCACGTGCTCGGCCGTCTGCTCGCCGAGCAGCACGCCATACAGGTTGCGGACATGGTTGACGATCGCCGCGTCGAACTGGTTGCCGCCGACGCGGATCGCCTCGCGGTAGACGATGCCGCCGAGCGCGATCACCGCGACTTCCGTCGTCCCGCCGCCGATGTCGACGACCATCGAGCCGACCGGCTCGGTCACCGGCAAGCCTGCGCCGAGCCCGGCCGCCAGCGATTCCTCGATCAGTTCGACCTCCGATACACCCGCCGCGAACGCGGCCTCGCGGAGCGCGCGGCGCTCGACGGCCGTCGCATCGGACGGCACGCACAGCGTGACCTCGACGCGGCGGCCGAAACGCGACCGCGTGCGCGACATGTCGATGAAGCTGCGGATCATCTGCTCGGCCGCGTGCGCGTCGGCGATCACGCCGTGCCGCATCGGCCGCACGGCTTCGAGATGCCCCGGTTCGCGGCCGAGCAGCGCCTTCGCGAGCTCGCCGACGGCCTCGAGCGTCGGCCGTGCGTCGGTCGCGCCGGCCTTGCGGAAGCAGACGACCGACGGCTGGTTCAGCACCACGCCGCGTTCGTGCGTATAAATCCGCGTACTTGCCGTTCCAGGGTCGATCGCAACGGGTTGCGCAAACAACTTTCCGAACAGCGGTGTCGACATATCAAACCCTTGTAATCGAACGGACGCGGGGCAGCCGCGCCGCATTTCCGTGGCGCGGCCATGCCGCTCCATCACGGACTTAGCGGCAAATCGTTCCGATACTTTAGGCAATTCCGATGATTTTTTCGCGACGCAATTGTCAAATGTGCCGTTCCGGACACATCCGGCTACGCCACAGCCTCTCGCATTACGTCTGTAAAACACGGTAATCTCTCGGTCTTGCCTGCTCCCGGCAGGCCTCAGACGCCCGATCACGCCAGGTATTTCCACCATGACAGCGACCGTTTCCTTCCGCTGGGCGCGGGTGCGCCCGCTTTGCACGACGCTCGTCGCCTTCTGGTGCTGCACGGTCGTCGCGCAACCGCTGCCGGCCCCCGAATCCGCCGCCGCCCAGGCCACCGCCGCCAGCGCGCCGGCTGCCACGCCCGCCGCATCCGGGCACACCTGCGACGCCGACGGCGGCCCGGCAGGCCGCCCGTCGATCGGCCTCGTGCTGTCCGGCGGCGGCGCGCGCGGCTACGCACACCTCGGGGTCCTGAAGGTGCTGGAGGACAATCGCATCCCGATCGACTGCATCGCGGGCACCAGCATGGGTGCCGTGGTCGGCGGGCTGTATGCGAGCGGCATGGCCGCCGGCGAGATGCAGAAGCGGCTGTCGGAGGTCAACCTCGCGGACATCGCGTTCGACGTGACGGACCGCGCGGACCTGCCGCAAACCAGCCGGGAGGACGAACGCCTGTACGTCAACGGGCTGACACTCGGCTTCGGCAAGAAAGGCGTGAAGGCACCGGTCGGCCTCGTGCAGGGCAACCGGCTGCAGGCGCTGCTCGCGAACTGGACGGCCGCCGTGCCGACCAACCAGCCGTTCGACCGGCTGCCGATCCCGTACCGCGCGGTCGCGACCGACCTGCAGACGGGCCAGATGGTGGTGCTCGACCACGGCTCGCTGCCGCTCGCGATCCGCGCGAGCATGGCCATGCCGGGCCTGTTCGCGCCGGCCGAGATCAACGGGCGCGCGCTGGTGGACGGCGGGCTCGTCAGCAACCTGCCCGTCGACACCGCGCGGCAGATGGGCGCGAACGTCGTGATCGCGGTCGACATCGGCTCGCAACTGCGGCCGCTCGATGCGCTCGCGTCGCCCGCCGACGTGATGCAGCAGATGGTCGGCATCCTGATCCGCCAGAACGTGACCGCCCAGCGCAAGCAGCTCGACGCGCAGGACGTGCTGCTCACGCCGGATCTCGGCGCGCTCGCGTTCACCGATTTCCAGAACGCGAAGCAGGCGATCGCCGCCGGCGCGGCCGCCGCGACCGCGGCGCTGCCGAAGCTGCAGCGCTTCGCGCTCACGCCGGAACAATATGCGGCGTACCGCTCCGCGCACGCGCAACCGCTGCCGCCGCCGATCCGGATCACGCGCATCGAGATCAAGACCTCCGGCGGCGTGCCGAAGCGGGTCGTCAGCAACGCGCTGCACGTGAAGCCCGGCGACACCTACGATCCGAACACCGTCAGCCAGGATCTGCTCGGCCTCACGACGGGCGGCAACTTCGAGAGCGTCACGCAGCAGATCGTGAGCCACGGTGACGAGAACGTGCTCGAGATCGACGCCCGCGAGAAATACTGGGGGCCGAATTTCCTGCTGTTCGGGCTCGGCATGTCGAGCAGCTCGACCGACGAGGGCGGCTTCCGCCTGCATGTCGGCTACCGGCGCCCGTGGCTCACCGAATCGGGGCTCGAATTCCGCGCGGACACGACGATCGGCAGCGACCTGCAATCGGCGCGCGTCGAGTTCCGCCAGCCGCTGTCGATGGCCTACGGCGTCTATCTGTCGCCCTACGCGGAATACCAGCGCCGCTACGCAAACCTGTACGACGACTCCGGCGACGTGAAGATCACGCAGTACCTGATGCAGACCGCGCGCGCCGGGCTCGATTTCGGCCTGCCGATCGCGCGGCTCGGCGATTTCCGGATCGGCGTCGGGTACGTGACCGGGCACGGCTCGCCGACCTACAACCTGCCGTTCGACGACGGCAGCGGTCGGACGCTGCTGTGGCCGAGCTTCACGTCGCAGGCGCTGATCGCGCGCGCGCGGCTCGTCATCGACCAGCTCGACGATCCGCTGTTCCCGCGCAAGGGCTATTTCACCGAGTTCCGCATCGAGCGCTCGCTGGTGTCGCGCAACGGGGGCTCGGCGAGCGAATTCGACGACGGCATCAACAACGCGCCCTACACCGAGATCTACGGCAAGGCGATGGTGGCGCAGCAGTTCGGCAGCCACAGCGTCAGCGCGACGATCGAAGGCGGCAAGAGCATCGGCGGCACCAACCTGATCAACGCGTTCAACTTCACGCTCGGCGGCTTCCAGCATCTGTCCGCGTATGCGGCCGACCAGCTGAACGGCAACGAGCTCGCGTATGCGCAGGTGACCTACATGAACCAACTGATGACGTTCAACGCATCGCCGATCAAGGCGCTGTCGGTGGGCGCCAGCGCGGAAGTCGGCAACGTCTGGTCGAGCGGGCAGCAGATCGGCGGCGGCGCGCTCAAGCAGAGCTATACGTTCTTCACGAGCCTGTCGACCGCGTTCGGGCCGGTCTACCTCGGCGTGGCGCTCGCACCCGGCGGCCGGCGCAACTTCTACCTGCAGCTCGGCCGCACGTACTGAGCGTGCGCGGGTGCCGCCTCGGCGGCATCCGCCACGCCTTCGCGCGACACGCCCGGATCAGAACGCCGCGGCCATCGCGACCGCCCGGGCCTGCGCCTGTTCGATACTGTCGCTCGCCCGCGCCCCCCACGTGTGTTCGACGGTCAGGCTCCTGACCTCGCTCACGCCGATGAACCTCAACCAGAATTCGATGTAGTCGGCCTGATGCCGGAACCCGGGATTGTCGGCACCCGCGCCCGTCTCCCGGCTCTGTCCGCGAACATGGATGACCAGCGCGCGCGGAATCTCCAGCAGCGGGGCGTAGGCCTTGCCGTCGAACGTGAACAGCATGTTCCGCTGGCTGACGAGATCGATCAGCTGCTTGAGCTTGTACGGATAGCCGAAATTCCACATCGGCACGCCCACGACGATCCGGTCCGCTTCCTGAAAGCGCTTCACGAGCGCCTGGATGCGCCGCCAGACCGACTGTTCCGCGTCGTCCATCGGCGCGTTGGCGACGCCTTTGTACTTCGCGCCGATCGCGTCGCTGCCGAAGTCCGGCAAGTCTTCTTCCCAGACATTCAGCGTATCGACGTCGATCGATGCGCCCGTTTCCCGGAACGCATCGACAAAGGCATTGGCGACCGCGATCGACGCCGACCTCGCGCCGCGGGGAGAAGACACGATATTCAAAAGCCGCATGACGTATGACCCTGACAGGAATGCATGAACAACGGAGCGGCCACCGTGGCTGCCCCGGCTTCACGGCTGCGTCGCGGGCCGCCCGCCTCCACTGACACGGATTGGCCTGCCCACACAGTTGCAATTGCAATCGTAATGCAAAGCGTGCGCGCGGGGCAAACGAATCGTCATGCGGTAGCGGTGCGGGCAGACATCGGGACGGGAAAGGAACGGCGGGACAAGCCGGCGACGCGCTCGAATCCGGCGCGCGCGGCTGTCGTGGGGTCGTGGGGTCATGCGGGGTTGCTGTCGAGTCCCAGGGCCCGGGATTCGTGTTGCGGATCGTCAGACCGGCCAGCTGATCTCGAAGCGTGCGCCGCCGAGTTCCATCGGGTCGACGACCGCGATCCGGCCGTTGTGCGCGTGGAGCACCTGCCGCGTGATCGACAGGCCGAGGCCATAACCGCCGGTGCGGCGGTCGAGGCGCACGAACGCGTCGAAGATCCGCTCGCGCTCGCTCTCCGGCACGCCGGGGCCGTCGTCCTCGACGAAGATCCCGATGTTGCCGTGCACGAGCGAGATCCCGACGACGATCCGCGACCTCGCGTACTTGCTCGCGTTGCGCAGCAGGTTGCGCATCGCGTACGACATCAGCCGCCGGTCCATCTTCACCCGCAGGTCCGACGCGATCGCGATACGCGACTCGATCGCGCGTTCCGGATACAGCAGCTGCGCATCGCTGACCTGGTGTTCGAACCACGCGACGGGGGCCGTCATCTCGAGATTCGACTGCAGCGAGCTGTATTCGAGCCGCGCGAACGTCAGGCTCATGTCGATCAGTTCCTCGAGCTCGGTCACGTCCTGCGCGATGCTCTCGAGCGCGCTCTGGTATTCCGCCGCGGAACTTGGTTCGCGCAGCATTTCGAGCGCGAAACGCACACGTGCGAGCGGCGTGCGCAGCTCGTGCGAGATGCCGTTCGTGAGGTCGCGCTGCGCGGCGATCAGGCGTTCCATCCGCATCGCGAGCGCATTCAGCGTCCGTGCGAGCGGGCCGATGATCACGCTGTGCGATTCGCGCGCGCGCGTGTTGAAGCGCCCGCCCGTGAAGTCGATCGCGCGCTCGCGCACCATCACGAGATCCGACCACACCGGCCGCATCCACCGATACGCCGCGAGCGCGGGTGCGGCGAACACGAACGCGAGCACGATCCAGATGTCGCCGGGCAGCGAATCGAACGCATGCCACACGACCTGCGGCGACAATTCGACACACAGCGCGAGCGCCGGCACGAGCGCGGTCAGCAGCACGAGGCCGAGCAGATGCAGGTAGGTACGCACGTAAAGGCGCGACCAGCTCGGAATGCGGTCGGCGCGCGTATCGGTCCACGCGCGGCGGAAATGCAGCCAGCGCCATTTGACGTAGCGCAGCGTCGGCAGCGGCGGTGCATCGGGGTGCGAACGGGTTCGTCGGATCATCTCGGCTCCCGGCCGGCAGGGGGAATGCCCGCGCGGAACGTGACGGCGTCGCCCGAAGGCCGCGTCATTCCCACGCGTGCTTGCTGAATTGATAACCCTTGCTGCGGATCGTCTTGATCCGCTGCGGGTTGCTCGCGTCGTCGCGCAGCTTGCGGCGCAGCTTCGAGATGCGCCCGTCGATCGTGCGGTCGAGGCCGTCGAACTCGACGCCACGCAACTGCAGCATCAGGTCATCGCGGCTGACGACTTCGCCCGCATGGCACACGAGTGCCCACAGCAGGTCGAATTCGGCCGACGTCAGGTCGGGCGTGCTGCCGTCGGGCAGCACGACGGAGCGGTCGGTGCGGTCGATCGAGAACTTGCCGAACGCGTAGCGTTCGGGCTGCGGCGCGCTGCTCTCGGGCGCGCGCGCGGGCGCACGGCGCAGCTGGGCCTTGATCCGCGCGAGCAGGATGCGCGGCTCGACCGGCTTGTGCACGTAGTCGTCCGCGCCGAATTCCAGGCCGAGCAGCTCGTCGAACGGCTCGTCGCGGGCCGTCACCATGATGATCACGCCGTCGTACTGCTTGCGCGCCTCCCGGCAGATTTCGAAGCCGTCCTTGCCCGGCAGGTTCACGTCGAGAATGACGAGATCGGGACGAATGGACAGGATCGCCGGCACCGCGGCGTCACCATGCAGCACAGTGTCGACTTCATAGTCGTTCTTGCGCAGGTAGCCGGCGATCAGCGTGGACAGGCGGGTGTCGTCTTCGACGAGCAGGATACGAAAAGACATGGGCAGCGGTCGGTTCATCGGGGAAGCCGCGGCGGCGCCGGCCGGTGCCGGACGCCGGCCATTGGCCGAAACGTACCGCATGATACTGCGCCAGCCGATTGCCTGTTTAGCGGTCTTGAAAATAAGGGAACGATATCGGCCGAGCTTGACGAATCGGCGCCGGGACGGTTCCATACGGGCTCGCCTGAATCCGGGCCATGCCCTGCCCGCCTGAATTGATGAATTACCAAACGATCCTCGAACGCATCCACACCGAACTCGCCCCCTGGATTGGCCAGGGACGGGTCGCCGATTACATTCCCGAGCTCGCGAAAGTGCCCGCCGACAAGTTCGGGATGGCCGTCGTCACACTCGATGGAAACGTTTGCACGGTCGGCGACGCGCACGAGCGCTTCTCGATCCAGAGCATCTCGAAGCTGTTCGCGTGCACGCTCGCGTTCCAGCTGCTGGGCGACGACCTGTGGGAGCGGGTCGGCCGCGAGCCGTCCGGCAACGCGTTCAACTCGCTGGTCCAGCTCGAGAGCGAGCGCGGCAAGCCGCGCAACCCGTTCATCAATGCGGGGGCGCTGGTCGTCACCGACGTGCTGTGCCGCCGCTTCGTGAAGGCCGAGACGGCGCTCGTCGAATTCGTGCGGCGGCTGATCGGCGCGAACGACATCGACTACGATTCGCGCGTCGCGCAGTCGGAACTGCAGCACGCGGAGCGCAACCGCGCGATGGCGCACTTCATGGCGAGCTTCGGCAACATGCAGATGCCGCCCGACACGGTGATCGACGCGTATTGCCGACAGTGCGCGATCACGATGAACTGTGTCGAGCTGGCAAGCGCCGCGCTGTTTCTCGCGAATGGCGGGGTCGCGCCGGTGACCGGCGAGCGGATCGTGGATTCGAGTTCCGCCAAGCGGCTGTCGGCGTTGATGCTGACCTGCGGCACTTACGATGCGGCGGGGGATTTTGTGTATCGCGTCGGGTTGCCGGCGAAGAGTGGTGTCGGCGGCGGGATCGTGGCGGTGCTGCCCGGGGAGATGGCGGTTTGTGTGTGGGCGCCGGGGCTCGATGCTAATGGGAACTCGTTGGCGGGGACGCTGGCGTTGGAGTGGTTGACGACTTATTCGGGAAGGTCGATTTTTTGAGGGGGCGCAGTTAGCGCGTGCCAGATCTGATGTGACAGCGGCAGGTGAGTTCCGGCACACTCAATGGCGAATTCGTCGTTCGGCAGCGATCGACCCGGAGCGGACACCGCAAGCCTCAAAGCCTACGGTTTGGGGTGTCCATGAAGCGGCGGACTCATCGCTTACCGGTACTCGTTTTGGTTACTGGCTCGATTCGTCTGCTGACCATACGGCCAGTTCATAACCATCGGGGTCAATAAAGTGAAAGCGCCGGCCGCCAGGGAACGAGAAAGCCTGACGGTTGATGGTGGCGCCCGTCGCCTCGATCCTTCGCTGGATTTCAACCAGATCATCAGCGTAGAGGATGACTAGCGGGCCGCCTGGCCGGACAGGCTCACCCGTTGTCAACCCGCCTGCGATCCGGCCGTCGTGAAACTCGGTGTAGGTCGGGCCGTAATCGGTGAAAGTCCAGCCGAAAACGCTGCCATAGAAGGCCTTGCTTCGTCCAATATCGCTGACATTGAATTCGATGTTATCGATCTGGCGGTCTTTCCCTCGAATGCTCATCAGTACCCGTTCCCTTGGTTGTCTGCCGAAAGGCAATATATGCACCGTAGCCGCCCGTAACGACATGGAATGGTACTGGCGCTGAAATGGTTGACGACTTGTTCGGGGAATCCGGCAACCGGAATCCATACCAGTCTCTCGACTGGAACGTTAGTCAAATTCGATCCTCAACGCACACTCTTCTCCGTATTGAAGCCTCAAATCGACCAGGATCGCATTTGAGAGTGCGGTCGCCAACGCGACCTTCAATTCCGGCGTGACGCCATCGAGATGAAAAGAAAACTCCCATCCCGGCGACGCATCGATCCAGGACACAAACAGATCGTCACAGCCGGATTGCCAGAACTGTACGTTCTTCGCTATACCTGTCGGTGCTTCGTCAATAATCCAGGTTCGGGATACTGCAATCTGCTGCCCGTCATCGCTCCAGTGCGTGATTTTTCCGCTATCGGGATTGACGAGCAGGAATCCAAGAGGTTGAAGCAAAGTCTCGACAAAGCCAAAAGCTTCCGGGAATGAACCCTTCACTAGTACGGTTAAGAACGGTTTTGCCATCGCGTTTACTAACCCAGATGTTGGCCAGCTGTACCTGCGCCGACCAGCCCGCGCAATCCCAACGGAACATGCGAAAAGGCGAGCAGCAGAAGCTGGCCATCGACCTTGTTGTCGCCCTACCGCAACCGACTGTCGGTCGATAAAGCGCACGTCAGTATATTGCAGCCGAGCGGCAACTTGGCGCCGGTATGACGGAAACGACCGCGCGACGCAACAAAATGCCCCTACGAAAATCGCATCGGCGGCCACCCCGATTTTCCGGTACAAATCGGGGACGCTGAAATTCCCCGCGAGCTATCGGAGACCCTCGTTCATGACTCGGCAAACCGCACCGGAAATCGCAACAACGGCAACCCGCACGAACCCCGGCGACGCCCCATCCGCACCGATTCCCGCCATCGTGCCGTCAAGCACCGCGCTGCTCGTCATGCATTACCAGACCGACATCCTCGGCCTCTTTCCGTCGGTCGCGCCCGGTTTGCTCGCCAATACGCGCCGGCTCTGCGACGCGGCACGGGCAAGCGGCATCGGCGTCTGGTTCGCGAACCTCCGGTTCAGCCCCGGCTATCCGGAAGTCAGCCCGCGCAACAAGAACGGCCAGGGCATCAAGCAGCTCGGCCGCTTCATCGACGACGGCCCATGCCCGGAGTTGGGTCGGCAGGCCGACGAGCCGCTGATCGTCGCGCACCGCGCCAGCGTGTTCTTCGGCACCGATCTGCAAGCGCGCCTGGTCGAGCAAGGCGTCGATTCGCTGATCATGGTCGGCATCGCGTCGACGGGCGTGATGCTGTCGTCGATCGCCCACGCGAGCGACGCGGATTTCCGCCTCTATACGGTCAAGGATTGTTGCTACGACCCGGACCCGGTGGTTCACGAGCACCTGTTCGCCACCGCCTTCGAATCGCGCACGACGGTGCTGTCGCTCGAAGACGCGTTGCAGCTGCTCGCGTAAACGCACGCACGCACGCACACGCGCGAGCGTGACGGACCAACGTCATCACCCGAGTCGGCCTGCAGGGTGACGGCCACCAGGCCCGGCTGCCGTGGTCGAGCGTCCCGCCGAACCCGTAACGGGCGACGGCGTGCGCGATGCCGCGCGCGCCGCCTCCCTCTTCCCCTTCACTTCGCGATAAACACACCCGACGTCGGGCACGTGCCCTGCGTATTGCCGTCGGTCACGAGCGACGCGGCGCTCGGAAACTGCGCGGTCGCATTGGTCTTCACCGCGATCCATGCTTCGGTGAAATAGCTGACGCCATTCGTCTTCGTGCACTTCAGCGACACCGCGCTGCGCGTGTTGCTGCCGAACGCGCCTTCGAACGCCGACAGCAACTGGTTGCGCGTGACCGTCTTGCCCGCATTCGCCTGCAGGTACGCGTTGAACGACGTATTGCCGAGCCGGCTGATCATGCCGGACGCCTGGTTCCAGTACGCATCGGGTGTCGCCGAGTTCGAGCAGGTGCCGTGCTTGAACCATTCGTGCTTGTCGAGGCACGACGCAACGCCCGGCATGTACGTCGACAGCGTGTTGCGGGTCGCGCTGCTGATCGGGTAGGCGTCCATGCTGCACCACTGGTGCGCGTTGTCGAGGTCGATGTCGTTCTGCGGCACACCGCAGTAGAACGGCTGGTTGCCGTCATAACGGTTCGGCCACAGGCCATGCAGCGACAGGCTCGTCGCCGCATACGAGCCGGCGAGGTTCGTGCATTCCGGCGTGTCGTGCGACGCGCAGAAGCCGGGCTCCCACGATGCGGCGAGCAACAGGTAGTCGTAGCTGGTCTGCGCGGCGGCGTGCAGCGACACGGAAGCAACGGCGAGTGCGGCAGCGGCGCGGGCGAGCGTCTTGAGCATGGCGTGTTTCCTCGGAAAAGGCATGCGGTCGCGGGATGCGCCGCACGGTTGTCGAATGTCCGACCGCGATTGTTGCCGTCGCAACGTGGCACGAATGTGAAGGTGGACGAAATAACGCGCAGGGCGCCGCCGGGCCGGTTACAACCGGTACCGGTACCAGCGGTTGCCTTCCGCCGCACGCGACGCCGGCGTACCGTGTCGCCACCCTCATCCTGCAACGGAGCATCGCCATGGTGACCGCGACACGGCTCGGCAAGCCATATTGCGTCGAGATCGGCAACGGACGCAGCGTCGTGCGCTCGGACACGCACAAGGACGGCCAGGGCGGCGACGCGGGCATGCGGCCGCACGAACTGCTCGAAAGCGCGCTCGCGGCCTGCGTCTGCATGTCGATCGACCTGGCCGCACGACGCGCGGGCGTGACGCTGCCCGCGTGCACGGCGGACGTCACCGTCGATCGCCTCGACCATGAAACGGGCTTCGACATCGCACTGCGCTTCGCGGCGCCGCTGTCGCACGCGCAGCAGACACTCGTGCGCGACGCGGTGCGGGCTTCTCCGGTCGCCCGGACGCTCGGCAAGCCGATACGGGTCAGGCCGGCCACGATCGCGAGCGGCTGACCGTCACGGCGCGCCGGACTCGGCACGGTCGACGGCCGCACGTCGATGGCCACACGACAGGCATCCGTGGCGAACAGGCACTCACGACCCGGTGCCGAGCTGTGTGCACGCGCGGGCGGACGCTTCGGGGCCTTCGAGCGCGAGGATCTGCCACACGCCGATGCTGACGCGCTGGCGCGCCGCCGTCGACGCATCGGCCAGCAACGCCTCGACGCGCGGTGCCGCGTCCGGCGCCTGCTGCTTCAACGCCGCGTGATGCCGCGCACGCGATGCCGATTCGGACTCGTACACGTCGCACAGGCGCACCATGCCGGCGAGACCGGCGACATCGTCGTCCTTGTCGATCGCGCGCGGCTCGACAGGCGCGAGCCCCTTGCGCTCCGCCGCCGGCAGCTTGTTGCGCGCGCCTTCGTCGATCGACACGGCGGATGCCGGCGGCAGGCCGCCGATCGCCGCGACGATCCGGCTGCCCGCGGCAATCATGTCGCCCTGGCACGCGATCTTCTCCGCGGCCGCGACGTTCGAGCAGAACGACACCGAGGTGCGGTACACGTCGTCGCTCATGTGCGGCACTTCGTCCGCGCTCGCCTGCGCGAAACCGGCGCTCGTCAGCGCCAGCACGGCGGGAATCAGGATGCGGAATGCGCTCGTCTTGTTCATTGTTGTTCGTATCTGTGGGTTCTTGTGGCGGGCAACATCGCCGGGCCGCGCGGTGGCAGCCTCAGTGACGCCGGGCCCTCGTCCGGCGGCACGCGGTCACTTCAACGACGCAGCCTCCGATCCGCCTGGCGACAGCGCCGCGTTGTCCTGCTCGCGCCACGTGCGGCGCGACTCCATGATCGCCTTCACGGCCGAGCGCGCGACCTTCCACCACGCGAACGGCCGCGGGTCGGCAAGCATGCTGAGCGCGCGCGCATAGTCGAGCGTGAGCCCGGGCGTCCACGCCATCGTCACCGCGCGCTTGCGGATCTGCGCGGCAACCCACAGCTCGGGCGTGAGCAGCAACCGCACGAACGCGCCCCATCCGGCGCGCGCCCCCTTCAGCCGCCACACCGCGCCGTCGAGCGCGGCTTCGAGTGCGTTCGACACGGTGCTCGAGCAGTTGCGGTGTGTGAGGTTGTACGTCACGTTCTGCCGGTACGACGACCAGAACGCGTCCAGCTTCGCCGGATCGTAGTTGCGGATCCGCACGCGCACGGTCGACGGGCACCATGCCTTCGACTCGGTCGCGTAGTCGGGCTGGAACAGGCCCGGCACGTCGTTTTCGCGGGTTGCACGCAGGATGCGCGTGAATTCGTCCGGAGAACGATCGATTTCGACGCCCGGATACAGGCTGATATAGATGCCCTCCGGCGATTCCAGCGCCGCGTGCCCGGTCGAGATCACGCCGTTGACGTCCACCGCCGCGATATAGCGGTCGATCACCGGGTAGCGTTGCGCTTCGGCTTTCGACGTGCCGGTCGGCGTCCACACGTGCACGGTGAGCGCATGCTCGCCGTCGGCAGGCGGGCCGTCCCATTCGGATTGGGAAAAATGCGGCAGGTCGCGCGCATCGTCGAGGTCCGGCGCGAGTGCCGGCGCCGGCGAGGTCGCGAACGCCGGATTGCGCGTCAGTCGCCGCACGCGTGCGGCGAGGCTCAGCATGTGCATCCCGCCGAATATCAGCAGCAGGCCGAGGCAGTACGGCACGGTGCCCACATAGTGGGTCGGGTACGGCTGGTAGAAGAAGATCGCCAGCAGGATCTCGACGACACCCCACGCGAAGGCGACGTTCCAGCGGCGATAGCGCACCATCCACGCGGCGGTGCACTGCAGCAGCCCGTCGACGAGGAACAGCGTGCCGAAGATCATCGACAGCAGGAAATGGCCATGATGATGCCCCGCGAACACGAGCCCGGCGGCCACCACGACCGCGATCCCCTTCACGTAACGCAGGACGCGCTGCCCGCCGACGCCGCTGCCGGCCACCGCGAGCGTCGCGAGCCCCTCGATCAGGAACAGCCACGCGAAGATCTGGATCGGAAAATGCAGCGCGCCGTCGAGCGCGTCGACGAAGATCACGACACCCGCGACGACCCACACCCAGCCTAGTGCGGTCAGCCCGCGCCAGCGGGTGCGCAAGTATTCGATGCCCAGCAGCAGTAAGACCAGTCGTACCATCGCGCCCTCTCGTGATTTTTTCGGGACACGCGCTGGCCACGCGGGTCCTGTCGTTTCGACCGCGCGTCGAGCGACGCACCGGCCGAAAAGCGGTCATTCATGCCGGCGCGTCATGCCTCGACATGACCGTTGGCGGCCGGTATGCCTCCGCACTGGCCGAATAATAAGATATGGCGGAGACGGTTGAAAGCGCGACGAAAACGTTGGCGGCGGGTCTGGAGAGCGCAGTATGCCGCCGGATAGGGCCGGATTGCGAGCGCTGCCCAGGCAGATTTCCCGTTCGACAACGCGCGGCGGATACGCGAGAATCCGGCTTCCGAGGGCGCAAGCCACCAAACCGCATCAGACGGGACAATAATCCATGAAAACATCGATCACGCGCCGGCGCCTGCTGGCCGCCGGCATGGCCGCGAGCACCCTCGCGCTGTCGGGCTGCTTCACGCCGAAGCTGTACGAGAACGACGCATACAGCGAATACGTCACGAGCTTCATGATCACGCAGGACGGCAAGAAGCTGGTCGTCCTCGGTACGAACTACCACTACATCTTCGATCTGCCGGCGCAATTGCGGCCGGTGCTGTTGTCCGGGTACCGGAAATCGCTGCGCACGACGTTTGCCGACTTTCATGCGCGCGGCGGCAGCATCACCGGCCACTACCGGATCGTGTTGCCAAAGGACGCGCCGGACGACGCCCGGCAAGCCGCGAGCGCCGACGGATTCACTGCCGGGACGGCCGGCCTCGCGCTCGAAGGCAACATCGAAGGCAAGCGCTATTCGACGGAGGGTTTCGCCGCGAAGGACAAGGGCGCCACGCAACCGTTCAACGAGCGGTACTCGGTGTACATCCGGGAATCGCCGTCCGTCGCCGGCATGGGCCTGCGGATCCTCGCCACGCCGATCACGGTGGCCGCCGACGGCCTGCTCGTGCTGGGCGGCATCGTGCTCGTGCCGTTCGCAGCCATCGCGATCGAGGCAAATGGCGGCCTCCGGATCATGTAATGGCACAAGCGTCGCCGCTGTTGCGCCTGTGACGGCAGGCAGCGGCACGCGAGCGCACCCGACGACCGCAACCGGAGTACCGCCATGTCTGCCTCACCGCTTCACGCACCGCCACTCGGCCCGCAACTCAAGCGCTGGCGTGCGCTGCACCGCGTGAAACAGAGCCACGCGGCGGAACTGTTCGGCGTGGCGCAATCGACGATCTCGCGCTGGGAAGCCGGCCTGCAACAGATGTCGCCCGGCGAACGCGCGACGGCCGAACGGCTGCTCGCCGCGCGCCTCGATTCCGCGGGCGATCACGCGCTTGCGCGGCTCGTCGCGGGCAGCGCGGGCCGCATGCATCTCGTGTGCGACCTCACGCACCGGCTGCTCGCCTGTTCGCGCGCGCGAGCAGCCGAATTCTCGCAACCGCTGTCGATGCTGCTCGGCACGTCGCTGTGGCGCTATGCGACGCCGGAAATCGTCCGCATGGAAACCGCGCTCGATACGCTCGGCTGGCATGATCGCGCGGGGCCGCCGAGCGTCGAATTCGACACCGGCGCGAATGCGTCGCGCGTCGTGCCGATCCGCGGCAGCCTGTGCCGGTGGACACGGATGACGCTGTCGGACGGGTCGGCCGCACGGCTCGTGGAAACGCTGTAATTCGGCCCCGCGCATATTTCATGCGTGGACGAACCGTGCGTGGCCGCCTTACGCTTGACGGCTCATCGCACGGACACCGACCATGAACCCCGATACGATCCACGCGCGGCTCGCGTTCCTGCGCGAAGCCGAACGCCTGAAGGATGTGCTGCGCAGCGGCCACACGTCGGCCGGGCGCGCGGAAAGCACCGCCGAGCATAGCTGGCGGCTGTGCCTGATGGCACTCGTATTCGCCGATGCGCTGCCCGGCATCGACACGCTGAAGCTGCTGAAGCTGTGCGTCGTCCACGATCTCGGCGAGGCGCTGCACGGCGACATCCCCGCGATCGAGCAGGCCGCGCACCCCGACAAGAGCGCGCACGAACGCGACGACCTGCTGACGTTGACCGCGCCGCTCGATCCGGCGCGGCGCGACGAGATCGTCGCACTGTGGGATGAATATGAAGCGGCCGCGTCGCCGGAAGCGCGCGCGGCAAAAGCGTTCGACAAGCTGGAGACGATCCTGCAGCACACCCAGGGCAGCAATCCGCCCGATTTCGACTACGCGTTCAATCTCGGCTACGGCCGCCGCTATACCGACGCCGCACCGCTGTTCAGCGCGATCCGCGACATCGTCGACGCCGACACGCAACGCCGGATCGACGCAAGCGGGCAGCACGCGTAAGCTCGCGGAACCAGGCGCGCGGCACCGCGCACACTGCCCGCACGAGGCCCTACGCATGACGCAGAACATCTACGACGACCCGGCTTTCTTCGAAGGCTACAGCCGCCTGAACCGCTCGATCCACGGACTCGACGGCGCCCCCGAATGGCCCGCGCTGCGCGCGCTGCTGCCCGACCTGCACGGTCGCCGCGTGCTCGACCTCGGCTGCGGCTACGGCTGGTTCAGCTACTGGGCCGCCGGCCAGGGCGCGGCAAGCGTGCTCGGCATCGACGTGTCCGAGCGCATGCTCGAACGTGCGGCATCGAGCGCCGCGCATCCGGCGATCACGTACCGCCGCGCCGACCTCGAAACGCTCGCGCTGCCGGATGCCGCGTTCGATCTCGCGTACAGCTCGCTCGCGTTCCATTACATCGCAGACCTCGATACCTTGTTTCGCACGCTCCATCGCGCGCTCGTGCCGGGCGGGCGGCTCGTGTTCTCGATCGAGCATCCGGTCCATACGGCGCCGCGCCGGCCCGGTTTCGTCGTCGACGCGCAGGGCAACCGCTCGTGGCCGCTCGACGGCTATCAGCGCGAAGGCGAACGCGTGACCGACTGGCTCGCGCCGGGCGTCGTCAAGCAGCACCGCACGCTCGGCACGCTCGTGAACCTGCTGATCGGCAGCGGCTTCACGCTCGCGCACCTGGACGAATGGGGGCCGACGCAGGAACAGGTCGATGCCCTGCCCGCGCTCGACGAGGAACGCGACCGGCCCATGATGGCACTCGTCGCCGCGCGGCGATAACGCACGCAACAACACGCGCACGAGCTTTCGCCCGCCGCGCTGACAGATTGCAACAATGTCGCCGCCCGGCCTCCATTCCCGCACGGCGCCCGCACAATTCAGCACAATTTCCACACGATTTGTCGTGAATTCCTCGCTTACCATGAGCGGCTGATTCGACCCGGCACGGCCGCGCGAGGTGTACGCGGAAGCCCGCGGGCAACCCGCCCGCCAGGCGACGCCGGCCGGATCGTCCCGCCCGGCCGCACGCATTGCCGGCACCGCTTCATCCTCGCCGCACGCTCATGACTCAGAAGACCCATCGCCGCCGGCGCATCGTGCTGGCCACCGTTGCCATCGTCGCGATCGCCACCGGTGTCACGCTGAAGGCGTGCGCACCCGACAAGCATCCGCAATACCTGTCCGCGCCCGTCTCGCGCGGCGACCTCGAAAACGCGGTGCTGGCCACCGGTGCGCTGCAGGCATTCAGGCAGGTCGACGTCGGCGCGCAAGTCTCGGGGCAGTTGAAGTCGCTGAAGGTCAAGCTCGGCGACAAGGTCACGAAGGGCCAGTGGCTCGCCGAGATCGACCCCGTGCTCTCGGAAAACGCGCTGCGCCAGGCACGCGCCAGCGAAGAAAGCCTGCGCGCGCAGCAGCAGTCGACCGCCGCGCAACTCACGCAGGCGGAACTCGCGTTCCGGCGCCAGCAGGCCATGCTGCCCGACGACGCGACGTCGCGCGAGTCGTTCGAAGCCGCGCGCGCGACGCTCGACGTGCAGCGCGCGACGCTCGCGTCGCTCGCCGCGCAGATCCGCTCGGCCCGCATCCAGATCGAGACCGCGCAGGCCAACCTCGGCTACACGCGCATCGTTGCGCCGATCGACGGCCAGGTTGTCGCGATCGTCACGCAGGAAGGCCAGACGGTGATCGCTCAACAGCAGGCGCCGGTGATCCTGAAGCTCGCGGATCTCGACACGATGACCGTGAAGGCGCAGGTGTCGGAAGCCGACGTGATCCGCGTGAACGCCGGCCAGACCGCGTATTTCACGATCCTGGGCGAACCGGACAGGCGCCACTACGGCAAGCTGCGCGCGATCGAGCCGGCACCGCAGAACTACGCCGAGACGCAAGGCGCGCTCGGCGGCGGCGCGGGCGGCGGCGCGAAACCGAATTCGGCGGTGTTCTACAACGCGTTGTTCGAGGTGCCGAATCCCGAGCACCGGCTGCGCATCTCGATGACCGCGCAGGTCAACATCGTGCTCGGCAACGCGCGCAACGCGCTCAGCATTCCGGCCGCCGCGCTGGGCGAGAAACGCAAGGACGGCACCTACGCGGTGCGCGTGCTGCGCGCCGACGGCAGCACGGAAACGCGCAACGTCCGCATCGGCATCAACAACAACGTGCGCGTCGAAGTGCTGGCCGGCCTGAAGGACGGCGAACGCGTGGTGATCGGCGAAGCGTCCGCGGACGACCACGCGCCGCTGGCGGACGTGGTGTGACGATGAGCCAGCCCCTGCTGAAACTCTCCGCCGTCACACGACGCTTTCCGGCCGGCGACAAGGACGTCGTCGTGCTGAACAACGTCAACCTGTCGATCCACGCGGGCGAGATCGTCGCGATCGTCGGCGCGTCGGGTTCCGGGAAGTCGACGCTGATGAACATCCTCGGCTGCCTCGACCACCCGAGCGAAGGCACCTACACGGTCGGCGGCCGCGACACGCACATGCTCGACAGCGACGAGCTCGCGCAACTGCGCCGCGAGCACTTCGGCTTCGTGTTCCAGCGCTATCACCTGCTGCCGCACGTCGATGCCGTCGCGAACCTCGAAATGCCCGCGATCTATGCCGGCACGCCGCGCGCGGAGCGGCACGCGCGCGCACGCGAGCTGCTCGCGCGCCTCGGGCTCGCGGATCGCGCGCACCATCGCCCCGGGCAACTGTCCGGCGGCCAGCAGCAGCGCGTGAGCATCGCGCGCGCGCTGATGAACGGCGGCCACGTGATCCTCGCCGACGAACCGACCGGCGCGCTCGACACGAAAAGCGGCCAGGACGTGATCCGCATCCTGCACGAGCTGAACGCGCTCGGCCATACGATCGTCATCGTCACGCACGACAAGGCCGTCGCGCGCCATGCGCGGCGCATCATCGAAATCAGCGACGGCGCGATCGTCGCCGACCGGCCGAACCGGCACCATGCGGAAGCTCTCGCGGAAGCAGGCGCGGGCGCAGATGCAGCGGAAGCGAGCGAAGCGGAAACCGGCGCGCCATCCACCCGCGATCGTCGCGACATGCCGTCGCCGCCCGCGGCAGTCGCCCCCGATCCGCATGCCGATGCCGCCCCGCGCGTGCGCCGCTTCGCGGCCGGCTCCGGGCGCTTCGCCGAGGCCTGCCGGATGGCGTGGATCGCACTCGTGTCGCACCGGCTGCGCACGCTGCTGACGATGCTCGGCATCATCATCGGTATCACGTCGGTCGTGTCGATCGTCGCGATCGGCGAAGGCGCGAAGCGCTACATGCTCGACGAGATCGGCAGCATCGGCACGAACACGATCAACATCTACCCGGGCACCGACTGGGGCGACAGCCGCGCCGATGCGATCCAGACGCTCGTGCCGGCCGATGTCGCCGCGCTCGCCGAGCAGCCGTATGTCGACAGCGCGACGCCCGAAACGTCGCGCACGCTGCTGCTGCGCTACCGCAACGTCGACGTGAACGCGCTCGTGAGCGGCGTCGGCGACCGCTTCTTCCAGGCGCGCGGGATGCGCTTCGCGCTCGGTGTCGCATTCGACGAGGACGCGGTGCGCCGCCAGGTGCAGGTGGCCGTGATCGACCAGAACACGCGCCGCAAGCTGTTCGGCGCGACGCGCAACCCGATCGGCGAAGTGATCCTGGTCGACAACGTGCCGTGCGTCGTGATCGGCGTGACGGCGGACAAGAAGAGCGCGTTCGGCAGCGTGAAGAGCCTGAACGTGTGGGTGCCGTACACGACCGCGAGCGGGCGTCTCTTCGGGCAGCGTTATCTCGACAGCATCACCGTGCGCGTGCGCGACGGGCAGCCGAGCGCCGCCGCCGAAAAAAGCCTCGAAACGCTGATGAAGCAGCGCCACGGCCGCAAGGACTTCTTCACGTACAACATGGACAGCGTCGTGAAGACCGTCGAGAAGACCGGCCAGTCGCTGACGCTGCTGCTGTCGTTGATCGCCGTGATCTCGCTCGTCGTCGGCGGAATCGGCGTGATGAACATCATGCTGGTGTCGGTTACCGAGCGCACGCGCGAAATCGGCATCCGGATGGCGGTCGGCGCGCGCCAGTCCGACATCCTGCAGCAGTTTCTCGTCGAGGCCGTGCTGGTCTGCCTGCTCGGCGGCACGATCGGCATCGCGCTGTCGTTCGGGCTCGGCGCGCTGTTCTCGATGTTCGTCGCGCAGTGGAAGATGGTGTTCTCGGCCGGCGCGATCGTGACCGCGTTCGTCTGCTCGACGCTCACCGGTGTGATATTCGGCTTCATGCCCGCGCGCAACGCATCGCGGCTCGATCCGATCGATGCGCTCGCGCGCGACTGACGCAAGGCCCGCCATGACGCATTCCTCACCGCTCCAGCGCCTCGGCGCATTCGCATGCGCGGCCGCGCTGCTCGCCGGCTGCGCGGGGGCGCGCCATGATCCGCTGCCAGCCGTCGCGATGCCCGCCAACTGGTCGGCGCCGGTTTCCGCCGACGCACCGGCGACGACGCGCGACTGGTGGCGCAGCTTCGGCGATCCGCAACTCGACGCGCTGATCGACGACGCGCTGCGCGCCAACAACGACCTCGCTATCGCGGCGATCCGCGTGTACCGCGCGCAACTGCAGGCCGGGCTCGCGAATACGAACCTGACGCCCAATGTGACGCTCGGCGCGAACGGTGCCGTGTCGCGCACGCTCGATACGCACCAGATGCGCCGGTCGAGCAACGCGAACGCTTCGCTCAGCTATGAAATCGACCTGTGGGGCCGGCTGGCCGCGCTGCGCGACGCCGCGCGCTGGGAAGCCGACGCGACGGCCGCCGATCTCGAAGCCGCGCGGCTGTCGCTGATCGGCACGACCGCGTCGCTGTACTGGCGGATCGGCTTTCTGAACCGGCAGATCGCGCTCGGCGACGCGAACATCGCGTACGCGGTCCGCACGCTCGCGGTCGTCCGGTCACGGCACACGGCCGGCGCCGTGTCGGGGCTCGACCTTGCGCAGGCCGAACAAAACCTCGCCACGCAGCGGGCCGCGCAGACACGCCTGATCCAGCAGCGTACCGAGAACCGTCACGCCCTCGCGATCCTGTTCGACCGGCCGCCACAACAGCGCGCGGCCGAACCGCCGGCGCTGCCCGACGCGCCGCCGCCGGAAGTGGCGGCCGGCCTGCCGGCCAGCCTGCTCGGCCGGCGCCCCGACTTGCGCGCGGCGGAATTCAGGCTGCGCGAATCGCTCGCGCAGGTCGACGCGACACGTACCAGTTTCTACCCGACCTTCACGCTGACCGGCGCGGCCGGCACGTCGAGCACGAGCCTCGAGCGCGTGCTCGCGAATCCGGTCGGCACGCTCGGGCTCGGCCTGGCCCTGCCGTTCATCCAGTGGAACACGATGCAGCTGCAGATCAAGGTGTCGAAGACGCAGTACGAGGAGGCCGTCGTCGGGTTCCGGCAGAAGCTCTACACGGCACTCGCGGAAGTCGAGAACGCGCTGTCGGCGCGCGTCCAGCTCGAACGCGAGGCCGAACAGCGCGCGCTGTCGCTCGAACAGGCGCAGCGTGCCGAGCGGCTCGCCGCCGCGCAGTTCGCGGCCGGCGCGACCGCCGTGCAACCGTGGCTCGACCAGCAGCAGCGGCTGCGCGATGCGCAAAGCGCCGACGAACAGACGCGGCTGGACCGGCTCAACAACCAGATGACGCTGTACCGCGCGCTCGGCGGCGGGATGTCCTGACCGGCCCGCGCACCGGGCCGGCCGCCCCTGCCCCGCCGGCCATGCGCGGCGTCATTCGCACACGGCCGCCCCGCGCCGCGCCGGCGCGAACGCCACCGCGCTCGCCGTCGCGAGCACGGCCACGCCGGCCGCGCCGTACACCATCACCCAGCCGAACCCGTGCACGAGCGCCGCGTGCAACGCCGTGCCGGTCGGGTCGGCCTGTGCGAGCGCCGGTGCGATCTCGTGCAGCCCGTCGGTTCGCCCGGAAGCAATCTCCTGCGCGAGCCGGCGCAGCGCCCCGTCGCCGATCGTGCCCGCGACACCGCCCTTCAGGCTCGCGACGATCCCCGCGACCAGCACGAAGCCCATGGCCGCGATATTCAGTGCGAGCGAGATCATCCGCGCGCTCATGTCGATGCCCGACGCCATCCCCGCCCGCGCGCTCGGCACCGCACCCGTTGTCGTGTTGGTCACCGGCGTGTTCGTGAGCCCGAGCCCGATGCCGGCGATCACGCAGCCGGGCAGCATCGTCACCCAGCTTGCGTGGTCGGCCGCGCTGCCGATCCGCATCAGCGCAAAACCGGCGGCGATCGTGAACAAGCCGCCCGGGATCACGACGCCCGGCCCGTAGCGCAGCGCGAGCCGTTCGCCGAACGGCGGCACGACCAGCGTCGGCAGCGTGTACGCGAGCAACGCGAGGCCGGCCGTCACGCTGTCGTAGCCGAGCGCGATCTGAAACCAGATCGGCAGGTAGATCATGAACGGCCAGAAGCTGAAGTTCATCCCCATCGAGCCGAAGATCGCGCCGGTGAACGCGCGGATCCGGAACACCGAGAAGTCGAACATCGGCCGCGCGCTCGCGCGCTCCGCGAGGAAGAAGCCGGCCACCGCCAGCACGGTCGCGCCGAGCACGCCGAGGCCGGCGGCGCTCGTCAGCCCGAGTTCCGCGCTTTGCGTGATGTAGAAGGCCAGGCCGAGCACCGCGAGCGACAGCGTGACGATGCCCGCCACGTCGAGGCTGCCCGCGTGCGGATCGCGCGACTCCTGCACCGCGCCGCCGATCAGCGCGAGCGCGACGGCCGCGAGCGGTGCATGAACGAGGAACACCCACGGCCAGTTCGCCAGCGCGACGATCGCGCCGCCGACGATCGGCCCGAAACCGAGCCCGATGCCGAACACGATCCCCCAGATCCCGAATGCGCGGCCGCGCTCGCGGCCCTCGCGGAACTGGTGCGACAGCACCGCAATCTGGCAGATCAGCATCGCGCCGCCGCTGGCGCCCTGCAGCAGCCGGCCCGCGACGAGCACCGGCACGTTCGGCGCGAGCCCGCACAGCAGCGACGTCGCGCCGAACAGCACGGTGCCAATCACGTACACGCGCTTGCGGCCGAACCGGTCGGCGAGCGTGCCGGCCGCCATCAGCACGGTCGTACACGCGATCGTGTACGCGTTCATGATCCACTGCATGCCGTTGAAATCGCCATGCAGCACGTGTTCGAGCGTCGGCAGGATCACCGGCACGCTCGAGATTTCGAGGCCGAACATCAGCGACGTGAGACAGACGGCCGCGAGCGCGACCGCATTCCTGCGGGAGTCGGATAGCGTCATGCGTATTGCGCGGCGGCCCGGCAACGGGCCGCGCGCCTCCAGATGAGAAGGATGGGTCGCGCGCGGCCGGCAACGCACGCTGAACCGGAATCGGTACTATAGTGAGAATTCCGATCCCCATTGACGCAGGCATTTCTCCAGACTGGGGAACCATAGGACTCAATCACCCTCCCTCCGATGACCGACAGACTCGACGGCGTGACGACCTTCGTCCAGGTAGTGGAATCGGGCAGCTTCGCGCTGGCGGCGGAGCGGCTCGACATGACGCGCTCTGCCGTCGGCAAGGCGGTCGCGCGGCTCGAGAAGCGGCTCGGTGCGCGGCTGCTGCAGCGCACGACGCGCAGCCAGAGCCTGACCGACGACGGCCAGGCGTACTACGACCGCTGCGTGCGCGCGCTGGCGGAACTGGAAGCGGCGGAGGCCGACCTCGACTGCGGCCGCAACGAGCCGCGCGGCAAGCTGCGCCTGAGCGTGCCGCTCGCGTTCGGGCACCACTGCGTGACGCCCGTCGTGCTCGATCTCGCACGCACCTACCCGGATCTGCGGATCGACGTGTCGATCACCGACCGTTTCGTCGATCTCGTCGAGGAAGGCATCGACCTCGCGGTGCGGATCGGCACGCTCGCGGACAGCACGAGCCTCGCGGTGCGGCGGCTCGGCACGCAATACGGGAGCCTCGGCGCGGCGCCGTCGTATCTCGCGCGCCACGGAATGCCGAAGACGCTCGACGACCTGAAGCATCACCGGACGATCGCGTATTCCCGCTCGGGGGTCGTTCAACCGTGGGACTTGCGCGCGCCGGACGGCTCGACGGTACGTATCGACATGCCGCACCAGCTCAGTTTCGACGACGTGCAGGCGATCGCGGCGGCCGGCGCATCGGGGTTCGGGATCGCCTGGCTGCCGAGCTGGCTGCTCGATCACTACGTGAAGCGCGGCGAGATGACGGTCGTGCTCGACCGCTGCTTCGTCTGCGAAGGCGACATCCACGCGATCTGGCCGAAGACGCGCTACCTGCCGCGCAAGACGCGCTGCGTGATCGACGCGTTCGCTCAGGCGATTCCGCCGATGATCGAGCGGTGACGGTACGTGACAGTGCGTGACGGGCCACATGCCTGTACGGCCCGCCCGCTGTCGTGCGTCTATTCGCCGGCTTCGCTCCCGATCGCCGGCACGCGTCGGCGGCGCGCACGGACGAGCACCGCCGGCGCGAAGTGCAGCACGACCAGGCGCGTCAGATGATGCATCAACACGAACACGACGCTCAGGCCGCCGCCATACGCGACGATCGTGATCGTCTCGATGGCGCCGGGCGCGTACGAGAGCCACAGCGGCAGCACGCCGTAGCCGGACAAGCGCGCCGTCACCCACGCGAACGCACCGGCAACCATCAGCATCAGCGCGATGCACACGAGGCCGGTGCGGCCGTAGCGCAGCCCGTCCGCGATGCTGATCTGCCTGAACTGCGCGCCGATCAATGCTCCCAGGATGACCGATGCCGCATCGACGCTCCACGTCGGCATCTCGAACGCATGCAGCCAGCCCGCCTTCACGAAGACGCCCGTCAGCACGATCGCGGTGATCATGTACGGCGCGGGTACGCCGAGCCCGAGCAGCGCGCGCCCGACCAGCACGCAGAGCGCCACCAGCACCGCCAGCGCCAGCACTGCCGCTGCCGGCAGTGCGGCGCCGGTCGCCGGCAGCGATACGCCGCCGTGCACGGGAATGAAGAAGCTCACCAGCATCGTGATCGAGATGAGCCGCACCAGATGCACGACGATCACCTTGCTCGACGCGCGCTCGGACTCCAGCAGGTCGAATACAGCGGCGAGCGCGCCGGGATAGACGGCCAGCAGCGCGTCGGTCCGGTTCCAGCGCGATACGCGAGACAGCCAGAGGCTACCGACCGCGACTTGTGCCGCCAGACAGACGAGCAGGACGCCGAGGCTCGGCACGATCGAGACGACCATCTGCGTGTCCCATGACTTGAACAGCAAGCCGGTTGCCATGCCGAGCACGATCTGCACGTACTCGAGCCCGAAACGCATCCCGGGCGCGAAGCCGAACCGGCTGGTCACGATCGAAGCGGCGAGGATCGAGCCGAGCAGCAGGCCGTGCGGGACGCCCGCATACTGCAGCGCCATGCCGACCGCAGCCAGGCAGGCGAGATAGGCGAGTGTCTTCATCGGGCAGCGTCCCGGCGGCCGGCCAGGCTTCGGCAGATCGTGTCCGCCTGCATCTGCAGGACGTCGATGTTGCTGACCGCATAGAACACCCCCGCAGTCGGATTGCCGATCGCGAAGATGTCCGACGGCCCGTCAGCCCCGATCACGCGGCAATCGTCGTAACGCACCTGGATGCCGCCATACGGGTGCCGGACGCACATTCCGGACGCCGACATGTTCGCGTAGATCGCGCTATCCATCGCATTGCCCGCGCCCGTGGCGTTGATGATGTGCGAGAACGCGCCGGTGAAATCCCGTCCTTGCGCGACAAACCCGTCCGCGCACGCGCGAACCTCGCGCACCCCGACGTGGCATGCAAGCCGTCCGGCGCGCAGGTAATGCTGAATCTTTATCCAGTTGTCCTTGGGAATCGGCACCCGAAGCTGGCGCCACGGCCCCCGGAGCTTGCGGATGAAAAGCTTCCGTTCCCGCTCGGGCAACGCATGCCAGAGCATCGGCACGACGAGGTTGGTGGCCGACAGCACGGAATAGATCGACCGTCGGATAGAACAAGATTGCCGGGTTCAATCCATTCCTCCAATTCTTGGTTAACGATTCAAGCCAGATTTACTCATTACCGAACAACCATCATCACGCCCCGCAAACCCGGTCGCAATTTCAAAAATCAATCCAACGAATTCGATTGATTCGCTTCTCCACAAAAGCTTTCAAACGAGAAAGGAATACGCCACACCAATTCAATCAATTCGCAATGAAACTGCATTGACGCGATCGACAGGCGAGCGAACTCCCGGACGTCAACCGACGTCCGTACGACAATCGAAATTCGGAATCGTGTTGCGAACCGCCTGACTGGCGGGACTCAGCGCCTTGTCACGGGTGAGAGGCCGTCAGCGACGTGACGGAAACGATATCGAAATACCGGATGCCGGGCACGACCGTACCCCGCGTGAAATACACCATTTCTCTCATGCCTGCCTCGGATCATTTATCGAAAGCGCTTCATTATCATAATCGCCGCAATTACAGCGACATTACATTATCGAAACGCCCATCAAACTTTATTTGATGATATTAATGGCTGATCCGATTGAATGGCAAGTCGAAAATTTCCGCATCGCCATTGTGCGAGCGGGTACACATGATCGAGTGTTCCGGCCGCCGTGAACGGTGGCGAAGTCATGTGGTTCACGGTGGCATCGCGCGGCATGAAAAAAGGCGGCCCATGCCGGAGCATGGCCGCCTTGCATGTCGCCCGGGGGCAATACCGTGCGTCAACCCGCGCCGAGATCGGCGAGCGGATGCGCGAACAGCTTCCACGGCGACGTGAGGAAATGCCGCACGCGTTCGGCGCGCAGCTCGACGAGCGACGCGGGCGCCCAGCGCGGCTTGCGATCCTTGTCGACGAGATGCGCGCGCACGCCTTCGCAGAAGTCGCCTTCCTCGATCGCGCGCGCGACGATGCCGAGCTCCATCCGGAACGATTCCGCGAGCGTCATCTGGCGGCCGCGCAGCAGCGCCTCGCGCGTCACGTACAGCATCGTCGGCGAATGGCCCGTGAGCGCATCGAGCGTCGCCTGCAGCCATTGACGGTGCTCGCGCGACAGTTCCTCACGCGCGAGATCCTGCGTCAGCGTCGCGACGATCCGCTCGACGGTCGAGCGCTTGTCGAAGTGACGCACGATCCACGGCATCTGGCCGTCGAGCGCCGCATGCGGCACGACGTTGCACGGCGGCTCGAACACCTTGCGCAGCAGCGGCAACGCATCGCCTTCCCACCTGACGCTTTCGATGCGCGTCTCGAACGTGTCGAGCCACGCCGACGGCACGCACAGATCCGCGAGCTTCGCGGTCAGCGCGTCGGCACCCGACAGCATCGCGCCAGTCAGGCCGACGTACAGCTCGAGTTCGGCCGGCATGCGCGACAGGAAATGCGTCGCGCCGACATCGGGCACGAGGCCGATGCGCGTTTCCGGCATCGCGATCTTGCTGCGCTCGGTCGCGACGCGCAACGCGGCGCCCTGCGCAAGGCCCATCCCGCCGCCCATCGTCACGCCGTCCATCAGCGCGACCACCGGCTTCGGGAACGTATGGATCGCGTAGTCGAGCCGGTATTCGTCGACGAAGAACGGCAGCCAGGTTTCGCGCTGCGCGACCATCCTGTATAGCGCGCGCACGTCGCCGCCCGCGCAGAAGCCCTTCTCGCCCGCCCCGCGCAGCACGACCGCGACGATCTGGTCGTCGTGGCGGCAGCGTTCGAGCAGCGCGGCCAGCTCGCCGATCATCGCGTACGACAGCGCGTTGAGCGCGGCCGGCCGGTTCAGCGTGATCAGCGCCACGCGATTCACCACGCGGAACAGCACCTCGGGGGCATGCTCCGCGAACGCGTCGTGATTCGTGACCGGCGTGCTCATCGTTGCCCCTCCCCGTCGGTGTGCCACTGCGGCGCGCGCTTGCCGAGGAACGCGGCCACGCCTTCGCGCGGATCGCTGGTATCGAACAGGTCGACGAAGCGTTCGCGCTCGACCGCGAGCGCCGCGCCGCGCGGCACGCCGCGGCGCGCGAGGCCGATCAGCTCCTTGCTGTACGCGACCGCGTGCGGGCTCTGCCGCGCGACGTTGCGCGCCAGCGCCAGCGCCGCATCGCGCGACGCGCCCGACTCCACGACGTCCTCGACGAGGCCGATGCGCAGCGCGGTGGCCGCGTCGACACGCGCGCCGGTCAGGATGATCTTCTTCGCCCAGCCTTCACCGACGAGCCAGGGCAGCGTCTGCGTGCCGAGCCCGCACGGCAGCAGGCCGACCGACGGCTCGGGCAGCGCCATCTGCGCATGCGTTTCGGCAATCCGCAGGTCGCACGCGAGCGCGCATTCGAGGCCGCCGCCCATCGCGTAGCCGTTGATCGCCGCGATCGTCACGACACGCGCGTCGTGCAGCGCCTCGAACGCCGCGCCGAAACGTGACGCCATCGCGCGCGCGACCGCGCGGTCGCCTTCGGCGAAGGTGTTGAGGTCGGCACCCGCGCTGAAGAATTTCGGGCCGTCGCCCGTGATCACCAGTGCGCGCACGCGCGGGTTCGCATTCAGTTCGGCGACGGTGTCCTGCAGTTGCCGCAGCCCGTCGGCGGTAAAGGCGTTCGCGGGCGGACGCTTGAGCGTCGCGCACGCGATCGCGCCGTCGTCGACGTAGTCCAGTTCGATCATGACGCGTCCTTCTTGCTGGCCGGTTGGTACAAGCGGATCACCGCCGAGAAATCGAGCTGGCCGTCGCCACGGCTGCTCATCGTCTGGTACAGCTGCTGCGCGAGCGCGCCGAGATAGACGGGCTGGCGGGCCTGCTTCGCGGCGTCGTTCGCGAGACCGAGATCCTTCAGCATCAGGTCGGTGCCGAAGCCGCCCGAGTAGCCGCGCGACGACGGCGCGGTCTCGATCACGCCCGGATACGGGTTATAGGTGTCCGAGCTCCAGCAGCGGCCCGTCGACGTGTTGACGATGCCGGCCAGCACCTTCGGGTCGATGCCGAGCGCGACACCGAGCGACATCGCCTCGGACACCGCCGCCATCGAGATGCCGAGCACGAGGTTGTTGCAGACCTTCGCGACCTGCCCCATGCCCGTCGCGCCGCAATGGACGATGTTCTTGCCCATGCCCGCGAGCACGGGCTTCACGCGCTCGAAATCCGCGTCGCTGCCGCCGACCATGAAGGTCAGCGTGCCGGCCGCCGCGCCGCCGGTGCCGCCCGACACGGGTGCATCGACGAACGCGCCGCCGTGCTCGCGCACCAGCGCGCCGAACGCCTGTGCGCTCGCCGGGTCGATCGTGCTCGAATCGATCACGGTCGCGCTCGCGCCGAGGCCGGCGAGCACGCCGTTCTCGCCGGACAGCACCGAGCGCACGTGCGGCGCGGCTGGCAGCATCGTGATGACGAACGTCGCGCCCGAGGCGGCATCGCGCGGCGACGCGGCCACCTGTGCGCCGGCATCCTGCAGTGCGCGCAAGGCGTCGGCGCTCAGGTCGAACGCGTGCACTTCGTGGCCGGCTTTCAGCAGGTTCAGCGCCATCGGCGCGCCCATGTGGCCGAGGCCGATAAATCCGATTTTCATGTTGTCCTCCACGGCTCAATGCAGCCGGATCGTCGTATTCACCGGGCCGGCCGTCGTGTCGTCGTCGAACCAGCGCGCGGTGACCGTCTTGGTCTGCGTGTAGAACTGCACGACCTGCTTGCCGTACGGGCCGAGATCGCCGAGCTTCGAGCCGCGCGAGCCCGTGAAGCTGAAGAACGGCACGGGCACCGGGATCGGGATGTTGATGCCGACCTGGCCGATGTCGATCTCGCTCTGGAACTTGCGTGCCGCCGCGCCGCTTTGCGTGAACAGGCCCACGCCGTTGCCGAACGGGTTCGCGTTGACGAGCGCGATCGCGTCGTCGAGCGTGTCGGCTTCGAGCACGACGAGCACCGGGCCGAAGATTTCGTGCGTGTAGATCGACATGTCGGTCTTTACGCCCGAGAAGATCGTCGGGCCGATGAAGTTGCCGCTTTCGTAGCCGGCCACCTTCACGTCGCGGCCGTCGAGTTCGAGCTTCGCGCCTTCGCCCACGCCCGCTTCGATCAGCGACAGGATGCGCGCCTTCGCGGCCTTCGACACGACCGGGCCGACGTCGGTGCCGGCTTCCGCGCCCGCATTCACCTTCAACAGCTTCGCCTTCGCGACGAGATCGGGCAGCCAGTCGCGCGCTTCGCCGACCAGCACCGCGACCGACGTCGCCATGCAGCGCTGCCCCGCCGCGCCGAAGCCCGCGCCGACGAGCGCATTGATCGTCTGCTCGCGGTTCGCATCGGGCAGCACGACCGCGTGGTTCTTCGCGCCCATCATCGACTGCACGCGCTTGCCGTGCGCGCTGCCGAGGTTGTACACGTGCGTGCCGACGGTGGTCGAGCCGACGAACGAAATCGCCTTCACGAGCGGATGCGTGCAGATCGCGTCGACGACTTCCTTGCCGCCGTGCACGACGTTCAGTACCCCTTTCGGTACGCCGGCCTCGATCGCGAGCTCGACGAGCTCCATCGTCGACATCGGGTCCTGCTCCGACGGCTTCAGCACGAACGTGTTGCCGCAGACGATCGCCATCGGGAACATCCACAGCGGAATCATCGCGGGGAAGTTGAACGGCGTGATGCCCGCGCACACGCCGAGCGGCTGGCGCAGCGTGTAGGTATCGACGCCGCCCGCGACGTTCTCGGCAAATTCGCCGAGCTGCAGCGAGCCGATCGAGCACGCGTGCTCGACCACTTCGAGGCCGCGGAAGATGTCGCCTTCGGCATCGGGGATCGTCTTGCCCTGCTCGGCCGTCAGCGTCTTCGCGATGCGCTGCTGGTTCGTGCGCACCAGATCCTGGAACTTCAGCATGATGCGCATGCGCGCGGCGATCGGCGTGTTCTTCCACGTCGCATACGCGGCGTGCGCGGCCTGTACGGCCGCGTCGACTTCCGCGACGGTCGCGAACGGCACGCGCGCGAGCACCTGCTGCGTCGCCGGATTGACGATGTCGCGCCACTCTTTCGTGGCGGACTCGACAAAAGCGCCGTCGATCAGCAGCTTGACCGTCGGCACGTCTTGCCCCGTTTGGGGCGTCGGATTCGCGTTCATCGATCCCTTCTCCTTGCAGAGCGCCGCGAAGCGCGATATCGCCGCGCGGCCGGTTCAATTCGGCTGCGGGCGGCGGCCGCGACAGGCGGCGCGCGGCCCGCGGTCACGTCATTTCAGTTCGGCAGCAAAATCTTCTTCCCAGTATTCGCCGGGCATGCGCGCGCTCGCGTCGTCGCCGCGCTCGATCTCGCGACGGCGCAGCTCGACGCGGCGGATCTTCCCCGAGATCGTCTTCGGCAGCTCGGCGAACTGCAGGCGGCGGATGCGCTTGTACGGCGCGAGCTTCTCGCGCGAGAAACGGAAGATCTCCAGCGCGAGCGCGGGGCTTTCCTCGTAGCCCTGCCGCAGCGTGATGAAGGTCTTCGGCACCGACAGCCGCACGGGGTCGGGGCTCGGCACGACGGCCGCCTCGGCGATCGCCGGATGCTCGATCAGCACGCTTTCCAGTTCGAACGGGCTCAGCCGGTAGTCGGACGACTTGAACACGTCGTCCGCGCGGCCGATGTAGACGTAATAACCGTCGTCGCCGCGCATCGCGATGTCCGACGTGCGGTAGTGGCCGTCGCGCATCGCGTAGGCGGTTGCATCGGGGTTGTTCGCATAGCCTTTCATCAGGCCCACCGGGCGCGTGACGTCGGCGCCGATCGGCAGCGCGACCTCGCCTTCGGTCACGGGCGTGCCGTCCGGGTCGAGCAGCGTAATGCGGTAGCCGGGCAGCGGCCGGCCCATCGAGCCCGCGACCACCGGCTGGCCCGGCGAGTTGCCGATCAGGCAGGTCGTCTCGGTCTGGCCGTAGCCGTCGCGAATCGCGATGCCCCACGCCTTCTTCACGCGCTCGATGATCTCGGGATTCAGCGGCTCGCCCGCGCCGACGATCTCGCGCAGCTTCACGTCGAACGACGCGAGCGGCTGCTGCACGAGCATGCGCCACACGGTCGGCGGCGCGCACAGCGTCGTCACCTGGTATTTGACGAGCGCATCGAGCACCACCTTCGGCTCGAAGCGCGCGTAGTTGAATGCGAACACGCAGGCCTGCGCGTTCCACGGCGCGAAGAAGCAGCTCCACGCGTGTTTCGCCCAGCCCGGCGAGCTGATGTTCCAGTGGATGTCGCCCGGCTGCAGGCCGACCCAGTACATCGTCGACAGGTGCCCGACCGGATAGGTGCGGTGCGTATGCTCGACGAGTTTCGGCTTCGACGTCGTGCCCGACGTGAAGTACAGCAGCATCGGATCGTTCGCGTGCGTGACGGCGTCCGGCTCGAATTCGGCGCTCGCCGCGTAGCCGTCGTTCATCGCGAGCCAGCCCGCGCGCGGCGCGCCGGCGACGATCTTCTGCGCGAGGCCGAGGTCGGGCTGGTCGAATTTCGCGGTTTCGTTCTCGTCGACGATCGCGTATTTCGCGCCGCCGATCTGCACGCGGTCGCGCACGTCGTCGGGCGACAGTTGCGTGGTGGCGGGCAGGACGATCGCGCCCAGCTTCATCGCGGCGAGCATCGCGTCCCACAGTTCGACACGGTTCGGCAGCATCAGCAGGATGCGGTCGCCGCGGACGACGCCGATCGAGCGCAGCCAGTTCGCGATCCGCGACGAACGCTCGGACATCTGCGCGAACGAATACGGATCGCCCGTGCCGGTGGCCGCGTCGACGATCCACAGCGCGGGCTGGTCGTTGCCGCGCGCCATCGGGTCGAAGTAGTCGAGCGCCCAGTTGAACGCGTCGAGCACCGGCCATTCGAAATCGCGGTACGCGGTTTCGTAGTCGGTGCGATGGCGCAGCAGAAAGTCGCGTGCGTTCAGGAATGCCTGTACCGTCATCGTTTTGTCTCCTGTCGACGAGAGTTAGCGCTTTAGCGCTTACTCTCGTCCCATGCCTTGCGCGGTCGACGAGAGTTGGCGCTTTAGCGCTTACTCTCGTCCCATGCCTCGCGGTAAACCGGCAACATGACTGCAGTGCATGCCCGGTCTCCTCTGTCGCGGTGCACGGTCACGTCGTTGCGTGCCGCGTTCACCGCACTGCCCTCGTGCCCAGCGCGATGCTTCTTTTCGACCTGGATGCCGCGGCTCAAAGCTGCCGCGCGATCACCATCCGCTGCACTTCGCTGGTGCCTTCGTAAATCTGCGTGATGCGCGCGTCACGATAGTGGCGCTCAACTTCGTAATCGACCAGGTAGCCGTAGCCGCCGTGGATCTGGATCGCGTCCGAACACACGCGCTCGGCCATCTCCGACGCGAACAGCTTCGCCTGCGACGCTTCCGACAGGCACGGCAAGCCGGCCGTGCGCAGCTTCGCCGCGTGATGCACGAGCAGGCGCGCGGCGTTGATCTGCACGGCCATGTCGGCGAGCTTCTGCTGGATCGCCTGATGCTCGGCGATCGGCTTGCCGAACTGCACGCGCTCGCCCGCATAACGACGTGCCTTGTCGAACGCGGCGCGCGCGATGCCGAGTGCCTGAGCGGCAATGCCGATGCGGCCGCCCTCGAGATTCGACAGCGCGATCTTCAACCCTTCGCCGCGGTTGCCGAGCAGGTTCTCTTCCGGAATCGCGCAGTTCTCGAACGTGATCGGGCACGTATCCGATGCACGGATGCCCATCTTCTTCTCGGGCTTGCCGACGATGAAGCCCGGCGTGTCGGTCGGCACCAGGAACGCGGAGATGCCGCGCTTGCCGGCTTCCGGGTCGGTCATGGCAAAAACGATCGCCACCCCGGCGCGCTGGCCGTTGGTCACGAACTGCTTCGCGCCGTTCAGCACCCATTTGCCGTCGCGCAGTTCCGCGCGCGTGCGCAGGTTGTTCGCCTCGGAGCCGGCCTGCGGCTCGGTCAGGCAGAATGCGCCGATCACGCGGCCCGCCGCCATGTCGGCCAGCCAGCGATCCTTCTGCGCGGGCGTGCCGAAACCGAGGATCGGCCCGCAGCCGACCGAGTTGTGCACGCTCATCATCGTCGCGCACGCGGCGTCGCCGGCGGCGACTTCCTCCATCGCCAGCGCGTAGGCCACGTAGTCCGTATACGAGCCGCCCAGCTCCTGCGGCACGATCATCCCGAGCAGGCCGAGTTCGCCGAGCTGCGCGACGATGGCGTCGGGCAGGTGCGCATCGTGGTCCCACTGCGCCGCATTCGGCGCCAGCATCTCGGTGGCAAAGGCGCGTGCGGCGTCGCGGATCATCCGCTGGTCTTCGGTGTAAAGCTCGTCCATGGTGCTGCTGTCTCCCGCGGCCGCCGGGCGCGACCGTCCTTGCGTTTCGATGCAACAAGTGTAGGCAAGCACGCGCGACTGTTCGATGCTCGCGCCGCTCATTTACACTGAGCGTTTTTGCCACACCGGCGGCACGGATGAAGCAGGAAGACAAGGGAACCGTCGCGATCAGCCTCGTCGCTTACAGCGTCGCGCTCGCGACCCGGCGCGGCGTCGCGGCCGAACCGCTGCTCGCGCAGGCCGGCATCGCCCCGGCGCTGCTCGGGCAGCCGCGCGCACGCGTGTCCGCGCAACAATACGGCGCACTGTGGAACGCGATCGCGCGCACGCTCGACGACGAGTTTTTCGGGCAGGATCGCCACCCGATGCGCAGCGGCAGTTTCATCGCGATGAGCCAGGCGGCGCTGACCGCGCGCGACGGCCTGCACGCGATGGCGCGCGCGGTGAATTTCATGCACTGCGTGCTCGACGACCTGCACGCCGAGCTCGACGCGAACCCGCAGCGCGTGCGGCTGCGCTTCGTGCACCGCAACAACGGTGCGACGCCGGCGATGTTCACGTATGCGACCTATTTCATCATCGTCTACGGGCTGACCTGCTGGCTGATCGGGCGGCGCATCCCGCTGCTGCATGCGAGCTTCCGCTGTGACACGCCGCCCGCCGACCATGAATACCCGGCGATGTTCTGCGACGACATGCGTTTCAACGAACCCGATTCGTATGTCGATTTCGATCCCGAATTCGCGACGCTGCCGGTCGTGCAGAACGCGAAGACGCTGAAGACGTTCCTGCGCAACGCGCCGGCGAGCTTCATCGTCAAGTACCGCAACCCGAACGCGCTCGCGCAGCGCGTGCGCGCGGTGCTGCGCGGGATGCCGCCCGCCGCGTGGCCGGGCGCGGGCGGGATGGCCGCGCGGCTGCACGTGGCCGAGGCCACGCTGCGCCGCAAGCTGCACCAGGAAGGCCACGCGTACCAGTCGATCAAGGACACGCTGCGGCGCGACCTCGCGTTCGAGGCGCTGGCCGACCCCGCGCGCACGATCGCCGACGTCGCGGCTGCAACCGGTTTCGCGGAACCGAGCGCGTTCTACCGCGCGTTCCGCAAATGGAGCGGGCGCAGCCCGGCCGACTATCGCGACGAAGTGCTCGCGCGCGGCGGCGGCGCGAGCTGAGGCCGGCCGGCACGGCGCCCGCTTCGCGCTTTCCGCCGAAACCGCCTAATCTTTAAGCATCGGGCCCACGCCCTTTCCGCAAGCCGGATGGCGCACGGCCACGCGCCGCCCGGACGCCCCGATGCACGTTCACCGTCACGGGCCGTCGCCGGTGCCTGCCACGCCCGGCGGCCACCCTCGTCACCCGCTGTCCGCGCGGGTCGCGCGCGCCGCGCTGTTCGCGGCGCTGCTCGTCGTGTGTGCCGCGGTCGCCGCGCCGCCGTCCGCCGACACACCCGCCGCACCCGCCGCCGCCCGCCCGGTCATCGTGATCCCGATCAACGGCGCGATCGGGCCCGCCAGCGCCGATTTCATCGTGCGCTCGCTCGACCGTGCGGCACGCCAGCACGCGCCGCTCGCGATCCTGCAGCTCGACACGCCCGGCGGCCTCGACACGTCGATGCGGCAGATCATCAAGGCCATCCTCGGCTCGCCCGTGCCGGTCGCCGCGTTCGTCGCGCCGGGCGGCGCGCGGGCCGCCAGCGCGGGCACCTACATCGTCTATGCCAGCCACTTCGCGGCGATGGCGCCCGGCACCAATCTCGGCGCGGCGTCGCCGGTGCAGCTCGGCATCGGCGGCGCCGCGCCGCCGGGTGCGAACCCCGCTGCACCACGCCCGCCGGCCGGAACCCCGGGTGCGTCAGGGGCGTCCGGTGCGTCCGAGGCCGCCACGCAGGCCGCATTGCCGACCGACACGCAATCGACCGAGATCCGCAAGGCGATGCAGGACGCGTCCGCCTACATCCGCGGCCTCGCGCAGCTGCGCGGGCGCAATGCCGAATGGGGCGAGCGCGCGGTGCGCGAAGCCGTCAGCCTGTCGGCCAGCGAGGCGCGCGCGCAGCACGTCGTCGACCTGATCGCGCAAGATCCGGCCGACCTCGCGCGCCAGCTCGACGGCCATACCGCGACGACCACCGCCGGCACGGTGAAGCTCGCGACCACGCATGCGCCGCTCGTCATCGTCGAACCCGACTGGCGCAGCCGCTTCCTCGCGATCATCGCCGATCCGAACGTCGCGCTGATCCTGCTGACGATCGGCATCTACGGCCTCTTCTTCGAGTTCGCGAACCCCGGCTTCGTGCTGCCGGGCGTCGCCGGCACGATCTGCCTGCTGGTCGGGCTGTTCGCGATGCAGTTGCTGCCGATCAGCTATGCGGGCCTCGGCCTCGTGCTGCTCGGCCTCGGCTGCCTGGTCGCCGAGGCGTTCCTGCCGACCTTCGGCGTGCTCGGTTTCGGCGGGATCGTGTCGTTCACGATCGGCGCGCTGATGCTGATCGACACCGACGTGCCCGGCTACGGGATTCCGTGGCCCGTGATCGCGAGCCTGGCGCTCGGCGGCGGGCTGCTCGTCGCGGGCGTGTCGAGCGTCGCGCTGCGCGCGCGGCGGCGCCCGGTCGTGACGGGTGCCGAGGCGATGGTCGGCAGCATCGGCGAAGTGCTCGACGACGGCCTGCGCGCCGACCAGCCGCACGGCGCGGCCGGCGCGGCACCGTCCGCCGCCGGCTGGGCGCGCGTACACGGCGAACGCTGGCGCGTGGCAAGCAGCGCGCCGCTTGCCGCGGGCTGCCGCGTGCGCGTCACCGGCCGCCAAGGGCTGCTGCTCACCGTCGCCCCGCTCTACGACGTACCGGTGCAAGAACAACACCAAGGAGAGCCTTCATGATCGGTTACACGTTCGGCTTCAGCAGCGTCCTGATCGTCTTCGTCGTCGTGCTCGTCGCGTCGTCGATCCGCATCTTCCGCGAGTACGAGCGCGGCGTGGTGTTCATGCTCGGCCGCTTCTGGAAAGTGAAGGGGCCGGGGCTCGTGCTGATCATCCCGATCGTCCAGCAGGTCGTGCGGATCGACCTGCGCACCGTCGTGTTCGACGTGCCGCCGCAGGACGTGATCACGCGCGACAACGTGTCGGTGAAGGTGAATGCGGTCGTGTATTTCCGCGTGGTCGATCCGGAGAAGGCCGTGATCCAGGTCGCGCGCTTCTTCGACGCGACGAGCCAGCTCTCGCAGACGACGCTGCGTTCGGTGCTCGGCAAGCACGAGCTCGATGCGCTGCTGGCCGAGCGCGAGCAGCTGAACGCCGACATCCAGAAGACGCTCGACGCGCAGACCGATGCGTGGGGGATCAAGGTGTCGACCGTCGAGATCAAGCATGTCGACCTGAACGAGACAATGATCCGCGCGATTGCGCGACAGGCCGAGGCCGAACGCGAGCGGCGCGCGAAGGTGATTCATGCGGAAGGCGAACTGCAGGCGTCGGAGAAACTGCTGCAGGCCGCGCAGCGGCTCGCGCTGCAGCCGCAGGCGATGCAGCTGCGCTACCTGCAGACACTGACGACGATCGCGGCGGACAAGAACTCGACGATCGTGTTTCCGCTGCCGATCGATCTGCTGGGGGCGTTGCTGGAGCGGTTGGGAGGAAAGCGGGAGGAATGAGGCAGACATTCGGATCCTCACCGGATTCGCCGGACGAGAGGCAGCAGGCATCGATACCGACCGGCGCCCCCATCTGCCGAATGGTATGGAAGGTGGCCGCTTACGGTCCGATGGCGTATACAACGAGATCCTCATGCATGGCAGTACGGATCGACGATGGGCAAGACTCGGACAAGGAAGACGGCACCGGCGACGCCAACCAGGGCCTATGGCAAGGTGGCCCTCAGTGCCGAGGAAACGCTTCATCGGCTGTGGCAACGCGGCCTGCGCATCGACGATCGCCCGGCGAACTTGCGCATGCTCCGGTCGATCGGCCATTTCCGGTTGCTGGTCTACATGCGGCGGTTCCAGAACCCCACGACCAGGCGATTCTGGCCTCGAACCCGATTCTCCGACATCGTTGAACTCTACGCATTCGATCGACGTCTGCGCTCGATCACGATGGACGCGGTCGAGCGCATCGAGGTTGCGCTGCGCGCCGCACTCAGCAATCCCCTCGCAATCGACTACGGCAGCCACTGGTACGTCGAGAGGGACCGTTTCGTCGACCTGCGCCACTACGCGCGCGTTCTGGATCAGATCGCCCGGGAGTGTGAAACCCGGAAGGGCTCGGCACTGACTCACTACTATCGGACCTATGCCAGCCCCGACCTGCCGCCGATCTGGCTGGTCTGCGAGCGGCTGAGCCTGGGCGCATTGTCCCGAATTTTCAGCGCGCTCTCGATGCGCGACCGCAAGGTCGCCGGACGCCATGCGTGGCCGGACATCCCTGATACGGTGCTCACCAGCTGGCTGCAATCGCTCACCGACCTGCGCAATGCGTGTGCGCACCACGCCCGGCTTTGGGGAATGAAGCTGACGGTATCGCCTCCCGCCAAGCCGGCCGGGCGAACGCTCGCCCGGTATGCTCCGGAAATGACCCGGCCGGAGACGTTCTACGCCCGCGCAACGATGATGAAGGCCCTGCTCGACCCACTCGGTCATGGGAGCGAATGGCGCGAAGCCTTGCGAGCGACGTTGACGGGGTGTGAGCACGTGGACGCGGCGGCCCATCTCGGCTTCACGACCGATTGGCATTCGACGCCGGCGTGGCGGTGAGTTCAGGGCGGATACAACCGAACACGCGGCAGGATGCCCGTCATGCATCCGTTTTCGACACGATGCATTTTGACATTCGTTCGATACTTCGCTAGGATTGCCGATGAAAACGCTGGGGACGCCTCTCGACGATGCGCAACACTTCAGACGGCAAAAGGACGCGCAAGCGTCCTTTTTTATTGCCCGCCTCCTCCGTTGCGAGCTCGATCCGCTTCCCTCCCCGGATTCGGTACCACTCCCGCACCTGATCGATCGTCCGGCGCTTCTCCTTCATTTTCGTGTTTCCGCTGCCGATCGATCTGCTGGAGGCGTTGCTGGATCGGCCGGGTACGCCGCGCGAGCGCCGAGACGCGCGAGTTCCGGCCCGCGCGACGCGCCGCCGTCGATCCCCCCGGATGCCGGACGCCGGGCCGCCACGGCCCGGCATCAAGCACCCGTCAAGCCAGCAGCTTGCGCTCGGTCTTGCCGTACTTGATCGATTTCTCGTCCGGGATCATCAGGCCCGTGTGCTCGTCGCGGCCCTGCAGCAGGAAACGCGCATCCGGCTGGCCGATCTGCCCGGCCGCGAGCTTGCTGTCCGCGCCGATCTCGCCCTTCTTCATCCGGTTGACGATCACGCCGGCCGCGGTGTCCTTGAAGTCGCGCAGCATCCACGCGTCGCCGTCGCTGTCGCCGAACACCAGCAGCGGGCCGTAGCCCTTCTTCGATACGAGCACGTTGCGGATGCCCACCGTCTTGCCGGGCCCCCAGTTGAAATGCCAGCCGGCCGGATAGGTGCTCGTGTACTTGCCGTCCTGCATGTCGAGGCGCAGGCCGATCACGTTCTCCGGCGGCACGCCGTAGCCGTAGTTCGGATTGCCGGCGAACACGCGCACCACATCGTCGAGCGACGCGGTGCTCACGTACACGTCGATGCCATTCGCGCGCAACGTGTGCATCACCGCGCGGATTTCCTCATGGATGCGAATGCCGTGGAAATGCGCATCGGCCACGACACCGGCCTTGCCCGGCAGCGTCTTCGGGCTTTCGTAGCGAACCTTGCGCAGCGCGTCGCCGATCCCGTAGTTGTCCGACGCTTCCGCCATCGCCTGCAGCTCGGCGGTCGTCATGTTCTTGTAGAAATAGATGATCCACTTGTAGCCGACTTCGAGCGGGTGCGTGTCGCAGATCGCGTCGTACATGAAGTACAGCTTCGCGCGGAAATCCTTGAACTGGTCGGTCTCGTGAATCTCGTCGAGGCTCTTGCTGCCGCCGAAGCCCTTGTAGTTCGCGTAGAGCCAGCGGTAGTCGGATTCGACGTCGGCGGCGAGATCCTCCATCGTCACCGGCTTGCCGTCGACGGTCGTGTAGTCCTTCATGAACGCGCCCTTCGGCACGTCCTTCCACATCACGCCGACGAATTCGTCCGGTGTCAGCTTGTATTGCAGATGGTTGATCTGGTACATCAGCAACGCCTCTTCGCAGTCGTTCATGATGCACGTGTTGTCCCAGTCGAACACCGCGTACGGGCGGCGCTTTTCGTCGTAGCGCGCGCTCGCGACGCCATGCTGGTCGAGCACCGCCTGCAGGCGCGCGGCGTTGAACGGCGACCAGCGGCCCGGGTCCAGCGCGTCCGGCGCGGTGGCGCTCTTTGCGTCGGCGGTGCCGGCCTTGAGCATCAGCGACGTCGCAGCGGTCGCCGCGGCAAGGGTGTTCATGAACTGGCGGCGTTGCATGGTCTCTCCGTGGAAATGTCGAATCGGTTCCGTTCACTGCCCCGTGCGGCGCACTGGCGGGTCATCGCCACCGCGAAGCCGGGACGGCTTCGAATCGGGGGCGAATGATGTGTCGAAATTATTTCGGCAATTTGACAGCGTCACGCCGCGACGCGACGGCGAGTTGATCCGGCGCGACATGCCGGGCATCACGAAGCGGTCGAACACGGCCGTCCGGGCCGGCGACGCAGCCGCTCGCGACATCGTCCGGAAACCTAGAGGCTCCCCTCCATTTCCCCCTGCCATTAGGACAAATCCTCACGTCCCGGCACGCGGAACCGTCTATGATCATTACATTGATCAATGACACATTAAATGCTGACTGAATAACCCGTGCCGGCGACGCCGGCGGGCGGATTCCGGATCAGCGCCCCCTTGGAGACGCATCATGGCCGACCACTCGCTGCCGGAAGTCCACCTCGACGAGCTGCCGCAATTCCGCGCGGTCCAGCAGCTTGCCTACCGCTGTGTCGAGACCGTCGGCGCGATGCTCTACCCCGGCATCACCGAAAAGGAAGCCGCGCGCCTCCTGACCGAATGGCTGCAGGACAACGGCGTACACGACTGGCTGCACAAGCCGTTCGCGTGGTTCGGCGACCGCACCGCCTTCCAGGGTTTCTCGGGCCTCAAGCACATGGGCGGCTTCAATCTCGCGTTCTTCCCCAGCAACCGGCAGCTCGAAACCGACATGCCGGTGATCCTCGACGTCGCGCCGGTGCTCGACGGCATCGTGGCCGACGTCGGCTACGCGCACTGCCTCGGCCAGAACCCGATCCTCGAGCAGCTGCAGGACGACCTGATGGACCATCGCGACCTGATCGTGCGGCTCGTGAAGGCGCGCCGGCCGATGGCCGAGGTCGCGCAGGAAGTCGACGCGCTGTGCCGCCGCCAGGGCGTCGAGCCGCGCCACAAGGCCTATCCGTTCAAGGTGCTCGCGCATCGCGTCGCGAAGATCCACAAGCTGTCGAAGCCGCGCTTCGTCGCGCGCTTCGGGCTGAACGCGACACGCAACCTGCTGCTCGACCAGGGCCGCGCGGCGAAACAGCAGGGCTGGTCGCCGCTGTGGTCGATCGACCGCCGCTCCGAGCATGCGCCGGTGCCGGGCCTGTGGGCCGTCGAGCCGCATCTCGGCTTCGCCGGCGTCGGCGCGAAATTCGAGGAGCTGCTCGTGATCACCGACGACGACGCGTACTGGCTCGACGAGGATCTGCCGCACGTGCGCCGCTGGCAGCGCCGCCAGGCCGAGCGCGCGCAGGCTGCGTCGACCTTGTCGGCCGCCGCCTGACGAACCACCCACCTCCCGACTCCCTGAACGACGGACTCACGATGCAGCCTCTTTCCGACGAAGCGCCGCTGGCCCTGTTCGAATCGGTTCACAGCGAAACGGCGGTCGCCTCCGGCGACCTGACGCTCGCGGTCCGGACCTGGGGCGACCCGGCCCGCTCGCCGGTCGTGCTGGTACACGGTTATCCCGACGACAGCAGCGTCTGGCAGCACGTCGCGCCGCTGCTCGCGCGCCGGCACTACGTGATCGCGTACGACGTACGCGGCGCGGGCTTGTCGGGCGTGCCGACGCGCACGGCCGACTACCATCTCGCGAAGCTGACCGACGATTTCGTCGCGGTGATCGATGCGCTCTGCCCCGGCCGCGCCGTGCATCTGGTCGCGCACGACTGGGGCTCGATCCAGGGCTGGGAATTCGTCACCGATCCGCGCCTGGCCGGCCGCATCGCGTCGTACACGTCGTGCTCGGGGCCGTGCCTCGACCACGTCGGCTTCTGGCTGCGCGAACGCGTGCTGCACCCGACGCCCGCGTCGCTGGCGAAGCTCGGCGGCCAGCTCGTGCGTTCGTGGTACGTCTATCTGTTCCACCTGCCGTTCATCCCCGAGCTCGGCTGGCGGCTGTGGCTCGGCCGCGCGTGGCCGAGCCTGTTGCGCCGGCTCGAGAAAACGCCCGCCGCGCCACGCCCGACCCAGGCCGACGACGGCGCGCACGGCGTACGGCTCTATCGCGCGAACTTCATCCGCTGCCTGTTCGCGCCGCGCGAACGCTACGCGCACGCACCGGTGCAGACGATCGTGCCGCTCGGCGACAAATACGTGAGCCCCGCGCTGTCCGAGAACCTGTCGCGCTGGGTGCCGCAGTACTACCGCCGCGAAGTCGCGGCCGGCCACTGGCTGCCGCTCGCCGATCCCGCGCGCTTCGCGGCGCTCGCCGAGCAATTGATCGACGCGGTCGAATCCGGCGACGAACCGCCCGCGCTCGCGAACGCGCGCCGTCGCGCCACCAGCGGACGCTTCAGCGGCAAGGTCGCGGTCGTCACCGGCGCGGGCAGCGGGATCGGCCGCTGCGCGGCGCTGGCCTTCGCACGCGAAGGCGCGACGATCGTCGCCTGCGACATCGATCTCGCGAGCGCCGAACGCACCGCGCTGCTGATCGGGCTGACCGGCGCCCAGGCCCATGCGAAACGCGTCGACGTCGGGTCCGCCGACGAGATGGAAGCGCTCGCGGCGTGGGTCGGCAGCGAACTCGGCGGCGCGGACGTCGTGATCAACAACGCGGGCATCGGCATGGCCGGCGGCATCCTCGACACGAGCGCGCGGCACTGGGAGCGCATCCTGCACGTGAACCTGTGGGGCGTGATCCACGGCTCGCGGCTGTTCGCGCAGCAGATGGCCGCGCGCGGCACCGGCGGGCACATCGTCAACACCGCGTCGGCCGCCGCGTTCGGCCCGTCGCGCGACCTGCCCGCGTATGCGACGACGAAGGCCGCGGTGCTGATGCTCAGCGAATGCATGCGCGCGGAACTCGCGGAGCAAGGCATCGGCGTGACGGCCGTGTGCCCCGGTTTCGCGGAAACCGGAATCATGGCGTCGACGCACTACGCGGGCGCCAACGCACAGGACGAAGCGCGGCTGCGCAAGCGCGCGACGAAGCTGTACCAGATGCGCGGCCTGAAACCGGAAACCGTCGCGCAGGCGATGGTCGACGGCGTGCTGCGCAACCGCCCCGTCGTCGCGGTCGGCGGCGAAGCGCACGCGCTGCGCTTCGTCGGCCGCTTCATGCCGTGGCTGGGCCGGATGATCGCCCGCGTCAGCATGGCATCGCATTGACGGCGCACGACGCCGCACAGGGAGACAACATGACCGATACCGCCGACTATCACAAGATCAAGGCCCGGCACGTGAAGTTCGACTTCAGCGACACGCCGGTCACCTGGGTGCCGAACGATCCGGGCAGCACGCACATCATCAACACGCTGAACCTGCTGTTCCCGGAAGGCGAGCTGTGGTTCTGCCGCGTGTACAACAAGGCGCTGCCGCTGATCACCGATGCACGCCTGCGCGACGAAGCCGAAGGCTTCCTGCGGCAGGAAGCCGTGCATTCGCGCTCGCACGGCGGCGTGCTGAAGCACTACTACGACCGCCACGGCATCGACACGAAGCCGTTCACGCAGAAGCTCAACCGCCTGTTCACGCGCGTGCTGGGCGAGCAGCCGCTGGGGCTGAAGATCGGCCATACGCGCTTCTGGCTGCGGCAGCAGCTGGCCGTGATCGCGTCGCTCGAGCATTTCTTCGGCTATCTCGGCAACTGGGTGCTCAACGCGCACGGTCTCGACGAAGGCCGCGCCGACCCGACGATGGTCGACCTGCTGCGCTGGCATGGCGCCGAGGAAGTCGAGCACCGCACCGTCGCGTTCGACATCTACCGTCACATGGGCGGCACCTATCCGGAACGCTGCGTGCACATGGCGTTCGTGATCCTGCTGCTGCTCTACTACATCACGACTGGTGCGAAGTTCATGTACCGGCGCGACCCGGACGCCGGCCGCTACCCGGGCTTCGTGCTCGCGTGGTGGCGGGGTTCGCGACGCGGGCACCTGCCGTCGTTCTGGAAGGTGATCGGCGCGGCGCTGCGCTATTTCAAGCCGGGCTATACGCCGCACCACGAAGGTTCGACCGAGCAGGCGCTCGCCTACCTCGCCCGCTCGCCGGCCGCGCAGGCGGCCGCGCACGGCGGCAACTGGGGCGCGGCGAAAGGGGCGTGACCGGGCTTCCGGCCGGCTCGGCGGGCGGCGCCCGCCGAAATGCGTACAATCGCGGCTTCAATTTCCCGGAGGTGCCGCGATGGCCATGAAGAAAACCGATCTCGAAAAGAACAAGGCGCTCAAGCTGACGCACGCGATGAAACAGTCGAGCTCCGCGCGTTTCGGCAAGGGCGCCGACGAAGCGGCCAAGCTGGACCGCCGCGCGCAGCGCAAGCTCGACCAGGAACAGGGCCTCGTGCCGTTCGCGTGCAAGCTCAACGCCGAGCTCGTCGAGCAACTGAAGGCGCGCGCGGCCACGCACCCGGAAGGGATGACGGGCCTGCTGTCCGAACTGCTCGTGAACGGCCTCGCGCAACGCGACGCGTAACCGCCACGTATCTCGAAATTTCCGTTGACAGCGCTGCGCCGCGACGACACACTCGTTCGCATGCCTACGTTCAAGCTCGTCGCCATCGCGATTCATTGCCCGGTGAACATTCGAAAGAATGGATCACGGGAGGCGCTTGTGCGTTAGCAATCGAGCAGTACCGCATGTCACACAAGGCCTCGCCGGAAACGGATGAGGCCTTTTTGTTCTGGTGCACGTCATCCGTCCGGCTCACTGAATGGAGCAGACGATGGACCAGGCAAGCCCCCTGTTCGAACGCCGCGATCGGCGCCCCGCCGGCACGATCGCATTACCGACCGTCGTGATCCGTTTCGCGGTCGCGCCGCGCACGACGATGACCTGGCGCGCGCCGCAGGACGCGGAGATCCGCGCGCACGGCGCGGCGCTGTGGATCACGCGCCCGCCGAATGTCGACGATTACTGGGTACAGCCCGGCGACGTGCTGCGCATCGCGCGCGGCGAGCGCATCTGGCTCGGCACCGATGCCGACCGGTCGGCCGAAGCGACGATCACGACCGCGTACGTGCGACGCGGCGAACGGGTCAGGCGCATGCTCGCGCAAGTGCAACGTTTGCTCGTCGGGATAGGGAGAAGGAGCGGATGAGCGGCGCGCCGTTACGCGTGCGTCAAGTACACGACACGCGCAACGGCCGCGACCGGAAACGGACGCACCCGCGGCGCAACGCGTCGCGGGTGCGCATCGAAGGACGCGGCACGCCGGTGCGTGCCGCGAGCGATCGCGCGCCGTGCGCAGCGAGAGGATGCAGCAGGTGCATCAGGTGCTGGCGGCGAGACGCGGGCCCGTGCTTCGTGGAGTGGAATCGAGGTCGGGACGTTGCGCGGCCTGCGAGGTCACCCACGGATCGATGCCCTGTTTCTGCACCTCTTCGAGGAATGACACACGTGTGCGCCAGTAATCCGCCTGTAATTTCGCATCGATGACGCGCTGTTCGGCTGCGAACAGTTCCATGCGCGCCGTCACGAGCATCGACGCAGCGGTTTTTTCCGGCGTGGGGGCGTGTCGCATCGCCCAACGGCTGATCCAGTTCAACATGCTGACCTCCGTGATTACGGACGAACCCGCATCGGGCAATCGCAGCCGGCCGTGCCTGCCCAAACGCGCAACGGCCTTGACCACCATTCACCGCCTGGCCTGCACGGACTGCAACTCCCCCGCATCGGCAATAACCGGCCGGCGTGTGCATGCGCGGTGTATCTATCCTAGAAAGACTTGCCGGTTTACGCGATGGGGTCTTGCAATCTTTTACACAGAAACCACAGTCGCGCCCGCATCGCGAAATGACGGTTGCGGACGGGACGGCTTCGGCGCACGATAATCCGATCCCTGCACCCGCCTGGCCTGACGAATGGCCGCTGCACGCCGCTGCCGCGCCGTGTATCCGCGCCGGCAGCACACGTGCGGACATGCGCACCCGCCGCCTGCACCGCGTTCGTGCAGCATGCGGGCGCTCCGTTTCAGTCGCATGTCATCGTGCACCGCCCGCGCGCAACGCAGCCGGCGTGCCGTTGCGCACGCATCGGCCCGTTTCTCCCACCTGCCCCGCGTCGTTTCCATCGTTTCAGCCATTTCTGCCGGCCCATGCCGCGCGAACCGGTAAAATGCGCGCCTTCGCCGCACGGGCGGGCCGCCAGACCGTTCGCGCGCAGGCAACCGATCGTGCCCTCCAACTATATCGTCCGAGCTATCCGCGCTATTACAATCCGCCGATAGCCGGACAATAGTGGCTGGTTACAGTTAGCCGGCCGCGCTGCCTGTACAACAATTCGGCACAACAATCAACACGACAACCCGACCGGAGAAACGCCTTCATGGAATCCATCAAGCGGTATTTCGGCTTCGCTGAAGCCGGCACCGATTTCCGCACCGAAATACTCGCGGGCGTCACCACGTTCCTGACGATGGCCTACATCATCTTCGTCAACCCCGCGATCCTCGGCGACGCCGGCATGCCGAAGGAATCCGTGTTCGTCGCGACCTGCCTCGTCGCGGCGCTGGCATCGATCATCATGGGGCTGTACGCGAACTACCCGATCGCATGCGCGCCCGGCATGGGCCTGAACGCGTATTTCGCGTACACGGTCGTCAAGGGGATGGGCTTCACGTGGCAGGCCGCGCTGGGCGCGGTGTTCATCTCCGGCTGCCTGTTCCTGCTCGTCACGCTGTTCCGCGTGCGCGAGGCGATCGTCAACGGCATTCCGAAATCGCTGCGGATCTCGATCACCGCGGGTATCGGCCTGTTCCTCGGCATCATCTCGCTGAAGACGTCGGGCGTGATCGTCGGCAACCCGGCCACGCTCGTCACGCTCGGCGACCTGCACAAGCCCACGACGATCCTCGCGATCATCGGCTTCTTCACGATCGTCACGCTCGACCACCTGCGCGTGCGCGGCGCGATCCTGATCGGCATCATCGGCGTGACGATCCTGTCGTTCTTCTTCGGCGGCAACCAGTTCCACGGCGTGTTCTCCGCGCCGCCGTCGATCGATGCGACGCTGTTCAAGCTCGACATCGGCGCCGCGCTGTCGACCGGCATCATCAACGTGATCCTCGTGTTCTTCCTCGTCGAGCTGTTCGATGCGACCGGCACGCTGATGGGCGTCGCGAACCGCGCTGGCCTGCTCGTCGAAGGCAAGATGAACCGCCTGAACAAGGCGCTGCTCGCCGACAGCACGGCGATCGTCGCGGGCTCGGTGCTCGGCACGTCGTCGACCACCGCGTATATCGAAAGCGCATCGGGCGTGCAGGCCGGCGGCCGCACGGGCGTGACGGCCATCACCGTCGCGGTGCTGTTCCTCGCGTGCCTGTTCATCGCGCCGCTCGCCGGCGTCGTGCCGGCATATGCGACGGCACCGGCACTGCTGTACGTGTCGTGCCTGATGCTGCGCGAGATGGTCGAGGTGCCGTGGGACGATGCAACGGAAGCCGTGCCGGCCGCGCTCACCGCGCTGCTGATGCCGTTCACGTACTCGATCGCGAACGGCGTCGCGTTCGGTTTCATCGCTTACGGCGGCCTCAAGCTGCTGACGGGCCAGGCCCGCTCGGTCAAGCCGATCGTGTGGATCATCGCGGCCGTGTTCCTGTTCCGCTTCTTCTATCTCGGCAGCGAGTGACGGTCGCGCTTCGGCGCGATGCACGACGAACGAACGCCACCTTCGGGTGGCGTTTTCGTTGGGCGGGTCGTGCGCATCACGGCGTCGCGACGCCCTTGAGTTCCTCGTCGTACAGCCGCTGCGCCAGCGGCGGATCCAGCGTCTTGACGCGACGGTACAACTGCATCGCGTCATCGATCCGCCCGGTGCGGCGATAGGCGACCGCCAGGTTGGCGATCACGTGTGCGTCGTCGGGATACGCGCGGTTCATGCCCTCGAAGATCCCGACCGCCGCATCGGGCCGGTTGCCGCGGATCGCCGCGATGCCCGTTGCCTCGAGCGCCAGCCGGTTCGCCGGATCGAGTTTCAACGCCTGCCCGGCTGCCGCCATCGCTTCGTCGGGCTGGCCCGATTCGTTCAGCATGCTCGCGAGCGCACTCCACCAGTCCGCCTGCCGACCGTCCAGCGCAATCGCGCGCCGGTATGACGTTGCCGCCTGCGGATACCGGCCAAGCTGCATCAGCGTCGTGCCGTGCATCACCCACGTCTGCGCGTTGCGATCATTCAACTCGATGGAGCGGTCGAGCGCGTTCAGCGCATCGGTGAAGTTCGACTGCGTCATGTAGAGCGCGCCCCGCCGCAGCCAGTAATCGGCATCGACGGGTGCCGCATCGACCGCATGACGCATCGCAGTAGTCGCCTGGTCGGGCTGGTCGTGCAGTGCATAGGCCTGGGCCAGCGCACCCTGGACCCGTGCGATCACGACGGGGTTGTCAGGCAGGGCTTTCAGGGCCGTCAGCGCATGCTGGTAGCTGCCGATCGCATCCGCCATGTGCCCGAGTTCGTACTGCGTGTGCCCGAGCGAGTACCAAAGCTGCGGATCGTCCGGAAACACCGTCACCGCGTCCTGCAGCACGCCGATGGCGGCCGGCCCGTCCGCCTGCGCCCGGGCCAGCAGATCCCAGGCGTAGGCCCGGCGAAATCCGGTCAATTCATGCACCGCGCGCTCCAGCAATGGGCGCGCGGCAGCCTTGTCGTCGCGCTGGAAATACACGATACCGAGGTTCATGACCATCACCGCATCGGACGGATCGGCCTGCATGCCGGAACGGAATGCATCGATCGCGCGATCCGGCTGCCCCATTTCCGAGTAGGTCCCGCCGAGCCCGTTCCAGCCCGTTGCATACGACGGATCGATCTCGACCGAGCGGCGATAGGCGGCCAGGGCGAGCGTCAAACGATCGGGCAAACGGCTCGCGCGATATGCATTGCCGAGATGGTTCCAGGCCCACGTGCTTTGCGGGCGCGCGGCCGTCCATGCACGATCGTGGCGAATCATTCCGTCGAGATCCTGCGCCGCATCGTACGCGCGTGCCTGGCTCATCCAGGCGGTCGTCTCGAGCGGCAGGTCGACGGCCGGCATCCGCGCGGCCACGGTCGCGATCCATTCGACCGGCAGCACCATGTAGAGCGTCGCGGTCTTTTCCGCGCGGTCGACAACCATGCCGATCAGGCGATCCTGGTCGTCATAGACGCCGGCGCCCGGCTGCGGCGCGACCGGTGCGGTCTCGTCGGGCGACATAACCACACCGAAATGCACACCGTGGTCCGCCACCCACGCATTGCAGCACGCGCGCACCGCAACGAGGCCGTGGTGGCCGAAGCGCGCACCGCTCATATAGGCCTTCTTTGCAGTTTCGGGGGTTCGTGCAGTCAAAGGAACAGCAGGAACGTCGAGTTCCGTCGTTTCGACGATGCAGACATCGCGATCCTGGTTGCCCGCAACGAGACGCGCGGGGTGACGGCGGCCATCGGCCGGGACAACGTCGATCGATTCCCGGCCCGCGAGCCGATGGCACAGCGTGGCGACGCGCCCCGGCGCGACGACGATGCCGCCGGTCGTGACGTCGCCCGTGACGACATCGACCTCGCCGCGCGCAACGCTGCCCGTTGCGGCGTCGGGTGACCGAACCGCCGCGTCAGCGGCGGGCAGGCCGGCCGCGGCCAGCCATGCGCACGCCAGCAGGCGGCGCGCCTTTCCCCATCCCGAACGGTTGTCCACGTGCGGTGCCCTCTTGTTGTTGTATTGGAATTCGAATGATTTTCTCTGCGATCCTGACGAATCGATACGCCGGGTCGTGCCGGCACACTAGCAGCCGGCCGGGCGCGGCAGCAATCCGGTGCGGCCCGCATACGAAAATGCCGCCCGGGCCCACCGAACGGCATCGCATGAAAGGCAACGTCTTCGCGTGCGCGGTGTTCAACGACGCGCGCAGCAAGACGGGCGTCGTGTCGTCAGCGCCAGTTGGCCTCGTAGAAGCGGACGTAGCCGCTGCGCAGCGTCACGCATTGCGCGCGCGTCTCCGACAGCAGGCGCCGTGCAGCCGCCTCGATACGATCGCGGTGCTGGTCGAATGCACCGACCATGTCCTCGAAGCGCGGCGAAGCCGCACCGAAGTGGTCTTCCAGTGCCTCGGCGGTGATCTGACATTGAACGCGCTCGCCATTCACCAACGCCGTGAACGCAAGCATCAGGTCGCGCCCCGAATACTCGGGCTTCTCGTTCGTGAAATGGATTTGCATAGGACCCGCCTCGACCGGTAGAAAACGAATGACCGCGTCCGTCGTCCGCCACCGGCCGGACGAAATGTACGCGGGCTCGCCGGCGGGGGCACGGCCCGCGGGTAATGGCGCGGGTAATGCATGCCGGTTGCTTTCCACTTTAGACGGTTTCGCGCGGGAGACAAAATTTACGGCGTGCGTCGTTCCGACGCGCATTTCATCTGATCAGCGCGGCATCCGGCACCGTTTCGGAAACCGGCGTCAGTGAGGATCGTTGGGCCATACGTTGAGCGCGATTGCGGCCGTCGTGGCGCCGACCGCGATCGCGGCCGCCCCGTATCGCACCGCATCGGTCAGATCGAACAGCAGCCCGTGGATCGCCACGGCAATGCCGCCCAGCATGATGAATGTGGCGATGGCCGCCAGCACGACTCTCAGTTCCGTCCGAACCATGATGCGTCTCCCGAACGGATGCATGTCGCGTCGCATGCATGTTGCAATGCGGAACACGGCGCGTGCGTGCTCCGTTTCCATCATTGCAGGCGGGCATTTAAAAGCAAGTGGATTTTGTACGCGGTCGCGCATCGCACGCGGCGCTTGTATGATGATGTGTGCCCGGATGGCCGGCGTTCGCGCGTCGATGGTGCGCCGCACGCACAGGCGGGAACCGGTAGAAGAATCCGGCGAGCACGTGTGTGCCGGATCGGCCGGATTCGAGGAACGTGGGGCTTGGGGGGCGCTAAAACGCCAGCTCGGGTCGACCGCGAAACATGGGTCCAGAGTAGGCGCTAAAGCGCTAACTCGGGTCGACCGCGAAGCATGGGACCCGAGCAAGCGCTAAAACGCCAACTCGGGTCGACCGCGAAGCATGGGTCCAGAGTAGGCGCTAAAGCGCTAACTCTGGTCGACCGCGAAGCATGGGACCAGAGTAAGCGCTAAAGCGCTAACTCTGGTCGACAGGAGACAAGTCATGCCGCAACCTTTCGTGCTGCCCGCCACCGCGGGTCGCACCGACCTGCTCGCGCAGGCGCATGCGCGTTCGACCGCGGTCGGCCTGCGCGCGCACGAACGCCCCGATTTCTCGCCGCTGTCGCGCCTCGCGCTGCGCGAACTGCTCGACACGAATCACGCGCTGTTCTCGCACGCCCGCCCGGTCATGGAGAACCTCCACGCGCAAATCGCCGACACGCAAAGCCTCGTGCTGCTGACCGACGCGGACGGCGTCATCCTGCACAGCATCGGCGACGCGGACTTCATCGAAAAAGCCAACCGCGTCGCGCTGTGCACGGGCGTTTCGTGGGCGGAAGGCGCACGCGGCACCAACGCGATCGGCACCGCGCTCGCATCGGGCCAGGCCGTCGCCGTGCACGGCGACGAACACTTCCTGCGCGCCAACCACATCCTCACCTGCTCATGCGCGCCGATCTTCGACCCGTTCGGCCGCACGCTCGGCACGCTCGACGTCAGCGGCGATCCGCGCGGCTCGAGCCCGCACACGCTCGCTCTCGTGCGGATGTCCGCGCAACTGATCGAGAACCACCTGTTCGCGAACCAGTGCGCGGAAGCCCTGCGGCTGCGCTTTCATGCGCACGAGGAATGCGTCGATTCGCTGTTCGCCGGGCTCGTCGCCTTCGGCCCCGACGGCGGGCTGATCGCCGCGAACCGCAGCGCACAATTCCAGCTCGGCGCGTCGTTCGACGCACTGCAACATCAGGCCAGCGACGCGCTGTTCGGCATGCGCTTCAGCCAGCTCGCGCAGCAGGCGGCACGCGCACCCGGTGCGATGTTCCGCCTCACGCTGTCGACCGGGGTACGCGTGCTGGCGCGCTGCGAATTCGCGGAAGCGCACAAGACCGCCGTCGCCGTCACGCCGCCCGCACCCGCCGCACGCGTGCGCACACCGGACCCCGATGCGATCACGTTCGCGACGCTCGACACGGGCGACGCACGCATGGCCGCCGTGCTCGAACGCGTCGCGAAGATCCGCGGGCGCGACCTGCCGCTGTTGATCCTCGGCCAGACCGGCACCGGCAAGGAATGGCTCGCCCGCGCACTGCATCAGGCATCGCCTCGCGCGGACGGCCCGTTCGTCGCGGTCAACTGCGCGGCGCTGCCCGATTCGCTGATCGAGGCCGAGCTGTTCGGCTATGAGGACGGCGCGTTCACCGGCGCGCGCAAGCGCGGCAGCCCCGGCAAGATCGTGCAGGCCGATGGCGGCACGCTGTTTCTCGACGAAATCGGCGACATGCCGCTCGCGCAGCAGGTCCGGCTGATGCGCGTGCTGCAGGAACGCGCGGTGATGCCGCTCGGCGGCGCGCGCGCGGTGCCGGTCGACGTGCGCGTGGTCTGCGCGACCCATCGCGACCTGCGCGCGATGATCGCGGAAGGCACGTTCCGCGAAGACCTGTTCTACCGGATCAACGGGCTCGCGGTCACGCTGCCGGCGCTCGCCGCACGCACCGACCTGCCCGCGCTCGTCGAGCGGATTCTCGCGCGGCTTGCACGCAGCGAACCGATGCCGCGCCGCATCGCGGCCGACGTGCTCGACGCGTTCACGCGCCACCGCTGGCCCGGCAACCTGCGCCAGATGACCAACGTGCTGCGCACGGCCGGCATGCTGGCCGAGGACGAAGACGAGATCACGCTCACCCATTTGCCCGACGATTTCTGGCTCGACTGCGACGACGCACCGGCGGCGCCGTCATCCACGGCACCGGCCGCATCGGCCGGCTCGCACGAAGGCACGACGCTGCAACACCATCAGGCCGCGGTGATCGATGCCGTGCTGGCACGGCATGGCGGCAACGTGTCGGCGGCCGCGCGCGAGCTCGGCCTCGCCCGCAATACCGTGTACCGGCATCTGCGCCGGCATTGACGCTGGCGGCCGGCCGACGCCGGCCGCCAGCCCGTTCGGGTATGCTTGGCGCGTTGCCGCCGAATCGCCGCCCGCCTTCGCCATGACCCATCCGGAACACCCTCCCCTCGTGCGCATCGAGCCGCTCGGCGCGACCTTCGATGCGCCCGATTCGCTCACGCTGCTCGAAGCCGCCGCGTTCGCGCACGTGTCGCTGCCGCGTTCGTGCCGCAACGGCACATGCCGAAGCTGCCTTTGCCGGATCGTCAGCGGCAGCGTACGCTACACGATCGAATGGCCGGGGCTGAGCCGCGAGGAAAAAGCCGACGGCTATACGCTGCCGTGCGTGGCCGTCGCGACGTCGGACCTCGTGCTCGACGTGCCCGACGCGGTCATGCTCGACTAGACGCGGCACGCGGTTGCGCGTGCCGTCCGGCAAAGGTTGATCCTGTGTGGAGAACGTCATGACCCAGCAAACCGATCGCATCGAAAAACAGGCCCTGCTCAACGCATCGCCCGACCGCGTGTGGGAAGCCGTCAGCAATTCCGGCGAATTCGGCCAGTGGTTCGGCGTCTCGTTCGACGGGCCGTTCGCGGCCGGCCAGCCGCTGTTCGGCCGCATCACGCCGACCCGCGTCGACGAGGACGTCGCCAAGGCGCAAGAACCCTATGCGGGCACTGTGTTCGAAATCGTCGTCGATCGCGTCGAGCCGAAGCAACTGTTCTCCTTTCGCTGGCATCCGTTCGCGATCGACCCGAATGTCGATTACACCTCCGAGCCGATGACGCTCGTCACGTTCGCGCTCGCGGCGCAGGCCGGCGGCACGCTGCTCACGGTCACCGAAACGGGCTTCGATCAGTTGCTCGAAACGCGCCGCGCGAAGGCGCACGAGATGAACGATCAGGGCTGGGCCGCGCAAATGACGCTGATCGCGAAATACCTGGCCAGGCACGCGTAGCGCGCCGCAACGCCGCACCGCCGTGTCGACATGCGACTCGACGTGCGTGGCATAATCCGCTCCATCGTCGCCCCTACGCCGCCGCGCATCGCATGCTGAGTCGTCGTCTCCGGAAGATCGGCAGTCTGATCGGGATGCTCGCCATCCTGATGACGGCGCTCGCGCCGACGATCTCGCAGGCCCTGACGACGCAGCAGCGCGTCGATACGCTGCTGGCCGGCTACTGCACGGCCGCGCCGGCCACCGGCGAGCGCGCCGCCGATGCGTCGCGAAAGAGCCTGCAGGTCCACCTCCAGGCATGCGGCTACTGCAGCCTGCTCGCCCATACGCCCGCACTGCCCGCGCCCGAACTGACGTTCGCGGCCAACGTGCACGTCATTCAGCATCGCGAAGCGACCCGCTTCGAAAGCCTGCGCCGCGCGCTGCCGCTCACGGCCGCGCAACCGCGCGCCCCTCCGTTCACGTCCTGATTCGTCGTCAACGCCCGTGATGCCGTAGCGCATCGCGTGGCTCGCGCATGCCGCCGGCACGCGCGACGTGTCACGTTTCGAAGGACGATCATGACTCACCGTGTTGCGCGCGGCGTCGTACCGTGCGTGCGGCCGCTTGCTGCCGGTGCGTACCGTCGCGCCGGCATTCGCCCGCGGGCAAGCGCCCGGCCGCGCACGTTCGCGCCGGCGTCGGCCGCCATCGGTGCTGCTGCGATGGTGCGCGTGCATCCGTCCGTCGAATCCGTGTTGCTTCATCCGATTCGCCACTCGCACACTCAACCATGAAAACCGCCACTTTCATTCGCGGCACGCTCGCCGCACTCGGCTTCGTCGCCATCCAGGCCGCCCACGCACACGCACTCCCGAAGACGCAGGAACCGGCCGCCGGCGCCACGCTCTCAACCGCGCCGCATGCGGTCTCGATCGGTTTCAGCGAGGCACTCGAGCCCGCTTTCAGCTCGATCGCCGTGACCGACAGCCACGGGCAGTCGGTCACCGACGGGAAATCGTCCGTCGACGCCGGCAACCGGAAACGCATGCACGTCGCGCTGGCCAGCCTGACCGCCGGCACGTACACGGTCACGTGGATCGCGGTGGCCAGCGATGGCCATCGCACGCAAGGCCACTACGCGTTCACGCTGAAATGACGTTCGCGATGCGCATCGGCGTTTCGTGCCGATCGCGTCGCCGCCGATACCCGCCGCATCCACCCATCAGGAGAACCAACCATGAAACACCCGATTCCGACCGGCCTGCTGTTCGCACTGCTCGCGCTGCAGGCTCCCGCCACGTTCGCCGCGCCGGCCGTACAGGCAGAAAACTGCTGGATCCGTGCGATGCCGGCGACCGTGCCGTCGTCCGGCTACTTCACGCTGAAGAACGACGGCGACGCGCCCGTCACGCTGACGGGCCTCGACACGCCCGCATACGGAATGGCGATGCTGCATGAAACGCAAACGAACGGCAGCACCGCGAAGATGGTTCACGTCGACGCCGTCGAAGTGCCCGCGCACGGCACGGTGACCTTCAAGCCGAAGAGCTATCACGTGATGCTGGAGCAGCCGCGCCAGGCCGTCGCGCCCGGCGCGAAGGTGCCGTTCCGGCTGCGTTTCGCGGACGGCTCGACGGTATCCGTGACCTGCGACGCCAAGGCGCCGACCTACGCCGGCCAGTAACGCCGCCCGCCCCCGATCGAAGGAGACGCACATGAAACACCGCCTGCCGCTGGCCGACCTGATCGTCCGCTACCGGACGCCGCTGAACGTCGCCGTGCTGATCGTCTGCGGGATATGGGCCGGATGGATCGCGTGGATGACGCGGCCCGCCGCGATCGATACGCCGCCGTCGATCCCCGCGTACTGCATGCGCGACGCGCGCTGACGCGCCGCGACGGCACGGTTCCGGGCAAGCCCGGGCCATATATTGGCGTGGCATCATCGCGTCATCCCGCCCGCCGGAACCGCCTCTCGGAGCGCCGCATGTCCCTTCAGACCTGGATGCTGTTTGCCGCAGCCTATCTCGCCACGACGCTGTCGCCGGGGCCCAACGTGCTGCTCGTCATCCGCAACACGGTGCGCTACGGCACGCACGGCACGGCCGCGACGATCGCGGGCAATCTCGTCGCGCAGGGCGTGGTCGTGGTGCTCGTCGCACTCGGCGTCGGCGCGGTGCTCGCCGCGATGCCGCCGCTGTTCGTCGCGATGAAGGTGGCCGGCGCCGCGTACCTGATGGTCCTGGGCGTCAGGCAACTGCGCGGCGAGCGCAAGGCCGGCGCGTCGACCGGCGCGGCGGAGGTCGCCGCACCCGACCGCGGGAAGCTGTTCCGCGAAGCGCTGTTTGTGTCGGGCAGCAACCCGAAGACGATGATCTTCCTGTCGGCGTTCATGCCGCAGTTCATCGTGCACGACCGCCCGCTCGCGCTGCAGTTCGTCGTGATGTACGCGACGATCGCGTGCACCGTCGTGGTCGTTCACAGCGTCTATTCGGCCGGCGTGCGCCGGTTCCATCGCGGCTTCGGCATGAGCCGCGCGGTGCGTGCGCTCAAGCGCGCCAGCGGGCTGCTGTTCGTCGGGCTCGGGATCAAGCTGCTGACTGCGCGGCAGGCGTAAGTGCCCGTATTGTCGAGACCGAACTTGCCGCGCCGTCCCGTCAGCGTGTTTGCGCAGCCAGCGCGGCGGTGATCTCCACGAACGACGGCCGCGCGTCGACATCCTCGTTCAAACAGGCGGCCGCCAGTGCGTCGAGCGCGCGCCGGCCGGCCCACGCCTGCTGCCCGCATCGATCGAGCAACTCGCCGAGCAGGTAACCGAACGCGCGCACCTCGAGCCGTTCGAACCGCGCACCGCGCATGCGGTCGTTCACGTCGTAGAGCGATGCCGCGCCGAAATCGCCGAGCAACGCGCCACCGGCGCCGTCGTGCAGGATGTTGTGCGCATACAGGTCGCCGTGCATGATGCCGCGTTCGTGCAGATGGCCCGCGACCGATGCGATGCCGTGTGCGATCCGCAGCGCCGCGGCAGGCTCGAATCCCGTGCCGTCGGCATACACGTCGCGCGTGCAGGTCGCGAAGCTCGGCGGCCCCGCGAGATTCGTCAGCGCGGGATCGACGAGTTCCATCACGAGGCCGTGCGTGCCGTCCGGGTGCCCGCGCACCTTGCCGATCACCGGGATCATGTTCGGGTGACGGCCGGCATGCAGGCATGCGGCCATTTCGCAATCGGGCAGGCCGTCGCTCGTCACCGCGCCCTTGAACAGCTTGACGGCGACCGCGCGCGGCGCAAGGTTTTCCGCCGTCCATTGCGCGCGGTAAATCACGCCCGATGCGCCTTCACCGAGCTTCTGCTCGCATGCGAGCGATGTCCAATCGACGTCCGCGATGTCCGGCTCCGCCGACGCCGCGGCTTCCGGTGCCGCGCCGAACGGATTGCCGGCGGCAGCAAGCCACGCGAGCCGCGGCATCCGCAGCAGCCAGTCCGGCAGTTCGCCCAGGCGATTCGCCGACAGGCGCACCAGTTCGAGCGCGCGGCAGGCGGCCAGCCCGGCCGGCAGCGTGCGTAGCCGGTTGCCGGCGAGCATCAGCTTTTGCAAGCGCGAGCAATCGCCGATATCGGCGGGCAACGCGTCGATTGCGTTGTCGGTGAGGATCAGCCAGCGCAATGCGCGCGGCAGCGATCCACGCGGCACCGTTTGAATCCGGTTCGCCTTGAAGCCGATCATGTCGAGCTGTTCGCACGCGCCGAGCACGCTGGGGAACGCGGTGAAGCGGTTGCCGGACGCGAACAGGATGCGCAGGCGATGCAGGCGCGGCAGGTCGTCCGGCAGCGCGGTGAGCGCATTGCCGGTCAGGTCGAGCACTTCGAGCGTGTCGGCGAGATCGAAAATCTCGCGCGGGAATGCCGTCAACCCGCATGCGAGCTTGAGTTGCCGTGCGCCGGCCAGTTGCCCGGCCTGCAGTTGTTCGAGGGTATGTGTCACGCGGAGAAAACGGGTTGCGGTTGCGGCGGCCATCGGGTCGATCGCCCGAATTCTACCGGGATCACTTTCGCGCATCCGCCCATCGTGTCACACCCTCTTCACAAACGCGAAATGTGACGCTACAATTGCGCCCCTTGCAGTGCAATGCAGTGCCGACGTGGTGAAATTGGTAGACACGCTATCTTGAGGGGGTAGTGGCGAAAGCTGTGCGAGTTCGAGTCTCGCCGTCGGCACCAGAAGCGGTTTTACCGCGCTTCGAGTTCAGCAGTCCCCGCCTTGCGTCAAGGTTCCGACGATCCAGCCGCCTCGCAACGAGGTTTTCGTCGTGGTTCCTTCCTCATCGCCCGCCTGGCGCGGCATGTGCCAATTGCCGGCCGACAAGACCTGTCTGAGCATGGCCCATATCGATAACCGCACGCTCCCCTTTCCAGCTTGAAGTCCATTCGATCGGACACTGTCGGGAACGCTGCGCGCCACGCTTTACTGACGGCCCGGCCACACTCCGTGATCCGAGAGAAGCAAATGACCTATGTCCGGTCGACTTCAATGCGGCATTCATATCGTTCCGCGTACCGATGACGCGGCCGCCGACCCTGCAATCCGATTCCACCGGCCACGCGTCAGGACAAGTTGAAGACCTGACTGCAAGGCAGCTTTGCTCCGCTATCGATCGTCAGATTGAAGTACGGTTTGCGATCGAGATGCCTTTCGTCCGCATCGGGATCGGGGATATTTCGAAATCGCTCGAAAACGAGCGTCTTGCCGTTCCGCAACCGTATCGACATGAACTTCATCGATTGATCGAATGTCGGCGTTCCCCATGACGAATCAATCGGCTTCCCCTCGCCAACGGAGAGGTAGACCGACAGGGTGTTGCCCCACTCCTGGCGGGGCACCAACTTCATCTGATCGGCATCCGCCTGAGGCACGCCAACATTGACGGAAAGTTTCTTCCCTCCCTTTGCCGTGCAAACGAACTCCTGATTGCCGCCGAATCGCTGCTGAAACGCGACGAACGGATCGGCGTTGCGTTGATCGGCCAGAACCGTCGCCCCCCAGCAAGAAAGCACTGCGCCAGAAACCAAAAACCAGCCATTCCATTTCATTTGATCCAGACTCCCGTCACCTTTCTACCCTTTCGGATCAACGTGGGCTTCTCGCCCTTGCTCATCACCCTGCTATTCGGGCTGATGTAATCACGCGCGAACAACGGTCCGGGCAGTACGACCCCGGCCTGACCATGAGTCGATTCATCGGTCGTATCGTAGACGATCACGGCACCCTCGGGAGCATCATAGGGGCTGGCGATGTGCAAGCAGGCAACCCTCTTCTGCCTGGCATAGCGAATGAATAGCGAATTCCTCACCGACAAGCTCCACAACCGGTCACGACGATCATCGATTGAAAATTCCGGAATCCATCCTTCATTTTCATCTCGCGATCAACACCGACAGATTGCAGGCAGCAGCGCGCGACAATTAACAAAAATGCTTCTTCGTCGATCTTGAAGTCATTCAAATGCGAAGACCAACCTCCTGTCGAATACGACATCATCGCTCGTCAAGCATGCTCGAAAAACGCGACGGCACATGGCTTCGCGGTTTTTGTTTCCGCGGCCCTCACGCCGCCCCATCCTCTCCCGCCAGCAACAGGAAATTCCGGACCACCGCCGACGATTCATCGCATCGTGACGCAATGGCGAGCCGTGCCCGCAACGCATCCCCCGCCAGCGGCCGATAGACGACTCCGGCAACCTGCACCTGCGTAATCGCCTTCGGCACGACCGACACGCCGAGCCCGGCCGCAACCAGCGTCACCGCGGACGCCATTTGCGGCGCAGGCTGCGCCATGCGCGGCTCGAACCCGGCGGCATTGCATGCGGCGACGATATGGTCGAACAGCGCGCCGCCGGCCTCCCTCGGCACCTGCACGAACGACTCGTCCGCCAGTTCCACCAGATCGATCCGCCGCCGCTGCGCCAGCCGGTGCGCAACGGGCAGCGCGACGAACATCGGTTCGTCGTCCCAGTCGAGTAACCGCAACGTCGCGGCGGCCCGGCGTGCCGGCCGCACGATCGCGACGTCGAGGTGCCCGGCCTCCAGCGCCTCCAGCAGCATCTGCGACGCGGCCTCCTGCAACGTCAGCTCGGCATCCGGAAATGCTTCCCGAAAGCGCCGGATCAGGTCCGACACTTTCGAATTGAACGCCGCCGTCCCGGTGAAACCCACGCGCAGATGCCCGGTTTCCCCGCGCGCGGCCCGCCTTGCCGCGCGCACCGCACGCTCGGCGGCATCGAGCACGCGGCGCGCTTCTTGCGCGAAGACCTCGCCCGCCAGCGTCAGCTCGGCGCCGCGCGCGGTCCGCCTGAACAGTTCCACATCGAGCTCGCTTTCGAGCGCCTTGATCTGCTGGCTCAACGGCGGCTGCCCGATGCCGAGCGCCTCGGCAGCCTTGGTGAAATTCGACGCGGCCGCCACGGCCAGAAAATAACGGAGATGCCGGAGTTCCATTCGTACGTGCTCTCACGGTGTGCCGGGTTGATTCACCAGCCAGTGGTTAAACATATCGCTGCGGTTACTTTCATATATTGGACATATACATGACCGTGCGCAAGAATTCAGGCATTCCTTCGCACATCGAGCGCAGTCATGTCCTCCCCTTCGCTTTCCCGTGCCCTGCCCGGCACGCAACAGGCCACGCCCGATGCGCTGCCCGCCGGCGTTTCCCCGCGCTCGGCCGCGTACAAGCGCATCGCGCTGGCGCTCTTCCTCGCCGGTTTTTCCACGTTCTCGCTGCTGTACTGCGTCCAGCCGCTGCTTCCCGCGTTCGCACGCGAGTTCGGCCTCGGCGCGGCCTCGAGTTCGCTCTCGCTGTCGCTGTCGACCGGGATGCTGGCGATCTCCATTCTGTGCGCCGGCGCGCTGTCCGAACGCGTCGGGCGGCGCGGGCTGATGTTCGCGTCGATGACGCTCGCCGCGCTGTTCAACGTGCTCGCCGCGCTGTCGCCCGACTGGAACCTGCTGCTGGTCTGGCGCGCGCTGGAAGGTTTCGCGCTGGGCGGCGTCCCGGCAGTCGCGATGGCGTATCTCGCCGAGGAAATCGCGTCGGAAGGGCTCGGTTTCTCGATGGGGCTCTATGTCGGCGGGACCGCGTTCGGCGGCATGGTCGGACGGATCGGCATGAGCATGCTGGAAGAGCACTTCTCGTGGCGCACGGCGATGCTGACGATCGGTGTCGTCGATCTCGTCGCGGCGGCCGCGTTCGTGATGCTGCTGCCGCCGTCGCGACGCTTCGTGAAGCGCACCGACCTGACGCTGCGCCATCACTTCCGGCTGTGGGGCGAGCAACTGCGTCACGCGCGGCTCCCGTTCGTGTTCGCGATCGGCTTCCTCGTGATGGGCGCGTTCGTGACGATCTACAACTATGCGGGGTTCCGGCTCACCGCGGCCCCGTTCAACCTGAGTGCGACCGCGTGCGGGCTGATCTTCGGCGCCTACCTGTTCGGGATGGTGTCGTCATCGAGCGCAGGCGCGCTCGCCGACCGACTCGGCCGCGCACCGGTGCTCGTCAGCGGCGTGCTCGTGTTCGCGGCGGGCCTCGCGCTGACGCTGTCGCATTCGCTCGTCGCGATCGTCGTCGGCATCGTGCTCGTGACGATCGGCTTCTTCATTGCCCACTCGGTCGCGAGCGGCTGGGTGGGCTACCTCGCGGGGGCCGCGAAAGGGCACGCCGCGTCGCTGTACCTGCTTGCGTACTATCTCGGGTCGAGCGTGCTCGGGTCGATCGGCGGCACGTTCTGGCAACACGGCGCGTGGACGGGCGTCGCCGCTTACGTCGCGGTACTGCTCGCGCTCGGGCTGCTGGCGGCGCGTCGGCTGGCACGGGCGTAACGGGTGTAGCAGACGTAATGGGCGCAGTGAGTGCAGTGAACGCCCCGCGCGATCCGGTCATTCGTCGCGAGCTTCAAGCACGCGACGCATCAGACTGGCCGTGCGTCGATCACGACGCCAGCACATCATCCCCCTTCACCGCATACGCGGACTCGCGCCGCTTCAGCCGCATCGCGATCAGCGCCGCGAGCACCGCCAGCGCCGCGCCCGTGAGAAACCCGCCCGTATAACCGACCTTCGCGGTGAGCGACAGAATCGTCGACGACGCGATCAGCTCGCCGAGGTCGCGCGTGCTCTGCACGGCCGTCACGTCGGTGCCGGCCTGGTCGCTGCCGCCCGCGAAGCGCATGCCGGCCGTCATGATCGACACCGACGTGATCCCGGTCGCCAGCGAACCGAGTACCGTGCAAAGCCATGCCCACGACGGCGACACCGGCAGCCACCCGCCCGCCTGCGCGAACCACAGCAGCGCGGCCGCGCCCGCACAGCTCACGCCGGCCGTAAACGCACGCCACAACCCGAGCCGCCTCACGAGCCACGCACCGCCGCCGCAACCGAGCACGACCGTCACGATACCGCCGGCCATGCCGAGCTTGCCGATCGCGTCGAGCGTCCAGCCCGCGTCGTTGAGGAACAGCTTCGACAGGCCGAAACCCGATACGGCCGTCATCGCCGACATCAGCGCGAGCGACAGCAGCGACCACGAGCGCGGCCGCTTCGCGAAACGTGCGAGGCTCGCATCATGCTCGGGCTTCGCACGCGCACGATCCGCATCGCGCGGCAACACCCACAGCACGCAAACCAGGCTCGCGAGCGGCACGGCCGCCAGCGCGAGAAACGCGGCCCGCTGGCCGAACAGGCCGATCAGCGTCAACGTGCCGGCGCCGCCGCCGAAGAAGCCGATCATCACGCCCGCGATCTGGATCGCGTTGATCTTCGCGAGCGTGTCGCCGCTGAAGTGCTCGGCGGCCATCCCGTCGTTCGCGATGTCCTGGGTCGCGCTCGCAAGCGACGCGACGGCCAGCAGGCCGACCGCCCATCCGGCCGTCGCGACGGTCATCCCGATCTGCGCGAGGCTGCCGAGGCAGAGCACCACGAGCGTCTGCATCGGCAGCATCCAGCTGCGCCGCCGGCCGATGCGCGGCGACCAGCGGTTGTCGACGACAGGCGCCCACAGGAACTTCACGACCCACGGCAAACCGACGAGCGGCAGGAACGCCAGTGCATGAAGCGGTGCGCCGTCGTGGCGCAGCAGGGTCGGCATCGCATCCATCGCGATGCCGATCGGGATTCCCTGTGACAGGTAAAGCAGCGTGATCGTGATGACCAGGCGGCGATGTTCGAGCAGATCGCGCATCGAAGTCTCCAGTTGCATGAAATTAAAAAGGTTCGGCACCGGCCGGCACGCGCGCGGGCTGCATCGCATCACGGCGCGGACGGCGCGCGGCACGCAGCAGCAGTGCGCCGAACGCGACGAGGGCCGCGTCGATCGGCCAGTACACGGGTTCGCCCGCGCCGAGCAGCGCGATCGCGCAATGCGTCGCCCCTGCCAGCCCGTAAGCGGCGCCGGCCGCACGCATCAGCGTGCGCAGCCAGGCCGCGCGATCGGCCACGCAGGCCGCGAGCGCGAGTGCACCACCCCACACGGCCCAGAACAGCATCGCGAGCACATGGTCGACGTGCACGCCGGCGGGCAGCGCACGCCCCGCGAGCAGCAGGACGCCGCCGGCGAGCACCAGCCCGCCGCAGGTGCCGACGGCGACCGCGGCCAGCACGTTCGCCGAGCGGTCGTGCTGCGCCCGCCGCCGCTCGATCCACAGATGCAGCCCCGTCGCGCAGAGTGCGCACGCCGCGAGTCCCATCAGGAAATGCAGCACGCGCAGCACGCCGCCCATCGCACCGACCCAGCCGTATTGCGCGAAATGCAGCGGCTGCACCGCGATGAACGCGCGCAACCAGAAGCCTCGGCCGCGTGACGTGGCGTCCGCGAGCCATTGCCCGTCCACCGCGCGATACAGGTGGCGCTCGAACACCGCCGTGCTCGGCAGGCCGGCGGTCGTCCCGGCAATCTCGACACGCGCGTTCACGTCGCCCCACCGATGCAACACGACGGCTTCGCGCCGGAAATCCGGCGCACGTGCCGCATCGCGCCGCAGCAGCGCCTCGAGATCGGGCGCGCGTTGCCACGCGCCGCCGGCGGCAATCGGCGGCGGCCCGCCGAGCAGTTCGGCGAACGCGCGCTGCGGTTGCCCCGGATATGCGACGCCCGCAAGCGACACCGTGCCGAGCGCGCCCAGCCCCGACAACGCGCCGGTAAACGCGAACAGCACGAGCCACGGCGAGCCCCACAGGCCGATCCACGCGTGCAGGTCGAACAGCGCGGCGCGCAGCCCGCTGCCGCGCCGGATGCGCGCCGCGGCGGGCCAGCGCCGGTGGTGCACGACCAGGCCCGCGACGATGAGCACGAGCAGCACGATCCCCCACAGGCTGACGAAGATCCGCCCGGGAAAGCCCGCGAACAGCGTCTTGTGCAGCGTGACGAGCAACGCCGCGCGTCCGCCGTCGGCCAGCCGCTCGCCCGTCGCCGGGTCGAGCGCCAGCGTGCAGGCCTGGCGCGCGTCGCAGAAACGGATCGCCGGATCGTCCGGTTGCGGCAGCACGATGCGCGCATCGCGCAACGGCACGCCGAGCGCCGCCGCGCGTGCGACGAGCGTATCGAGCGGCAGCGCCGGCCGCGCGACGGCGACCGGCGGCGGCCGCCACCAGCCCTGCATCGAATCGGTCGCGAGACTCCACGTGCCGCTGAACAGCACGACGAACAGCACCACGCCGAACAGCGCACCGGCGCCGCGATGCAGCGCGCGCCAGCGCGAACGCGATGAAGCGTCCATGTCAGCGCCCTCCCCAGAACATCGCGCACGGCACGAGCACCGCGAGCCACAGGCAGGCGCGCCACGCGGCCTGCCGCCGCCCGGGCGCGACGAGCACCCACAGCAGCGCGGCGACACCCGCGGCCAGCGACAGCAGCACCGCCGCGTAGAGCCGGTTCAGGCCGTCGGCCGGGTAATGACGGGCCAGCGTGACCGCCAGCGCGACCGCGCCCGGCAGCACGCCTGCGATCGCGAGCGCCGCCCGCGTCCCCCAGCCGCCCGCCATCAGAACTGCCCACGCACGGTCAGCATCACGTTGCGCGGCTCCCCGTAGCGGTTGTTCCAGCCCGGCTGGCTTAGGCTCAGGTAGTACTTGCGGTCGAACAGGTTGTTGACGTTGACCGCCGCGCTCCAGTGCTTGTCGTAGCGATAGCCGAGCCGCACGCTGGCGAGCGCGTAGCCGCCCTGGCTCATCGTGACGCCGTTCGCCTGCGCCGAGTAATTGCTCTGCACCTGCACGCCGCCGCCGACGCTCCAGCGCCGTTCCTGCCACGGCAGGTCGTAGTTGGTCCACAGCCGGAACAGGTGGCGCGGGTTCAGCAGCGGCGCGAACGTGCCCGCGTTCGCGAGGTTGTCCGCATAGCGCATCGTGTCGTACGTATAGCTCGCCCACACGCTCCACCACGGCGTGATGCGGCCGTTCGCCTCGAACTCGAAGCCCTGGCTGCGCACGCTGCCGCCGTTCACGTAGTAGCAGTTCGGCCCCGCGCACGGATGCGCGAGATCGACCTGCGGATTGTTGTCGAGATCGATGCGGAACGCCGCGAGCGACACGTTCAGCTTGCCGCCCGCCAGCTCGCCTTTCACGCCCGTCTCGTAGGTGCGCCCCTTCACCGGCGTCAGGATGCCGCCGCCCCACATCGACTTGGTTTGCGGCTGAAACACTTCCGCATAGCTCGCGTACCACGACCAGTCGCGCGCGAAATCCCAGATCAGCCCGCCGTACGGCGTGAACTGGTGGCCGGTGTTGTAGTGCGCGCCGAGGCTGTCCTGGTTCCACCAGCTCATCCGGCCGCCGAGCACGAGCGTGACGGGTTCCGCGAGCTTGATGCGGCCGAGGCCGTACACGCCCTTCTGCGACACGTCGTTCTGCTGCGACTGCTGGTACGGGCCGACGCCCGGCTCGGGCACGCTGCTCGGGTTCCAGCGGTAGACGTTCACCGGCATGCCGGCCACGTTGCCGAGCAGCTGCGCCGACATCTGCCCGCTGCTGCTGTTCGCGTAGGTCACGCCGAACAGCAGGTCGTGCGTCAGCCCGAACGCATGCACCGGGCCCTGCACGTTCGCATCGATGCTGCGGCTGTAGCTGCTGAACTGGTACGCGCCGCCCGTCAGCGCGCCGCCCGCACCGGTCGACGGATCGATCGCGCCGTACGAGCCCGCGTATTTCAGGTCGGAGCGCACGCTCTGGTATTCGCCGCTGACCTTCGCCTTCCAGCCGGCACCGAGCTTCTGCTCGACCGACGCGAACGCGCGCGTCGTGTCCCAGTCGAAGTGGCCCCACGCCGTGTCGAGGAACGTCGAGCGCGACAGGCCGAGGCTCGACCCGTCGCGCGCCATCGGCACGCCGGACATGTCGGGCACCGAGCGCGTCGTCTGGTACTGCGCGCCGAACGTGAGCAGCGTGTCGCGCGTCACGTCGACTTCCGTGATGCCGTAGATCGAGCGCGTGTCCTGTTTCGCATGGTCGTAGAAGAAATGACGATCCTCGTATGCGGCGACGAGCCGGCTGCGCACGGTGCCGGCCGCATTGAGCGGCCCCCCGATGTCGGCTTCCGCGCGGTAGCGGTCCCAACTGCCGACGCTCACGCTCGCGTTCGCGGAGAACTGGTACTGCGGCCGCTTGCGCACGAGGTTGACCGTCGCGGCCGGGTTGCCCGAGCCGTGCAGCAGGCCGTTCGCACCGCGCAGGATCTCCACGCGTTCGTACACGGAGATGTCCTGCGGCGCGCTCGCCATGTCGCCGATCACCACCGGCACGCCGTCGAATTCGAACGAATCGACCTTGAAACCGCGCACGAAATACGCGGTGGTGAGCAGCACGTACGGCTGCACGGTCACGCCCGCCGATTGCTGCATCACCTCGTCGAGCGAATACAGGTTCTGCTGGTCGATCCGTTCGCGCGTCGTCACGCTGACCGACTGCGGAATCTCCCGCAACGCCAGCGGCATCTTGCCGACCGTCGCCACGGCCGGATCGTCGGCCACGCCACGCGACGCGGTCACCGAAATCGCCTTCAGCTCGCCCGCGGCAGGCTTCACGGCGGTCGTTTCCTCCTTCCGGACTTCCGCGCCGGCCGCCGGCGCCGCATCGGCGAACGCCGCCGCCGGATGCGCGGCGATCAGCAGGCCGAGATACAGCGACGGGCGCCAGCGCCCTCGCCCCAGACGGGCGACGCGCGCGCCCTTCGTCATCGATCTCCCAGGTTCCAGCACCTCGTACCGCATTCACGCCCCCGTATTTGATAATCATTCTCATTATCAAATAGAACCGGCAGGCCATTTTTCGATCGAGGGGCTTTTCCTATCGATTCCGGGCACGCCGGCCCGCATTGTTCACGTCAGTGTTCGGATTCGGCCGGCCGGGCTTCCGCGTCCGAAGCGCCCACAGCGTCCTCTGCGTCCTTAGCCTCCAGATCGTTCGGCGGCAGCCCGTCGAGCCCCGGCTCCGCGCGGGCGAAGGCCGCGTACCACGCATCGGTCTCGACCAGCTGCGCGTGCGTGCCGGTCGCCCGCACGCGGCCCGCATCGAGCACGACGATCGTGTCGGCGGCCGCCGCGAGCGCCGGCTGGTGGGTGACGACGATGCGCGTGCGCTGCCCGCGCAGCGCGACGAGGCTGTCGCGCACGCGCCGCGCACTCGATTCGTCAAGGCTCGCGGTCGGCTCGTCGAACATCAGCACCGGCGCACGCGACAGCAGCGCGCGCGCCAGGCACGCCCGCTGGCGCTGCCCGCCCGACAGCAACTGGCCGCCCGGCCCCACGTCGGATTCGAGCCCGTCGGGCAAGCGCTCGGCGTCGTGCAGCAGGCCGACCGCGTCGAGCGCGTCACGTAGTTCGGCATCGGTCGCGTCCGGGCGGCCCATCCGCACGTTCCACGCGAGGCTGCCGCGAAACAGCCCGTTGTCCTGGAACACGAGGTTGCGCGTCGCCGCGAGCGTCGCCTCGCTCAGGTGCCGCACATCGGCGCGGCCGAGCAGCACGCGCCCGGCGCCCGGATCGTCGAGCCGCGCGAGCAGGCCGAGCAGCGTGCTCTTGCCGGCACCCGTGGGGCCGACGATCGCGACGAAGCCGCCCGCCGGGCAATGCAGGTCGACGCCGTCCAGCAGCGTCGCGCCGGCGGGCGAACGGTAGCCGACGCGCACCGCGTCGACACTCGCGTCGTGTACCGGCGTGCCGCGTTCAGGGCTGTCGAAACGCGGCGCATGCAGCACCGCGAGCACGGTGTCGAGTGCGCGCCAGGCGCCGCGCAACGCCTGGTCGAGCTGCGTGAGCTGCGCGAGCGGTTCGATGAAACGCACAAGCAGCACGAGCACCGCCACGGCCGTCGCGGCATCGAGCCGGCCTGCCGAGACGGCCCATGCGCCGCCGGCCAGCATCGCGACGAACACGCCCTGCACCGCGCCCGCGAAGCCGAGTTCGATCGGCAGCGAGCGGCGCATCAGCGCGCGCGTGCGGCGATGCTGCGCGTCGAACGCATGCATCAGCGCCGCGCGCGCGTCGCCTTCCCGGCCCGCGAAGCGCAGCAGCCCCTGATGCGCGGCGAAGGTCTGAAGCTGCACGGCCATGTCGCGATCGCCGGACGCGCGCGCCTGCTCGAACGCAAGGGTGCGCGTGCCGCCGCGCTCGAGCAGCGCGAACAGCAACACGGCGGCTGCCGCGAGGCACAGCGCGATGCGCCAGTCGATCCACGCGAGCCCGGCGACGACCGCAAGCGGCGTCACGACCGCGCCGATCAGCGGCCCGAGCAGGTGCGCCGGAATCCCCATCGCCTGCATGACCGGCCCGCGCAGCAGCCCGGCCGGATGACTGTCGCGCACGGCCTGCCACGACGCGATACGCGGCAGGTGCCGCACGAGGCGTTCGACGAGACCGGCCGCGAGCGCGCCGCCCGCGCGATAGCCGCCGCGCTGCGCGACATACAGCACGAATGCGTGGCACAGGGTCAGCGCACCGAGCGCGATCGTCCAGTGCAACACGGCTGCCTGCGCGCCGGCGAACCACGCGCGGATCAACGGCACGAGCAGCAACCCGCAGGCGCCGTCGAGCAACGCGGCCGCCACCGCCCAGCCGACCCCGCGCCACAGCGCGCGGCGTGTGCCGGATGGCAGGCACTGCAAACGTTTGAGCGATTTCATCATCATGCGGCCTCCCCGTCCGCGGCACCGCGTTCGCGCCACAGCCGCGCATACAGCCCGCACGCGGCCAGCAGCGCCGCATGCGTGCCGCGCTCGACGATGCGGCCGCGATCCATCACGAGAATCTGGTCCGCCTGCCGGATCGCGTCGAGATCGTGGCTGACGATCACGCGCGTGCGCGCGTCGCCGCGCAGCGCATTGCGCAATGCGCGCCCGGTTTGCGGATCGAGTGCCGATGCCGGTTCGTCGAGCAGCAACAGCGGCGCCGTCGACAGCAGCGCACGCGCAATCGCCAGCCGCTGCAGCTCGCCGCCGGACAGCCGCACGTCGCGCCCGCACACGCAGCCGTAGCCGCCCGGCAACGCATCGATGCGTTCGTCGAGACAGGCCGCGCGCGCGGCCGCGCGAATCGCATCGTGATCGGCATCGGGCCGGTACAGCGCGATGTTCGCGGCAATCGACACGTCGAGCGCGGCGGCCTGCTGGAACACCATCGCCACCTGCTCGCGCCGCGTATCCGGCGCGAGCAGCCGCAGGTCGGCGCCGCCGAGCCGCACCGTGCCGCGGTCGGGGTCCATGAAGCGCGCGAGCAGCATCAGCAGCGTGCTCTTGCCCGCACCCGACGGCCCGACGATCGCGGTGGTCGTGCCCGCCGCGACCGTCGCGTCGATGTCGCGCAGGATCGGCGTGCCGTCGATGTCGACGCTCACGCCGCGCAGCTCGATCGACGCATCGCGCGGCACCTGTGCCGCGCCATCGGCCGGCTCGGGCAGGCCCGGCAGCGCGAGCAACGCATCGAGGCGCGCAGCGGCCGCGCGCGCTTCGCGCAACGCGTCGGCACCGTGGCCGAGCGCCCGCACCGGCGCGGCGACCGCCCAGATCAGCAGCGCGAACGCACACAGTTCGCCGACCGGCAGGCGGCCGGCCGTGAGCCACGTCGCGCCGAACACGACCCACGCGAGCAGGAACGGCGTGCCGAGCAGCACCTGCGTGCAGGCACCGGGCCCGCCGACGCGGCCGACCCACGCCGAAAACGCCTGGTCGAAGCGCCCGGTCGACGCGAGCGCGGCCGCCTCGATGCCGGCGCCCGGATACTGCCGCACGAGCGCCGGGTTCTGCGCGAGCTGCGCGTAATCGCCCATCAGCTGTTCGAGTGCCGCATTGCGCGCCGCAATGGCCGGTGCGAACCGCGCCGAGCGCATCCAGCGGAACAGCGCGGCGCCCGCGACGAGCGGGATCAGCGCAAAGGCGAGCAGCACGGGATTCAGGTAAAGCAGGCACGCCAGCGCCGCGCACGGCACGACGACGAGTTGCGTGACGTCGGCCGGCGCATGCGCGACGAGCTGGTGCAGTGCGCGCACGTCCTGGTCGACGTGACGCGCGACGCGGTCGCTGCCCGCGCGCGCGAACCAGCCGAGCGGCAAGCGTTGCAGATGATCGGCGAGCCGCCTGCGCAAGCGGTCGGCGAGATCGGCGTCGACACTGTGCGTCAGGTGCAGCGCGACCGTCTGGCCGCCGAGCCAGCACACGCCGGCCGCCACGGCCGCGACGAGCCAGCCGCGCGCCGTCGCGTCGAGCTGGGCCGTCGCGCGCCATGCGTCGGCGATACGGCCGAGCGCGAGCCACGGCACGAGCGAGGCGACACCCGCCAGCGCCTGCAGCACGACCGCCGCCGCAAGCGGCACCGCGAACGGCCGCAACATCGAAAGCAACGGCCCCTTCATGCGGCACGCTCCAGCAGCATGCCGAGCGTGGCCGCGCACGCGTCGCCCGGCGGCTGCTCCGGAAAACCGAGCTGCATCGTCAGTTGCTGCCAGACGCGCGCCACGTCGATGCTGCGCTGGTTGCACGCGTGCAACCCTTCGCCCGACACGAGCCGGTCGACCGCGCGCACGGCCGCCTGCGGCCAGCTGCGGGCATGAATCGCGCCCCACGTATCGCGCGCATCGTCGCAGATCTGGATGCTCGGCATGTCGTCGCCTGCCGCGTCGCCGAAGATCGGGAACAGCCCGTCGTCGTCCGTCGCCGGTTCGCGCAGCGCGGGCGCCCACCACAGCGGGCCATGCGGCGACGCGAGCGTCCACGTGCCGGCGTCCGTCGTCAGCGTGATGCTGAACAGCATGCTCATCCGGCCGTCGTCGGCCGCCGCCATCTCGTTGTGCACGCGCAGCGAGACCGGTGTTTCGGCGAGCACCATCGCGCATTCGCGCATCGACGACAGTGCCGGCCCGACCGGCTCGACCGACCACGGGCCCACGCCCTGCAGCGCGGCGGCGAGCACGTCGAGCGCCGCGTAACTGGCCTGCACCGAGCACACGACATCCGCATGCACGGGCGCGCTCGTTTCACGCAGCCGTCGCGCGACGGCGATGAAGCGGGAGACGACCGGCAGGTTCGGATAGAAACTGTTGAGCAGGCAGCGCCGGCCGTGACGCGACGCGGTGCGCAGCACGCGGTCCCATTCGTCGGGCAGCAGCGGATGCTCGATGACGACGTCGATCCCGCGCTCGAGCAGCCGGCACGCGAGCGCGGCCCCGTCGGCGCCGCGCGCCGCGCCGCCGACCGCGACGCACGCAGCGCGCACGTCGTCGGGCAACGCTTCCGGACGGTCGAACACGGGCGCGCCGACGCGCGCGGCCAGCGCGGCGGTACGCGCGCTGCCTTGCCCCAGGATGCCGGCGACGCGATACGTGCCGGACGCGGCGAGGCCCGCCGCATAGAACTGGCCGAAGCGGGAGCCGGCCACGACGACCGGCAGCGGATGAGCCTTCATTGCGCCTCCTTCAGGCGGGTGTCGACGAACGCGGCGTTCAGGCAGTCGAAATGACCGCCGGGGATATCGACGGACGTGATGCCGCCGAGCGCCTGTGCCGTCCAGTATTCGGTGAGCGCCGCGCGCTGCTGCGGAATCAGCGGGTTGCAGCGCTCCGGCACGAACAGCCGCAGCGCACCCGCGTACGGCGCGTCGCCCGCCCAGTGGCTCGCCTGCACCGAATGCATGAAAAGCCGGTACAGCCGTTCGCGCTCGTCGAGCAGCGGATGCGCGACCTCGTCCTGCATCGACAATCCGGCGGCCGCGCGCAGCACGCGGCGGCGCAACGCGTCGAGCGGCTCGCAGCGGTCGCCGAAAATCTCCAGCTGGGCCTGCAGGCTGCCGGGCGCGAGACGCGCGGGGTCGGCCTTCAATGCGTCGGCGAGTGCGTCGGCCAGCACATACGTCTCCGGAAACCCGAGCGCGTCGAGCGGCAGCCCGAGCGTCGCCGCGAAGTTGAACAGCACGAGCCGCTCGTCTTCGATCAGGTAGGGAATCCGGTAGCTCGACACGATGTCGAGCGTGCGCACCTCGACGCCGAGCTGCACCAGCGACTTCGCCATTTCGAGCGCGACCAGCCCGCCCGAGCAGTAGCCGAGCACGTCGACCTCGCGCACGCCGGTGCGCCACAGCGCATCCGCATAACGCCGGCCGAGCGTCGCGTTCAGGTGGCGCGCCGGCAGGTCGAGGTAGTCCTGCGCGTCGCGCACCGCGAAGCCGAGCACCGGGCCGAGCCGCGCGAGCGCCGGCATGACCGGACGATACGCATGCACGGTGCCGAGCCCTTCATGCACGATCACGCGCGGCACGCCGTCGCCGGGCGCGAGCGGGATCGGCCGCACGCCGGCGCGCACGCGCGGCGCCGGCGCATGGACGACCGCCGAAACGTGCGCGCTGCGCGGAGCGGCCGGCGCAACCGGCGATGCGCTGCCCGACGGCTGCGCATCCGCGTCGCGCAGGCATTGCGCGAAAGCGGCGGGCGTCGGTTGCGCGAGCACCCAGCGCAGCAACCGGTCGAACGGATGCGCGTGCGCGAGCGGTTCCTCGCCGCGCAGCCGCGACACGAGTTGCGCGATCAGCAGCGAATCGCCGCCCGCGGCGAAGAAGTCCTGATCGGGCGTGACGTTGCGCGCATCGAGCACGGCTTCCCACAAGCCGATCAGCCGCGCCAGCAGCGGATCGGCGGCGGCCTGCGCGTGAGCCGGCCGGGCGGCCGCCGGCTCCGCTTCGCGGAGGTCAGCGATGCCGGCCAGCGTGCGGCGATCGATCTTGCCGTTCGCGGTCACGGGCAGGCGGTCGAGCACGCGCAATTGCGACGGGACCATGTAGCCCGGCACGCGCTCCGCGACGCATGCCAGCAGCGCGTCCGGTGCGATGCGCGCCGCACCGCGCTTCACGTGCGCGAGCAGGATGTCGTAGCCGAGTGCGTCGAGCGGCGTGCCGGGTGCCACGCAACCGAGCGCGCGATCGCCGCCGGCCCCTTGCAGCCATTCGAGCCACTGCGCGCGCGGCACGAACAGACGCGCCGATTCGACGCGCGCGTCGTGCGGCGTTTCCATCATCAACCCCTGGCTGATGCTGATCTCCGGATGCTCGGTCGTCAGTTCCTGGATCACCCACCACGCATCCGCCGCCGACAGCGCACGCAATCCGGCGACCAGCGCGACCGTGTCGCGTGCATTGTTCAGCGCGCCGGAGCTGATCGTGATGTCGATCGAATGCGGCGCAATACCCTGCGCGTCGAGCGCCGCGTTCATGTCGAACCGCTCGAACCGCATCCACGGATACGCGGCGAAGCGCTCGCGTGCCGCCGCGAGGAAATAGCTCGACACGTCGCTGAACAGGTAGTCGATCCGCGCGCCCGCTTCGACCAGCGGCGCGAGCGCGTCGACGATCGCCCGCGTCGCCGCGGCCGTACCCGCGCCGATCTCGAGGATGCGCCACGGGCGCTGCGGCTCGCGCGCGACGATCGCACGCACGGCCTGTGCCATTCCGTCATGCAGGGCCCGCGCATGTTCGCCGTCGCTGTACATCGCGTCGGCGATATGCGACGCGCCTTCCGGGAACATCAGGCCGGCGGGCGACACGGTGCCGTCCACCTGCACGTCGATACATCCCGCGCTGTCGCGGAAATAGTCGACGAGGACGGCCGGCCACAGATCGGGAGACGCATCCTGCGCAAACGCGTCCCAGCAGGCATGCGCATCGGCATGGCCGGCATCGGGCCGCCTGCGCCAGCCGCCATCGGCATCCGCGTGCAGCACGCCGTGCCGGTCGAGCATCGCGAGCCAGTGACACAGCAGATGCTGTCGCGCCGCCGGCACGCGCAACCGTTCGCACAACGTCGCGAAGTCCGTCGCCGCCTCCTCGGTCAGCGCCCCCGCCGGCACGATCCACGCTGCCAGCGATGCAACGCAGGCCGCTTCGAGCCGGGCAACCGACCGCGCCACGTCCGCGTGCGCGGGCCAGCGCGCGGCGTCGAACGCCGTGCGCACGTGCGCCGCGATCTCGTGCAGCGCGTCGTCCTGCTGCGGCGGCTCCGCGCCGTGCAGCGACACGAAGCTCGCGAGCCGACGCTCCGTGCCGTCGCCGAGCACGATCGTCGCGGCCGCGCCGACGAGCGGATGCGCGGTCAGCGCCGCATCGATCTCGGCCAGCTCGATCCGGTAGCCGCGGATCTTCACCTGATCGTCCTGCCGCCCGAGGAATTCGAGCGAACCGTCGGCGCGCACGCGGCCGAGATCGCCGGTGCGGTAGAGTCGCCGCCCGTCGCCATGACGGATGAAGCGTTCGGCCGTTCGCACCGGATCGTTCGCGTAACCCGTCGCCAGCCCGACGCCGCCGATATGGATCTCGCCGCGCACGCCCGGCGGGCACGGCCGGCCGAGCGCGTCGAGCACCTCCATCGTCTGCCCGGTCAGCGCGCGACCGTAAGGAATGCTGGCCAGCTGCGTGTCCGCCGCACGGATCGGATGCTCGATCGACCAGATCGACGCCTCGGTCGCGCCGCCGAGGCTGAACAGCGCGCTGTCGGGCCAGCGCCGCCACCAGCGGGTGGGCAGCGTCACCGGAATCCAGTCGCCCGACCACAGCACGCGGCGCGGGCCCGGCACATCGAGCGCCGGTTCGCTTTCGACGTAGTCGATCAGCATCTGCCCTTGCGCGGGAACCGAATTCCACAGCGTCACGCGATGGCGCGCCATCAGCGCGGCCCAATGCGACGGATCGTTGCCGCGCGCCGGATCGGGCAGCACGATGCACGCGCCGCGCGCGGTCGCGCCGAAGAAGTCGTAGACGGACAGGTCGAAGCTCAACTCGGCCAGGCCGAGCACCACGTCGCCGTCGCCGACTTCATGGCGCGCGCTGATGTCGGCCAGCGTGTTGCACACGGCCGCGTGGCTCAGCATCACGCCCTTGGGTTCGCCGGTGGAGCCCGACGTATAGATCACGTACGCGAGTGCGTCACCGGCGATGTCGCGCGCGGCGCGCGGCGGCCATTGCGGATCGATCGGCACTGCATCGACATCGATGCGCACGCACCCGTCGTGTTCGAACTCGAGCGCCCGCACGCTGACGACCGCACGCACCCGCGCATTGCGCAGGATCGCCTGTTGCCGCAGCGCCGGCTGGCGGCTGTCGACCGGCACGTACGCGGCGCCCGCCTGGACGATCGCGAGCACGGCCACGAGCTGGTGCGCGCACTTCGGCATCAGCACCGCGACGGTATCGCCCGCGGCGACGCCGGCCTGTTCGAGCGCCGACCGCAGCGCCGCCGCGTGCTGCGCGACGTCGCGATACGTGCGCGCCCCCTGCGCATCGATCACCACCGGCGCATCGGGCGTACGCAACGCCTGCGCGGCGAAGCCCGCCGCGATGTGCGTCTCCGCATCCGGATGGATCCCGGCGGCGGGCGCATCGGACGGCAGCACGATGTCGCCCGCGCGCGACCACCACGCGGCGTCGGCGGCGAGCCGGCCCAGCAGGGCGACGAACGCGTCGAACATCGCCGCGGGCATCCCGTCCGGAAACAGGTCGTCGCGCACGTCCCAGCCGATTTCCAGGCCGCCGAACTGATCGGTCACCTGGCAGTCGAGCCACACCTGCGGCGTCTGGCTGATCATGTAGCGCGGCGGCTCGGCGCGGGCCGCGTGCTCGCCGAGCAGCCGGCCGACACTGCCGATGCCGCTCGTGAACACCACCGGCATCAGCGCCGCATCCTTGCCGCGCCGTCGCGCGAGTTCGCGCATCACGTCGACACCGGTAAACGCACGATGGTCGAGGTCGTCGAACATCCGCGCGCCGATCGCGCGGGCACGTTCAACGAAATCGCGCCCGTGCGTCGCGTCGACCGCGAGCAGGCTCAGCGCGGTGAAATCGCCGAGCACCGCGTCGATGCGCGGATGCACGGGCGGCCGGTTCAGCACCGTCAGGTTCAGGCAGAACGCGGGCGACTGGCTCCAGCGGCCGACGACTTCGGCGAACGCGGCCAGCGCGACACTCGCCGCGCTCAAGCCGAAACGGCTCGCGTGGCCGCTCAGCGCGGCCCATTGCGCACGATCGAGCCGCGCATGCCGGTGCGTGAAGCGCGGCCGCGCGTCGGACGGCATCGCGGGCACCACCGGCAGATCGGGGCGCGGCGGCAGATCGTCGATGCGCGCAAGCCACCACGCCTTGTCGCGCGCATGATCCGCGCGCGTGCCGGCATGGGCTTCATTGACGACGTAGTCGCGGAACGTCGCGTCGAGCGGCTCGGGCTGCCACTGCGGGTCGTCGTAGCGGCGCCGCCATTCGGCGAGCAGCAATTGCAGGCTCGCATAGTCGATCAGCGTGAAATCGACCGACAGGTGCAGCACCGCACCGTCCGGCCCGAGGCTCACTTCCGGCTGCAGCACCGGCCAGCGGTCGAGTGCGTGCACCGCATGGTCGAGACGCTCGCGCACACGCTTCACGTGCGCGTCGAACGCGTTCGCATCGGCATCGCGCAGATCGTGCACCGCGAGCGGCTGCCACGGCACGTCGGGCAGCACGCGTTGCCATGCGTTGTCCTCGACGATCGCGCGCAGCATCGGATGCCGCGCGACGCACGCGTTCCAGGCCGCCTCGAAGCGCACGCAGTCGAGATTCGCGGGCTCGCCGTATTCAACGTACAGATGGCACGCATTGCCGCCGTACTCGAACGATTCGTGGCGGCCGAGCACGTACGCGGCCTGCACCGGCGTCAGTGCGAACCGCTCGTGACGGCGCACCGGATCGCAGCGCCATGCGCCGTCCTGCAGGAAGCGGACGAACGCGTCGCGTTCGGCCTTGATGCGCGCGGCCAGGTCCGCATCGAGCGCGCCGGCCGGCGCGCGATAGCGCAACTGGCCGCCGTCGTCGCACCACAGTTCGATCCGGCGTTCGCGGCAAAGATCGAGCACGTCATCGAAGCTCACAGCACGCCCTCCTCGATCGTCGCAACCGGCGTGTCGCCGTCGGCCTGCGAGGCTTGCAGGGCCGGCGCGGCCGGTGCCGCCTCGTCGAGCTGCGCGGCGAGACCCGCGAGCGTCGGCTGCCGGTAGAACGCCGCCATCCCGACCCGCACGCCGAGCCGCTCGCGCAGTTGCGCGAGCAGGCGCGTCGCGAGCAGGCTGTCGCCGCCGAGCGCGAAGAACGTCGCATCGCGCGCGTTCGCCGGGCGGCCGAGCGCGTGCTCCCAGCACGCGAGCAGCGTCGCCTGCCGTTCGTCGGCCGGCACGAATGCATCGTGGGCGGCCGGTGCGTCGCCGAGCGCACGCGCGAGCGCCTCGCCCACCGCCCGCCGGTCGATCTTGCCGTTCGCGTTGAGCGGCCAGCGCGCGATGCACCACAGCGCATCGGGGCGCATCGCGTCGGGCAAGCGGTCGCGCAGCCAGTCGGCCAGCGCCGCTTGCGCGGCCGGTTCGCCGGCACGGCGCGCGTCGATGCACGCGAATGCGTTCGAACGCCAGCTTCGGGAGTCGAGCGTAAAACCGCACGCATGCGCGGCGGCGGCGATCGCATCGGGCGTGAACGGCCGCGGCAACGACGCATCGCCCGCCACGCTCGCGACGAGTTCACGCAACGGCGAATCGCGCAGCACGTCGGCGAACAGCAAACGGCCGTCCTGCGCCAGCAGCGCGGCCGCGATCCGGAACGTATCGCGCGGATCGTCGCGCAGATGCGCGGCCGCGAAACTGATCACGCAATCGAATTCGCCGAGATGCCGCGCGGGCAACAAGCCGTCCTGCATCGTCTGAAGCGCGGGCCTCGTAAGGGTGAAGCGTGCCTGCGCGGTGTGCAGCAGCCCCGGCGACACGTCGAACAGCGTCACGTCGAAACGTGGATCGTCGAGCACGCCGAGGCCCGCTTCGAACCATTGCCCGGCGCGGGCGTCGACCACCGCGACCCGCAGCACACCGGTGCGTGCAGCGGCCTGTGCCTCCAGCGCCCCGGCAAACTCGCGCAGCACGCGGGCGCCGTCCGGCAAACGCGTCGCGAACGCAAGCGGTGCCACGCACGGGTCCAGCGGCACGCGCTGCGCGGCCGTATCCGGATCGGCTGCGAGCGCGCGCAGCGACGCCGTCAGATCGTCGAGATCGGTTGCATGCCAGTCGAGCCGATCGAGCGCACCGTCGATGGAGATCGACGCATCGCCTTTCGCGTGCCGGTGCGCACGCAACGACGGCGGCAGGCCCGCGCCGCCATCGAGCAACCGATCGGCGACGGCACGCGCAACGGCCGCTTCCGCCTGAACCGTATCGGCCAGGTCGGCCTCCGCGAGCGACGACGGCGCGGCATCGGCAACGCGATCGGCACCACAATCGGCCGGCACGAATGCGGCGACGATGCGCGCAACTTCGCCATTCACGACACTCGCGCACGCACCGTCGATCTGCGGATGCGCGGCCAGCGCGGCCTCGATCTCGCCCAGTTCGATCCGGTGCCCGCGCACCTTCACCTGGCGATCCTCGCGCCCCAGGAATTCGAGCGTGCCGTCGGGCCAGTAGCGGCCACGGTCGCCCGTGCGATACCAGCGGCCCGACGCGTGCTGCACGAAGCGCTGCGCGGTCAGCTCGGGATCGTTGCGGTACCCGCGCGCGAGACTGTCGCCGCCGATCAGCAGTTCGCCCGGCACGTAATCCGGCACATCCCGGCCGTCGGTATCGACGACGCGATAGGCCTGCCCCGGCAACGGCCGGCCATACGGAATCGAACGCCAGTGCGGCGGCACGTCGCGCACGGTCTGCACGTTCGACCAGATGCCGGCCTCGGTCGCGCCGCCGAGCGCATGGAACGCACATGCGTCGCCGCACCGTTCGCGCAGGCGCGCCGGCAGGTCGAGCGCGATCCAGTCGCCGGACAGCAGCGCCGCGCGCACGCTGCGGCATGCGTCGGCCGCAGCGGGCACCGCCAGCGCCATTTCGAGCAGCGCGGGCGCCGAATTCCACAGCGTCACGCGATGCTGCGCGATCAGGTCGATCCAGCGCGCCGCGTCGCGCGCATCGTCCTGGGTCGGCAGCACGAGCTCGGCACCGGCACCGAGCACGCCGAACAGGTCGTACACCGACAGGTCGAAATCGAGCGCCGATACCGCGAGCAGCCGGTCTTGCGCACGCACGCCGAGCAGAGCATCGATCGCATCGATCGTGTTGAGCGCCGCCGCGTGCGTCATCTCGACACCCTTCGGCACGCCCGTCGAACCGGACGTGTAGATCACGTACGCGGTGGCCTGCGGCGCCACCGCGAGCGGCGCGGCCAGCGGCGCATGTTTCATCAGCGAGGCAACATCGAAGCGCGGCAGCGGCGCATCCGCGTGCGCCGTGTCGCCGATCGCGGCCTTCACGCCGGCCGCGCGTTCGATCAGCGTCTTGCGCGCGGCCGGCTGCGCAATGTCGAGCGGCACGTAACACGCGCCGGCGGCCAGTACGCCGAACACCGCGGCCACCTGTTCCGGCCCGCGCGGCAGACTGATCTCGACGGCATCGCCGTGACCGATGCCGGCGGCACGCAGGCCACCCGCGATCGCCAGCGCCTGCGCGGCCAGTTCGCCGCGCGTCACCACGCGCTCGGCGCACCGCAATGCGACGGCCGCCGGCTCGCGCGCGGCCGAAGCAAAGAAATCGGCATGCAGCGTGCGCGGCCGCGCGGGAGCGGGCACCGCGTTGAGCGCATCGCGCACGCGTCGCTGCGCGGACGGCAGCTCGACCGCGATCGGCAGCCGCCAGTCGCGATCGCACAGCGCCTGCACGAGCGCGACATACGCGCCGAACATCGCATCGACCATCCCGTCGGGAAACAGGCCGTCGACGCTGTCCCATGCGAGCAACGCGCCGTCCGGCACGCGATAGAGCTGGTGATCGAGCCACACCTGCGGCGTCTGCGAAATCATGTCGTGCAGATCGCCGAATACGCGCGCGAATGCGTCGGGCACGAACGGCGCGTCGCCGAGATTGCACGAGAACACGACGGGCGCCGCGCGCGGCGTGCCCTGCCTGCGTGCATCGCGCAGCACATCGAGCGCCGGATACGCAGCCTGCGCGATCGCGCCGTGCAGCCGCTGCTGGAACGCGCGTACCGTGTCGGCCGCGCTCGCGTCGGCGCGCATGTCGCATTCGACGAGCAGCAGCGTCGTGAAATCGGCGATCACGCGGCCGAGATCGGGCGCATCGCCGTGCCGGTCGAACAGCGGCACGTTGAGCAGGAACGCCTGCCGGCCGCTCCAGCGCGCGAGCACCGCGGCGAACGCCGCACCGAACACCGACGACAGCGTGACGCCATGCTGCGCGGCCCGCGCCTGCAGGCGCGTCAGTTCGGCCGTGCTCAGCGTATGCGTGACGCGGCTGAAACGCGGCGCGCGGATCGTTTCCGGCGCACGGGCGAGCGGCAGCGCCGGCCCTTCCGGCAGCGTCGCGAGCCGCGCCTGCCATGCGTCGCGCGCCGCGGCCCGCGCATCGCGCGTATCGGCCGCGCGACGCGCGAGCCAGGTCGGGAACCACGTCGACGGCGCGTCGGGCAACGCCGACGGCTCGGCATACGCGGCACCGATCTCCTGCATCAGCAGCCGCACGCTGTCCACGTCAGCCGCGAGCAGGTCGACGCTCAGCCATACGCGATCCTCGCCGCCGGGCATCTGCGCGAGGCCCATCATGAAGACCTGCGCGTGCTCGACGTCGAGACATTCGTGCGACCGGAACGCGCGCAGCGACACCCATTCCGTTTCCGCTTCGGCGGGCGTCCGGTCGCGCCAGTCCGCATGCGCGAACACCGGCGCCTCCGGTGCCGCGACGATCTGCTGGCGGCCACCGGCAAAGCGCGCACGCAGCATCGGATGGCGTTCGCGCACGAGTCGGCACGCCGCGTCGAGACGAACGGGATCGATCGCGCGGCTGCGAAACTCGAGGAATGCGTGGCAGCTCACGTTGCCGAGCACTTCACCGTCGCCGCGGCCGAGCCAGTACGCCTGCTGCACCGCGGACAAGTCGAACGGCGCATGCACGTCGACATCGACCGCCTCGGCGGCCTCGACGTCGGGCGCCGCGGACGCGCCGCGCGGCGCATTCGCGAGCAGCTCGGCCCACGCGCCGAGCGTCGGCGTACGCGCGAACGCATCGAACGTCAGCGCGTAGCCGAGCCGGTTCACGCGCGTCTGCAGATACATCAGCCGGATCGAATCGAGGCCGCAGCTCAGCAGGTCCTCGTCATCGTCGAGCGACGCGATTTCGTCGACGGGCTCGTCGAGCAGCGCCGCGATCATCGCGACGAGCTGCGAGCGAAAGGCAATGGGAGAAAAACAGGAAGGATCGGAATGATCGATGGTTGAATCGACAGCGGTCTGGCTCATGGGCACGCCTTGTATGGGTCGTTCGATGGCGGATCCGCGCGGCGGCGGCCACCCGTGAATGAGAATCTATCTCATTAACGCCCATGAGCCCGGTCGATTGCTTTAGGCGGCCGGTCAGTTGTTTTAGATTGCCGCGCTCTCCAGTTCGGCATCGTCGATCGCGTTCGACGATGCGCGAATGTCGCTCGGCGAAATGCCGTAGCGCTTGCGGAACGCGATCGAGAAATGCGCGGGGCTATAGCCGACGCGGTACGCCACGGTCGACACGTTCGCGTCCTCCGCGCACAGCATCGCGTGCGCGGTCCGCAGCCGGTATTCCTGCAGGTACGCATACACGCTCGTGCCGAACACCTTGCGGAAGCCGGCCGTCAGCTTGCGCGAATTCATCCCCACCCGGCCCGCGAGCGCATCGAGCGTCGGCGGCTGCTGGAGCTCGCGCGTGAGGATGTCGCTCGCCGCGTACACGCGCTCGACGTCCGACGACGTGACGCGCACGTCGGCCGGCGCGAACTGCCGCTGCGTCGCCAGCAGCTGCGCGCTCAGCGCGGTCAGCTCGAATGCCTTGGCCTTCAGGTAGTACTCGCGCACCGCGCCCTCGAACGGGCACGTCGCGATCTGCACCGCGAGCGCCTGCAGCGCCTTCGATGCCGGGCAACTGACGATGCGCGGATCGCCGCCCGTCGGCGCGAGCATCTTCTCCGGCAACAGGCTCAGGTTGCGGTCGAGCGCATCGAGGCCGAGCTGCACGATCGTGTAGCGCAGCGGCACGTCGCGGTCGTAGATCTGGTGCGTCGTGAATTCGCCGTCGTTGGCGATCACGCACAGGCCCGGCCCCTTGATGCACTGCTCGGGCTGGCCCGGCACGCGGCAGCGCAACTGCCCGCTCTGCACGAGGACGAGCTTCAGCCCTTTTTCGAGCGGCTCCTCGTACCAGTCGCGGCTGTCCGAGCACAGCGTGCCGCTCATGAGTTTCATGCCCGCGTCGATGTGCACCACGCCCGGATGATTGCCGGGCACGAGCACCGGCGGGTGACGTCGTGACGAAGCGAAGGAGGTCGAGCTCATCGGAGGTCCGTTGGTTAGGCGGCACGCGCGGCCCGGCGCGCGCCGGCGGCAACCGGCCGATTCTCCGGCCGGGCCGGGCGGGCGCCGCGCGACAGGCGCCCGATCGAATGAAATTGCCGCGATATCGAAAGAAACGACGTTATCGCGGCACTTGTTACAAATGATAATACCTCTCATTTACATTTTTTGACAACTTGCCGGAACCCAAGGTCAGCGCATGCACTCCTCCCTTCCCTCCGTGGCGCCGGCGATCCCGGCCGACGCGCCCGACTGGCCCGACGACTTCGCGCACCGCTATCGCGACGCCGGCTACTGGCAGGACACGACGTTCTTCGAGGCGCTCGACGCGCAAGCGCAGCGCGCCCCCGACGCGCTCGCGGTCGTTGACGGCACCTGCCGGCTCAGCTATCGCGACCTGCTGGCGCGCATCCGCCAGCTTGCGGGCGGCCTCGCGCGTCTGGGCCTGGTGCGCGGCGACGCGGTCGTCGTCCATCTGCCGAACGGCGCACGCTTCATCGAGACCTGCTTCGCGCTGTTCCAGCTCGGCGTGCGGCCGGTGCTCGCGCTGCCCGCCCACCGGCACTACGAGATCGGCGCGTTCTGCCGCTTCGCCGGCGCGCGCGCGTATCTGTGCGCGGCACGACTCGGCGAGTTCGACTGCCGGCCGCTCGCGGCCGCGTTGCAGGCCGACTGCCCGACGCTCGAGCACGTCGTGATGGACGGCGACGATCACGCGTTCACACCATTCGACGCGCTGTACGACGCGCCGCCGCTGCGCGAATGCACGGCACGCGCCGACGACATCGCGTGCTTCCAGCTGTCGGGCGGCACGACCGGCACGCCGAAGCTGATTCCGCGCCGCCATCGCGAATACCTGTACAACGTGCGCGCGTGCAGCGTCGCGAGCGGATTCGACGCCGGCACCGTCTACCTCGCCGCGCTGCCGATGGCGCACAACTTCACGCTGTGCTGCCCCGGCACGATCGGTGCGCTGCTCGCGGGCGGCCGCGTGGTCGCGACCGGACGGCCCGAGCCCGAACAGAGCTTCGCGCTGATCGCGCAGGAACGCGTCACGCATACCGCGCTCGTGCCGCCGCTCGCGCTGCTGTGGCTCGACGAACAGCCGCAACGCCGGGCCGACCTGTCGAGCCTGCGCGTGCTGCAGGTCGGCGGCGCGCGGTTGATGGACCACGCGGCCGCGCGCGTGACGCCCGTGCTCGGCTGCCGGCTGCAACAGGTGTTCGGGATGGCCGAAGGGCTCATCTGCTGCACGCGGCTCGACGATTCGCCCGAACGGATCGCGCATACACAGGGCCGCCCGGTGTCGGACGGCGACGAAGTGCGCATCGTCGACGAAACCGGCGAACCGGTCGCGCCCGGCGAGATCGGCGAGTTGCAGGTGCGCGGCCCGTACACGATACGCGGCTACTACCGGCTCGCCGGGCACAATGCAGCCGCGTTCACGGCCGACGGCTTCTATCGCAGCGGCGACCGCGTGCGGCGCACCGCCGACGGCGACCTCGTCGTCGAAGGCCGCGACAAGGACCAGATCAATCGGGGCGGCGAGAAGGTCTCCGCCGAGGAAGTGGAGAACCTGCTGCTCGCGCACCCGCAGGTGCATGACGCGGCGGTGGTCGCGATGCCCGACCCGCTGCTCGGCGAGCGCACGTGCGCATTCGTCGTCGCACGCGCACCCGCGCCGTCCAGGCTGGTGCTGAAACGCTACCTGCGCGACTGCGGGCTCGCCGCCTTCAAGATTCCCGATCGCATCGAGTTCATGCCGCGCTTCCCGGAAACCGGCATCGGCAAGACCAGCAAGAAATCGCTGCGCGACCTGCTGCGCCGCCAGTTGCAGGCGGCGGCCGCATGAGCGCGCGACCGACCGGTTCGAACTGGATCCGCGAGCTGCGCCTGTCGCCGTGCCCGCGCGCGCAACTCGTGTGTTTCCCGCATGCAGGCGGCACCGCGAATTTCTTTCGCAACTGGAGCCGCGCGCTGCCATGGGACGTCGACCTGCTCGCGCTGCAGTATCCGGGCCGCGAGGAACGCTTCGGCGAACCGTGCCTGACGACGATCGACGCCCTCGCCGGCCCCGCCGCCGACGCGCTGCAACGCTATGCGCACGCGCCGCTCGTGCTGTTCGGGCACAGCCTCGGCGCGGCGCTCGCCTACGAGGTGGCGGCGCGGCTCGAGGCGCGCGGCGCGGCCCCGCTTTACCTGGCCGTATCCGCGTTGCCGCCGCCGCATCGTCAGCGCCTGTCCGACCTGCACCTGCAATCCGACGACGCGCTCGTGGCCGATGTCGCCCGGCTATCCGGCGAGCACGCTGCGCTGCTCGCCGATCCGGAGATGCGCGCGATCTACCTGCCGATGATCCGCCACGACTACCGTGCGATCGAGACGTATCGCCGCGACCGGCCGCCGCGGCTCGACACGCCGCTCGGCGTGATGCTGCCGCTTGCCGATTCCGAGCTCGACGACGACGAAGCGCGCGCGTGGCAGGACGTCGCGTCGCGCCCGATCCGCATCGAGACGTTCAGCGGCGACCACTTCTACCTGCGGCACCAGTACCCGGCGCTGATCGCGCACCTGGTCGAACGGATCGACCAATCCCTTCGTTACGGAAAGGAGTACACATGAAAACACCGGACGCCTGCACGGGGCTGCCCGACATTCGCGAAGCCATCGATCGCCTGGACGCCGACATCATCGACGCGCTCGGCCGGCGCATGCAGTACGTGAAGGCTGCATCGCGCTTCAAGCCCGACGAAGCGAGCATCGCCGCGCCGGAACGGGTGGCCGCGATGCTGCCCGACCGGCGCCGCTGGGCCGAACAGGCGGGCCTCGACGGCGACTACGTCGAGACGCTGTTCGCCGGCCTGATCGCGTGGTACATCGCGCAGCAAACGCAGCACTGGCGCCGGCAACGGGGGCTCGCATGAACGCCGGCCTCCCGCTGCTGCACGACACGTTCGCCCGTGCCGCCCGCCGCGCCGCCGACACCGGCACGCCGACGCTCGCGTCGGTGTCGGTGCCGGTGCGGCCGCTCGACTTCTTCGACCTGGTCGCCGCATGGGACGACGGGGCCACGCCGTGGTTCTTCCACGAAGCCGGCGATACATCCGTCACGCTGTTCGGCTGGGGCAACGCGCTCGAACTGACCGCCGCCGGCGACACGCGCTTCGCGCAGATCGATGCGCGCTGGCGCACGCTCGTTCGCGATGCCGTGACGGCCGGCCCGCAGCCGCCGCGCGCCGTCGGCGGCTTCCGGTTCGATCCGCGCGGCGCGCGCAGCGCGCATTGGGCGTCGTTTCCCGACGCCAGCATGACGGTGGCGACGCTGCTGATCGTGCGCGAAGGCGACGCGCACTGGGCCGTCTGCCAGCACGTCGTCGCCGCGCACGACGATCCGGCCGCGCTCGCGCATGCGTGCCTCGCGCGCATCGAGTCGCTCGGCACGCTCGCGGCCGCCCGCGACGACGCTGCACCGCATCTGCTGCACACGCAGGCGCTGCAGGCGAGCGAATGGCAGCACGAAGTCCGGCGCGCGGTGGACGCGATCCACGGCGGCGCGTTCGGCAAGGTCGTGCTCGCGCGCGACGTGCTCGAACAATACGCACGGCCCGTTGCCATCGCGCCGCTGCTGCGCCGGCTGCGCAAGCGCGACGCGCACGCGCACCTGTTCGCGGTCCGCCGTGAAGGCGCCTGCTTCGTCGGCGCCACGCCGGAACGGCTCGCGCGTGTCGCGGCCGGCGACGTGCGCACGCATGCGCTGGCCGGGACGACCCGGCGCGGCGCCACGCCCGACGACGATCGCGCACTCGGCGCGGCCCTGATGGCTTCCGCCAAGGAGCGGCTCGAACACGCGCTCGTCGTCGACGCGATCCGCGCCGCGCTCACGCCGCTGTCGCGCGCGCTCGACGTGCCCGCGGAACCGTCGCTGCACCGGCTGCCGAGGCTGCAGCACCTGAGCACGCCGATCCGCGCGACGCTGAAGGCAGACGCGACGCTCTTGCAGGTCATCGCGGCACTGCACCCGACGCCGGCGGTGGCCGGCCATCCGCGCGACGCGGCGCTCGACCACATCCGCGCACATGAAGGATTCGATCGCGGCTGGTATGCGGCGCCCGTCGGCTGGATCGACGCGCACGGCAACGGCGACTTCATCGTCGCGCTGCGCTCCGCGCTGGTCGACGGCGGGGCCTGCCGGCTGTTCGCGGGCTGCGGCATCGTCGCCGATTCCGAGCCGGTCAACGAATATCAGGAGACCGAACTCAAGTTGTCGGGCATGCAGGCGGCGATCCGCGTGCGTGATGTGGAAGCGGGGGTGGGGGCGGGGGTGGAGGCGGCATCGGATGCGCATGACCCGGCACGGGTGTCGGCTTCGTCGACGGTCGAGTGACGCCGCGGCGCGGCGGCCGCACGCTTCACAACAGCGGCAGCGTGAGCCGGATATGCTCGGCGAACGCCGCCGTCAGATGCGACGGCCGCTTGCGATCGAACTTCAGCGTAATGCCCACGGCAGGCAACGGCGGCAGGCGCGGATCGCCGGTGACGATCGCCAGGTCGGCCGGTACCGCCGTCTGCGTCATCACCGCGAACGCCTGCCCCGAACGCACCAGCGCGATCAGCCCCGCGAGACTGCTGCTCGCGTACGCGACGCGGTAATGACGGCCGGCGCGCTCCAGCGCCTCGCAGGCCGCGATGTGGTCGAGCGTGTCGCGATCGGACAACGCAAGCGGCAGCGGATCGAAATGCCCGGGTTCCAGCCCCGGGTAGCCGATCCAGACCAGTTGCTCGCGGCGAATGATGTCGTCGTTCGCGCCGTCGTCCGGCAATGAAATCATCGCCAGATCGACCGCACGTTTCTCCAGCTGTTCGACGAGACGCGGCGTCGGCCCGCACACGACCTCGACGATCGCCAGCGGATGCTGGCTCGAAAACTGCCGCAGCAGCGACGGCAGCCACACCTCCGCGTAATCGTCCGGGCACCCGAAGCGGATCGTCCCCGACAACCCCGTGCCGCACAGGTCGGCCATCGCCTCGTCGTGCAGCCGCAGGATGCGCTGCGCATGCACGAGCAGCCGCTCGCCCGGATGCGTCAGCACCACGCCGCGCCCGGTGCGCTGGAACAGCGGCTGGTCGACGGCCTCCTCGAGCCGCTTCATCTGCTGGCTGAGCGCGGACTGGGTGCGGCCGACACGCGCGGCCGCGCGGCTGAGCGCGCGCACCTCCGCGATCACGACGAACGAGCGCAGCAGGTCGATTTCAAGCGAAAGCCCCAAGGTATTAGCTCCTTTTCTACCTTGCATAAGAACTATTCGTTTCCATCAAACCAGACGCGCGCCTAGACTGCAAGCGCCCCCTGCCCTTTTGCCCGGAGATGCCCGATGTCCCTGAACGACGACCCGACCTTCTGGCGCAACGCCAGGCAGCACCTGGTCCGCTACGGCGGCACGTTCGAGCCGATGATCATCGAGCGCGCGAAAGGCAGCTTCGTCTACGACGCCGACGGCCGCGCGATCCTCGATTTCACGTCGGGCCAGATGAGCGCGGTGCTCGGCCACAGTCATCCGGAGATCGTCTCCGTGATCGGCGAATACGCGGGCAAGCTCGACCATCTGTTCAGCGGGATGCTGTCGCGGCCGGTCGTCGACCTCGCGACGCGCCTCGCCGACATCACGCCCGACGGGCTCGATCGCGCGCTGCTGCTCAGCACCGGCGCGGAATCGAACGAAGCGGCGATCCGGATGGCGAAGCTCGTCACCGGCAAGTACGAGATCGTCGGCTTCGCGCAGTCGTGGCACGGGATGACGGGCGCCGCCGCATCGGCCACGTACAGCGCCGGCCGCAAGGGCGTCGGCCCGGCCGCCGTCGGCTCGTTCGCGATCCCGGCACCGTTCACGTACCGGCCGCGCTTCGAGCGCGACGGCGCCTACGACCATCTCGCCGAACTCGACTACGCGTTCGACCTGATCGACCGCCAGTCGAGCGGCAACCTCGCCGCGTTCATCGCGGAACCGATCCTCAGTTCGGGCGGGATCATCGAGCTGCCGGAAGGCTATATGGCGGCGCTCAAGCGCAAGTGCGAGGAACGCGGGATGCTGCTGATCCTCGACGAGGCGCAGACCGGCGTCGGCCGCACCGGCACGATGTTCGCGTGCCAGCGCGACGGCGTGACGCCCGACATCCTGACGCTGTCGAAGACGCTCGGCGCGGGGCTGCCGCTCGCGGCGATCGTGACGTCCGCGGCGATCGAGGAACGCGCGCACGAACTCGGTTACCTGTTCTACACGACGCACGTGTCGGACCCGCTGCCGGCGGCCGTCGGCCTGCGCGTGCTCGACGTGGTGCAGCGCGACGGGCTCGTCGCACGGGCGAACGTGATGGGCGACCGGCTCCGGCGCGGCCTGCTCGACCTGATGGAGCGTTTCGACTGCATCGGCGACGTGCGCGGACGCGGGCTGCTGCTCGGTGTCGAGATCGTCAAGGATCGCCGGACGAAGGAACCGGCGGACGGGCTCGGCGCGAAGATCACGCGCGAATGCATGAACCTCGGGCTCAGCATGAACATCGTGCAGTTGCCCGGCATGGGCGGCGTGTTCCGGATCGCGCCGCCGCTGACCGTCAGCGAGGAGGAGATCGATCTTGGCCTGTCGCTGCTGGGGCAGGCGATCGAACGGGCGTTGTAACGGCGCGCGGTAACGCCCTTCCCCGCATCACGCAATCCGTCGCGCCGGCTCGACCGACCGGCGCGACGAATTTCCGATCGATCAACGCGCCTCGGCCGCCCACGCTTCGGCATCCGCGCCGGCCGGAATGCGCATCGGGCTCGACGGATCGGTCGCCGCACGCCATACGGCTTCGGCGACGTCCTGCGCATGGGTGATCGGCCCCGACGCATCGAGCATTCGCGCGACGGCCTTCCCGACAAACTCCGCATATGCGTCGTGTTCGAAGCCATGCATGTGCGCACGCGCGTTGTCGCCGAAACGCGTGTCGGGCGCCCGACCCGGCAGCACCAGATGCGCGCGCACGCCGAACGGTTCGAGTTCGACCGCCATCGATTCGGTGTACGCATTGACTGCCGCCTTGCTCGCGCGGTACGCGCCGACCAGCGGCAACGCCTTCAGCGTGACGCTCGACGTGACGTTCACGACCACCCCGGCCCCGCGCGAGCGAAACTGCGGCAGCACGGCCTGCGTGACTGCGATCGTGCCGAGCGTGTTGGTCTCGAATAGCGCACGCACCGTATCGAGCGGCATGAGTTCGGCCGGCGCGGCCGCGCCGAAACCCGCGTTGTTGACGAGCACGTCGATCGGGCCCGCCGCGTCGATCGCGGCACGGATGCTGTCCGCGTTCGTCACGTCGAGCGCCAGCACGCGCAGGTGCGCCGAAGGCGGCAGCACCGCCGCGTCCGGCGTGCGCATCGTCGCGACGACCTGCCAGTCGCGTGCGAGGAAATGGCGGGCGATCTCGAGGCCGAAGCCGGAGGAACAGCCGGTGATCAGTACGGTCTTCATGCGAACTCCTGAGGTGTGTTGGGCATGTGTCCGTACGATAGATGGCCGGATCCGTATTCGCTACAATCGGAAATCCGATTTTCTTTTGCGAGCGTCCGGCAATGATCGACCCACTGACCGAAGTCGTGACGCTGCTGCAACCGGGCGCGCGGTACTCCAAGTCCGTTCACGGTGCGAGCCCGTGGTCGATCAGCCGCACGGTCGCCGGCGAGCCGTTCTATTGCGCGATCCTCGATGGCGGGTGCCGGATCGCGATCGACGGGCACGCGCCGATCGAACTGCTGCCCGGCGATTTCGTGCTGATTCCGGCCGCCTACGGCGTCGCGATGTCGAGCCTCGAACCGCCGCCGCCGGGCGTCGAAACCGCGCCGCCGGTCGCGCTCGACAACGGCGAATACCGGATCGGCGATCCGGGCAACCCGGTCGACACGCGGATGATGGCCGGCAACTGCAGCTTCGGTTCACCCGACGCGGCACTGCTGGTGTCACTGCTGCCGCAATTCGTGCACGTGCGCGGCGAACCGCGGTTGACCACGCTCGTGCAACTGGTGCGCGACGAATCGCGCGCACAGCGGCCCGCGCGCGAAATCGTGCTGGCGCGGCTGCTGGAGGTGCTGCTGATCGAGGCGCTGCGGTTCACGACCGACACGAACGCGTCGCCCGGCCTCATGCGCGGGCTGGCCGACAGCCGGCTCACGGCCGCGCTCCGCGGGATGCACGAACGCCCCGCGCATCCGTGGACGGTCGTCGAACTCGCGAAGGAAGCGGCGCTGTCGCGCTCGACGTTCTTCGAGCGCTTCAACCGCGCGGTCGGCGTCGCGCCGATGGAATACCTGCTCACGTGGCGCATGGCGCTCGCGAAGGACCTGCTCCGGCGCAATGAAGGCCGCATCGCCGAGATCGCGGGGCGCGTCGGCTACAGTTCGGCAAGCACGTTCACGGTCGCGTTCACGCGCCACGTCGGGCGGCCGCCGGCGCAATACGCGCGGGACGAACAGGCGGCGGCGAACGACGCGTGAGCGGGCGGCATCGGCGTACACTGCAGGACACGTCACGACGCGGCACGAAACGAGCGATGGAGAAGGACACGGCGACGAACGGCAGCGACACGCGCGACCACTGGCTCGTCGCTCGGCGCGATGCGGACACCGGCATCGAAAGCCTGCATGCGCATTTCAGCGGCCATGCATACGATGCGCACGATCACGACGACATGCTGGTCGGTTTCACCGAACAGGGCGTGCAGCAATTCCAGTGCCACCGGTCGGTGCATACGAGCGTGCCGGGCCGCGCGATCCTGATCGAGCCGGGCGCGCTGCACGATGGCCACGCGCCCGAAGCGGGCGGCTTCACGTATGGAATGCTGTACCTCCCGCAGGCATGGGTCGAGCGAGCGGCACGCCGGCTGGACCTGCCGGGCCTCGGCGGCGTCGAAGCCGCGTTCGGCCACACGCTGGTCGATGATCGCGGCCTCGTCGACACGATCCGGCAGGCGTTCGTCGCGCTCCACGGCAACGAGGGCAAGCTCGCACGCGACCAGGCGCTCGACCGCCTGCTGACGCGGCTCGGCGGCGAATTGCGCGCCCCGCTCGCGAGCGGCGGCAATGCCGTCGCGCCCGCGATTGCCCGCGCGCGCGATCTGCTGCATGCGCGCATGAGCGACGATATCGGCCTCGACGCACTCGTCGATCTCACCGGGATCGACCGGTTCCGGCTGACGCGGCTGTTCCAGCGCGCGTACGGCACGTCGCCGCACGCGTACCTGGTGCGCTTGCGGCTACGCGCCGCGCGCCGCCTGCTGGCCGCCGGCCGCACGCCCGCACAGGTCGCGGCCGACGTCGGCTTCGCCGACCAGAGCCACCTCGGCCGCTGGTTCCGCCGCGCATACCGGATCACGCCGGCTGCGTACCGGCAGATGTGCACAAACGTTCCAGACTGATCCCGCGCGGCATCCGATCATGTGCGCTTCAACGAGGAGCAATCATGTTCGATACCAAGGTGGCGCTGATCGTGCGCGACGATCTCGCGGCGTGGCAGAAACTCAATGTCGTCGCGTTTCTCGCGACGGGCGTCGCGGCTGAAGCGCCCGAAGCGCTCGGCGAGCCTTACGAGGATGCGGCGGGACGCCGCTACGGCCGCATGCTGGGCCAGCCGATGCTGGTGTTCGCGGCCGATTTGAACGGCCTGCAGGCCGCGCACCGGCAGGCGCTGTCGCGCGAACTCACGATCGTGCCCTACGTGCACGCGATGTTTTCGACCGGGCACGACGCGGCCAACCGCGAAGTCTTTCGTGCCGGCGACGCCGAGCATCCCGACCTCGTCGGGCTGGCATTGCGCGGGCCGAAGAAGGCGGTCGACAAGGCCGTGAAGGGGCTGGCATTGCATACGTGATGCATCGGCGTTTCGAGTTGGCGATTCGACACGGTAACGGCTACTGCGCGGCCAGCAACTCCGGCTTGTTCCCGTCGATCCACGCCTTTACGTCAATCAGGAGCGCCGTCGCACTATCGAAACACTCGCGAACCGCTGACGCCTGAACCACATCCCCGGAGTAATCGGACAGGTTGCGCTGCTTGCGCAGCGCGTCCAGTACGATCATGCGCTCGACCGGCAAACCGATTGTCTGTGGAAGCGTCTGGATCGCCGTCTGGTGGTACCCCGGCCGGCTCGTCAACGTACGAAAACCGTTCGCGTGCAACGCCAGCATCGCGAGTTGCATGATCGCCTTGTACGCCGCATCAAAGCGGTTTTCGTTACTCAATGCCGCGATTTGCGCATCCGCCAGATTTCGTTCCGCCGCAGCCAGCAGGCGCGTCGCTTGTTCCCGGTCCGGCCGGATTGCATCAAGACTAACGCCGAGCAAGTTCTGCAAGGTCATCGTCGCTACCAATCAAGAAAATCTTGGGTTTTCCAAGCACGTCCCGTAAAAATGCGTCCTGCCCGGCGACGCCCTCACGAAACTCGTCCTCCGACAGCACCTTGGGATTGATGTCCCGCCCCAACGTAGCCTGCGCATCGTAGAACCGCCGGACCACCGTTGCAAAGCCGACCGAGCCGATCACCATCACATCGACGTCACTGTCCGCCGTCTCCTGGCCGCGCGCGACGGAACCGAACACGAACGCCACACGGATTTCCTCGGCGCAGGGCAACAGCGCTTCGGATAGCACATCAGCCATACCCGAGGTCTTTCGCATGATCGAAGCCAGTTCCTCGTAGATCGGACAACTTCGATTGGCACGATAGAGCACCTGATTGCCCTGCCGATCCCGGCTCAGGATGCCGGCTTCGGCCAGCTTGCTCAGTTCCTTGTGCAGCGTACCGGGCGTCGTGCCCGTCAAACGGGCGATTTCGCGGACGTGCAACGCCTGATCGGGCCGCAACAGGAGCAGGCCCAGCGCGCGGCGCCGATAGTCACCAAACAGGGTCGAGGCAATGGATCGTAGCATGATTGGCTACGATTGTAGCTCAATTGGCTACAAGGCATAGTCCGAGTTGCCGATTGTGTGCCGATCCAGGCCGATTACCGAAATGTAGCCAATTTGACTACGATCGGAGCGAAATTGGCTACATCCATCCCGCGATCAGCATGCAATCCATCACGTCAAAGTGCTACCGGGCTCGACGCGGCCAACCGCGAAGTCTTTCGTGTGTGCGATGCGGAGCATCCCGACCTCGTCGGGTTGGCATCCCGGATCAACGATGCGCGAGCACGTTGACGAGCTTGCCGAACGGATCGCGCACGTAAAACCGCCGCACGCCCCAAGGCTCGTCAGCCGGGCCGTATTCGACGGGAATCCTGGCGGCATGCACGCGTGCGAGCGCTTCGTCGACGTCGTCGACCTCGATCGACAGATCGGGCGTCGGCGTACCCGCCCCGCCCTGCGATGCGAAGCTGATCTGCACGTCCATCTGCTCGGCATTGCCATAGGTTGCGATCCAGCCGTGGTCCATCAGCAAGTCGAGGCCGAAGATCTGCTGGTAGAAGCGCTTTGCGTCGTCGACTGATCGTGTGTCGATATTGGCGACGATCCGTTTGACCTTCATCGGATTCCTTCACAGGTCGTGACAGTACCGCGACGCTACACCGGAATCGCGTGCACAACCAGCGCATCAGCGCCCGGCCGCTTCCATCCTGGCACGCCGGGCCCGGGTGGCCCGCTCGCCTGGCTTGCCGGCCAGCCACACACCGGTCGCGACGACGACGATGCCGAGATAGGTCGACACCGCGATGCTGTCGCCGAACATCCACGCGGCCCAGGTCAGCGTCACCGGCGGTTCGAGATAAACGAGGGTCGCCACGCGCGTCGCGGGCATGCGCTTGAGCAGCGCCCACAACGACAGGTAGGCCATGAAAGTCGAGAAAACCGTCAGCCACACGACGGACACCCACACATCCGGCCGGGTCGGCACGTGCAGATCGCCCGTGACGATCCCGCTCGCCGCGAACAGCACCAGGCTCACGCAGCCTTGCACGAACAGCGGCAGGCACAACCCGTCCCCGTTGCTGCGCGCGACCGTCAGCGCGCGGCGCCGCTGGTAGATCGTCGCGATCGACAACCCCGACGCGGACACCAGCGGCAGCAGGTACATGACGAGCCCGACCGATCCGGCCGGCAGCGCATATTGCCCGCCGATCACGATACCCACGCCGACGAACCCGACGACGAGCCCGGCCCACTGTCGCGCCCCGCTGCGCTCGCTGCCTTCCAGCGTCGTCATCGCCGCCGTGATGAGCGGCTGCAACGCGGCGACGATCGCGGCGATGCCGGGCGGCAGGCCGTGCTGGATCGCGACGTATACGCAGGCCAGATAGAGAAACTGCGACAGGAAGCCGATCACCGCGTGATAGCGGAGCTTCTCCCACGTCAGGCGCCCGAGCTGCCGGTTGAGAACGACCGCGAGGCACAGCGTGACGAGCAGGAATCGCCAGAACAGCAGGTTGAACGCACCGGCCGTCTCCGCCCCGAGCTTGGCGCCAATGAAGCCGGAACTCCACGACAACACGAAAACGAGCTGAAGCAGGAATAGCTGCATGAGGCGACGGCTCTCGGAAGGTTGCCGGGGACAGGCGCGGGCTTTTGATCGACATGAATCATTCCCCGGATACGTGCAACGCCCGACCGGCTGCCTGCCGTTGCCTGTCGGTTGGCCTGTCGGTTGACCCGAGAATAGGGAGGCCCAATAATTCCGTCAATCGACATTACCTGAATCACTGATTCGGAATTTCAAAATCATGCCCCGCACCCTGGACGTCGACCTGCTGCGTACCTTCCACGCCGTCGCGAAGCTGGGCCGCTTCAAGGATGCGGCCGCCCAAGTGAATCGCAGCCCGTCGTCGGTCACCGCGCAGATCCAGAAGCTCGAGGAAATGGTCGCGCAGCGCCTGTTCACGCGAAACAACCAGGCGGTCGAACTCACGCAGTTCGGCCACAAGCTGCTGAGCGACACCACGGAGTTTCTGCTGAGCCACGACCGGCTCGTCGAATCGCTGTCGCCGCAGATGCTGACCGGCAAGTTGCGGCTCGGCATTCCCGATTCGTACGCCGCGCACTTCATGGCGGAATTCCTGCCCCGCTTCGCGGCCGATCGGCCGTTGCTCGAACTGACGGTCGAAGCGCGTTCCAGCGAGGAACTGCAGCTGCTGTTCTCCCGCGGTCAGCTCGACATCACGATTGCCGTGGTGTCGAAGGCGCTGCCGCACGCGGAACTGCTCAGCAAGACCCATCCGGTGTGGGTGGCCGCGCGCACGTTCAAGTTCAATCCCGATGCGCCGCTGCCGATCGCCGTGCAACTGCAGGGATGTCCGTACCGCGACACCGCGTTGAACGCGCTGAAGAAGGCAAAGATCGCACACCGGTTGCTGCTCGAGAGCGCGAGTTCGCCCGCGGTCGAAGCGTGCATCGCGAATGGCCTCGCGGTCGGCATCATCGAGCACGAGCGCGTGTCCGGCAACCTGACGAGCAACGTCGCGGGGATCGCGCTGCCCGATCTTCCGCCGCACCTGATCACGATCCTGACGGACGACGGCAATCGCGCCGCGCTGCATTTGCGCGACGTGCTGAAAAGCACGTTCAGGATCGGCTAGGGTAGAAAAGTCATCGGCAGGTCGAGGTCGAGGCCGAACCGCTGCCGATAGGGATGTTTCGCGTCGCAGCCAGGCGTAGACCGCCGGCCCGTTGCAGGCCGGCGGCTTCCTTCATCAACCGCCGAGGTACGCCTGCTTGATCCGGTCGTTCGCGAGCAGGTTCGCGCCCGTATCCGCGAGCACCACGCGCCCCGTTTCGAGCACGTAGCCGCGATCGGCCACACCGAGCGCCTTGTTCGCGTTCTGCTCGACGAGGAACACCGTGACGCCCTCGTCGCGGATCGTCCTGATGATGTCGAAGATCTGCGCGATCACGAGCGGCGCGAGGCCGAGCGTCGGTTCGTCGAGCAGCAGCAGGCGCGGCTTGCTCATCAGCGCACGGCCGATCGCCAGCATCTGCTGCTCGCCGCCCGACATCGTGCCGGCCCGCTGCGTCGCGCGCTCCTTCAGGCGCGGAAACAGCTTGAACACGTGCTCGATGCCGTCGTCGATCTCGTGACGGCTCGCGAAGAAGCCGCCCATCTTCAGGTTCTCGAGCACCGTCAGGCTCGGGAACACGCGCCGCCCTTCCGGCGAGATCGCCATCCCCTGCCGCATGATCTGGTGCGTCGACATCGCGGTGATGTCGTTGCCCTCGAACAGCACGCGGCCCGACGAGGCGCGCGGCGTGCCGCACACGGTCATCATCAGCGTCGTCTTGCCGGCGCCGTTGCTGCCGATCAGCGTGACGATCTCGCCCTTGTTCACCTCGATCGACACGCCCGCGAGCGCCTCGACCGCGCCGTAGTGCGTATGGACCTGTTCCAGCTTCAGCATCACTCTTCCCCCAGATACGCCTTGATCACGCGCGGGTCGTTGCGGACCGCTTCCGGCGTGCCGATCACGATCGGCCGGCCGTGCTCCATCACGAGGATGCGGTCGGACACGCCCATCACGAGGCTCATGTCGTGTTCGATCAGCAGCACCGATACGCCGAATTCACGGCGCAGCTTGTCGATCAGGTGCTGCAGCTCGATCTTTTCCTGCGGGTTGAGGCCGGCCGCCGGCTCGTCGAGCATCAAGAGGCGCGGCTCGGTGATCATGCAGCGCGCAATCTCCAGACGCCGCTGGTGCCCGTACGACAGCGTGCCGGCCGGCCGGTTGGCGACCGCCGTCAGCCCCATCCGGTCGAGCCACACGGCCGCGCGCTCGAGCGCTTCCTTCTCGGCGTGACGGTACGCGGGCGTCGCGAACAGGCCGTGCAGCAGCCCCGCCTTCACCTTGCGATGCTGCGCGACGAGCAGGTTCTCGACCACGGTCAGCGACTTGAACAGGCGAATGTTCTGGAACGTCCGCACCAGGCCCTTCAACGCGATCTTGTGGCTCGGCAGCCCGGCGATCGCATGGCCGTCGAGCACCACGTCGCCGCCGGTCGGCTTGTAGAAGCCGCCGACGCAGTTGAACACCGTGGTCTTGCCCGCGCCGTTCGGCCCGATGATCGCGAACACCTCGTCGCGGCGCACGTCGAAATCGATGCCGTCCACCGCGAGCAACCCGCCGAAGCGCATCTGCAGCCCGGCCACCTTCAACAGTTCTGCATTCGCGCTCATTGCGGCAGCTCCACGTGGGGACGGCTCGCGGGCAGCAGGCCCTGCGGACGCCACATCATCATCAACACCATCACCAGACCGAAGATCAGCATCCGGTATTCGGCGAACCCGCGCGCGACCTCCGGCAGCACGGTCAGCAGGATCGCCGCGAGAATCACGCCGAGCTGCGAGCCCATCCCGCCGAGCACGACGATCGCGAGGATCAGCGCCGATTCGATGAAGGTGAACGATTCAGGATTCACGAGGCCCTGACGCGCCGCGAAGAACGCGCCGCCGATGCCCGCGAACGCCGCGCCGAGCGTGAACGCCGACAGCTTGATGCGCGTCGGGTTCAGGCCGAGCGAACGGCATGCGATCTCGTCGTCGCGCAGCGCTTCCCATGCGCGCCCCATCGGCATGCGGATCAGGCGACTCGTCACGAACAGCGTGAAGCCCACCAGCAGCAGCGCGATCAGGTACAGGAAGATCACCATGTGCTCGCCGCTGTATTCCAGCCCGATCAGTTCATGGAAGGTCTTCGCGCCTTCGACGCTCGCCGAGCGCGCCATCTCGAAGCCGAACACCGTCGGCTTCGGAATGCTCGAGATGCCGTCCGGGCCGCCGGTGAGGCTCGTCAGGTTGTTCGCGAGCAGGCGGATGATTTCGCCGAAGCCGAGCGTGACGATCGCCAGATAGTCGCCGCGCAGGCGCAGCACCGGGAAGCCGAGCAGGAAGCCGAACGTCGCCGCGGCGATCGCCGCGATCGGCAAGCACTCCCAGAACGACAACCCGAAATACTGGTTCAGCATCGCGTACGTATAGCCGCCGACCGCGTAGAACCCGACGTAGCCGAGATCCAGCAGCCCCGCGAAACCGACCACGATGTTCAGCCCGAGGCCGAGGATCACGTAGATCAGCGCGAGCGTCGCGACGTCCACCGCGCCGCGCGAGCCGAAGAACGGCCATACGAGGCCAACGGCGAGCAGCACCCAGATGATCACGCGCTGTTGCTGCGCGCCCATCGTCGGCGCCGCCGGCAGCTTCACGGCCGCTTTCGCGCGCATCAGCCACGGCTTGAACAACTGGAACAGGAACACGGCCGCGACCGCGATCCACACCGGGCGCCAATGCGGCGTCAGCACGACCTGGTAACCATCGAGCTTCAGTTGCAGCCCGAGCACCGGAATCGTGAGGATCGCCGTCAGGATCGCGGCGGCCACGGCGTTCTTCAGCGCCTGGCCGAACGACGCGTCGGCGGCCGGGCGGCGAACGGAAATGACTTGACTCATCTGCGTCTCCCTCAAACCTTTTCGATGTCCGACTTGCCGAGCAGGCCGGTCGGGCGGAAGAGCAGGATCAGCACGAGCAGGCCGAACGCGACCACGTCCTTGTACTCGGCCGGCATGTAGCCCGCGGCGAAGGTTTCGGCCAGGCCCAGCAGCACGCCGCCGAGCATCGCGCCCGGAATGCTGCCGATCCCGCCGAGCACCGCGGCGGTGAACGCCTTGATGCCCGCGACGAAGCCGATATACGGATTCAGCTTGCCGATCGTCAGCCCGATCAGCACGCCGCCGACGGCCGCCAGCATCGCGCCGAGCACGAACGTGAACGAGATCACGCGGTTCGTGTCGATGCCGAGCAGGTTCGCCATCTTCATGTCCTCGGCGCACGCGCGGCACGCACGGCCCATCCGCGAATGCGAGATGAACAGCGTGAGCGCGATCATCAGCACGAGCGTCACGCAGACGATCAACAGGCGCGCATACGGAATCGTCACGTCGTAGTCGCCGCCGAGATGGATTTCGAACGCGCCGGAGATCAGCACGGGCACCGACACGTCGCGCGCGCCCTGGCCGATCTGCACGTAGTTCTGCAGGAAGATCGACATGCCGATCGCGGAGATCAGCGGCACGAGGCGCGGGCCGCCGCGCAGCGGCCGATACGCGACGCGCTCGACCGCGAAGCCGTACAGGCCGGTGACGATCACCGACACGATCAGCGCGGCGCCGAGCACGAGCGGCAGCGGATAGCCGGCGGAGATGCCGATGGCCGTCAGGGTCACGAGGCCCACGTACGCGCCGATCATGTAGATCTCGCCGTGGGCGAAGTTGATCATGCCGATGATGCCGTAGACCATCGAATAGCCGATGGCGATCAACGCATAGATCGCACCCAGCGTCAGGCCGTTGACCAGCTGCTGGGCGAATTGAGGAAAGAAGTCAGTCATGTGCGGGAAGCTCCCGTTGGCATTGGGTCGCATGCCGTCGCCGGATCACGGCGGTCGGCCGCGCGCAACGCACGGTGTCGTCTCGGGCCGCCCTCCTTGGCCGCGCACGGGGAATGCGCGGCCAATACGCACCCGCCCCGTCCGGGTTTCGGACAGGGCGGGCGCACGGGCGGGTACTCCGTCTTACTTGGCGGCGGTCTTCGTCGCGTCCTTGTGCCACGTGTACACGACGAACTTGAACGCCTTCAGGTCGCCCTGTGCGTCATACGCGACCTTGCCGATCGGCGTGTCGAACGTCGTCTTGTGCATGTACGCGGCGACCTTCGTCGGGTCGGTCGTCTTCGCTCCCGCGATCGAGTCGGCGATGATCTTCACCGCGGCGTACGCCGGCATCTGGAACGGGCCGTTCGGGTCGCGCTTCTTGTCCGCGAACGCCTTCACGAGCGCCGCGTTGGCCGGATCGGCCGAGAAGTCGGCCGGCAGCGTGACCAGCATGCCTTCCGAAGCCGGGCCGGCGATCGCCGTCACGTCCTTGTTGCCCACGCCTTCAGGCCCCATGAAGGTCGCCTTCACGCCCTGCTCGCGCGCCTGGCGCATCAGCAGGCCCATTTCCGGGTGGTAGCCGCCGAAGTAGACGAAATCGACGCCTTGCGACTTCAGCTTCGTGATGATCGCCGAGTAGTCCGAATCGCCGGCATTGATGCCTTCGAACAGCACGACCGGGATCTTCGCCGCTTCGAGGTCCTTCTTCACCGACGACGCGATGCCCTGGCCGTACGACTGCTTGTCGTGCAGGACCGCGACCTTCTTCGGCTTCACGTTGTTGATGATGTAGTGCGCGGCGGCCGGGCCTTGCTGGTCGTCACGGCCGATCGTGCGGAAGATGAAGTGGCGCTTCTTGCCTTCCGTCAGCTGCGGCGCGGTGGCCGACGGCGTGACCATCACGATGCCTTCGTTCTCGTAGATGTCCGACGCGGGAATCGTCGAGCCCGAGCACACGTGGCCGATCACGTACTTGATCTTCTGGCTGACGATCTTGTTGGCGACGGCGACGGCCTGCTTCGGTTCGCACGCGTCGTCCATCATCACGACTTCAAACTTGTTGCCGCCCGCACCGCCGGCCGCGTTGATCTGTTCGATCGCGGTCAGCGCGCCGGCCTTCACCATGTCGCCGTACTGGGCGACCGAGCCGCTCATCGGACCAGCGATGGCGATCTTCACGGTTTCCGCTTGCGCGGCGGCGGCGCCGGCGGCGAACAGCACGGCGGCGACGGAAATGGACGTAAGACGGGACAGCGTCATCTGGGAGCTCCTCGATGTTGTTTAGTCATACGGGCAAAGGCGGCATGACTTGCGCAATCGAACAGCACCCGGGGCGAGGACATGGGACACGCCCGAGACACATAGAAGACGGAACTCCAGCGGAATGTTGCGTAGCGGGGCCCGGCTCTTGCAGTCCCCGAAGGGGACGTCTGGTTCGGAAAGACATCGTGATGCGTCTTGCATTGCGCAAGCGTTTCGCCTGCCCCGCTTGCCAAACCGCTTGATCGGAGGGATGGTCCGACAGCCGTTGGCAAGGCAGTCGAAATTATATGGGCGTTTTTAAATCGTCTGTCAAAAATGCCGGTCTACCGAGGGAAAACACGTAGAGAGGTTGTGACAGTCGGTAGCAATGACGGCGCAACCTTGGGGGCCCTGGGGTGCTTGATGGGAGTGCAATCTGGTTGCTATTGGCGGGGGTTTTTCGGAGCTGTGCCTTGTCGGGATTGGGATTGGGTGATAGGCGATTTTTCGTGCGGTGTGGTGGGGCCGTAAAGGGGCGCATCGTCGTTCTTCAATCGACTGATGATTGATTTGGCGAGCACCATTGCAGTGCGTTGGGTGGAGGCGCTCAAGCCTTCTGTTTGCCGACGATTTTCGCCAATTAGAAAGGTGATTGTTATTGATGTGAAATAATGCGAATTCGCCTCTGCAATCCAGCCAGCCTTCCTGCGAGACGCGTCCACCGCGCCTCGCAGTCGCTTCAGGGCCACTTCAACGCCCGCCCGTCGCCCAGCCGCCAGCCAGTGATCTGCCGTTTTTTTCATTGCACATCACCTGATTGGGATCGCTCATGAATCATCCGTTTCGCCTTTCCTCCGCCGCCGCGATCGCGTGCGCGCTTTCTGTTTCTGCCTCCCATGCTTCGGGACGCGATGCGCTGACCGATCGGTCGGCCGGTGCCAATGTGTTTCGCTCGGAGCGGCGTGCGGCTGCTCGGGATGATGGGCATGCGGCGCGGATGAGCCGTCGACGGGTGCAGTTCGCTGCGCCCGACGAACGTAGCCCGTTCGATACGCCCGATACGCGGCCGGTGCGGGTGACGAGCGATGCGCTCGTAGCATCGCCGCCTTCTTTTAAACACGAACCCGATTTTGTCTCGGCTCCGAACCACGTCGCGCTTGGCGCGGGCGGGAGCGACAGTTTGGGTCGCGCAGTGCCCGGATATGAGCAGCGCGAACAGAACTGGAATGAATACCTGCGCGCGAACGGCTCTCGACCGGCTGGAAGTGGCGGCTCGTATGCGCCGCAGCGGCCGTACGATGCGCCGCGTGGTCCGCACGGGGCGCCGAATCCGTTCGATCCGTCGGTGCCGCAGCCAGAGACGCGGACGTTCTATGACAACGGATCGGGAACGAAGTGCACGGCTACCGGCGGTGCAGGGACGTCGCGGTCGTCTTGCGATATCGCTTGGTGATGCGGGGTTTTGGGCGGCTGCCGCTTACGGCTGCTCTATCCTGTCCGGCGCGCTGCGCGACGTCGCGCAGCGCGGCCGCGTCCCGCGGCGTTGCGCTTACAGCTACGTGATGATCAGCCTGCCCGGCTCAATCTCGATCCGCGCCTTGCGGCCCGGAACAAAACACGCATCGTTGATCAGCCACATTCCACCAATCTTCATGTACGGATAAAACGTCTCCGGCCTCGGATCCATGGTCTTCGGGGTACCCCACATCTCCCGGATCGTGACGAAACGTTCCGTCTTCGGTGGTCGTGCTTTATGATTCGGCTTAGCCATGGGCAACTCCTGTTCAGTTGGCTGTGGTTAGCGGGTCGTGAGTGTTGTAGCACTTGCGGCCCGCGCTCGTTTACCGCGGCGGTTTTATGGTTTGGATTCCTCCTTTGTTCGTGGATCAATGGGAGCGACGCTTCGATAGAGGATCAGCACGTGTGGCACTTCCGTTCGCGCGCGCAGCACGCAACACGATCATCATCAGTTGGACATTACACATTAAACCATCGTTTGCGCGCATTTAAGCGCACGTTAGCCATTGGGCATAGGTACGTGGCTTGATCAGTTTTCTGGTTATTGCGAGTGTTGACGGTAATGGCGTGCACGGCGACGCCTGCGCCATCTATTCGGAAGACGATTGATCCGAACGGGACGATTTGAAACAGTTCTACGAGTTCGGACACGATGATGTGTGCCGGGCTCGATACTTGTGTGGCCAATACAAGGTCTTTTGAACGCGCACGCATCGTGGATGCCACTTGTGATGAACGTGCGAATCCAGAAACCTCACAATACGCAATCGACCATCTGCCGCAGTTTGCACCTGTGGTTTTCCTGCTGGCCCCTCAGACGGCCTACGCACTCGAGGCGCTTCAGATCAGGAGGGCGGCGCGGAGTTCTCGCGGTGCAGAGTTGATTTACTCGACGTCGTTCTGCTCGTTACGGTGAATCACTATTGGCCGGGACGACGTTCCCGACGTGGTCATCGGCTCCCGCAGCCCGAGACGTTCTTCCTCTGCAATGCGATCTAGCACGTCGGCGATATAGCCAAAATAACGACAAACGCCGCTCCAATCGCCGTCGAAATCGATAGTTGGGCAGGTACCTAACTCAGGGCGCCCTCCCCATGTGAGGTGAACTATCGAGTAACGCTCCGACTCGTCACTATGAGTGCAAAGAACGTCGTCGGTGCCAGTGGCATGCGCTATTACTTTCAGCTTGCGTCCATAAAATGGATGGTCCGGGTGAAGCTCTACTTCAAGTTCCGCCTGGATTCGTGCATGGTCGCAATCGCACTTCGAGTCGGGGTGCGCAAATTCGCACCAGTCGTCGGGCAACGCCAAGCTGCTCTGCTGGTTCATCAAACAAGCGAACTGACCGAAAGACAGCACTTGCATGCTGGCGGCAACTGCGCGACTACTCCATTGCTTTGCGCCTCGCTTTCCCCTTTTAGCTTCAGCAACTGGACTCGTGCAATTTGCGCCACCACGGGTGCACCCTCGTTTTCTAGCCACTCGCGCAGCTGCTTAAAATCAATGCCTCGATCGCGATAACGACAAAGCACGCTCAGAATAGCTTGATTCATGGAATTAAAACTGATCGATCAATAATACACTCACAAAAAAACGCTGCTATTTCATACTCAGCAAATATTCTTTCCACACGTCCACGTACGCCCTAAAATTCTCTATATTTTTTATTTTCAAAGATTTCCCAGTATACTCATTTAATATTTCCACACAATCATTTTCGATGATGACAGTGTGAGCATTTCCCGTACCCTCCCACCGCTTGGCGTCAGCGCGTTCAACAGATCGACAAGCATTTATGTACTCATCGGCCGCGTAAACGCTACCCTGGATATCTCCTGACAGGAAATCACCCAGAATTTCATTTCCTTCGGCCAACTCCGGATGGATAAAGCCGTGCTCGTCAATATAGATTTTCATTTGCTCTCCGTAGCGGGTCTATGAGATCAGTCCACCGCCGACGCCGGTCCCTCGCCCTGACGATCGTGATATGTCTCCTGCACCAATCGCATGCCGTCCCACAGGAAATCCGTACTCGCATAACTGTCGCTGAGCTTCCGGATCCGCCGGCCGAACGCGTCGTACTCGGAATGCGTTGTCGCGATGCTGCGCCGGTCCTTCGTCACGACGGTCTTGGGCTGGTTCCAATCATCGTATTCAAGCGTGAGTTCTTTAGCCGGCCCATGCCCACTCAGCTTGCGAACCAGCCACCGGATCTATGGCCAAGGCGCACGGGCACTGTGGGCGTGGTGACATATGACCCCAGGCACAGCGTCATTTTCCGCTGTGCCTGCACGATGCATCCTTCTTAATTCACCTTAATCAAGTATAGTTACCGCCGCGACCTTCTTGGGACCCTCATAAATGTCAAATGATTTATGATTTAGCATTCGTTCCTTCGGGGCATTATCCACAAGAAAATCAACCTCACCAAGACTCACCATTTCTTCGTTTGACTCAAAAGGATCACCCAAATCAAAAACAACACTCCATGCATTATTTTGCCAATTAACATCCTCAGGAAATCGAGACACGGAATAATATTTTCCTGCCGCGGGAGGTTTTTTCCTCCCCCCCTTCGCCTCAGAAACCCAAACCACTCTGACGGAATGCACTTGATACCTCCAATCCTTATCTACAGCTCGAATAATTAACCTCTTTACTCCAAGCAACCCTTGATCTCGGATTATTAAGATCTTCTATTTCAGCATATCGCGCAGGCCCAATGCCATCGAGGTGCGGATCCTTGTGCATTTTTCCTGCTATGTCATCAGGCACGTCTACTTGCACCACTCTAGAAGCACCCTCGCCATGCCCCATCGTATTACCCCACTTGACCGCATCCTGATAAGACTCAGCAAACCACTTCCCTTCCATATTGCCATTAATTGTCCACTTACCGGATTCCATAAGCCCTCTATACTCATCAAGGCTCATGGACCGATACAAAACCATTAACCCAAGAGGATCAATCCATGTCAGTGAGTTAGGTGCGTACTGATATAAGTTTACGCCACCATTCAGACCAATAGGGTCTTGTGTAATAAATCGACCAATATCCGGATCGTAGAACCGGAAAGTGTTGTAGTGCAACCCGGTCTCGCGGTCCAGATACTGCCCCTGGAAACGCATATTCTGTGGTCGCGGTACGCGCGTCGACGTCGGCGCGGCCACCGACACTTCACCCCAGGCGGCCGCCGACCGCTGCGGCGCCCGCGCAACCCATTCCTCCTGCACCGCATTGCCCCACACCTTATAGCGCGCCTGCCAAACCAGCTCACCACCCGCGTCAGTCAACTCCTCCGGCAACCCCGAAACATCGTTGTGGAAGTAATAAACCGCATCACGTACATCCGCATCATTAGCCGCCGCCTTCCCTTGATCGATCCGGGCAAGCGGCACATAACTATTGGACTCATACAAGTACGTCAGCGCTTCCTCGCCCTGACGGTCGTGATACGTCTCCTGCACCAACCGCATGCCGTCCCACAGGAAATCCGTACTCGCATAACTGCCGTTGAGCTTCCGGATCCGCCGGCCAAACGCGTCGTACTCGAAATGCGTTGTCGCGATGCCGAGCCGGTCCTTCGTCACGACGGTCTTGAGCTGGTTCCAATCGTCGTATTCAAGCACCAATTCTTTAGCCGGCCCATGCCCACTGAGCTTGCGAACGAGCCGCCCATACGCGTCGTACCCGAAGCGCTTGTCCTCGAACATCTTGAGCCGGTTGTGCTCGACGTACCCGCCCGGATGATCGCTCGACACCAGGTTAGCCGCCGCATCCCAGCGAAACACCTCCGACGGCAATCCCGGCCCCGCCGCCTGTTCAATGCGACCAGTCGGGTCATACCGATAGTTCGTCGTCCCATAACGCTGATCGCGCTTCTGGATCACGTCGCCCGCTGCATCGTATTGCCACTGCTTCGCAAGCAGGTCATCAGCCGCATGGCCACGCTGCACAGCGTGCCGCGCGCGACGGCCTACCGCGTCATATCCGAAATGACTGGTCAGCTTGCCCTGCGTTCGCAGCACCTCGCGATGCAGATCATCGCGTTCCATGTCGGCGACCGCAGCACCGTCAACGCGGATCTGGTGCACATGTCCCGACCCGTAATGCAGCCAGTCGATCGTGCGCTCGCCGGAGATCGTGGTGCTGACGCGATTGCCGAGTTCATCATAGGTATGCGCGAGCCAGCCGGTCGGCGTGTATTCCTCGACGACCTCACCGCGTGCGCCGTATTTCAAGCTGACCCGATTCTTCAGCGACGGGCCGCGAGCAGCCATCGTGTACAACTCGGCGGATGTGATTCGGCTCGCCTTGTCGTACAGATATTCACACCGCTCATGCGCAGCTTGCTTCGCCGTCAGTCGACCGATCGCGTCGCGCTCATATCGCGTCTCGATCTGTCCATCCCGGACACTCGTGCCTTGGCCGCACACGTCATATTCGTACGTACGCTTGTGACCATCCAGTCCGATCTGCGCAGAAACCAGATCGCGACGGTCATACTGGAAGCGATACGTCTCGCGATTCTCGTTGGTCAAACTCGCCAACCGGAACGCATCGTCGTACCCGAATCGCACGACACGATCAGCCACATCCGTGCGTGCTATCAGCAATCCGCGCGGATTAAGTTCATAGCGCGTGCTGCGCTGGTTCGCATCGACAACTTCAACGAGCCGCCCGGCCGCATCGTATCGAAACATCTGGCGCGCGCCGTCAGCCGTTCCGATCCCCGTGACACGTCCCATCGCATCCGTTTCATAGACGGTGGACTGGCCCATCGCGTCGGTCACGCGCGCAAGCGTACCCGGCGCATCATATGCAAACCGCGTGACCTTGCCGGAACAATCCGTGTACGAGGTCAACTGCGCGCGGCCGTTCCATTCGAGGAACTTGTAACCACCGCGCGCATCGCGTTATAAGAAATATCAAGCGACCAGAAATCATTAGGATCAGCGAGAGCGCGAAAAACCCAACCCCCTACGATCTCAGGTCGCTTATGCGCACAGCTAACTATAATACTCCCTCAGAATAGCCTCATCAAATGACCTATTTCCAGAAATCTTCCTCCCCAGCAAGTAATCAACATCAAGCTCACTTAATTCGATACCATTTTTTTTTGCCGAAAAAATAACAGTCAGAAACGGGTAAGAATAGTAGCCCGGGTTCTCCATTACATCCCGAATCAACTCAATCTTACCTTCCACCACATTTATGACCCTCGGCAAATAAATACTTGCCACCTTTTCGCATATCCACCGACATGTCGACTCAACTTCCATCTCGTTCCGCGGCAAATCAACCGCACCACCGAGATTCGGAGAAAATGACTTTACCACCTCCATGGATGTATTCATCGCAAGCACCAACCCCGTCGGTATCTTCGGTTTGTACGGAGGATTAATTTTTTTAAAAAAATCCTGAAGATCAGGGGAATCGGCGGCGGCAGAAAGAATGTAGCCGTTTGCATTTTTCAGAAATCTAAATCCAATGCGACCATTACCCACACCCTCTCGACCGACGAGAACCTCACCCCTCGATACCTTGACACCACTCTCACACAATTTTTCTTTGAGAGTTTCTTGCAATCTTTTTTCAAATATCTTCTTTAATTCTGCACTCATCTTGCACGCCTCAGTATTTCAGCACATGGAATGTTGCATCGTACGAAGTACCGCGCACCCCAAGCACCTCGCCTATATCTTTATTGCCAGTCGCGATCTCGAACTGCCCGGCTTTTCCCGCTGACGGAGTAATTACCCCACCACCAATACCGTCGACGGTATTCGATGGGCTCGCCATGTCAAATACACCAGATGCGCTTTGATTCTTCGTCAGACGTCCTGATCCGTGTTTGGCTTCGAAAACGTGATAGTTCCCGTGACTGTCCGTCGCAACGAAGTCGGCCCGAATTCGCTTGCCATTCACCTTCATCGTCACCTCTTCGGCAACAACTTTGAAACCGTTTCGCTCCAAGTCATACATCGATTTTTCGCGACCGCGCTTTCCGCTCCATTGGCTCAAGCAAGTCAGACCCCATGGATCAATCCAAGCCAACGGATTCGGCCCATATCGATACTGATTCAACCCGCCCGCCAACCCGATCGGATCCGGATTAATAAAGCGTCCGATGTCCGGATCGTAGAACCGGAAAGTGTTGTAGTGCAACCCGGTCTCGCGGTCCAGATACTGCCCCTGGAAACGCAGGTTCTGTGGTCGCGGTACGTGTGTCGGCGTCGGCGCGACCACTGACACTTCGCCCCAGGTGGCTGTCGGCCGCTGCGGCACCTGCGCAATCCACTCCTCCTGCACCGCATTGCCCCAAACCTTGTAGCGCGCCTGCCAGATCAACTCGCCGTCCGCGCTAGTCAACTCCTCCGGCAACCCCGAAACGTCGTTGTGGAAATAGTAGACCGCATCCCGTGCATCGGCATCGTTAGCCGCCGGCTTGCCCTGATCGATTCGCGCAAGCGGCACATAGCTATTAGCCTCATACAAATACGTCAGCGCTTCCTCACCCTGGCGGTCGTGATACGTCTCCTGCACCAACCGCATGCCGTCCCACAGGAAATCCGTACTCGCGTAACTGCCATTGAGCTTACGAATCCGCCGACCAAACGCGTCGTATTCGAAATGCGTCGTCCCGATACCCAGACGATCCTTCGTCACGACGGTCTTCAACTGGTTCCAGTCGTCGTATTCAAGAACCAGCTCTTTAGCAGGCCCATGACCACTCACCTTGCGAACCAGCCGACCATAAACGTCATACTCGAAGCGCTTGTCCTCGAACATCTTGAGCCGGTTGTGCTCGACGTAGCCACCCGGGTGATCGCTCGACACCAGGTTAGCTGCCGCATCCCAGCGAAACACCTCCGACGGCAATCCCGGCCCCGCCGCCTGTTCAATGCGACCAGTCGGGTCATACCGATAGTTCGTCGTCCCATAACGCTGATCGCGCTTCTGGATCACGTCGCCCGCTGCATCGTATTGCCACTGCTTCGCAAGCAGGTCATCAGCCGCATGGCCACGCTGCACAGCGTGCCGCGCGCGACGGCCTACCGCGTCATATCCGAAATGACTGGTCAGCTTGCCCTGCGTTCGCAGCACCTCGCGATGCAGATCATCGCGTTCCATGTCGGCGACCGCAGCACCGTCAACGCGAATCTGGTGCACATGTCCCGACCCGTAATGCAGCCAGTCGATCGTGCGCTCGCCGGAGATCGTGGTGCTGACGCGATTGCCGAGTTCATCATAGGTATGCGCGAGCCAGCCCGTCGGCGTGTATTCCTCGACGACCTCACCGCGAGCGCCGTATTTCAAGCTGACCCGATTCTTCAGCGACGGGCCGCGAGCAGCCAGCGTGTACAACTCGGCGGATGTGATTCGGCTTGCCTTGTCGTACAGATATTCACACCGCTCATGCGCAGCTTGCTTCGCCGTCAGTCGACCGATCGCGTCGCGCTCGTATCGCGTCTCGATCTGTCCATCCCGGACACTCGTGCCTTGGCCGCACACGTCATATTCATACGTACGCTTGTGACCATCCAGTCCGATCTGCGCGGAAACCAGATCGCGACGGTCATACTGGAAGCGATACGTCTCGCGATTCTCATTGGTCAAACTCGCGAGCCGGAACGCATCGTCGTACCCGAATCGCACGACACGATCGGCCGCATCCGTGCGTGATACCAGCAATCCCCGCGGATTGAGTTCATAACGCGTGCTGCGCTGATTCGCATCAACGACCTCGACGAGCCGCCCGGCCGCATCGTATCGAAACATCTGGCGCGCGCCGTCAGCCGTTCCGATCCCCGTGACACGTCCCATCGCATCCGTTTCATAGACGGTGGACTGGCCCATCGCGTCGGTCACGCGCGCAAGCGTACCCCGCGCATCGTATGCAAACCGCGTGACCTTGCCGGAACAATCCGTGTACGAGGTCAACTGTGCGCGGCCGTTCCATTCGAGGAACTTGTAACCGCCCCGCGCATCGCGGATCGTGTGTACCAACCCGCGTTCATCCCGGTGATACTCGGTCGCGAAGCCCGCCGGATCGCGCGTCATCGTCAGGTTGCCGCGATCGTCGTAGCGGTAAATCCAGCGCGAGTTGGCCGGATCGGTTTCCGCGACGGGCAGATCGTAGTGCCCGTTCCACTCGGTGCGCTCGACCTGGCCCAGTGCATCGATGCGCTGCGTCTGCCGCCCGCGCTCGTCATATTCGAAGCGGGTCGTGTTCCCTGCTGGATCGGTCGTACTGACCAACTGCCGCATCGCGTTCCATTCGAGGTGCCACACGTGACCTTCAGCATCCGTATGACTCGTCGGCTGCTGATCCTCGTTCCACGTCCACTGCGTCACGCGGCCGATCTGGTCGGTAATCGTCACCGTGCGCCCGGCGAGGTCCGCATTGAACGTGTACGCTTCGCCGTCGTTGGTCCAGTGGCGCACGACACGTGCATCACGCCCAACACCCTCCCACGCATAGAAACACTGCAAGCCGCCGCGCAACGTGTGCTGAACCATCAGTCCACGCTCGTACGCGAAACGTCGCGCGATATAGCCGCTGCGGTCGGTAACGGCAACCAGCTCGCCAGCATCGTTGTACGAGTAACGCACCAGCGTGTCGGGTTGCTCACCGTCCACACCACGGGTCAGCTCGATCGCGGCAATGCGTCGGGTGTGCGACTTGTCGTAGGCGAACGCCAATACGCGACCAGCGCTGTCATGCAGCCGTGCCGGCCGCACGACCTCACCGGCCGCTTCCTGCTCCACCTCGATCCAGTTGCCGTTGCGATCCTCGAGACGCCACAGCTTGAGCGTTTCGTCACCCGCATCGCTCCGGGCACGACCGAAATCGCGATACACACCATCGACCGTCTCGACCACATAGTGGCCACCCGCGGTGCAGATCAGGTAAATGCCTTCCGGCACGCTGAAGTGGCTCTCACCCGGCGACACAGCCGGGAACACGATATCGCGCCCCTGCTCGTCCCAGTAAGTGATCGACTGAACCTCGCCGTGTTCACGCGCGAGCCGCAGTTCGACGCTGATCGGCACGCTCCATCCCGCTCCGAACAGGCTGTCGGCACGATCATCGAGGCTGCTATAGAAACGCTGCCACACGATCGGCAACGGCCCGGGCAGTACGAAGTCGGTATCGTCCGTGCCGTCGAGAACCTTGCTGCCGGTAATGACGTTGACCGGATGCCCTGCCGACGGCCTCGCCAGGCTACCCAGCCAGGTACCGAACGCACCCGCCGCAAAATTCACCGCAAGACACGGCACCTTGCTCTTCAGGAACTGCCCCCAGCTCATCTTCCCGCGCCCGCAAACCGCGAGCGCAATACCCAGCGCCGCCCCCAGCCATCCGAGCCGGGTAGCCGACTTCACGTCCCTCACCCGCTGCGTGCCGCCGCCGATGAAAACGTTGTCCGAACCTTCGGCAATCGTCCCGTCGCACGTGGTCTTGTCGCCGACCCGCGCGGCCGGTTGATCGTTGATGTAAACACTCCCCGACCCATCGGCAATCATCTGCGGCCCAGGATGATCGGTACACGCAACGGTATCGAGATCGCCCGGCTTCGCCGCCCGCGCCGCCCTCTTGTTGTTGACGTAAACGTTCCCCGATCCGCTCGCGATCTTGCCCTTGATCTCGGGCGGCACCATCGAATTGGCCAGCGCCTTCGCGCCGTCGTCGATGGCCTCGTTCATCCCGCTCGCTTCCATCAGCGCGCCCGAGCCAACGGCCACGCCGACGCCAATCGCGATCACGAGCGGCGTCGCCAGCCCGGCCGTGCCGATCTCGAGCGCGGCGAGGCCGGCGAATATCAGCCCCTCCATCGCCTCCGCCACCAATGCGCCGACGATGGCGCCGCCGACCACCGACCCGACCGTACCGACCAGCTCACCCAGAAACGACGTGTGCTGGATCGGATCTTCGAAGCGAGCGGCCGCGAAGTTTTCCGCGCTCACGACGCGTCACCCGGCCCGAGCAGGGTCGGTCGCGCCGCGCGCGGCTGGAAACTGGCCAGCATGCGGTCGGCGATCGCCTGCTGCTCATCGGTCAGCGGCGCCGCGCTGGTCAACGTCATCACCAGCACGCGGCCGGCGTCGTCCGACGGAAACATGGTCTGCACCTGATGCCAGAGCCGGCCGTCCCGTTCGTGCGTGGAGTCGATCTGGATACCCGCACGACCCGCCACCGTCACGGGCCGGCGCGCTTTCTCGGTCAGCATCCTGGCATCGCGCGACGCCACTTCCCATTCGCGCGCGACGAACGCGTCGAGATTCTCCCCGTCACGCAAGCGCCCGCGAGCGATCACGAGATTGAGGCCGCCGGGGCCGGCGTTCATCATCAGGATGTTGACCGTGCGATCAAGCGCCGCGTCCGGCAGTTCGAAGGTGCCTTCGTGAATTGCGTAGTGCATGGCTGGTTTCGTTCGTTTTATTTGTTGAGATCGATGCGCTTGCCGTTGACCATCACACCGTCGTCGGTCATCAGGATCACGGAGCCCTTGTGTTCGAGGCGAATGCCTTCCGGCGCAAGCGAGATGGAGCTGTCCATCACCTTCAGCAGGATGCCTCGCTCGGCCATGTACACCTGCGTGCCGCCGCCCCCGTCCTTGGCCGGCGTCGTCACCTCGACGGTGGTCGCGGTCGTGCTGCGCTTCTCGGCGATCGTCTCGGTCAGGTTGCCCTGCGGAATCTGCTTCTCTTCGCTGCCGGTGGCCACCAGCACGGTACGCATCGGCCCCAGCACCTTGTGCGTCTCGTTGTTCTCGACGACGGTGTTCATGTCCTTCTGCGCGTGCACGAAGAATTCCTGCATGCCGTTCGTGTCGGTCATGCGGATCTCGTTCGACCCCTGCCCCTTGTGCGTCTGGCTCTTGATCCCCATCGTCTGGCCGGCCGCGCCGTGATACGGGTTGCCTTGCTCGCCGTTGAACACGCGGCCGACGATCACCGGGTTGTCCGGATCGCCCTGGTTGAACGCGACGAGCACTTCCTGCTTGATCCGCGGAATCGCGGCCGCACCCCAGCCGTCGCCGGCCCACGGTTGCGACACGCGCACCCACATCGAATCGGACCCGTCCTTCTTGCCGCGCCGGTCCCACGGAAAATGCACCTTCACCGCGCTGCCGTTGGTGTAGATTTCCTCGCCCTTCGGCCCGACGACGATCGCCGACTGCGTGCCGTGAATCACCGGCTTCGGCGTGCCGCGCGGCGCGCGATACGGCACCTTCTTCGGCAGCAGCGCGAAGCTGTTGCGATACGGCAGCTTCGCGCTGTGCTGCGTGTAGTCGTTCACCGCCTCGTGGCGCACGTGCAGGATCACGTATTCCTGGTTGTTCTCGAGCACCGGGTGATTCGCCACGGTGACCGCGCCCGCCGTGGTCATGCGCCACGCGTAGCCGCCGCCGGTATAACGGTGGGCCTGCGCCTCCTCGGCCTCCATCGCAAAACGGGCGTAGCGGTTGCCGTCGTCGCCGTGGTCGTACAGCGACTGGTGCTCGAACCGCTCGGTCGCGTCGAGCCGCGCATGCTTGAGGTTCTGCGGCCCGGCCTCCACCAGCATCAGCGGCGACGACGGGTTCTGGTGGTTGAAGTCGCGGAACGTGACCTTGCCGACGCCGAAGCGCCGGCCTTCGTGCAACTGGTCGATCCCGCTGTCCTCACTCGCCTCGGTGGCCGCGAACGGCACCGTGGCGAGCCCGTCGATCGGGCGGAACAGCAGGTTCGAATCGCCGATCACCAGGATGTGCTTGTCCTTCTCGTAGCGGTGCGTCCAGACGAGCCCCTCCTGCTCCATCAGCCGCGCGCAGAAGTTGTAGTAGCTCTCCTGGTACATCACGACATACTCGAGCGGCTTCTGGCTCGTCCGGATATCGAACACGAAGTCGGAAAACCCGTGCTCCTGGAAGATCTCGGTGAGGATGTCCTGCGCGGTCTTGTTCTGGAAGATCCGGCAGTCGGTCGAGCGCGTCAGGAACCAGAACCACGGCACCGCCGTCAGGTGATACTGCGTGACGTTCCCGGGGTTGCCCGCGCGGTCGAACGACGCCACGTAGCCGTCGAAGTAACGATCGTTGTCGCCGGTACCCGATGCGACGACGCGCTCGAGCGTCGACAGGCGCGCCTGCTGGTCGAACCGGATCTTGACCTGCTGGCCGATCAGGTCTTCCGGGCGCAGGTCGTGGCGATGGGACAGCAGGTCGAGGTGGATCTCGGGCAACCGGTTCACGTGCTCGTCGACGACGGCGGCGCTGACCAGCAGCACATCCGGGCCGAGCGGCGTATCGAGCGTCACGTAGCGGTTGAGCTGGGTCAGGCGCGCGGGGTTGGCGGCACCGTTGATCGCCTCGGCGATCGCGCCGGGCGTCTTGTCCATCAGCGAGAAGCCGGTCTGCGCGAGCTGCATCGCGCGCTGGACGGTGTCGACGTGCCCGGCCAGCCCCGCGAGCGGCCCGAGGCTGCCGGCGACACTCGACGCAACCGGGCCGGCCAGGCCGCCGAGCGCGCTCAACGAGCCCAGCCCGCCGCCGCCCAAACCATTGGGAATACCCCCGTTCGGAGCGAAACTCATTCTTGTTCCTTGCGTATGATCTCAGGTTCCGTAGGCCGGCTGGCCGGCCCGAAGCCCCGATAATGTAGGACAAATTCCGACAGCGCGAAAGCCACTCGCAAACGTTTACGCTCGCGCCCCGAAAATCGGGAAACCAGGCTGGCAGCGGGATTCCGGGGCAGGATCGCCCTCGGCGCACCCATGGCGAGGAAGTATTCAAGGAGCCGGCGGGGCGATTTCGTCCGGGCACGTGAAAGCTCCGGCTCGAATGCGTCTAGCAGCGCCATCCGGTCGTCGAAGACTGCTTCACCCGGTAATGCGCCACGTCAGCATGTCAGGGGCATGACGATCGGCTGCTCGCGGGGCGCGAATGCCCGGCATTCCGCGGCACGCGCCGCGTCGCCCCGCCGAAACGAAACCTCACCGCGGCGAAACCACGATCGCCGCCCGCCGGTTCTGCGCGCGGCCCGCCGGTGTCCGGTTGTCGCCCACCGGGTCGAGCTTCCCTTTCCCGACGACCGCGATGCGCTTCGGGTCCAGCCCGAGATCGACGAGCTCGATCGCCACCACCTCGGCACGCCGACGCGACAACTCGACGTCGTAGTCGTCCACGCCCTCTTCGTCCGTATAACCGTAGACCCGCACCCCGTTGATCCCGGCCGAATGAAGCGTGCGCCCGATCCGCTCGACGATCCGCCGCACATCGGGCTTGAGGTTGTAGCGATCGAAATCGAACAGGATCGGCCCGGTCGAGCCGAATTCGAAACCCTGCTGGGTTTCCTGGAAACCGGCCGACTTGAGCGCCGTGACCTGCGTCTGCGTCAGCCCGCGATGAAGCGGTGGCGTCTTGCAGCCGCCCAGCAGCATGCACAGCAGCAGCGCACCCCAGGCGCACGCACGCCCGATGCCCACAGGAAACGAGTGGTTCATTTCGCATCCCCTTCGAGTGCGCCCGCGCCGGGCGCGCTTGTTGTCATCCGCGGCTGCGGCCTCGCCCGCAGCGCGAAGCAATCGATCAAACCGGTCCCGCGACACCTTCGGCCAGCTGCCACGAGCCTGGCCGGGCGCGCTTGGCCCGGTACATCGCTGCATCCGCCGCGCGCAGCAAACCGCTCGCGTCCGATGCGTGGTCGGGATACAGCGCTACGCCGGCACTCATCATGGTGGCCACCATGCGGCCGTCGGACAGCTCGATCGACGGCGCCATGCCGGACAATATCTCGTCGGCGATCCGGCACACGCTGCCCGCTTCGGGCACGCCCGCCAGCATCACCGCAAATTCGTCGCCGCCGAGGCGGGCGACCAGATCGGTCTCGCGCACCTGCGTGCGCAGCCGCGACGCGACGCCGATCAGCACCGCGTCGCCGGCATCGTGACCGAGACAATCGTTGATCTCCTTGAAGCGGTCGCAGTCGAGATACAGGATCGCGACCCGCTGGCCCGTCGCATTCGCTTCGCCGAGCGCGCGCGTCAGGCGCGACTCGAACTGCACGCGATTGGGCAGCCCGGTGAGCGCATCGTGCGTCGCCTTGTGTTCAAGCGACGCGTTTTCGTCGCGCAGCGTGTTCTGCCAGTCTTCGAATTCGTCGAGCAGCGCATTGAAGTCGTCGCCGAGCTCGTTCAGTTCCGCGATCGCCGCCGGTTCGACGCGCCGCGCGAATGCCCGTTCGCGCCGCACCGCGTGCGCGACGCCGGCGAGCGCTCGCAGCGGCGCGACGATGTTGCGCAGCAGGCGCTTCGAGCTCACATACGCACCGAACACGCTGACAGCCAGGCAACCGAGAATGCCGCCGATGCCGCCGAGCAGGAAGCCGAAGAACTGGTGCCCGCGGCCGCGCACGACGACCTGCCCGACGACGATGCCGTCATGCACGACCGGCACCGCGACGGGCCCGGGCAGCGCGACGTCGGCCACGATGCGCTCGAGCCGCGCGATCCCGTTGCCGGCTGGCAACTGCCACGTCGCGAACGGCTGGCCGTTGCTGTCGGTGACGACGACCTGCGCGACGTCTTCCTCGCTCGCGATCATCCCGATCGCCTCGTTCGCCGCGACGCGATCGCCGAACACGAGCGCCGCCTCGACCGTATAACCGAGCGAGCGGGCCAGCAGGTTCAGGTTGTTGCCGGCATACGCACGCAACGCGATCACGGCGACGACGATCAACGACACGGCCGCCATCGCGACGGCGACGAACGCGAGGCGCAGGTGCGCGCGGCGCAGCACGCTTTGCAGCGTGGGGCGCGGCATGCGCGAAGGGGGCAGGTGGAGCAAGGGCCGCATCATGGCGCCCCCGGCCGTCGTGCGAGATTCAGCACGTTCGGATGCACGCGCACGCCGCTGCGTGCCACCGCATCGAGATTGATGTCGAACGACACGCGATCGCCGTCGACATTGAGACAGAACATGCCGCCCGCGGTGCAGGACGGATCGTGCTCCGCGATCGTCAGGACGGGATGGCCGGCCAGCGCGCTCCTGACGCGCGTTCTCTCGTCGTTGTTCAAGGTGCCGAGATACACGACGTCGCACGCGATGCCGAGCGACGGATCGTCGAAGCGGACATGCTGCACGTCGAGCAGCGTCGAGCCGGCCTGCAGCGTATCGGTCAGGCCGCGCGCGTAGTCGGGGCGGCCGGTGACGCACAGGTGCAGACGAACGGGCATGGTCGGCCAGCGCGTGAAGCTGACGATGCCGAGCACGACCTGACGCACGGCGGAGTCGTGTGACGAAACGGCGTGATCGGGCGTCGCCGCGGAATCGGCAGGGCTTGCGGCGGCGGCGATGTGCATGGTGTCGGACGGACCGTCCGCGTCGGCGGGAACCCCCGCGAGCACGGCCGGCGCAGCCCCCAGAACGCAAACGATTGCGAGAAGTGCGTGGCGCAGTGAAGCGGTACGGCCGGGCCGGCCCGTCTTCCGCGCGGCGATCGCCGCCGCACACGTTGGCGTCGTTGCCGTCGCAAAACCGGCCGCCGCCGCGCACACTTTCGCATCCATGATGGCAACATCCGCTGGCGTCGCTCCGGCGCTGCCTCCCGCCTCCCTCCGTGCGCGAGCAGGCACCGTATCACGCGCACGATTGCTTCATCTTAGGTAAAAATCCGCGTGATCCACCAGTGGGAAACACCCGCTGGGAAGCAGGGGCAAGCGCGCTGAATGCGGCTTGCTCGCGACGCTGCGCGTGAGTGCGAACATCGTCTTCGATTCAGCGTCGGCGCCGCAGCATTGATCGGCGGATTGGCGCACCGGTTGCATCGTGGATTGCCTCGGTACGAACGGACCGGCCGCAGCGGGATGTCTTGCGATGCGCCGTTCGCAATGGCGTAGCGACCACGCGACGCACGCGGCCGGGCATTCCCTCGAACGCGTGCCGTCGCATCCAGTGACGGGCCGCTACCGAGAAAGCCACTGACGTAGAATGGCCGGCACCGTCGATTCTTACGACGAAACTGCACGTCATCTCACCTCGCTGATTCCAATGAACCTCATCGCCAGGATTTTCGGCGCGCGGCCACCGTCCATGGCGCCCGCGCACACGGTCTACTTGCAGCAAGGCCAGGCGATGGCGCTCGCCGACGCGCTGCAGAAGGTCGCCGCGAGCCGCGACGTTGCGCTGCTCACGCAGGCGATCGGTCATTACTCGGGCTATGTTCGCGAAGCGGCGATCGCCCGCGCGGTCGAGCTTGGCGACAGCGCACTGCTCGAACCGATTGCCGCACGCATCAACGACTGGGTGCCCGAAGTGCGGCGCGCCGCGACGAACGCACTCGTCACACTGCTCGCGACCGTGCCGGCCGCGCACTTCGCCGCCCTGCTTCCGTCGTTGCGCCAGCTCACGTCGGCCACGCGCGAAGATCACGGCCCATGGCTGCACGCATTCGAACAGCGGCTGGTGCAGGCAGGCGGGGGCGATACGATCGTCGACGCGATGCACGCCCCGGACTTCCGGCTCCGGCGCATCGCCTGCCTCGTGGCATTCGATCACCGGCTCCTGCCGGTTGCCGAACTGGTCACGCATGGCCTGACCTCCGGCGACATCGTGCTCGCCCGACGTTCGGTGGCGATGCTCGACAACGTGCCGGCAAGCGATCGCATGCGCTGCATCGATCTCGCGGCCGACTCCCCGTTCGGCCCGGTTCGCCGCGCCGCACTCGCTCACGTGATCGACCAAGGCATCGACGACGGCGCCGAGGCGTTCCTGTGGCGGTCGACGCTCGATTCGCAAGGCAGCTTGCGCGCCGCGGCGGCCCGGTTGCTCACCGAACTCGGCCGGAATGTCGCGGACCGCTGCGTTGCGCTGCTCGATACGGGCTCGTTGTCCGGTACTCGGGCTCGCGCGGCGCTGTCGTTGCTCGCCGAACTGCGCGCGCCCGCCGCGATAGCGACGATGGAGCGGTTCTCGACGGATGCGCGCAGCCCGGTTCGTGCACACGCACTCGTGCTGCTGGCTCGGTTGTCGCCATCGATCCGGGACGAGGTGGCCGCGCGCGCACTGCTGGACCCCGCCCGCAGGATTCGCAAAACCGCGGTGCGCCTGTGCGAGCAAGGCGCATTCGTCTCGCTCGCGCAAATCGAACAGGTGCTCGAGCGATACGGCGATCGCCATGCCGCACGTGCGATCTGCTCACGGGATCAGTGGGACAGTCTCGTGTGCATCGTGCTGATTGCCGCACGCAATGAGCAACCGGACGATCCGGACGACGCGCTGACGCGCGACCTGCAAACGTGGCTGCGCAATCCCGTCTCGATGTGGACGCGCCCCGGCGCGGCGCAGCGCGCGATGCTCGACACGCCGCAAGCAACACGCCTGCTGGCGAGGGTTGCACGCGATCATCGCGAGGAGCTGCGTACCCGGCTCCTGGAACACGGAATCGAGATCTGACGCGCGAGCGGCCGACAACTCGCAGCCCGCAACACGCCCCGCGCCGTCGCGAGTATGCTTGCAGTTCGAACGAATTCCCGTTCGGGCGAAACAACCGCCACGATCTCGCGCTCGCCCGGCTAACCGTCACTCACCACCACAGATGGACTTCGACGTCATCGTTCTCGGCGCCGGCATCGTCGGCGTCTCCGTCGCACTGCACCTGCAGGATCGCGGACGCAAGGTCGCCCTCGTCGATCGCGGCGCGCCCGGCGAAGGCACGAGCTTCGGCAACGCGGGGCTGATCGAGCGCTCGTCGGTCGAGCCGTATCCGTTCCCGCGCAGCCCGTTCACGCTGATGCGCTACGCGCTGAACCGCTCGACCGATCTCTACTGGCACAGCGCGTCGCTGCCCGCGTTCGCGCCGTGGCTCGCGCGTTTCTGGTGGGAATCGGCGCCGCTGCGCCACGCGGCGGCTTCACGCGACATGCTGCCGCTGATCGAGCGCTGCCTCGTCGAGCACGACGCGCTGATCGCACGGGCCGGTGCCGGCGAACTGATCCGCGCGAACGGCTGGCTGGAAGCGTTCCGCACGCCCGCCGCATTCGAACGCGGCGTGGCCGAGGCCGGCCTTACCGCGCGCCGCCACGGGCTCGGCATCACGCCGCTCGATGCCGCCGCGCTGCTCGCTCACGAACCGAGCCTCGCCCCCGGCTTCTGCGGCGCGTTGCACTGGCTCGATCCGAAAAGCGTCGTCGATCCGGCCGCGCTCGTCAAAGCGTATGCGCATCTGTTCGTGCAAGGCGGCGGCACGCTGCTGACCGGCGACGCCGCGAGCCTCGACGCACTCTCGCCCGGCTGGCAAGTGAACACGCAGGACGGCACGGCCGCCGCGCCGGCTGTCGTCGTCGCGCTCGGCCCGTGGTCCGATACGGTGTTCGGCAAGTTCGGCTACAAGATCCCGCTGCGCGAGAAGCGCGGCTATCACATGCATTACGCGCCGTCCGCGCGCGGCGTGCCGTCGGCGCCGATCGTCGATCGCGAATACGGCTACGTGATCGCACCGATGAAGCGCGGGCTGCGGCTGACGACCGGTGTCGAGATCGCGCGGCGCGGGCTTCCGCCAACGGGCGTGCAGCTGGAACGCGCGGAACGCGTCGCGCGCCCCGTGTTCGGTTTCGGCGAGCGGCTCGACCCGCAACCGTGGCTCGGCTTCCGGCCGTGCACGCCCGACATGCGCCCGGTGATCGGCCCCGCGCCCGCGCATCGCGGGCTGTGGTTCGCGTTCGGGCACAACCATCACGGGCTGACGCTCGGCCCCGTCACGGGCCGCCTGCTGGCCGAGATGATGACGGGCGAAGCGCCGTTCACCGATCCGGCGCCGTATCGCGCGGATCGCTTCTGAACACGCGCCGCCCTCTCCCCGGGAGCCGCAACGGCGCAGGCGGCTTCCGGCCCGATCGGCCGGCGCGCCGGCAACCGCTCGAATTGCGGACGTTCCATGCCGCGATCCGACATCGTGTCCTGAAAGTCGCCGTCGATCAGCCACTCCCATGGGGTAGCGCGGAGCAGCGCCTGGTATTCCAGCACGGCTTTTGCCAATGCGTCTTCTCCTGTCGGCAACAAATGGACCTCGATCTTGCGGCCATCGATCCTGCTGGCCCTGCGGCGCACCAAATCCAATGCTTCGCAGCGCGAAACCAGAGAAGCCGCGCCATGCGGCAGTATTTGCAATCGCTCGGCCAGTTCGCCAACATAAGCCCAGCTTCGGCTACGAAACCCGACCACCTGAATCAGCAATTGCAGTTGAAGTGTCGAAACACCTGACTTCCTGGCTGCAACCTCGAAGAGCCGGGAATGGCGCCGTTCTCGATACTGCAATTCGGCAATTTTCTCGAAATCATCTTTATCCGGAAAATCTCTCGGCTTGCACATATCTCACCCGAAATCCTGATCAACTTTTTTTAAATTGATCAAAGTCGACCAAGACGAAAGAATCCCGACACAAACTCGGCGACTTTGTCCGGTTCATTCAATGGCAACGTGCAAACACCGGCCTCGATCGGACTATCCGCAGCAACAGCAACGACACCCGGCATGAGCGTATGGCGTGTCCCGCAGTGGGCCGATGGACGCACAACCTCGATTCTCGGCATGTCCACGTCTGAATAACCCTCCACCAACGTAAGGTCGGAAGGCGTCAAACGGTGAACCAGTTGCGAGAACTCCGGTTCGGGCGCCCGGCACAATTCGCGCACGATGGCATACCGATCGCGGGAAACGATCAGAACCTCGCTCGCGCCAGCCGCGCGAAAGCGGGCTGTCTTTATGTGACGGCTCCAGTTCAAGCGAATGGTGACTATGCTTGACCACGTTGACCGTATGCCCGTTCGAACGGAACCACGGGAGCATCGCTTCGATCAAGGTCGTTTTTCCTTGTCCTGATCGACCGACAATTCCAAATACTCGATTCATACCTGTGCCCCCCGGCAACGACATGGTGGACGATCACCTGACACCAGATGCTATCTGTTGCGACGCACATCGGTTATCCGACTCGCGAACGATGCGGCGATTGGTCACTGCGCGTCAAGAACCGGATCAATTGAGCTATCGCAAATTTTTCGAATTCGAAACAAAGTCTAGTGCGATCTTGGTTGCCGATGCCCGATCATAAAGATGACGTCGGCGCATCGAAACATCGCGCCACCCTTGAATCGAATTCCATTCAAAGAAATATCAAATGACATCCCATTCTCCGGATCACACCCTGGCGGCAGAATCGACGTTCGACGATACGCTTGGCATTCTCGAGCTTCCCGCCCCGGATATCGACGCGCGCCTCTCGTTGAGGACGGCACTGGAGCGCCGCTCGAGCACCCGCTCGTTCCGTCGCGAGCAACTGCCGATGCAGGCGATCAGCGAGCTGCTTTGGGCCGGATCCGGCGTCAATCGCATGATGGCAGGCGGCAGAACGGTTCCCTTTCGTCATCTGGCCGATGAGGTGGAGATCTATGCGGCATTTCCGAACGGCGTCTATCGTTACGAGGCACTCGCACATCGCCTGATTCTCAGGCGCGCAATCGACATCCGGGCGCTGACCGGCACACTGGATTTCGTCCGGGACGCGCCGTTGAATTTGATCTATGTCACGTTGAAGCACGAAACCGCGTCGAGCCACACACGCTCCATTCCGACCTGCTCGATCGTATCGGCCGGCAGCATCGCACAAAACGTCGCGTTGTACTGTGCGGCAACAGGCCTCGCATCCGTGGTACGCGAAACGCTGGATGTCGCGCAACTCGCAAACGCGCTGGGCCTTTCCGGGATCGAGTTCCCTCTTCTTGCACAGACAGTTGGCCTCCCGGTCGACGCGTGACCGCGACCGGCAACGGAATTCACCGCCAGTCCGTTCGCGATCCCCAAACCCAATATGACCAGTATGACTAGTTCGATCGGCGAATAGGCGTGGCGGCCTTCCGCGTCTACGCTTGGAGCGCATCCTTGATTCGAGAGAACGCTTCATGCATACCGCCCCTTCGCCCGGCGACCGACGCGCGATGTCCGTGCTGGCCTCCAGCACGTTCGCGTTCACCCTGTGCTTCGCCGTCTGGATGATGTTCGCCATCCTCGGCATCCCCCTCAAGCAGTCCCTCGGCCTCAATGACACCGAGTTCGGCCTGATCGCCGCGATGCCCGTGCTGAGCGGTTCGCTGATCCGCGTGCCGCTCGGCATCTGGACCGATCGCTACGGCGGACGCGTCGTGTTCTTCGTGCTGATGCTCGTCGCGGTCGTACCCGTCTGGCTCGTCGCAGACGCCACCCGGCTCTGGCAGTTCCTGCTGCTCGGCCTCGCCGTCGGGCTCGTCGGCGGCTCGTTCTCGGTGGGCACCCCGTACGTCGCGCGCTGGTTCCCGAAGTCGCGGCAAGGGCTCGCGATGGGTGTGTTCGGCGCGGGTAACTCTGGCGCCGCGCTCAACAAGTTCGTCGCACCCGCGCTGATCGCCGCGGCCGGCACCTGGACGATCGTGCCGCGCGTGTACGCGATCGCGCTGCTCGTCACCGTCGCGCTGTTCTGGCTGTTCTCCGCGACAAACCCCGCGCACGCGAGCGCCGGCGCCGTCACGCTGCGCGAGCAGTTGCGCGTGCTGCGCGACCCGCGCGTATGGCGCTATTCGCAGTACTACTCGGTCGTGTTCGGTGGCTATGTCGGCCTGTCGCTGTGGATGACCCAGTACTACGTCGGCGAATACGGCTTCACGATCCAGGCGGCCGCGCTGCTCGCCGCGTGCTTCTCGCTGCCCGGCGGCGTGCTGCGCGCGATCGGCGGATGGCTCTCCGACCGCTACGGCGCGTACCGCACGACGTGGTGGGTGATGTGGGTCTGCTGGGTCGCGTTTTTCCTGCTCAGCTATCCGCCGACCGATTTCGTCGTGCAGGGTGCGCATGGCCCGCTCGCGTTCCATCTCGGCTTGTCGCCGCTCGGCTTCACGGTGCTGCTGTTCGTCGTCGGCATCGCGATGGCGATCGGCAAGGCGTCGGTGTTCAAGTTCATCGCCGACGAATTCCCCGACCGGATGGGCGCGGTATCGGGTGTCGTCGGCCTGGCCGGCGGGCTCGCCGGATTCCTGCTGCCGATCCTGTTCGGCGCCCTCGTCGACCTCACCGGCGTGCGCTCGACCTGCTTCATGTTGCTGTACGGCAGCGTGAGCGTCAGCCTCGTCTGGATGTACTTCAGTTTCCGCGCCGAACGGGCCGCGCACGACCAGCGCGTACTCGCCGTCCGTTCGTCCTGAGCGTTTCCCCTCCTGCTATCCGGAGCTCGTATGTCTACTCCCGTCCTCGTTCGCTGGGATCCAGAAGATCCCGCCTTCTGGAAAACCCAGGGTCGCCCCGTCGCGTGGCGCAACCTGCTGATCTCGATTCCCGCGCTGATGCTCGCGTTCGCCGTGTGGTCGCTATGGAGCGTCGTCGTCGTCAACCTCGACCGCGCCGGTTTCCACTTCAGCAAGAACCAGCTGTTCTGGCTCACGGCATTGCCCGCGTTATCCGGCGCGACGCTGCGGATCTTCTATTCGTTCCTCGTGCCGGTGTTCGGCGGCCGGCGCTTCACCGCAATCTCGACGGCCAGCCTGCTGATTCCCGCGCTCGGCATGGGGATCGCATTGCGCGATCCGTCCACCGGCTACCCGACGCTGCTCGCGCTCGCGTTGCTGTGCGGGCTCGGCGGTGCGAACTTCAGCTCGTCGATGGCGAACATCAGCTTCTTCTTCCCGAAGGCCGAGAAGGGGCTCGCGACCGGCCTGAACGCAGGCATCGGCAATCTGGGCGTATCGGTCGTGCAGTTCGTGACGCCGCTCGTGATCTCGGTCGGCCTGTTCGGCGCGCTCGCGGGCGAGCCGCAGGCCACGCTCGGCGACGGCCGCGCGGTCTGGCTGCAGAACGCCGGTTTCATCTGGGTGCCGTTCATCGTCGTCGCGACCCTCGCCGCGTGGTTCGGCATGAACGACATCGCCGATGCGAAGGCGTCGTTCGCCGAACAGGCCGTGATCTTCCGCCGCCTGCACAACTGGCTGATGTGCTGGCTCTACGTGGGCACGTTCGGCTCGTTCATCGGCTTCTCGGCCGGGTTCGCATTGCTGACGAAAGCGTTGTTCCCGGATGTCGACGTGGCCGCGTACGCGTTTATCGGTCCGCTCGCGGGCGCGCTCACCCGCCCCGTCGGCGGGTGGATTTCCGATCACCTGGGCGGCGCACGCGTCACGCTCTGGACCTTCGTCGGCATGATCGCGGCGGTCGCGGGCGTCGCCGTCTGCCTGCCGTCCACCGACAGCGCCGGTCATTTCGACGGCTTCCTCACGCTGTTCGTCGTGCTGTTCGCGCTGACCGGCGTCGGCAACGGCTCGACGTTCCGGATGATCCCGGTGATTTTCCTGACGTTGCACCAGCGCGCGACGCGCGGCAGCGGCGATGCGGAACGACGCCACGCGCTGGCCGAGGCCGGCAAGGAGTCGGCCGCGGTGCTCGGCTTTGCCGGTGCGATCGGTGCCTACGGCGGCTTCTTCATCCCGAAGTCGTTCGGCACCTCGCTCGACCTGACCGGCTCGGCCGTCCCCGCGCTCGCGTGCTTCATCGCGTTCTACGTATCGTGCGTCGCGATCACCTGGTGGTGCTATGCCCGCCGCGGCGCATCGATGTCGTGTTGATGCGCGTCGGGTTGTCGAACGACGGGTGCGGCGCGATGTCGCGTCGCCCTGACCTGCGACATCGCGTCCCAGTCCGTTCGACCCAGGCCATCTCCCGCGCGCAGCCACGCCCGACGGCGCATGGGCAGCGTGCGAAACGACGCATAAGCTGAAACACGTCCCCTGATATCGGCCCGCGCGCTGTCTCGTCGCGCCGGCTACCGGAGAAAAACCGTATGAGTCATTTTCTGGATCGACTGAAGTTCATGTCGCGCGTGAAGTCGACGTTCGCCGACGGCCACGGCGCCGTGGTCGACGAGGACCGCCGCTGGGAAGACGGCTACCGAAGCCGCTGGCAGCACGACAAGATCGTCCGCTCGACGCACGGCGTCAACTGCACGGGCTCGTGCTCGTGGAAGGTCTACGTGAAGAACGGCCTCATCACGTGGGAAACGCAGCAGACCGACTACCCGCGCACGCGGCCCGACCTGCCGAATCACGAGCCGCGCGGCTGCCCGCGCGGCGCGTCATACAGCTGGTACGTGTATTCCGCGCAGCGCATCAAGTATCCGATGATCCGCGGCCGCTTGATGGAATTGTGGCGCGACGCGCGCAAGACGCTGGATCCGATCGCCGCGTGGGAATCGATTAGCCAGGATCCGGACAAGGCCGCCCGCTACAAGTCGGTGCGCGGCCTCGGCGGCTTCGTGCGCGCCGACTGGGACACCGCCACCGAAATCGTCGCCGCCGCGAACGCGTACACGATCAAGCGCTTCGGCCCCGATCGCGTCGTCGGCTTTTCGCCGATCCCGGCGATGTCGATGGTGTCCTACGCGGCCGGCGCGCGCTATCTGAGCCTGATCGGCGGCACCTGCCTGTCGTTCTACGACTGGTACTGCGACCTGCCGCCCGCGAGCCCGCAGGTATGGGGCGAACAGACCGACGTGCCCGAGTCCGCCGACTGGTACAACTCGGGCTACCTGATGGTGTGGGGCTCCAACGTGCCGCAGACTCGCACGCCGGACGCGCACTTCTACACCGAGGTGCGCTACAAGGGCACGAAGACCGTCGCGATCTCGTCCGACTACGGCGAGATGGTGAAATTCGGCGACATCTGGCTCGCGCCGCGCCAGGGCACTGACGCCGCGCTTGCGATGGCGATGGGCCACGTCGTGCTGACGGAGTTTCACGCGAACGGCCGCTCGGCTTATTTCCGCGACTACGTGAAGCAGTACACGGACATGCCGATGCTCGTGCTGCTGCGCGAGCACGACGGGGGCCTCGTGCCCGATCACTTCATGCGGGCGTCGCATCTCGCCGGCGCGCACGGCGAGGCCAATCACCCGGATTGGAAAACGCTCGCGATCGACGCGGCCAGCGGCGATATCGTCGCGCCGAACGGGTCGATCGGCTTCCGCTGGGGCGAGGCCGACCACGATGGCGGCGCGAAGGTCGGCCGCTGGAACCTCGAAATGAAGGACGGCGGAAACGGCCGCGCGATCGACCCGCTGCTCACGCTCGTCGATGCGCACGACGAGATCGTCGACGTCGGCTTCCCGTACTTCGGCGGCGAGCACGATGCGCTGCTCGCGCGTCGCGTGCCGGTGCGCCGCGTGACGCTTGCCGACGGCACGGTCGCTCGGGTCGCGACCGTCTATGACCTGCAGATGGCGAACTACGGCGTCGACCGCGGCCTCGGCGGCGCGAACGTCGCGGCGAGCTTCGCCGACGACGTGCCCTACACGCCCGCATGGCAGGAAAAGCACACGGGCGTGCCGCCCGAACGCGTCGTGCAGGTCGCGCGCGAGTTCGCGGACAACGCAGACCGCACGCGCGGCAAGAGCATGATCATCGTCGGCGCGGCGCTCAACCACTGGTACCACAACGACATGATCTACCGCGGCATCATCAACCTGTTGATGATGTGCGGCTGTGTCGGCCAGAGCGGCGGCGGCTGGGCCCACTACGTCGGCCAGGAGAAACTGCGTCCGCAGTTCGGCTGGGCGCCGCTCGCGTTCGGCCTCGACTGGTCGCGCCCGCCGCGCCAGATGAACGGCACGTCGTTCTTCTACAACCACACCAGCCAGTGGCGTCACGAGCAGCTCGCCGTCGGCGAGATCCTCGGGCCGACCGCCGACGCGTCGCGCTATGCAGGCATGACGCTCGTCGACCTGAACGCGAAGTCGGAACGGATGGGCTGGCTGCCGTCCGCCCCGCAGCTCGGCCGCAACCCGCTCGACGTAGTCGACGACGCGGCTCGCGCGGGCCGCGAACCGGTCGCCTACGCGGTCGAACTGCTGAAGTCGGGCGCGCTCGGCTTCGCCTGCGACGACCCCGACAATCCCGCGAACTTCCCTCGCAACCTGTTCGTATGGCGCTCGAACCTGCTCGGCAGTTCGGGCAAGGGCCACGAGTATTTCCTGAAGTACCTGCTCGGCACGCAGAACGCGCTCTTCAGCGACGAGGCCGATGCGCTGAAGCCGTCCGAGGTCAACGTGCGCGACGCGCAGGAAGGCAAGCTCGACCTGCTCACCGTGCTCGATTTCCGGATGAGCACGACCTGCCTGTACGGCGACATCGTCTTGCCGACCGCCACGTGGTACGAGAAGGACGATCTCAACACGTCGGACATGCACCCGTTCATCCATCCGCTGTCCGAAGCCGTGCAGCCGCTGTGGGAAAGCCGCACCGACTGGGAGATCTACAAGTCGATCGCGAAGAAGTTCAGCGAGCTGGCCGGCGCGTATCTCGGCACGCGCCGCGACCTCGTCCTGACGCCGCTGATGCACGATACGCCGGGCGAGCTCGGCCAGCCGTTCGAACCGAAGGACTGGCGGCGCGGCGAGTGCGACCTGATCCCGGGCAAGACCGCGCCGTCGATGACGGTCGTCGAGCGCAACTACGCGGACATCTACCGGAAGTTCACGTCGATCGGCCCGCTGCTCGACACGCTCGGCAACGGCGGCAAGGGCATCAACTGGGACACGCGGCACGAGGTGGCGGAAATCGGCGCGCTCGGCGGCACGATCGCCGAGCCGGGCGTGAGCACCGGCAGGCCGAAGCTCGATACCGCGATCGACGCGGCGGAGATGATTCTTACGTTCGCGCCCGAGACGAACGGCCATGTCGCCGTGAAGGCATGGGGCGCCCTGTCGAAGATCACGGGCCGTGACCACACCCACCTCGCGGCCGGCCGCGAGCACGACAAGATCCGCTTCCGCGACGTACAGGCGCAGCCCCGCAAGATCATCTCCGCGCCGACCTGGTCGGGCCTCGAATCCGAGGAAGTCAGCTACAACGCGGGATACACCAACGTGCACGAGTTGATTCCGTGGCGCACGCTGACGGGCCGCCAGCAGTTCTACCAGGACCACCGCTGGATGCTCGATTTCGGCGAGGGCGCGTGCGTGTACAAGCCCGCGATCGACACCAAGACGGTGGAACCCGTGCGCGAGCGGATGCCGAACGGCCATCCCGAGCTCGCGCTGAACTGGATCACGCCGCATCAGAAGTGGGGCATTCATTCGACCTACTCCGACAACCTGCGGATGCTGACGCTGTCGCGAGGCGGGCCGCATGTGTGGCTGTCCGAGGCACAGGCGCGCGAGGCAGGCATCCGCGACAACGACTGGGTCGAGGTGTTCAACACGAACGGCACGCTGACCGCGCGCGCGGTCGTCTCGCAGCGGGTACCGGCCGGCATGTGCCTGATGTACCACGCGCAGGAAAAGATCGTGAACGTGCCGGGCGCCGAGACGAGCGGTAAGCGCGGCGGCATCCACAACTCCGTCACGCGCACCGTGACCAAGCCGACGCACATGATCGGCGGCTACGCGCAGCAATCGTACGGCTTCAATTACTACGGCACGGTCGGGTCGAATCGCGACGAATTCGTGATCGTGCGCAAGATGAATCGCGTCGACTGGCTCGACGCGCCGCTGACCGAAGGAGAAGCGCAATGAAGATCCGCGCGCAAATCGCGATGGTGCTGAACCTCGACAAGTGCATCGGTTGCCATACCTGCTCGGTGACCTGCAAGAACGTATGGACCTCCCGCGACGGCGTCGAATACGCGTGGTTCAACAACGTCGAGACCAAACCCGGCGTCGGCTATCCGCGCGAATGGGAAAACCAGGACAAGTGGCACGGCGGCTGGGCGCTGAACGCGAAGGGCCGGCTGCAGCCGCGCCAGGGCGGCAAGCTGAAGATCCTCGCGAACCTGTTCGCGAACCCGAGCCTGCCGTCGATCGACGCGTACTACGAACCGTTCACGTTCAACTACGCGCACCTGCAGAACGCGCCGCTCTCGCGGACCCCGCCGACCGCGCGCCCGGTGTCCGCGCTGACCGGCCGGACGATGGACAAGATCGAGTGGGGCCCGAACTGGGAAGACGACCTCGGCGGCGAATTCGCGTCGCGTAGCCGCGACCGGCTCTTCGACGACGTTCAGAAGGAGATGTACTCGACGTTCGAGAACACGTTCATGATGTACCTGCCGCGCCTGTGTGAGCACTGCCTGAACCCCGCGTGCGTCGCATCGTGCCCGTCAGGCTCGGTCTACAAGCGCGACGACGACGGCATCGTGCTCGTCGACCAGGACAAGTGCCGCGGCTGGCGCATGTGCGTGTCCGGCTGCCCGTACAAGAAGATCTATTTCAACTGGCAGTCGGGCAAGGCCGAGAAGTGCGTGTTCTGCTTCCCGCGCATCGAGTCAGGGCAGCCGACCGTGTGCTCGGAAACCTGCGTCGGACGCATTCGCTATCTCGGCGTGATGCTGTATGACGCGGACCGCATCGAATCTGCCGCGTCGGTCGACGATCCGAAATCGCTCTACGACGCGCAGCTCGACCTGTTCCTCGATCCGGACGATCCGCAGGTGCGCGCGCAGGCGCTCTCCGACGGCGTGCCCGAAGCCTGGATCGACGCGGCCCGGCGCTCGCCCGTGTACCGGATGGCATGCGAATGGAAGATCGCCTTCCCGTTGCACCCGGAATACCGGACGCTGCCGATGGTCTGGTACGTGCCGCCGCTGTCGCCGATCCAGAGCGCCGCACAGGCCGGCCACATGGGCATGAACGGCGTCATCCCCGACGTGCGCAGCCTGCGTATTCCGCTGCGCTACCTCGCGAACCTGCTGACAGCCGGCGACGAGGCGCCGGTGGCGCTCGCGCTCGAGCGGATGCTCGCGATGCGCGCATACAAGCGCGCGCAGACCGTGCATGGCGAGCACGACGCGGACGTGCTCGCACAGGTCGATCTCAGCGCCGAACAGATCGAGGACATGTATCGATTGATGGCGATCGCGAACTACGAGGATCGCTTCGTCATTCCGTCGTCGCACAAGGAGCTGGCCGAGGACAGCTTCGACGAAAAAGGCAGTTGCGGCTTCTCGTTCGGCAACGGCTGCTCGGGCGGCACGTCGGACGGCACGCTGTTCGGTCGCAAGCCCGCCGCCGCGGGCGTCGCGTACGCGGCGCTACCCGCACCGCGCAAGAAGGCAAGCGCCGCCTGAAACCACACCGGAGAGTCTCATGTCGCCCTATCCGCTACTGTCCGTCCTGCTCACCTATCCCGAGGCCGACCTGATCGCCGCGCTGCCCGACATCCGCGCGGCGCTCGAACGCGATCCGCGCGCACACGCCGCGCTCGCGCCGCTCGTCGACCATCTCGGCGCGACGCCACTGATCGACCTGCAGGAAGCCTACGTCGCAACCTTCGACCGCACGCCCGCGCATTCGCTGCACCTGTTCGAGCACGTTCACGGCGAAAGCCGCGAGCGCGGGCAGGCGCTCGTCGACCTGCTCGACGAATACCGCCGCTTCGGCTTCGAGCCCGCGGCCAGCGAATTGCCCGACTACCTGCCGCTGTTCGTCGAGTTCCTCGGCGCAATTGCCGCCGACGGCCATGCCGCCACCGCGCACCGCCTGCTCGGTGACGCGATCGACGTGATCGCCGCCATCGGCGAGCGGCTCGAGCGCGCGGGAAACCCGTACGCGGGCGCATTCGCACAGCTGCGCGCGCTGTCGCCGGTGACGCCGCAACCTGTCGCCGAACCGCCGCCGCGCACGATGGACGAAGCCCTCGAGCGCTTCGGCCCCGGCGCGGACGGCGTCGAGCCGCTGGTCGGCGCGATGCGCGGCGACGTGCAGCCGATCCGCTTCCATTCGCGCCGCGCATGACGGCGGCGCATCCGTTTCCGTTCAGCCACAAGGTTTCGCCATGTCTTACCTGAACACCTTCCTCTTCAGCATCTACCCGTACATCGCCGCCGCGCTGTTCCTGTTCGGCAGCCTCGTGCGCTTCGAGCGCGAGCAATACACGTGGAAGACCGACAGCTCGCAGCTTCTGCATCGCGGCGCGCTGCGCATCGGCAACATCCTGTTCCATGTCGGCGTGCTCGGTCTGTTCTTCGGGCACCTGGTCGGCCTGCTCACGCCGGTCGCGGTCTGGGACACGCTGGGCGTATCGCACCAGCTGAAGCAATACGTCGCGATGGCAGCAGGCGGCATCATGGGCACGCTGTGCCTCGTCGGGCTCGCGATCCTGCTGCACCGCCGCCTGACGCAGCCGCGCATCGCGGCGGTCACGCGCACGAGCGACAAGATCCTGCTCGCATGGCTGCTGGTCACGCTGCTGCTCGGCCTGTCGACGATCGTCGCGTCGGCATCGCACACCGACGGCGCGATGATGGTCAGCCTGATGACCTGGGCGCAGCACGTCGTCACGTTCCGCGGCGACGCCGCCTCCTACGTCGCCGCTGCGCCGCTGGTGTTCAAGGCGCACCTGTTCATGGGCATCACGCTGTTCGCGATCTTCCCGTTCACTCGCCTCGTGCATGTCTGGAGCGGGTTCGCGTCCGTCGCCTACCTCGGACGCGCGTGGCAGCTCGTGCGGGTGCGGCGTTAAGCCTCACGCGCGGCCATGTCGCAGCCCCCGTGCGCACGCGCGGGGATAATCGATGCAGTTCCTTTCTGTCCGACCATGCCGCCCGATATCCGCTCCGGCGCGCCACTGCGCCACCGTCTCTCGACGCGCATCGCCGCGCTATCGGCGGTGGCGCTCGCGCTCGTGCTCGCGATGGTCGGCAGCACGCTATGGCTGTCGTGGCGGCTCGAAGGCGCGGGCGCTGCGATCAACGACGCAGGCAGCCTTCGAATGCGCGCCACGCGCGCCTATGTCGACGCCGAGCTGCACCGGCACGACACCGGCCTGCCGTCGGTCAACGACGAACTGGCCGCCATCGACGGCACGCTCCAGCGGTTGCGCCACGGGGATCCATCGCGTCCCCTTTTCCTGCCCGATACCGAATCGATCCGCCACCTGCTCGCAGCAGTCGATACACGCTGGGCGTCGGAACTCAAGCCGCTCGCGCTCGCGATGGTTTCCCGCCCCGATACGGACGCGGCACGTTCGGCCTACGGCGCCGCGCTGCCTGCGTTCATCGCCGACGCCGACCGGCTCGTCGGCGAGATCGAACTCGACAATGCGCGCAAGACGACGCTGCTGCGCCTGTCGCAAATGGGGCTCGGCCTGCTCGCGTGCGCCGGCGCCATCGCCGCGATCTACCTGCTCTATCTGTGGATCATCCTGCCGGTGATCCGGCTGCGCGACGGGCTCACGTGCATCGCGTCGCGCGAGTTCGACGCGCGTTTGCCCACCGACACACGCGACGAATTCGGCGATCTCGCGCAAGGCTTCAACCGGATGGCCGGCGAGTTGCAGGCGGCGTACACGGGCCTGGAAGAGCACGTGCGGCAGAAGACCGCGCAGCTCGCGTCGCGCAATCGCGAACTGACCGCACTCTATGAAATCGCGGCGTTCCTGAACAGCCCGCTGGGCGTCGACGACATGTGCCGGGGCTTCCTGCAGCGCGCGATCCGGCAATTCGACGCCGACGCCGGCACGATCCGCGTGACGGATGCCACCGGCAACAAGCTGCATCTGCTGCTATCCGAGGGCTTTCCCGATGCGCTCGCCGAGCCCGAACGCTGCATGCCGGTCGGCGATTGCCACTGCGGAGCGGTCGTGCGCGACGGCACGGCCGCCGTGCTGCAGGATCTGCGCAACAGCGGCACGCCATGCGCGCGCGAGGGCCTGATGGGCGTCGCCGTGTTCCGCATCGTCACGCAGGACGCGACGCTCGGGACGTTCTCGCTGCATTTTCGCGATCCGGCGCGGCTGCCCGCCACCGAGCGGCGCGTGCTGGAAACGCTCGGCCGGCATCTCGGCATCGCGCTCGACCACGCGCGGCTGTCGGCCGGCGCACGCCAGCTCGCGGTCGCCGAGGAACGAAACCTCGTGGCGCAAGGGCTGCACGATAGCATCGCGCAGAGCCTGAATTTCGTGAACCTGCAGGCGCAGATGCTCGACGACGCCATCTCGCACAACCGGCTCGACGATGCGCGCGAAACCCTGCCGATGCTGCGCCAGGGCATCGAGCAAAGCTATGCGGATGTGCGCGAGCTGCTCGTCAATTTCCGCACGCGGCTCACGCAGGGCAACCTGCACGCGGCGATCGTCGAGACCGTCGCGCGCTTCGAGTCGCAGACCGGTATCGGCATGACCCTCGACGAACACGACGGCGACGGCGCCCCGCTGCCGCCCGACCAGCAGCTCCAGGTGCTGTTCATCCTGCAGGAGGCGCTATCGAACGTGCGCAAGCACGCGCGCGCGCGGCACGTCGTCGTCACGGTCGAGAACGGTGCCGCGTTCCGCCTGCGCGTCGACGACGACGGCTGCGGCTACGATCCTGCCGCGCTCGATACGACGGGCCATGCGCAGGTCGGCCTTGCGATCATGCGCGAGCGCGCCGCGCGACTGCGCGCGACCTTGTCGCTGTCGAGCCGGCCCGGCCACGGCGCGCAGGTCGAACTTCTGCTGCCCGCCGAGGTTCGGCAGGCAGCCTGACGAGTGAACGATATGACGATACGCGTACTCCTGATTGACGATCACACGCTGTTTCGCAGCGGACTCAAGCTGCTGCTGCAGCGCCAGCCCGATTTCGAGATCGTCGACGAAGCGCCCGACGGCGTCGAGGGGCTCAAGCGCGCCAAGCAGCACCAGCCCGACGTGATCCTGCTGGACCTCAACATGCCGGGCCTGTCCGGCCTCGAGACGCTGCTGCTGCTCGTGCAGGACGTCCCGAACGCGGCCGTCGTGATCCTGACCGTGTCCGAGGATGCGGAGGAGCTGACCACCGCGCTGCGTGACGGCGCGATCGGCTACCTCGTGAAGAATGTCGACGCCGACACGCTCGTCGCAGGCATCCGCAAGGCAGCCGCACACCAGCCCGTGATAGCGGACAGCATGACCGCGAAATGGATCGCGAGCCTGCGCACGACGCCGGTCGCAGCGCCGACGCCCGCCGCCGCCCCGGCCCAACCGGCCGGCGCGACGCTCACGCCGCGCGAGCACGAGGTCGTACGCGCGCTTGCCGGCGGCGCAAGCAACAAGGAAATCGCGCGCACGCTGGATGTCGCCGAAAGCACGGTAAAGAACCACATCCAGAACATTCTGAAGAAATTCAACCTGGCGAGCCGCGTTCAAATCGCCGTCTATGCGGTCGAACACGGGATCGCCGACGTCGATCGTTCGCAAAGAACGCTTCATGGCGGGCATGCCACGCCAAAACCGTGGGTTGCCGCGGGCTAGGGCCTGTTCACGCTCAATCGAGCGCCCGCCCGAAGATACGGATCACTTCGTCGAGATGCTCGGCCATCGCGCGGCGCGCGGCGTCCGGGTCGCGCGCGCGGATCGCATCGAGGATCGCGCGGTGCTCCAGTTCCGATCGGTGCGGCATGTCGTTCGGCATATACAGCGACTGCAGCCGCTGGAACATCAGGTCGTACTTGTGCGCGAGCAGCTGCTTGATCATCAGCGCATACGCGGCGTTGTCGCTCGCTTCCGCGATGCGGATATGAAACAGCCGGTCGCCCGGATGCGTGAGCGAACCGCTGCGGTTGTCTTCCTGGTTGCGCAGGAACGCCTCGTGGATGCCTTCGATCTGCTCGTCGGAGCCGTGCTTCGCGGCAAGTGACGCGGCTTCCGGCTCGATCAGCCGGCGTGCCTGCAACAGCGCGAACGGCGGGATTTCGGTATCGAGATCGAGTGCGATGCCGAGTTCGGGATCGATCTCGATGACCGTGAACGGCGCGGCCTTCCCTGCCAGGCCGGGCGTGGATTCGGGTGCGGCGGCCGTTTCGGGGTGGCGCACCTTCACGCCGTCGCCGACGCGCACGCTGACGAGCCCGCTCACTTCGAGCGCGATCAGCGCTTCACGCACCGACGTGCGCGACACGCCGAACTGTTCGGCCAGTTCGCGCTCGGGCGGCAGGTAACTGCCCGGCGGAAAATCGCCGGACTCGATCATCGCACTGAGCTTGTCGGCGATCTGCTGGTACAGGCGGCGGTTCTGGATCGGCTGGATGGACATACGTTGATGCTGGTGATCGGTTGCATTGCGGACGGCCCGGCGAAGCGCGCGGGCCGTTCGCGCCTATTTTATATGCCGCGCTTCGCGTCGCCCGGCACCGCGTAACAACGCGCCGCCGTCCCGCCCCACAGCGCGCTGCGCTCGGCCGCCGACAGCCGCGATTCGGCCCAGCGCTCGACGATCGATGCGACTTCGTCATACGACGCGGCCAGCAGGCACACCGGCCAGTCCGACCCGAACATCAGCCGCTGCGGGCCGAACGCGTCGAGCGCCGCGTCGAGGCACTGCTCGATATGCCGGACGTCCTTCCCGCGCAGGCCGCGCTTCCAGTCCGCTTCCGTCACGAGCCCCGACAGCTTGCACGCGACGTGCGGCAGCGCACCCAGCTCGCGCAACGCGGCGCGCCAGCGCACGAGCGCCGATTCGTCGCGCTCGAATTCGGCCAGCGCGGGCTTGCCGGCGTGATCGAGCACGAGCCAGTGCGCGTCGTGCCGTGCGCAGAACGCCTGCACGTCCGGCAACTGGCGCTCGAACACGAGCACGTCGTACACATAACCGTTCGCCTGCAGCCACGCGATGCCGCGGTTGAACCCGGGATCGGTGACGAACGCGCCGGCGTCGGCTTCGTCCTGCACCTGGTGCCGGAAGCCACGCAGCTTCGGGCTGCGCCATTCGGCGACCCGCTCGGCAAGCTGCGGCGCGGCGAGATCCTCCCAGCCGACCACCGCCGCGATGTGCGCGTCGTCACGGGCGAGATCGAGCAGGAACGCGGTCTCGTCGCGCCCGGCGCGCGCCTGCACCGCGATCGATGCGCCGAGCGCCTGCGCATGCATCAGCGGCCGCAACGCGTCAGGCAGGTAGTCGTGCGCGAGCACCTCCATGCCGGGGCCGATCCACGGATAATCGGCCGCGCGATAACGCCAGAAGTGCTGATGGGAATCGATACGCACTGCGCCCATGGTGTCCTCGTGTTCTGCCCCGGCCGCCCGCACCGCCGCACACGCTACGCGCCGCGCGCGGCGGCGCCGTGGCATGGCGTTCAGTCGTACAGCACCGCCGCGATCTTCGGATCGTCGATATTGGTCTTGTCGTACCAGTAGAAACCGGTATCGATGACCTTCGGCAGCTTCTCGCCCTTGATCGCCTTCACGGCCGCCTCGACCGTCTTGTAGCCGATCCCGATCGGGTTCTGCGTGATCGCGCCGGCCATCAGCCCGCTGCGGATCGCGTCCTTCTGCTGCTTGCCCGAATCGTAGCCGACGATCACGACCTTGCGCTTCATTTCACGCACGCCGTTGACCACGCCGATCGCCGAACCTTCGTTGGTGCCGAACAGCCCCTTGAGCTTCGGGTACCCCTGCAGGATCGACTTCGTCACCTCGGTCGACTTCAGCTGGTCGCCTTCGCCGTACTGCACGGTCACGACCTGCACCTTCGGGTGCGCCGCCTTCATCCGCTCGAGAAAACCGTCGCGGCGGTCGATGCCGGTGCGGCTCGTCTGGTCGTGCGCGACCACGGCGACTTCGCCCTCGTCGCCGATCAGCGCGGCGAGCTTGTCGGCGGCCAGCGCGGCGGCGGCCTTGTTGTTGGTCGCGGCCGTCGTCACCGGGATGTCGCTGTCGACGCCCGAGTCGAATGCGATCACCGGGATCTTCTCGGCCTGCGCCTTCTTCAGCAGCGGCAGCGCGGCCTTGCTGTCGAGTGCCGCGAAGCCGAGCGCGGCCGGCTTCTTCGCGATCGCGGCCGACAGCATGTCGATCTGCTTGTCGACCATCGCCTCGGTTTCCGGCCCTTCGAACGTCACCTTCACCTTGTAGTCCTTCGCGGCCTGCGTCGCGCCCGATTTCACGGCCTGCCAGAACTGATGCTGGAAGCCCTTCGAGATCAGCGGGATGTAGGCTTCCTGCGCGTGCGCACCGGCCGTGACGCCGACGGCGAACGTCAGCCCGACGATCGCGTTCAACACCTTGCTCCTGATCACTTCGCGTCTCCTTTTTTCGTATCGACTGGAACGACTGGAACGCCGGCCGGAACCGGCGATGAAGCACATGCCTGCGTGGATGCGTGCGTGCCTGCGTGCGTCAGCGGCGCCGCCGGCGCAGGATGTCGACGTAGACGGCCAGGATGATGATCACGCCCGTCACGACCGTCTGCCATTCCTGCGCGACCGACATGATGCGCAGGCCGTTGGTCAGCACGCTCATGATGAACGCGCCGATGATGGTGCCGACGATGCTGCCCGCGCCGCCCGACAGCGACGTGCCGCCGATCACGACGGCCGCGATCGCATCGAGCTCGTAGCCCTGCCCGAGCGCCGGCTGCGCGGAGTTCAGCCGCGACGCGATCAGCAGCCCGGCGATCCCGCACACCGCGCCGCTGAACGTGTACACCGCGATCTTCCACGCGTCGACGTTCACGCCGGACAGCCGCAGCGCCTCCTCGTTGCTGCCGAGCGCGAACGTGTAGCGGCCGAAGATCGTGCGGTTCAGCACGATCGACGCACCGATCGCGACGAGGAACAGGATCAGCACCGCATTCGGAATCGGCAGCGCCGGAATGAGGTTGCCGATCAGCGAATCCTGCGCGATCGACGTGAAGCCCGGCGTGTCGTTGAAGTAGATCGGCCGCGTGCCCGAGATCACGAGCGACAGCCCCTTGAGCAGCATCATCATGCCGAGCGTCGCGATGAACGGCGGCACCTTCATCTTCGCGATCACGAAGCCCGATACGCAACCCGACAGCGCGCCGAAAAACAGCGCCGCCAGGATCCCGAGCGGCAGCGGCATGCCCCACTTCGTCAGCACGACGCCGGCCATCACCGCGCAGAACGTCATCAGCGTGCCGACCGACAGGTCGATGCCCGACGTGATGATCACGTAGGTACACGCGACCGCCAGCACGCCGTTCACGGCGGTGGCCTGCAGGATCGTGACGAGGTTGTCGACTTCGAGGAAATTCGGCGACGCGAAGCTGAAGAACACGATCAGCAGCACGAGGCTCGCGAACGCGAGCAGCTTCTGGCGCGCGGCGGGGTTGAAGAAGCGCGACTTCAGGCTCGATGCGCCGGCAGGCGTATCGCCGGACGCGAGGGGCGGGACAGGATGCGTATCGTTGGACATGATCGGATAGGCGTATGGATCGGCGTCTGAATCAGGACAACACGGTCGACTCGCGCTGCGTCGCGAGCTGCATGATCTTTTCCTGCGTGGCGTCGGCCGCGCGCAGCTCGCCGGTCACGCGCCCCTCGCACATCACGAGAATCCGGTGGCTCATGCGCAGCACCTCCGGCAGTTCCGACGAGATCATCACGATCGCCTTGCCGTCGGCGGCCAGCGCGTCGAGCAGCTTGTAGATCTCGCTCTTCGCGCCGACGTCGATGCCGCGCGTCGGCTCGTCGAAGAACAGGATGTCGCAGTCGCGCAGCAGCCACTTCGCGATCACGATCTTCTGCTGGTTGCCGCCCGACAAAAGGCGCGCGGGCTGCGCGACCGACGGCGTGCGGATCGCGAGCTGCCGCACATACGCGTGTGCGGTGTCGCGCATCGCGCGCGCGTCGAGAAACACGCCACGGCGCACGAAACGGCGCATGCTCGACAGCGCGATGTTGTTCTGCACGTCCATCCCGACCGCGAGCCCGAAGTGCTTGCGATCCTCGGACAGATAGCCGATGCCGTGCTTCACCGCATCGGCCGGCGTGCGGATCGTCACGGTCTTGCCGTGCACGCGGATCTCGCCCGCGTCGATCGGGTCGGCGCCGAACACCGCGCGTGCGACCTCGGTGCGGCCCGCGCCCATCAGCCCCGCGAAGCCGAGGATCTCGCCGCGCCGCAGCGTGAAGCCGACGTCGCGGATCGCACGGCCGCGCGACAGCCCGCGCACTTCGAGCGCGACGTCGTTCGCGGACGTATCGGGCGGCGTGCGGAATTCCGTCGCGAGCTGGCGGCCGACCATCATCGCGATGATCGCGTCCATCGACGTATCCGCCATCGGCACGGTCGCGACGTACTTGCCGTCGCGCATCACGGTCACGCGATCGGCGATCTGGCGCAGCTCGTCCATCTTGTGCGAGATATAGACGATGCCGACGCCGTTCGCGCGCAGGTCGCGGATGATGCGGAACAGCTCGGCGATCTCCGCGTTGTTGAGCGCGGCGGTCGGCTCGTCCATGATCAGCACGCGCGAGTCGAACGACAGCGCCTTCGCGATCTCGACCATCTGCTGCTTCGCGACCGTCAGCCGGCCGACCGGCGTGCGCGGGTCGAGATCGAGCCGCATCCGCCGGAAGATCGCGGCGGCATCGCGATTCAGCGTGTCTTCGTCGACGAACACGCCGAAGCGGCCGCGCGGCTCGCGGCCGATGAAGATGTTCTGCGCGACGCTCAGGTGGTTCATCAGGTTCAGTTCCTGATGGATGATGCCGATCCCGAGCGCCTGCGCGGCGCGCGGATCGGCGATCTCCACCGCACGGCCGTCCATCCGGATCTCGCCGTCGTCGCGCTGGTACACGCCCGCGAGGATCTTCATCAACGTCGACTTGCCGGCGCCGTTCTCGCCCATCAGCGCATGCACTTCGCCGGCACGCAGGTCGAAACGGCAATCGTCGAGCGCCTGCACGCCCGGGAAGCGCTTGCCGATGCCGGTCAATGCGATCAGCGGCGGCGCGGCAGTCAGGTTCGGGTCGGGTTGCATGGAGCGCGGCCCTCAGCTGATCGCACGGTCGAGATGCGTATAACCGCCGTCGACGAACAGCCACTGGCCCGTCGTGTGCGATGCGCGTGCCGACAGCAGGAATACGGCCGTATCGGCGATCTCGTCGGCCGTCGTGAAGCGTTTGCCGAGCGGCACCTTGCCCGCGATGCCCGCCAGCTTCGCGTCGGGGTCGTCGAAACCGGCGAGCCAGTTGCGGTAAAGCGGCGTCATCACCTCGGCCGGAACCACCGCGTTCACGCGCACGCCGTCGTCGCGCAACGCGACGGCCCATTCGCGTGTCAGCGCGAGTTGCGCGCCCTTCGACGCGCAATAGCCGCTCGTGTTGCCCTGGCCGGTCACGGCCGTCTTCGACGAGACGTTGACGATCGCGCCGCGCGTCGCCTTCAGGTGCGGCACGCAGTAGTGCGCCATCACGTAGTAGTGGATCAGGTTGCGCTCGAGCGACGCGACGAACGCATCGCGACCGGCATCGAGCCCGACGCCGTCGTTGACGCCCGCGTTGTTGACGAGGCCGTCGAGACGACCGAAGCGCGCGACGGTCTGCGCAACCGCGTCGCGGCACTGTGCGTCGTCCTGCAACTCGACCGACATGCACGCGGCCTGCGGCTGCTTCTGCACGAGTGCGCGCCAGAACGCATCGTCGGGCGCGTGGCGCGCGAACACCACCGGAATCGCGCCTTCTTCGGCAAGCCGCATCGAGATCGCGGCACCGATGCCCGATGCGCCGCCGGTCACGATCACGACCTTGTGTTGCAGATTCAGATCCACTTCGCGTCTCCGTCGTTCATGTTGTCGGCGCGCGACGCGCGTCGCGCGCGCCGTGCCTCAGCCCCGGAACCGGTATTGCTCCAGCGATTCGGGTTTCATCTCGATCGAAAAACCGGGTGCCGTCGGCGGCATGTAGGCCGCGCCGCGCACGATGCACGGTTCGACGAAATGCTCGTGCAGGTGATCGACATATTCCGTCACGCGCCCTTCCTTCGTGCCGGAAATGCACACGTAGTCGATCATCGACAGGTGCTGCACGTATTCGCACAACCCGACGCCGCCCGCATGCGGGCAGACGGGCAGCCCGTACTTCGCGGCCATCAGCATCACCGCGAGAATCTCGTTCACGCCGCCGAGCCGGCACGCATCGATCTGCACGACGTCGATCGCGCCGCGCGCGATGAACTGCTTGAACAGGACGCGGTTCTGGCACATCTCGCCGGTCGCGACCTGCACGGGCGCGATCGCTTCGCGGATCGTGCGATGCCCTTCGACATCGTCGGGGCTCGTCGGCTCCTCGATGAACCACGGCCGGGCGAACGCCAGCTCGCGCACCCAGTCGATCGCCTCGTCCACTTCCCACACCTGGTTCGCGTCGATCATCAGCTTGCGGTCCGGGCCGATCACTTCGCGCGCGATCGTCACGCGGCGGATATCGTCCTCCAGGTTCGCGCCGACTTTCAGCTTCACGTGGTCGAACCCGGCTTCGACGGCTTCGCGGCACAGCCGCCGCAGCTTGTCGTCGCTGTAGCCGAGCCAGCCGGCCGACGTCGTGTAGCACGGGTAGCCGTCGCGCTCGAGAATCGCGATCCGTTCGGCCTTGCCCGGCGCCTGCCTGCGCAGCAGGTCGAGCGCTTCGTCCGGCGTCAGGCAGTCCGTCAGGTAGCGGAAGTCGATCGCGCGCACCAGTTCCTCGGGGCTCAGGTCGGCAACGAGCCGCCATAGCGGCTTGCGTTCGGCTTTCGCCCACAGATCCCACACCGCGTTGACGACGGCCCCCGTCGCCAGATGAATCGCCCCCTTGTCGGGGCCGATCCAGCGCAACTGGCTGTCCGACGTGACGTGCCGCCAGAAGCGGCCCATGTCCGCGCGAATCCAGTCGAGGTCGAGGCCGACGACGAGGTGACGCATCGCGTCGATCGCCGCGCAGCAGATCTCGTTGCCGCGCCCGATGGTGAACGTGAGGCCGTGACCTTCGAGCCCGTCGCGGTCGGTTTCGAGCACGACGTACGCGGCCGAATAATCGGGGTCCGGGTTCATCGCATCGGAGCCGTCGAGCTGGCGCGAGGTCGGGAAGCGCACGTCGAGGACGCGCATCGATCGAATGATAGGCATGACGAATCGTCCGCGAAAGGGAATCAGGCCTGCACGGTGCGCTGGCGTTGCTCGCCGAGCCCGTCGATACCGAGCGTGATCACCTGCCCGGCGCGCAGATAGACGGGCGGCTTCTGCCCGAGGCCGACACCCGGCGGCGTGCCGGTCGAGATCACGTCGCCCGGCTGCAGGCTCATGAAGCGGCTCAGGTAGCTGATCAGGTGCGGCACGCGGAACACCATCGTCGCGGTCGTGCCGTTCTGGTAGCGATGGCCGTCGACGTCGAGCCACAGCCGCAGCGCATGCGGATCGGGCACTTCGTCGGCCGTCACGAGCCACGGGCCGAGCGGCCCGAACGTGTCGTTGCCCTTGCCCTTGTCCCACGTGCCGCCGCGTTCGAGCTGGAATTCACGCTCCGACACGTCGTTCACGACGCAGTAGCCCGCCACGTGCGACAGCGCGTCGGCTTCCGCGATATAACGACCGCCCTGGCCGATCACCACGCCGAGCTCGACCTCCCAGTCGGTCTTCTCCGAGCCGCGCGGAATCTCGACGTCGTCGTTCGGCCCCGAGATCGCGCTCGTCCACTTGCCGAACACGACGGGCTCCTTCGGCACCTCCATCCCCGATTCGGCCGCGTGGTCGGAATAGTTGAGTCCGATGCAGATGAACTTGCCGACGCGCCCGACGCACGCGCCGAGCCGCGGCGTGCCTTCGACCCGTGGCAGCGACGACGGCGGAATGTCGCGCAGCCGCGCGAGCGAGGCCGGCGCCAGCGCATCGCCGGCGAGATCGTCGATCACGCCCGACAGGTCGCGGATGTGGCCTTGCGCATCGAGCAGGCCCGGTTTTTCATGGTGCTTGTCGCCAAATCTCAGCAGTTTCATGTCGTCTTGAACGGAAATGGAAAGTAGCGGGGAAGGCGCGGTCAGTTCGACCAGCCGCCGTCGATCAAATGGATCGCGCCGGTCGTGAACGACGCTTCGTCGGACGCGAGGTACAGCGCGAGCGCGGCCACTTCGTCCGCGGTGCCGATGCGGCCGATCGGCTGGCGCGCGACGAACGCCTGGCGTACCTCGTCGGCCGACACGTCGCGCATGCGCGCCTGGTCGGCGATCCGCTGCTCCAGCGACGGCGATTCGATCGTGCCCGGGCAGATCGCGTTGCAGCGGATGCCGCGCTCGACGAAATCGGCGGCCACCGCCTTGGTCAGGCCGATCACGGCCGCCTTGGTCGTGCCGTAGACGAAGCGGTTCGGCACGCCCTTCACGCTCGACGCGGCCGACGCCATGTTGATGATCGACGCGCCGCCCGCTTCGAGCATCGCGGGCAGCAGCGCGCGAATCAGCCGGTACATCGACGTGACGTTCAGGTTCAGCGAGAACGCCCATGCGTCGTCGTCGCAGTCGAGGATCGAGCCGTGGTGGACGTAGCCCGCGCAGTTGAACAACACGTCGAACGCGCGCCCGTTCGCGGCAAGCGCCGCGACGTCCTGCGCATCGGTGACGTCGAGCCGCCGCGTGGCCAGCCGGCTGCCCGCGCGTTCGGCGTCGGCCTCGAGCCGCACGAGCGCGGCTTCGTTGATGTCGGTCGCCAGCACGTCGGCGCCCTCGCTCGCGAACCGCAGCGCGGTCGCGCGGCCGATACCCTGCCCGGCCGCCGTCACCAGCGCGCGTTTGCCCTGCAATCTCATGAGCGACTCTCCCGAAAAAAACCGGCCACCCGTCGGCCGATTGGCACAAAGGACTAAAGGTCCAACCAATAATAGGAGTCGACTTCGCGTTTGTCACGAAATCGGGATTCAGTATTTACCCGGGCGTGGAAATCGGGCGGTCGAGCAAGCATCCGGCATTCGACGGCCCGCAGGAGCCTGTCCCGAGATCCGCGCACACCCAATACCGGCGGGCCGTCCAGCCGTTCATCCACACACGCCCGGCGCGGCGCCGCGCCAAACTGGCGAAAAAGTCATGTTCGCGTCAGGGTCTCAACGGGATGCACGCGCCATCATGGCGTACCGGACTGCGCTACCGGTCCATCGCCTCCCCGCCCGCGTTCGATCCCTGCGGGCACCTCCGTCCCCCGGCGATGGGCTCCGTGACTGGGCGAGCAGACACGGCGCGCAGGCCGATTTCCCGCCCCGGACTTCATGTCCGGGGCGTTTTTGTCTGTGGTTTTCCAAGAAAATAAGCGTGGATTGTTTCTAAATCGGCAAAAGGTAATTTGAGCCAGACAGGATGTTTTTTCCGGTCACAGACGCTTACATTTAGCGCACCACTCATGGAAACCGCTACGGATTCGCCATCGGGTAGTGACATCCACTGCCACGGCCGAACCGCACGAGCTTTAGGAAACGGCAAAATGAAGGCCTCCAAATCCCTGCCTGTGCTCGATCCCGCCGACGTCCACGTCGAAATTCTCGAACGCTCCGATACGCTGCTCGTCGTCCGCTGGGTCGAGCCCGGCCGCTGTCACTACGGTGAACAGCGCTGGCGCCGCCGCTTCGCGCAACGCACCGGCACGTGCGCGCTGTCGCGCCAGGTCATCCAGCGCGGCGACGAAGTCTTCCGCCCGGCCGAACGCCCGGCGCCCGCGAATGCGGCCGCGATGATCTCCGCCGCCGAAGTGCTCGCGCTGGCCGGCGGCAGGTAAATCCTGCCGGCCGCGCATCGCCGCACGCGGTGCCACACGATGCGCAAGCCCTAGAAGCGCCGGTCTAATTCCCCTGCTTGTCTGCCACGACCACGCGCACTATCGTTACACCACTCGATGTAACGATTACGTGCCGCGACCGTCCGGTCGCGCCGATGGAGGCAGACATGCATGCATGGAGCGCGCGCCACGTCCCGGCGCAGGGCGGCAAGGTCGCGGTCGTGACCGGTGCCAATAGCGGGCTCGGCTGGCAACTCGCGGAAACGCTGGCCGCGAAAGGCGCGACCGTCGTGATGGGCTGCCGCGACGCGGCCCGCGCCGCGCAGGCCGCCGACGCGATCCGCCGGCTCCATCCCGATGCCCGCGTCGAAGTCGACGCGCTCGACCTCGCCGATCTCGCCTCGATCGCTCGCTTCGCCGCCGATGTGGCCGAACGCCATGGCCGCGTCGATATCCTCTGCAACAACGCCGGCGTGATGTTCCTGCCGCTGCGCCATACGCGCGACGGCTTCGAGATGCAGTTCGGCACCAACCACCTCGGCCATTTCGCACTGACCGGCCATCTGCTGCCCGCGCTGCGCGCCGCGCGCCGGGCGCGGGTCGTGACGATGTCGAGCGGCCTCAACCGCGGCGGCCGGATCCGCGTCGACGACCTGCGCGCCGAGCGCCGCTACAACCGTTATCTCGCCTATTGCGACAGCAAGCTCGCGAACCTCGTGTTCGCGATCGAACTGCAGCGCCGTTTCGAGCGCGCGGCGTTCGCAGGGATCAGCGTGGCCGCGCACCCGGGCTACGCGGCAACCAACCTGCAGTTCGCGGGCCCGGCGATGGACAGCTCGCCCGCGCGTGCCGCGCTGATGCGGGCCGCGAACCGTTATCTCGCGCAGCCGGCCGACCAGGGGGCGCTGCCCGCGATTCATGCGGCGACCGCGCCCGATCTCGCGGGCGGCGCGTATATCGGGCCGTCCGGCTGGTTCGAGTCGCGCGGGCTGCCGGCGCCCGCGAGCGTGCCACGCGCGGCCCGCGACGTGGGATCGGCGGCGTTGCTGTGGGAGGCATCGGAAGCCGCGACAGGCGTGCGCTTCCTCAGCTCGGGCGCGCCGGCCGGACGTTCTCCGGGTCGGCCGTTCGACACGGCGGCCGAGGCGCGCTGAAATGCGTGCCGGCCACTGCAACATTCTTCATACTTGTTGCACCAACCGATAAGAAAGCCCGTTGAAAGCCTGAGTCGGCGCGCCACTGTTACCGCCAAGGAAACAATCTATCGTCAAAATCAGCGTTTACCCTGAACCTTCCGATGACTAAGATTTGATCAATCGCTTAAGACATGGTGTCGAGAGCGAACTCAATAAAACACCGGAGGTCATCATGAAATCGCTCGTTTCCGCAGTCGTTGCCGCTGCCGCCCTGTCCGCTTCGTTCGGCGCATTCGCCCAAAGCACCGTGACCCGCGCGCAAGTGAAGAACGAACTGGTTCAGCTCGAACAAGCCGGCTACAAGCCGGGCCTGTCGAGCCCGTACTACCCGAACGACATCCAGAGCGCCGAAGCGCGTGTTCATGGTGCCGACACCAGCGGCTACGGCGCGCAACCGGCTCCGGCCGTCCACTCGGGCGCCCCGGCCGCAACGTCGTCGAACGCTCGCGACTCGATCTTCTTCGGCCAGTAAGCCGATGCGCCCCCGACGGGCGCCGCGCACAGCGCGATGAAGAAACATCAGGACGAGCCCCCCTTGCGGGGCTCGTCCTTTTTTATGAAACGCATACCTCCGCCGCCCGGCAGCGGGTGGCTTCGCCCGGGCGCCTCGCGTCCGGGCGCTTTTTCATCCTGCACGGCAGGTGTGCAGGCAGGATGAAGCCGCGCGTGCCCGTCAGTGCGGTGCGGCCGCGGCGGGTGCCGAACGCGACAGCACGCGCCACCGCGACAGCAATTCGTCGCGATCGACGTAGCAGCCCTGCAGATGCCGGCGGCCGGTCGACGGATCGAACTCGGTGCGCGCATGCAGCACGCGCCGGTTGTCGAACGCCCACATGTCGCCCGCCCGCAGCCGGCGCTGCACACGAAAGCGCGGCTCGCGCGCAAGCGCGAGAAACCGCCGGTACGCGCGATAGACGGCCGCGACCGAGCCGGCCGGCGCATCGAGCGGCCCGCGCAGGAAGTTCGCGACGCGCACCTCGGTCACGTTGCCGCGCGCATCGAGCCCGATCACCGGCGCCGAGCAGCGATAGTCGCTGTTCGCACTCTTGTTCCAGAACTCGAACGGCGTCGACGCGAGTTGCTCGAAATCGGCCGGATGCTCGCGCCGCAGCGCATCCGCCAGCGCGAAGCCGTCGAGGAACACGCTGTCGCCGCCGGTCGCATCGTTCGCCAGGCAATGCAGGAACTGCACGCCCGGCTGCAGCTCGCGGGTCGGCAGATCGGTATGCGGCGGCAGGTTCAGCGACGTATACGCATTGCTGTCCGGGCGCGGCTTCGATTCGACGTCGAACAGCACACCGAAATTGCTCTCGCGGATCAGGCCGATGCGGCGCGCGATCTCGTCGACGCGGCCGCGCTCGGCCGGCACGCCTTCGACGAGCGTCAGCCCGGTGCGCTGCAACGCGGCGAGCCACGCACGCAATGCGCCGTCGTCCTCCATCACGTCGCGCCACGCGAACACGCCGATGGCCGTCGCGTCGTCGCCGGCCCACACGTGCCGCCCGTGCGCGGCCTGGCGCTCGGCGCGCGATGCGTCGTCGTACGCATGCGCGCGCAACCATCCCGGCGACCACGCGCTGCGATGTCCGTCGTTCCACTCGACATGCAGCGCGCCGTCGGCTTCGACGTGCACCGCGCGCGCGGCGAGATCCTCGCGCGCGTCGGCGATCTCGAACACCTGTTCACGCGTGACGGCATGCACGCATGCGGAGCACGCGCAGTTGTCGCGCAGCCAGTCGAAATGAAACGGCGATCGTCGCGTGTCGCTCCACTCGACGTCCACCGCTGAGTCGCCAATCGCGACCGCCGCAATGGTCGCGTCGACCGAAAACGTCCGCCAGTCCTCGATACGGTGTTGCGCTGCCTGCATCGTTGCCTCCCGGAAACGCCCGCTACGCGTGTGGTGCGAGCAGAAACCCGCCGACCGTCCGGTGCATCCGCGCCGCCTGCGGGCTCGTTCCGAGCGCGCGCCAGCAGCCGTGCACCAGCCCCTCTCCCATCCAGTAGTGCGCGGCACCGCCGGCCGCGCGAATCCGTTCGACATACACGCGCGCATCGTCGCGCAGCGGATCGTGTTCCGCGCCGATCGCGAGGACGGGCGGCAGGCCGTCGAAACGCGCAGCCGCGAGCGGCACCGACGCGCGCAACAGCGGATTGCCGTCTCCCAGCGCATCGGACAGGCCGCCGTTCCAGTACAGCGCGCGATAGCGATGGACATCGTCGAGCGTCAGCATCGGCGCGTGCGCTTCCGTTTCGCGCGCGGGCGATTGCGGTTCGAACCCGAGCATCGGATAGACGAGCGCGATGCCGTCGACACCGCCTTCGCCCGCATCGCGCAACGCGGTGGCCACGGCCGCCGCGAGCATGCCGCCCGCGCTGTCGCCCGCGAGCGTCAGCGGATGCGCGCACGGCCCGAACGGCCAGCGCGCGTCGCGTGCGGCGCGCGTGACGGCCAGGCAATCTTCGAGCGCGGCCGGCGCGCGATGCTCGGGCGCCAGCCGGTAGTCGACCGCGATCACGTCGAGCCCCGTATCGGCCGCCAGTTGCGCGGTGATCAGCGCATGACTGTCGAGCGAGCCGACGACGAAACCGCCGCCATGAAAGAACAGCACCGTGCCGCGCGGCGCACCCTGCGCGGACGTGTAGCGCCGCAGCGCGATCGCGCGGCCGTCGGGCGCCTGACAGACGGCGTCCTGCTGCACGATGCCGGCCGGCAGCGCGGCCGGCGTCCACTCGGCCGCGAAGCGGTCGTAGAGGCGGCGCTGCTCGGCGGGCGCGCGTTCGGCCGCGTCGGCCGGATACCACGCGTCGACGGCAGCGACGAACGCCGCGATTTCCGGTTCGAGCATCGTGTGCGCTCCGCGCTTGAAGGTTCGCGCCCGCTATCGGCGCGGCGGCAGCGCGATCACGCGGCCCGCATACGCGGGTGCCGCGCAATCGCGCTGCAAGGCATGCAGCCCGGCCACGCGTGCGGCCACGTCGTCGTCGAACGGCGCCGATTTCGCGCCGTCGCGCGTATCGACGTGCAGCAGCATCTGCTCGCTCGCCGATACCGCATCGTCATGCCCGTCCGCGAACAGCTCGAGATACAGGTGCAGCCGCTTCGCGTCATGCGCCAGCACACGCGCATCGACACGCACCTGCGTGCCCTCCTTGATCTCGTGCAGGTAGTTCACGTGCGCTTCGAGCGTGTAGACCGAGCGGCCCCGCTCGCGACGCGCGGCGTCGTCGAGGCCGATGCGATCCAGCAGCGCATCGGTCGCGAAGCTGAAGATCAGCAGGTAGAACGCATCGCGCAGGTGGCCGTTGTAGTCGACCCATTCGGGCCGCACCACGTCGCGGTATATCGTCAGCGGGGTATCGCCGGTCATCGCCTTCAGTCCTTTAGTCCCTTAGTCCTCGAATCGCATCCCGTGCCGCGCCTTCACCGCGGCGATCGACTTCAGCACCTCGGTGATGCACTCGTCGCGATAGCGTTCGAGTTCCTTGATGCTGCGCGTGCCCTGCTGTTCGGTCGTGCCTTCGACGACGCTGTCGATCAGCGCATCGGTGAGCGTGGGCGCGACCAGCTTCGTCCACGGCAGTTCGAGCGCGGGCCCGAACTGCTGCATGAAGTGTCGCATGCCCGCGTCGCCGCCGGCGAGCGTGTAGGTCAGGAAGGTGCCCATGAACGACCAGCGGATGCCCGCGCCGAAGCGGATCGCGTCGTCGATCTCGCCGGTCGTCGCGACGCCCTCGTTGACGAGGTGCAGCGCCTCGCGCCACAACGCCTCGAGCAGCCGGTCCGCGATGAAGCCCGGCACTTCCTTGCGCACGTGCAGCGGCCGCATGCCGAGCTTGCGATAGATCTCCATCGCGCCTTCGACCGCTTCCGGCGACGTGCGCGCGCCGCCGAGCACCTCGACGAGCGGCAGCAGGTAGACGGGATTGAACGGGTGGCCGACCACGCAGCGCTCCGGATGCGTCGCCCGCGCGTAGAAATCCGTCGGCAGCAGGCCCGATGTCGACGACGCGATGATCGCGTCGGGTTTCGCCGCGCGGCTGATCTGCTCGTGCAGTTCGAGCTTCAGCGCCTCGCGCTCGGGCGCGCTTTCCTGGATGAAATCGGCGTCGGCGACGCACGCTTCGATCGTCTCCACGAAACGCAGCCGCGCGGGATCGGCGCCGGGCGCGAGGCCGACGCGCTCGAGCGCGGGCCACGCGTTCGCGACGTTCGCGCGCAGCCGCTCCTCCGCGCCCGGCGCGGGGTCCCAGACGACCACGTCGAGACCGTGCGCGAGCGCGCGGGAAATCCATCCGCTGCCGATCACGCCGGTGCCGATGGCGGCGAACGTCTTGATGTCGGTCTTCACAGCCATGTCAACGCATCCTTCAAATCAGGGGAAATCGGTGGGCGGCCGCGCTGGGCGTGCCGCCGCGTCATGTCGGTCAGTCGGCGCAACCGCTCACGCGAACTCGGCGACCGCTCGGCGCTCGAGCGGTCGCTCGCCCCGTGCGGGCAAGCCGAGCTTGCGGCGGCCTTCGGCCGGCGTCAGCACCCGGCCGCCGAGCCGTTCGACGATCTCTCTCGCGCGCTCGACGAGCGTGCCGTTGGTCGCATGCACGCCGCGATCGAGCCAGATGTTGTCTTCGAGGCCGACGCGCACGTGGCCGCCGAGCAGCATCGCCTGCGCGACCATCGGCATCTGCATGCGGCCGATCCCGAAGCCCGCCCAGTGCGCACCCGGCGGCAGGTTGTCGACCATCGCCTTCATCGTGCCCGTATCGGCCGGCGCGCCCCATGGAATGCCGAGGCACAGCTGGAACAGCGGCGGATCGTCGAGCAGCCCTTCCTTCAGCAACTGCTTCGCGAACCACAGATGGCCCGTGTCGAAGATTTCCAGCTCCGGCTTCACGCCGAGTTCCTGGATGCGCTTCGCGCCGGCGCGCAATTGCGCGGGCGTCGACACGTAGATGTAGTCGCCGTCGCCGAAATTCAGCGTGCCGCAGTCGAGCGTGCAGATTTCGGGCAGCAGCTCCTCGACATGCGCGAGGCGCGTGAGGCCGCCGACCAGGTCGGTACCCTTGCCGAAACGCATCGGGTCCTCGCCCGGGCCGATCTCGAGATCGCCGCCCATGCCGGCCGTCAGGTTGATGATCACGTCGACGTCGGCCGAGCGGATGCGGTCGACCACTTCGCGGTACAGGTTCGGGTCGCGGCTGCCGCGCCCCGTCTGCGGATCGCGCACGTGGCAGTGCGCAACGGTCGCGCCGGCCTTCGCGGCCTCGATCGCGGCGGCCGCGATCTCCTTCGGCGTGACCGGAATCGCCGGATGCTTGTCGACCGTATCGCCCGCGCCGGTGACGGCGCAGGTGATGATGACTTCATGGTTCATGCTGGTTGCCTCGCTTGACTCGGGTTGTGTCGCATTGCGGGTGTTTCGTCAGGGCGCGCCGCGAGCGGCGCGCGGGCCGTCACAGGCCGAGATACGCCTTCACGGCCGGCAGCCCGTCCTTGCCGTCGAACGTCTTGACGCCCGCAAGCCACGGATCGAGCACCTGCGGGTTCTTCTTCAGGTACGCCTTCGCGGCTTCGGCCGGCTTCGTCTTGTTCATCACCGACTGCATCAGCTGGTTCTCGAGCTGCGTCGAGAAGCGCAGGTTCGTGACGAGCTTGCCTGCGTTCGGGCAGCGCGCGATGAAGTCGGGCGCCGTCAGCGTGTACACGCGCGCTTCGCCGTAGTTCGGGCCGAACGCCGCGTCGCCGCCGGACAGGTAGTTCATGCTGAGCTGGATGTTCATCGGATGCGGTTCCCACCCAAGGAACACGACCCACTTCTTCTCGCGGACCGCGCGCTCGACCGTCACCAGCATCCCGGCCTCGCTCGATTCGACGAGCTTGAAGCCGCCGAGCCCGTACTGGTTCGTGTCGATCATCTTCTGGATCGTCGCGTTCGCGCTGCTGCCCGGCTCGATCCCGTAGATCTTGCCGTCGAGTTCGGCACGGTGCTTCGCGATGTCCTCGAAGGTCTTCAGGCCGGCCTGGTATTCGTAGCTCGGCACCGCGAGCGTCGCCTTCGCGCCGGACAGGTTCGGCGGTTCGACGACGTTGATCGACTTGCTGTCGAGGAACGGCTGGAGCTGCTTCTGCTGCACGGGCCACCAGTAGCCGAGCGACACGTCGAGCTGCTTGCTCTTCAGGCCGGCGAACGAGATCGGCACCGACGCGATCGTCGTGGTCGGCTTGTAGCCGAGCGCCTCGAACACGGTCGACGCGAGCGCCGTGGTCGACGTGATATCGGTCCAGCCGATATCCGCGAAACGCACGGTGCGGCAGGTCGCGGCATCCGTTTCGGCCCATGCCGCATGCGTGAACGCGCCGGTCGCCAGCACGGCCGCGGCAAGCGCGGCAATCTTCGTCGACTTCATGGTTCGGTTCCTCCCTGTTGGACTCGTGGCAGCCGGTGCGCGGGGTGTGCGCCGACCTGCATCGTGGGAGTAAAAGTAACGAGCCATATTGGTCGCGAGAAGACCGGCGGCGACCTGTTCTTGACTGTTTGCGACTATGAGTGGAAACCACTAGGTTTCTTGGAAGGCTTGTTGGACGGGGTTCTTGCGCGTATTGCGGGGGAATTCAGCTTGTCCACGTGCGGCGCGATGCCCGGGGTTCCGTCGGGACGAAACGGAGCGCCGGTGCGGCTTCCGGCCCGGCACGCGCACGCCGCACCGACGAACGGGTGTCATGGACGCATGTGAAGCTGGCCCGGCCTCCAGCAGCCGAAAGCGCGTTTCGTATTGCGGAATCCACGCCAATTTCCCGCGCCGCCGCGTTTTCGCCGCTTGAAAACTTGTTTTGCATCGCAAAAACAGAAACGTAACCCATTGAAAAACAACAAAAAATAATGTCTTATGTCTTATATAAGACATCACCAAAAGCTCAACGGGCGGCGTTACTATTTATCCCATGCAGTTCGCTGCGACAGACGTAGCGGGCACGCTCAACCAGTTACTCAAACGCGCTTTGCTCCCAGGAGATTGACATGGCCCAGTATCAAGACGACATCAAGGCAGTTGCCGGTTTGAAGGAAAACCACGGCAGCGCGTGGAATGCGATCAGCCCCGAGTACGCCGCCCGCATGCGTGCCCAGAACAAGTTCAAGACGGGCCTGGACATCGCCAAGTACACCGCGAAGATCATGCGTGCCGACATGGCCGCCTACGACGCCGACCCGTCCAAGTACACGCAGTCGCTGGGTTGCTGGCACGGCTTCATCGGCCAGCAGAAGATGATCTCCATCAAGAAGCACTTCAACAGCACCGAACGCCGCTACCTGTACCTGTCCGGCTGGATGGTCGCCGCGCTGCGCTCCGAGTTCGGCCCGCTGCCGGACCAGTCGATGCACGAAAAGACCTCGGTCAGCGCGCTGATTCGCGAGCTCTACACGTTCCTGCGCCAGGCCGACGCCCGTGAACTGGGCGGCCTGTTCCGCGAACTCGATGCCGCCAAGGACGCCGCCGCGAAGGCCGCGATCCAGGACAAGATCGACAACCACGTCACGCACGTCGTGCCGATCATCGCCGACATCGACGCCGGTTTCGGCAACGCGGAAGCCACGTACCTGCTGGCCAAGCAGTTCATCGAAGCGGGTGCATGCTGCATCCAGATCGAAAACCAGGTGTCCGACGAGAAGCAGTGCGGCCACCAGGACGGCAAGGTCACCGTGCCGCACGAGGACTTCCTGGCCAAGATCCGCGCGATCCGCTACGCGTTCCTGGAACTGGGCGTGGACGACGGCATCATCGTGGCCCGTACCGACTCGCTGGGCGCCGGCCTGACCAAGCAGATCGCCGTGACCAACACGCCGGGCGACCTGGGCGACCAGTACAACGCGTTCCTCGACTGCGAAGAACTGTCGGCCGACCAGCTGGGCAACGGTGACGTGGTCATCAAGCGCGACGGCAAGCTGCTGCGTCCGAAGCGCCTGCCGAGCAACCTGTTCCAGTTCCGCGCCGGCACGGGCGAAGCGCGCTGCGTGCTCGACTGCATCACGTCGCTGCAGAACGGCGCCGACCTGCTGTGGATCGAAACCGAAAAACCGCATATCGCGCAGATCGGCGGCATGGTCAGCGAGATCCGCAAGGTCATCCCGAACGCGAAGCTGGTGTACAACAACAGCCCGTCGTTCAACTGGACGCTGAACTTCCGTCAGCAGGCGTATGACGCGATGAAGGCAGCAGGCAAGGACGTGTCGGCATACGACCGTGCGCAGCTGATGAGCGTGGAGTACGACGAGACGGAACTGGCCACGCTGGCCGACGAGAAGATCCGCACGTTCCAGGCCGACGCATCGCGCGAAGCAGGTATCTTCCACCACCTGATCACGCTGCCGACGTACCACACCGCCGCGCTGTCGACCGACAACCTGGCCAAGGAATACTTCGGCGACCAGGGCATGCTGGGCTACGTGGCCGGCGTGCAGCGCAAGGAAATCCGTCAGGGTATCGCCTGCGTGAAGCACCAGAACATGTCCGGCTCGGACATCGGCGACGACCACAAGGAATACTTCAGCGGCGAAGCAGCGCTGAAGGCGGCAGGCAAGGACAACACGATGAACCAGTTCTGATCGTCGCCATACCGGAAGCACGACGCCAGCCCGTTTCGACGGGCTGGCGTTTTTTTTATCCGGCGGGATGACGCACGGGGTGCCCTTCAGGCATCGTCCCGCGCGCTTCCCGCTGCGATCACGCGCACGAACGCGTCCGCCAGCGCCGTCGGCTCGATCGGCAGCACCAGCGCGCACGTCGATTTTGCGTCGTCGTCCGAGATCGGCACGAAGACGACTCCGTCGATATCGAGGCTCGCCATCCGTTCCGGCACGATCGCCACGCCCTGCCCGGCCGCGACGAGATTCAGCATCGACGTCTTCGGCGACACGATCCGGGCGGTCGCGGGCACGAATCCCCGTTTCAGGCAAAGGTCGATCACGACGCGCGCCAGCCCGCCCCGCTCCCGATGCACGGCCGATACGAACGGCTCGTGCCGCAGCCGCGAGATCGCGGTGCGCCGGCGGCCCGCCAACGGGTGATCGGCCGGCACCGCCACGCACAAGCGCTCGGCCGCGAGCTCGACGAAACGCACGCGCGGATCGCGGCGCAGCACCGGCACACGGACGATCCCGAGATCGGCGTTGCCGTTCGCGATCTCCAGTACCTGATCCTCGGACGACGCGCGGTCGAGATCGATCCGTGCACCCGGGCATGCGCCCATGAAACGCTCGAGCACCGGCATCAGGCTGCCGACGGGAACGGTACTCGAATGCAGGAGCCGCAATACGCCCGCTTCACCGCGCGACAACCGTGCGCCCTCCTCGGCCGCGGCAGCCAGGGTTGCCGGAATCGACGCGACGCGATCGCGATAGATCGCGCCGGCCGGCGTGAGCCGCACGCCCCTCGGCTCCCGGTCGAACAGCGGGAACCCCAGTTCGTCTTCCAGTTGACCGATCTGCCGGCTCAGCGCCGACTGCGCGACGTGGAGCGCGCTCGCGGCCGGCGTGAAGCCGCCGAGATCGGCCACGGTCAGGAAGTACTGAATTTGTCTCAGGGATGGCATGCCGAAACGAGATGGATAAGCGCCCGATTTGATATTTGCGTTATACCGTCGCGCTTCCCAGAATGGAAGCCTGTCGTGCCGGAACCGCCGTTGCGGCCACATCGCCGGAGCTGCCCTCTTCGTGACTACTCTCCTGTCGTATCTGCTGGCCGTCGCCGCCGGCATCAGCGTGGCGTTGCAACAGGTGCTCAACGCCAACCTCCGCGCGCAGCTCGGCTCGCCGTGGTGGGCCGGGTCGGTCAGCTACCTCGTCGGCCTGGCCGCGATGCTCGCCGTCGCGCTCCTGTCCCCGCATCCTCGCCTGAGCGGCACCGTCGGCGAGGTGGGGTCGTGGTTCAGCTGGACCGGCGGATTCTTCGGCGCGGTATTCGTCGGCATCGCGATCCTGATGGTGCCGCGACTGGGCGCCGCGACGACGCTCGCGCTGATCGTCGTCGGGCAGATGACCGGCGCGCTCGTGTTCGATCATTTCGGTGTGCTCGGTATCCAGCAGCATTCGGCCAGCCCGATCCGCCTGGCCGGTGCGGCGTGTCTCATTCTCGGCGTGGTGCTGGTTCGCGCGTGATGCGTTCATGGCGTTCGTGGCATTCGTTGCGTTCGCGCGTGCGATCGGATGTCGTGCTTCGTCGTGCTCCGACCCGGCCGGCCTTGCGCACCACCTGGCGCCGCATCGAGCGGATGCTTCAGGTCGAGCGCGCCTGCGCCGAACGGGATCGGCGCGTGGCCGCAGCCCGCCGCCGGCACCCGGCCGCGTTGCCGCGCTCCGGATGTGCCCGCCTGCGGCATGCGTGCGCGGCCGACGTGGCGGCAACGCACGCACCCGCCGTTACGCTCATGCGTAGTTCATCATCACCGACTTGCTTTCCGTGTACTGGTCGATCACCGCGCGACCGAGTTCGCGGCCGAAACCCGACTGCTTCATCCCGCCGAACGGCATCGCATTGTCGAGCAGCGAGTGGCAGTTGACCCACACCGTGCCCGCGGCGATGCGCGGGATCAGCTTGTGGATCGCGGAAAGGTCGTTCGACCAGATGCTCGCGCCGAGGCCGTATGGCGTGTCGTTGGCGAGCTGCACGGCCGTGTCGACGTCGTCGAACGGCATCGCGACGAGCACCGGCCCGAAGATTTCCTCGCGCACGACGCGCATCGCCTGCGTCGTATCGACCAGCACGGTCGGCTCGACGAAGAAGCCCGGGCCGTCGATCGCGCGGCCGCCCGCCGCGGCGCGCGCGCCCTCGCCGAATCCCGAATCGATATAACCGCACACGCGCTCGCGCTGCTTCGCCGAGACGAGCGGGCCGATCTGCGTCGACGGATCCATCCCCGGGCCGATCTTCAGGCTCGCGGCGATCTTCGCGACGCGCCCGATCACGTCGTCGAACACCTTCGCGTGGATGTACGCGCGCGACCCGGCCGTGCACACCTGCCCCTGGTTGAAGAAGATCGCGTTCGCCACACCGAGTGCGGCCTTGTCCGGATCGACGTCGGGCAGCACGATCACCGGCGACTTGCCGCCGAGTTCCAGCGACATCCGCGTCATGTTGTCGAGCGCCGCGTGGCCGATCGTCTTGCCCGTCTGCGTCGAGCCCGTGAACGCGATCTTGTCGATGCGCGGATCGCGCGACAGCGCGGCGCCGGCCGTATGACCGTAGCCGGTGACGATATTGACGACGCCGTCCGGGAAACCGGCCGCCTGGATCAGCTCGCCCAGGCGCAACGCACTCAGCGGCGTATCTTCCGCGGGTTTCAACACCACGGTGCAGCCCGTGGCCAGCGCGGGCGCGAGCTTCCACGCCGCCATCAGCAGCGGGAAATTCCACGGAATGATCGCACCGACCACACCGACCGGTTCCTTGCGCGTGTAGGTGAAGATCTCGCTGTCGGGCATGTACGGCATGCCCGCGTCGATCACGCTGCCTTCGATCTTCGTCGCCCAGCCGGCCATGTAGCGGAAGCACTGCGCGGCCATCGCGACATCGAGCCCCTGCGCCACCATCACGGGCTTGCCGTTGTCGAGCGACTCGATCTCGGCCAGCTCGCGCGCATTCGCTTCGATCAGGTCGGCGAGCGCCAGCAGCAGACGCTCGCGGTCGGTGGTCTTCGCGGTGCGCCACGGCCCCGCATCGAATGCGCGCCGCGCGGCCGCGACGGCCTGTTGCACGTCGTGCTCGTCCGCCTCGGGCACACGCGCGAGCACGGTGCCGTCGGCCGGATTCACGACGTCGAGCCGGCGGCCCGACGCGGCGTCGCTCCACTCGGCGCCGATCAGCATCTTCTTCGGCTTCGCGAGAAACGCGCGCGTGGCGTCGAGCAGCGGAAAGTTCCGGTTTGTCTCCATCTTCGTTCTTCCTCGATTTCCTGAATGGGTCGGTCAATAGCGATCCACGACGCCGTCGACCCCGCGTGCCTGCAACGCGCGAACGAGGCCGGCGCGCACGGTCGCGACGTCGGAATAGGCAGGACGGCGGTGCGCGGCGACTTCGGCGGCCGTATAGGGCTTGAAGTCGCGCGGCAGCGCGTCGCGGTTCATGGTCGTGAGTACCCAGTTGAGCACGTCGGCCAGGTCCTGGTCCGACAGTGCCGAGTTCGATGCGCCGGGCACGCGCATCACGTACTCGCGCCCGGCCGGCAGATGCGTGAAATAGCCGAGCGAGTTCGCGAGCGGCGGCACCTTGCCGGCGATACCGCCGCCCGTGGCCGTGTGGCAGCCCATGCAGTTGAGCACCCAGTGCTGCCGCGCGAGCGCCGCGTCGGCCGCGCCTTCCGCATACGCGGGTGCTGCCGTCAGGCCGACGACCGCCCCGGCAAGTATCAGCAGCGACGACAGGTGGCGCGACAGGTTGCCGAGCCACGAAGCCGCCGCGCACCGCGCGCGCGGCGCGACGTCGCAAACGCGGGATGCACGGGCAACCTTCACAGGCCGAGCCCCTTGATGACGACGTCGCGTTGCGCATGAACGGCCGTGCCGTCCATCGCCTTCGCGCGCGCCGCGCGGATGTCGGCCGCCGTGAACGGCTTCGCGTCGCCGTGCTGCGCGTTGAGATCGAACACGACGTAGTTGAGCACGTGCGCGATATCGTCGTCGCTGGCGCTCGCAAACGACGGCATCTTGAAGTTGTAGCTCTTGTCGTGCACCTTGATCTCGCCGAACATCCCGTGCAGCAGTGTCGCGACCAGCTGCGCACGCCCTGCTTCGGCCGTCGCGTACTTGCCCGGATACTCGGTCAGCGGCGGCGCAAGGCCGTCCTGCCCTTTCCCGCCAGCCTGATGGCACACCGCGCATTGCACGTCGAACAGGCTCTTGCCGGCCGGGTAATGCACGGCTTCCTGCGCGCGGGCGGCGCCTGGCAACGCGAAGGCTGCCACGGCCGTCATGCACGCGACTGCGATCTTTCCTGCTTGCGTCACTTTCATTGCTTCGCTGCCCCCAACAGAACCGAAACCGAACAGTGGTAATTCGAATTGCCGTTCGCCATGCACCAGTTGATGTCGTTGTTCAACGACAGCTTGTACAGCGGCTTCTCGCGCTCGTTGCGGTTGCAGAAGCACTTGCCGCACGACGTCTTGCCGCAGCAATCGTTGTACGACACGATGTAGTCCGAACCGTCGTGCGGATTGCGGCAGGTGCCGATCCACGTGATCGGCGAAGGCGTCGTGCCCGGCGGGCAACTGCTCGACGTGCCGCCGCAGCAACTGCACAGCCAGCCGTCGATCGCGCAGTATTTCCAGTAGTCGCAGCTCATCGGGTCGTCGCTCGCCCCCGAGGCGGCAGCACCGGATGCGCCCGACGCCGCATCGGCCGCATACGCGGTGCGATCGACGGGCAGCAGCGGCAGCATCGCCGATCCCACCAGCACCTTGCCGAGCTTCGCCATCGCGCTGCGCCGCGAACTGTGCTGCGCGACGCCGCGCGCCGATCGCTCGAACCATGAATCAAACAGGCCCATGTCGTTGTTCTCCCTTGACGTTGAAAGAGGGTCCGCCGGTCATGCGTGCTGCGCGTGCGCGTCGTGGCTGTGATCGCCGTGCACGAACTGCTGCAGCGATGCGACGCCGCGCTCCTTCGCTTCGAACAGGCTCTCGAGATGCTCGCGCGTATTGACGAGGCCCTTCGCACGCACCGTGCCGGTTTCGTCGAGCAGCACCGCATACGGCAGCTTGCCGATCTGGTACGCGAGGCCGAGCTCCTGCGACAGCACGTACGGGAAGCGCCCGAGGTCGTGCTTGCGCGCGAAGCGCGTGTGTTCGTCGATATCGCCGTCGCTCGCGAGCACGATGTTCACCGGCGTCGATTCGCTCGCCTGCAGCGACGGCAGCAGCGGCAGCAGCTTCTTGCAGACGGGGCACGTCGGCGACAGGAAGAACAGCAGCGTCGCCTTGCCCGACGCATCGATGCCGCCGACCTTCACCTGCGAGCCGCGAATGTCGGCCAGTTCGAACGCCGGCGCGATCGCGCCGACCGCCGGCCCCTTGTCGATCATCAATGCACCGGCCGGCATGATGCGTTCGTACAGGATGCCGATCTGGCGCACGAGCGCGAGACAGATCGCGCCGAGCGCGAGGACGGCCACCCACAGCAGGGCGGTGGAAACGGTGAGAGCGGTTTGCATCATGAATTCCTCAGATGGGAAAGGCGCGGTACGTTGGCGAGCAGCACGTCGACGGTGAGCAGCGCGCAGACGATCAGCAGCACGGAGAAGAACAGCGTCAGGTAGTCGAACCACACAACCGCGCGCGCGCCCGGCTCGACGAGCGCGGTCGCGGCCAGCGCGGCGAGCAGCAGCGCGCGACCGACGTGCAGCCAGCCGATGCCGCGCGGCGCATCCGCTCGCGCGGCCGCGAAGCCGGAACAGCCGCAGTCGATGTCGGTGTGGCCGCGCAGCAGATTGATCGCGATCGCCGCCGCGAAGGCGACGAGCAGCGCGATCAGGCCGATCGCGCCGGCCGTGCGCGTATCGGGAAACAGCAGTGCCGCCGCGCCGACGGCTTCCGCGAGCGGAATCGCGAACGCGACGGGCGCGGTCAGCGCGTCGGGCAGCAGCCGGTAGCCGGCGAGTGCCTGGCTGAACGCGGCGGGCCGGCGCATCTTCGCGAAGGCGCCGAGCAGTACGACGACGGCAGCGCCGGCCTGCGCGCTGGTGGCAAGTACGGGATCGAGCGTCATCGCGGCCTCACGGGTTGACGAGCAGCGACGACGTATTGCCGATCTGCTTCTCGACGTTCTGCAGCTTGCCCGTGCGCGCATCCATCACGACGAGGTCGGAGGTCGCCGTCAGCCCGTAGAACAGCGGCTTGTCGTCCTCGCTGACCTGGATCGACACGAGGGGATCGATCTTCTGCTGCGCGAGATCCCAGCGCGCGACACGCTGCTTCGACTTCAGGTCGACCACCCACACCTGCGTGCCGGGGTCCTTGTGCGAGCCGTCGCCGCCCTTGTGCATCAGCACGTAGTAGCGGTTCTGCTTCGCCTGCACGGCCGTCTGCTGCATGCCGCCCGGGCGCCAGCCTTCGGCGCGCTCGGCGTCCGTCAGCAGCGGCCACGGCTTGCCGAACACGGGCTTGTCGCCGCTGAAATCCGCGCTGCGCACGTTGCCGCCGTAGGTCGTAAACAGATAGTCGCCCTTGTAGCGCGACGCGTTCACGAACGCCGGATCCTTGTCGACGTCGATGAACGCATCCGACATCGTGCGCTTCGTTTCCTTGCCGTTCGCGTCGAGCGTGACGGTCAGCGCCTTGCCGCTTTCACACAGCGCCGTGAAGCGGTCGTTGCCCGACGGATACGCGAGCACGCAGGCCGCCGTGTCGATCTCCGACAGCACCTTCTTCGAGACCGCGTCGATCACCGTCACCGACGCGGCCGGCGTGATGTTCGCGACGTACAGCCGCTTGCCGTCCGCGCTGAACGCGGTGTTGTACGGCGACGGCACGTGCTGCGCATGCTTCGCCGGAATCACGATCTCGCCCGCATGATCGAGCGTCGTGTTGTCGGTGATCTCGACGACGTCGGTGCGCGTGCCGTGCGAGCCGCGCGAGAAGTACGTCGTCGCGACGAAGCTCGTCTTGCGGTCCGGCGAGATCGCGAGGCCCGGGCCGAAGCCGCCGTCGATCTGGCCGAGCAGTTTCTTCGCATCGGCGTCGTACACGTAGATGCGTCCGTCGGTCATCGACGGCATCGAGATGTCGACGATATAGACCTCGTGCGGATGCCAGGGCGGCATCTTCTGCACCACCAGTTCTTCCGGTTTTTCCGTCGCATTCGCGCCGCCGGCCCATGCCGCCGCGAACGCCAGCGTCGCCGCGAGCACCGCGGTTCGTCGCCTTGTCCTCATGTCGCCTCCAGTTGGGAATCACGTAACGTGGGGCGACTGTAGTTCGACAATAAATCCGGTCAGCACCCGGACCGGCACCGCGTGCGTGCCGATTCGGGATATTGGAAAACCGCCTGAAAGGCACGCCGGCCGAACGCTTCCGACCCTCTGACAGAGGCGCCCGGAATAGCGCTGCCCCTTATTGCGCCGACCGCGTGGCCGGTTTAATCTTGCGCGGTCCTGATCGACGCACCCGGAGGCGCTGTGTTCGTGTTTCACGAGAGGTTCGACGACGCGGACCGGCATGCCGAGGCGCTGCGCGGCTGGAACCAGCGCTACGACCAGATCGGCTCCGGCGCGTATCGCAGCGCGGTCAAGCATGCGGTGCTGGACAGCGTGCAGCTGTTCCAGGAAGCCGCCAACGTTCGCATCATCCAGCGCGGAAGATTGCCGCACGACCAGACGGTGTTCGGCATGCCGCTCACCGGCTCGGGGGCGTTCGCATTCGGCGGTGCGCGCATCGAACGCGGCACGATGGTGCTGGCGCGCGGCGGCACCCCGTTCGAGCTGCACTCGCCCGACGACATGTCGCTGATCGGTGTCGTCGCCAATGGCGAACTGATGCAGCAGATCGAGGATGCGGCCGACGTCCGCCTCGACGAAGCCACGTTGCGGCGCGGTGTCGTCGACATGCCCACCGCGGTGCTGATGCGCGCGAGCGTGCAGATCGCGACGCACCTCGAGCGTGTATTGTCGGCACCCGATACCTTCCGCGACGCACGCGCGCAGCGCGAACTGCGCGGCGATATCGGCAACGTGCTCGTCGATCTCCTCACGTACCGGATTCCCGAGCCGTCGAACCGTCTCACGCATGCATGCCGCGCCGACATCGTGCGCCGCGTGCACGACTACGTGATCGACCATCCCGAAGCACCGGTCGACGTGCTGAGCCTGTGCACGCAATTGCGCGTGAGCCGGCGCACGATGCAGAACAGTTTCCAGTCGGTCGTGCAGACCAGCCCGTTGCATTACGTGCGATCGCTGCGCCTGTCGCAAGTGCGGCGGATGCTGCTCGACACGCGGCAGGCCGACCTGCCGATCAGCGACGCGGCCGCACGCTGGGGCTTCATCCATCTCGGGCATTTCGCGAACGCCTACAAGGCGCAATTCGGCGAGTTGCCGTCGACCACCGCGCGCCGTTCCGCGCGCGGCGCAAAAACGCGCTGAGGCCGCGCAAAACCCGCGATAATCTCCGGCTGACCGTTCGCCGCCCCGTGCGACACGCGACGACCACCGGATTCCATTGCCTGCCCCGATGCCCGAGGATTTCCACTTCCTGCTGCTGCCCGGCTTTTCCGCGCTCGGCTTCATGTCCGCGGTCGAACCGCTGCGCGTCGCGAACCGCTTTCGCACGGAGCTCTATCGCTGGCACGTGATCAGCGCCGACGGCGCGCCCGTCGCCGCGAGCAACGGCATTCCGGTCGCCGCCGAAGCCGCGTGCGCGGAGGTCGAAACGGTCGATACGGTGTTCGTCGTCGCCGGCTTCGATCCGCTCGTGTGCTACACGCGCGCGATCGGCGACTGGCTGCGCCGCCAGCACCGTCATGGTGCAACGCTCGGCGGCATCGACACGGGCAGCTTCGTGCTCGCGGAAGCCGGGCTGTTCGACGCGTCGCAGCCGCTCACGCTGCACTGGGAAGCACTGGCCGCGTTCCGGGAACGCTACCCCGGCCTGAACGCGACGCAGGAGCTGTTCGAGATCGACGACCGGCGCATCACGTGCGCGGGCGGCACCGCGTCGATCGACATGATGCTCGACCTGATCGGGCGGCGGCACGGTGCCGATCTCGCGGCGGCGATCTCCGAGCAGTTCGTGGTCAGCCGGATCCGGCAGCGCTCGGACAGCCAGCGGCTCGAGATCGCCGCGCGCTACGGCGTGCACAACCGCAAGCTGATCCAGGTGATCGGCACGATGCAGCGGCACATGGAAAACCCGCTCGGCTCCGATGCGCTCGCGCAGGAGGTGTCGATCACGCGGCGCCAGCTCGAACGGCTGTTCAGCGCGACGCTGAACGACACGCCGACGCATTTCTACCTGAACCTGCGGCTCGATCGCGCGCGTGAACTGCTGCAGCAGACCGACATGAGCATCACGTCGGTGTGCGTCGCGTGCGGGTTCGAATCGCCGTCGCATTTCTCGCGCACGTATCGCGCGCGATTCGGCCTGAGCCCGCGCAGCGACCGTCGCGCGACGCGCTGATCGTCGCAGGTTTCAAGCACAATCCCGCGCGGAATTGCGCGTTCCGGCAGCGTTTCCCGCCGCTCGCTGAACAATGCCGACGATTGATCGACGGACTGAAGAGGTCATCGAAAATAAACTGGAATGTCGTTGAAAATATTCTGTAACATACCAAAAAAAGTTAGATAGGCAGCCTAACGACTTGCATGCCGCATCGCGGCAGGCTGCCACCGATATCGATTCGATCCGAGGGGTATGACATGACGATGCTCGATTCGCCGTCGCCGCACCTGCCTGCCGTTCGATTCTTCGTTCGCCGCTTCTCGCGCGCGTCCTCCTGCTTCTCGCCGTCCAATCCCGCCAGTTTCTTTTCGACCTGACATTTAGGTTTCCTTAGTCAGTCGACGCTCCCCACACCGCTTCGCCGCACCGGCTCCATCGAGCCGGCGCGCGGGCCGTGTCGTGCCTGCGCGCCACGAACGCGCGGGCGTGTCCAACCGTTGAGATGAGGATCACGTATGCAGACATCACGCAAAGCACTGCCGCTCGCCCTGGGTCTCGCGCTCGGTTTCGGCATCGTCGGCGGCACCGCGGCCGATACGAAAGTCTCGAATCCGCAAGCAACGAGCCTGCGCGAAAGCCTGACACGCGGCGTCGCGCCGCCGGCCGCCAAGGCGGACACGGCCGCCGGGCAGTTCCGCGCGGACGGCGTGGCGGTCACGTTGTACAACCCCGCCTATCGCGCGAAGAAGGCCGCCGCGACGCCCGCCGCCACCGCGCGCGACTTCGTCGCGTCGCAGGCCGCGCAACTCGGGCTCGACGCGACCGCGCTCGCGAGCCTCGTCGTCACGTCGGAGCGCAGCGACGCCGAGTTCACCGTCGTGCGCCTGCAGCAGCAGGCAGCCGGATTGCCCGTGTACGGCAGCGATATCGCGGTGACGGTCGCGAAGGATGGCCGCATCCTGTACGTCGCGAGCAACACGATCAACGGCGTGGTCGCGAAGTCGGGCAAGGCGCAGGCCGTCGACCAGCAGCAGGCGCTCGACCGCGCACGCGCGTATCTCGGCGTGAGCGGCTTCACGAACCAGGACGCGCAGCTCGTCGCCTTCGTCGACAAGGCCGGCACGCATACCGCGTGGAAAGTGCGCGGCCGCCCGAACGACGGCCCGAAAGGCGACTGGGAACTGCTGATCGACTCGGGCAGCGGCGAAGTGCTGCGCGCCGAGGACAAGGCGTTCTACGCGACCGACGGCACGGGCTTCGTGTTCCGGCCCGACCCGCTGTCGCCGACCAAAAGCAGCTACGGCGGCACGGGCTACAAGGACAGCAACGACGCCGATTCGTCGCAGCTCACCGCCGCGCGCGTGCGCGTGACGCTGAAGGATCTCGCGCAGTCGGGTGCGCGTTATTCATTGTCGGGCCCGTATGCGGCATGCGTCGATTTCGACGCGCCCCGCGACAACGCGTGCCCCGTACAGTCGACCCCCGCATTCGAATTCACGCGCGGCAACCTGTATTTCGAGGCGGTGAACGTGTACTACCACATCGACACGTTCCTGCGTTACGTGAACCAGACGCTCGGCATCAAGGCACTGCCGTACCAGTACGCGGGCGGCGTGCAGTACGACCCGCACGGCGAATCGGGCGACGACAACTCGTCGTACTCGTCGAGCAGCGGCCGGCTGACCTTCGGGCAAGGCGGCGTCGACGACGCGGAGGATGCGGACGTCGTGATCCACGAACTCGGCCACGGCATCCACGACTGGGTGACGAACGGCGGCCTGTCGCAGCAGGAAGGATTGTCGGAAGGCACCGGCGACTATCTTGCCGCCGCGTACAGCCGCGACTTCAACCAGTGGAGCCCGTCGGATGCGCAGTACCACTGGGTCTACAACTGGGACGGCCACAACGAGTTCTGGGGCGGCCGCGTGACCAACTGGAACGTCGGGCGCACCTATGCGCAGGCACGCGGCGCGGAGATCCATACGGCCGGCCAGTACTGGGCCTCGTGCAACCTCGTCGCACGCGACGCGATCGGTGCGCAGGCGATGGACAAGGCATTCCTGAAGGGGCTGTCGATGACCAACAGCTCGACCAACCAGAAGGCCGCCGCGCAGGCGGTGCTGACGGCCGCGTCCGCGCTCGGCTACAGCAACGCGCAGCTCACCGCGATCGGCAATGCGTACAACCAGAGTTGCACGTACGGCGTGACCGTACCGAAGAAGTCGTAATTCCGCAGCAGGCGGGAGCGCGTCGCACGACCTGTGACGCGCTCCCTTCATCGACATCGCCATCCTCACGAGATCGAACATGCCTACTCTGAAACTCACCCGCCTGAGCGCCGCGCTGGGCGGCATGCTGCTGACCGCCGCCGCGTACGCGACGCCGGTGTGGATCACGCTCGGCGACGCGGCGTTCCGCCAGTTGCAACGCATCGACGCAAGCGCCACCGCGCAATACAGCACGACCCTCGACGCCGGCAAGGCGGCCGACGGCGCGTCGCGCCGCGAGACCGTTCACGTCGTCGAGATCGACGATTCACGGCTCGGCGAGCTGGCCCACGCCGTCCACCATACGCGCGGCCACGGGCCCGGCTATGTCGTGCACGACTCGTTCGACGACGCGCGCCAGGCACTGCAGCCGTTGCCGACACCGCTCGCGAAGCAGGCCGCGGCTTCCACGTACAAGGTTTCGAACGCGCCGCAGATCGGCACGTGGATCCAGCAGCTGCAGGCCAGCAACATCGTCGGCACGATCACGTCGCTGTCCGGCTTCACGAACCGCTACTACACGACGTCGCACGGCGTCGCCGCGTCGGACTGGCTCGCGCTGCAGTGGAAGCAGCTGGCCGGCTCGCGCGCCGACATCACCGTCGAGCAGTTCGCGCACACGGGCTTTCCGCAGAAATCCGTGATCCTGACGATCCGCGGCAGCGATCCGGCCGCGGGCACCGTCGTGCTGGGCGGCCACCTCGATTCGACGGTCGGGCGCACGACGGAAAACACGCGCTCGCCCGGCGCGGACGACGATGCGTCGGGCATCGCCAGCCTCACCGAAGCGCTGCGCGTGCTGCTGGCGAACAACTACCGGCCGAAGCGGACGATCAAGTTCGTCGGGTACGCAGCCGAGGAAGCCGGCCTGCTCGGCTCGAAGGCGATCGCGAAGCAGTTTCGTGCGCAAAACGTGAACGTGGTCGGTGTGCTGCAGCTCGACATGACGAACTACAAGGGCGACCCGAAGGACATCTACCTGATCACCGACTACACGAACGCGTCGCAGAACACCTACCTGACGAATCTGGCGAAGACCTACCTGCCGGAACTCGCGATCGGCACGTCGCAGTGCGGGTATGCGTGCTCGGATCATGCGTCGTGGAATGCGCAAGGGTATCCGGCGTCGTTCCCGTTCGAGGCCGATCAGAACGACAGTCCGTATATCCATACCGTGAACGACACGCTGGAGAATTCGGATCGGCAGGCGAACCATGCATTGAAGTTCGGCAAGCTGGCGCTGGCCTACGCGGTCGATCTCGGCGGCAACGGCGGTGCGACCGTGAAGCCCTGACGGCGGACGGCCGGGCCGTTCGTCCGGAAATGACGGAAGCGTATGCTCGCGGTTTGCATACGCTTCCGTCGCGAAGCGTTCTCCGCAGTCGCGGCGCTGACCCGTCGTCGAACCGGGTACGCCGCCTCGTCCGGATAGAATCCCCGTTCGACCACTTCGCTACACGCTTCCCGCCATGACCGATTTCTCCCGTTCCATCGACGATCTGTCGCCCGCCCGGGTCACGACCGCGTTCGACCTGCCCGGCCACACGACCGTTCGCTCGCTCGGCGTCGTCCAGGGCATCGTCGTGCGCTCGCGCTCGATCGTCGGTTCGTTCGGCGCATCGCTGCAGACGATCTTCGGCGGCAACATCACGCTGTACACGTCGCTGTGCGAAAAGGCCCGCCAGCAGGCCTTCGACAAGATGCTCGTCGACGCAGGCAAGCTCGGTGCGAACGCGATCGTCGCGATGCGTTACGACTCGACCGAGATCGGCTCGGGTGTCACGGAAGTCATCTGCTACGGCACGGCCGTGCGCGTGACGCAGGACGCGTGACGCCCGTCACGCGTCGCGCTCGAGCGACTTCATGGTCGTGAGCTGCGGGAACAGCCGCATCCACGTGAGCGCAACGGCGATCGTCGCCGCGCCGCCGACGACGATCGCGGCCGGCGCGCCCCACCATGCAGCCGTCACGCCCGATTCGAATTCGCCGAGTTGATTCGACGTGCCGATGAACAGCGAGTTGACGGCGCTCACACGGCCGAGCATGTCGTCGGGTGTGCGCAGCTGCACGAGCGACAGGCGCACGACGACGCTCACCACGTCCGATGCGCCGAGCGCCGCCAGCGCGACGAGCGACAACACGAAATTCCTCGACAGCCCGAACACGATCGTCGCGATGCCGAACGCGATCACGCCGCCGAACATCGCGCGGCCGGGCCGCCCCTTGAGCGGAAAGCGCGTGAGCCACAGCGTGCCCGCGAGCGCGCCGACCGCCGGCGCCGCGCGCAACGCGCCGAGCCCCCACGGCCCGACCTGCAGGATGTCGCGCGCGTAGATCGGCAGCAGCGCGGTCGCGCCGCCGAACAGCACCGCGAACAGGTCGAGCGACAGCGCGCCGAGGATCGCCGGTTCGCGCCGGATGAATGCGATACCTGAAAACACCGAACGGAGCGTCACCGGTTCGCGCGCGGGCGGCGCGCCGCGCAGCGGAATCGTGCCGCTCAACACCGCCGCGACCGCGAACGCGACGACGCTCGTGCCGAACGCGACGGGCGCGCCGACGCCATACAGCAGCCCGCCGAACGCGGGCCCGAGAATCTGCGCGGCCTGGTTCGCCGAGGTCGACAACGCGGTCGCGCGCGGCAGGTCGCTGCGCGGCACGACGGCCGGCAGCAGCGACGACACCGACGGCGACTCGAACGCGCGAGCCGTGCCGACGATCGCCGCGAGCGCATACACGGCCGGCGCGGCCAGCCATCCTTGCGCGGCACCGAGCAGGAACACGCCGGCGGCCAGCGCCTCGACGGCCTGGCAGATCGTCGCGATGCGTCGGCGGTCGTAGCGGTCGGCCACCTGCCCGACGACGAGCGTCAGCGCGAACATCGGCACGAACTGCGCGAGGCCGACGAGACCGAGTGCGAACGCGCTGTGCGTGAGCGCGTAGACGTACCACCCGATTGCAACCGACAGGATCTGGAAAGCCAGGGAAGACATCACGCGCGTGCCCCAGAAGCGCTGGAACGGTGCGTGACGGAACAGGTTGGCGGGCAACGAGGATAAAGGACTGGGATCGGGCACGGAGTCGGTCATCGAGGTCTCGGCGGTCGGCGCGGCACGCCGGCACCGTTCGGGAAAGCGACTGCGCACGCCGACGCATGCGCGCGACAACGGTACGGACGCGGCGAAATCGCGATGATATGCCAGGCGCGCAAAACGGGCCGGGGACGTGGCGACAACATCGCGCGGACGCGGGGGGCAACGCATCCGGCGGACGCGTCGATCGCGGCCGCCGGATGGCGGCCCGGGCACGGGATCTTCCGATGCAGGCGGCCGCGGGCTTCACCGGGGCGGAACGCCCTCGTCGATCGCGCCGCCGGCGATGCCGAACAGGCGTTGACCTTCCGGGGTGTCCTCGACTCGCCAACCCAGCGCGCTCAACGCTTCCCGTATCCGGTCGGCCTGCATCCAGTCCTTGTCCGCTCTCGCGCGCTCGCGTTCGGCGAGCAACCCGCGAACGTGTTCCGGAATGTCGGGCGCAACCGGCCTCCATGCGTGCAAGCCGAGGCCCAGCACGGCGTCGAAGCTGTCCACGGTCGCTTTCAGCGTCGAGGGTGGCAGGTTGCTCCTGACCAGATCCCAGAGCACCGCGAGTGCCCTGGGCAGATTCAGGTCCTCGTTCACTTCGGCGTCGAATCGCGCGGCGAAATCCGCATCGACTCGCCCTCCGTCCGGCCAGCCGGCATACAGGTGCCGAAGCCGGTTCAGCGCGGTGTGCGCGGCGTCGAGCGACGCCCACGTGAAATGCAGCTTGCTCCGGTAATGGGCCGTCAGGCACAGGTAACGGTACGCGAGCGGGTCGATATTCCGGCTCTGCAAGGTCTGCAGACGAACGAAATCGCCGCTCGACTTCGACATCTTTGCATCGGCATCGAGCGTCAGGAAGTGCCCGTGCATCCAGTAATTCGCGAGGTTCGTGCCGTGTGCCGCCCGCGTCTGCGCGATCTCGTTGCTGTGGTGCACGGCGATATGATCCTCGCCGCCGCAATGGATATCGAACCACGTCCCGAGATACTTCGCCGACATCGCCGAGCATTCGATATGCCAGCCCGGAAAGCCGCGCCCCCACGGGCTGTCCCATTCCATCTGCCGCTTGACGCCGGCCGGGCTGAACTTCCACAACGCAAAATCCGTGATGCTCCGCTTGTCGCCCAGCGCGACCCGCTTGCCCGCCTGCAACCCCGCGCGGTCGAGCCGCGCGAGATAACCGTAGTCGTCCTGCCGACTGGTGTCGAAGTAGAGGCCGTCGTCCGTGCGATAGACGTAGCCGCCCCGGTCGAGCGTATCGATGAACGCGATCTGTTCGGCGATGTGATCCGTGGCGCGGCACCAGACCGTCGGCTCGAGCAGGTGGAGCGCGCGCCAGTCCCGCACGAAAGCGTCGGTGTAGCGCCGGGCGATGGCCCACGCCGATTCGCCGGTGCGGCGGCTGCCCTTTTCCATCTTGTCTTCGCCTTCGTCCGCATCCGAAGTCAGGTGGCCGACGTCGGTGATGTTGACGACGTGCCGCACCTCGTATCCGTTGCGCACCAGTACGCGGCGCAGGAGATCCTCGAACACGTAGGTTCTCAGGTTGCCGATGTGGGCGTCGTCGTAGACCGTGGGGCCGCAGCAGTACATGCCGACCTGCCCGGCCCGGATTGGCGTGAACGGGCGTACGGTACGCGACCAGGTGTCATACAGCGCAAGCGGCATCGAGTTTCTCCGTCCGAAGGTGTCGGCCCAAAAAACAAAAAGGCCGCCTGTCTTGCATCACAGGCGGCCGGAAGGCGATTGCTTGAATGTTCAGCGAGTTCGCTGGACGCAACTTCCCCCTGGCACGTTCTGACAACATGCGCGGAGCGGCGACGAGAGGAAATGGGCGCGATCAAGCATGGGGACGATGCTAGCGTCTATAGACGGCACCGGTCAATACCGTCGGGCAGTCGCCCGGCAACGATCCCGGTGCGGCGGCACGGCAGCGGGCCTTGACCGGACGGCTCTCGTGCCCGCTCCCCCCGTCAGGCAAAAAAAAGCGCGAACCTCGGTTCGCGCCAAAGAGAGACCTCGCTGAAGACGTCACAACCTCACACCACCCCGCTCAGAACGAATGCCGCATCCCGATCCGCACATCGGCCTGCGTCTGCGTCGTCGACGGCGTGAAGCTGTAGCCGACCACCGCATCGACGCCTTGCGACGCGCGCAGGTAATCGCCGGAGATATACACGTCGGTACGCTTCGACAGCAGGTAATGCAGGCCCGCCGTGCCCTGGTTCCAGTGATGGCCTTCGAAGCGCGTGTGCTGGTAGCCCGCGATCAGGCTCAGCGCCGGCGTGAACTGGTACAGGCCGCCGCCTTCATACACCTGCATGTGCGACGACTGGCCGAAACCCTTGATCGTCGTGTACGAGAAGTTGGCGTCGAGCGTCAGCTTGCCGATCGTGTAGCTCGAGCCGATGCCGAACGTGCCCTGGCTGTCGACGTTCATCGGCGTGTTCGCGAACAGGTCGGTGCGTGCGCCGGTCGCCGGATCGACGGTGACGGTCTGCTGGCCGAGGAACGTGTGCGTGCCGATCATCGCGTACGGGTCGAACGCATAGATGCCGTTCGGGTTGTTCAGGCGCGTGTACGCGGCGCCGATCGAGAAGTCGCCCTTCGTGAAGCTCGCGCCCGCGCTCCACGCACTGTTGCGGTGGAAGTTGCCGGCGACGTTGCCGAACGAGTACATCGCGCCGAACTTGAAGCCGCTGAGGTCGTTCGACAGGAACTTCACCGAATTCGGCAGGCGGTCGCCGTTGAAGCGGTCGAAGTCGCCCTGGTGGATCGCATATCCGCTGCCCCACGCGGAGATGTTGTAGATCGACACGAGTTCGTTCGTGATGTCGAGCTGGTTGCCGAACGACAGCGTGCCCCAGTCGTTCTGCAGGCCGACATACGCCTGCCGGCCGAATTCGGCGCCGCCGAAGCCGAGCTGCCCGGTGCCGAGGCGGAAGCCGCTCTCGAGGGTGAACACGGCCTTCAGGCCGCCGCCGAGGTCTTCCGTGCCCTTCAGGCCGAAACGGTTTCCGTACGCGACGCCGTCGTCGAACTTGACCACGTGCGAGCCGCCCGTGTTGTTCACGTACGTGATGCCTGCGTCGAGAATCCCGTACAGCGTCACACTGCTCTGCGCATGCCCGATGGCGGGCACGCAGGCCGCGCATGCAAGCGCGGCGACTACGGCAACTTTGGTGTGCTTCATTGTCGACCACCCTCCCTGAACCGTTCGATGGAAAGAATCTCGTCCCGGCGCGTGCCGCGATGCGCCGGTGGATTCGAATTCGGTACGCCCGCTGGCTTCGGCATTTCGTTTTCCGCAATAACGCAGCCATTGGCGAAAAATACAAACCCATATTTCGCGTCACCCGTCTGAAGGCGACACCAAATGGTCACGATGCGACCCGCTCGGGAAAACACGTAGACGGGCAGCGCGGTCGAAACCGGCCGCCCGGAGGGAGGGAATCAGCGCCCGTCGAGGGCCGCGCGCACGGCCGGCAGGCCCGGTGCGCCGGCCGCCGTCGTCACGCCGTCCAGCCAGCCGGCAACCAGCGCCGGGTCGGATTTCAGCGCACGCTGCGCCGCGAGCGCGGGCGACGTCTTGTGGTCGAGCATGTCGGCGATCATCCGGTTCTCGACGTCGACGGAGAACGTCATCTGCCGGAACAGCCGCGCCAGGTTCGCGCACTGGCCGGCGAACCCGGCGCGCGTAACCGTGTTGACGGTCGCGCCGCCGTAGTTCGGGCCGAAATACGCATCGCCGCCCGACAGGTAGGTCAGGTGGAACTTCGTGTTCATCAGATGCGGCTCCCAGGCCAGGAACACGATCCACCGCTTGTCGCGCACCGCGCGCTCGACCTGCGTGAGCATGCCCGTCTCGCTCGATTCGACGAGCGACCAGTTCGCGGCCCCGAGCGCATGGTCGGACAGCAGCCGCTTGATGTTCTGGTTCGCGGGCGCGCCGGGCTCGATCCCGTAGATCTTGCCGCCGAAGCGGTCCGCATGGCGCGCGAGATCGGCGAACGTATGCACGCCGGCGGCGGCCACGTAGTCGGGCACCGCGAGCGTGAACTTCGCGCCGCTCAGGTTCGCGTGCAGCACGTCGATCGACTTCTCGTCGACGAACGGCTTCACGAGCGGCGCCTGCGCGGGCATCCAGTTGCCGAGGAACACGTCGACCTGCCCTTTCTTGAGCCCCTGGTACGTGATCGGCACCGACAGGTTCGCCACGTCCTGCCGATAGCCGAGCGCCTTCAGCACGACGCCCACCATCGCGTTCGTCGCATCGATGTCGGTCCAGCCGGGCGCCGCCATCTTCACGTCGCCGCACGTCTGCGGGTCGGCCGCGTGCGCAGGCTGCGTCGCCGCCACGCACGCGGCGGCGGCGAGCGCCGCGCCGATCCTTCGGATTGCTGCATTGCGTTGCCGTTTCATGGTTCGCTTCCTCCGTCGTTCTTCAATGATCGCGATGCGGTCCGTTCAACGCCCGATGCGCGGAAAGCGCGCCATCGCCTCGAGCGTGTCGAGTTCGATGTGATTGCGCATGTAGCGCTGGCTCGCGTCGGTGAACGGCTGCCAGTCCCACGCGTGGATGCGGCCCTGCGTCGTCGCCGCGTAATGGAAACGCCGGCGCCGCTGGCTCGCGCGCACCTGCCGGTCCAGTTCGGGCAGGTTCCAGCGCTGCGCGGCTTGCGCACGGAACGCGGCCAGCACGTCCGCGGCTTCCGGCGTGCCGGCGAGGTTCGTCAGCTCGCGCGGGTCGTCGCCGAGGTGATAGAGCTGGTCGGGATCGGCCGGGCAATGCACATACTTCCAGTCGCCGCTGCGGATCATCACGACCGGCGCGACCGCACCTTCCGCGAGGTATTCGCCGAGCGCAACATCGTGCGCCGGCGTGCCGTTCAGGTGCGGCACGAGGCTTGCCCCGTCGACGGGGTCCGGCCAGCCGCCGGCGGGGGCGGCGCCGGCCAGGTCGACGAGCGTCGGCAGCAGGTCGACGTGCGACACCGGCCCGCGCACGCGCGCGGCGCCGAAGCGCCCGGGCGCGTGCACGATCAGCGGCACGCGGCAGCCGCCCTCGAAGAATGTCATCTTGTACCAGAGCCCGCGTTCGCCGAGCATGTCGCCGTGGTCGGACGTGACGATGACGATCGTGTCGTCGGCGAATCCGCACTGTTCGAGCGCGGCCAGCACACTGCCGAACTGCGTGTCGACATACGAGGTTGCACCGTAGTACGCGCGACGTGCGGCGCGGATCTGTGCGTCGGTGGGCGGCGTCCGGTCGTTCTCGCAGACGAAGCGCAGCCGCTGCGAATGCGGGTCGCTTTCCTCTGCGTCGAGGCGCACGGCCGGCAGGTCGATCTCGTCGTCGCGATAGAGATCCCAGTATTCGCGCGTGATCGCATACGGGTCGTGCGGATGGGTCAACGACACGACCATGCAGAACGGCCGCGCATCGTGCCCGGCCGCCCGCTCGCGCGCGACGTCGTACAGCTTCTGCTTCGCGGCGAACGTGACCTCGTCGTCGAAATCGAGCTGGTTGGTACGCACGCACGGGCCCGCGTCGAGTACCGAACTCATGTTGTGATACCAGCTCGGCCGCTCCGCCGGGCTGTCCCAGTCGGGCACCCAGCCGAAATCGGCCGGATAGATGTCGGTCGTGAGCCGCTCCTCGAAGCCGTGCAACTGGTCGGGCCCGCAGAAATGCATCTTGCCGGACAGCATCGTCCGGTAGCCGCCCGCGCGCAGGTAGTGCGCGAACGTCAGCGTTTGCGCCGGCAATTCGGCGGCGTTATCGTAGGCGCCGATCCCCGACGGCAGCTTGCCGGTCAGCAGCGAAAAACGCGACGGCGCGCACAGCGGGCTCGCGCAGTAGGCGGCGTCGAACACCACGCCTTGCGCGGCGAGACGGTCCAGCGTCGGCGTGCGCGCGACGCGATTGCCGTAGGCCGGCAGCGCGAACGGCGTAAGCTGGTCGGCCATCAGGATCAGGATGTTGGGTGTCGGGTTCGTCATCGGCAGTCGTGGGGAAAACGGTGTTCGAATGGAACGGCGCGCCGCTCGCGCAGCGAGACGTCCGGCATGACGGAAGCGGCCCGACGAAAGTGCCGCGCGGGCAGGCCGCGCTGGCTAGAATCGCGGAATGCGTTGCGTGCCACCCGTGGAGCGGAATGTGAAGCGGGCCGTGAAGCAGCCTGTGAAGCAGCCCGTGAAGCACGTGTGCCGCACCGTCCGATGCACTATCGCCTGCCCGAATTCGCGCGGGAAGGCGTCCGGCCCTTATGGGGCCATTAGAGGGACTTATGTCGAAATCCGAACCGTTACCGTCGATGCAGGCGCTGCGCGCGTTCGAATCGGCGGCCCGGCTCGCGAGCTTCACGGCCGCCGCGCGCGAGCTCGGCTCCACCCAGCCGGCCGTGAGCCAGCAGGTGTTCCAGCTCGAGGCCGAACTGGGCGTGCCGCTGTTCGAGCGCAGCCCGCGCGGCGTCACGCTGACGGCCGACGGCGAGTGCCTGTACGAAGCGGTGCGGCTGAGCCTCGACACGCTGCGCGGCGCCACCGCGACCCTGCGGGCGCGCCGCGAGCACGGCGCGCTCACGATCGTCACCGACTTCGGCTTCGCCACCTACTGGTTGATGCCGCGCCTGGCCGGGCTGAAGCGCGTGATGCCGGATGTCGACGTGCGGGTCGTCACGTCGCAGGATTACGACGCGCAGCGCGACCATGGCGACATCGCGATCCTGTTCGGCGACGGCCACTGGCCGTCGTGCACGGCGGCGCGGCTCTTTCCGGAATCGGTCACGCCCGTGTGCTCGCCCGCGTTCCGCGACGCGCACCCGCACGTCGCCCGGGCCGACCACCTGCTCGCGTTGCCGCTGCTGCACGTGCAGCCGACGCGCCCCGAGCGCTGGCTGTCGTGGTCCGGCTGGTTCGACGCGCACGGCCTCGACACGGCAGCCGCCGCGCGCGGCGTGACCTTCAACAGCTATGCGCTCGTGATCCATGCGGCGCTGCTCGGCGAAGGCGTTGCGCTGGGCTGGGCGCCGCTCGTCGACGAACTCGTCGCGTCCGGGCAGCTCGTGAAGCTCGTCGACGCGCCGGTCGTCACGCCGCGCGGCTACTTCCTCGTGCGGCCGCCGCAGCGGCCCGAGCCGGACGCGACCCACGTGTTCCGGCGCTGGCTGCTCGACGCGTGCGCACCGGCCTGAGCGGCCGTCCGGCCGGCCTCCGGCTGCGGGCCCTGACGCACGCCTGACGCCCGCTGGACCGGCCGCGCCCGCCCCGCCTGACGCCTCCCCCGGCGCCCGCCTGACGCCTCCCCGGCGCCCGCCTGAAGCCGCGCCGCCGCCCGGCCGCGCTGGCGTGCCGATACCAGCCACACGGCGGGTTGGTTCTATCCGCGCCCCAATCGTCCTGATTTACTTGAGCCTCCCGCTACCCGCGTAGCGTGGCGCCCCGTCGCGCCGCCGCGCGGGTTGCGTTCCATGACATCCGAGGAATCTCATGACCGCCGACTCACGCCCCGATCAATTCGTCCTGACGCTGTCGTGCCCGAGCGCGGCCGGCCAGGTCGCCGCCGTCGTCGGCTTTCTCGAGCGCCATCGCTGCTACGTCGATGCGCTGAACGTGTTCGACGACGATCTCAGCAATCGCTTCTTCGTGCGCTGCGTGTTTCATCCGACCGATGAAACGCTGCAGATCGACGCGCTGCGCCAGGAATTCGGGCCGATCGCGACCGCGCTCGGCGGCGGCGGAGAAGGCGACACGCAATGGGCGATTCACGACGTGAATGCACGGCCGAAGGTGCTGATCATGGTGTCGAAGCTCGAGCACTGCCTCGCGGACCTGCTGTTCCGCTGGCGGATGGGCGAGCTGAAGATGGATATCGTCGGCATCGTGTCGAACCATCCCGACTTCGAGCCGCTCGCCGCGCAACACGGCCTGCCGTTCCGCCATTTCCCGATCACGGCCGATACGAAGGCGCAGCAGGAAGCGCAATGGCTCGACTTCTTCGAGTCGAGCGGCGCCGAACTCGTGATCCTCGCGCGCTACATGCAGGTGCTGTCGCAGGAAACGAGCGCGAAACTCGCGAACCGCGCGATCAACATCCACCATTCGTTCCTGCCCGGTTTCAAGGGCGCGAAGCCGTATCACCAGGCGCATGCGCGCGGCGTGAAGCTGATCGGCGCGACCGCGCACTTCGTCACCGACGATCTCGACGAAGGCCCGATCATCGAGCAGGTCGTCGAGCGCGTCGATCATGCGCTGCGTCCGGAGCAGTTGCTTGCGGTGGGGCGCGACGTCGAATGCATCACGCTCGCGCGTGCGGTGAAGGCGTTCATCGAGCGCAGGGTGTTCCTGAACGGCGACCGGACGGTGGTGTTTTCGTAAGCGGGCGAGCTTCGCCGGCCGTCATGCGGAAGCCGACGGTACACGCGCACGCGTCGTGCCGATTCGTCGTGCCCGGTGTCGCAGATAGAGGTTGTTGAGGATCAGCGCCACGCCCGTCAGCGTGGCGCCCAGGATCTGCGCGCGGTTGGGCACGACGCCCGTGACCGCAGATACGATGAATGCCGTAATGGGCACGATGTCCATGAACAGCACACCGTTCATCGGCCCGAGCTTCCGGTTGCCCGTCATCCACAGCAGGATCGCGCCAAAGCCGGCCACCGGCCCCATGTACGCGAGATGCGGCAGCACCGCATGCACCGCGGCGAGTGACGGTGCCGCGATCCGGTGCGTCGCGATCAGCACCAGGTTGACTGCGACGATCGTGGTCAATCCAAGCCACGTCGTGAAGGTCGTGTATTTCAGTGCCGACCATTTCGTGAACCGCGCTGCGCCGAACGTATAGACGACCCAGCACAACGCGCCGACGACGATCAGCGCGTTGGCCGCGTAGTGCTGCGGTTCGTGCAGTGCGGCGATCACGTCGCCGCGCGTGATGACGAGCGCGACGCCGGTAAAGGACAGGACGACGAACAGCACCGACACCGGCGCGGGCGCGACGCGCCGCACCAGTGCGTTGAGCAGCAGCCCCATCATCGGCTGCGTGGCCATCATGATCGATGCGGTCAGCGCGCCCTCGTCGCCGGCCAGCTGCTGGCCCAGGAACACGAACGACCCGAATCCGCAGAAGCCGACCGATCCGAGCAGCCATGCGAGCGCCACGGGTTCTCCGGCGGAACGAAACGCACCAGGCCCTTCGACGACCCGCAGCAACACGAGGAAGCACATCCCGGCGATCAGGTAGCGCAGCGACGTGAACGTAAAGGGATCGATGTACCGCAACGCATCGGTCATCACCGGAAACATCACGCCCATCAGGATCGTTGCGGTCACACATGCGACGACGCCTTTCCCGTACGCGTTCGCGGCAGGCATTGCGAGTGTTGCATCATTCATGACTTATCATTCCCAAATTGATTGAAAAACGATGCCGGTACGGCTGCGCGCAGCGGCAGTGTCGTATGGCGTTCGTTACCCTGTTTGCCGGCCCTTCACGGTCTCGATGCGGGCCTCGGTATGCCTCGCATTTGAAACCATTCATTCTCAAAATAACCAAAAAAATCAGGTCAGTGCCCGCATCGCGATTTCGACGATCGATGCGAGCTCCGCCTCCGATGCACTCGACTTGCCCAACACGCGCATGCCCTGGATCAGGCACAACAGGAACCGGCCCACCTCCTCCGGATCGAGATGCCGGTCGAAATCGCCCGACTGCTGGCCGCGCGCGACGGCCAGGCTGAATTGCGAGCCAATGCGCAGCAGGGTCGATTCGATGTACGGGCGCAACGCGTCGTCGCCGGGCAGGAGTTCGACGGCCGAATTCGTGATGAAGCAGCCGCGCCGCTCCGACAGGCGTGCGCCGATCTCCGTGTAGTACAGGAGCGCCGCCTTGAGTGCCTGCCGTGGCGGCAGATCCGCCGCGAGACGCTCCTTGAGCCGTGCGATCGCACCCTCCGCATAGCGGTCGAACGCGGCGACCAGCAACCCGTGCTTGTCGCCGAAGGTGCGGTACAGGCTGCCGCGAAAGACGCCGGTCGCCTCGCACAACGCGTCGATCGACGTCGCGTGATACCCCTGCTCCCAGAACACGCGTGCCGCCGCGTCGATCACCTCGTCGGTATCGAATTCGCGGGGGCGGCCCCTGTCGCGGGAGCCGGGAGGTGTCGAGGTCGGGTTCATGGAGACGGATATTAGAACCGATCATTCCCAAAATCAAGCTCGAACACCGAATATGGACGGCAGCTATGCCCGGGCAACAAATCCCTGAAACCGCAAACACACACTCTTTCAATTAACCGACGAAGGTTTGACTACAAAACTCCCAACAACCAATTCTGACATTAAAGAAACAGGATAATTACAATTAAATTAACTCCACAAGCACCTTCAATCGCACGCACACCACCGTATTCCCAATCATTCAGATGCATTTCCATCAATCTGCAAAATCGTCACCAACACCTCCTACATCATTGATTCAACAAGGAAATATTTACACAATTCCAAGCAAGATCGATAAACCACACCACCTTTGCATCAGTCTCCGGCCCACTCTCTTCAGATTTAATTTCATCGCGCGTAGAATCGCCCGATACGCCTAAATAACGAGAGAGAGATAGCATGGATGCGCGAAGCATGATTGGGGCAATGACGGGAGCGTTGTCCCAACAGGGACGTATTCTCAAACTGGATACGCCGATCGGCACTGACGTGCTGATTCCTCACCAGGTCATCGGACATTCGCGCATCGGACGCGATTACCTGTTCATGGTCGATTGCGTATCGCTCTCGCACGACGTCCCTCTCAAGACGCTGATTTCGCAACCGGTCACGCTCTGGATACAGCAGACCGACGAGTCCTATCTTCCGCATCACGGATATGTCCACACGGCCCGGCGACTGGGCGAAAACGGGGGACTGACTGCCTATCAGTTGCATTTCTCGTCCTGGATGCATTTCCTGAAATTCCGTCGCGACCAGCGACACTGGCAAGACAAGAGCGCCGATGCGATCATCGCCGACGTGCTGGATCAACACCCGCAAGCGCGCGGCATGTATCGATTCGAACTGGCGCAGCCACTGCCGTCCCGTTCGTACTGCCGACAGGATGAAACCGACTGGAACTTCGTACACCGGCTTCTGGAATCCGAGGGGCTATACGGAATCTTGAGGCAGGCGGCCGACGGCAAATCACATACGCTGGTAATCACCGATCGTCTCGAAGTGCTCGAACCGCTGTCTCCGGCGACGGTCGCCTTTTCCCGCGCCGGCGCCCATGGCCACACCGACACCTTCACGCAATGGTCGGCGACACGCACGCTGCAGTCCGTGCTGCTGTCGACACGCACCTTCGACTACAAGAATCCGCCGACGCCGGCCAACCCGAAGGCGACGTCGGTTCCGACGATGGCCAATCAAGGCGATCTGCCCGCACAGATGGAAGTGTACGAATACACGGGCGCTTATACCTACCCGAAGCAGGATCGCGGCGATCATTTGTCCAGGCTCCGCATGGAGGAATGGGAGTCGGAAGCCAAGCGCTTCCACGGCGTCGCGAGCTTGCGTCGTGCCGACGCCGGACGGCGCTTCACGATGACGGGCCATCCCGAGCACGACCTGGATCCGGCGGCCCAACGGGAATTCGCCGTGATCGACGTCGAATGGGCCATCGTCAACAATCTGCTGCTCTCGAAATATGAGACCAACTTCCCGCACAGCCTGCATCACGTGCTGAAAAACGCACGCGACGACGATCACGACGGCCGGTTCACGGTCCCGCACGCCGACGGTTCGACCGGTTTTTTTCGCGTCACGCTTGAAGCACAGCGCACCACCGTCCCATATCGGAGCCCGTTCGAACACATCAAGCCCGAGGCCAAACTGGAATCGGCCATCGTGGTCGGCCCGAATGGCCAGGAGGCATATACCGACGATCTGAACCGGATCAAGGTTCTTTTCACGTGGGATCGGCACAACGTCGGCGACGAACGCGCATCGTGCTGGGTGCGCGTCGCCCAGTCGGATGCCGGGGACGGCTACGGCGGCGTGCATATGCCACGCGCCGGCGAAGAACTGCTCATCGGCCATATCGGCAACGATATCGATCGGCCCATCGCGCTGCTTCGCGTCTATAACGGCGCAACCAAGCCGCAATGGCACTCGAACGGCCTGCTGTCGGGTTACCGGTCCCGCGAGTTTTCCGGAACCGGCTTCAATCAGATGGTGATGGACGACTCAACCGGACAGAACCGTGTGCAGCTATACAGCAGCAATACCAATGCTCAATTGCACCTCGGTTACCTGATCAGCCACACCGGCAACGCTCGCGGTGACTATCTCGGCAGCGGTTTCGATCTCAGCTCCGACGCATATGGCGCATTGCGTTCGGGCCGAGGACTCTACGTATCGACTCATCCGGTGGCCAGCCAACCGCTCGATGCGCGTGTAGCCACCAACCAGTTGACGAGTTCCGCCAACGTGCTCGACGGCCTCTCGCAAGCCAGCGAAACGGCAGGCGCGGAAAGCCAGAAAGACGGGCATACGGCATTGCACGCCTTCGCGGATGCAACCGCCCACAACGAGACGGGGGCGACAGGCGGAGGCGGCGTAACGGCCGGCGGCGGAACGGGACAGGCCAGCGTATTCAAACAGCCGGTGATTCTGGTCGCCGCACCGGCCGGCATCGCATTGTCTACGCAGAAGTCGGCACATGTCTCGGCGGATCAGCATGTCAACCTCGTCAGCGGCCAGAGCACGCACATCGCAGCGGGGCGATCGCTGGTCGCCAGCATCACCGAGAAGCTGAGCCTGTTTGTGCAGAACGCCGGCATGAAGCTGTTCGCCGCGAAGGGCAAGATCCAATTGCAGGCACATGCAGACAATGTCGAGGTAACGGCGCAAAAGTCCCTGCTACTCGCTTCGGCAACGGAAAAGGTACAGGCCTCAGCGCAACAGGAAATTCTGCTGACATCGGGCGGCGCATACATCCGGGTCAAGGACGGCAACATCGAGATTCACGCGCCGGGCAAGCTCGATTTCAAGGGTGCCGATTTCACTTTCAGCGGCCCGACCCGAATGGACGTGACGAATCCGGCATTCAAGGATCTGCCGACGCGACGCCTGACGTTGAATACGATGGCATCGCCATCAGCCACCGGCGTGGTGCCGGCAGGCATGCCGTACAAGCTCTATGCGGATGGCGCCCTGGTCAAGCAGGGCGTACTGGACCGCACCGGCCAGTTGCCGATCGATCATCACGTCACCACGCAGAAATACACGCTGGAGATGGCCAACGGCGTCACGCACGACATTCCGGTCCCGGGCGAATACCGGGACGCGGCAAATGGAGCGCTCGCGAATCAGGGTTTCCAGTTTCACGAAACGCTTCCCGATGGCGACACCGCCGCCCTCGATCGCGCCACACACCGGCAACTTTACAGCGACCTGCTCAACCCTTCATCGGATGCATAGGCCATGGCGACACCGAACCAGAAGATCACCACGCCCATCGCGCAGAACCAGACGTCGGCCGCGAACGTCTGCCTTCCCTGGTATGTGCAGAACACTGAATACGGCCCCAAGTCCGGATCGTTCAGGCCATTGGTCAACGGCGAAACCGCGTTTCGGGCGGTATACGACGCCATCGCAAGCGCCAAGCATTCGATCGACATCATTTGCTGGGGCTTCCAGCCCTCCATGTATTTTCGCCGTGACGGTTCCGGCATGCGGATCGGGGAACTACTCGAGAAAAAGGGCAAGGAAGGCCTCAAAGTGCGATTGCTGTGCTGGCACGATGACTTTTACCTGGCTGAACTGAGTGAAAACAACATGCCGGGCTTCGATGGCATTACGAAACTGAAGCAAAGCATCAGCCAGGATACGTACGACAGCCATCCACTGATGGCACCTGATTACCAGACGGCCGACGAACGCAAGTTCGATACGGAATGGTACCGACGCGCCAATCTGAGCAATGTTACGAGGAGCGGATCGGCATCGATCGCCAATCGCGTGGTCGATGACGTGGTCATGTTCCCGGTAAAGGTCGCCCAGTCGCTCACGTCTTTATCGGACGCGCCGACCAAGTTCCTTCATCGAAAGGAGGCCATGGCCAACGTCGAAATCGCAACCCGGGGGTTCAGCTTTTCGGAGCGTGCCGAAATCATCGGCAGGATCTGGAACTATGGCTCGAAGTCCGACTGGAACTCGACCATGAAACGAGGCGCAGCCAAGGGCATGGGCTCAGAGCCGACACATCACCAGAAGATGGTATTGATCGATTACGAGGATCCTGAACTGGCCACCGGCTTCGTCATGGGCCACAACATGCTCGACCAGTACTGGGATACCGACGACCACCACTACGATCCCAAGACCCCCAGTACGGGCCGCAACGGCCCCTTTCCGTGGCAGGACATATCGAGTCGAGTAACGGGTCCGATACTGGAGGATCTGAACAAGAATTTCTGCGAAGCGTGGGACGATGCAACGGGGCAGAATCTGACGAAGTTGCGCGCGGGACAGGGCGGGAAGCAGAAGATCCGCACCGACTCGGCCGACGATCTCAAGGTAAGGGCGCAGGTTCTGCGCACACAGTCTCAGAAAGGTAAGCGCGACATCGAGAAAATGTACCTGCAGGCGGTCAACAACGCGACGCAGTACATTTTCATCCAGAACCAGTATTTCCGCTGGCAGGAACTTGCCACGAAGATCAAGAACGTCGCCGCTTCGCATCTCCGCTGGGGCCGAGATATCGGCCAGGACGGACCGATTTACCTGTTCGTGATCACGAACTCCAGTGACGCCGCAGTTGGCAACGGGACCGTAAGAACGTACCAGATGCTGAATTCGCTTGGATACGGCAACTCGATGCCGGGCGTCGCATTGCTGGAACGCGAAGACGGCATGACAGGCCAGCAGAAAGCCGTCGACGACCAGCTCACCGCACAGCAGAACTCCCTCTTGTCACAGCTCTCGGCAGAGCAGGCATCGTTGCAGAAAATTCAGTCTCAAGGAGTAAATCCGTTTGACGGCTCCGCGATGCAAGGTGTCGCCAACTACTTTCAGACCAGCCAGGCGCAGCAGCAGGACATTCAGATCGCCCTGGACGAAGTACAGCGGAAGAAACGCGCCAACGCGAACATTCACCCGGATGCACCGCCCACGGAGGTACCGGGGCTTAAGATACATATTTGCACGCTGGTCGCGCCCGACTCGCACCCGGACAACTGGTTGCCGGTATACGTTCATGCCAAACTGATGACGGTCGACGACGCATTCATGACGCTGGGCTCAGCGAACGTGAACATCCGAAGCATGAACGTCGATAGCGAGCTCAATATTTGTCACGAGAACAGCGATGTCACGAAGCCGTTGCGAAGGAAGCTTTGGGGGCTTCACACCAATGGGGCAGGGGATCTGGACGACCATGCAAGTTCCTTCAAGGCGTGGGGCACAATCCTGGACCGCAACAAAACGTTGAATAACAAAGGGATGAAGCCTATCGCCTCGCTCGTCAAGTTCGAGAGACCTTCCGATAACCGTACTTACGATGATTGATCGATGAACAGATTCGTCCTGTGCATTTCACTCGCCCTTCTCATGGGTGCATGTACGAAAAAGGAAAACCCAGTGTCCCAGTCGCCCCCCCTTCCCGACCTCAACAACGTGCACGCCAATCTCGCATTCACCTGCACACATGAAGCAGACCATCTCCCTGCACTCGATCCCAAGGCAGATGAACTGTTTCAGTATGGAAGATATCTGCAGAAGCGGAGCGGACCGAAAGACTTCGACGATATCGTCCGTTACTATCGGATCGCGGCAGCATACGGTCACTACAAGGCGAACAACAACGCTCAACTCCTGATTTCGCAAGAACTGGCCCACTCCCCCGACCCGGCGAAAGAAGTGGTTGATCTCGCTTCAAAACTGGTCGAGCAAGGCATACCTGCCGGCTACTACAATATCGGCCACTATCTCGAAACTGGATACGGCCTGAAGCAAGACTACGAGATGTCGCTGCGTTACTTCCGAAAGGCTGCCGATTTGGGCAACCCCGATGCGCAGTACTACATCGGCGAATTGCTTGCTCCGCGAGACAATGCACCGGCCATTGCGAAGCAGATGCGGGAGTGCGCAACTGCCCAAGGCAACGGCAAAGCAGCCAACATGCTTGGCGCCGACTTGATGACCGACGGCTTCTATCAGGAAGCACTCAAGGCCTTCCAGAAAGGTGCCGAGTCCGGAGACACGCAAAGTGCATTCCTGCTCGAACACGCGTTCCAAGGCCCGCCTAAGTCCGATGCCCTGTATTACCTGGACTTGGCCAGCGATCCCGAACGCACACGACGCTACGCACAGATCGGAAAATTCATCGACCGCAACGACGGCCGCAATCCGAAGATTCCCGATATCGACAAGATCGTCCCTCTGCCGCCGGCCAAACTCCCGCCCTGGGACGGCACCTTTCAGTGGCAAAAGGAGCAGGATGCCGCCGCGCCTCCGCAAAAGCCTTCTGACGAGATGATCAACGAAATGGCGAAGGCGAAGCACCTCGATCCGGCGACGGGGTTACCGCTCGCCGGCGCGCAGGACAAGACTTCGGCTGAACCGCAACCGGCAACCCTCGCGACTCGACTGCCGATCGGAACGGTCGCTCGCACGGGGGAACGCTGCCCCGAAGACGGCGTCTGGTGTGCGGCGCTGAAGGAAGGTCAGGCCGGCGACTCGGAACGGCGGTTCCTGAAGGGCGATACCCTGCCTTCGATCATCGTGCACGAATCAAGAGCACTTCCGCTTCTCGATCGTGTGATCGGCATGCGTCAACAGACCACGCAAGTCGCGTGGCGGCTCGTGTCGTACCTCGATCAGGCCTGACGCACGCGCGCCGGGCAATCGTAAAGCACAAGCAGTGCACTTGCTCCTCTCGCGTCGGACCCGTGTGCGGTTTCCGTGTCCGGCGCAAGAGTCGCCTTGCTCACCACCTGTTCACTTCACCCACGCAAAGTAATACGACAACCAGATCGTGAGCCCTGCCCCGACCAGCGCCGCATACGGCATCAGGTTGAGCCACATCGCGCGCTTCGGCACCTCGAGTTCCATGTCGCGCTGCATCTGCGCGGGGAACCGGCCGCGATCCTGCCAGTAGTGGCGATAGAGAAACACCGGCACGATCAGCAGCATCGCGATCAGCCCGTTGCGCAGCGTGCCTTCGCCCTGCAGGTTCGCGCCCGCGCCGACATAGACGAGGTTCGCGTAGCCGCAGATCGAGCCGGCGACGAGCAGCCATGTCGGGCAGCGGAACGGTCGATCCCAGTTGCCGCGGTCCATCCGGTGGATCCAGCCCGACTGAAGATTCAGGAATACGAACAGCATGTAGCAGACGTTCGAGATCGACAGCACCGTCATGTAGTCCGACATCATCAGCAACACGAGGTTGAAGCCGAGATCGGTCCACATCGCGCGCGTGGGCGAGCCGTGCTCGTTCACGTGCGACAGGTACTTCGGCAGCCAGCCGTCGACCGATGCCTGGTACAGCGTGCGCGACGAGCCCATCATCGACGTCATCACGATCAGCAGGATCGACAGCATCAGCATCACGACGACCGCGTTCGCGACCCACGCGCCGCCGCCGACGATCTTCGCCATCGCGGCCGCGACGCCGGTGCCGTCGCCGATCGACGGATCGAGCATCGCCTGCGTGCCGAGCGCACCCTGGAATGCCATCGGCACGAGCGTCATCACGACGAGGCACAGCGCGCCCGACCAGAAGATCGCCTTGGCGGTATCGCGACGCGGGTCGCGGAATTCGCGCGTGTAGCAGACGGCCGTCTCGAAACCATACGACGCCCAGCCGGCCATGAACATCGCGCCGAGCGCCATCGTGACGCCCTGCCCGTTCCACGAGCCGAACGTCGCGGTCGTGAGATTGCCGTGTGCGTCGTGACCGAGCGGCAGCAGCGGGAGCAGGTTCGACATCGGCACGTCGCCCGTGACGAACGGCACGATGCCGACGATCAACAGCGGCGTGAGCGACGCGATGCCGAGAATGCGCTGCGTGCGCGCCGCCTTCGATGCACCGCTGTGTTGAAGCTTGAACGTGATGAGAAGCAGGATCGTCGCGATGATGAACGTCGCATTGATCCGCAGGGACAGACCCGGCTTGATGAACCCGAGATCCGCAACCTTGAGCTGCCAGTGCAGCACCGCCGCGTTGGCGGGAAAGAGACTCGTGAGCGCATAGCTCGCCGCGAGGCCGCAGCCGAGCGCGAGCATCGGCGACCACGCGAGCCAGTTGCACCACACGGAAACCGGGGCAATCAGCTTGCTGTAACGGACCCAGCCGATCGCGCCATATACGGACGCGCCGCCCGATTTATGGGGAAATAGCCCCGATATTTCCGCATAAGTCGCGCTCTGAATCAGCCCCATCGTGATCGCGGCGATCCAGATCGCCCACGCGGGCTGGCCGATCGTCGCGCATACGCCGCCGATCGTGAACAGCACGCCTGCCGGCACGCCGCTCGTTACCCAAAAAGCGTCTTTCCAAGTCAGGCCACGATGCAGCGTGTGGCCCGTCGAATCATGTGAGATGGTTGCCTCAACATCACTGGTGCTGTTCGCACGCAGTCCTGCCTGACTCATCCAATTCCTCCTGTGATGACTCCGCACAAGGGCCGTAGTGTAACAACTTACCGGCCTTCTTGCAGAATCAAAAAAATAATTCCGGGATATGATCGCATCGCAGTGCAATTATTTCGCAATCCTGCCGATCAATCCCGGACTGTCTCTTCGTCTTTTTATTGCGGCGAATCGTCGCGGCTTATTGCACGCCTTCCGTCCACGAATTCACGCGGTCCGCATGCGCTGCAATCCATGCATCGGCAGCCGCTTCCGGCTTCGAGCCGTTCTGGATCGCGAGCATCACGCTGTCGATCTCGCCCGGCTTCCACTGGAATTTTTTCAGGAACGCAACGACCGGCTTGGCCTTCGTTTCGAGCTGCGGGTTCACGACACTGTCGACGTGCTCCGCGCCGCCGAACACCTTCTTCGGATCCTCGAGGAAGCGCAGCTTCCACTTCGCGAACATCCAGTGCGGCGCCCAGCCGGTCACGATCACCGGCTTGTTCGCGCCGACCGAGCGCGACAGCTCGGCCGTCATCGCGCTGCCCGAGCTCGGCATCAGCGTGTAGTTCAGGCCGTAGTTCTTGATCGCTTCGTCGGTCTTGCGCATCACGCCCGCGCCCGCATCGATGCCGACGATCCGGCCGCCGAAGCTGCCTTTTTCGGCATTCAGGTCGTCGATGCTCTTCGCCTTCACGTAGTCTGGGACGATCAGGCCGATCTTCGCGTCGGGAAAGTTCGCGCCGAGATCGACGACCTTGCTCTTGTACTCGCCCCAGTAGGAACCGTGCGTGACGGGCAGCCACGCGGACAGCGTCGCGTCGAGGTCACCGCGCGCGACGCCCTGCCACATGATGCCGGCAGCGACCGGCACGAGCTTCACCTCATAGCCGAGTTTCTTCTCGATCACGCGCGCCGCGACGTTCGACGTCGCAACGCTGTCGTCCCAGCCTTCGACGTAACCGATCTTCAGCGTGGGCTTCGTATCGGCGAGCGCCGATGCGCTCAGTGCCACCATCGCCGACAGTGCGCCGGTCCACATCAGTTTTCCGAACAGCTTCATGGTCGATCTCCTTGAAATGCGCACCGTGCGCGTTGTCTCTCTAGGTTCTTCAACCACAAATCCGCGGTATCGTTGTTTTCCGACGGATGCTTGTCCGGACGCGACGCGCCCGGACAGCCGATGGCGAGTTTCGACTACTTGTCGATCACGAGATCCGACAGCGGCTTGCTGCAGCACAGCAGCACCATCCCCTGGTCGATCTCGCGCTGGCGGATGCCGCCGTTGTGCTTCATTTCAACCTGCCCCGACACGAGCTTCACCTTGCAGGTGCCGCACATGCCCTGCGTGCACGAGGCCGGCAGCCGCACGCCGGACTGGCGCGCCGCATCCAGCACGTGCTGCTCCGAGCCGCATGAAATCTCGCGATTGCTCTTTGCGAAGCTGACCGTGTACTGCTTCGTATCGGTGTCGGCACCTTCGGCCGGCGGGGCGAGATCGGCGAGCAGTTCGTCGCTTGCGGTCTGCGCGAGCGTTTCGAACGAGAAGCTCTCCTCGTGATACTGCTTGCGATCGAAGCCGGCTTCGTCGAGCAGGTCGCGCACGGCCTTCATGTACGGCGCGGGGCCGCACGTGAAGATCTCGCGCTCCATGAAATCCGGTGCGATCAGCTTCAGCAGCGGCAGCGTCAGGAAGCCCGTGACGCCCGGCCAGTTGGTGCGCGCGCCGACGCGCTCGACGACGAACGACGTGCGGAAATTCGTGTGGTTCGACGCGATCAGGTCGAGCTCGCGCGCGAAGATGATGTCGTCCGGCGTGCGTGCGCTGTGCACGAACAGGATGTCGCGATCCTCGGCGAGATCGTGGTGCGCGCGGCTCATCGACATCAGCGGCGTGACGCCCGAGCCCGCCGACAGGAACAGGTACTTGCGCGCCGGATGTCGTGCGCACGTGAATTCGCCGGCCGGGCCGAGTACGCGCACCGGCGCACCCGGCTGCAGGTTGTCGTGCAGCCAGTTCGACACCTTGCCGCCCGGCACGCGCTTCACCGTGATCGACACCGTGTGCGGCCGCGCGGGCGACGACGAGATCGTGTAGCAGCGGTTGATCGTTTCGCCGTCGATGTCGAGCTCGAGCGTGAGGAACTGCCCGGGCTCGAACGAGAACGAGCGGCCCTGCGGCGAACGGAAGAAGAAACTCTTCACGTCGTGCGTTTCCTGCCGCACGTGGCAGCACACCAGCGTTTCCTCGACGTCGCTCGTCCAGCGCTCGGGAAGGGCGTTCCAGAACGCCGGGCGTGTGACCCGGCTGTCCACCGGCTCGAAATTGGCCGCATCTCGCATCATCTGTAACTCCGCTTCAGTGCTGGGTACTACGCGCCGGTTTTTTCGGCGAGCCGGCCGATGTACCAGGCCGAGAATTTTTCGACGAGACCTTCCGTGAACGGCGAATACGGGCCCGGCTCGTACGCGCTGCTGGTCGCGCCGCGCTGCGAGAATTCGACGAGCGCACGATCCTGGTCGTTGGTCGCGTTCCACACGGCCGTCAGGTTCTTCACGTCGTAGTCGATGCCTTCCTTCGCGTCCTTGTGCACGAGCCACTTCGTGCGCACGAGCGTCTTGCCGGCCGACAGCGGGATCACCGAGAACGTCACGATGTGATCGCTCATGAAGT
>Ga0209147_100062_pt1 | contig 242831 bp, 210 predicted proteins | sample AraplaCol_mLB_r2_FD_184278 | JGI IMG/M metagenome (GOLD analysis project Ga0209147, IMG submission 184278) | Arabidopsis root microbial communities from North Carolina, USA - plate scrape CL_Col_mLB_r2 (SPAdes) (version 2) | ecosystem: Host-associated > Plants > Roots > Endosphere | place: USA... | reverse complement strand
TAGTTGTTCCGCTAGTTGTTCCGCTAGTTGTTCCGCTAGTTGTTCCGCTAGTTGTTCCGCTAGTTGTTCCGCTAGTTGTTCCGCTAGTTGTTCCGCTAGTTGTTCCGCTAGTTGTTCCGCTAGTTGCCCCTCCGGTTTCAGCATTCTGAACCGTCAAGTCCGTAGGTTTTAGAGTAACAACCCACTTTTCCGTGTTTGTTTGTGATGTTGATTCTGCAAAAACATCTTTAAACATACTAAACATAAGTACTAAAACAATGAAACTAGTAAAACCTTTTTTCAAATCCTTCACCTCTCTAGTTAGTCAAAAACAATTGTGTATATGTAAATAATTGTTTCTTTACTATTGAACAATCTCATAACAGACGAAAAGCCCCCTATTTAGGGAGCTTATTTTGACTGTCTATTATATTAATATTTTATTATATTAGCATTTTCTTTGCATATTAAAATTGCATTACACACTTGCCTATTCTTTTACGGTTTTTACTTTTAAATTTAAGCATTTAGGTATGTTTCTATAGATTTTAGTTGAAACTATGAGGATTTTACTTATAAGTGCGATTTATTTGTTGAATTAATTGAGGTTTGATCGTTTTTATTTGCGTTCCTGTAACATATTTGCGATTTATACATTTTATTTGCGTTCTAAATTTTAATTACCATCCTCTCTTTTTACTTATGATTCCAAAATCTTTATTACGACTTAATATTTACAATCTATATCAACTTTCATTTTTTCCCCTTTCGGCTATGTGTATCGTATTTGTTTAGGGTATAATTACCAATAAGAATGTTTTGAGTAAGGAGGCATCGAATGCTTCAGCGTGATTTAAATAAAGATATTATTTATGAACTTTCATATTCACTTTTTTCAAAGCTTTCTCCTCAAAATACGAGGGACGCAGAGCTTGTTGAAACTGGCCTGCAGTTGTATCGACTAGGTCAAGTATATAATGTTTCGGTTCGCGAAGGTCGCCTAGTTGGTGTTGTCGAAGAAGGGGATCAAATTCATTTACCAATTCTACATATTGAAAACCATGATCAAAATGGATGTGATTGCTACGAAGCTCCTCCATGCCAACATCAAATTGCACTTCTTTGCTATGCTGCCGCTTCATTTTCTTTAGTCGGAGATATTATGAGGAAGTTTAAGCAGTCTTCTTTAAAAAGTATCCCGAATATCATGACTGGTCGCCAACTGCTAGATCAAATGAGTATGTTTGAGCAGGATCGACCGAAAGAGACAGTGGCGTTATTTGAGCAAAAGTATAACGAGTATATAGAGCAGCAAAGAACGTCCTTTTACCAAGATGTTTATTTTGTATATCCATTATATGAACGGTTTTATCATGGATTATTGAATCAACAACCACGTCAAGAAAAAGAAAAGCTACAATATCAGTTACTTGCTTCAATTTTTACAATGAATAAAATGGTCGGACAAATCGAAATTCAAAGTACAGTTTACGACAATGCGCATTTACCACGCGAAATGACAATGCTAGAAAATCAAATTGACGCAGTAAGTAGACAATTACATAATTTAACTGGGGGTTCCGTGTCTACCCAGTACGAAGAAGTTCTTCGTGAGCAGTTACAGGCTCTTTTATTAGAAAGAAATCTTTGTATAGTTCCACGATATAACTCTTTTCGTTATGTATATAAAGAGCTATTAAATAGTCCAAAGATTTTATATAAGGATTTAGAAACATTATCAAACGTCGAGGACAACTATTATGCAGATTTAGGGAAAGCTCATCTATATTATTTATTAAAAGAAGATGAAACAATGCTGTCCATTATAAAGCAATACAGCAATAATGAACGTACTCTCTATTGCTTTACTTACTGGATAGAAAGTCTTCGAAAAAACAATGAAACGGATCGGCTAACATTATTTTTGCCATTGTATTACGAGATGCTTTTACACTTTTTAAAAAATGGCGATGATGAATATGCAAAAACTACTTTTGCGAAACATTTCCTTACTAATTATGAGTACAATAGTTTTTACACTAATGAAACGGCCGGGCTTGAAGTAGTTTATCAAGCATTACTTCCATATAGTGTGATGCAGTACACTGATTATTTAATGCATAATCGAGAATACAAACGATGGGTTGAGCTACAAATGCACTTATATTCTTACAATCCTGATTACATTGATAAGCATGACCTTCAGGAAGTACATAAGTACTCACCTCAATCTGTATTACCTATATACCATCACTTAGTTCTTTATTACATTGAGTTAAAAGGCCGAGCAAACTATAAAATAGCTGTTCGATATTTAAAAAAACTAAGAACAAATTATAAAAAATTAAAGCGTATGAATGAGTGGGAAGACTATATTCAGTATGTTGAATCTCAATTTATTCGTTTACGTGCACTTCAAGAGGAATTAAAGAAAGGAAAATTAGTCAATGAAGCGACTAGCAAATCTTAGTATTGCCGTAAAATGGGTTGAGCGAAAAGGCTTACTCCTTTATGGAATGCAAAGTCACGGTGTCATTTTACCGGTAACCGCATGGAAGCATCTAGTGTTTCAATGGCATGAACCTTCATATTATGGGACATTATTGCAGCCGACCCGAGTCGGTCAGATTGAAGGAATTCTTTTAACTCCAATCGAAGCACTTACTTTTTTTAGAGAACATCAAGAAAACTCATTAGTAGAAATTACTTATTTAGATGAAGCAAATGAGTTTCATTCGGTAATCTCACGTTTATACGATGATTTTAACGAGGGCCATGTTTCGCCAAGTTTTGCTCATTATCAGACTGGCGAAGAGCTATGGAAAATTGATGGATTTGAACAATTAGAACCAACTTTACAGGAATTGGTTTCTTCTGCCATTAAACAGCAGTTTGAAATAGAAACTTTACAGTCTAAACGCTGGGATATTGCTAGGGGTTTGTATCACAATCCAAGTTATATAAAACAGCAACTCACACATAGTATTGATGAGGACGATTGGCATGTAAAAATCGGGCTAAGAGACGATGACGTGCCATTTTCAATTCGATTAGTACTTGAAGAGCCAATGAGTGAACATGATGACTGGAATTTACGTACATACTTAATTGATGAGCGAAAAACGATAAAACCTTATGAATATAACGGACATGAATCATTACATAAAAAGCATTCATCATATGCTGAGTATTTAGATCGAACGTTCCAAGGAGTAGGTTTATTAGCACCAAACTTAATTGACGATCATAAGCCAAAAGAAGTTTTAAGTGAACAAGAAGCTTGGACATTTTTAACAGAGGATAGTGAAAAAGTACTTTCTGCAAATATTCAGGTTCTTTTACCAAGCTGGTGGCAAGCTTTAAAACAAAATAAGATGACCTTAAAAGCAAGTGTAAAAGGTAAACCTGCTGGAAATTCATTTTTCAATATGGAAACATTAGTTGACTTCAACTGGCGAATCTCTACAAATGGGATGGAGCTTTCAGAACAACAATTCCAACAATTCGTTGAAAATCAAAGACGTTTAATTCAATTTAACGGTCAGTGGATTGCACTTGACCCTGCTTTTATTGCACGTATGAAGAAAATGATGGCAAAGGCTGAAAAGCAAGGGCTTAGATTTCACGAAGTTCTTCAACATGAGCTACTACAAGGGACTGAAAAACCTGAGGACGATAACTCACCTTTTGCGGAAGTTGAAATTGAAGTAGATGATGTATTCCGAGAATTAACTAAACGATTAACTTCCATTTCAGAAGTTCCCGAGCTTAATGTTCCTCATGGTCTGCAAGCGACATTACGAGCATATCAGCAAAAGGGATTCGAATGGTTAGTTCATTTGAAAAATATGGGATTTGGTGCTTTACTTGCTGATGATATGGGGCTTGGTAAAACAATTCAATCAATCTCTTATTTGGCTTATCGTAAAGAAAACGAAGAAAAACAAGGAGCATCATTGATTGTCTGCCCTACTTCTGTGATCAACAATTGGAAACGAGAAATTGAATTATTTTATCCTGATTTAACTGTTCATGTTCACTATGGGGGTAACCGTTTAAAAGGTGAAGACTTATTTTCAATTATGAGAGATGTCGATATTGTCATCACCTCCTATGCTTTAAGCGTGTTAGATTATGAAGACCTAAAGCAATATGTTTGGAAAAGTATCATTCTTGATGAAGCTCAAAACATAAAAAACCCAACGACAAAGCAGTCTCGCGCAGTTCGCGGGTTAAAAGCTGAGCACCGTATTGCTCTTACTGGTACTCCAATGGAAAACCGTTTAACAGAGCTTTGGACAATATTTGATTTTATAAATAGAGGTTATCTTGGTTCACTAAACCGTTTTGCTAGCAATTATGTAAATCCTATTGAGAAGGACCGAGATGAAGAAAAAATAAATGCTGTTCATCGTTTAATTTCACCTTTCTTACTGAGACGAACTAAGCAAGATGAAGATGTTGCTTTAAATCTTCCACCAAAACAAGAACAAAAGATGCTTTGTCCATTATCTGTTGAACAAGCGGCATTATACGAGCAAGTTGTTCAAGACAGCTTAAAACAAATCGATACATTAACTGGGATCGAACGTCGAGGACGCATTTTATGGATGCTAAATAAATTAAAACAAATCTGTGATCACCCTTCTTTATTCTTGAAGGAATCACAGCTTGTTGAATTCGAAGAGAGATCAAGTAAAGTTGAACGACTATTTGAATTAATAGATCCAATCCTTGAACAGAGCGAAAGCTGCCTAATCTTTACTCAGTATGTGAGAATGGGTGATATGCTTAAAGAGGCAATCCAAGCAAAATTTGGTGAAGAGGTATTATTTTTAAACGGTAGTGTTCCTAAAACAGCGCGTGATAACATGATTTCTCGCTTCCAAAACGGCGATGTAAAAGTGTTTATTCTTTCACTCAAAGCTGGTGGAACTGGATTAAACTTAACAGCAGCAAATCACGTAATGCACTTTGACCGTTGGTGGAATCCAGCAGTTGAAAATCAAGCGACTGACCGAGCATACAGAATTGGTCAAACAAAATTCGTTCAAGTCCATAAATTTGTAACGATCGGAACGTTAGAAGAAAAAATTGATGAAATGCTACAACGGAAACAATCACTTAACGATACAATCATAACGAGCGAACAGTGGATTACAGAATTGTCTATGGATGAGCTTGTTGATTTGTTAGGTGTTTAATATGAAGGAAAAATGGGATTATTTTATAGAGATAATCCCTTTTTCTATTAAATGGAGGTTATATTAATGGGTACAAAAACTGGAAGGACCGTCGTTGTCAAAAACCATGATGAAAATTGGAAAAAATTATTTCAAGAAGAAGCTATCCGCATTCGTGAAATCTTAAAAGATGAGCTTATTGAAATTCATCACATTGGTAGTACATCCGTTCCAAATTTAAAGGCTAAACCGATTATCGATATATTACCTGTCGTTAAAAACATAGAAAATATAGATAAGTATAATGACCAATTGGCTGAAATTGGTTATGAGGGGCTTGGTGAGCTCGGTCTTCCAGGTAGAAGATACTTCCGAAAAGGTGGCGAGAATCGTACCCATCAAATGCATATGTATCAGTTTGATAATAAAAAAGAAATTGAGCGTCATATTGCAGTGCCTGCTTATTTAAGAGCACATGGGGATGAGATGAAAGCATATGGAGAATTAAAAGCGCAGCTTTCTGAAAAATTTCCAAATGATATTTATGGATATATGGATGGAAAAGATGCTTTTGTAAAGGATTTAGAGCGAAAAGCTTTAGAGTGGAGAAAAACAATTTAATTAATATGGATAATAAATAAAAAAACATGCAATGTGTAATATGCATGTTTTTTATTTGGGCTTCAATATTAATCTGCAGCCTGCTGGAATAGCGATGCCTCGTAGTTAGAGGATATAAATTATTAAAGATTATAAAAAAAGGTTCCACAAATCGAATAAAATATAAAGAATACAATCGGGAGTGACATGAAAAAACCTATTGCCAAGAACTTTCTTTTCGAGACTAACCAACAAGAAATACCAATTAGAAGTGGAATAGCAACAACAATTCCTGCCGCGATAGGAAATTTTAGAAAATCGATTCCCAATATAGTCACAAGGATCCCACTGAATGAAGTAAGGGTTCCAAGAATAATCCCTTTAAAAAAATCAGCAACTGGATGATGATTACGATTACCTGACAATCTCATCCCCCCTCCCCAATTTGCACTACCTATAAATATAGGATAGTAGAATATTCAGAAAAATAGTATCATAGGGTTAGCAACATGACAATAAAATTTTTGAAATAAAAAAGGAAGTGATACTATAAACACCCCTGTAATGATCCCTCTTTTTGGCTTAGAACTTCATCCACATAGAGTTTTCGAAAGCTTAGCCTTTTTTATAGGATTTAGAATATATATTAAGTTTCGCCGAAAAGGAACAATTAGTGAAGAAAAAACCGTTTACGTACTAATAGGAGCAATTCTAGGTTCCCTTTTAGGTAGCCTAGTTGTCGCTTCACTACAGGACATCCCGAAATTGCTACACAGCATTCATAGTCACGGCCTACTTGGAATATTACAAGGTAAAACCATTGTAGGTGGATTATTTGGAGGGATCATTGGAGTTGAGTTAAGTAAAAAACTTTGTAACCAAACAAGCTCAACTGGTGATGATATGGTCCTTCCACTTTGTCTGGCAATGTGCATTGGAAGAATAGGTTGCTTTTTAACCGGAATTAATGATGATACATATGGAGTACCTACGTCGAGTGTACTTGGAATTGATTTAGGCGATGGTATAAAACGTCACCCAACATCACTTTATGACATTGCTTTTCTATGCTGTTTACTGTTCGTTATAAAATACTTTTTTAGACAAAAACCTTATGAGGGTTTTCATTTTGCTCTATTTTCTAGCTCGTATTTTTTATATAGATTTTTCATTGAATGGCTAAAACCAACAATCAAGCCATATGGAGATATGAGTAGTATTCAAATAACCTGTTTGTTAGGCGTCTTGTATTACGCTATCTATTTTATTTATCAAAGAAGGAGAAATTATCGTGCCAAATCGTCCGTATACGTACAGTGATTTTACACTATCAGTTTGTAGTAAATGCTTACGAAAAGTAGAAGCAAAGATTATATATGAAAATGATTGCGTTTATATGCTAAAACGCTGCAAGCACCATGGTATGGAGAAAGTCTTAATTTCTACAGATATCCCTTATTATCAATTGTGTAGAGAATTTATTAAACCAAGTGAAATGCCTCATCGATGGAACACCCCAATTAAATATGGTTGCCCGTACGATTGCGGTCTTTGCCCGGATCATGAACAGCATAGCTGTTTGAGTATTGTTGAAATAACAGATGTTTGTAATTTGCAATGTCCAATTTGTTATGCAGAAAGTTCTCCTAAACGAACTACTTGGAAGGATCTAGAAACCATAAAACGAATGTTTGATACAATTATTAAAAACGAAGAGGAAGCAGATGTAGTTCAAATCTCCGGTGGTGAACCGACAATCCACCCTCAATTTTTTGAAATACTAGATGAGGCAAAAAAACGAAGTATTAAACACCTCATGGTCAATACAAACGGGATTAGGATTGCTACTGATGAAGCCTTCGTAAAAAGACTTGCAAGTTACAAACCTGGTTTTGAAATCTATCTTCAATTTGATAGTTTTGAAGAGGAAACACTTCTTGAACTGCGAGGGCGTGATTTACGAGAGGTGCGACAAAAAGCTATTAATAATTTAAATAAGTATAATATTAGTACAACACTGGTTGCTGTCCTAAAAAAAGGCTTAAATGATCATGAAATCGGCAAAATTATTAAATGGGGTACAGAACAAAAATGTGTACGTGGAGTAACATTCCAGCCTATTCAACACGCTGGAAGAACAGAAAACTACGATCCCTCAACTGAACGCTTAACACTGAGTGAAGTTCGCCAGGAGATTATTAAACAAAGTGAATTTTATTCTGAAAACGATATTATTCCAGTCCCATGTCACCCTGATAGTTTAGCAATGGGCTATGCTTTGAAAATGGGCGGTAAAATCACCCCTTTAACTAGTATCGTTGATAAGAATGTATTGCTTGAGGGCGAAAGAAATACAATTGTTTTCGAGAGTGATGAAGAGCTACGTAACAAAGTTTTCAAGTTATTTAGTTTAAATCATTCGCCTCAAAGTGGATTTCAAGGCTTAAAAGACCTTCTATGTTGTTTACCAAAAGTTGTTTTACCAAGTGGAATGGGATATGAAAATGTATTTCGTGTATTAATTATGAAATTCCAAGATAATTATGATTTAGATGTGCGTAGTGTAAAAAAATCATGCGTTCATTTTGTAACGACCGATGATAAAATGATTCCATTTGACACATATAATTTATTTTACAGGGACGATAAAGAGTCATACCTAGAGACACTTCGAGAAGAAATCGTAAGGAACTAACGAATTCAGTACTAGTACCTTGTCTAAGTCTTTTAAATTATCAAGATTTAGTGTAAGATTGATTTGAGTCATTATTTATTCCTCCAATACAAGATTTTCTTCGCCGAAAACATTGTATCATGGAATAGATATGACTCATTTTCTTTTTACACAATTATATGGGCACAACCTTTTACACAACCTTATTATGTTTTTATTTGTAGTTTCAGCTGTTTTATTTGCAGTTTTGCTTATTTTCATTGCAGATTCGGCCCATTTTATTGCAGTTTTGGTATTTTTATTTGCACTTTACCTTATTTTAATTGCAGTTTACCACACTTATTTGCAGGCCATCAGCATACTTATAGCTTCACTCTATTCACAAAATAATAGAAGCCTATTTTCCAAAAATAGGCTTCTTTTTTATTCACTCTATTTATTTTAGTGCAAATGTAAGTTCAGCTTCACAAGCTATTTGTCCGTCAACTGTTGCTACTGCTTTACCTTTACCAATTGGTCCACGCATTTTTACTAGTTCAACCTCTAGTCTTAGCTGATCACCTGGTACTACTTGTCTTTTAAAACGGCAATTATCTATACCAGCAAATAATGCTAGTTTTCCTTTATTTTGCTCAAGGCTTAAAGCCGCGACTCCTCCAACTTGTGCTAGAGCTTCTACAATTAGCACCCCTGGCATTACAGGATAATCAGGGAAATGACCATTAAAAAACTCTTCGTTAGCAGTTACATTTTTAATACCAATCGCACGTTTTCCTTCTTCATGCTCAATAATACGATCTACTAATAAAAATGGGTAACGATGAGGAAGAATTTCTTTAATTGCTTTAATATCTAACATTTTATGTAGTCCTCCATTTGTAAAGATTCAATCTGTTAATAAAAAAGAAGCAAGTCTTAAGACCAGCTTCTATGCGCTATTAGTATAATACTATCTTATTTTGTAAGTTAACGCAAACCAATAATGAAACCGCTCAATTACCCTATAAGAGCAAAAACAGTAAGTTTCTTAGTCAATAGGTAAGCTAATCATAGAATTTAATCTGTTTTCTATTACTTTTAAGTCCCGTTATTCGTAATCATCTATAAGCTAAGGGTCATCACCAATTTATTCAGGCTACCTACTGTGTTCGACTAATTATATACAGTTTACAGAAAATTTATAAAAGTTAGAAATTTTGTAAAGTATTTGACAGACGAAAAGAACCGATTTTTTTATCATTGAGTTAGAACAAGAAAGAGATGCTGCTCTTTAGGACAACAGTGTGTATCGCCCATTTTGTTTCTCAATGAATCCTTTTTCACACAATTCATTCATTACATAGGACACGCTTACACGTGATGAACCAACTACATAAGCTAGTTCTTGGTGAGTGAATGGAATCGTAATTGTTATCCCCTTAGGTGTTTCTTTACCGTATGAGGATGCTAATTGGCGCAACATTGTTAAGACACGCTCTCCTACATCTGAAAAACTCATTAACCTCGTTTGAAGAAGTAGAGCTGATTGTTTATTACTTAGCGATCTTAGCGTTTTAAGAATGAGTTCTGGCTCACTCATAACGATATCGCGAAACGTTGATTTTGGAATTCGAAGGACACGTGCGATTGACGAGGTAGAAGCGTTATATCCATATGCTTCATCTGCCCATACGTTTGATTCTCCAATAATATTACCAGAGCCTACGATATATAAATGGCGTTCTGCCCCATTAGGTGATAACAAGTAAATACGAATTCGCCCTTCAAGGACGAGATAAACAAATGGATGAATTTCATCTTGTTGGAATAATACGACTTCACGTGAGAATGACAGTTCTTTACCTACTTTAAGAAAAGATGCTGCTGTCCATTCGCCTTGTTCAAACCATAAGGATTGATGATTCATATGTCACCTCAAATTAATTATGTATCAAACAATGAAAACGCTACCAAAACAGTGAAAGGATGAATTAAATATGACTAGCCCATTTTTAGAGAAGCGTTCTCTTTTTCCGACCTTATCTGAAACAATTCATTTATCAAGTTGTTCCCAAAGTGCAATCTCATCACCGGTGAAGGAAAGTATTCAATCTTACCTTACAAGTTGGACCGAAAATGGTATGGACTGGGAAGGTTGGATGGACAAAGTATATGAAGCAAAAGTCGCCTTTGCTACTTTAATAAATGCTTCTCCTGATGAGATTGCGGTGCTATCTAGCGTGTCTGATGCCGCTTCATCATTTGCAGCGTCGTTAGATTTTACTGGAAATCGAAATAAAGTTGTTACAACAGATATTGATTTCCCATGCATTGGTCACGTTTGGCTATCACAAGTACCACGTGGCGCAAACGTCACGTTTTTAAATGAAAACCTTCATCAAATTCAAATTGAACAATATGAAAAGGCAGTGGATTCAAACACACTTATAACATCTGTCCCACATGTGTCTTATTATAATGGGTTTATTCAGGATATCAAAGCTATATCAAACATTACCAAAGCGAATGGATCACTACTATTTGTCGATGCCTATCAATCTGCTGGAAGTGTTCCAATCGATGTAAAGGATATGGGAGTCGATGCACTCGCAACAGGTGCACAAAAGTTTTTACTTGGTATACCTGGGATTAGCTTTTTATATGTAAGAAAAGAGTTAGCAGAGTCTCTCCATCCCCCAACGACTGGTTGGTTTAGTCGAGTAAATCCATTTGCTTTTGATCAGCATCTTCTTGATTATGCGGAAGGGACTCGGAGATTCGATACTGGAACTCCAATGATGATAAACGCTTATGCAGCTGAAGCAGGAATTTCTTTATTAAATCAAATTGGTGTTCCATCTATTCAGGATTATCTATCTTACTTATCTACTGTTGCAATTGAAACAGCGCATTCACTCGGATTGACCGTTGTTAGCCCAACAGATTTATCAATAAAAGGTAGTAACACTGCCATTCGAGTGGAACAAGCTACTATCATTGAGCAATACTTAAAAACAAAAAAAATAATTGTCTCAGCCCGAAATGATGTTTTACGTGTAGCTCCTCATTTCTACAATACAGAAGATGAAATTGTACGCGCGATTGAGGAAATTGATTATGCAATTAGGAACAGCTAACAAAAAACTATATTTTAAAAAATTAATTATGGTAATGATTGGAACAATTTTGGTCGCACTTACCTATTACTTTTTCCAGGTGCCAAATGGGATTGTGGCTCCTGGACTTGGTGGTATCTGTATGTTACTTGTTAAATTTATACCTATTCCACTAGGGATTCTTTATTTTTTATTAAACATACCACTATTTTTAATTGGATACCGAGCAGTTGGTGTACCATTTGCATTGCTTAGTTTACTCGGAATGTGTAGTTTATCATTCTTCTTAACTCTCTTCTCCTCACTACCAGGCCCGCATCTTCCGCTAATAGGATGTATACTCAGCGGGATTTTTTCTGGAATCGGGATTGGAATCGTGATTTTAGCAGGTGGTACAACTGGAGGACTTGATATAGCAAGTGTAGTAATCAAATAGAAAATTCCCGAATTTTTCGATTGGAAAAACGATGATGGTTATAAATGGAATTGTCCTTTTGTGTTCCTTAATCGGAGAAGGATTACAGCGAACTTTCCTCACGTTTTTTAGTATGCTGATTGCCGGAAAAAGTGTTGATTGGACGTTATCTTATAGAAAACAATTCAAGAAAGGTGGCGAAACAATATGAATGAAAACAAAACTGTAATTGAACGAGAAGGAGGACTAAGTCGTTCGCTTACTAGTAAACAGCTGACCATGATTGGGATTGGTGGAGCAATTGGTACCGGTTTATTTATGGGAAGTGGCATTGCAATCGGTTATGCTGGACCTGGGGTTATACTAAGTTATATTATTGCAGCATTCATAGCAGTCATAATGATGTTTAGTTTATCTGAAATGGCAGTTGTGCACCCGACAGCCGGTTCATTCGGTACTTATGCAGAGATGTATTTAAATCCTTGGGCAGGTTTCCTAATTCGTTACACATATTGGGCGGCACAAGTAATCGCAATTGGTGGAGAAGCTGTTGCAGTTGGTCTGTACATGCAGTATTGGTTCCCAAGTATTCCTGTTTGGTTATGGACACTTGGATTTGGTATTGCTTTAGTTCTTGTGAACAGCAGGTCTGTTTCCAACTTTGGTCAAATCGAGTATTGGTTTGCAATGATTAAAGTCGTTGCGATTGTACTATTCATCGTTTTTGGTGTTTCGCTCCTATTTGGAATTGGACATTCACATTCTGTAGGATTTCACCATTATACCGATCAGCACGGGTTCCTACCTAATGGAATTAAAGGCGTTTGGATGGCTGTACTTATGGCAATCTTTAGTTTTTATGGTGTAGAGATTGTCGCTGTAACAGCAGGGGAATCTAAAGATCCAAAAAAAGCAATTCCTAAAGCAATGAAGAGCATGGTTTTACGTTTGTTTTTATTCTATATTCTATCATTAGGAATCATCGTTGCTGTTATTCCTTGGATGCAAGCAGGTGCCCATGAGGTTTCTGGATCACCATTTGTAAAAGTCTTTGAGAGTTCTGGTGTGAGATATGCGGCTGGCATTATGAATTTTGTTATCTTAACCGCTGCACTATCTAGTATGAATACTAATTTATACTTAACATCACGTATGTTATTCTCCTTATCGCGCGGAGATTATGCTCCAAAATCTTTCGGTAAATTATCTAAAAATGGCACGCCAGTAACGGCAATTTTCATTTCAAGTGCAGGTGTATTAATTGCGACTGTATTGTCAATGTACTATCCAGATACATTTAACAAACTATTTGGTATCTCAATCTTTGGTGGAATTTTAGTATGGCTTATGATTTTAATTAGTCATCTTCGTTTTAGAAAAACCGTTCACCTTCATTTTAAAGAGCCATTACCAGTTAAAGCACCGCTCTTTCCATTTCTTCAATGGATCGGAATACTATTACTTAGTGGTATTTTAATTACAATGGCATTTTCACCGGATTGGAACTCAGCCTGGAAAATTGGTGTTCCGTGGGTCATATTAGTATCAATTGGCTACTGGATCCAAAAAAGTCGCAAATCGAGTTTATACAAACATAATTCAAATAATAAGTCGGCACTTTAAATATTTAGCTCTAATTTTTTAAAGATTGTTAGTTTATAAATACAAATTCATACAAAAAGACAGGTATAAAAGAGGAAATTGCCTTTTATATCTGTCTCTTTTTTATTCTATTTATTGATTTACCGATTTCTCAACCTTTACGGTTTTAATAGACTCAGCTCTAAGAAACTTAGGAAGTATAAATAAATAGTAAATACCAACAATCGACAAGCTAGCACCGACTATGGCATGGAGCCATTCAATTTTTAAAATCGAAGGATAGAAAGCTGCAATTAATCCCAATGTGATGCTTTGGGAGAATAAAATAATGGGCGATATCCAGCCTTGAACTCTTCCCATCATCTTTTTTTCAACAATTTTAGGGAACCATCCTCCAATACCAATATTAATAATAGGTAAAGCCAACCCTATTATGAATTGCCAAATGATATAAGCATATGTAGTATTAGAAAAACCTCCTGCAACAACACATAAACCAGAAACAATTAACCCAATTATGATCATATATGGTAGTGGCATTTTCTTCGCGAGTATTGATCCCACTATACTTCCAATTAAAACGCCCGAACCAAAGGCTACTCCAATATAAATTAACATTTCTTCATAGTTAGATGGTGCCAGTTTATATTTTAATATAAATGATGGCATAACTGAGAATCCGCCATTAATTACACCAAATAAAAAGAAACCAGATAAAAGTGATCTAAGTAATGAATGATTGATTATGTAGTATATTCCCTCTTTAAAATCCTTTAAGACTAATGTAAATTTCAAATCTTTAAGTTTATGCTCTCCATTCGGATTCGTTATGTCCTTTGAAACTTTTGCTAATAAAATAAATAGTCCCGATGCAATAAAGGAAATCATATCAATGACGATGGCTGCTTCTACTCCCAGTGTCCAAAATATGAATGTTCCAATTGCTCCGCCAAAAAGCATAAATAAGCTACTAACTAGCTGGTTTAAACCGGCTGATATAGCATATTGATCTTCTGTTAAGATCCCCTGTAATAAAGCAGATTGAGCCGGTTGAAAAAATTTCGAAACGCCACTTCTTAAAAAGAGAATTCCGAATGATAGGTAAATCCAATCCTGCATAATCGTTATTAGTAGAATAATTGATAAAATCGCGCTTATAAAGTCACAATTAACTGCTATTTTCTTTCGATTTAAACGGTCTGCTACTACACCTACTAAAAAGAAAACAAAAATCATTGGTAGGGTATACATTAGCTCGGTTATCGTAGCATAGTATGGCTGACTTGAAAATTTTCTTAATAAGTACAACATAAATGCTGTCATCCCTACTACAGAACCAATCTGAGAAGTAAAATTCGCTAAAAATAACCAGGAAAAGTTCTTATTTTTAAATATTTGGATCAATTAGCTACCCCCTTTTACACTCCTCTTATTATATACTAAATTTTCAGATAAATACTTATAGACTTTTAAAGAAGTATCCCCAACTTTTCGTATAATCACTGCCATCATATACCAAAATAATAGTAATTAGTCATTATAAATGGGGTGCGGGCAATGAAAGTATTTTGGGTTTTTCTATGTTTATTTATTCTAGAGATGTGCTTATTGGAAGGGATCGACTTATATAATGGGGATCAATTTCCTCACTTATTAACGAATATAAAGCTTAGCAAAACTGAACTTGTAGGTGAAGATTATGTATTAATTTTCTTTTTTACCGTACCATTCGGCGTTGCCAAAGTCGTCCTATCGTATATGAAGAAACTAAAAAAGAAACGAAACCAAGAACAAAATCAAAATACTTCTAATTAAAACGAAAGAGAATGCAGTTAGAACTTCTACGCTGCATTCTCTTTTGTGTTTGTTTTTGCTTTTTTTTGGATGACTGCAATGACCAACAGAACAGTAGGAATAACGATTTGTAAAGGTATATGTAAATAGTACGGTACAATGTCAAACCCTTCTTTATAGTGCTCTAAATAATCAGGTGCCATCCATACGGAACAAATTACGATGATTACTGCAATTGGATAGGTAAGTGTATCCGATTTTTTCACTTTAAATAAATCTGCCGCTCCAACAATCGCACAAAAGAACAAAACCGTAATCTTAATAAATCCCCCTACAGCAATAACAATGACAACGACTGAATCGAGTCTTTGAATAAAATCAGCAATATTGATATAACTAATTGCTGTTAAGATCGGATAAGTAGCTCTCACCACCGTATTTGCTCCTAAAACACAAATATTAAGAATTGTTACTAATGTTAAAAGCAGACCTGCAAAAATTAGCCCAGGAATGCCGACCTTCCATGCATATTCCGGTTTCTTTAAATAAGGTAAAATCATTGTAAATGCAATCATTTCACCAAATGGAAATGTAACGGTCAATGGGTAAGCTTCTTTTATGATGGTTTTCCACCCAGTCTCTAGCACGGGTCTTAGATTATCAGTTTTTATTATTCCTGCAATTACTTCAAAACCAATTATTGTTACCATTATGAAGATAATTACAATAAACAGAAACTCACATACTCTACCGAATACTTCAAAACCTTTAAAGACTGCATACATACATAAAAACATAAATAATATACCGATTGAAATAAGAGAGGACGCGTTGTAAAGTGTAATCACTAGTAGTTCTTCAAAGTCCCTAAGCACTCGTGCTCCAATATAAATAAAATAGAGAATATAAACCATTGCTAGTAATTTGCCTGCAAACTTCCCTAAAATAGATTGAATGTATCTCGTAAATGGTAACTCGGGATACAGATCAAATAATTTATTGTATACACATAATAGTAAGCATCCAGTAACCAAAGCGATTAAAACACTAATCCAAGCATCCTGCATTGCACCAGATGCAAGCCCTACTAATGTAGCGCTCCCCATTTCAAATAAAAATATAATACTAAAGAATTGGTAGGCACCAATTGATAATTTTCGATTCATTAGCATTCCCTTCTTTTCTAAAATGGATAAGCTTTTTTTCTCATACCTACATTATTTATTTGGACATCAACATCAATTTTCACTTTAGCTTTTTGAAATTGGTCATTCCAATTTTTCTCATATTTTTTAAAAACCTTTGGATCTGATAAATGTAGTTTATCGCCAAACCCAAAAATATCTGCACCATATTCTTGTGCTTTTTTAATTCCTTCATCCAGGGATTTCTTTATCGCTTTCTCACTTAATAATTCATATTTTTTTAGTGTTTTCGCTTGATCAAAATTGTCATTACAAAGTACTTCATCAATAATGCCTATCGCTTTTACCTTTATGTGAATTATTGGTATTTTACCTTTCATTTTAATCTTCGTGTCCGTTTTCACCCGTGTGAGCTCCATCGAATCAAATTCTTTTTTGCTGCATTTTATTTGTACATTTGTTTCTTTTATTGCATTATCAATTATTTGTACCGATTTTGCCGGTGCGCCATCTAACCACCCTACTAGCCTTCCTTTTTTAATAACGCCTAGCCCCTCAATTTTGTTATAGGATGATTTCACACTTGAAAAATTATCAAGTGTTTCAGAAGTCTTGGATTCATTTTCTAAAACTGCACCATTAATGACTGGTTCTCTACCACTACTTGAAAGAGCTGATATTACTTGGCGCATTTGTATTTCTTGATTTTCCCCTAAAAGAGATGACGTATTTCTAATTTTTCCTACGATCGACTTAGCCGGTAATTTATCAAGTGCTGGCAAGTTATTCATTACATGAGAAACACTGTCGTTCCTTGCAATAACGACTGGAATATTAACACGTATTTTGGAGTCCCGCTCAAACACATCAAATATATAGTTCAACGTTTTTTCCTTTGCTAATTTTTCACCAATGACAACGAGTGCCACATGAGAATATATATTTGATCGAGAAACACTTTTTGTAACGTTTCGAGCAGCTTCCGAAATTGTTCTACCTTTTTCAACTATTGAAATAACTGGTGTACCTATAGATCCGGTTACGCTAGCAATTGCACTCGGATTAATGATTTGAAGAACCATATTGTATTGATTATCTTTAGGTATATAATCGACACCCATAGCTACCACGATTGATACACTGTTTAATTCTTTATAATTAGAACAACTCACCAAAAGTAAACTTGTAATTAGAATTAAGATCATACATTTTCTCTTCATACTTATTCTCCAGTACTTTGTTCTTTAACGGTTTTTGGGTTTCCTTGACCAGGTACAACTAAAATAGTATCTTTTTGACTTTTTATACGGAATGGAGCAAATGGTGCAAAATATGGCTCTCCAAAAGATCGTAGGCTACACATATGTAATAATATAATTAAACCGCCAATCAACATTCCAAATAAACCAATATAAGCTGCAGCCAATAATAATATAAACCGAAGAATCCTAGCGGCTGTTGACATATTATAATAAGGGATCGTAAAGCTAGCAATCGCAGTAATTGATACGATGATTACCATTGATGCAGATACAAATCCTGCTTGTACAGCTGCTTGCCCCAAGATTAAGGCTCCAACAATAGAAAGCGCCTGCCCAACCGCTCTTGGCATTCGAATTCCGGCTTCCCGTAATACTTCAAAAATTAGTTCCATTCCAAGGGCTTCAACAATCGCTGGCAAAGGCACACCTTCACGTTGGGCCGCTAAGCTTACTAATAAAACCGTTGGAACTACTGCTTGATGAAATGATGTAATTGCAATGAAAATTCCAGGTGCAAACAAAGCAGTCCAAAAGGACATATAACGTAGCAACCTTAAAAAAGTACCAATATATGAACTTTGATAATAATCCTCTGGAGATTGAAAAAACTGTGTAAATGTAGCTGGTAAAATTAAGACAAATGGTGTACCAGCTATAAAAATTGAAACACGTCCTTCCAGTAAGTTACCTACTACAGCATCAGGTCTCTCTGTGTTAATCATTGTAGGGAAAATAGTCTTTTGATCGTTTTGAATATAGTTTTCAATATAGCTGGATTCTAAGATTTCATCTGCATTAATAGCCTCTAAACGATGTTTTACTTCCTTTAATAACTCTTCATCTACAACACCTTTTATATACATTATTTCTACATCAGTTCTCGTTACTTCACCTATTTTCATTGACTCGATTCGCAGCGCTGGGTGTTGAATTCTATTACGAATTAGAGAAGTATTTGTACGTAAGCTTTCTGTAAAGCTATCCTTTGGTCCTCTGATTACCGTTTGGGTTGAGGGCTCTGATATACTTCTAGATTGCACCATTTTTGTACATGCAACTAAGAAATTACTATCATGGTCTAAAAGAACAACGGTATCTCCAATTAGTAATGCCGATAGGAGATTTGTATAGCTTGATTGTGATTTTAAACTTGAAACGGCGATTACGCTTTTTAAGCCATTCTCTAAATCTGTTAATGACAGAGTGGTTTCTTTTTCTGCATTAATTTTAACGATTTTATTAATGATTCCATCATTCACTAATTTCTCATTTGAAATTCCGTCAATATGAATCACAGCAAAAGAATACTGCATGCCTTCCCCAAGTGTTTCATGACGAATCACAAGGTCAGAGCTATCTCCAAAATCATCTTTTACTCTTTTTATATTCTCTAAAATGTCCTTACTTAAAGAACGTGATATATTATTTTGAAATGGAATTTTTTTATTTGTAGCTGCACTATTGGTTTCTTTGTAGTTAAACACTTTTTCCACCACCCCATAATCATGGCCTATTACTCTTATACTTTTTCCAAAATATTTCATTTAATGTATTGTTTTCTAAGTGGTTTATTTTGCATATAAAAAAAAGGATGTCTCATGAGACACCCCGCTTCACTTTTGTTATAAGAATTTCCCCCAAGGTTGCCTGATTTCGGAAATGCCGTGTCTTATCCAAGCAAATTAAGAGTCCAACTCCTATTAAAGAGTCTTTTATTATCATTATTTACTAATAAGCTGTGGGATTGGATTCACCGGCTTTCGACCGATTGAGTAATAATGGATGTTCTTTCTTTGCATTTTAGTTAATTCAAAACAATTACGTCCATCAATTACTAACGGAAGCTTCATTAGCTCCTCATACAATTGGAGATCAGTTTCTACAATTTCTCTCCATTCAGTTAAAATAAATGTGGCCTCTTTTCCATGAATAGCTCCCTCCACATTAACTGAATAATTTATAGAATCTCCAAATACTTTTCTTAGTTCAGGTAAGGCATACGGATCATATACTGTTATTTTAGTACCTTCTCTAATGAACTGATTAATTAAATCGATAGATGGTGCATGTCGAATATCATTTGTATTTGGTTTAAAGCTAACTCCTAGTATTGCAATTTCTTTATTTTTTAAATTTCCAAAAAGAGATTTTGTTAATTCGAAAAGTTTTATTTTCTGTTGATTATTAATTGTAATAACAGATTTTAATAGTTTTAAGTCTACACCTACTAGCTCAGCTTCTTTTACTAAAGCAGTCGTATCTTTTGGAAAACAAGATCCGCCAAATCCAATTCCAGCTTTTAAAAACTTTGAACCGATTCGGTTGTCTAGCCCGATACCATGAGCAACATGATCAACATTAGCATCCAATTTTTCACAGATCATGGCAATTTCATTAATAAAACTTATTTTAGTAGCTAAAAAAGCATTAGATGCATACTTAATCATTTCCGCACTTCTTGCATCTGTTGTATAAATAGCCGTATTAAATGGTTTATATAATTCTGCTATCAATTCCGTTGCATTTGGACTTTCGGAACCAATGACAATTCGATCGCCATTAAATAGATCGTATAGTGCAGAACCTTCTCTTAAAAATTCAGGATTTGATACGATATCAATCGTTAAATGTCGAGGGGCATTTTCCAACATAATTCCCTTAACTGCCTCATTTGTTCCAACTGGAACAGTGCTTTTAATAACAACTGTAAGATTTTTTTTAGCATTAATTGCAATCTCTTTTGCAACGCTTTTTAAATAGTGCAAATTTGCTGTTCCATCTGGAAGTTCTGGTGTACCGACAGCAATGAATATGATATCTGCATGGCTATAAGCTTCTTTGTAATTTGTTGTAAACTCAATTTTATTAAGGAAAATATTTTCTAATAAGGATTCTTTCAGACCAGGTTCAAAAATAGGGCAAATTCCTTTTTGCAGTAATTCAATTTTTTCAACATCAATATCAACACACGTTACATTGTAACCAACTGAAGCAAATGAAACTCCTGTAGTAAGACCAACATATCCCGTACCAGCAACTACTATATGCATCATGGTTCATCCCCATCCTATACAATTAATCAGTAAAAATAAAAACCCCTTTAACACTACCTAAAGTAAAGATTAATTTAAGTTTTAAGATTTACTTTTAATTGCAAATTCAGTTTTGATTTCTATAGGTCTACTGCTTTTTAAAGAGATAAAATATAGTATCTCTACTTAACTACACGAGTTAAATTAACGTTCAACCCTTTACCGATATTTTTTTAGATCAAGTCCCAAGTTAAACTAAAGGAGCATTTCACATAAATTTTGAGATGTTAGAGTTTTAAGTATTAAATCATATGTACTGCTTACTTTGATAATCCACGTTTTACAATTACTTAATTTAAACTTTATATGGAGTTTTTTAAACTTTGATACATTCCTTTTCTCTATTCCAACTTTGACTACCTTCTTGTTCATCGTAACTTTACAAAACCTAAACACTATTCTTACAAAGATAACTGCTCCTAAAAAATTCCAAACAAAAAAATCCCAAGCTCTATATGCTTGAGATTTCAGTGTGTAATCAAGCTATATAGCTTGAGATTTTTATTTTAAGTAACGACTAGGAATTTTATCAATATTTTCTAACATAATTCCAGTACCTACTGCAACACATTGCATTGGATCTTCAGCGATGAAAACAGGTACTTTTAATTCTTCAGCAAGTAAAATATCTATTCCATGAAGTAATGCTCCGCCACCAGTAAGAATAACTCCACGATCAATTATATCAGCTGATAATTCAGGTGGTGTACGCTCTAATACTGTTTTTGCAGCTTGTACGATTAAGTAAACTGGTTCACTTAATGCTCTTTGAATTTCATCAGATTGTACAGTAATTGTGCGAGGTAATCCAGTTACCATATCACGTCCACGGATATCGATTGATTCATTTCTTGCCCCAGGGAAAACAGTACCTACTTCAATTTTAATTTGCTCTGCAGTACGCTCTCCAATTAGCAGTTTGTATTCACGCTTGATATAGTTTAGAATCTCCATATCAAACTTGTCCCCTGCCATTTTAATTGAAGAGGCGGTGACGATATCTCCCATCGATAAAACAGCGACATCGGTTGTCCCACCGCCAATATCAATTACCATGTTACCACTTGGTTGGAATATATCCATTCCAGCACCGATTGCAGCAACTTTTGGCTCTTCTTCAAGATAAACTTGTTTACCGCCGCTCTTTTCAGCAGCTTCACGAATTGCTTTTTGTTCAACAGATGTGATGTTTGTTGGACAACAAATCAAAATACGCGGCTTTGACATGAATCCCTTTACATCTAATTTATTTATAAAATGACGTAGCATTGCCTCAGTAATATCGAAGTCAGCAATTACACCGTCTTTAAGTGGACGAATTGCTACGATATTACCAGGTGTACGACCTACCATGCGGCTTGCTTCTTCCCCTACTGCTAATACTTTACCGCTACTACGCTCTATTGCAACTACAGAGGGTTCGTTTAATACGATTCCCTTACCTTTAACATGTATTAAGACATTGGCTGTACCAAGATCTATTCCGATATCCTTAGAAAACATTCCTTTTGGCTCCTCCTTATTCACTATACTCATGAGCAGTTCCCCGAATACGTTCCATACCAAAATATAATTTTACCATAAAGAACTACTTTTAGTAATTAATATTTGTGAACAGGAGGTTAAATATTTCTAATTTTGTTTTCAAGGCTCAGAAACCCTATTTTGTTACTTTCTCAACGTCTTCTTTTTGATACTTTTGCTTTGTAGCCTCTCCACCGCGTAAGTGACGAATTGATTTGTGATAATCCAAAATTTCTTTTACTTCATTTGCCAAATCTGGATTGATTTCCGGTAGGCGCTCTGTTAAATCTTTGTGAACTGTACTTTTTGACACTCCAAACTCTTTCGCTATTACACGAACTGTTTTCTTCGTCTCCACGATATATTTCCCAATCTTGATCGTTCTCTCTTTGATGTAATCGTGCACACTACTCTCCTCCTCTAAATGGATGTGAGAAGCGTGAAATGAGACTCGTTTTGACTGACTAAGCTGCTCTTTTTCCTGCTCTGACTGACCTGCTGAGGTACATTTATTCTGACTAGGTAGAAAATCCACGATTCCTCACCTCAAACACCTCTTTGATGGGTTTATAACATTGTATTAGCAAAGGTGTCTAACTATGCACAATTATCAGAAAAAAACAAGTGCCCAACACATATGGGGTATGATTCCCACGTGTTAGGCACTTTGTGAATTACTTAATTATTATTGTTGAATTTTATTTCCATCTGAATCAGTATTAGAAGAACCTTCTTCATTGTCATCTGATACATTACCAGAAGTATTCATTGTATTAGATTCTTTTGTTTCGATTTTTGAATTTTCAGAACTAATAATTGATGAAACATCTTGTCCTTGGTATTTTTCTGGATTAATTGCTACACCGTCTTTACGTAATTCATAATGAACATGAATGCCATTTTCTTTGCCAATTAAAGCTGTTCCAGCTGTACCAAGAACTTGTCCTTGTGAAACTTTTGTTCCTGGCTCAACACTTACAGATTTTAAGCTTTGGTAATATGAAACTAATCCGTTACCACTTTCGACTACTACTACATAACCTAGCTCAGCATCTTTTTGAGCTTTTGTGACAGTACCACTAAGAGCTGCAGTTACATCAAATTCTTTTCCACTTTTATCAACTAAATCCATACCAGTGTTGATCGTGAATGTATTGTTATCCATTTGAATTAATGATGCTTGTTGCTCATTTTTTGAAGCAGTGTCATCATAATAATGACTTTTAACTTGAACTGTTGTGTCCTTTGATACTGGGTAAGTTAATTTTTCTTCTGGCTGTGAAGCTGGAATTGCTTCTGGCTCTCTCGTATCAACTGTAGTTCCAGTTTTTGTTGGAGTTGGAGCATTACTGTATTGATACCATAATGCACCTGTCAAAATAACTGCCGCACTCACTAAATAAATTGCTGGTACTACCCAACGCTTTCTTAACATTTTAATAACTTTTTGAGAAGTTTTTTTGTTTTGTTCCTCTCTCATCCTTATCACCTCTGCAATCATTGTCAACAGATTTCTGGAATTATATACGCAATTTAGAAAATTTTAGTTCGACAAAATTCTTATTTTTCCACACAATTTCAAACTAATTCACATTAATCCACAAAAAACTAGAAAAATATTAACAAATGAAAGCGATTTATCCACAATTCCACAAAGTTTATACACAATATTTGTGGATAAGTTAATGAGCCTCATTATGAAGTTAATAAAATATTTTTCTTGCATTTTTCTTTTTTACAAAATATAATCACACTACAAGCTTGTACGATGTATTAAAAACTTAAACTTAAAAAATTATTTCAGTCATTATATATTTTTTGCGATGATGAAGAAGAGTAGATTATATGAAAGTTACAGAGAGCTGACGGTTGGTGCAAGTCAGTACGGACATATTTTTGAATGGGCTTCTGAGCACCCAAACCGAACCATTTATTTATGCAGTAGGCTTTGGCGGACGTCTCACCGATAAAAGAGACAGGTATTCAAACTCATGTTTCGATACTGCTTATTGTCACAAGTAGTTCAATTCATTTGTTTTGATACTGCAAAGTGAGTCTAAACGTTTTTAGACTAATTAAGGTGGCACCACGGGAGTCCTCGTCCTTTCTATAAGGCGGGGACTCTTTTTTTGTACCCAAAAATAAGGAGAGAAAAAATAAAATGATATTTACTAAGAAAACCTTCATATCAATTACTTTATTATTCACATTGGCACTAGCAGGTTGTGGACAACAATCAAATCAGGTAGCTTCGAAGTCAAATGACCACACGCTACATTTAATGGATACTTCAGATATTGTAAGTCTTGATAGTTCACTAGCTTTAGATGGACCATCATTAAACGCACTTAATAGTGTTATGGAAGGTCTTTACATGCCAAATGAAAAGGGAGAATACGTTCCTGCTGCTGCTTTGTCATATAAAGTTAGTACTGATGGGAAAGTTTATACATTTACTTTAAGAGATGCTAAATATTCAAATGGAGATCCTGTAACAGCAAAAGATTTTGTTTTTGCAATGAAACGAGCAGTTGATCCAAATACTAAAGCTCAGTTTGCATATGATTTATATGATATTGAAAATGCAAAAGATATTAACCAAGGAAAGTTATCTGTGGATAAACTCGGGGTAACTGCACTAGACGATAAAACATTACAAATTAAACTTGAACGCCCTATTCCATATTTCATTCAACTGACTAGTTTACCGATGTTCTTCCCGTTAAATGAAAAATTCGTTAAGGAGCAAGGTAGCAAATATGGTTTAGAAGCAAATACAACTTTATATAATGGTCCTTACGTTGTAAGTAAATGGGATCATGAAGCTGGATTCACAATGACAAAAAATCCACAATACTATGATAAAAAGAATGTCCATGTAAATAAAATTGACGTTAAAATCATGAAAGAAACAACAACTGCAGTTAATCTCTATGAAACAGGTGAACTTGACCAAGCAATTATTGATTCTAATGTAATCGATCGTTATAAAGGGAATAAAGAATTAAACAAACTAGCTATGCCAATTGTCTCTTACATCAGCTTTAATCAAAAAAATCCATTTTTAGCAAATCTAAAAGTGCGTAAAGCAATCGCAAATGGCTTTAATAAAGAGGACATTAGTACAACGCTATTAAACGATGGTTCTATTCCTACTGATCGAATTATTCCTAAAGGCTTAGTAAAAAACTCTAAAGGTGTGGATTTTGTTAGCTCAACTTCTCATCCTTCTACAGTAAGTTTAGAGGAAGCTCAGTCACTTTTTAAAGAAGCTTTATCTGAAAGTGGTAAGTCAAAAGCTACAATTTCATTACTAGTAAGTGATAACAATACATCGCGTAAAATCGGTGAATATTTAAAATCACAATTAGAAACAAATTTAAAAGGTCTAACAGTTAATATTGTCGTACAACCTGCTCAACAAAAATTCGAATTACGTCAGCAAGGAAACTATGATCTATCTCTAGATACATGGGGTGCAGATTATCCAGATCCAACGACTTATTTAGAGCTATTCACATCTAAATCGGCTTTAAATGTATTAAATTATAAAAACGCTCAATATGACGAATTTGTTCAAAAAGCAAATACAATCAGCTTACAAAACGAAACTGAACGTACTCAGCTCCTTCATAATGCTGAAGACCTTTTACTAGATGATGCTGCGATTGCTCCAGTTTACCAAGCTGGCTATGTATACTTGCAAAAATCAAATGTAAAAAACATAAAGGTACGCCCATTTGTTGGATATTTTTATTATAAATATGCTCAAAAGCAGTAAGGGCTAAGAAAAGAAGTAGAATTGTAGTGTAACCTTATGGATTGTAAGGAACTGAAATCGAACCTGTATACTGCAAATAACACTGGTATTTAAGCAATTAAACTTCTTAATTTCCCAAAATAAATACTTTATTAAAACAAGAAACACTCTAGGACGAATCTTAGTTTGATCTAGAGTGTTTTTTTAAGTTATTTTCCCTTTTTCATAAAAAAGACGATTTTAGCGATTACACGAAAAAACAGACCTTTATGAGGTCTGTTTCAGTGTGTAGACAAAGTCCAAAAAACCTGAGTTTCAGACCTTTATGAAGTTTGTTTTAATGTACCGTAATCATAACTTCTCTAATAGGTCATAATCCTTCTTACTAAGCTTCTTTATGTTGATTCCCTTATAATAATACTTAACAATCTCATCGTATGTTTTTCCTTGCTTAGCAAGCTCATTTGCTCCGTATTGACTCATACCTACTCCATGGCCAAAACCTTTTGTTGTAATGATAATTTCATTACCTGAACGCTCCCATGAGAAATCTGTTGAACGTAAGTTTAGTTTTTCTCTAATTTCTTTACCAGAGAGAGTTTTTTTACCAAACGCCACTTGTTCTACACGTTTACCTTGTGTTCTCGAAGTGACTTTCCCTATGTCTGACTTATTAATTTTTACATTAAGTTTCTTTTCGAAATCACTTATTGTAAATGATTTTTTTGATATATAGTTTGGAGCAACGGAATCCCAAGGACTCGGTACGCTTTTTAAATATGGTACACTATTTTTCCAATATTCTTCGGAGTTTTCTGTGTATCCATTGCTTGTGGAGAAGAATGAAGCAGTTATAGGTTGTCCATTGTAAGTTAATATTTGTCCTTCAGTGGCTTTTACAGCTTTTTCAATTTTAGCTATATTTTTATCGTATTCAGTACCATATCTTTTCTTCAGATCGTCGCGATCCTGATAGACTTGAAAATTAACTGAATCATCAACAATTCCACCCTGATCAAGTGGTTTTCCGTCTTTCAATCGTTTGATGATAAATGTTCTTGCACTTAAACTTTGTGCTTTTAGTGCTTCTGTTTCGAATTTTGCTGGCATTTCTGATGCTACTACCCCTAATACGTATTCCTCAATTGGTAGTTTTTCAACTTTTTGTGTTTTTGTTCTAAAAACTTCAATACTTAGATTGTCATTTTTGTTCGCTGCTGCGACTTGGTTTGCTTTTTTCTGTAGCTGATCAACCAATCTACCATCTGTATGGCTATGAAATGGTAGAACAAGCAATGTAGGGATAATAATAACGACTGAGCAAGTAGTTAATCCTGCAGTGATTAATGTTTTAAATGACTTCATATTTTCCTCCTATCCATTTCAAAACAACTTTAAATGACAATTTTCAACTAATTGCCCTTTCTAAAGATAATTTATGCATATGGACAAGCATTTAGAACAAATAATAGATTGATTTCAAATTAGATTCTTTTAACAAATTGTATTATTTTTTTATTATTTTTAGAATATTTTACAAGGTTTCTGCCTATAACTGATAGTAGAAAGTTGCATGAAAATGCAAAAATGCCCGACTCTATGTGGGGTAACACAAAGTGCCAGGCATTTGAATTAGTTTTTAGTTTACGCTTGTAAATCTTTTAGTGTTTCTTCCTCTACAGCTGTGCTTGGTTCGTTTACACGTTCAATGTCCGCTCCAAGTGCAGCAAGCTTTTCATGGAAATTTACATAACCACGATCTAAATGTTTTAATTCAGTAACACGAGTATATCCATCAACAACAAGACCAGCAAGGATAAGTGATGCAGCAGCACGTAAATCCGTAGCAGCTACTTCTGCTCCTTGAAGATCATTTGGTCCATGAATAATAGTTGATCGACCTTCGATTTTAATATTTGCATTCATGCGACGGAATTCTTCCACGTGCATAAAACGATTTTCGAATACTGTTTCAGTAATCATGCCTGTTCCATTAGCTTTTAATAGAAGTGCCATCATTTGTGATTGCATATCTGTTGGGAAGCCTGGGTGAGGCATCGTTTTGATGTCTACAGGTTTTAAATTGTCTGTACCAATTACACGAAGACCTTCTTCCTCTTCGATAATTGTTACGCCCATTTCACGCATTTTCGCTACAACTGAGCTTAAATGCTCTGGAACTGCATTTTCAATTAATACGTTTCCATTCGTAATTGCTGCTGCTACCATAAATGTTCCAGCTTCAATACGGTCTGGAATAATGTGATGAGTTGTACCAAATAATGTTGGTACACCTTCAATTCGAATAGTGCCTGTTCCAGCACCACGAACTTTACCACCCATTGCATTAATGAAGTTTGCTAAGTCAACAATTTCAGGTTCTTTTGCAGCATTTTCAAGAATTGTTGTTCCTTCTGCAAGAGCGGCTGCAGACATAATATTTTCTGTTGCACCTACGCTTGGGAAATCTAAATAGATTTTTGCCCCTTTTAAACGACCGTTTGATTTTGCTTCTACAAAACCATTACCAACCGTAATTTGGGCACCCATTGCTTCAAATCCTTTTAAGTGCTGTTCAATTGGTCTAGATCCAATCGCACATCCACCTGGTAACGCTACACGTGCATGACCATTTCTTGCTAAAAGAGGTCCCATTACAAGAATAGATGCTCGCATTTTACGAACATATTCAAATGGTGCTTCAACATGTAAATCCTTTGAAGCATCAACTGTTACTGTATTATTTTTGAACCCAACCTCTGTATTTAAATTACGAAGAACTTCGTTAATCGTGTAAACGTCAGATAGAGTTGGTACGTCATGAATTATATTTTTTCCTTCACTAGCTAGTAGCGCTGCAGCAAGAACTGGTAAGACAGCATTTTTTGCACCCTCTACACGAACTGTGCCTTGAAGCTGTTTCCCGCCACGGACAATGATTTTATCCAAACTTTTCCCCTCCGTGTCCTAAAATAGATCTATCAATATTCTACTGTTATAATCGGTGTGCCAATAATAATTGTTGTTGATTTATCAACATTGTTTTCACGTATTGCAATTTGTAAATTAATTTTTTTGCCATTTGCAACAAGAGCGTCATTCCACTGTTCAGTATATGCTGAAACAGAGACGAATGCCCCTTCTTTTATTTCTTCAATTTTTGTTGCTTTAAAAGTCCCCAAAAAATCATTTTTTATACCCTGCAAAACACCTTCAAGTTTACCACCCATTGTCCCCTTTATACAAGTAAAAAAAGTAGGTTCTTTACTAAAAATATTTTCCAATGAGTTCTTTATAAGTTTATTCGTTTCTTTTTCAGCATGCTGGTCCCATTTAGTCCCACTAAGCTCATAAATTACATAGCTGCTGTTATTGCCAGTAGATGTAACAACGATTCTTTCTGTGACCAAATTATGGTTAAACGTACCAATTATTTTATTACCATTGTCAGCTTTCGTCCACTTAAAATTTTTAAAATCCTCTTTATATTTACTGATTATTTTGGACACCGAAGTATTCATTTTAGCTTCTCTTGCGTATAAATTCCAACTTGTAACCGAAATGTCTTTTTTATTTAATACGTCTGCAAAACGGTTCAATTGACCTACACCTGTATCAGCCATACCGATTTTACCCCAATTAAAAAATAGTGCAGAAGCAAAAGTAATAGTAATTAAAAATAAGTACATAGTCTTTTTCATAAATAATCCCCCCTCTTACTTCCATTTTTCACAGGTAGAGAGGGGTTTATACGATTCATCGTAACATACTTTTTGACAAATTATTTCAATAAAAATGTAATGTTTTTTGTATATTGAAGATAGTCTAGGAAAAAACTACTTACAGCAGAAGAAATTGTAATCGTCAATAGCACCATAAAAAGTCGAATTTGGGCGACATGACCTTTTTTCATAATACTCTCCCACTTAATTGCTGTTAAAGCCCACCAAGTTAAAATAATGAAAAATAAATGGACAATTATTGCTAATAACGCTTCTGTCCCAACTAAAGCTTCCATTTTTCACGTCCTCTTTCCGCTCGATTTTTATAGAAAAACTTTCAGATTGCCTAGTTGCCATTTTTAGCTTCTTAGTGCAAGCCATTTCAAACAGTCTGAAAACCTAATTTTTTATTTTCTCTACAAATTAAAAAAGTGTAGGAATCAGCCTACACTTTTAATTTAAATATATTTTACGCCATAAAGAAGTCTTTCACAATGTCTAGCTTATGAAAAACATCTAATGCTAATGATGGTTTAATACCCAATACAATTGTTATAACAGCACAAACCAATACAACGAATAGATGTGTCTTAGGAAGGACAACTTTACGCTCTTCACCACTTCTAAAGAAAATATTTTGCAGGATGCCGAAATAGTAAAAATAAGATACTACTGTAGTTAAAAGCAGAATTCCACCTAATACATAATAACCTTTAACTTGGACGAAAGCCCCTAAGAAAATATTTAACTTTCCTATAAACCCTGCAGTTAGTGGAATACCCGCAAGCGATAACACAAATATTGTCATTGTAATCGCTAAAAATGGATTTGTTTTAATTAGCCCTGCAAATGATGATAATGAGTCAGATCCCCTTTGTTGTTGTACATTGTAGACAATTGTTAAAATACCGATTGTCATGAATGTATAAGCTAACAAATAGAACCAGATTCCCTCAAACATAAATGGTGAAATACTTACAAATGCAACTAGAACATAACCTCCGTGGGCAATACCTGAGTATGCAAGTATACGCTTTAGACTGTTTTGTTTTAAAGCAATTGTATTACCAATAATCATCGATAACGCGGCCAATGTAGCAACAACTGGTTGCATTACCTCAAATACAGATTTTTGTTCCTTCATCAATAATGCACCCGTGAAAATTGCTAAAAAGATGCGAAGTACGATAATAAAGCCACCTGTTTTTGAAACTGTCGCTAAGAATGCTGTTACTGGTGTTGGAGCCCCTTCATATACATCTGGCGCCCACATATGGAACGGAACAGACGCAAGTTTAAATGATAATCCAACAAATACGAGCACAAATGCTAGGATCATTAGAAATCCATTACTGCTTGGAATTCCTTGTTGAAGTGCCAAATTCATTTCAGTAATGTTTGTTGTACCTGTTAAGCCATAAGTATAGCTTAGTCCGAATAATGTTATTGCAGTTGAAATACCACCGTTAATTACATACTTAAGTGCAGCCTCGGATGATCCCTCTCTTCTCTTTTGAATTCCAACTAGAATATAAGATGAAATCGAAAGTAGCTCTAATCCAACAAATAATGTAATTAAATCACTACTTGAAGCCATATACATTGCTCCAATTAACGCTGTAATAAACAATGTGTAGTATTCTGAACGCTCTGCAATTGATTTATCTCCTAGAGCAAGTAATAAAACTAAGATTGCTCCGATTAATAAAATCGTTTTAAAGAGTAGCCCAAATGAATCAAGTTTAAACGATCCCGCTAATAGACTTAATGGTTTATGTGAATAAAGTGTGATTAACCAGACTAGTGATCCAACAACACTTAGTAAACCAACCCAACCGACTATTTTACGACTCGCATTTTTAGGTAGTAAGAGTTCAAGAGTTAATAGAAGAAGCGCAGCAGCTACTAGAATAATCTCAGGACCCATTGTTCCCCATTGAAATTCAGATAATGCTTTCCATGTCATCTTCTATACACCTCTAATCCCTTGAATGATAAAATCCACTGATGACACAATCATATCATTTACGAAAGCTGGGTATACACCAAGCAGGACAATCGCAAATACTAAAATAACTGAAGCGATTGCTTCGCGTTTTGACAAATCAGTGAATGATGAAATAAATTCACTAGTTTTACCGAAGCTTAATTGTAAAATTGCTCTTAAAATATAAGCTGCAGTTAAGATGATTCCTAATGTACCTACCGTTGCAATTGCTTTATGCGATTGGAAAAGGCCAACAAATGATAGCCATTCTCCTACGAACCCTGATAGACCTGGTAAACCTAACGATGCCATACCACCAAAAAGCAATAAGCCGGCTAGCCTTGGAGCTGATTTTGAAAGACCTGAAATACGGTCAAAACTAGTAGTATCACCTCGGTTTTCTAACATGCCAACTATTAAGAATAGAAGTGCTGCAATTAAACCGTGAGAAACTGATTGTAAAATTGCTCCTTGGATTCCAGCGCTATTCATTGCTGCTAATCCAATAATAACAATCCCCATATGTGAAAAACTTGAATATGCCAATACAGAGCGTAATTCCTTTTGAATTAAAGCAATATAAGCTCCGTAAAGTAAATTAATTACACCAATAATCGCAAGAGCTACCGACATTTTTTCAAATTGCTCTGGGAAAACACCTAAAGCAAAACGAATTAAACCGTAAGTTCCAATTTTTAATAGAATACCAGCGTGAATGATTACTACAGCAGGGTTTGCTTGAGTATGAACATTCACCATCCATCGATGGAACGGGAATAATGGTAGTTTGATTGCAAATGCAATTAATAAACAAATTAATAAAACCATTTTTAAATGCTCTGAAATTGGACTAACTGTTTGTTGTCCTGCTGGAATGATGTTTGCTAAAACTTCATAGTTTGTTGTGCCTGTGCGAGCAAATAGGACAGCAATAACAAATAATAAAAATGCAGACCCTAATCCGTTATAAATTAAGAATTGGTATCCAGCACGTTCACTATCAAACCGGCCCCATTTACCAATTAAGAAGAACATTGGAACTAACGTTAATTCAAAGAATAAGAAGAATAACACTAAGTTCTGAGCTGCAAATACACCAAACATACCTACTTGTAAAATAAATAGTAGTTGATAGAAGCCTTTTGAACCTTTATTAATAGAGTAACCTGCTATTACAGCGATTAATGAGATAATACCAGTAAGTAAAATCATCACTAATGATAGACCATCTACTCCAAGCTCAAACTTAACTTGAAACAATCTAGTTGATCCAGCGAAAAACTTTCCAAATGAAAACCAATCATATGAAATATTCCAATCTTTTAAACTAGAATGGTTTTGACCTGCTATATAAGCTAGTATAGTAACTACAAATGATAAAACCGAAGTCAATAATGCCCAAAGCTTATAAGAATTCTTTGGAGCAAAAGAAACTAGTAATAATCCCAATAAAGGTGAGAAAACAACCCATAATAAGAAATGAGACATCATAAGTTGTACCCCCCTGTCACAACGATTGCTAATAAGATTAGAGCAAGACCAAGTAATGTGATAAATCCATAAGTTTGAACTTGACCACTTTGAAGCCTTGAACCAATTCCGCCGACACTACTTACAATTCCTTTTACAAGAACTGCAAGCCCTTCAATTACAAAACGCTCAATAGCAAACATTACATGTCCGATTACAAACATCCCTTTTACAATTGAACCGTTATACAATTCGTCAATATAATATTTATTAAGAAGAATTTCATATAATAATCCGTTTTCTTCTTGCTTAGATTGCTTCACTTTTCTTCCATACATATTGTAAGCAAGCGTAATACCAGCTAAAGAAACAAGCGTTGCTACGATCATTATCCAAACCGGCTCGTGACTATGCTCTGTAATTGTAAATGGAGCTCCGTCTAATAAAAAATCATTTAAGTGACGACCAAAGAAAGGTGTATTAATATAACCTGCAAATATAGCAAGGATCCCTAGTAGTGACATTGGAAGTACCATAGACATTGGTGACTCGTGCGCACCTTTTGTTTTCTCTTCTCCAGTGAAAACTAAGAAAAATAATCGGAACATATAGAAAGAAGTAAAGAATGCCGCAATTAAAGCTACTACGAATAAAACGTAATTGCCATTTTCCCAAGTTGCAGCTAAAATCTCATCCTTACTAAAGAAACCAGATAGTAATGGTACACCTGTAATAGCTAATGTACCAATTAAGAATAGTGTAGATGTCCATTTCATTTTCTGACGTAATCCACCCATTTTAAAGATGTCTTGAGTGTGTACGGCATGAATAACACTACCTGCTGCTAAGAATAACAATGCTTTAAAAAACGCATGAGTTGTTAAATGGAAAATACTTGCTGTATAACCACCTACACCTAATGCAAGCATCATATAGCCCAATTGACTGACTGTAGAGTATGCTAGTACTCGCTTAATATCTCTTTGCACTAGACCAATACTTGCTGCAAAGATCGCAGTAAATCCTCCGACAATTGCAACTACCGTTAAAGCTGTTCCACTAGCAATAAAGATTGGATAAGTCGTTGCTACTAAGTAAACACCAGCAGCTACCATTGTTGCTGCGTGAATTAAAGCAGAAACAGGCGTTGGACCTTCCATCGCATCAGGAAGCCATGTATGAAGTGGAAACTGACCTGATTTACCCATTGCTCCTACGAAAATCAAGATCGCAATAAGTGTTAACATACCTGTACTCACTTGTCCACCTTGGATTACATTGAAAATTTGATCGAAATCAAAGCTCTTTGTTTTCCAAAATAAAAGTACCATCCCGATAAATAAACCAACGTCCCCTATTCTAGTCATAATGAACGCTTTTTTAGCCGCTGCTTTAGCTTCCTCTTTATAAAAGTAGAAACCAACAAGTAAAAATGAACCTAAACCTACTAACTCCCAGAATACATAAAGTTGTAGAATGCTAGGTGAAATGACAAGTGCTAACATCGCAAATGTAAATAAGCCTAAGTATGCGAAAAACACTGTAATTCGGTCATCTTCTTCCATATATGCTGTTGAATAAATATGTACTAATGTACTAACAAACGTAACGATTACTAACATTAACGAATTTAGTGCATTTACTACATATCCAACGTGAATATCGATATTTCCAATTGTTAACCAAGTGTATAGTTTCTGCACTGTATCCCCTTGTAGACGGTCAAATAAGACGAACAAGGAGATGATGAATGAGATTCCTGTTAAAGTTGCTCCTAAAATCCCACTACCTTTCTTTCCTTTTGTACCTGCTAATATTAGGATTAGAAAGGAAATTAGCGGAAGTACCGGAACAAGCCAAGCATACTGCATCATCAAATTCCACCTCCTATTTATCTTTTCAATGAATCAGCTTCATCGATATTGACTGTCTGACGATGACGATACCATGCAATTAAAATTGCCACGCCCACTGCAGCTTCAGCAGCTGCAACTGAAATCGTAAATAATGAAAAAATTTGTCCTGTTAACGATGGTGCTACACCAAGTTTACTAAATGCTACTAAATTAATATTTGCAGCATTTAACATTAACTCAATACAAATTAACACGATTACTGTGTTTCGTTTTGTTAATGCACCATATAATCCGATACAAAATAAAATTAGCGCTAAAAGAAGATAAGCATTAATTGGAACTGAACTCATTCCTTCGTACCCTCCTCTTTTGAATCATCTGATTTTGCTAAAATAATCGCACCTACTAAAGCAATGAGTAATAATACAGACATTACTTCAAATGGCACGATATGATTTGTAAATAGTTCTAATCCAATATTTTTCGTATTATTTGTTGCTAAATCAACATCTGATGCGTCGATTGAAAGTCCGTTTACACCTAAAAACATAACAACTCCAAATGCAACAATACCGATAAATGCAGCAATATTTCTCCAATTTCTTTTTGGCTTTTCACTTTCAATATCATGTTTCGTTAACATGATTCCAAAAATCATTAAGATTGTTACTGCACCTGAATAAATAAGAATTTGAACAACAGCTACGAATTCAGCTGATAGAAGGACATAAATCCCTGCAATACTTATGAATGTTAAAACAAGTGAAAGCATCATATGCATAACTTTCGTTGAGTTTAACATCATAACGCCACCTAAAATGGCTGATAAAGAAAGAAGAAAGAAAGCAACTACGAAACCACTCATGCTTTATTCTCCTTTCGAATGTTTTGATCGTTTTCATCAAGCCATTGAAGGTCTTTAAACAATTCATCACGTGAATATTCTGCAAGCTCAAAGTTATTTGTCATAATAATCGCTTCTGTTGGACAAACTTCTGTACATAAATCACATAAAATACAAATTTCAAAATTTATATCGTATGTATCGATAATTTTTCCTTTTTTCGTAGGATCAGGATGTTTTTTTCCAGTTAACGTAATACAGTCTGTTGGACAGATTGCTGAACATTGATTACAAACAATACATTTTTCTGGATAAAACTTTTGAATTCCACGAAAACGATCTGGTAACGGAATCGGCTGATTTGGATAATCATACGTCACTTTCTCGCGCGTTAAATTTTGAAGAGTATATTTTAAACCTTTTACTAACCCAATCATGACTCACACCCCTTTAGATTGGTCCATTTGTTTAGAAGAACAAGCTTTTTACTAATGCAGTTATTAAAATATTAGCTAATGAAACTGGTAATAATACCTTCCAACCGAACTCCATTAATTGGTCAGCACGTAAACGTGGGAACGTTACACGGAACCAAATTAATAAATATAAAATTACACTAAATTTTAAAGAGAACCATACAGCTCCAGGAATAAAGTCTAAACCCGCAATTGGTTTCCATCCGCCTAAAAATAGAATCGTAATTAACGAACACATTGCAAAAAAGTAAACATACTCTGAAAGCATAAAGAATGCCCAACGGAATCCTGAAAACTCTGTATGATAACCTGCTACAAGTTCTGACTCAGCTTCTGGTAAGTCAAAAGGTGTACGGTTTAATTCAGCTACAGCTGCAATTAAAAAAACGATAAAAGCAATCGGCTGAGTTACAATGAACCATACATTATCTTGTGCATTAACAATATCATTTAAATTTAAGCTTCCAGTTAATAAAATAACACCTAATACGCTCATTACTAACGGAATTTCATATGAAATCATCTGTGCTGCTGCACGCATACCACCAATAAGTGAGTATTTATTATTTGAAGCCCAACCCGCTGTAACAACACCAACTGTTGTTAATCCTGAAACAGCAATATAGTAAAGTAATCCCACACCTATATCAGCAAACTGTAAGTTCTCTGTAAAAGGTAGAGTCGCTAATACCATAAACGCTGGTGCAAATGCGATGATCGGTGCAAGTATAAATAATGGTTTATCAGCCGCTTTCGGAATTGTATCTTCTTTTAAAAGTAGTTTTAATACGTCAGCAACAGTTTGAAGTAAGCCATAACGCCCACCAACTTGGTTAGGTCCAATACGCCCTTGCATGAAACCCATTACTTTACGTTCTGATAGGATTCCAAATGTTACGAAACCTAAAACTACAAATAGAAAAATAACGCCTAAGCCTAAATAGATGAGAAAATTTATCCAAGACGGTGTACTTTGTAGAAGATTTTCTATCATTATCCGTCTACCTCCCCAAGTACAATATCAATACCACCTAAAATAGTAATTAAGTTTGCGATGTTTTCACCTTTTAATAACTTTGGAAGAATTTGCAGGTTATAAAAAGAAGGTCGTCTAAACTTCAAGCGATACGGCTCTTTTTTTCCATCACTTGCAATATAGCAACCGATTTCTCCACGCGGTGACTCGATTCTAACGTATCCTTCACCTTTAGGAGCCTTGATGATTTTAGGAACTTTTGCTAAAATATCACCTTCAGCCGGGAATTGTTCAACAGCTTGTTCTAAAATCTTTAATGACTCTTCAATTTCTAGCATTCTACACATATAACGATCCCATGCATCGCCAACTGTTCCCACTGGGACATCGAAATCAAAGCGATCGTAAATAGAATATGGAGCATCTTTTCGTAGATCATATTTAACACCAGTACAACGAAGATTTGCACCACTTAATGAAAAATTAATTGCATCTTCTTGTGAATATGCACCAATACCTTTTACACGATTAATAAAAATTTCATTACCAGAAACTAAATCGTGATATCCTTTTAATTGCTCTCTCATATAAGGAATAAATTCTTTTACTTTTTCAATCCAACCTTCAGGAGCATCCCACTTAACCCCACCAACACGCATGTAGTTAAAAGTCAATCTCGCTCCACAAAGTTCGTTTAATAGATTGATAATCATTTCACGCTCACGGAAAGCATAAAGGAATGGACTCACCGCCCCAATATCTAGAAGATTTGTACCCCACCAAACTAAGTGACTAGCAACGCGCCCTAATTCCATTGAAATAACGCGTAAATACTCTGCGCGATCTGGAACTTTAATATCCATCATTGTTTCAACAGCATGGCAGATAACATAGTTATTTGTCATTGCTGATAGATAATCCATACGATCTGTATATGGAATAATCTGTGTATATTGAAGATTTTCAGCGATTTTCTCTGTACCACGGTGTAGATAACCGATGACAGGTGTCGCCTCTTTAATGATCTCTCCATCAATCTTTAACACAAGACGAAATACACCGTGTGTACTTGGATGCTGAGGTCCGACATTTAATAGCATTTCTTCCGTACGAATCATGGCTTATCCTACACCCCCTCGTCAAATTGAACGTAATCTTTTCTTAGTGGATAGCCAACCCAATTATCTGGCAGTAAAATACGTTCCAATTTTGGATGTCCTTCAAACTGAATACCAAGTAAGTCGTAAGTTTCACGCTCTGGCCAGTTTGCACCTTCCCAAATTGGAGTAATACTATCAACAATAGGTTGATCACGGTCTGCTCTTACTTTTAAAGCGATTCCATGTTTACGTTTATATGAATATATGTAAGAGTATACTTCCATGTACTCAACAAAATCAGTTCCGTGTAATCCAGATAAATAAGTAAATTGTAGCTGTTCATTGTTCTTTAAGAATTGTGCTACTTTAAAATAAGCATCCCTTTTAATTGTAAAAGTTGGATCATGTTTAGATAGCGTATTAATAATTGCTTCCTCAATAACATCCGCACCAAACTCTTTTTCAATTAATGCCTTTACTTCATCTAACAAAGGTTGATGATGAGAAGGTTTCACTTCTTCAACTTGAGCCTCTTTACCACCGTCTGTTTTGCCTTTCGCTTTTGCCGCTGCTGCTGCTTTTGCCTTCGCAACTGCAATGGCCTTCGCTTTCGCTTTCGCCGCTTCATCGTCCGAACCAGCAGTTGCCGTGTCTTCTCCACCCGCTGCTTTTTGTTTCGCCAATGCCGCTGCCTTTGCTTTTGCTGCTGCTACTGCTTTTGCCTTAGCTGCTGCAAGTGCTTTCGCTTTTTCATCATCTGCACCATCTGCTGAAGTTTCTCCACCTTCTGCTGCTTTTTGTTTCGCCAATGCCGCTGCCTTTGCCTTTGCTGCCGCTACTGCTTTTGCCTTCGCTGCTGCTAGTGCCTTTGCTTTATCATCATCAGAAGTCGTCTCTTGCTCTTCTGCTTGAGCCTGTTCGCCTGATTCCGCTGCTTTTTGTTTCGCAATTGCTGCTGCCTTTGCTTTTGCTGCTGCTACAGCTTTTGCCTTCGCCGCTGCTAATGCCTTTGCCTTATCATCATCAGAAGTCGTCTCTTGCTCTTCTGCTTGAGCCTGTTCGCTTGCTTCTGTTGCTTTTTGTTTTGCGATCGCTGCCGCCTTTGCCTTCGCCGCTGCTACTGCTTTTGCTTTGGCTAGTGCAAGTGCTTTCGCTTTTTCATCTTCTGAAGCTGGTTCGTCTTGCTTAACTTCATTTTCAACAGTAGGTTCCTCTACCACAGGAACTTCTTCTTTTTGAACTTCAGTATTTTTTGCAGCTTCCTTTTCTGCCTTCAACTGTTCCATTTTACGTCGAGCCGCTTCTTTAGCCCTCTCAGCTGCTTCTTTCTTTAACTGTTCTTTTGACTTATCTTCACTCACTTATTCGTCACCTGCTTTCCAGTTTTAGCTTCGTAACGAATCTTCTCTTTCAATTTGTTAATACCATAAATTAATGCTGCTGGATTTGGAGGGCATCCAGGGATATACACATCTACAGGAACAATCTGGTCCACTCCTTTAACAACTGCATACGAGTTAACATAAGGTCCACCAGCAGTCGCACATGAGCCCATCGCAATTACCCATTTTGGTTCAGGCATTTGATCGTAAAGGCGTTTAACAATTGGCGCCATCTTTTTCGTTACAGTTCCAGAAACAATCATACAGTCAGATTGACGCGGAGAAGTACGGAAAAATGATCCAAATCGGTCTAAGTCATAATGAGATGAACCTACACCCATCATTTCGATTGCACAACAAGCTAACCCGAATGTTAATGGCCACAACGAGTTACTTCTTGCCCATGCCTTCACTTCTTCCAAAGTCGTGAAAAAAATATTCTTTTGGAGTTCTTCCATTTCAGCAACAGAAATTCCATCTAACTTCATAACCATTTCAACACCTTCTTCTTCCAAGCATAAATAAGTCCAAGTAATAGCATAAGAATAAAAATAATCATCTCTACAAAAGCAAAAAGCCCTAATTGATCATATGCAACCGCCCACGGATATAAGAAAACAGTTTCAACATCAAAAATAACGAATAATAGTGCAAAAATGTAATATCCAGCGTGGAAACGAACCTTCGCATCATGAAATGGTTCAATACCACTTTCATAGGTCGTTGCTTTTGCTTCAGTTGGTACATTCGGTCTTAAAATTTTACCTATTACCGAGAGTGCGACAACTGGAAGCGCAATTCCTATAACTAGAAACACAACTACGATCACATAATTATTTAAATAAGCATTCACGAAACTTGTCCCTCCTCTAACTAAAGAGCTCTACATTATATACTTATTATAAATATAATGTATTTTTCATTAATTTTTACTATTCAGTTTTGTAATCGTATCCATTATAACAAATGTGACAAAAACGTGTCGATATTTATTCCCATTAATCTGAAAATTGAATGATATAGTTGGAAAATAATTTCCATTATTCATAAATTATCATATATGTAAGTAGTTCTAATAAATTTCTAATATTCCAATTGTCATTACCAGTTACTAAAATTGTATATCAGTATAAGAGTTATCCACAAATCCACAGAAAGTTATTCACAATTCCCACAAATTAAAATATAGTGATAATTGTCGAAAAAAAAAACCAGTTCAAAGCATGAACTGGCCCTTTTTTTAAGATGCAATCGTTTCTGAAGACTGCTTATTTTGATTTTTAGTTTTAGTTTTAGGTTGTGCTAACTTTCTACTTTTTGTACTTCCCATAAAGAATGAAAGTACTAATGCAATACCAGACAATGCAGTTGCAAAGATAAATGCATCATTGATTCCATTAATAGATGCTAATTTAGACGCCTGACTATAAAGGCTTGTAACTGCTAAAGCTCCACCCTGAGAAGGAGTTACTCCAGCTGCACCAGCTAACTGTGCGCCTGTTTGATGAATCCAGTCCATAATGAACGGATTCGTAGACGTTACTTCATTTGAGAAGTCTGCCATGTGATTAGTCGTTTGAGTCGTCATAATTGTAACAAGAACTGCTGTTCCTACCGAGCCCGCAACTTGTCGTAGTGTATTTTGAGTTGCAGTACCATGCGAAATCATCTTAAGTGGTAACTTATTTAAACCAGCAGTCATAATTGGCATCATAATAAATGACATACCGAATGAACGTAAAGTATAGAAAAACATAATTTTTAAATAAGGCGTATCAATAGACAATTTAGTGAACTCATAAGTTGTAAAAGTCATAATAAGTAGACCAAAAATTGCTAAAGGACGGATACCATATTTATCGAACAATTTACCCGTAAGTGGTCCGAGCGCACCCATTATCAATGAACCAGGAAGCAATAATAATCCTGCTCTAATTGGTGTAAACCCACGAATGTTTTGTAAATAAAGAGGTAGTAAAATCATCCCTCCGTATAAAGCAGTCGTAACGATTAAGTTAATTAATAATGTGTAAGTAAACGAAAATGATTTAAATACTTTTAAATTTATTAAAGGTTGTTTAGCAGTTAATTCTCTCCATACAAATAAACCTAAACTCATACAAGCAATTACTAAAGAAAGAACTACTTCAGTGCTACCCCAACCTTTATTACCAGCTTCACTGAATCCATATAATAAACTTCCGAATCCAAGTGACGAGCTTATTACTCCCAAAATATCCAGAGTTGGGAATGAGCGTTTACGTGAAATGTGAAACCAAGCATTAGACAATATGATTGAAATGATACCTAACACAGCCATTCCATAAAATAAGAAATGCCAAGAATAATCCTGAACTACATAACCAGTAATTGTAGGACCAATAGCTGGCGCTAGAATCATTGCAATTCCCATTAATCCCATTGCTGCCCCACGCTTTTCAGGCGGGAAGATCGTCATAAAGATATTCATACCAAGCGGCATTAAAATACCAGCCCCGACAGCTTGAACTACGCGACCTGCCATCATAACTGGGAAGTTTCCTGATAAAGCACAAATAATTGAACCGATTGTAAAGGCAATCATCGAAAAGATAAATAATTTTCGATAAGTAAAAGTATCAACTAAGTAAGCACTGACCGGGATTAAAATACCGTTCACTAACATAAATCCAGTCGATAACCATTGTGCAGTCGAAGTAGTTACATTAAAATCTGCCATTAACTTCGGTAAAGCAACGTTTATTAATGTCTGATTTAAAATAGACACGAACATACCTAGTAATAGTACTGTCAGAACTTTTCCCATACTAAAGCTCTGTTTTTCAGTTGACTCAGATGGAATTGATTTTTTTTGAATTTCTTCAGTTTTTTCTATTTTATTTGGTTCTTCCGATTGGACCATTTCTTCTCTTTTATCTATTTTTAGGTCATTTTCTTTATTTCTTAATACAATTCGATTAATAATAAAGAAAACAATTAAGCAAAACCCTCCATATGCAATGATCATTCCTGTAGACATTGAAATTCCTCCTTACTTATGGATACGAACAGATGCATTCATTCCTGGAACAATTTCAAATGATTTATTATGATCTAAAGCAATTCTTACAGGTACAACCTGCTCAACTTTCGTAAAGTTTGCATTAGAGTTTCCAGAAGGTAATAAACTAAATGTATTTGCAGTTGTTAATCCAACAAATTCCACTGTACCTGTTAAAGTAGTATCTGGATATGCGTCAACATAAACATCAACCTCTTGACCTTTTTTCACATCTTCTACTTCAGTTTCTTTAATATTTGCAGTAACCCAAAGATTATCTAAGTTATAAGCATAACCAAGAGTTGAACCTGTTCCAACCAATTGATCTTTAATTGCATTTGCTTGAACAATCGTTGCATTTGTTGGTACTGAAACTGATACTTCGTGTGCAGTATCTCCAGCTGTTTGAGGTGCAGTTAAAACTTTCCCGATTGACTCATTTGGTGAAAATGTTTTTCCAAATGTACCTGACCATGACTCAAGCTTACCAGCTGCAGGAGATGAAATAACAATTTGTTGACCATCTATCTTTGCATTATCAGTTTTTATATAATTTGTTGATTGATCATAATAGTAATAACCAGCAAATCCACCAGCAACTAATATGATTAAAGTAATTATGTTAACTAACACCATTTTCTTCATGTTCCCCATAAATAAAATTCCTCCTAAATTTTTAATCGTTTCTCTATATAGGTACCAAAAGTAAAGCAACACATTGTCGTTTTACTTCTCATAGTTTTTAATTATAATTGATTTATAAACGTACTCAACCGTTAATAATTAAAAATTTGTTGTTTAAGCAACACTACCGTTATTAACTGTTTAATTTCTTAAAGTTATTTAATAAAGGAGTTTTAAAATGAGCATAAAAAATAATCTTGACCCTCGTGTCATTCGAACTAGACAACTTTTACAAGATGCATTAATTACACTACTATCAGATAAAGAATTCGAAGCGATCAGTGTACAAGATATAACTAAAAAAGCAAATGTTAACAGAGCTACCTTTTATAGCCATTACGAAGACAAATACCAAATGGTCCGCCAAATCGTTAGAGAAAAACTAGTTGATTTGGACAGCGCCATGAAAAATGTAGATTTTAGTAATTATGACGGAAACCCAAACTCACTTGACGAAATGGCCTTAAAATCCTACTTCCATCTATTCGAACATATCGAAAAAAACAATTACTTCTACAAAGTCCTACTAAAACGACAAGGACCAAATATTTTTAGAAGAAAACTTTACGAAGTATTATTAAAAACGTTCGAAAAAGGCATTGCATTCATACAGCCAAAAAAGAATAAATACCTTGTCCCAGGTGACCTACTAGTAAGTTATATTGCAGGCGCAACTCTCAGCGTGATTTCATTCTGGGTTGAAAATGACATGCCATACACAAAAAAACACATGGCAGAGTACCTATTAAAAATCTCAAGAAATGGTGTTTTAACAACAGCGGGATTGGAGTTAAGCTAAAAAGAGGATTGCTGTGACAGCTCATCTAAGTAGTGTGTTTTATCTTTTTTTGTTCCTGATGATGGCAGGTTTAGTTTGCGTAGGAGTCTTGAAGCCGAGTATATTGAAGATATATGTAGGAATTCGCGAAGTTGGCTATTTTTAATGGTATTTCCAATTAATAAATAAAAATCATATAACGAATTTAAATGAGCATCTTTTGAAACGCTGAAGCAATGCGGACAATACCAGGAACCCTTGGTTCTAATCATAGAATATAATTTACACTTTTCACAAATTACTCCAGTCAATAATTCATTTTTTGATATATTGTATTTCTCAAGTATATTTTGATCTAGTAGTTGATTTTGCTTTATTAAGTGTTTTGCTAGCTTACGAATTTCTTTTAGAGTGAAAGAGTTCATAGGAAACTTTTTTTCTAATTCCTCAATTTTTCTATAGAGTAAATCCGAATGAATAACCGTTTTAGATATCTGTATTACATTAGAAGATGCTTTTATTATCGATTTGGAATTACTCAATACAACCAACGGAATTATTGGGTAATTCAAAAACTTATTTTGCTCTAACCAACTTCGAAGTTGTCGTTTTTGCCGCTCAACTTGAATAATTGGATTCATGAAAGCCTCTTCTTTACCCTCGGACATTCGAATAAGTTGATTGAAACTTTGATCAAAATAAAGTACACCAACTAAATTCTTTACTTCAATAATTAAAATAAAACTTGGTGAAAGAATAATTGTATCAATTTGAAAAAACCGTTTTTCGTTGTCTAACAATCTTAAATCTTGAATTACAATATACCGTTCCTTATTAAAAAAACTTAAATGGTAATCTAGGGATTTTTCACCATGAAACCCCGCTTTAAATTTTGCAAGATCATCTTCTATTCTCACTCTTTGGTTGTTCTCGTTGGGTAATCTTCTAATTAGTGCTTCAAGTTTCCTAATGGTCAAAGGAACAGTTCTTTCTTTCAAAATCATGTAATCACCTCTTTTTTATTTTATGATAAAATTCGACATATTTTTTGGTTCACCTCCTAATCGTGATTTTGAAAAGTTTTAAGTAATTGGTATCAAATCTTCAGTTTTTTTAACTGTTTAAGAGCGATATTGCCTAATATTAATTAATTTCTTTAATATATCGTACTAAATCAAGTCAAAATAATATTCTATAAGGAAAAATTTTGAATATTTTAGAAGGTTATCTGCTTTATTTGCGATTCATTTGTTTTATATTTCGATTTCGTAATATTAATTGCTATTTTGCTTATTTATTTGTGATTCTCAAAATTTAATTGCGATTTGCCATATTTAATAGCTATTTTCAATTTTTAATTGCGGTTCTTCTATTTTTAATTGCGATTCATCAATTTTATTTGCGTTAATCATAATTTAATTGCGGACTTCTACGGGTTATTGTGGTTACTCATGATTTTAATTGCACTACCCCGACTTTAATTGCACCTACCCTAATTATAATCGCACCCATCAATCCACTAACACCCCCACCACACTTAACCCAACAAAAAAAGAGCCCCAACAAGGGCTCTTTTTTTAATTACTTATATTGTGCTACGTTTAAACGGTTCATTGCTTTGTGTAAAGCAAGTTCTGCACGTTTGATATCTGTGTCAGGGCGTCTATCTTGTAGACGTTTTTCTGCACGTTTTTTTGCTTCTACTGCGCGCTCAACGTCGATTTCAGTTGATGCTTCAGCAGATTGAGCCAATATTGTAACGGCTTCAGGTCGAATTTCAATGAATCCGCCACTAACTGCAACGTAATCAGTTCCAGCTGGTGATTTAATTTTAACAGGTGCTGTTGCTAACGGTGCCACAGTTGAAATGTGTCCAGGTAAAATACCTAGCTCACCGCTAGTTGCTTTCGTGCTAACGAATTCTGTTTCGCCTTCATAAGCCGGTCCATTAGGAGTGACGATACTGACTTTCATTGTCTTCATAGTGAACTCCTCCTGTCTAGCTTCGTGAGCTAATCAAGTTCATTCAAATAGAATGATGAACAAGCCTTTCGATTAGACAATTATTATACTAATGTTTTTGCTTTTTCTACTACTTCTTCAATGCGTCCAACTAGACGGAATGCATCTTCAGGAAGAGTATCATATTTACCTTCTAAGATCTCTTTGAATCCACTAACAGTTTCTTTAACTGGTACGTAAGAACCTTTTTGTCCTGTGAATTGCTCCGCAACGTGGAAGTTTTGAGATAAGAAGAATTGAATACGACGAGCACGAGCTACGACTAATTTATCTTCTTCTGATAACTCATCCATACCTAAGATTGCGATGATATCTTGAAGTTCTCTATAACGTTGTAAAGTTGATTGTACTTGACGAGCTACTTCATAGTGCTCTTCACCAACGATTTCTGGGTTTAATGCACGAGATGTAGATGCTAATGGATCTACCGCTGGGTAAATACCCATCTCAGATAAACGACGCTCTAAGTTAGTTGTTGCATCTAAGTGAGCGAACGCTGTAGCTGGTGCTGGATCCGTATAGTCATCGGCAGGAACGTAAATCGCTTGAATCGAAGTTACAGAACCTTTGTTTGTTGAAGTGATACGCTCTTGTAATTGACCCATTTCAGTAGCAAGAGTTGGTTGGTAACCTACCGCAGAAGGCATACGACCTAATAGGGCAGAAACCTCAGAACCTGCTTGAGTGAAACGGAAGATGTTATCGATGAAGAATAACACGTCTTGTCCTTGCTCATCACGGAAATATTCAGCCATTGTTAAACCAGTTAAGGCAACACGTTGACGTGCACCAGGTGGCTCGTTCATTTGTCCGAATACCATTGCTGTTTTCTTGATAACGCCAGAGTCGCTCATTTCGTGGTATAAGTCGTTACCTTCACGAGTACGCTCACCTACACCAGCGAATACTGAGATACCGCCGTGCTCTTGTGCGATGTTGTTAATTAATTCTTGAATTAATACAGTTTTACCTACACCCGCACCACCGAATAGACCGATTTTACCACCTTTGATGTAAGGAGCTAATAAGTCTACAACTTTGATACCAGTTTCAAGGATTTCTACTTTTGTAGTTAATTCTTCAAATTTAGGTGCTTGACGGTGAATTGGGTCACGACGTACGTCTTCTCCTAGTTCTTCGTCTAAGTCAATGTTGTCACCTAACACATTGAATACGCGTCCTAATGTAGCGTCACCAACTGGAACCGAAATTGGTTTCCCTGTGTTAACTGCTTCCATTCCACGTACTAATCCATCAGTTGAAGCCATTGCAACTGTACGAACAGTATCGTCACCTAAGTGAAGAGCAACTTCTAATGTTAAATCAATGTTTACTTCGTTTGCGTCGCCCGCTTCTTTACGAACACGTAACGCATTATATATTTGTGGTAATTGGCCATTTTCGAACTTTACGTCTACTACTGGACCTAATACCTGAGTAATAATACCATTGCTCATCGCTTTTCCTCCTAGCATTGTTTCATTAAAAGCCGTTCAATTTATATAGCCGTTGAAAGCAGATTAGCCAAGTGCTGCTGCTCCACCAACGATTTCAGTAATTTCTTGTGTAATTGCTGCTTGACGCGCACGGTTATAGTGAAGAGTAAGCTTACTAATAACTTCTTTCGCATTATCAGTTGCACTTTTCATCGCTGTCATACGTGAAGCGTGTTCACTAGCTTTACTGTCTAATAATGCACCAAAGATTAAGCTTTCTGCATATTGAGGCAGTAAAACTTCTAAGATTTCATCATCAGATGGTTCAAATTCGTAATTAGTTGTTGCCTTACCTGTGTCAATATCTGTTAAAGGTAATAGCTTTTTCTCAGTAACTTCTTGAGAAATCTTACTCACGAAATGATTATATGATAAGTAAAGCTCATCAAAAATGCCGTCTGTATACATTTGAACTGTACGATTAGCAAATTTTTGAATATCATCGAATGAAGGTTGATCTGGAAGCCCAAGAACCTCTTCAACGATAGGGTAACCTAAACGCTTAAAGTAGTCACGTCCAACTCGACCTAGTACAATAATTGCAAATTCATCATTTGATTTATGACGCTCTTTAATTGTATTAGTTACCGCACGTAATACGTTACTATTAAATGCACCCGCTAAACCACGGTCAGAAGTGATGACAATGTAACCAGTCTTTTTAACTGGACGAGTTACTAGCATCGGATGTCTACTGTTTACGCCTTTTGCCACGCTACCAACTACCTCTTGCATTTTTTCCATGTAAGGAACGAATTGCTTTGAGTTTTGCTCAGCACGGTTTAATTTCGCAGCAGATACCATCTCCATCGCTTTTGTGATTTGGCTTGTCTTTTTTGTTGAATTAATTTTTGTTTTTATATCGCGTAATGATGCCACAGGTTTTCACCACCTTTTGGTAAACAGTTAAATGAAGGACGAGCTAGAGCCCGATCCTTCAAATCCAGATATTTAAATCGCCTTCTTATTTAGAAGCAATAAAGTTCTTTTTAAAGCTTGTGATTGCAGCGTCAAGGTCAGCTTCGTTTGGTAATTTACCAGTATCACGAATAGCATCTAAAAGACCTTTTGCATTAACGTCCATCCAAGCTAACATTTCTTCTTCAAAACGAGTAATGTCTTCAACTGCTACGCTGTCTAAGTGACCACGTGTTAACGCATATAAAGATGTTACTTGTTTTTCTACTTTTAAAGGTTTGTGTAAACCTTGTTTAAGGATTTCAACTGTACGAGCACCACGGTTAAGTTTAGCTTGAGTTGCTTTATCTAAGTCAGAACCGAACGCAGCAAATGCTTCAAGCTCACGGAATGACGCTAAGTCAAGACGTAGAGTACCTGCTACTGATTTCATCGCCTTAGTTTGCGCTGAACCACCAACACGTGATACAGAAAGACCTGCATTGATCGCTGGACGTACGCCAGAGAAGAATAAGTCAGACTGTAAGAAGATTTGTCCGTCAGTAATCGAGATTACGTTTGTTGGAATATAGGCTGAGATATCACCAGCTTGTGTTTCGATGAATGGTAATGCAGTTAAAGAACCGCCACCTAACTCATCATTTAACTTAGCTGCACGCTCTAATAAGCGTGAGTGTAAGTAGAATACATCCCCTGGATATGCTTCACGACCTGGAGGACGTTTTAATAGTAATGAAAGCTCACGGTAAGCAACCGCTTGTTTTGATAAATCATCGTATACTACTAATACGTGTTTACCATTGTACATAAACTCTTCACCCATAGTTACACCAGCGAAAGGAGCTAAGTATAACATTGGAGCTGGAGATGAAGCAGGTGCAGTTACAACGATTGTGTAATCTAGAGCGCCGTGCTTACGTAAAGTTTCAACAAGTCCACGAACTGTTGATTCTTTTTGACCGATTGCAACATAGATACAGATCATGTTTTGGTCAGCTTGGTTAAGGATTGTATCGATAGCAACAGCTGTTTTACCAGTTTGACGGTCACCGATGATTAACTCACGTTGTCCACGTCCGATTGGTACAAGAGCGTCGATCGCTTTAATACCTGTTTGTAATGGCTCATGTACTGATTTACGTGCCATTACGCCTGGAGCAGCATTTTCGATTGGACGAGATTTAGTCGTTTCGATTGGGCCTAAACCATCAACTGGTAGACCTAATGAGTTTACTACACGTCCTACTAATGCTTCACCAACTGGAACTTGCATGATGCGTCCAGTACGACGAACTTCGTCGCCTTCTTTAATGCCTGTGTAAGGTCCTAAGATGATAATACCTACGTTGTTTTCTTCTAAGTTTTGTGCTAGTCCCATAACGCCGTTAGAGAACTCAACTAGCTCTCCAGACATACATTGGTCAAGACCATGAGCACGAGCGATACCGTCACCAACTTGGATAACTGTACCAACATCACTAACTTCTATTTCAGTTTGGTAATTTTCGATTTGCTTTTTAATCAGCGCACTGATTTCTTCAGCTTTGATGCTCATGCATTTCACCCCTATCTACAAACTATTTTGCGATTAATTCACGTTCAATTCTAACAAGTTTATTTTTTAAACTGCCGTCAAAAATACGGTTTCCAACACGAACTTTATAGCCACCGATTAATGATGGGTCAATTTCGTTCTTCAAACGTATTGAGTTTTTACCTAATTTAGAAGCGAATAACGCTCCAATTTTATCTAGTTCTTCAGAAGACATTGCCGTTACAGAGTAAACTGTTGCATCTGCAATATTACGAGTTTCATTCGCAATTTTTACATATTCAGTTACTAAGTTAGAAATAGTGTTCATTCGCCCACGATCAACTAATAAGCATACTAGATTTAATACCGTTTCAGAGATTGAAGCAAACGTGTCATTTAAGACAGACTTTTTGCTTTCTTTTGTGATACCAGGGTGTTGTAAAAACTTATTTAATTCTAAGTTTCCTACATACTCCTTTTTCACAACTTGTAAGTCATGTTCAACAGTTTCTACTAAATTTTGTTCAGTTGCTAATTCAAAAAGAGCGTTTGCGTAGCGTTTTGCAACTAATTCGTTACTCATTTAGCTTCGCCTACTTCTTTAAGATATTGATCAAAAATAGCAGATTGGTCTTCAGACTTCACTTCTTTTTCAAGTACTTTAGAAGCAATTAATACAGATAATGAAGCAACTTGTTGTTGAACTGATTGTACTGCAAGCTCTTTTTCACGAGTAATTTCACGTTTAGCGCTTTCTTTCAAGTTTTCAGCTTCTGCTTTTGCTGCTGCAACGATTTCTTCACGTTGTACATCAGCTTGCTTTCTAGCTTTCTCAAGAAGCTCACGAGCTTCAGTTCGAGCAGCAACTAACTCTTGCTTTTGCTCTTCAACTAGTTTCATTGCATCAGCATTGTTTTTCTCAGCTGAGTCTAATTGATTAGCGATGTGATCTTCACGTTGTTTCATAATTCCCATTACAGGTCCTAATGCATACTTACGTAATAAAGCAAGTAGGATTAAGAAGATTACTAATTGAAACGCTACATCGCCCCAAGGTATACCATGTCCGTTTGCTTCACCGATTACGAATAATGAACCGTTTAACACAAGCCTTCACTCCCTTCGAGGGTCATTTAATAATTTTTCTTTTTTATAACATAGCCTAAGTCTCTTACCGACCTTAGCTTTACTTTCAAAATTCAATCTTTACAACAAAAGTGTCATAAAGGAATGGCGAAGTAAATGTGAACACAAACTTCGCCATTTTTTAACTGCTTGTATAAATCTTAAGCTTTACCAAATGCCATGAATGCGATAACTACCGCGATGATTGGAAGTGCCTCAACTAATGCAACCCCGATGAACATTAGAGTTTGAAGAGTTGAACGTAATTCTGGTTGACGAGCAACACCTTCTACTGTACGTGATACAATTAAACCGTTACCAATACCTGCACCTAGTGCACCTAAACCTATTGCGATTGCCGCTGCGATTAAAGCCATTTTAAATTTCCTCCTTCTTAATCATAAGAAATATATTTTTTTTTTATAATTTTTATCTAACTACCAATTTTAATGAGCAGATTAATGCTCGTCCGCCACTTTATGTGACAAGTAAACCATTGTTAACATTACGAAGATAAACGCTTGGATTGAACCAACGAATACAGAGAATCCCTGCCATACGATCATTGGTATTGCCGCTGCAATTGTCCAAAGAACGCCTTCTCCTGCGCTTGCTGCATAAGCATGTGTACCCATTGTTGCAAGTAAACCTAGTAAGATTTCCCCCGCGTAAATGTTACCGTAAAGTCGAAGACCTAGCGTTAATGTGTTTGCTAATTCTTCAATAATTTTTAATGGGAATAAGAATGGCATTGGTTGGAAGAATGTTTTACCATACGCTCCAAAACCGCGCATCTTAATACCATAATAATGTGATAAACCAACTATAAAGATTGCTAATGATAAAGTAATGACTGGGTCTGATGTAGGTGATTTCCAAACTGAGTTTCCATCGAATGAAATATCGAATGGTAGACCTAACATATTTGAAACAAATATGTACATAAGTAATGTCACACCTAGTGTAAGGAAGCGACCACCAGTTTCCCAATCCATTGTACTGTTGATGATGCCTTTAACGAAATCTATAACCCACTCTAAAAAGTTTTGCTTTCCTGATGGGCGTATTTGTAGACTTCTTGCGCATGTAACTGCGATGATAAAGACGATTACTGCAGCAATGGTAGTCATTAGAACATTTGTTAACGTAAAATCTAAACCAATAAATTTAAAACCATAAGTGCCGTGTTCCAATTTATTCACCTCTCTTCCTTGCAAAAGACGTTTGTTGTAATGCAAAATGTATCATAATGACAAGATGTCCTGTCATTAGTCCCGCAGTTAGTGCCGGTATGCTCACAAAATTTTCATACCGAAGCGCGATGACCATAGCTAGAGCCACCGCTGAAAGACAAATTACAGTACCTAAAGATCGAACTTTTTGTTGCTTTAAAACTCGGTCAAAGAAGGTATTTATCTTTCTGTGTAGAATCCATATACAATAAAAACTAGTTACTGTTCCGAGAATATAGCCTGTGAATATTGTTTTATAGTCGGTAAATGCCCAACCTAAAACAGCTAAAGCAATGATATACAACATATCTCGTGTGAATCGTCTAAAATTATCTTTTTGCATGTAACTAGTCCCCTGGTGTGAATTGCTTAACTAATTTAAGCGTGCCGTAGATTCCAGTAAATAATCCTAACAGTAAAAAGATGATCATAAATACTGGTACTGGCCAATTAAAAAATGAATCAATCCATCTTCCTAAAAAGATGCCTATGAGAATCGAACCGACAAGCTGAGCTAGAATGGAAGACATGAGTGCCATTGCTTTAAGAGGATGTTGATTGTTGTTTTTCATACAAAATCCCTCCATGTCAATTTTCATTCTCAAAAAAAATTGCCAAAAGTCTTATCATGGTTAATTCTACAACAAATATTTGCTAAAATCTCTAAACATTGAAAACGTTCACAAATTGTTCACAAAACGTTCAAAAAATTTTAATAACATAGTATTTACATACGATGAAAACCCTTTTAAACATTCATGTTAAGCATACAATATGTTACAAAAATGTGTCAATTACTTAAATTAAAAATCTATTAAAAATTACTTACCAATTTTTAGTCTTCTACGTAAATTTTTGCTACATTTACGTAAGATTCCGTTGCACTTTCATATTGTTTACGTTTATAAAAAATCACAAATTTATAAATTCCACTTTTAGGAAAGTCTTTTAAAACTAACTCTTTCTTAATAATCCCCCTTTTACTATTTTCCTGTTTATCAATCACTCCTAACAAACGGAATGTTTCTGACTCAAAAACAGCGATTTTGTATTCCTCAACCTTACTTGGTAAATAGAGTTCATATTTATAGCGATTTTTACCTTTTACTCTTCCAAAGTGAAATCCCATTACTGAAGGAAAGTTCGGTTCTCCTTGTAGTAATAAAAACGGCATTCTTAGATTTTCATCATCATTTGTACTGAACGTAATTGCCCCATCATAAAATCCATCTCTTAATACTTTCGTATCAACTGTTGCAGTAAGATTAATCTTTTTGCTAGTGTGTGCTGGAATTGTAAAAGGCTTAGGTAATACCCATTGTATTCCAGTGGCTGGCTGATTATTTATAGCTGTAACTTGTTTTGACATATTTGATTTATTAGAAATTCTTACGACAAAATCTTTCTTTACTTGTAAATCTGTTTTTCTAGTTACCCCTAAAGATAAAGATGTCGGGAATAATGTTGTCTCTGTCTCAAGTGCTTTTTCAATATCTAATCTTCCAGCCCCTTGTTCGTACGCATGATACATCTTTTTATTATTCTTATATAATGGTGTTGCTGTATTGACTAGCACACTTTTTAAATCGTCCATACTCCAATCTGGGTGCAGTTGTCTTACTAGAGCAGCTGCTCCAGCAACGTGTGGACTTGCCATACTCGTTCCTTGAAGTGCTAAATACCCACCAGGAATTGTACTTTTTATTTGTACACCCGGAGCTAATAAATCCGGCTTCATTTGCCAAGTACCTGTTACTGGCCCTCTAGAGCTGAAATCCGCTAGAATATCAACCTTCTTTTCATGTCCAGTTTTAGCTTCCACTTTATTTTTTTCAATGATTTTCTTAATCATTAAGCCTTCTTTTCTTGAAATAGTCGCAGCTGGAACAGTAAATTTACCTTTAATTTGTCCGATGAAATTTCCATCAATATTATTAAAGACAATAACAGCTTTAGCACCAGCATCTTGAGCATTTTTTACTTTATCGGTGAATGTGATTTTTCCCCTTTCAAGCAAGACAATTTTGTCTTTTACTCTTTTTAAATCACGCTTTTCCCCATATTTCTTAAATACAAATCGCCCATTTAAACCTTTACCCCATTTAGCAGATCCAATCATAGGGCTAATAATTGTCTCTTTATTTTTCACATGTATAGATGGGAAAAGAACAGGAGGATAGCTCGCACCAACTGTTAAAGCCTTTGATGCAGTTGCGGGAGAACCGACAGTCCAAAGTCCTGGTCCAGAGTTTCCTGCAGCCGTAATTGCAAGTACCCCCTTCTCTACTGCCTTATCTAACGCAATACTTGTCGGCCAGTCTGGTCCGTTAACATCATTACCTAGTGATAAATTAATAATATCTACTTTATCCTTCACTGCTCGCTCAATTGCAGCCATAACCGTTTCAGATGTACCAACGCCACCAGGGCCAAGAGCACGGTATGCATAGATAGTCGCCTTAGGAGCAACACCTTTTCTTTTCCCATTAGCCGCTATTACACCAGCTACATGGGTACCATGAAATGTACTTTTTTCTTCAAGCTTAGTTTCCATTGGATCTTTATCTAAATCAATCGTATCGTAACCGCCACCATAATTTGCTTTCAAATCAGGATGTCTATAATCTACACCTGTATCGATTACTCCTACCTTAACGCCTTCACCAGTAATCTTTCTTCCCCTTTGATCCTTATATAGTTGAGCTTCGTCTGCTCCAATAAAAGGGATACTATCTTCTAGATGAGCTCTATAAGTTGTAACAAAATGCATATCCTTTACTAACGGCATTTTAGCTAACTGTGATAACTCTTCAAGAGAACCTGATACAGAAAAACCATAGTACGTCTCAGTATATTGTTGTCTTACGGTTACATTAGGGAAACTTTCAGCAATATATTTTATCGCCTGTGTAATCATTCCATCTTTAACCGAAATTAAAGCTACTTGTTTTTGTTGTTCATGTGCATTTACATAAACATCTTTAAATGGAAATAGTAAAAAAACCAAACAAATAATTATTTTAAGAAAGTAATTTTTCATTCGATGCAGGTTCTCCTTTATATAAAATATTTTCTTTTTAGCTTTCTCACTAATCGTTCATTCATGTATAAAAAGGTAATTTTCTCTAGAACCTACAAAGTTTTCAAAATAAAAAAAAGACTAACTCTAGGTAAAGCATTTAGCTTCCCTAGAAAGTTAGTCTTTTAGTATTATGATTAATTTTTTAATTCAGGTTGGTTAAACAACTGGAATTTTTTATTTGTCACATAAGCTTTAACTTCATGGATGACAAAATACAAAATTGATGCTCCTAAAACTATGATCCATGCATTTGAAATGACTGTCTCCTGCCAAATCCCTAAAAGCATAAAAAATGCAGGGAGAGTAATTGTAGTCCAAGATTGAATCATTGCAACGATTCCTGTGTATCGTTCTATTTTCTTACCTAATACTAGGCCAGCAAAGAATAGATACCATAAATATGCCCACATAACCCATAATAGCCCACTTACAACATCATGAATAATAGCGAAGTTCACGAAAGCCCAAAGTACAGACATGATGGATACCCAAAGTGAGAACCAGCCTAAGCCTGTCCCATTAAAACCTTTAAGATTTGTAAATCCATTATATAAATAAGTAATACCAAAAAAGAAAATACTTGCCGTATTAAATAATTCCCACTTACCAGCACCTAAATGCATTAATAAATAAATAGGAAAAACGATTTGTAATGTACCAACAAATAAGTTTAATAAAGCTGCACTTTTTGCATTTGCTTTATTTAATAAAACTAGACTATTTAAAAACAGAGTTGCACCAGATAAAAGTAAACCTACAGCTCCCATAGTGACTTGTTAAAAAGAAAATTGTTAAAAATTCACTTTTTAACTCAACCCTCCTACTTTAAGATTAGAAAAAAAAATACAAGCGCCTGATCTAAGTCAAACGCTTGGATTAAATTATTTTAAAACGATTCCTACGATAATTGCCGTTAAAACACTTACTAATGTTGCACCAAATAATAATTTTAAACCGAAACGAGCGACAACATTACCTTGTTTCTCATGTAAACCTTTAACCGCACCTGCAATAATACCAATTGATGAAAAGTTAGCAAATGATACAAGGAAAACTGACACAATTCCTAATGTACGAGTTGAGAACTCTTTACCATGTTTTGCTAAATCCATCATTGCAACGAACTCATTTGAAACAAGTTTTGTTGCCATAATACTACCTGCATCAACCGCTTCTTTAAATGGTACACCCATAATGAATGCAAATGGAGCAAAAACATAACCTAAAATCCCTTGGAATGAGATTCCAAAAATCATATCAAAAATATTATTAATTGCACCAATTAATGCAACAAAACCGATTAACATTGCTGCAACGATGATTGCTACTTTGAAACCATCTAAAATATACTCACCAAGCATCTCGAAGAATGTTTGTTTTTCTTCTTCTTGTACCGTTAAGATATCTTCTTCAGGTGTAACAGTGTAAGGATTAATAATTGAAGAAATAATAAATCCACCAAATAAGTTTAAGACAATTGCCGTTACTACATATTTTGGTTCAACCATCGTCATATATGCACCTACGATTGACATAGATACTGTTGACATTGCTGATGCACAAAGAGTATATAAACGATTTTTTGGTAAATGGCCTAATTGTTTTTTTACTGAAATAAATACTTCAGATTGTCCTAAAATTGCAGATGCTACTGCATTGTAAGACTCTAATTTACCCATACCATTGATTTTACTTAAAATTAAACCGATGTATTTAATAAAAAAAGGTAAAATCTTTGTGAATTGTAAAATACCGATTAATGCAGAAATAAATACGATTGGTAATAATACTCCTGTGAAGAATGGGAAAGCACCTTCATTTGCCATACCACCAAAAACGAAATTAACACCTTCACCAGCGTATTCTAATAATTTTCCAAATCCGTTAGAAATTCCTTTTATTAAAATTAAACCTACTTCTGTATTTAATAATAAGAACGCTAAAATTATTTGAACAACGACCATGATTACAACTGGACGATATTTAATGTTTTTACGATCACTACTTGCGATGAAAGCTAGACCGAAAACAACTAGTAATCCAACAAGAGCTATAATATATTTCATGTTTCTCCCCCGAAAATCCAATAAATTTTTTTATTTAATATAAGCGCTTTCAAAACGAACACAACTTTTTATTTGTTGGATGTCAGACATCATATAGAAGTTAGATGTCCGACAAGGATTAACCTTGTAAATCTTTTGAACTAAATGATCCAGGAAGTAATTCCTTAACAGTTGTTTCAGCGATGTCACCTTTTAAGTTAGTTAAGTATACTTTTGTATTTTCATCACTAAATTCTGCGATAACTTGTCTACATGCACCACATGGTGAAATTGGGCCTTCAGTATCCCCTACTATTGCGATTGATTCGATCTTTGCTGAACCGTTACCCGCAGCGACTGCACTAAATATAGCAGTTCTTTCTGCACAATTTGTTAGTCCATAAGAAGCATTTTCAACGTTACAACCTGTGTAGACTGTTTGGTTATTCAATAAAATTGCTGCACCTACTTTAAATTTCGAGTAAGGAGCGTATGCGTTTTCACGAGCCTTTAAAGCTTCGTTGATTAATGATTGTGTATTCATATTTATCACCCTTTAACGAATTGTTAGGTAATTCTTTATTAAAGTGTGTGAGTTTTGTCTTCGCTTTACCATATTACCAACGTAAGAGCCAAAGAGCAATAACTCACTCACTTTTTTTTATATTAAAATTATTTTGAAATTAATAAGCTGTGTTTGCTTCTTCACCTTGAACGATTTTAACACCTGAACTCGTACCGATACGGTTTGCACCTGCAGCTACTACATTTTCTACGTCTTTTAAGTTACGAACACCACCAGAAGCTTTAACACCCACGTTTTCTCCAACAGTTTTACGCATTAATGTAACGTCTTCTACAGTTGCTCCACCAGTTGAGAATCCTGTTGATGTTTTTACAAAATCTGCACCAGCTTTAACTGATAATTCACATGCTCTAACTTTTTCTTCATCAGTTAAAAGACAAGTCTCAATAATTACTTTTACTAAAGCTTTACCTTTAGCAGCTTCAACAACTGCACGTACATCTCTTTCAACTAATTCGTCATTTTTTTCTTTTAATGCAGAAATATTGATAACCATATCAACTTCCTCAGCACCATTTTCAATTGCGTTTGTAGTTTCAAATGCTTTTACTTCAGGAGTGTTTGCTCCTAGAGGAAAACCAATTACCGTACAAACCTTTACAGAAGAATCTTTTAATAATTCACTTGCATAAGAAACCCAAGTAGGATTGATACAAACTGATGCAAAGCTAAATTCTTTTGCTTCTTCAGCTAGTTTTGCAATTTCTTCTCTTTTTGCGTCAGCTCGTAATAATGTGTGATCTACTAATTTTGCGTAATTCATATATAGTCGCTCCCTTAATGGTTTTATTATAAAAAATCTTTATTTACTAAGTTTCTTTGAATATGTCTATACTATAACATCGCTATGAAATTTTGTAAAATACAAATTGAACCTATGTTCAAGGATAATTTTTCCTATTAAATAAAAAAAAGCTGACTTCTAAGTCAGGTTAACTGACACAAAAGACGCCTTCTTTTTATTAGTTAAAAATATTTGATTTCAAGGGTCACTACAAGGAGCAAGGTCTTTTAATCCCTTAATCTTTCCTTTGCTTATTCCTGCTCTAGCAATCTTTTTGCAGTAAATTGGTCTGTTATTAATATGTTTGCATATTTACCCATTAAAGCACCGTGAATAGCGTTTATTTTTCTTTCTCCACCTGCGACTAAAATTGACTTTTCTTTACTTCTAAGCTCATCTAACTCAATTCCTATCGTTCGTCGATCAAGAAGTTCAGAATAAATATTTCCTTCTTTATCAAAAAAGCGTGAGCAAATGTCTCCGACGGCAAATGTTTGCAAATCCGTCTCTTCCTTCTCGTTTAAGTAGCCAACTTTAAATAACAAAGCATCTTTTTTAACGGTTCCTACAGTAAAAATCGCAACATTTGATTGTTTTCCCAAATCGATTAATCGTCCAATATGGCGATCTTCCTCGACCATTTGTTTTACTTGTGGATTATCAAAAATAACTGGTAGTGGTAAATATCTTGGAACCGTGTTAAATGCTTCGGCAAACAAATTAACCGTTTCAGATGCATAAGTATTCGTTTTAGAGTAACTTACTCCACCGTTTAGCTGAATTACTTCTACACCCTTTACTTGTTTATTACTTAACTTCGTTGCAATATGATACATCGTTGTTCCCCAAGTTACTCCTACAACATCACCATCATGGACTAAATCTACTAACACATCAGCAGCTTTTTTAGTGATTGTTTGCAAAACTTCATTGTAGTCATCAATTGGTGAATAACAAACCTCAACAGATTGTAAATTATATTTCTTCTTTAACTCTCGGGCTAAATCTTGATTGCCTTCTAGGGGGTCAATAATTTCAATGCGTACATATCCCAATTCCTTTGCTTGTTGGAGTAATCTTGAAACAGTTGGACGAGAGATTCCTAATTGTGTTGCGATTTCTTGTTGACTAAAGTCAGAATCATAGTATAGTCTTGCTGCATCTATTATTAATCTTTGTTTTTCGAGTGACATTCCCTAATCCCCTTTAACTTACCAATCCTTATTTCACGTTCAAATTTTTAATTATTATACCCCTTCTTAATTTAAAGAAAACTCGTCGACTGACGATCTTTTAATGCAGAGGCGCAGTTGTTGTACTTATACTTAATTCCTAAAATTGGCGTCTACATCGAGCAAGCTATCTCGCTGCCAATTTATACTTTCTTAATGTGAAAAAAAGCTCTCCTATGCTAGGAAAGCTTTTAGAATGTCATTACTTTGTACCAAATAAACGATCTCCAGCGTCGCCAAGACCAGGAACAATATAACCATGATCGTTTAATTTTTCATCAAGGGCAGCTATGTAAATATCCACATCTGGGTGTGCTTTTTGTAAAACTTCAACACCTTCTGGAGCTGCAATTAAGCACATAAACTTAATATTTTTAGCACCGCGTGTTTTTAAAGAGTTGATCGCTTCAACTGCTGATCCACCTGTCGCAAGCATTGGATCAATTACAATGAAGTCACGCTCTTCTACATCCGTAGGAAGTTTAACATAATATTCAACCGGTTTTAATGTCTCAGGATCGCGGTATAATCCAACATGTCCAACTTTAGCTGCAGGAACTAATTGAAGGAATCCATCAACCATCCCTAAACCTGCACGTAAAATTGGTACAATCCCTAATTTTTTACCAGCAATAACTTTTGACTTTGCAATTGCTACTGGTGTTTCGATTTCCACTTCTTGTAGTGGTAGATCGCGTGTGATTTCGAATGCCATTAAACCAGCAACTTCATCAACTAGTGCACGAAATTCTTTTGTTCCAGTATCTTTTTTACGAATTAAAGAAACTTTATGCTGAATTAACGGATGATCAAAAACGTATACTTTACTCACTTTTATCGCTCCTTGCAAATACTTATTAATTTATTATTCTTAAAAAGAATACCGAAAGCGGTTAAATAATTCAAGCCACATTATACAATCGCTTAGAATTAATTTAGATCTTTTTTACAATCAAACTTCAATATTTCCTTTTTTTTCTAGTCTAATTACTATTTTGGCCCATTTTGAAGAAAAAACTCCTCTTCCCCATTCCATTATTAAAAGTCAGAGAAGTTTTTTTTTAATACGCAAAGAGAGAACCAATTGGTTCCCTCTTTGGTGTGTATAGTTAAGATGCTTTACTTAAATTTTGATCTGCTACTTTTTGAGTGAATGATGTTTTTTTATTAATAAACTTGCTTATATAATGATCTAATCCGATACGACCTGCATTTGAACCCGCAATTATAATAAAGATTCCTAATAATACCATTTGCGGATTTGTGCTTGTTGTACCACTAAACATAAATGCGAAGTTCATCATTAAACCAAAGAACATTGCTGTTTTTGTAAAACATCCAAGTATAAGTCCAAGTCCGATTGCAAATTCTCCTATAGGTACTAAAAAGTTAAATAAATCGATGTTTGGTATTGCAAAGTTTGTAAGGAAGTCTGCCCACCAGCCTTGAACTGCTGGATGTTCACCTGTGGCACTTTTAACTGCAAATCCTAAAAATCCTGAAGCATCGAATCCGCCGGCTGATAACTTACCCCACCCTGCATGGATCCACTCATATCCTAAATAAAGACGAATAATCGTTAAGAAACCAGATGCAATTTTATTAGTTCTTAAAAAATTAATAAACATAATTTTTGCCTCCGTTTAGATAATTTTTAATTGCTGTTTACATGAGTTATTGTACTTCATTTCAAATTATTAATGTGAAGTTTTTCACAAGTTTAAATGAACTTTTTGTGAACTTCATCACAAACCTTTTTAAAAAATAAAGCTATCTTTAGAATTACTGCACCTTCAATGTTGAAAATGCAGTTCTAAAGATAGCTTACTTTATACTTTATTTATTAAAACGTAGGATATAATTCGTATTTGCTTGATAAAGCATTTACTCGATTACGAGATGCTTCTAGTACTTCTTGATTTTCGTGGTTTTTTAATGTCTCAGCAATGATTGATGCAATTTCATCCATATCTTCTAAAGTAAATCCTCTTGAAGTTACAGCAGCTGTACCGATACGGATACCACTTGTTACAAACGGACTTGCTGGATCAAATGGGATTGTATTTTTGTTACATGTAATACCAACCTCATCTAATACATGCTCAGCAACTTTACCAGTTAACTCTAATGAACGAACATCAATTAAAATTAAGTGATTATCTGTGCCACCAGATACTAAGTTTAAGCCGTGAGATTTTAAGCCTTCTGCTAAACGAGCAGCGTTATCGATGACTGCTTGTGCATACTTTTTAAAATCTTCTTGTAATGCTTCACCAAATGCTACAGCTTTAGCTGCAATTACGTGCATTAATGGTCCACCTTGAATTCCAGGGAAGATTGATTTATCAATCGCTTTTGCGAATTCTTCTTTACATAAAATCATACCACCACGTGGTCCACGTAATGTTTTATGAGTAGTTGTTGTAACAAAATCAGCAAATGGAACTGGATTTTGATGAAGACCTGTTGCTACTAAACCAGCGATATGTGCCATATCAACCATTAAGTAAGCTCCAACTTCATCTGCAATTTCTCTGAATTTTTTAAAGTCAATTGCTCTTGGATAAGCACTTGCACCAGCTACAATTAATTTAGGCTTATGTGCTTTAGCTTTTTCTAATACATCTTCATAGTTAATCACTTGAGTTTCTGGATCTACTCCATACTCAACGAAGTTATACTGTACGCCACTGAAGTTTACTGGGCTTCCATGAGTTAAATGACCACCATGTGATAAATTCATACCTAATACTGTATCACCATGTTTTAAAATAGTGAAATACACTGCCATATTCGCTTGAGCACCTGAATGAGGTTGAACATTTACGTGTTCTGCTCCGAAAATTTCTTTTGCACGGTCTCTTGCAATGTTTTCTGTGATATCTACATATTCACAACCGCCATAGTATCGTTTGCTTGGATATCCTTCAGCATATTTATTTGTTAATACTGAACCTTGGGCTTCCATTACTGCTTCACTTACAAAGTTTTCAGAAGCAATTAACTCGATTTTAGTACGTTGTCTACCTAACTCTAACTGTATTGCCTCATACAATGATGGATCTTGCTTTTTTAAATTTTCCACAGTTATATCCCCCTTTTTATAAAACACGAACATTACTAGTATAAATTTACTATATTATTCGATAAAACGACCGAATTCCTTTCTATTTTACCATGTTTTACATTGAAAATGAAAGATATATCTTTAAAATAACTAACATTTAACTATTCTATTTTAATAAAAAACGCTTTATTTCAAATCATCATCAACTGAGTAAACTGCACGTGCTCCACCAATCAACTTTGGACGAGTCTTTGCAGCCGTTATATGAGCTTGTCCAACTTGTTTAATACTTGTTCTTAATGGAACTGCTACGTGCTTTAAATGCATACCGATTAAAGTATCACCAATATCAATTCCTGCATCCGCTTTAATGTGTTCAACGATTACAGCCTGATCCAAATGTCTAAATGCGAATGAAGCAAGAGCTCCTCCTGCAGTACGAACTGGTATCACAGTAACCTCGTCGAGTTGTAAATTTCTTGCCGTCTTTCTTTGAACAACTAATGCTCTGTTCAAATGTTCACAGCATTGAAATGCTAATTGTACTCCTGTTTCATCTTGAAAAGCCTTAATCTCACTAAATAAAACTTCCGCTACTTCTATCGTTCCTGAAGTTCCAATTCTTTGTCCGCTAACTTCACTAGTGCTACATCCAATGACTAAAACATGTTCACTTGTAAAATTCACATGATCATTTAGCTCGTTTAATAATGATTTTATTTGCTCGGCAACTAACTTTAACTCTTCATTCATTTGTTTTGCTCCTCTCGTAGAATTCTTTAAATTCTATTACTCATTATTAAAAAAGCCGATAATCTTCACATTATGTTTTGGATTAACGGCTTCTCGTTTTAGTTTTTATAATTGATGATTTTTTTCGTAGTCTTTAATTTTATTCACTCGATTTTCATGTCGACCGCCTTCAAACTCAGTCGTTAACCATATTTTTGCAATATCTCTTGCCAAACCAGGTCCGATTACTCGTTCCCCCATAGCTAGAATATTCGTATCATTATGTTCACGAGTTGCTTTTGCACTGAAAGTATCATGTACTAATGCACATCGAATTCCTTCAACTTTATTTGCAGCAATTGACATACCAATTCCTGTCCCACAAATTAATATTCCACGATCTACTTCTCCATTTGCAACTTTTTGTGCAACTGGGAATGCATAATCTGGGTAGTCAACAGATGTACCACACTCACAACCATAATCTTCGTATTCAATACCCATTTCATCCATTAAATTCATGATTTCTTGACGAATATTTAATCCCCCATGATCAGATGCTATTGCTACTTTCATTAGATAACCCCCGTATTGATCTCTTTGATTCAATTTTCTTTTGTATCGAATTACTTCAATTTCTATCTTACACTATTATGTTCAGATTTAGGGTATCTAATTAACATCTAAAATCACTGATTATATTTTTGTTTTTGCACAATTTGTTTTACCAACTCTTCCAATTCACTCAAAGTATTCTCATAAGTTGTTAATGACCCTCCATAAGGGTCAGAAATATCTTTAGCTTGACCGTTTATATATTCATAAAATGTAAAGATTCTATCCTTATACTGAGGAAACTTAGAAACTAACATTTGTTTATGGCTCAATGTCATTGATAAGACTTTCGAAGACCATTCCAAAAGATCTTCATTTATTTGTTGAGAAGAATGATTTGTTTCGATTCCTTTATTTTTTAGTGCTAATATTGCATTTTGAGAAGCAGGGTCGCCTGACATAGCAAATACTCCAGCAGACTTGACCTGATAGAACTCATTACCATGATGTCTTAATAGTGCTTCTGCCATTGGGCTTCTACATGTATTTCCGGTACAAACAAATAATATATTTTCCATCTTAATACCTCACCCTCGTTTAACTGAACGTTTTATTTTATCTATTTTACTAAAAAATAAAAGGATGGGGCAATTGTCTCCAATTTTCTCCATCCTTAGCTCATATTCACCATATGTATCATTTAAGAAAAAAATAATAGTTTTATTCCGAAAATCAATAAGAACGAACCACCTAATAGTTCACCAAATTTACCAAGTTCCTGTTCTACTCTTCTTCCTAAAAGCAATCCGGCCCAAGTTAAAATTGTACTGATAATACCAAATAGTAAAATGGTTAGCCATGTTTTAGCGCCGAATGTACCTAAGCTAATTCCAACCGAAAAACTGTCCACACTTACACTAAATGCAAAAAGCAGTAAACCTACTCCTGTCGGTGAATATTTATTTTCTTCTTTACCAAATAAAGTTGCATAAATCATGTGAAAGCCTATTCCCATTAATAAAAATCCGCCGAGTAATACAGCAAATCGTCCCAGATTTTCGGATAACTCATATCCAATGATCATTCCTAATAAGGGCATTATTACATGAAAGAGTCCGATTACAATGCCGATATGAATGATCTGTTTAAATTTTAGTTGTATAACTCCCATTCCTAACCCAACTGAGAATGCATCTAAACCTAGCGCAGATCCCATAATAGTTAATGTAATTAGTTCATTGATTAATGAGCTACTCATGCTTTCCCCCCTAGGACTTGCTATTAAAAGATATGCACGTCCTACAAATGATATGAGGGAAATTAATAAAAGTTTTTTGGGCTTTGTTTACACAAACAATAGAAGCCCGTTCTATTCCTGTATAACTGAATGTCCACAAGCTTTCCACAGACGATTCATAATGGCAATTCCTATACCTTCATAAGGGAAAGTTTCGCAATAAATGATATCAACATCTTCTTCATTAAATTGACGAATACAATCATATAATGCTGCAGCTACGGTTGTTAAGTCACTACGTTGTCCACAAGTAAGAACAACATCTGCATCATAGTTAGTTTCATTTTCTTCCGTTGTTAATATCCCTACTCTTTTTCCTTCTGTTTTGGAATTGTGTATAAGTTTGTGCATAAACTCAATACTTCCATTTACAAGATGCATTTGAGCATCTGGTGCATAATGTTTATATTTCATCCCCGGTGATTTTGGTGCTTCATTTTCCTTCATAGTTGCTGGATCTACTTCCACAGTAGGAATTATTTCTTTTATCATTTCTGGCGTAATACTTCCTGGTCTTAATATTGTGAAAATATCTTGGGAACAGTCAATAACTGTCGATTCAACTCCGACTCCTGTACTACCACCATCTACAATTCCTACAATTCGTCCATTTAAATCTTCAAATACATGCTTAGCAGAAGTTGGACTAGGCTTGCCTGAAGTATTTGCGCTTGGAGCTGCTATTGGCAAATTACAAGCCTCAATTAACGCTAGAGCAACTGGATGATCAGGCATTCTTATTCCAACAGTGGATAACCCTGCCGTTACATATTTTGAAACATGTTTTTTACTTTTTAAAATTAACGTTAATGGTCCTGGCCAAAAAGCATCCATTAGCTTTTTTGCATCTAATGGAATTTCTTCAACTAGATTATCTAACTGTTCTTTGTTGGCAATATGTACAATAAGGGGATTATCACTTGGTCTACCTTTCGCTTGGAAGATGCGTTGAACTGCTTCATCCGAAAGAGCATTTGCCCCTAGTCCATAAACAGTTTCTGTTGGAAAAGCGACAACTTGTCCTAGCTGTAATTTTTTTGCTGCATCCACAATCTGTGGGTAAACTTCTTCTTTATTCACAGGATTATCCACATACCATATTTTCGTTTCCATACGTAGCACCTCTCTCTAGAGTGAATAATAGTGTATATTTTACAATTTTAGACATTATCCAAAGAATGAAAAGCAAGCTTTATCCACAAATTGTGGACAAAACTTGCTAATTTGTGGATAACTTTGTGTATAGTTCTTTTTGATAAACCAATACTTCTTCATTCGTTATAGTAGTTTGGTAATGCTTCATTTCTTTAATACTGTTCGAAACATTTTCCTGTTCGACTTGCCCAAAACCTAGTAAAAGGAATAAGTCTTGAACTACATGCTGTCTTGTTAATAAATATACTTTACTAATCATTTCATCTTTTAGTTTTTCAAGAACACTTTGTAAAAAGAGTACCATATGCTGTGAGTAAATGGTAGGTGCAACTACTAGTGATCTTAATAACGCTTCATCTCCATCTTGTTCATATCCTATAACAGCTTGTGCTTTCCCATACTCATCTTCCATTATGAAAAAAGATTCTTGTTGCTCCTCAAGTCCGTTTGTAGATAAACCTGCTTGTCCTAAGAATGAAAAAATTGTTTCAAAATCTTCCTGAATCGCTGAACGTATTTTCATAAAAAAACCTCCCTAGTATGCTTGTAATACTTTATGCACATAGGGAGATTGCTAGAACTAAAATAATTGCTTTAACATTTGTACAAAGAAGCTCTCTACCTTAATCTCATCTTTTGGTTCATCACCAGGTAGAGTAGAAGCCACAACCGCATCTTCACTGCCCTTGACTTCAGTATCATCCTGTAAAGATGATTCATTGTTTTGTTTAGTTGGCATATTCGAATCATCATCGCTTAAACGTAATGCTTCTTGTTTATTAAACTCTTTTTTTGGTTCATTTTCGATTTTTGGTTCATGATCAACCTTTTGTAACGATTGTAGTGACTCTTTAGTTTCATGATCAACCTTTTGTTGCGATTGTAGTGACTCTTTACTTAAAGTTGCATCACCGTTTGAAAAATCTAGGAAACATAATGGTGGAAACAATACGCACCACCAGTTTGCACCTTGACCTGCACCAAGTTTAATTAAAACCGCTTCGTAATCACCAGCAGGATATAAGAAACTACCATATAATTTTGTAGGGAATTTAACTTTTTTAGAGTAAGTAATTGTAAATGGCTGGTTTGAGCCTTCTTCTTTAATAACACGTGCAACTGTTTTTTGTAAGTCTGGAATATGGCTTTTAATAACCTTTTGTCCCTCTTCAAAAGTTGTTAAGTCTTTTACCCAAGTATTAATTTGAGCATTAACTTCATCTCGAACTTTGCGTTTAAGAGCTTGATCTTCACTAGAATCGCTATTTGCTAGAATTCGTAGTCGTACTGCTTTCTTAGGAATTACGACCATTTCATTACCTTTTGCATTTGTATCTCGAAGTGGCATTAACACCGATGAACTAATCAATAATATGATAAATAAAGAAATAATTTTATATGTTATTTTTGTTTTATTTTTAGTTTTCATTCTCTCCACCATCCCTCTAGGAACAGTGTAGACAATTTGATTATTTCTTAAACACTAGTATTCTATTTTTTTAATAGATTCTAGTTTAGGCTACTCGTTTTATATCTTTCAAATCTTTTTTCTCTAACAGTTTATCTGCTTTTTAATATAATTCATATACAACGAAACAATATCTATATCTGATACTGTATATAATGTTCTACTTCCTACTACGTCCTCAATTTCATTTAAGATCAGTTGGTTATTTGCATCGAACATGAAGTCAATTCCCACGAAGTCGAAATCAAAGTGATCTACTATTTTTTGAATAAGTTCTTTTTCATTTTTGGAAAGTTCGTAAAGCATTGCGCCTCCGCCTAGAGAAAAATTAGCTCGAAAGTCTTTTTCTGAATATCTTAAAACAGCTGCAACAATTTCTTTACCGATAATGAAAACTCTTATGTCCTTACCTAATTGTTCTGCAACGTTTTGAATTAATAGTTCATCAAAATTTGAGTTCTGTACAATCTCCAGTAACTCTTCTTGATTATTTATAAAATATACTTCGCTTCCTCCCCTTCCTGTGCAATTCTTAAGCACACAAGGGAAATGGACTGTATCTAAGGATTTTGCAATTGTACTTTTTTTATAATAAAATGTATCTAGCATAGGAATACCTAGACTAGAAATCTTCTGGTGTGTTAGAAACTTGTGGTTGGCCATTGTTGAAATCGCCTGGTTATTAAATGTTCTAATTCCCATTTCTTCAAAGTGGGAAGATAATATTTGTGATATGGACCTCATAATTACAAAGGCCGGTTTGCTTAATTCTTTACCTTGATAGCTAAGAATATTAACACCGTTTCGAATACCTATAACAATATCTTCTGTATATAGTAACTTTAACTCAAATCCATTTTCTAATGCTCCGCTTACTAGCCAGTCGATATACGTTCTGTTTCTTTCTGCATCTGCTTCGGAATAGATTAGCCAACCAATCATACGTTTTTCTCCAAGTCCTTAATAATATAATCAATAATATATCTCGTTGTATCTACGTCTGTACATAAATAAATATTTTTGAAATGTGCGTTTGAATTAACTTCGCATATATACGTTTTTCCGTCTTCTCCAAACAATAGATCAATCCCTGCAAAGTCAGCTCCCAATATTTCAGAGCATTTTAGAGCTAAATTAATCTGCTCTTCTGTCGGCTCATACTTATACATCTTTCCGCCATTTGTAACATTTGCACGAAAATCTGATTCTGATTTTCTTAACACTGCTGTTACTACTTGTTTACCTACTACTTGGATGCGAATATCAGTCCCTCTGCTTGATTCGATAAACTCTTGATAAATATGCGGTTTATGCTTTAGTTCGTCTACTTTCTTAAAAAAATCTTCTCTATTCTCAACTAAATAAACTTGTCTACCGAATGAACCAAATGACTCTTTTATTATTAAAGGAAAACCTAATTCCTGTATGACTTCATCGTAAAAATCATAGTTTGTTAAATCACAATTAGGGAACAATAGTGGAGCCGTAATTGTTTTTGGCATAGGTATATTAAAGTTAGATAATGCTTGAAAAGTTAGAGCTTTATCATCACAGACTTCAATCGTTCTCGCGGAATTATATAATTTTAGCCCCATATTTTCTAAATGCCGTGCTAAATGAACATCCTTGTCCCAAAAAATTACAAAATCAGGTTTCTCATTGGCGAATTTCCCTTTTAAAATCGCTTGACCTTTTTCGATTACTGGGATTAGTTCATAATGTTTAACTAAAGAAACATCTATTCCTTTTGAGATTGCTGTATCTTGTAACCATTCGAATAGTTCAGTAAATTTTGTAGCTGTAATATGACCATTAAATACAATCCAACCTTTAACCTTTTTCATTCTGACTATCTTCTTTCGTAATGTTTTTGTTTTTTCTTGATTGAAATTTTCCTCATCTTTTACAACTTTAACACAAAAAAAAGAATCGTAATACATGGACTTTTTCTAGTCAATTTCATTACGATTCATTATTTAAATTAGCCATTTACCATATAAACCATTCGGTCTTTGCCATTAATATCGAAAACAACTTCAACGTTTGAATTCGGATAAGCTTTCCTTAGAATATCTGCAACCTGTTCACCTTGATTGACACCTACTTCAAATGCAACCAGTGATTTTTCTTTTAATACTTTAGGTAAGTCATTTGCAAAACGACGGTAAAAATCTAGACCATCTTCGCCACCTACTAAAGCACGGTATGGTTCGTGATCCTTAACTACTTCATCTAAACCCAACCAATCCTCATACGGAATATACGGCGGATTTGATACAACAATATCAACTGTCTTGTTTTCTTCAATAAAGTAATTTAGTAAATCATTGTGTATAAAGTGGACATTTGCCTGTAGCTCTTCTGCATTCCGTTTAGCAACTTGGATCGATTCTTCTGCAATATCAACTGTATGAACTATTAATTGTTTATTTTCAAGCGCCAGTGAGATTGCAATCGCCCCACTGCCTGTTCCAACATCTACTAGTTCAAGTTGTTCTGTATTTTTCCAATGCTTTTTAATACGATGCAGTACACCTTCTACTAACTCCTCTGTTTCTGGTCTTGGAATTAGTACTTCTTCATTAACGAAGAACTTTCTGCCATAAAAGTATTCATATCCTATTAAATATTGGATTGGTTGGCCATCTATGTGCTTATGAACCAATTCTTTAAACTGCATCCAATGATTCTCTTCTAAATCTTCTCTCATATTTAGCAATAATTCTGTTCGATTGTAGTCCAAAATATGTTTTAAGACAATTTCACCCACATTTTCATCACGACCGTGTTCTTGTAAAAAAGAAGAAGCCCATTTTAGGGCTTCATATATCTTTGTTGTCATTATTGACTTTGTTCCATTCGTTTTGCTTGATCATCCATAATTAACGCGTTAATTATTTCGTCGATTTTACCTTCAACGATTTGATCAAGCTTTTGAATTGTTAATCCAATTCGGTGGTCAGTTACACGGTTTTGTGGGTAGTTATAAGTACGGATACGTTCAGAACGGTCACCTGTACCTACAGCTTGTTTACGATTTTGATCGTATTCAGCTTGTACTTCTCTTTGGAATTTATCATAAACCCTAGCGCGAAGAACCTTCATCGCTTTTTCTTTATTCTTAATTTGTGATTTTTCATCCTGACATGATACAACAGTATTTGTTGGAATATGAGTTAAACGCACTGCAGACATCGTTGTATTTACTGATTGACCACCAGGACCACTTGAAGCAAATGTATCTACACGAATATCTTTTTCATGAATTTCAATTTCAACTTCTTCAGCTTCTGGTAAAACTGCTACAGTTGCAGTTGAAGTATGAATTCGTCCACCTGATTCTGTTTCAGGAACACGTTGAACACGGTGTGCACCATTTTCAAATTTTAGTTTTGAATATGCACCTTTACCATTTATCATAAAGATAACCTCTTTAAAGCCACCTAGTTCTGTATAGTTACCTTCAATGATTTCTGTTTTCCATCCGTTAACCTCAGCAAAACGGCTGTACATACGGTATAACGTAGCAGCAAATAATGCAGCTTCGTCTCCGCCCGCAGCACCACGAATCTCAACGATAACGTTTTTATCATCGTTAGGATCTTTTGGAATTAAAAGGATTTTTAAACGTTCTTCTAAATCCTTTGATTCATTTTCCAAATCATTTAATTCTTCTTTTACCATTTCGCGCATATCAGCATCAAGTTTCTCTTCAAGCATAGCTTTTGCATCTTTAATTTGCTCTTTAACTGATTTGTATTGACGGTAAACATCAACTGTTTCTTGAATGTCTGATTGTTCTTTTGAGTATTCACGTAACTTTTTTGAATCATTTATAATTTCCGGGTCACTAAGTAAATCGTTTAATCTATCATAGCGATCCTCTACAGCTTGTAATCGATCAAACATAATTTTCACCTCGACATTTTCGTCTTAAATATATATCGAAAGAAGCGATACTAAATCGCTTCTTTAATTCTAAATTCTAAAGTAAAAGCGCCTATAACACTTTATCTACAATTATTATTGTCCAGTTCCGAAAGCTATCTCTTCGATAGATAGGCAAGCTTTCTCCACATTTCCTAGTATATGGTCTTAATAATTAATTTTCAACCTACTGTAAAATTAATCGTTCTGACTTTGAAGTGCTGGTTGAATTGTTTTCGTTGGTACTTCGTGACAGTGACGACATCTTGGTTCGTACGATTCAGATGCGCCTACTAAAATAATAGGGTCTTCAAATAAAGCTGGTTTACTATTTATTAATCTTTGAGTTCTACTTGCAGGTGATCCGCATGAAGCGCAAACTGCGTTTAATTTCGTTACATGTTCTGCAATAGATAATATTTCAGGTACTTTACCAAATGGTAATCCTCTAAAATCCTGGTCTAAACCTGCACAAATCACACGTTTCCCAGAGTTAGCAAGTTGCTGAACTACCATAACTATTTCATCATCAAAGAATTGAATCTCGTCAATTGCGACTACCTCAACTTCTTCTGTAACGTATTTAAGAATATGTGATGAGTGTGTTACTGCATAAGCGGGTACTTTCATACCTGTGTGAGACACCACTTCTACTTCACTGTATCGATTATCAATTGATGGTTTGAATGTCACACAGCTTTGCTTAGCAAACTGCGTACGACGAACACGGCGAATTAGTTCCTCTGATTTTCCAGAAAACATACTTCCGCAAATCATTTCAATCCATCCATTTTTTTTCATCATAAAGAACATTATGTGTCTCACCTTTCTATATCAGTACAAAGACTATTTTATTTATATTAAACGCCGGTTAATTCTTCGGTATTTATAATTCGAGTAAGTATCTTGATTATTTATATAAAAATTCACTAAATTGAATTAAACTTATATGTTATTTGACTATAAATGCGTAAAAAAAGCAGGCAAAGTAGCAATAACTCGCCTGCTTTTCATCAATATTACTTAAGGCCGTATTTTTTGTTGAAACGTTCAACACGTCCTGCAGCGTTAGCAAATTTCTGACGTCCAGTGTAGAATGGGTGAGAATCAGAAGAAACCTCAACTTTGATAAGAGGGTAAGTTTCGCCATCTTCCCATTCGATTGTTTCGTTAGAATATTTTGTTGATCCGCTTAAGAATTTGAAACCAGTGTTAATATCCATAAACACTACTTTCTTGTAATTAGGATGAATATTCGCTTTCATGTTTTTCATCTCCTTCCGCCCTGAAATCCTTGAAATCAGAGTTATAAGAAACCATGTGTATACCACATAATTTACATTTCACATACAAATGAAATTATAGCAACTAACCCGGGAGAATGCAACCCACTATTTCTCTTTCAGATTACTTATATCTTCCAACTATTTATTAGAGACTGGTGTTTTTCTACTTTCTTCAGTCATCGTATTGAAGAAATCTTCATTTGTTTTCGTTTGACGAAGCATTCTGAAATAACGTTCAACAAAGTCTGGAATATCTGACATTGTTTTTCGCATTAACCATAGCTTGTCCAGATGATCCTTTGGTATTAATAGATCTTCCTTACGTGTTCCAGAACGACGAATGTCAATTGCTGGGAAGATACGGCGTTCAGCTAGTGAACGATCTAAGTGAAGTTCCATATTTCCGGTACCTTTGAATTCCTCATAAATAACATCATCCATACGTGAGCCAGTGTCGATTAGAGCTGTTGCTAAAATCGTTAAACTTCCACCTTCTTCGATATTACGTGCAGCACCGAAGAAGCGTTTTGGTCTATGGAATGCAGCAGGATCAATACCACCTGATAACGTACGACCACTTGGTGGAATAACTAAATTATACGCACGAGCAAGCCTAGTAATACTATCCATTAAAATAATTACATCTTTTTTGTGCTCTACTAGTCTCATAGCGCGTTCTAATACTAATTCAGCAACCTTTATATGACTATCAGGAGTTTCGTCGAAAGTCGAACTTACAACATCTCCTTTTACAGAACGTTCAATATCCGTTACCTCTTCTGGTCGCTCATCGATTAGCAATACAATTAGTTCAGCTTCTGGGTGATTTGTTGTGATGCTATTTGCAATTTCTTTTAATAACTCTGTCTTACCGGCTTTTGGAGGGGCAACAATTAAACCACGTTGACCAAATCCTACTGGGGCGATCATATCAATAATTCTTGTAGAAAACTTAGCAGGAGATGTTTCAAGCTTCATTTGTCTATTTGGATATAATGCAGTTAATCCCGGGAAGTGAACTCGTTCTTTAGCATTCTCAGGATCATCTCCATTGACTGCTTCTACTTGAAGTAGACCAAAGTATCTTTCATTTTCCTTCGGTGGACGTACTTTTCCAGAAACCTTATCACCATTTCGCATATCAAAACGACGAATTTGAGATGCAGAAATATAAATATCTTCTGAACTAGGTGAATAATTAATTGGACGTAAGAATCCATATCCTTCTGAAGGGATAATTTCTAGTACACCTTCCATGAACATTAATCCATCTTTTTCCGCTTGCGCTTTAAGGATTGCAAAAATAAGTTCTTTTTTCGTTAATTTGCTGTAATACGAAATTTTCATTACCTTTGCGTGTTCATACAAATCTTTTAATTTCATGTTTTCTAATGCAGAGATTGTTAAACTCATATAACACCACTCTTTACTTTTATTCGTTCAAATTAGGGTTTTCTTAATTCGGAAGGTTATTTAGAAGGTTTTTTGAAGGAAACTTACATAAAGTATTACTCTTTAGTGTAACCTTTTCCCCTAAAAATATTCTAAGTAATTAGAATTAATAGGTTTACTATCTATTGAGATTATAATTCGAAAGAGTTTTTTATGCCAACTATTTTTCGACTAAACTATTTAATGACTCTTCCCATTGGTAAATAAAGGAAAGAGTCATTATTCTACTAAATTAATATCTAGATTCCGATTTCGTTAACAAAGAATTTAATTCATTATTAACTCTAATCAAAACCAAGCTTTTAAGCCGTTTGATTATTTAATAACTAAGTTTGGTTTTTTGTTTAGGCTGTGACGTCCATCTACAAAACGAACAGTTCCTGATTTAGCACGCATAACTAATGATTGCGTAGAACCTACATTCCCTTTGTATTGTACACCTTTTAGTAATTCTCCATCAGTTACACCAGTTGCAGCAAAAATTGCGTCGTCACCCTTAACTAAATCGTCCATATATAATATACGGTTTGGATCTTCTATACCCATGCGTTTGCAACGTTCAATCTCTTCTTCATTTTGAGGTAATAACTTTCCTTGAAGTTCTCCACCTAAGCATTTTAAAGCAACTGCAGCGATAACTCCTTCTGGCGCACCACCGCTTCCGAATAAAATATCAACACCTGTGTGATCAAAAGCTGTGTTAATTGCACCCGCAACATCACCATCGTTAATAAGTTTAATTCGAGCACCTGCTGAGCGAATTTCTTCAATTAACTTCGCATGACGGTCTCTATTTAATACTGTTGCAACGACTTCATTAATATTTTTTCCTTTTGCTTTTGCTACAGCTGTTAAGTTCTCAAGAACAGATGCATTGATATCAACTTTACCAACCGCTTCAGGTCCTACTGCAAGTTTCTCCATGTACATATCAGGAGCATGCAATAAATTGCCATGGTCAGCAATTGCAATAACTGCTAAAGCATTCCATCCACCAGATGCCACGATATTTGTACCTTCAAGTGGGTCAACTGCTACGTCAACTCTTGGACCATATCCATTTCCAAGTTTCTCACCGATATAAAGCATTGGAGCCTCGTCCATTTCGCCTTCCCCAATTACAACTGTTCCCTTCATAGGAATCGTATCAAATACGTCACGCATTGCTGTTGTAGCAGCATCATCTGCTTCATCCTTTTTACCTAAACCCATCCATTTTGCAGATGCTAGTGCTGCTGCCTCAGTAACACGTACTAACTCCATTGATAAACTTCTTTCCATTCAAAACTCCCCCTTTGATGTAAATGAAAACTAAATTATGTTATGAGTATGTAAACACCCAATCTTACACATTTTTTAATTGTTCAACTTCTTGCTTGGTTAGCTGAACACGCCAAACATTAGCTCCTAATCCTAAAAGCTTTTCAACTAAATCCTCATAGCCTCTGTCAACATGCTCTAATCCAGTTAGTTCTGTTTTACCTTCTGCAATCAAGCCTGCTATAACTAAAGCTGCTCCAGCACGTAAATCACTTGCTTTTACACGGCCGCCTTGTAGCTGTGAAGGACCGGAAATAATAGCCGTACTACCTTCGACTTTAATCGTTGCACTCATTCTTCTTAGCTCATCAATATGCTTAAATCTTGCACCATAAATTGTATCAGTAATAACGGCTGTCCCATTTGCCTTAGTTAACAGCACAGAAAAAGGCTGCTGTAAGTCAGTTGGAAACCCTGGATAAACTAATGTTTTGATATCTACTGATTTTAGTTCTTTATTTGATCCTGAAACGATAATTTGATCGTCATTCGTATCAATATCTATATTCATTTCTCTCATTTTCGCTATAAGTGATTCCAAATGGTGTGGAATAACATTATCAACAATAACCTTGTCCCCATTTTGCACAGTTGCAGCAGCTAATATTGCATAAGTTCCTGCTTCAATACGATCAGGTATAATTGTATGTGTACAGCCAGATAGTGATTCTACTCCATCAATTCGAATTACATCAGTACCAGCACCTTTAATTTTAGCGCCCATACTTGTTAATAAAGTAGCTACATCGACAATCTCGGGCTCTTTTGCAGCGTTTTCAATAACAGTTCTACCATTTGCTAAAACCGCTGCTAACATGATATTAATCGTTGCACCAACACTCACTACATCTAAGTATATACGTGCACCTTTTAGTTCTTCTGCCCTTAAATAGATTGCACCTTGCTCATTTGTTACTTTTGCACCTAATGCTTCAAAACCTTTTATATGTTGATCAATAGGTCTTGGTCCAAGGTAACAGCCCCCAGGTAAGCCTATAACCGCTTGCTTAAATCTACCTAACATTGCACCCATTAAATAATAAGACGCTCGCAATTTTTTTACCTTCCCACTTGGAAGTGGCATTGCAACCATATTTGTTGGATCAATCATTATTTTTTCATCAGATACTTCTACTTGACCACCTATTTCCTCTAAAAGGTCACAAAGTGTTTGAACATCTGAAATAGAAGGAACTCCTTCAAGTGTTACAGGTGAGCTTGCTAAGATAGTTGCTGGGATTAAAGCCACTGCACTATTTTTGGCACCGCTAACACGAATTGTCCCTTTTAAAGGTATACCGCCTTCTAATACAAGCTTTTCCATAGTATACTCCCTTCTAAATGAGCAGAAGAAAATAGTAGAGAAGTAAAGTTTTTAATCTTCTCAACTGTCGAATAGTTTCTACCTATTTTCTCCAAAATTCTACTTCTCTAATCTTAGTTTATACGAGAGCCACAGTCTAATATAAAGACTTTTGCTTCGAATTGGTTACTTTCAATATCTTGAATTTCAATAAAAAATCAGTAAAACCTTTAAATAAATTTTGATTAGTTAATATAGTAGAAATAGATATTTGGTAAATTCTTAAAAAGACCTATACTAATTCTAATCATTATTAGCTTATATCTTCAAGTCTAAATGAAAAAACATATGAATTTATTGCTAAAAACGGCTTTGTTAAACAAGAAAACCGTCTAAACATAATTTAGACGGCTTAATTTATTATAATATATCATATTTTAAGCTAAAAAACTTAAAATATTACGCTTTGTTGCTAGTACCGAACTCACGGATTTTGCCAGCTACTGTTGCGATAATTGCTTCGCGACCTGGTCCAAGAACTTTACGTGGATCGTATTGTTTTTCATCATTTGCAACAAATTCACGAACAGCTTTATTGAAAGCAATTTGGTTCTCAGTGTTTACGTTAATTTTTGCAGTTCCACGAGCGATTGCTTTTTGAATTTGTTCAGTTGGGATTCCAGTTCCACCGTGTAAAACTAATGGTACATTAGTCTCGTTACCGATTTGTTCCATTTCGTCGAAACCTAATTTCGGTTCACCTTTGTATGGTCCATGAACAGAACCTAAAGCTGGAGCTAAGCAATCAATGCCAGTACGCTCAACTAATTCTTTACACTCTGCTGGGTCAGCATAAATAATATCTCCAACAACGTGATCTTCTTGTCCACCAACAGTTCCTAATTCAGCTTCTACAGATACACCATGAGAATGAGCGTAGTCTACAACTTTTTTAGTTGTTTCAACGTTTTGCTCAAATGGATCGTGAGAAGCATCAATCATAACTGAAGTAAATCCAGCGTCAATCGCAGCTTTACATGCTTCAAAGCTTGAACCGTGATCAAGATGAATTGCTACAGGTACAGTAATTTTTAAATCAATTAATAAACCTTCTACCATCTTTACAACAGTATTAAATCCACCCATGTATTTAGCTGCACCTTCAGAAACACCAAGAATTACAGGTGATTGTTCTTTTTCAGCTGCAGTAAGAATAGCAAAAGTCCACTCTAAGTTATTAATATTGTATTGACCAACAGCGTATTTACCTTCTTTTGCTTTATTAAGCATTTCAGTCATAGATACTAAAGGCATTTTAAGCCCTCCTTATATACTCTTTTATGAAAATTAATCTGCACCCATAATTTTACTAACAAGAATATAATGCTACAAATTGTTCTTTATTATGTAAATTATAAGGTATTATATCACAACATAAGAATACAAAAAATGAAATGAAAATACAACAAATATCATCTAATGTTCGTATTATCGTAACATATTAGACAATTAATCATTATTTCTAACGGTTTTATTCGTTATTCCCGAAAACGCTTTCAATACAATGGATAAAAATAAAAGCAGATGGTCCACTACCCATCTGCTATTTTACTGCTGAGATTGTGGTTGTGAAGTATGTTCTCTAACAACCTTTTTAATTTCATCAATATCAAATGGTTTTGGAAAATACTGTAGTGCACCTAGTTTTTTAGCTTCTTCAATAATATCGAGTTCCCCATAAGCCGTCATCAAAATAACTTTAATATCTTTATTAATTTCTTTGATTCGCTTTAGAATCTCCACTCCGTCCATACCTGGTATTTTCATATCAAGAATAACTAAGTCGGGACAATCCTTCACTACAATATCAATTGCTTGAAAACCATTAGCTGCCTGAAATACCTCATAGCCTTCTTTTTTGAAAATTTCGTGTAAAAGCAAACGAATTCCGTACTGATCGTCTACTATAAGTAATTTACTTCCCAAAAATAGTACCACCTTTCTAAACCAGATAACCTTGCTTAAAAAAATACAAATTCCCCTAAATTTTTACATTCTACTTAAAAACCTTTTTTCCTGCATACGTTTGAAAAATTTACAAAAAATTACTTTTTCAATTTTTTTTGTATCTATCTAATTTAAAGTATAATGGTTAGACCACACTTTTATAAGAGGGAGTATTATTTAATGTTAAAAATTTTTTCGACACAATTGAATGGCGTTTTTCAAAAAATAGTTAAACAAGAGGAAGTATTTGAAGATGCTTCACGCTTTTTAGCACAGGCAGTTATAGGCGAAGGATGCGTTTATGTTCATGGTACAAAAGAATTTGCAGGTATTGTTTCAGAAATAACTGATGGTGTAGAACAAAACGACTCAATTAAACCTTTGCTAATTAACGGCGAAACCCAGTCATTATCACCAGTAGATCGAGTACTTTTATTTACAAGACAGACCGATGATCAAGAAGCTATTCTTCTTGCTAATAAACTATCAGAATCAAACGTTGGATTAGTAATCGTCTCTACTACAATTAATGGAGAAGATCATTTATCAGAACTAGCTGATGTATTTATTAACTATGAATTAACAAGAAAGCTTGTACCAACTGACGAAGGAGACCGAATCTGTTTACCTACTCTACTTACAGGATTATTTATTTATCACTGCCTACTTCTTACAATGAGTGAAATCCTATCAGATTTCGACTGAAATATAATTCCAAAATAACAAAAACACCCAACATGATTTCACTCAAATCTGTTGGGTGTTTTTCATTTCATTAACCTCGATTTTGTAGTGATGCTCCTACAAAATCTCTGAATAATGGTTGTGGTCTATTTGGACGAGAAATAAACTCTGGGTGGAATTGTGATGCTACAAACCAAGGATGATTTGGCAACTCAATAATTTCTACTAAACGACCATCTGGGCTAGTACCTGAGAAGATAAATCCTTCTTGTTCCATTTGTTGACGGTATTCATTATTGAACTCATAACGATGACGGTGACGTTCGTAAACAACTTCTTCTCCGTAAGCTTCGTATGCTTTTGAGCCTTCAACTAATTTACATGGATATAAACCTAAACGTAATGTACCACCTAAATCTTCTACATCTTTTTGTTCTGGTAATAAATCGATAATTGGATAGTTAGTAGTAGGATCGATTTCAGCTGAGTGAGCACCTTTTAACCCTAAAACATTTCTAGCAAACTCAATTGATGCAATTTGCATACCTAGACAAATTCCTAAGAAAGGTACGTTATTTTCACGAGCAAATTGTGCAGTTAAGATTTTGCCTTCTACACCACGGTCTCCGAATCCACCTGGTACAAGAATTCCATCTACATCGCTTAAAAGTTCGTTTACATTAGCTGATGTAACTTCTTCTGCATTAATCCATTTAATTTCAATTTCACTATCAAAAGCATATCCTGCGTGCTTTAATGCCTCTGCTACTGAAATATAAGCATCTTGTAATTCTACATATTTACCAACAAGAGCGATTTTTGTTGATTTAGTTAGGTTTTTAACTTTGTCTACTAAAGAAATCCACTCTGTCATATCTGCTTCATTTGTTTGTAGTTTTAAATGATTACATGCGATACTGTCTAATCCTTGTGCTTGTAATGCTAATGGGATTTCGTAAAGAGTATCTGCATCTACACATTCGATTACATCTTTTGCATCTACATCACAGAATTGAGCAATCTTATCTTTCATTTCTTGTGGTACAGATGTTTCTGAACGTAATACGATGACATTTGGTTGAATACCAATGCTACGAAGTTCTTTTACACTGTGTTGAGTTGGTTTAGTTTTTAACTCACCAGCAGCTTTAATATAAGGTAGAAGAGTACAGTGAACATACATTACGTTGTCACGACCTACATCGCCTTTAATTTGACGAATAGCTTCGATAAAAGGTAATGACTCGATATCACCAACTGTTCCACCGATCTCAGTGATAACAACATCAGCATTTGTTTCGCGACCTGCACGGAAAACTTTATCCTTAATCTCATTTGTAATGTGTGGGATAACTTGTACAGTTCCTCCTAAGTAATCTCCACGACGTTCTTTTTGTAATACCGTAGAATAAACTTTACCACATGTAACATTGTTGAATTTAGTAACGTTAATATCAACAAATCTTTCATAATGACCTAAGTCTAAGTCTGTTTCTGCACCGTCATCTGTTACGAAAACTTCACCGTGTTGGTAAGGACTCATTGTTCCTGGATCTAAGTTAATGTACGGATCGAACTTTTGAATTGTTACATTTAATCCTCTGTTTTTTAGAAGTCGTCCTAAAGATGCTGCAACAATCCCTTTACCAAGAGAAGAAACTACGCCACCTGTTACAAAAATATACTTTGTCATAATTGAGCCCCTTTCATTTTTAGCATTCGTATTTTATTTTTCCTTACAAGAAATTACAAAGCTAATCCTTTATAAAAAATTATTTAATAACATTTTGTATGCATGCTTTATTGTCATCCAAAATTGGGTTTTTTCATGCAAATTTTTAACATTTGAATCTAAAGCAAACATTTCATTTATTGTTTCATTACATTAAGTATTTGTAAAAAAACAAAGACGCCCCCTATATAAAATAGGGAGCGTCAAAATATATTTCGTTCTTTTTAAAGAGCCCAATAAGAATTCTACTCATTCAGTACTTAAAAGTCAAGAACTTATCGTTCTTCTTCCTCTTCAAATTCATCTAATTCTTCTTCTTCTTCATCTTCTAGCTCTAAATCTTCATCATCTATTTCAAGGTCTTCATCATCTTCATCGATTTCTTCGTCATCAAACTCATCAGTTTCATCATCATCAACTAGATCTTCATCTAACTCGTCTAATTCAAGTTCTTCCTCTTCAAATTCATCTTCTTCAGATGCATCATAATCTTCGAACTCATCTTCTTCTTCCAATTGTTTACGTTTCTTCTTAGGTTTTGCAACAGGTAATACTTCTTCTTCTGCTTGATCGTATGGGTACCAAGCACGTAATCCCCAACGATTTTCACCTAAACATACGAAACGGCCATCAATATTTAATTCTGTATAAAATTGAGGAAGTTTTTCTAATAGTGCCTCTCTAGTTACACCTAAAACTGTTGCCATTTGGTCTACTAAATCGTAAAAAGAAATAGGTTCCTTTGTTTCAGAAAAAAGTTCATATGCTAATTCAATAAGCGATAATTCTTTTAATTGCTCTTCCGAGTATTGCTTTAAACTCAAGGTAAGCACTCCTTTAAAAATAATATTTTCACCATAATTTAATAACATTATGTATAAATTTTACTAGTTAGCTATAAAATACATATCTTTCATTATAAACAAAACTAAGTTAAATATGCTAGCACCTTGTCTATATTTTTCAATATTAGACTAATTTTTTGCGAAAATAGTAAAATGAGCGTCTAAAAGACGCCCATTCTACCTAACTCCAGTCACAAGCCCCTTATGCTGTCTTAAAGCAGGACAAACGGCTTTCTCAATTCTACTTACATATTTCTGCGGTATTGTCCGCCTACTTCATATAATGCTTGAGTGATTTGTCCTAAACTAGCAACGCGAACAGTATTCATTAGCTCTTCGAATAAATTACCATTTTGACGAGCAACTTGTTTTAATTGTTCTAAAGCAACCTGTGCTTCTGATTTATGTTTCACTTGGAATTGTTCTACATGATCAATTTGCGATTGTTTTTCTTCGTAGCTTGATCTAGCGATTTCCATTGTATTAATTGATTCCATTTGTTCGTTAGGATTAATGTAAGAGTTTACTCCTATTATTGGAAGTTCACCATTATGTTTAAGTGTTTCATAATAAAGTGACTCTTCTTGAATTTTGCCACGTTGATATTGAAGCTCCATTGCACCTAATACGCCACCACGGTCACTAATTCTCTCAAACTCTTTTAAGACTGCTTCTTCTACTAAGTCTGTTAGCTGCTCAATGATAAATGATCCTTGGATTGGATTTTCATTTTTCGATAAACCATTTTCTTTTTGAATAATAAGCTGAATCGCCATTGCACGACGTACAGATTCCTCAGTAGGAGTTGTAACAGCTTCATCATATGCATTTGTATGAAGTGAATTACAGTTATCATATAAAGCCAGTAGTGCTTGTAACGTTGTACGTATATCATTAAACGCCATCTCTTGAGCATGTAATGAGCGACCTGATGTTTGAACATGGTATTTAAGTTTTTGGCTACGTTCAGATGCACCATATTTTTCTTTCATCGTAACAGCCCAAATTCTTCTCGCAACACGGCCTATTACCGAATACTCAGCATCAAGTCCATTACTAAAGAAGAACGATAAATTATGAGCAAAATCATCAATTTTCATTCCTCGACTTAAATAATATTCAACATAAGTGAATCCATTTGATAAAGTGAATGCAAGTTGTGAAATCGGATTTGCTCCGGCTTCAGCAATATGGTATCCAGAAATTGAAACTGAATAATAATTACGTACACTATTATCAATAAAATACTGTTGAATATCGCCCATCATTTTTAAAGCGAATTCTGTTGAGAAGATACATGTGTTTTGCCCTTGATCCTCTTTTAAAATATCAGCTTGAACAGTACCGCGAACTTTTTGTAGTGTTACTCGCTTTAATTCAGTGAATTCTTCAACTGTTAAAATTCGTCCTAATTCTTTTTCTTTTATTTCAACTTGTTGATGAATAGCGGTATTTAAGAACATAGCTAAAATAATTGGTGCTGGACCATTTATTGTCATCGAAACGGATGTTGAAGGACTACATAAATCAAACCCATTGTAAAGCTCAATCATATTATCTAAAGTACATACATTTACTCCACTTTCACCAATTTTCCCAAAAATATCCGGACGGATCGCTGGGTCTTCTCCGTATAGAGTTACTGAATCAAATGCTGTACTTAAACGTTTAGCTGGGTCATTCTCACATAGATAGTGGAATCGTTTATTTGTTCTGCTTGGAGGTCCCTCACCAGCAAATTGTCTCTTCGGATCTTCATCTTGACGCTTAAATGGGAATACACCAGCTGTAAATGGATAATATCCAGGCACGTTTTCTTTCGCTACCCATCTTAATAAATCTCCATAATCCCGATAAGTAGGTACAGATACTTTCGGTATTTTTGTGCCCGATAAAGTTGTAGTTGTTAACTCAACTTTAATTTCTTTATCTCTAATTTTTTGAATTAGTTGATCTTTTGAATATGCTTCTTTAATTAATTTAAAATGATTTAGAGCTTGTTTTGTAGATGGAGCAAGAGATTCTTCAAATTTATTTTTCAAATCTACTAACGTATGTTTTGCATCTTCAATGTTTAGTGACTCTATTTCAGAAAGCGTTCCTTCAATTTGATAAAGCTTTGAAGCTTTTGCTGCCTCAACTTCAGTATTTTCGTGATAGTTTCTTACAGTTTCTGCAATTTCTCTTAAATAGAAACGACGATTACTTGGAATAATGACATGTTGTTTTTCAACATTACCTGGCTTAATATATGTCGTATTCCACTCATTTGTAGTGTGTTTTTCAATTGATTTTGTTAAAGCTAAAAATAAATTATTAGTTCCTGCATCGTTGAACTGGCTAGCTATTGTTCCGTATACAGGCATTGTAGCGATATCATCATGGAAAAGATGGCGACTACGTTGATATTGTTTTTGAACAAGACGTAATGCATCTTCTGATCCTTGACGTTCAAATTTATTAATTGCAATCAAATCTGCAAAGTCAATCATATCAATCTTTTCCAGTTGAGAAGGTGCACCAAATTCACTCGTCATAACATATAGATGAATATCACTGTACTTAGTAATTGCAGCATCACCTTGACCTATACCACTTGTCTCAACAAAAATAACGTCAAAATCAGCTGATTTTAAAATTGAAATAGCATCCTCTAATGCATTTGAAATTTCAGATTGACTATCTCGAGTAGCTAAACTTCTCATATACACATTTGGATGGTGAATTGAATTCATACGAATACGATCACCTAATAGTGCCCCACCTGTTTTACGTTTTGTTGGATCAATTGAAACAATACCGATTGTTTTTTCTGGAAACTCTTGAATAAAACGGCGTACTAGCTCATCTGTTAATGAACTCTTACCCGCTCCACCTGTACCAGTCATACCAATTACTACACTTTTACTAGTTTCTGATTTTTCTAATGTTGCGGCCATCTCTAAGCTTGAATCTAGAGAACCTTTATTTTCAGCTAAAGTAATAAATCTAGCAATTTCTTTATGGTTTGTAGCAGATAGTTTTTGAACGTTTTCTAAGTCCTTCAAAGGTGGAAGAAAATCTGTGCTTTGTAACATATGATTAATCATTCCTTGAAGTCCCATTATACGGCCATCTTCAGGTGAATAGATTTTAGTGATTCCGTATGCTTCTAGCTCCTCTTGCTCTTTAGGCAGAATTACGCCACCACCACCACCAAATAACTTGATGTGAGAAGCGCCTCTTTCTTGAAGCAAGTCATACATATATTTAAAGTACTCCATATGTCCACCTTGGTAGGAAGAAATTGAAATACCTTGTACATCCTCTTGAATTGCTGCGTTAATAATTTCTTCTACAGAGCGGTTATGGCCTAAATGAACAACTTCAACACCGTTTTCTTGCAATAATCTTCTAATCATATTGATCGACACGTCATGGCCATCAAATAAGCTTGATGCAGTAACAAAACGAATCTTGTGCTTAGCTTGATACTTTTCTACCATACTAATCATCCCCCAGAATTATAATTGCCTTTTTTTGTAAAAGAAAACTTGGTAAAGGGCTATCCACATTCCTTGTACCAAGCGATCCTAATCATTCGTAATGCGAAAAGAAGAATAAATATTTATATTTATAGCATTCTTGAGATTACTAGTTTTTGAATTTCTTGTGTTCCTTCATAGATTTGAGTGATTTTAGCATCTCTCATAAAGCGTTCCACTGGATAATCCTTCGTATATCCATAGCCGCCGAAAACTTGTACTGCCTCTGTTGTAACCTTCATTGCAGTATCTCCTGCAAGTAATTTAGACATAGCAGATTCCTTACCATATGGAAGTCCATTAGATTCTAACCATGCAGCTTGATAAGTTAATAGGCGAGAAGCTTCGATACTTGTAGCCATATCAGCAAGTTTAAATGAGACACCTTGTTGAGCAATAATTGGTTTACCAAATTGAACACGCTCTTTAGCATAATCAACTGACGCATCTAGAGCTCCTTGTGCAATGCCTACTGCTTGAGCAGCGATTCCATTTCTACCACCATCAAGGGTTTGCATCGCAACTTTAAATCCTTTACCTTCTTCACCTAATAGGTTTTCAGCTGGGATACGGCATTCTTCAAAGATAATTTCAGTTGTTGGCGATGAACGAATACCTAATTTACTTTCTTTCTTACCAACTGAAAAACCTGGTGTATCACTTTCAACGATAAATGCAGAAACTCCGTGTTTATTTGTAGGATCAGTAACCGCAAATACTACGTAAATTTCCGCTTCTCCACCGTTAGTAATAAATATTTTTGAACCATTTAATATATATTCGTTTCCTTCTTTTCTAGCAGTTGTTCTCATACCACCAGCATCTGACCCAGATCCTGGTTCAGTTAATCCATAAGCACCGATTTTTGTTCCTTGTGCTAACGGTTTTAAGAATTTTTGTTTTTGTTCTTCAGTACCAAATTTATATATCGGCCAACTAGCTAATGAAGTGTGAGCTGATAAAGTTACACCTGTTGAAGCACAAACTCTAGAAAGCTCTTCAACCGCGATAACGTAAGCTAAATAATCACTACCTATTCCACCATATTCCTCTGGGAAAGGAATACCTGTTAGTCCCAACTCAGCCATTTGATCAAAAATTGAACGATCAAATTTTTCATGCTCATCACGCTCAGCAGCTGACGGAGCAACCTCATTTCTAGCAAAATCTCTTACCATTTTACGAATCATTTCATGTTCTTCACTTAAACGAAATTGCATAGATCATTTCCCCCGATTTTTGCTAGGACAAGGTTCCAATCAAATTAGAGGTTTTAATTAAAGATTGTTATTTTATATCCTATTCCCCTTAACTTAATTGCTCCCTTATCACTGCCATGTTGTTTTTGTCGATTTTTGTAAGCGTTAACAAAATATTTGTACTTTAACTAAAAAGATAGTCTACTTCGTATAATATTAGACAAAAATCTGAAAATTCCTGTTATTTTTTGTAGAAAAATTTTTCAGTCTGGAAGGAAGGAAAAACAGGATCAAGTTAATAGGCAAAGATAGAAAAGCAAAAAAAATAACAGCTTAAGGGAAGGAGTACTTGGACAGAAGGAACTATTTCCTTCCATACCTTTCCTGCTCTTCCCATACCCTGCAATTCTTGCTTTTCCCTCTTATCGTACCTCTACTAAGACTGCGTCTCCTTGACCACCGCCGCTGCAGATTGCAGCAATACCTAAGCCGCCACCTCTTGCTTTAAGGGCATTAATTAATGTAACGATGATTCTTGCACCACTTGCTCCAATTGGATGTCCAAGGGCAATTGCACCACCATTAACATTTATTTTTTCTAAAGGTATATCCGCAATTTTCGAACTTGCTAAAACTACTGCTGCGAATGCTTCGTTAATTTCAAATAAATCAATATCTGAAATCTTTTTATTTGTTTTTTGTAATAATTTTTGAATGACATATCCCGGAGTTCTTGGGAAGTCCTTTGCTTCTACAGCCATTGATTCTGTTGCAATAATTGTAGCTAATGGGTGGTAGCCATTTAATTTTGCATCTTCCTCACTCATTAATAAAAGTGCTGCAGCTCCGTCATTTAGTCCAGGAGCATTTCCAGCTGTGATTGTTCCGTCACGATCAAACGCTGGTGATAGCTTAGCCAATTTTTCAATCGTAGTATCCTCCCTTGGACACTCATCTACTTCTATGTTTGTTACGACTCCTTTTTTGCCAACGGACTCAATCGTTACAATCTCTTCTTTAAATTTACCTGTTTTAATCGATTCAACCGCAAGTTGCTGACTATGAAGTGCCCACTCATCTTGCTGCTCACGAGATATGCCTTCGATTTTAGCTACTTCACTTCCATATGTTCCCATATGAACACCAGTAAATGAACAAGTTAAACCATCTACTAGAAGTCCATCTTTTAACTCTGTATTCCCCATTTTAGTTCCCCATCTTATAGAGGTTTGATAATAAGGTGTATTACTCATGGATTCCATTCCACCTGCAACTATACGTTTACTTTCACCAGATCGAATTAACAAATCAGAAAGCATAACACTACGCATACCAGATGCGCATACTTTATTTATTGTTTCTGATCTTGTTTCCCAAGGTAATCCTGCATTACGAAGTGCCTGTCTTGAAGGTAATTGTCCTTGGCCACCTTGTAAAACAGTTCCCATGATTACATCATCGATTGTTTCTAACGGATGGTTAACACGGCTCAAAGTTTCTTTAATAGCAAAACCACCTAATTCGGCAGCACTAAAGCTTTTTAATGCGCCTCCAAAACGTCCTAATGGTGTACGAACTGCACTTACTATAACTGTTTTACTCATCCCATTTTCCCCCTAAAAGTTTTATCTAATTCTCCTCTATAATAAGATCCTATAATCAATCAATTCACTAAATAAAAGGCTGTTTAAAACGTTGCCGGGCAGTCTGAAAGGTGTACAAGTTGCACACCTTTCATTGCTATTTTATGAAGATTGAAAAGTTATAGAACTTTTATGAAGCTTGGTTTTGTTTGTCACCAAAAATCGATAACTCTAAAAGCTCTGCTATATCTAGTGTTTTTACACTTTCTTCGACTTCTTTTGCTTTTGTTCCATCTGATAGCATTGTTAAGCAATAAGGACAACCTGTTCCAATTACATTCGGACTAACTGCAAGTGCTTGTTCAGTACGTGTTACATTAATACGATTACCAACATGCTCTTCCATCCACATTAATCCTCCACCCGCTCCACAGCACATACCTGTTTCACGTTTACGCTCCATTTCAACTAGTTTGACGCCAGGTATTGCACGAAGAATATCCCTAGGAGCTTCATATACTTCATTGTATCGACCTAAATAGCATGAATCATGGTAAGTAATCACTTCATTTACTTGATGAACCGGCTTTAACTTACCTTCTTTAACCAATTGAGATAATAATTCTGTATGATGATAAACTTCTATTGATAAACCAAAATCAGGATATTCATTTTTAAATGTGTTATAAGCATGCGGGTCAATTGTTACTAATTTGCTTACTCCCGTTTTTTCAATTTCTGCAATATTATTACTTGCTAACTCTTGGAATAAGAATTCTTGACCTAATCGTCTAGGTGTATCGCCAGAGTTTTTCTCCTTATTACCTAAAATTGCAAACTTAATTCCAGCTTCATTCATTAATTTCGCAAATGCTAATGCGATTTTTTGGCTACGGTTATCATATGAACCCATTGCTCCAACCCAGAATAAGTACTCAATCTCTTCTCCAGCTTTCTGAGCTTCTTTTACTGTAGGGATATGGATACTTTCATCAAGTTCTCTCCAGTTTTCACGGTCTTTACGATTTAATCCCCATGGGTTTCCTTGACGTTCGATATTTGTCATTGCACGTTGAGCATCAGGTTGCATCTTACCTTCTGTTAAAACTAAATAACGACGTAAATCAATTACTTTTTCAACATGCTCATTCATTACTGGACATTGATCTTCACAGTTACGACAAGTTGTACATGCCCAAATCTCTTCCTCAGTTATTACATCACCAATTAAACTTGGACTATATTCCAATGTTGCTGCTGATTCTTGTTTTCCTTGTGAAGCAAATGCTAATTGATTTCCTTTTGTTTTAGAAAATGCAACTGTTGGAACCCAAGGTGCACGAGACGTTACAACAGCCCCTGTTTCAGTTAAATGATCACGAAGTTTTAAAATTAAATCCATTGGTGACAGCATTTTTCCAGTTGCAGTAGCTGGACATACATTCGTACAACGACCACATTCTACACAAGCATATAAGTCAATTAACTGTGATTGACGGAAGTCGCTGATTTTTCCAACACCAAATGTTTCTTGTGTTTCATCTTCAAAATCTATTTTTTCTAATTTTCCTGCTTTTGTTAAACGATTAAAATACACGTTCGCTGGACCAGCAAGTAAATGTGCGTGTTTTGATTGAGGTACATATACTAAGAACGTTAAAAGTGAAATTAAGTGAGTCCACCAAGCTACATAAAATAATGAAATTGATAAAGGCTTACTAATGCCGTTAAAAATTGTTGCAATTAATGATGCGATTGGTTCGTGAAAGCTCGTTGCTTCACCATGCCAAATGATTCCCATGCCATTACCAAATAGTGTTGATAACATTAATAAACCAATAAAAATAAGAACTAAACCACTTTTCCAACCTCTTTTTAGTCGAACTAACTTTTCAATATATCGTCTATGGAAGGCCCAAACAACTGCCACCAATATTAGTAACGCAATGATTTCCTCAAAAAATGTAAATGCACCATACAATGGTCCAAGAGGTAAATGTGCGCTAGGAACAAGACCTCTTATAATAAAGTCTAAAGCCCCTGCTTGAACTAAAATGAATCCATAAAAGAATAACAAATGAATAAATCCGCTTTTCTTATCCTTCAATAGCTTCTTTTGTCCGAAAACATTGACCCAAATTTTTTGAAAACGTTCTTTTAAATTTCTTTCAAATTCTTCTTTTTTACCTAATTTGATGTAGGCAAGTCTTGTTTGAATCAGGTAAATGAATAAATAAATTGCATAAACTGTAATTGCCACAAACCCTAGTGCGTTCAAATACAAAAGTGCATGATTCATGATGTATTCCTCCCCCAATTTTCCCGGCTATAAAAGAAAACGCTTACTGTTTAAAAATTTATAACCATAATAATATTCAGAAAATATATACTTTAATTATATGATGAATGACTATTCAGTCAAATACTTTTTCATATTAAATTGGCTCTTTTTCATATTCTTCAATGGAAATGGTCATACTATCAACACGTAAAAGGTAAAGGAGTTTAATTATATGATTCTTTGTATTTGCTTAATTGCTCTACTCTTTCTTATACTCCTTGCTAGCTTAGATCTTTATTTTGGTTATAAAGCTTTTCATAAATATGATGAAACTTGTCCATTTAAAAAAAGATATAGTGAAACAATGTTAATAACGGATGGAAACATTTTATACAAACATCTTCTAGACGATATTACAGAAGCAAGTAGTAGCATTTCTATGCTTTTTTATATTGTTCGAAATGATGATACATCCGAAAAATTTTTATCATTACTTGAAAGAAAAGCTCAGGAAGGATTACAAGTACGCTTGCTTGTTGATTGGATCGGAAGTTTTGGACTAAAGCGTAAAAGAATAAAAAAACTCAAAGAACATGGCGTAGAAGTACTTTTTAATCGGAGAACTGGCTTTCCATATACTCTCTATCGGTTTCAACACCGTAACCACCGAAAGATTACAGTAATAGATCAAAAAGTCGGCTATTTTGGTGGTTTTAATATAGGCAAAGAATATATTGGTTTTGATGAAGACTTAGGTTATTGGAGAGACTATCATATTCGAATGACAGGTGAAGGTGTAAAAGATTTACACATTCAATTTTTAATAGACTGGGTTAGAAGTGGCGGAGAAGCCTCTACGTTAATTAATGATGAGGAATTAGCAAAAGGAGAAATCGAGCATCACTTCTACTCGTCGGATTTTGTACGCATTGAGAACTTATATAAGGATTTAATAGATCAGGCAGAAAAACATATTTACATTGGTACACCTTATTTTATTCCAACAAAAAAATTGATGAACGCACTTCTTGCAGCCCTTAATCGAGGCGTCCATATATGTGTGATGGTGCCGGAAAAAGAAGACCATAGACTAGTTAAAGAGGCGAGTTTTCCACATCTCCTTTTAATTTTAGAAGGTGGTGGGGAGGTTTTTCATTATCAGAAAGGGTTCTTTCATGCCAAAGTACTGCTGATCGATGATCGTTGCTGTGATGTAGGATCAGTTAACTTTGATCGTAGAAGTCTTTGCATAAATGATGAATGGAGCTGTATTTTTTCAAGTGAGTCTTTCATATTGAAGATTAAAGAAATATTTACAAAGGACTTAGAACGCTCAAAATCTTATCCGATTGGGCATTATAAAAATACAACATTCTTATGGAAGTGCCGTAAGCTTTTATCTAAGCTTCTTTCTCCATTAATGTAATCCTTTGTACATGTACAAAAACCAAGGTAGAGGTGAACAAATTATGATTATTCGATTTGGATATGTGTCTCATGCATTATCATTATATAATTGCTCACCTGCAAAAACTCTTACATTTACACGTTATAAAGCCCTTGAAAAGGACGAACGTTTAGATAAATTAATTTCTGTTACATCACAAAATATCGAAAATACGTATAGAGCACTTCATTATAATGTGGGACAACAAATTCCCTTATATAGAATGTCTTCTTCAATGGTCCCTTTGGCGACTCATCCAGATGTAGAGTTTGATTATTTAAATATTTTTCACAAACAATTTAAAGAAATAGGTGATTTTATCAAGAAGCATGAATTAAGAGTTAGTTTTCATCCTAACCAATTCACGCTTTTTACAAGTGATAAACCCCATATAACTGATAATGCTGTGATTGATATGGAATATCATTATAAAGTTCTTGAAGCTATGGGTATTTCAGATCAAAGTGTTATTAATATACATATTGGAGGAGCGTATGGAAATAAAGAACTTGCGATCCAACGGTTTTATGAAAATATAAAAAAGCTTCCTACTCACATAAAAAAACAAATGACGCTAGAAAATGACGATAAAACGTATAATACCGCTGAAACCCTATTGGTTTGTAAAAACGAAGGTATTCCACTCGTATTTGACTATCATCATCATATGGCAAACTTATGTGAAGAACCATTAGAGAAATTATTACCCCTTATCTTTTCTACTTGGGAGCATACATATTTGAAGCCTAAAATTCATATTTCATCTCCTAAATCCGATAAAGAGTTTAGAGCGCATTCAGATTTAATTGACATTGATTTTATTAAGCCCTTTTTCGACATCGTCAGATCAATTGGAAATGATATCGATATAATGATTGAATCGAAAAAAAAGGATTTAGCTTTATTGCAATTAATGGAGGATATAGCTAAATGGCGAGGCTATAAGCGAATAAGTGGTGGTATGATCGAAGTTACTTAAGCTGAGTACCAAAGACATAACAGCTGGAAATAAAGAGATTAAGAAACCGACTAAAAAGTTCATTTATACTAACACAAGCCCTTAAGGAATACCTTGAGGGTTTCTTTTGGCTTTAAACAAACTGATTAATTATGCCAAAGTAATGATATGATGGTTTATAGATCTTCACCTACAAGTCTTACTTCACTCTCCTTTAAAGGTGGTTTGTACATGAGCTATCAAAATGCACTACAACAATACATAAAAGCAACGAATACACATGATTTTAATCAAGTAAAAAAATATATTCACAAGGACGCCATTTATTGGTTTTCAGACAAAACCTGTACTTCTTTACTAGAAATTCAGCAGTATTTTGAAAATGCTTGGAATGTAATTCAAGATGAAGTGTACACAGTTACAAATGTAAAATGGTTAACTAACGATCATAATTCTGCAACATGTACTTATCAATTTCGATATGAAGGCTATTTTAAGGGAAACTTTGTAGTCGGTCATGGTAGAGCTACCAATGTGTTTATTAAAAATGAACAAGGCGAATGGAAACTCATTCATGAGCATTTGAGCAGCCCTGCATAAGACTCTTTTCTATTATGTATTTTAGGATTACAAAAAAGCTCAGATAATCAATCTGAGCCATTTTCATTATCACCCTGCGAGCCATTATTGTTCTCATACTTGTTTTCGTTTTCATTTTTGCTATCACGATCATCGCACTTAGAGCATCCGCTATTATTTTCTTTACTTCTATGAAAATCATTGCTTTTTTTTACATCGCGCCCATAATCGTACTCATTTTTTTTATTATTTTGATGCTTATCATAGTTATTGTTTTGTTTATTTTGATTTTGCTTCGATGATTCTTGATGTTCTACTTGTTTATTATGATTCTCTTGACGTTGCTTATTTTCCAAGTGCTCTTCTTTATGTCTATTATTCTTATTTTCTTTTGAATAACCACCATTATTACCAGCATTGTTTTTTTCTATATAGTGTGGCTTTACAGCTTGTTGATTTTTGTTACTATTTCCTCTTTTAGTCACTTCTGTTGAACGAGAATCAATATTTCTTACTTCCGTATTCAGACTTTGACTTTGGGTTTTAACATTTGGTTTATCTAAATCATTAGAACTTGGGATATTAATATGGCTATTACTTTCTTGAATATCTTTTAATTCACTATTTAGCTCACCTTGTTTACTTTTAAATTCTTTTTTCATTTCACCTGTTAATTTAATTTTTTCATCAGGTTCAATGACTTTAGATTTTTCCATTTCATCAACCAAGTTATCCATCACTATTTGCAAAGGCTCCTGTTTCCAATTATCCATTTTATTAATCACTTTTTTCCCTTGTTCATTGTGACCTTTTAATGCTATAACCTTTAACTGTTTGTCTAAAATTAATGAAACTTTTGCTTCTGAGTCAATTGTAACTTTTCCTGCTGCTAATGCCTTTTTGTTATTCCAATTTACAAATACTAAAGACATAAGAATTAATGCACTAGCAATTATAACAGGTATCATTTTCGGTATATTTATTCTTACTCTTTTCTTTAAAATAACTGCATGGTTAGGGAACTGAATTTCTTCACCAATCGAATAGGATGACAATAATTTTTTACATTTTAAATACTCTCCGTTAGCTGTTAGTACAACTACGGAAGAATGATTTACTTTTAGTACAATACCATTGTTCATCTTCAGTTCCCCCTTTTTAAATAGTTTTGTAAATAAATATAATCATTGACGCTAATAATACACATAGCAATAATATATTTTCTATGCTTTTCAAGCGTTTTTCGACTTATATTAACTTTAGTTGCTAGTTTATTCATCGGTAGTTTTTTCTTTTTATATAGAAAGGTTAACAATTCCTCATCTGTTGTGATGATGTCCACAACTGAAAAAATATGCTCCCTCGTATCTTCATGTTTAGGTGAAACCTCTACTAAATTTTCTAATGAAATTCCAAATTGTTTAAGCATCTCACCGAAATGAATAATTTCCTCTTTACGATTCATTTCATCAAAGTTCTTAATATAAGAGCTGTATACATGTTCATCGTATTGTTTATGTATATCTTCGGATCCAGTTTGTTCCGAAGTCAATAATTGATATTTAGATTCTTTACGAAAATAATCGATTAATTCCCGTTTAATGATCAATTTAGCAAAAGAAAGGAATGATGCACCTTTTTTATATGAATATAGTTTAATAGCTTCATGAAATGCACTTAAACCAATACTATATTCATCTTCTTGATTTGTAATATACCTACCACAAATTGTAGAAACAGTTTTGTTTATAAAAGGGGCATATTGAACTATAAAATCGTCCAGTTCTTTTGATGAAGATTGTTGTATTGTTACAACAATCTCTTCAATTTTTTCTTTTCGTTTATAGAGCGTCTGAAAAATTGTAAGTAACAAGACCCCATCTCCTTTCAAAAGAGGATTGCTTGGCTATTTATTAAAACAGAAGGCGCCTCCACTCATTATATAATTAAATGAATAAAAGAGGCACCGTTTTAATTTAACCTTCTAAACTTAAGCATATCTCATCTTTAGAAATGTTTCATGTGAATTTAATTGAAAGGTGTATGGTAATAATTACTTATTAATCTTCATCATGACCATTTCCATGGTTTTCACCTTGGTCATTTGAATCTTCATTTTTTTTCGATTCATGCTTTTCATTTCCGTTATGATTTCCACGGTTTTCATGGTCACCTTGTTGTCTATGGTTTGTACCATTTTCGTGCTTTACTACATGTTTTTCTTCATGTTTTTCTTCATGCTTTACTACATGTTTTTCTTCATGTTTTACTACATGTCTTTCTTCATGTTTTTCTTCTTTTTCAACTTTTACTTTAACTGGTTTTACTTCTTTTGACTTATGTTCAAATTTATGCTCATCTTCCTTATGCTCTACTTTTACAGGTTTTGTAGCAACCTCAGTAGCATCATTATTGTCATCATTTTCACCTTGATCATCTTCATTAACATTTTTCACATCTGTGTCTTTTACATCTTCAACTTTAGTGATTGTTGTTATAACTTCTGGTGTAGTTGATGTATCTGTATTTCCATCTGGGTATTGAACTGTAATAACTGGTTTTAGAGTAGTTGAATCCTGTTCTGTATTCTTTAAGACTTTCTCTAGTCTTTCAGAAATTTTGTTAAAGCTCTTTTCAATATTTTTAGCGATCGCAGCTTTTGCTTTTGGATTTTTAACTTGATCTAAAACATTCGCTAAAACAAGTAAATTGTTATTTAAATGGTGTTGAATTTTTGCAATTTCTTTTTGTTCTTTTGTTAATTTTTGTTTTTCATGTTTATCAACATGTTCTTTCTCTTCTTTATCAGTTTCTTGTTTATCTGTTTCAGCTTTATCTTGGTCTTCTTTTTCTACTTCTTGTTTATCTGTATCTTGTTTGTCTGTCTCAACTTTTTCTTGGTCTTCTTTTTCTACTTCAGTTGAATCTTCTGCTGGTTTCGTAGTAACAGTACTTTCTGTTGTTTCTGAAGTCGTTGGCTCAGTAACAGCTGGAAGTTTCCCATCAAGTTGTCCTTGAGCATTTTCCATTTGACCCATAGCGTCTTTTATTGTTTCTTTTGCTAAATCTTCTTTGCCTTCTTTAATTAATTCTCTTGCTTCATGAATGCGCTCTTGAGCAAATTGTGCTAAAAGTTCTGCTTCTTTAACTTTGTCAGTTGTTAGTAACAGTTGAATTTTTTCTACTGTTGTTTTTACAAAATAGAAGAAATCGCCTTTAACTAATGCAGGTGCTTCTTCCTTTTGGTCAGTTGGTGAAACTGTATCATTTTCAGCAGCAAGTACTGAACTAGAAAATCCTAACTGAGATAATAATAGTGCTGTAGCAGTTGTATGTACTAATAATTTTTTCATTTATTTTTTCCCCTTTGTAAAAGTTTCTTTATTTAGTCTCACTATAACTATTCGCAAAGATTTTCATTTATTAGGGGGTCATTTTAAAAAAAGTTTAAAAAATTAATAAAAAAATGGTGAAAATTGTTTTCTCTCCCTATTTACCGACAAAATTTTATAAAAAAACTTACTAAAAAATTACAAAATAATGCTTTGGAAATTTGATTAAGTAAACAAAAAAGTACCATACCCTAAATTAGGGCATGGTACTTTTAATTTTCTATTTACATTTTTTCTGGTGCAGAAACTCCAACTAAAGCTAATGCATTTTGTAACGTAACTTGAACTGCCTTCATTAAAGCTAGTCTAGCTTTTGATTTTTCAACATTTTCAGCATCTAACACTTTTTCTGCATTATAGAAGCTGTGGAAAGTACCCGCTAATTCAAACACATAGTTTGTAATGTGATGAGGAGTACGTTTTGAAGCAGCTAATGAAACCGCTGCTGGGAATTCTCCTAATTTCTTTAATAACTCATATTCTTTTTCAGATGAAACAAGGCTGTAATCAGCTTCCCCATTGTAGACAATACCCATTTCTTCTCCTTGGCGAAGAATACTACAAACTCGAGCGTGAGCGTATTGTGAATAATAAACAGGGTTTTCATTTGATCTAGAAACAGCTAAGTCCATATCAAAGTCTAAATGTGAGTCACAACCGCGCATTGCAAAGAAGTAACGTGTAGCATCAGTACCTACTTCTTCCATTAAATCACGTAACGTAACAGCTTTCCCTGTACGTTTACTCATTTTAACTTTTTCACCATCTTGGTATAACTGAACCATTTGAATAATTTCTACCTCAAGCGTATCAGCATTATATCCTAATGCTTGAATTGCTGCTTTCATACGAGGAATGTATCCGTGATGGTCAGCTCCAAGAATATCAATTAATTTATCTGCTCCACGACTAAGTTTGTCACGGTGATAAGCGATATCCGGAGTTAAATAAGTATAAGAACCATCGCTTTTAATTAGTACACGGTTTTTATCATCACCATATGTTGTAGAACGGAACCAAGTCGCTCCTTCTTCTTCATATGTTTCACCGCGTTGTTTTAAATCATCAAGAGCCTCTAACACTTTGCCATTTTTATATAATGAAGTTTCTGAATACCATACATCAAATTCTACTCTGAAATTACGTAGATCGCGTTGTAGTTTTTCCATTTCTAACTTTAAACCGTACTCACGGAAGAACTTGTAACGAGCTTCTTCTGGTTCATTAACATAACGGTCACCGAATTCAGCAGCTAATGTTTTACCAATCTCAATGATATCTGCTCCATGGTAGCCATCTGCAGGCATTTCTTTATCCATTCCAAGTGCTTGCATATAACGAGCTTCTACTGAAAATGTTAAATTATTAATTTGGTTTCCAGCATCATTAATATAATATTCACGAGTTACTTCATAACCTGCTTTGTCTAAAATATTACATAGTGAATCTCCAAATGCTGCTCCACGGGCATGACCTAAATGTAAATCGCCAGTCGGATTTGCTGAAACAAACTCAACTAAAATCTTTTCACCGTTACCAAAGTTAGTTTGGCCATATTCGTTTCCAGATTTAATAATTGCTGGGATTAAATCAGTTAGGTAACTATTATCCATATAAAAATTGATGAAACCTGGTCCAGCAATTTCTACTTTTCGAATGCTTGCCTTACTTTGGTCAAAAGAATTAATTAGCTCTTCTGCAATCATTCTAGGCGCCTTTTTAGCAACTCGTGCTAATTGCATCGCCATATTTGTTGAAAAATCTCCGTGCGCTTTATCTTTTGGTGTTTCTAATACAACTTGTGGTAATTGTTCCTCCGTTGCTAATCCTGCTTTTAATACCGCAGCTTCGATTTCATTTTTTAAACGACTTTTTACTTGTTCTAATGTATTCATATCGTTGCCTCCTTAATAGATACTGTAATGTTATACGACCCAGCATTTTCATCTCCTACGAATAACTTATACCCTAATTGAAGTACCCCTTTTAAAGGTCCTTCAGATACTAGAAATTGTAGTTTTTTCGTATATGCTTTCGTTTGGAATACGCCTAATTCATTTGAGAAAGTACCTTCAGTTGTTTCATTTACTCTGTATTGGTGACGCATCATAACTCCGCCATTACGAATAATTGTTACTTCCCCTTTACCTATTTTCATTGTAGCCTTTACTTTTCGGTCCTCGTGATTTTCATCAAATAATAAATATGAAACATCATCTTTTTTATAGTATAGGCCATTTGCTTGAAAACTGACTTTATCACGCCCGTGTGGATTTTTTATCAAAGTCTCAAAGTCAATTGAGACAGGTATGCCTTGTTGTCCTTTCACTTTTACACGTCCTTTTCTCCCAATGAACGTAACGAATCACATCCAAAAATCATCTTTTCCCATTTTAGCATAATCTAATAAAAAAAATAAAATAGGTAAGAAAAAAATTGTGAAAATTATTCATTAAAGTGAACGAAATAATAGGGCAATCTGAAAAATTAGAGTACTTTCTTATTTCTAAAAAAATTCATAGAGCTTTTTTACATAATTTCCGTAGCTTCGTTCTTTATAATGATGAATTTCATTTATTTATTTCGACTCCCTAAATCTAAAACTGCAGACACTATTACTCTTTAAACGGCTACCGATTTCAATCGCACCAACTTACTAACAAACAATCTTGCCATGAATGTAAGGAGGATTTTTGTTTTCAATTGAAAACAGTTTGTGAGACAATAAAGAACATATGATATATAAAAGGGGATTTTATGAAAACAATCGCACAACAATCATCTAGCAAACTATTTTTCATCGGACTAGGTATTGGAATCATTTCATTATCGAGCATTTTTCTCATTTATTTGTACTCATTTTTCGTCCCATTTGTTGTGGGAATCATCTTGTGGTTCATTTTCAAACGAAAAGCGATCATGTTCGGTAGTTTTACAGCTGCAATAATCGGATTACTCGCACTCATCGGCTTTATTGTATATCTGATGTTTTTCGGTCATTTTGGACCTTGATAAACAGCTCGTAAAGGGCTGTTTTTTGTTTGTTTATATTCAAAAAACCCGCCAGGAATACGCAACTCCTAGCGGGCTTTCAGCAATTATCGAGTATTTCTCGATAAAATTAATGCGCAGATTCTGCTTTATCAATATGAATTAAATGCTTTTTATTAATAAACAAGAAAAGTACCGATAGTAATACAAAACATCCACCTACATAGAAAGGTACATGTGGATTATACCATTCAGCAAGTTTACCTGCTAAATATGGTGCAATTGCTCCACCAAGGAATCGTAAAAAGCTATATGCAGCTGATGCTGTAGAACGTTCAACTGGTGCTGCTTGCATTACTGCTGTTGTAATTAATGTGTTGTTATTACCTAAAAATGCACCAGCTATAATTACACAAACGATAACAACACTATTTGTATTTGTTCCTACTCCCATAATAAGAAGCGTAATTGCGAAAAGAGTTAACATTGCATACATCGATTTAAGCGTACCGAAGTTTTTTTGAAGTTTTGGTGCCATAAATACAGATGTGATCGCTAGTAAAAGTCCCCAACCTAGGAATACAAATCCTAAACCGTGTTCCTTTAAACCCATATAGAATGGTGAAAATGCTAGTAAAGTAAAGAATCCAAAATTATATAAAAATGCTGTAATCCCTAATGTTAATAATGATCTATGTTTAAGAGCACGGAATGGATCAAGAAACGATGATTTTTTCGTACTGTGTGTAATAGGTGTTTTTGGCATCATAATGGATAGAGATAAAAATGCAATAACCATTAAACAAGCAACGCCAAAAAATGGACCTCTCCAAGAAATTGAACCTAATTCTCCACCTAATAATGGACCAACTGATATCCCAAGACCAATCGCAGTTTCGTATAAAATAATCGATTGTGCAACACCTGACCTAGATAATGAAACAATAGCAGATAATGCAGTCGCAACGAATAGTGCGTTACCTAGACCCCAACCTCCGCGTAACCATACTAATTGCCATATACTGCTTGAATTTCCTCCAAGACCCGCGAAGACTGCAATAATCAGTATACCTAAAAGAAGTGTCCATTTAATTCCGATACGTGAAGAGATAAATCCTGTTATTAACATCGCGAATGCCATTACTAAATTGTAACTTGTAAAAAGAAGCGTTACATCACTTTTAGAAGCATGCATTTTTTCAGCGATTGCTGGTAAAATTGGGTCAACTAATCCAATCCCCATGAATGCGATAATACAAGCAAAACCAACAGCCCAAATTGCTTTTGGCTGATTCAAAAGACCTGATTTTTGATTTGCAGTTTGCTTCTTACGATCTGCCAAGTTTGACATATTTCATCCATCTCCCATATTATTTATTGTTCTATAGCTTTTTGCACCCTCTGATACATCTCATTCATTTCATCTCGAATATCATTCATTTTTTTAAGCTTTTCATCAATCATTTTTAATTGTTGAGCAAGTATTACTTCCGCCCCTAATAGCTTTTCTTTTCTTTCATCTTCATTCATTTTTTCTTTGTTTTCTCTATAATGTAATCGGAATTCTTCATACGCCTCACTAATTGCCATATATTCCTGGACCTCCTGCAAAGAAAAACCAAGAACATCTCGAACATTCATTATTTTCTTTAGCCGTTCTATATGCAGATCAGAGTATAGTCGAAATCCTCCTTCACTTCTTTCAGGCGGAGAGATAAGACCGATTTCTTCGTAATAACGAATCGAGCGCTTTGTTAATCCACATTCTTTCGCTACATCATCTATTTTGTATAGCAAATCATTTCCTCCTTTCGAAATGAATTTAAATTATTTATACCACTTATCTATCTTACTCCTAATGTATCGTTAACGTCAACGTTAACTTTGTACATTTTTCTATTTTTATCTTTCTACAAAATTGTTGTTTTACTATAAAAACAGTACAAATAATCATTTTTGTTACCTATTCAAAAAACCCGAAAGATAAATACGGCTCATAGCGCATTTTCTTTCGGGTTTAACAAATGATTCAACCGAATATTGTTATCATATTTCATTGTAATATTCTATTCGTCTTATGCTGTTTGCTGTAATTTACTCATTTTTTTAACTTTATTTTTTCGTTTTAACGCCCACATTGTAATCCCAGTTATTCCTAAACCAAGTGGAGCTATTCCTACTAAGGCATAAATTGTTTTTACGAATACACCACCAAAGGTTCCTCTATGCAAACTTTCTCGCCAAACAAAGAATTTATCATAGACTGTTTCGGTATTTTTCGAAAAAGTTCCTAAATGCTTTCCAGAAAATTGATCGAAAAATTCGCTTGTATTTCCTTTACCTTCAGGGTCGTAACTGCCATCACTTAATTGGGCCTCTATAACACCTTCTTTATCCGATGGAAGTCTTAGCTTGTATAACTCACCTTCAGGGTGTAATTTATTAATTTGGGCAACTACTGTATCCAGTCCTATTTGTTGTTTACCATTATCAACTGATTTAAGTTCTTCTGGATAATTCGATGTAAATTTTAATTTCAAAGATTCTTCAATCTTTTCTTGGAATGGAAATAGCATTCCTGTTATTGCTACAACAAGTAAAAATGGTAAAGTAATAACCCCTATGAAATTATGTAATGATAGATTTTTTGCCATTTGGCTTTTATTCCATTTAATTTTAAGGCTTTTAAACATTCGTTTAATACCTGGATACCATAAATAAATACCTGTAATAAGAATTATAATAAATGCAATTGCAACGATACCAATAATTGTTTCACCGATATCATCTAATAATAAATGTGTGTGTAACTCCTTAACAAAAGAAACGATTGATTTCTCTCTATCAAAATTGCCTAATAATTTGCCATTGCTAGGATCAACATATGCATCAATTTCATGGTGTCCTTTTGACATACTTGCATGATATACATCTGTTAACTTTGAAGGCACATCCATCCTCGAAATTTGAAAACCTTTGTAATGTTCAAGGAAAACCCTTTCTGCTTCTTTAATTCCAATATTTCTTTCGCTACTTGCAGGTTTAAAATACTGCGGATTTAATACATGTTCAATCTGATTCCCAAACACTAATACACTACCCGTTGCACAGACAGCAATAATAAAAAGGCCAAAAACTAAGCTGCACACCAAATGTAGAGTTAAAATAAATTTTCTTACCCCTTTTTTCATTTTCATCTCTCTTCTCTCATATTTTGATAACAATAATCGTTCTCAATTATAAAGGTAATGATTATCATTATCAACAGCGTTTTTACATTTTTAGTAAATTATTATTTAAGTGGCCTCAATTGTTTCAATTTCAAATTCAATATAAAAAGGCGATTCTCGTCCTAATGAACGAAAAATCGCCTTTTACAAATCTTATTATTTTACCCAACCTAATAAGATTTCACGAATAAATTTACTTGCCGCAACTTGTGTTTGCTCTGCATGATCGTAAACTGGAGCTACTTCTACTAAGTCTGCCCCAACAACGTTAATATCACTGTTTGCGATTGCTAAGATACTATCAAGCATTTCTTTTGATGTAATTCCACCTGCTTCAAGAGTACCTGTTCCAGGAGCATGTGCAGGATCTAATACATCGATATCAATCGTTACATATACTGGACGTCCAGCAAGCGTTGGAAGTACTTTCTTTAACGGCTCAAGTACTTCGAATTTGAATAAATTCATTCCAACTTCTTTAGCCCATTCAAATTCTTCCTTCATACCAGAACGGATTCCAAATGAATAAACATTTTTTGGTCCAATTAAATCACAAACTTTTTTAATTGGTGTTGAGTGAGATAATGGCTCACCTTCATATGAATCACGTAAATCAGTATGAGCATCAAAGTGAATAATAGCTAAATCTGGGTATTTCTTGTACATAGCTTTCATTACTGGCCATGATACAAGATGCTCCCCACCCATTCCTAGAGGAAATTTGCCTTCAGCTAATAAGCCGTCAATATAATCTTCAATCATATCAAGGCTTCTTTGAGCATTACCAAATGGTAATGGAATATCCCCTGCATCAAAATACTTAACTTCTTCTAGTTCTTTATCTTGATATGGACTATATTCCTCTAATCCAATTGAAACTTCACGAATACGCGTAGGACCAAAACGAGAGCCTGGTCTGAAACTTACAGTCCAATCCATCGGCATACCATAAATAACTGCTTTACTTTCTTCAAAGCTTGGATGACTCTTAATGAATACATTTCCAGAATAAGCTTCATCAAAACGCATAATAAAGCCCCCTTATTTAGTAAGATCAGCTACAAATTTTGGTAATACGAACGCTGCTTTGTGTAGCTCTTTAGTATAATATTTTGTCTCAATATCGAAGAAACGATTCTCTTCTACTTCAAGTGGATCGTGTTTTTTAGAACCGATTGTAAATGTCCACATTCCACTTGGATATGTTGGAATGTTTGCAATGTATAAACGAGTGATTGGGAAGATTTCTCTTACATCACGTTGAACTTGTGTGATTAACTCAGGAGTAAACCATGGGTTGTCCGTTTGAGCTACAAAAATACCATCTTCTTTTAATGCTTTAGAGATACCAGCATAGAAGCCTTTTGTAAATAAGTTAACTGCAGGACCAACTGGTTCAGTTGAGTCTACCATAATTACATCGTATACATTTTCACTATTTGCAATATGCATAAATCCATCGTCTACTTTTACTTCTACACGTGGATCTTCTAATTTTCCTGCAATTTCAGGTAAGTATATTTTAGAGTACTCAATTACTTTTCCATCGATTTCAACTAGAGTTGCTTTCTTTACGCTTGGGTGTTTCAATACTTCGCGAATAACACCACCGTCACCGCCACCTACAACTAATACGTTTTCAGGATTTGGGTGTGTGAATAAAGGTACATGCGCAACCATTTCGTGGTAAACGAACTCATCTTTTTGAGTTGTCATAACCATACCATCTAAAATAAGCATGTTTCCGAACTCTTCTGTCTCTACCATGTCAAGCTTTTGAAACTCAGTTTGCTCTGTATGTAAAGTTTTATTAATTTTAGCAGTAATTCCAAAGTTTTTTGTTTGTTTTTCAGTAAACCATAATTCCATTTAATGCATCTACCCTTCTTTATCAAGATTTAGTTTGAAACATAAGTACCGTGTTGCCTTGGCTCAACAAAGTGCCTCCACTTTTTCGATTATGTTTCGTATTATCCCCACTCTTCCTAATTCCTATCGGATTTGTGTTGTTACGACAATTTTTTGCCGTACAAAAGAAAAGTATAGAGTAATTTTTGTGAAATGCAAGATTTTTAAAGCTAAATTATTTGATATTTTTTACTACGGTAATTTGAATAAAATTTCTCTTAATCTACCATACTAGTATTAAATTAGAGAAACGAATCGAGAGGAGGATACATTTTTGTATAATATCAACTACTCTTTTCATTGGCGTACAATTCAAAAGGTCGGTATTTTGCTTACGATTATTTCAATTTCAGGGACACTATTTTTATCTTGTGTCTATCTGTTTGCAGTTACATCTACAAAACCTTCATTATTTATTGAGTCAAATTCCAGTTATTATGATCACAATCAAAAGCTAATTAGTAAAACTGAGCTCCTTCAAAATCGTAAAACACTTAAAATCGCAGATGTGCCTCCAATTGCGATCAATAGTATTTTAGTTTCTGAGGATCGTAATTTTTTTCATCACCATGGCTTCGACTTAAAAAGGCTGGGTTCTGCTATTTTAATTAATATAACGAAGGGACAATACGCTCAAGGCGGAAGTACAATAACTCAACAACTAGCAAAGAACTTATATCTTTCACAACAAAAAACGCTTAATCGTAAATTAAAAGAAGCTTATTTTACGATGAGACTTGAGTCAGCTTACAGTAAAAATAAAATATTAGAAGCATATTTAAACACCATTTATTTTGGACATGGTATTTATGGTCTAGAAACCGCGGCGAATACCTTCTTAGGAAAAGAGACAAACGAGCTGACAATTGGTGAATCTACATTTTTATTAAGTATTCCGGCCAATCCTTCAAAATATGATCCTTACGTACATTTTTCATCTGTAAAGAAAAGACAACAACGAATTTTATCAGCACTTGAACAGAATAAATTAATCAACAAAAAAAGTGTTAAAAACGCAATAGATGAAACGATTAAGTTAAAGCCGATTAAACATACTTCAAATTCTTCATTTACATCCTATTTTCAACAAAGCGTTCAAAAAGAAATAACAGCTTCAATTGGACAATCAATCAATAACAATGGTAGTCAAATTTATACGACATTTAATCCCGCTATTCAAAAGCACATTGATCAAGCTTTTGATAAGTATATTAGACCAAAATCCGAATTACAGGCTAGTGTTGTCGTATTAAATAGTCAAACTGGTGAAGTATTAGGGATGACTGGAGGCCGTGAGAAAGGACAGTTTTTATTTAATCGAGCAATCGCATCGAAAAGACAGGTAGGAAGTACAATAAAACCAATTCTATATTACAGTGCACTTGAAAATGGATATACCCCATCAACAAGACTTCAAAGTAAGCCTACTGTATTTCACTTTGAAAATGGAGAATCATATAGTCCTAAAAATAGTGGCAATTTATACGCACATAATTCAATTACTCTAGCTAAAGCTATTGCTGTTTCAGACAATATATACGCTGTAAAAACCCAACAGGCAGTCGGTACTGACGAATTTCTTAAAGCACAGAAGTTATTCCATTTAACCACACCGAATAATAAACTACCTTCAATGGCACTCGGCACTCAAGATGCTTCATTGCTCGAAATGACAAGAGCATATGCTTTAATTGCAAATAATGGTAAAGACGTTATTCCTCATTTCGTAAAAGAGATTAAGAATCAAACTGGAAAGACGATCTATAAAGAAAAATTTGATAAAAAACAACGATTAAATAAAGATCAAACCATTATTCTTAAACAACTAATGAACGGAATGTTCAACACAAATTTTTCAAGCTACTTGCCAGTAACAGGTACTAGTATTATTCCTGAACTATCAAAAGATTATTATGGTAAAACTGGTACTACAAAAACGGACAGCTGGATGATTGGATTCCATTCGAATCTTATTGTTGGCGTATGGGTTGGATATGATCATTCAAAAAATTTAACCGTAGAGGAAGGTTCACTGTCGAAGAAGGTATGGGCGTCAGTTATGACAAATTTATTAGATAAAAATATAGAAACTAAACTACCAAATGATTTAGTTAAAGTCGCTATAGATGAAAAGACTGGCCTTTTGTATAAAGAAGGCTGCGGCGATAAGGTTTTACTTTATTTTCGGAAAGGGTCACAACCTACAAAACCTTGTATAAATAAAAAAATGAACAAAAAACAGAAAAAGGAAAATAAAGACAGTAAGCCTTGGTATTCACAATATTTACTGTAAAAACAAAAGACCTCACCAAATTGGTAAGGTCTTTTGTTTGTCCTAGTCCTAGCTTTGTCCAAGCTATTATTAGTTTACTTTATTTAGTCTTAAATGTAAAAAGATTATTCGACGTTTTCTTCAAATTTTTTATATAATTTACCAAAAGAAAACTCGTCGATTGGCGAGCCCTAGGGCGAAGACAGAGAGGTAGTTGCACTTATACTTAATACCTAAAATTGGAAACTACGTCGACTTTCCTTCTTTGCTACCAATTTATACTTACTTAATGTGCAAAAAGTATACTAACCTAAAAGTTCAGTTTTTAATTGTTCAGACGAATTATTCCACATCTCTTCATTGTGCGATTTTAAGAAATTGACTAATAATTTACGAGACTTTTCATCCATCTGTTCAACCATTATTTTACGTTTCATCGCTTTATCCATTTTATTTACGTGGTCAGGAAGAAGCTTATATCCCCTTCTAGCTTCACGATCAACAGTCATGTAGCAACCTGTTACGCCAGCATAATAAGGACCGCTTTCAGTTCGCTCAGTTGCGACCCACACTAACCAATAAGGCTTTCCATTAGGAACTTCATCCTCATTAGTTAAAAATTTGATCCCCTTTTCAACTGAACTTCTTGCGTGCATTGCACCGATATCTACAAATACATCATTCTCTTGTATATCAATAAAGACTGGTGATATATTTTCTAAACTAATTGCTCCAACACCAAATCCGCCATGCCCACTCGTTGAATCATTTTTTAATATATTAAAACCTAGTGATTTCTTTTTTGGTTGATCAGACATTGTGCCCCTCCTAAAAAATTAATGGTGTAACAATTGAATTAATCCAGTGGAAAACTGATGGTATAGCAACCTGGAAAATTGGTTGAATTGTATAGTTATCTAATGGAGTTAAAACTAAAACTAAAAATACAAATGCTCCATACTGCTCATATTGTGACATTTTTGCACGAAGATCATTAGGAGCTAAATCCTCTAAAATTCGATATCCATCTAGTGGTGGAAGAGGAATTAAGTTAAATACAAATAATACTATATTCATTTGAATGAAAATATTAAAAAAAGAATCTAAAGTAAGTGATAGTGCTTGTGGGAAAGAATGAAAAAACCCGTATTTATATAATAGTGAATAAGCGATTAAACCAAGTGTCGCTAGTATTAGATTACTAATCGGACCCGCTGCAGTGGTTAAGATTCCTGCTAATCTCGGATGTTTAAAGTTATGGCGATTTACAGGAACTGGTCTTGCCCAACCAAAGCCTAAAATAATAATCGCAATTGTACCGAATATGTCTAAATGTCTAAATGGAGAAAGTGTTAATCTACCTTGTCTTTTTGCCGTGTCATCTCCAAATTTATAAGCTACATAAGCATGCGCAAATTCATGTACTGATAACGAAATTGCAACAACTAATAATATTAATGGTATATCTTTTAATGGATATTGAAAAAATGATCCCATTCTTTGCTCCTTTCAAGAAAAATTGCTGTTTTATGTAACTGAACCGTTAATTTATTTATAGTTTAATTTATTCTTTATGATTTCTTCAATGTTAATCGATTTAATCGTTATTATTCTGACTTCCTGAGTTATAATAAAAATGATAAAACGAAGGAGGTCAGAATATGCCATACGTTACAGTAAAAATGCTTGAAGGTCGCACTGAAGAACAAAAGAAAGCATTAGTTGAAAAAGTTACTGATGCTGTAAGTGAAACTACAGGTGCTCCAACTGAAAAGATTGTTGTTTTCATTGAAGAAATGACAAAAAACCATTATGCAGTTGCAGGTAAACGCCTTAGTGACGAATAGAATTCCGTACATACATCAACAGTAAACGGAGTAACTTCCGTTTACTGTTTTTATCTTCTTTTAGCCCCTGCTATTTCTTCAATCATTTCGATTACTTTCTTTTTCTTTTCATCAGGATTATTATAAATTAAATCATGAGGAAAATATAACTTAGAATCGAATAACTTTTTACCGGTTATCCCATCTACTAGCTCTGATTTACGCGAGATTTCTTTCAAATCACCGTTCGTTTGCAATAGTAAAATCGGCTTCTTCCCGCCTTCTTCACCATACCTAAAGTAATCATAAGCCTCGTCTGAAATTGTATCGATCACTAAATAGTATTCTGGGTCGATCTCTATTTCTAAAAATAACTCTTTTAATTCAGCAAACTTTTCAGTATGTTTTTGTGTATCAAAGTCTACATATTGAAATAATTTTCTACTTAAGAACCGTTGACATAGGTCACTCAAGATTTCGTCAGATTCCTCCTGCCATACTTGGAAATAATATAAAAGGACTGATTCATCTAATTTGATATATTCATCTAAGTCAACTTTTCCTTCAAACAAAAGACCAAAATGAACTGGTACATAATTAAAATGGTAACCTGATTCATGTAAATATTTAGCTCTTTGTAATATTTTTTGTAAAATGGCTTCCGCGCTTCTAGATACTGGATGAAAATAAACTTGCCAGTACATCTGAAATCGACTAATTAAGTAGTGCTCAACAGCATGCATACCTGATTGTTTTATAACGACCCCATCAGGTCTAGGACGCATAATTCTTAAAATACGTTCCATATCAAAATTACCGTAACTAACGCCAGTGTAGTATGCATCTCTAAGAAGATAATCCATTCGATCTGCATCAATTTGGCTTGAAATCATGCTCGTTACTAATTTATTCGCCGATGTTTTCTCAATGACTTCCGAAACTTTTTTAGGAAAATCATCCCCTACTTTTTTTAGTATTTTATTAATTTCTGTTGAACCCTCAATAATTTCTCTCGTTAATTCTTCATGATCTAAATTAAATATCTTCTCAAATGTATGCGAAAAAGGACCATGACCAACGTCGTGTAATAATCCAGCACATAGAGCTAATAAGCGATCATCATTATTCCATTCAGGACGACCAGAAAAAACATCATCTACCATACGTCTTATAATTTCATAAACGCCAAGCGAGTGAGTAAATCGACTATGCTCAGCTCCATGAAACGTTAGATATGTAGTACCAAGCTGTTTAATTCTGCGTAGTCTCTGAAATTCTTTCGTACCTATTAAATCCCAAATAACTTGATCTCTTACATGAATATAACGATGTACAGGATCTTTAAATACTTTTTCCTCATAAAGCTTTTGGAAACGATATGACATATCTTGGCCCCCTTTCAAAGTAAACTAATTCTTTATATGCTAATTGATTTTTTTTCTGAACAGGAATCTTCTATCTTACCTTTTGTGGCTTGCGGCATTATCAACTCGAGTGATAAGCCAAATTCCAATGAAGGTAAAAACCAACCTTCTGTACTTATTATTAATTTTTATCTCTTAACCCTTAGATATCAGAGTTAAAATAGGTATTTCGTGTCTAGTTCCGAAAGCTAGCTCTTCGGTAATATTCCATCCATCTTCGAAGTGGAAAGATCACCACTTCTTCAGCTGAATGGAGATATTCCCTTCAGAGCTGGGCAAGCTTTCTCCACATTTCATATTGTCTAGCTCCAGGCGTTAGCCCCTCGAGGTCATAAGCCAAATTCCAATGAAGGTAAAAACCAACCTTCTGTACTTATTATTAATTTTTATCTCTTAACCCTTAGATATCAGAGTTAAAATAGGTATTTTGTGTCTAGTTCCGAAAGCTAGCTCTTCGGTAATATTCCATCCATCTTCGAAGTGGAAAGATCACCACTTCTTCAGCTGAATGGAGATATTCCCTTCAGAGCTGGGCAAGCTTTCTCCACATTTCAATCCATTATATCAAAAAAACGCTCCTAAGGATGAAGGAGCGTTTAATTCTTACCTAGTTTTGACTTTATCTTTACAAGTAGATCATCTTCGTTTGGTGCAGATAAGGGACGGTTGTTTACGAAACAAAATGATTTTTTTCGTCCTGGTCCACAGTAAGATTGACAACCAATTTTAATCTCTGCTTCATCATCTATTCTTTTTAAGCGAGGGACTAATGTTTTAATATTTGTCGCCTGGCAGTCATCACATATTCTAAATTCATTTGACATTTTTTTACAATCCTTTCTGTTCTAAATTGAACATACTCAGCAGTAATTTTACTCGTTCCAAAAAGGACATGCAAGTTTTCCAATTAAATCACTCCAAATAGTATTCTACTATTTTCTATTTTTTGTATAGTTTTCTATTTTTTTGTCCAAACTTCTATTAATCAGCTAGTTATTAAATCGATTAATTGAATAAAAGAAAGTTGAGGGGAAATTTCTATGATGAAATTAAGACAGGATGCTTGGACTGAAGAAAATGATTTACTTTTAGCGGAAACCGTTTTACGTCATGTACGCGAAGGTAGTACCCAATTAAATGCCTTTGAAGAAGTAGGCGATGTTTTGGAACGTACTTCGGCTGCATGTGGTTTTCGTTGGAATGCTGTAGTTCGCTATAATTATGAAAAAGCACTTCAATTAGCAAAGAAATTCCGTAAAGAAAAGCTTCGACACGCTAAAGGTGAAGATGCTAAGAAAAAATTATTATATACACCTTCTGAATCTAGCTATATACAAACAGATATATCTAGTAATTTTGATCGTTATTTAAATGATGAACAAGATTTAGAATATGGCGTAGAACTTGATCAAGAATTTGGGTCTTTTGTGGAAACTGATAATGAAAATGATGTAAGTGTTGAAGTACCGCATAACGAGGAACCAACGACTGAGATCGTTTCAAGTACACCTTCCGTTCAAAATCAGTACCAATCACAGACTCAAACTCCACCGGCTTCATCAATGAATACAAGAAAAAGTTCAATTACAATGTTTGATGTCATTCAGTTCTTACAAGGTCTTTCAAGCAATCAGATTGGTAGCGATCGTTTAGTCCGTGAAAATGATCAACTAAAAAGAGAGCTTATGCAATTACAGGAACGAAATTCACAGTTACAGAGACAAGTAGAAAAGCTTGAAAAAGACGCTACTACTGTTCAAGAAGACTATGAAACAATGATGAAAATTATGAACCGTGCTAGAAAGTTAGTATTATTTGAAGAGGAAGAGAAACCAGCAGCAACATCCTTTAGAATGGATAAAAACGGAAACTTGGAAAAAATTGCAGAGTAATATTGTCAGTTATAATATAGAGGAACTAAATTTTAGTTTTGATTTAGTTCCTCTATTTTCATGCATACTAATTTAAAAACCCCGTTACAATCTATTAATTTCCTAAAAATGATTTTTTAAAGAATGCTAGCTGTTTTTCAAGTGTGACTGGGTCACTAAACGAAGCGCCATTGCCAAGCATTTCATATTTAGTTTAAAATCATGCTAAAATAGGAAAACAAACGCAAAACGCAAGGGGCTTATTTAATGAATCAACATTTGAATCGGTTACAAACAGATGAAATACGTTTTATAGACGGCTCAACTTTAGGGCCTTCCTTTGAGGCAATCCAATCTTTTGCATTAGATGACACATTATGTACAAAAGTTGGGAAAATGGAGTCTCCAACAACAATACGAACTTGGGTACACCACAATACAATCGTTCTAGGTATTCAAGATACTAGACTACCGAATTTAGCAAATGGGGTTAAATTCCTTAATGACCATGGATACAAAGCAATCGTGCGAAATTCAGGTGGGCTTGCTGTTGTTTTAGATGAAGGTGTGCTAAATATATCTATCCTCTTTCCAGAAGCTGAACATAAGCTGCAAATTAATGATGGTTATGAAACGATGTATGCACTAATTCAAGATATGTTTAAGGATTTAACAGATAAAATAGTTGCAAAAGAAATAGTAGGATCCTATTGTCCAGGAGATTTTGATTTAAGTATCGATGACAAGAAATTTGCGGGTATCTCTCAACGTAGGATTCGTAAAGGGGTTGCTGTTCAAATTTATTTGTGTATTAACGAGAGTGGTTCAAAACGTGCTTCAATTATTAAAGATTTTTATGAAATTGCGATTGATAATAAAGAAACTTCTTTTAAATATCCTACAATTATACCTGATACAATGGCATCCCTTTCCGAACTACTATCATTAAATCTTTCAGTTACGGATGTAATGACAAGACTACTTCAATCATTAATTAAATTAACTCCAAAATTAACTACTAACTCCTTACTTGATGATGAAGTAGAGTTATATAATTATCATTTGCAACGAATGGTTGATCGTAATTCGGATATAAGTTCTATGCAAGAAGCATAAGAACAAAATGAATCTTTCTTTTGGTTATTTCTTAACATCAGAGTAAAACCAATTTCACAAAGTGATCCAATAAAAAAAGAGTGCTCAAAAGTTCATGAACTTAAGAGCACTCTTTTTCCTTTAACTCTGTCCTAATTATAGTGACTGAGCAGCTGTGATGATTGATAATTTATAAACGTCTTCACTGTTACAACCACGTGATAGGTCGTTAACAGGCATATTTAAGCCTTGTAGGATTGGTCCGATTGCTTCAAAGTTACCTAAACGTTGAGCAATTTTGTAACCAATATTACCCGCTTCTAAGCTTGGGAATACGAATGTATTAGCATCTCCTTGAATAACTGAATCAGGAGCTTTGCTTTTTGCAACAGATGGAACAAATGCTGCATCAAATTGGAACTCGCCATCTAAAGTTAATTCAGGAGCAAGCTCTTTTGCAATTTTAACTGCTTCAGCAACCTTTTCAGTTTCAGGAGATTTTGCAGATCCTTTAGTTGAAAAGCTTAACATTGCGATTTTAGGGTCAATGTCAAATAGTTTAGCTGTTTTTGCACTTTCAATAGCAATTTCAGCTAAATCTTGGCTATTTGGGGCAATATTAATCGCGCAATCTGCGAATACGTATTTCTCGTCCTCACGAACCATGATAAATACACCAGATGTCTTTGTAACGCCTGGTTTTGTTTTAATGATTTGAAGTGCTGGTCGTACTGTATCGGCAGTTGAATGTGTAGCACCACTAACTAAACCATGAGCAATGTTTGCATATACTAACATCGTTCCAAAGTAGTTTGGATCTAATAATGCTTTACGAGCTTGCTCTTCAGTTGCTTTTCCTTTACGGCGTTCAACAAATGATGCAACTAATTGATCCATTTCTTCATAAGTAGATGGGTCTAAAATTTCTACTCCTTGAAGTTCTAAACCTAAGCTACTTGCTTTTTCTTTTACGTTTTCTACGTTACCTATTAAAATCGGTTTTAATACATCTTCTTTCGCTAGTCTGTCAGCTGCTGTTAAGATTCTCTCATCTGTACCTTCTGGTAAAACAATTGAAATACCTTTACCTGATACTTTTTGTTTAATGCTTTCAAATAAGTTGCTCATAATTGCCTCCAAAATCTTTAAAATTAATTTATTTGTACATAATTAGAATAAAACCTTTTTAGTATAATGAAAAATATAATATATTTAATAAAGCGCTATCATTTAAAGTAAATTAATTCCTAATTTTCTAACTAAATTTGGATATTGTATAATTTTGTATGTTTTTACAAAATACTTTTATTTGTAGTATGCTATATAAATGAAAATCAATACGATAACGTTTGGGGGATTTAAAATGAGTGAAGCTGCAAAAACTTTAGATGGCTGGTATTGTTTACATGATTTTAGAAGCATGGATTGGCATGCTTTTAAACAATTAGGTAGTGATGAGCGTCAACTAGCGATTACAGAGTTCCAACAAGTTTTCTCAAAATGGAATCAAGTTGCTGATTCTGGTGAAGGTAGCCATGCTATTTACAATATTTTAGGTCAAAAAGCAGACATTATGTTTATGGTTTTACGACCTACGATGGATGAGTTATTACATATTGAAACAGAAATCAATAAAACTACATTATCTCAGTATATGATTCCAACTTATTCATACGTTTCTGTAGTTGAATTAAGTAATTACTTAAGCGAAGAAGATGGCGATCCATATCAAAATCCGCATGTTCGCGCTAGACTTTACCCTGCTTTACCAAAATCACAATACGTATGCTTCTATCCAATGGATAAAAAGCGTGAAGGCGAAGATAATTGGTACATGCTTCCTTCAGGTGCACGTAAAGAAATGATGTATAGCCACGGAAAAATTGGTCGTGGTTACGCTGGTAAAGTTAAACAAATTATTACTGGTTCTGTCGGTTTTGATGATTATGAATGGGGCGTTACTTTATTCTCTGAAGACGTACTACAATTCAAAAAATTAATCTATGAAATGCGCTTTGATGAAGTAAGTGCTCGTTATGGAGTATTTGGTTCATTCTTTGTTGGAACAATCCTAAAAGAAGACGCATTCTCTAAATATCTTTACGTATAATTAAATACTTCAGGGTATCCACTGAATACGATCAGTCATAGTATATACATTAAAAGACTTCTCTTTTTTGAGAAGTTTTTTTATTTTCCTGTTGGAAAAGATGTCATATGTTTCTTTCGATTTTAATATAGTTACAGTAGTGAACGAACTAATTAGTCCTCGCTTTCCGATCACCAATGGGATTTATGCAGAATATTTAATTCGGATGAGGAGGCTTTTTTATGGCTGTAATTCGTTATACCGAGGCAGAGGTTTCTTTGCTGGCTAGGTTAATGCGTGCTGAAGCTGAAGGCGAAGGTCAACAAGGTATGTTAATGGTTGGAAATGTTTGTGTTAATAGGGTTTTATGTGATTGCTTAGATTTTAGAGACATTCGAAGTATAACAGATATGGTTTATCAGAATCCAGGTGGATTCGAAGCTGTTCAAAAGTCTTACTTTTATCAGCGTGCCAGGGACCAAGATATCGAGCTATCTAGAAAAGTAATAGCAGGGCAGCGTTTTTGGCCAGCAACTTATGGCCTATGGTTCTTCAAACCTGCAGGTTCATGCCCAGGAACTTGGTTTAACCAAAAACTAGCAGGGAGATTTAAGTCGCATTGCTTTTATCAACCAACTGCTCAAGATTGTCCGAAAGTTTACAGTGTTTAATTTGATTTAACTAAGGGAGGTTTTTTCTTTGAGTAATCCTTACGAATATTATCCAAATCTTTATCGTGCGGCGCAACCTGCCCAAGGTCAAGGACAACAAACAGGACAGGGGCAAGGATTTGCAGCCCCATCAGGGGGGATGATTACCCAACAAGGTCAAGTTACCGCCTCAGCTAGTATGTTTGAACAATCCTATGTAGAAAATATACTTAGAGTCAATCGTGGGAAAATTGCTACGGTTTATATGACATTCACTGGTCACCAACAACAAGTGTTTGTAGGGTATATTATGGGAGCTGGACGTGATCATATTGTACTCAGAGATGTAAATACAACTAAAACTTTCATATTGTTAACAATTTACTTAGATTACGTCACATTTGACGAAGAAATAGCTTTACCTTATCAACTTTAAAAAAAAGTGTTCAATATAGTGCAATAATTGCACTTTTATTGAACACTTTTTTTATTTCATTACTGATATTCCTACTAATATCCAAGCTACTAAAAATGCTAAACCACCTAATGGAGTAATCGCACCTAGTATTTTAATTCCAGAAACACTTAATATGTACAAGCTTCCTGAGAATAAGATAATCCCTATTATAGATAACCATCCTGCCCACGTTAATTGAGTTGTTGAACCAAATTTATCAATTAAAAATGCAATAATAAATAATCCACCTGTTTGAAACATTTGATATTGAACAGCCTTTTGCCAAATTTGAAGTGATCTTTCGGAAATTTTCCCCTCAAGTCCATGTGCTCCAAATGCACCTAATGCGATCGCTAAAAATGCAAAAATACTACCGAATAAGAAAAATAGTTTCACTTGTTCTCTCCCCCTTTATCTTAAAAATCTAATAATGATCCACTTTGTTCCGAATCATCTAATTTGGGCATAACAGAAGGCCTAGACATAATAGGCTGACTCGGTATTGATTGAACGATATTACTAGTAACAATACTCTTTGGAATCTCTACACTGCTCTCGTCTTCAAGAAGTAATTCACATAAAGAACGAATACTGGCAATTCTTTCTCGAAACTGTCCAGGTTTTTGTGTACTTACTACTTTTGCTTTATGTAACTCATTTTCAATTTGCTGGATTACTTTTTCTACACTGATATTCAGATAAATCACCACCAAACTTTATTAACACAATCCAATAAATCCTATTATACTATGGCTTTTTTCTGAAAGCGAATACCAACCAAATTAAGCACTATTTTATTCGAACGGTGGTATACTAAAAAAGTTAATTTTTAGGAGGTATTGTAATTTGAACTATAAAATGATTGTTTTAGATATCGATGACACACTTTTAACAGATCAACATGTTATTTCTCAAAAAACGAAGGAAGCTTTACTCAAAGCTCAAGATATGGGAGTAAAAGTAGTGTTAGCTTCCGGTAGACCAACCTTTGCTATGCATAAGTTAGCTGAGGAACTATTACTACATGATTATGGTAGCTATGTCCTTTCATTTAATGGAGGAATCATTACTGACTATCGAACAAAAAATAATGTTTATGAATGTACACTAACAAAAGAGCAAGCACATGAACTTTATGAGCTTAGTAAAAAACATAATGTCTTCGTTCATACATACGTTGAAAATGATATTATTACAGAAAAAGGGAATCAATATACTGATATTGAAGGCCAGCTTACAGGCATGCCTATTAAAGAAGTAAGTAGCTTTACTGAGCATGTGCAAAATGACGTTGTAAAATTGTTAATGTTGGAGGATCCAGAAAAATTAGCTCTAGTTGAAAAAATACTTCAAAAAGAGCTTGAAGGTAAAATTAGTGTCATGCGATCAAAACCATTCTTTTTAGAACTAACAAATAGTGAAGTTGATAAAGGTAAAAGTTTAAATCACTTAATTCAAATTTTAGGAATTCGACAGGACGAAGTAATCGCTGTAGGAGATGGATATAATGACCTACCGATGATTAAGTTTGCTGGACTAGGTGTTGCGATGGGAAATGCTCCTGAAGAAATTAAGCAACAAGCAGATTATGTCACTGCTACAAATAACGAAGATGGCGTCGCTAAAGTTGTTGAAAAGTTTATACTGAATAATAAATAAATACAAGAAAGGGTTGTCCAATAAGACAACCCTTATTTTAATCTCTATGCAATTACTCAACTGTCCAGTCAATCGGCTCTAGTTGAAGTTCTACTAGTTTTTGGTTAATTTGTGAAAATGGCTTACTTCCAAAGAATCCTCTACTAGCTGACAATGGACTTGGATGATGTGATTTTAATATTACATGGTGGTTACTCGTAATCAATTCTTCTTTAGCTTGGGCATGTTTACCCCATAGAACAAAAATAATCGGACGATCTTGCTTATTCAACTCGGATAAGATCGTATTCGTAAATAGTTCCCATCCTTTATTTTTATGGGAATTTGGTTCCCCTTCACGAACAGTTAAAACAGTATTTAATAATAAAACCCCCTGTTTCGCCCACTTAATTAAATAACCGCTCGTTGGTATTTCTATTCCTAAATCGCTATTTAATTCCTTATAAATATTTCTTAAAGAAGGCGGTATTTTTACTCCCGGTAATACAGAAAAACTTAACCCATGCGCTTGACCTGGTTGATGATAAGGATCTTGTCCAATAATCACTACTTTACAATCTTCATATGAACACTCGTTTAAAGCCTGAAATAAATGTTCTTTGGCAGGGTATATTGTTTGTTCCTTGTATTCTTTTTCAAGAAATTGCAATAAATCTTTAAAATACGGTTTTTCAAACTCTGGTTTTAGTTTTTCTCTCCAATTTGATGATAGTTGAAGCAATGAAATACCACCTTTCCTGACGAAATTTCCCGAGAAATAGACATGATTTGTTGTTTCTTGTCGTTGTTCGATAATTAATAGATTACTTGAATAAGCAAAATTGCGATGATGATTTGAAAACCTACAATGCTTAATGCATAAAGTGAAAGTGACTTCCCTTGTTTAATGATCATTTTTAGATTTACATTTAAACCTATTGCAGCTAGTGCAATAATTTCAAATAAGTGACTTGTCTTATTTGAAATATTCGCAGCCCAACTCGGTATCAATCCTAAACTATAAAAAACACAAAGAATGACAAATCCAATTACATACCAAGGAAATTGGATTTTTACTTTTTCAATAGATTCTGCTATATGTCTTCTTTTTATAGTAGATAAGCTAAAAACGACAAAAACTAAAAAAACGACTCGAATTAGTTTAAACAAAGTGGCATAATTCTTTACTTCATCATTCACTAAACTACCACTAGCAACTACTTGTCCCACTGATTGTAATGTACTTCCGATTAGTGCAGAGGTCGGCAATGTTTCTGAGTGATATAATACAGATGCGATTAAAGGAAGAATAAACATTAAGACTGTTCCCATCATATTTACAAGTGTGACAGCCAGTCCCTTTTCTTCTTGCGTGGCTTGTATAGCTGGGGCTGTAGCGCCAATTGCTGATGAACCGCAAACTGCATTTCCACTTGCCATTAAATAGCTAAAATTCAAACCAAAACCTAATTTTTCACCTAACCAAATTGTAAAAATGATGACTAAACACATTTGTGTCACGATTAACAAAATTCCTTTTAATCCTAGTAGACCAATCATTTGAATGCTGATCGTTGCCCCTAATAAAAATATTGAGACCTCTAATAATTTACTTTCTGCAAACTTTCTACCGCCTTCAAAATAAGAATTTAAGTGTACTGTATTACCGACAATCAATCCGATTAATATTGAAAATGTAGCTGCTCCAACTGGCATTATATAAGAAAGTGTTTCACTAATAATTGCAATAATAAGGCAAAGAACAACCCCCGGAATAGCTTTATATAGATTCCCCATATTTTTCTCCAAGCTTTTATTAAAATATAATTCTATCTTTAAATATTATGTAATGAAAAAAGAAATTCGACAAGAATCTTGTCGAATTTCCAAAATTAAACATTTAATTTTAATCGTAGCTTGAAGACTCAACAATATACTGGGGTCTTCTTTTTGTTTCGTAATAAATCTTACCTACATACTCGCCTAATACTCCAATCATCAAGATTTGAACTCCGCCAAATAACATGATGAAATTTGATATCGTATATAAACCAGGAATTCTAATCCCAACTAAAAGAACCTTAAAGCTCATCATAATAAAGATTACAATACTAATACTAATTAATAATAATCCTACTTTAGTTAGTAACCTCAATGGTCTTGTATTAAAGCACAATATATATTCAATAGCTCTTTTTATCGAATCTATTCTTTTTACCTCGGACTCTTTGTTAATAATTCTTGATGTTATTTCATACTCAATCGTTTTTACTTTGTACCCAATCCAGTTAAAAATACCTTTTGAATAGCGGTTTGATTCTGGCATACTTAAAATAGCATTCACTACTTTTCTGCTTAACAAACGAAAATCTGATTCGTTTTGCAAAATATCAGGATCCACAAATTTTTTAATGACCTTCTCTAAAATGCCTTTTTTTGCTTTTTTTAGAACTGAATTCTCTATTTTTTTCGATGCAACTACATGGTTATGTCCTTTTTTGTATTCGTCCATCATCTCTAAAATAACATTCGGTGGATGTACAAAATTTCCATCCATTAGGATGACTACATCGCCTTTTGCACGTTCAAGTCCAGCACTAATTGCTCCCTCTCTTCCAAAATGGCGAGTAAACGATATATATTTCAAATGACTGCTATGATTTGCAACAACTTGAAGTGCTAGTAGTGTATCATCATCACTTCCGTCGTTTATATAAATAATTTCATAATCTTCTTTAAGTAACTTTACTGTATTTGATAAATTAACGTGAAATCTCTCAAAATTTTCTCCATTGTTATAGCAATAGACAACAACTGATAATTTCATACAAAACACCTACTTCTCCTAAAAGCTATGATGATATAACTTTTATCTATGTTATAGCACTTGGCAAAACAGTTCAATGATTTTTATATGAATTTATTTTTTTAAACGACTAATGGATGAGTCTACTCTTCTTGGAAAGATCCGCAATTTTACTTGCTTTTTTGTTAATGGTTGCTTTAAGAACTACGCCCACTATGATTGCAATGATGACAAAAAGAACTAGTATAGGAAGGTCTTTATAAATGGTTTCCCAAACGATTCCACCAGTCGCCTCCCTTAACAAGCTTAATGCATAAGTAAAAGGCAGAAACGGGTTTATTTTTTGGAAAAATGGCGGAGTTACTTGAATCGGATAAACTCCTCCCGCTCCAGAAATTTGGAGAACCAAAAAAATAATACCGATGCCCTTCCCGATATTTCCGAAAACCGAAACAAGCGTATAAACAATAAACGTAAATACAATGCTAATCAAAATTGCAAATAAGATAAAATAACCTTTACTTGCTGCATAAGTACCTAGTATCAAGAAATTACCAGTAGTCACGACTACTGTTTGTAATATCCCAATCGTTATAAAGGTCAATAGTCTTCCAAAATACACTTCCCTACTTTTATATGGCTTTTCTTCATGAACTTCAGTCGTTAATAACGATACCATTAATAAAGCTCCTACCCATAACGACAAAGTTGTATAAAAAGGGGTCAAACCTGTGCCGTAATTCGGTATTGGAAACATTCGCTCCTTTTTTATTGCGATTGGGCTGGAATAAAAATCGCTTACCTTTTCTATATCTGTTCGTAGAAAGTTAATTAAATCCTCGATACTTCCTTTTGCTTTAGCCTTTCTAATCTCATTAGCTATTTTTTTTATTTTCGCTTCAATCATTGGTAACTCATTTACTAATTGTTGTATATCACCCTTTTTGGTTGCCAATAAATTGGATGTGTCCTGGAGTACGCTTTTTATTGTAGGTATACTCGTTTTTGCATCAGCCAAAACTGTCTGGGTATTTTTTAATGATTCATTTACTAATCTTGAAGCTTCACTTATTTTTGGTGCTAAATCTTGGTCGAAATTTCCAGTTAAACTGCTTATTTTGTTATTTATGCTTGCAGCGCTTTCATTCATTTTTTGAAGTAAATCATTCGGTAGGCCGTTTTCGCTTTGTATTGCACTTTGTAATTGAGCATTCTCTTTTTGAATCATCAATAAATCTGCTTCTAGATCTTTTAATGTACTAATATTTTTACTAAAATCTGCTTTAGTACCTAAGCTATTAAACGATTGAAGAACTTGATTTAAAGAAGTAACCATATTTCTTGAATCCGGTATTACTTTTCCGATATCATTCGATAGCCTCATGGATTCGTCTTGACTAATCGGTTGATTCTGTAATTGTGATAATATACTTTGTATCACAACAGACTGGTTTTGGAGTAGGTTAAGTGTCTCTTTAATAAATGGAGTTGAATCTTGAATTGCTTTGTTAATTTGATTAAAAAACCCACTTAAACTTGCCGTTAATTTCTCACTATTTGCTACGATGTTATTAATCAATTCCATGTCTTTTCTTGTAGTTTGAATAACGCTTTGTACTTTCTTATAGTCATTTAAGGCTGTATTCACAGTTGTCTTTATTTCTGGTAAATCTTTTTCAAGCTTAAAAACCATTTCCTCAAATTTTTTTATGTCAGGTAAATTTGCTTGTAAATCAATTCCTATTTTATTAAACTCCTGCAATACTTCTTTACTTACTGTCTTTTCAAACTTCTTTGTAATCTCACCCGCAATACTGGTTGCACCTTTTTCAGTATATTTCGGAGCAACTATATTTAGCTTTTCATTAACTTGATAAACTAGTTCTGGTTTTTGTGGATGATCTGTTAAAACCGTGCTAATTTTATTTGAAAAATCATTTGGAATTAAAATACTAGCGTAGTATTTTCCTTGTTTAACCCCTTCATTTGCGACTTTTTTACTTGTAAATCTCCAGCCTAAAGAAGGATTTTGTTTTAAAGAATGTATTACTTCGTTTCCGATATTAATTTTGTTGTTTAAAACAGTAGCACCACGGTCCTCATTTACTATTGCGATTTTTAAACCCTTTGTATTGCCGTACGGATCCCAAGAAGACTTTATATTAAACCATGCATACATTGAGGGCATGATAATTAAACCAATGATAATCATCAATGCAGCCCAATTTGTTACAACCCGCTTTACATCACGAAAATAAATTTCAACTATTGAACTCACCTATAACTCACCTAATCTTAATTTTTAAATAGTATGCAATAAATAATGCATAACTATTCTTAAAGGCAAGAATAGGAGTCGGGATAAAGAAAAGGTAAAATAAAAAAGACCTTCACCAAATTAGCGAAAGTCTTTTCTAATCAAATACTTTTATTTACTATGTTTCATCTACAGTATTCATTAACTAGTTTCTGCCCCTACTCCCATCTAAATGTACGTGCAGCGATTAAGAAGCTTACGACCATCCAGACACATAACCAGCCGAAATCTGGAAGTAAATCACCAAATGAAGCTCCGACATTCATGATGTCACGCATTGCGGTTGATAAGTGCGTAATTGGAATTGTCTTTATAATCGGTTGTAAATATTCGGGCATATTATTTATAGGGAAAAATACTCCACCTAAAAACATTAGTGGGAACGAAATGAAGCCTGCAATTGGTCCAGCACTTTCTGGACTTTTTGCTAAACTTGCTATAATAAATCCAATGCTCATAAATGTTAATGTACCTAATACAACAAACAATACTACTAATAGGAATGATCCGCGAATACTTACGTCGAATCCAAAGTAGCCAATTAGAATTGTTAAGATGGCTTGTAAACTATTCAATATTAGCCTTGCTGTGATTTGAGCAGCAATAAACGTTGAGGCTCTTAATGTGGTGCCTTGCATTCGTCTTAGCACGCCTCGTTCTCTCCAAGAGGCAATTTGTCCTGCGACACCATTCATATTATTATTCATGATTTGCATTGCAATAATTCCAGGCACTAAAAAGTCTAAATATGAAAGGGTAATTCCAGCTACTCCTTTAAAGTCTGTTACAATTTTAGGTGTATATCCTGCCATTTGTTTACTAGCAGCGTCAACATATGCAGTAATCGTTGCTATTCCACCTTGAAGCTGGCCCGCATTACTTTCATTATAAAGTACTTTTATTTGAGCAGGAGCAGATTGTTGTTTAGTTGTAACTTGATTTTGAAAACCTTTGTTAATGACGATTACAAAGTCAGTTTTACCATCAGATAATAATTTCCTAGACTTTAATTCATTTGTTTTTTTATGAATTTTAAGTGACTTTTGTTTCTCTAAAACAGTTGTAATTTGTTTACTTACTTGTGTGTTGTCATAATCAATTAGGTTCACTGAATAACTAGTTGTATTCCCATCATTAAACATTAATCCGAAAATAATCATAAAGAAAAAAGGAAATAATAGTGTCCAAATTAGTGCTTGACGATTACGTACATAAATCCGAAGTTGGGCTAAAGTTAATTGATAATAAGCCTTCATTCTTCACGTAACCCCCTTCCAGTCATATGTAAAAATACGTCCTCAAGAGTCGCAGTTCTAGTCGATAAATCCGAAATTGTCATATCCTGTTCTTTTGTATACTCAAGCAAGGCCATTAATGAAGCTTGTAGGTTACGAGTATACAATGTTACGAAATCATGATTGATCACGACATTCATTACATTGTCTAAATGTGCGAACTTTTCTTCTTGCTCTGGTAGTTTTGTCTTAAATTCAATCGCACTCTCTGCAGAAATTGAACTAACTAAATTGTTTGGTGTATCTAGCGCAATTAATTTACCTTTATCCATAATTCCAATGCGATCTGCTAGTACATGAGCCTCATCCATATAGTGGGTTGATAAAACGACTGTTTTACCTCGTTCTTTTAGTTTTAAAATGATATCCCACAATGTTCTACGAGCCTGTGGATCAAGTCCTGTAGTTGGCTCATCTAAAAATATAATTTGAGGATCATGAATTAATGCTAATGCAATCGCTAATCGCTGTTTTTGTCCTCCTGATAATCCTTTTACTAGACTATTTTGTTTTTCAGATAAAAGCATTTCATCGATCAACGGTTGAATCGGGATATGACTTGGATAAAAGCTTGCATACATTTCAATGATTTCTTTTACTTTTAACAGTTCAAATAATGAAGTTGATTGGAGTTGGATTCCAATCTCTTGTTTGATTTTATATGAGTCTTTGCCGATTACATGCCCTGCAATAGTAGCCGTACCTTCATCTGGTTTTCTTAATCCTACAAGCATCTCCATTGTCGTCGATTTACCAGCTCCATTTGGACCGAGTAATCCAAATACTTCACCTTTTTCAACCTCAAAACTAATTCCATTTACAGCGTAAAAATCTCCATATCTCTTTTTAAGATTTTCAACTTTTATAATTGAGCCCATTGTTTTTCCTTCACCTCGACTATTGAAATGATTATTTAAAAAGTGCGCTATCTTTTATAATTCAGCCTGCTAAGTATATAATGCAAAACAGAATATATTTGTCGAAAGAACTGATTATTAATAATTTTTAATAAAAATTTACATTTTTTACCAGTATGTATCATCCCGTGCTACACTTAATATCCAAATTTATTTGTATCATTTATGAAATATTCATTTACATTTTATAACTTGATTGTAACGTCCATGTTGTCACTTTGTAATACTCATCGGTTACAATATGTTGGACATTATTTAAAAAAATTGGCTATGATTTGAAGATTTTTACTTTAAGCGAGCCATAAAAACAAGGTGATAAAATGAAAATAGAACGTGAAAAATGGTTGGATGTTGCCAAAATGATCGGTATCTTTTTGGTTGTTTATGGTCATTCTACAGAAGGTCCGAATTCTATTACATTTATTTACTGGTTCCATATGCCTCTCTTTTTTATTATTAGTGGGTATTTATTTAAACCGGTCAATTCAATTAATGAACTCAAATTTTTTATAAAAAAACTAACATTTAGATTGCTTGTACCTTACTGTACGTATTTGGTTTTATTTAGTTTATATAACATGACAATTGAAGTAATAGACGGAACTATTAACCAATTGAATTTATCAAAAGAAGTCCTTTCATTGTTAATCGGTGGAAGATTTATTACTGGAGTCCATGGCGTATTTTGGTATGTGACATGTTTATTTATTACACAAATATTATTTGCGTTAATCTGTTTATACTTTAAAAAGAATAGTACACGCTTATTCATTGTAATTGCCTGCTATTTACTTGCACATTTTGAGACAATTAAATTAATTCCACAAATTGGTAAAAACACCTTTAATCAAATTTCTATTCCGTGGAATATGGATGTTGCTCTACTAGCAATTTTCTTTTTAGGATTAGGCTTCTTTACGAAAAAATTGATAGCATCAATTTCTAACGTCCTTGGAATATCATGTATTACACTTAGTATCGTTTATATGACCTTATATGAATTGAATAAATTAGACTACCATCTAAGTCTTAAATATTTAAGATATAACCATTTATTCTTAGATGCTTTAATTCCAATTACAATGACGATTGCTGTATTATATTTATGTCAAAAGCTAGCAAAACTACAATTTATCCAGCCTTGCACAATATTTGGTAAAGAATCATTAACAATAATGTACATCCATATTTTTGCAAATGCTGTTTTTTCACAGTTTTTCGATTATGGACCGTTATTGTACACAGTGATTGGTTTAGCTGTGCCTATGATTGCAAAGAAATTTATTATTGAGTCACAACCTACTATAAAACCGTTGTTCATTGGTTTAAATGTAAAACGAAAACAACATTTAAAAGTAAGAACAGCATAAAAAAAAATAGCCCCCAGGGCTATTTCAGTGTGTAGACAAAGTACTAAAAACTTGATTTTCAGACTGATTGCAAGCGCTTGTCTTTCTAGGCACGAAGCCTGGTGAGGAGCGGAGTTACCCTAGACGGTAATGAGCACCGCAGACAGGCGAAGTAACGAAGAAAGCAAGCGTTTGTCAACAGTCTGAAATAGCCCCCAGGGCTATTTTTTTATTTTAATGTAGCAACAGCTGCATCTGAACCTCTTTGAATTGAGCCAGTTGCTGTAACTTTAATATTTTCAAGCACATCTCCATTTGTAAAAATAACTGGAGTAATTGTACTTTTTGCATTTTCTTTTATATAGTCCATATTGAATGTTAATAAATGATCTCCGGCATTAACTTTTTGTCCTTCTGTTATATGAGCATCGAAGCCTTCACCATTTAGTTTAACTGTTTCTAGTCCAACATGAATTAAGATTTCAACACCTTCATTTGAACGAATTCCAATAGCGTGTTTCGTGTGGAATACTTGTACGATTTCTCCATCAAAAGGAGCTACAACAACACCTTCTGAAGGTGTAATAGCAAATCCATCACCCATCATTTTTTCTGCAAATACAGGATCTGGTACTTCAGATAGTGGATGTATTTCTCCAGTTAATGGCGCTTTAATGACAACTTCCTTAGTTGCTTCTTTTGTTACAGGAGCAGATCCTTGTTGTTGTTCTTCCTCTAAACCGAACATTTTTTTTAATTTGTTAAACATAATACTCACCTTTTCTTTAATTTAGATTCCAGTCTTATCATTATCTTTTCAGAAAAAATAATACTAATTATCCTAACAGAAAAAATACTTTTATGCTAAAGAAAAGATGAACTTTTATTGAATTATTAACCAAACTGTATCATTTTTACAATAAAAGTCATAAAAATCCTCTTTTTAATCATAAATTAGCTAGTTCTAAAATTTGGTTACACATATGATAAAATTAGCTAAATAAATATTTGTCCATAATTAATAGATAGGAGCGATTAGATGACTGAAATGGTTCCATTAGTTTTTTCACTTCAAAATAAAAAGATAGCGATCATCGGTGGAGGTAAAATTGCATTTCGAAAAGCAAAAGCATTTATAAAAAGTGGCGCTTCAATTACGATTATTAGCCCTCAACTATGTGATGAATTTAAACAGTTAACTACTATTAATTGGATAAATAAGTATTTTGAAAAAGACGATCTATCTGGAGCTCATATTGTTATTGCAGCTACAGACGATAAAAATATAAATAAGTTCGTTAAAGATTGTACATCAGATTTCCAGTGGTTTAATGATGTAAGTGATCAAAATAATAGTGATTTCCATACACCGGCAGTGGTTCGTAGAGGAGACCTTATTGTATCAGTCTCAACTTCAGGTAAAAGTCCTGTCCTATCAAAAAAGATAAAAAAGGAACTAGATACTTATTTTGACGATCATTATAGTGAAGTCGTAGATGAATATGCAATTGAACGAAAAAAACCAGTCATAGAGTAAGCTCATATGACTGGTTAGAGAGTCAGAGTATCTGCCTTTATTGTTTTTTCAACTTTGCTAAGGCTTCTGCAAATGGGTTATTAAATGGTTCATCTTCTTGTTTGTTCTGTTGTTTTAAATACTTTTGAACATCTCGTTTTGATACTTTACTATTTTTTTCTTTCGAACGTCGATCTTTAAAAGTAGAAAGTTTTTCTCTATGTCCACATGCACATACAAAAATTTGACCTTCTCCTTCACCTCTTAGCTCTAAACGTTTGAAGCAATTAGGGCATCTCGCGTTAGTGGACTGAGAAATTGTTTTACGGTGACCACATTCCCTATCTTGGCAAACTAACATTTTTCCGCGTTTACCATTTACTTCTAACATAAGCTTTCCGCAGTCGGGACATTTAGTGCTAGTCATGTTATCATGCTTAAATTTTTGTTCAGTTTGTTTTATTTCTTTCACAGCATCTGAAGAAAAACGAATCATTTCACTCATAAATTTTGATTTAGCTAATTTACCTTTGGAGATGGCTTGAAGCTTCTGCTCCCACTCGGCAGTTAGGGCTGGTGACTTCAAGGCTTCTGGAACAAGGTTTAATAATTGTTTGCCTTTATTAGTGATGAAAATATCTTTTCCCTTTTTTTCAATTAAAAAGCTACTGAAAAGTTTTTCAATAATATCCGCTCTTGTTGCAACTGTTCCCAATCCACCTGTTTCGCCTATTGTCTTCTTTAAATCATTACTATTACCAGACATAAAATGGACTGGATTTTCCATTGCACTCAAAAGTGTGGCTTCATTAAAGTATGCTGGTGGTTTCGTATGCCCTTTCGTTTCAATAACTTTAGCTACTTCAATACGCTCATTTTCATTAATTATTGGTAATCGTTGATCCTCTGTACTCTCAAGATCGTCTTCGTCTTTAAAGACTTCTTTCCAGCCCAGTGATATAACCCTTTTACCTTTCGCAACAAACATCTCATTATCAATTTCTGCGATAACTTTTTCTTGTTCATATACGTATGGAGGTAGTAAAACTGCTAAAAATCTTCTTACAATTAGATCATATATTTTAAATTCTTTTGAAGAAAGTTCACTTATTATAGGTGCCTGTTCTGTTGGTATAATCGCATGGTGATCTGAAACCTTATTGTCATCTACAAATGACTTATTAACTTTAATTGGTTGATTCGTTAACTTCATAATGATTTTTCCATAAGGTTTTATGTTACATGCTAATAAACGTTCCTTTAATGTATCAACTAAATCTGATGATAAGTATCTAGAATCAGTTCGTGGATACGTAACGACTTTATGGTGCTCATATAGCTTTTGCATGATGGATAAGGTTTCTTTAGGTGAAAAGTTAAATCGTTTATTCGCTTCTCTTTGTAGCTCAGTTAAATCATAAAGCTGCGGAGCAAAAGATTTCTTTTCAGCAGTCGAAACTTCCTTAATCTTTAGCTGTTTTCCTTTTATCGTTCCAATAATTTTTTGTAGTTCATCGGTCGTTTTAATTTTCTGGTCATTCGACTTACGATTTTGCCACGTAAAGGTTACATTATTTGCTAATACTTGTAACCCATAATAAGTTTGTTGCTTAAATTCTTTTATTTCCTTTTCACGCTCTAAAATCATTGAAAGTGTCGGAGTTTGAACTCTACCGCATGAAAGTTGAGCATTATGCTTACAAGTCAGTGCTCTTGTTGCATTAATCCCCACGATCCAATCTGCCTCAGCTCTTGCAACAGCAGAAAGATATAGATTTTCATATTCCTTACCACTACGTAAATTTTCAAAGCCTTTTTTTACTGCCTGATCTGTTGCAGAAGAAATCCACAGCCTTTTAATTGGTTTATTAACCTTTGCCAATTGAAGTATCCATCTTGCAACAAGCTCACCTTCTCGCCCTGCATCCGTTGCGATTACGATATCTGAAACATCTTTTCTTAATAATTGAGTTTTCACCGCTTGAAACTGCTTGCCTGTCTTTTTAATAACAACAAGCTTTAATTTATCTGGAATCATTGGTAAGTCTTCTAAATTCCATGATTTATACTTATTATCGTACCCTTCAGGATCAGCCAAAGTCACAAGATGCCCTAATGCCCAAGTTACAATATACTTTTTACCTTCTAAAAAACCGTTACCTTTTTGATTGCACCCTAGCACTTTAGCTATATCTCTAGCAACTGAAGGCTTTTCCGCTAATACTACTGTTTTGCTCATATCATACTCCTTAGTTTATTTACAATTTTCTTATTAACTAACTTTAACATTAAGAACAGGGGAAAGGAAAGTGAACGGTATATAATCAAGGAAAACCTAAATTATAGGATTAGAGATTGAGGTAAGTTATATAAACATAATATTAAAAAAATCCACTAATTCTACAAAAATCTCTATTTTCTCTTTCATTCTACCAAATTTTAATACATTCCCTGTTCTTCCTGTTTTTTCAACAAATGTTCTTTTTTTGCTGAAAATTGACGTTTTATTTTATTAGAAAAACAAAGGAATTCACTCTCTATATGGCAAATTTAGTAATTAAATTCCATATATAAGGAGAGAGAAAATGATAAATAAGATTGTATCTGTACTTTTGGGGGTATTTTTATTCCTTTTACCTACTGCTAATGCAACTTCTTTTTCTCAAGGTTTTAGTGATGGTGAGTTATCGAAATATATAGATAATCTAAATTTAAACACTACTGAAGCTACTTTTGGACAATCGATTGAAGTTGGTTTAACAACTAAAGAACATTTCGACAATGTATCTTTAACATTTAAAAATGGAACTAATTTAACGGAAGTTTTACTAAAAAACCCATCGTCTTCAGAACTTTACTATGCTGGAAAAATTGGGGTTACAGCTTCTTTTATAAAAGGCACTTATCAATTAAGTTCAATTAATCTAGATGATCAAACCCTACCTGTTTCAGACCAGACGATTAAATTTATGGTTAATGATTTACCAACTCCAAAAATTAACCCAATTACAAATAAATCTACATCCATTACAGGATCATTTTTAGCAAACAGTAGCGTCCAATTATTTAACAATAATAAACTTGTAAGCACTGTACAAACGGATACAAAAGGCAATTTTCAATTCAATACTAAACCTCTAAAAGAATTTACTAAAATAAATGCAGTTGGTGTTTCAATTGGATTAAAAAGTAAAACTGCTACATCATATGTTTCAGATGTAATCGCACCTTCAATCACTTCAATACCTTCAATTACAGATCAATCTCAGAGTATATCAGGTAAGTCAGAGCCGAACGCCGATGTTTTTATTTACTTAAACAAGAAAGTACTAGCACATGGTAAAGTTAATGCGGCAGGAAAGTTTACTATTAAAATAGCGAAGCAAAAGGCAAACAATGTTCTTCAAGTTGTTGGTGTTGATAAGAGTAAAAATCAAAGTAAACCTGTTTCAATTCGTGTATTAGATCGTACTGCACCTGCAGCACCTACAATCCAAACAGTTAAAGAAAACGCTACTGTCATTAGTGGAAAAACAGAACCAAATGCTTCTGTTAAACTGTATTTAAACGGTAAATATACAGCTAAAACGGCTGCATTAAACAATGGTAGTTATTCTTTTAAGGTCAGTAAATTAAAAGTATTTACGCCTATAAAAGTACAATCAATTGACGGTGCTGGAAATCAAAGTAAGTTTTCATATACAGAGGCAAAGAGCTCTCAACCACTTTCGAATGGGCAGTTAATTATTATTAATACAAATACAAATAAACTTTCATATTATAATAAGGGAAAACTAGTTAAAACATTTAGTGTAGCAACAGGAAAAGCTTCGAGTCCTACACCTACTGGAAAGTTTAAAATCGTAAATAAAATTAAAAATAGACCTTGGTATAAAGAAAATATTCCTGGAGGAGCTCCAAATAATCCGCTAGGTAAAAGATGGATGGGCTTAAGTGTCGGTAGCGCATACGGAATACACGGAAATGCTAATGAGAGCTCAATCGGTAAATCAGTTAGTCACGGTTGTATCCGAATGCATAACAGCGAGATTCAATGGTTATTCGATCAAATAAATGTTGGAGCGACAGTTATTATTGCGAAATCCTCTAATACAAATGGGCAAATTGCTCACGCATATGGTATTTCTATCGCATAAAAGCAAACCATTTATGGTTTGCTTTTTTTATAGTTTAATAGACTGCTATCTTTATTTCTAATAGCATTCTTTTCACTTTTCACTGATAATATTTAGTAAAAAGGAAATAGTTAGAAAGGGGTAATTTTATTTTGAAGAGGTATTTACCTATACTTATTTTGTTTTTTGGTATTCTCTATATCTTTTTTATTCCTTCAGAGCCTGTAAGCATAAAAATACTTTTTAAGGTCATTCCTATGGTGTTGATTATCAGTTATGCCTTTTCACAAATTCCTTATCAATCAACTAAATATCGAACTCTTATACTTTTTGGTCTTATTTTTTGTATGATTGGTGACGGAACGTTAATATGGTTTGTTGTCGGTTTAAGTGCTTTTTTAATTGGGCATTTGTTTTATGCTGCCGGTTTTATATCAAGATGGAATTTTTCAACTTATCGCGTACTATCGATTATTCCAATTGCAATTTATGCGTTTTTTCTATGCTCTATTCTAGTACGCTCTTTAAACGAAGGTGGACAGGAGAGCTTAGTTATTCCGGTAATAGCCTATTCATTAGCAATTTCAATGATGGTATTTACAGCCATAATGACTGGAAACAAATGGGCTATTTTGGGGAGCCTATTATTTATCATTTCAGATTCTATATTATCTTGGGACCTATTCGTAGAAAGCGTTAAATATGGTCACGAATTAATCATGATCACCTACTACTCAGCACAGTTTTTAATCGCTAAAAGCATTTTAAATAGAAAGAGAGTTGCGTAATATTTTACTTTCAAATAAAGAAAGAACTACAATATAAATGTAGCCTCTTTTCACTAAAAACAAAAAATGAAAGCGCATTACATACGAATTATGAAATGTAAAAAAGGAGATTTTCTTATGAAAACTGAGTTAATTAATCGTTTAATTAGTTATGCAAAAGTTGATACACAATCAAATGCAAGTAGTGAAACATGCCCTTCTACACCTGGCCAATTAACTTTAGGCCGCATGCTAGTAGAAGAGTTAAATAAAGTTGGATTAGTTGACGTAACAATGGATGACAATGGTTATGTAATGGCTACACTTCCGGCAAATTCCGACAAAGATATTCCAACAATTGGATTTTTAGCACATTTAGACACAGCGACGGACTTTACAGGAAAAAATGTTAATCCCCAGCTAGTTGAAAACTATGATGGAAAGGATATCGTTTTAAATGAGAGTTTAAATGTTGTATTATCCCCAAGTCACTCACCAGAGTTAAGTAAGTATATAGGTCACACATTAATGACAACTGATGGGACAACATTACTTGGTGCGGATAATAAGGCTGGTATCGCTGAAATTATGACTGCGATGGAGTATCTAGTTCAACACCCTGAAATCAAACATGGCAAAATAAGAGTCGCATTTACACCAGATGAAGAGATCGGTAGAGGCCCACATAAATTTGATGTAAAAGCATTTGATGCTAAATATGCTTACACAATGGACGGTGGTCCACTAGGAGAACTTCAATACGAGAGCTTTAATGCTGCAGGTGCAATGATTACGGTAAAAGGGAAAAACGTGCATCCAGGTACTGCTAAAGGTAAAATGATAAATTCGATGAAAATTGCCATGGAAATAAATAATTTATTACCTGTTGAAGAAGCGCCAGAATCAACTGAAGGTTACGAAGGCTTTTATCATCTAGTATCAATTGAAGGTGATGTAGAGTTAACAAAAATGCATTACATTATTAGAGATCATGATAAAACAAAATTTGCTAATCGAAAAGAGACCTTGTCGAATATTGTAAATCAATTAAAAGAAAAACATGGTGAAAACAGTATTATTTTAGAGTTAAAAGACCAGTACTATAATATGGGTGAGAAAATCTTACCTGTTAAAGAGGTTGTTGATATTGCTCACGAGGCAATGACAAACCTAGAAATCACACCAATTGTAGAACCAATTCGTGGTGGTACAGATGGTTCACAGCTTTCTTATATGGGACTACCTACTCCAAATATCTTTACAGGTGGAGAAAACTACCACGGTAAATTTGAATACATCTCAATCGACAACATGGTTAAAGCAACAAACGTTATGATTGAAGTGATTAAATTATATGAACAAAAGGCAACTTCAAAGTAAAAAAGTAGGACTGACATATCTGTCAGTCCTTTTTTTACTTAATTTTACGAATAAATACGACTTTTAAATAGTTACCTTCTTTAAACTGTTTAGTTGTTTTAAAGTCATTAGGTAGGCTGAATTCTTCCATTAATTTATATTGGCCGCCTAATTCTTTAAACGCTGTGTCAATAAACCCTTTAAATTTATTCATTCCAAAAGTACTGCAGTTCGTTGAAGCAACAATTACGCCATCATTTTCTGTAATCGTAATCGCTTCTTTCAACAGGTTCGTATAGTCCTTTTCGGCGCTAAAGGTATGTTTTTTTGACCTTGCAAAGCTTGGTGGATCTAAAATTACCATATCAAATAAAAGGTTCTTTTTAACTGCATATTTAAAGTAATGAAATACATCCTCAACGACTATGCTCTCAGTAGTTGGGTCAATTCCGTTTATTTTAAATTGTTCTTTTGTTTTATCTAAGCTTCGGTTTGCTAAATCAACACTAGTAGTCTTACTTGCCCCTCCAACTGCTGCAAAGACAGAGAAGGCCCCTGTATAAGAGAAAGTATTTAAAACTGTTTTATCATATGCATATTTATCTCTAATTAGTTTTCTAACTTCACGTTGGTCTAAAAATACGCCTACCATTGCGCCATCATTTAAATATATAGCGAAATTAACTCCATTTTCCTTTACAATAATAGGAAATTGACCTCTTTCCCCCGTCACAAAGTCATCTTCTTCAATATACTGACCTTTTGTATCAAAGCGCTTTTTCTGATAAATTCCTTTGAATTCGACAATATTCTTTATTGCTTGAATAACCCAATCTTTGAATTGATAGATTCCTTCGCTATACCAACTAATTAAATAAAATCCGTCGAAAAAATCAATTGTTAAACCACCAATTCCATCGCCTTCTCCATTAAATACTCTAAATGCTGTCGTATCAGAGCTATTATAAAATTGTTGACGGCCTTCGATTGCTTGTTTAATTTTATCTTCAAAGAACTTAGGACCAATCTTTTCATGCTCCTTTAGGCTAAGAATCCAACCTAAACCTTTATTTTGCTTTCCATAGTAACCCTTTCCAATAAAACCATTACGCTCATCTATTAGATTAATGATTGTTCCTTCATTAATGAAATCTTTACTATTTACGATCGATTCTTTTGAAATTAGTGGATACCCGTTTTTATAATCTTTTACGAACTTTTGTTTAATTTTTAGATTCATTTCTTTTTCCATAAGCCCATCCATTCATTCTCTTTTTTACTCATTATTTCCATAATCAGTTATTATAGTGTAACCTGTTAGACAAAACTGTAGATTTTGGTAATATCTAATCTTTTTTCTATGTAATAATTGCTCAAGCTTTTTCGCGCATAGCACACTATCAAGTCTTTAATTATATCACGACAAGCAAATTACTTAATCTATTAACTACGTTTTGGAGTAATTGAAAAAGAGGCTATACTAAAGTAAACACCAAAATACTTGGGTCAGAACACATTCATGTTCTAAGTGAAAGGGATTAAAATATGGAAATTATTAGTGAAACAGAACAAATAGAACACTTAAAAGAGAATAAGATAATTGGGAAACCTAAATTAACAAATTCAAAAATAATATTTAGGGGAAAAGGAAATGTTTTATATTGTGATAATGAAAATGTTCACTTAGTAAATAGTAATATTGAGTTTAATGGAAATGACACAATTATTTTTCTTTGTAAAAATAGGTTTAATTATATACTCAATGCAATTGTTTACAATAATTCTGTATTGTTTTTTGGAAGGGATAATTATTTTAACAACAAATTAAATATAATTATTTCAGAACAAAAAAATGTTATTGTAGGAGAAGGTTGTTTATTTTCATTTGACTGTTGGTTTAGAACAGCGGACCCTCATCTAATTTATGATTCTTTCACGAAGAAAAGAGTTAACCAAAGTAAAAGTATTTATATTGGCGATCATGTTTGGATTGGTCAACATGCTTTCATTTTAAAAGGAACTCAAATTGGTTCAGGCAGTATTATCGGAGGCATGTCATTAGTTAGTGGGAAAAAAATTGAATCGAATTCTTCATATGCGGGCAATCCAGCAAGAAAAATTGGTGAATCGATTTTTTATACTAGTGACAGCGTACATGCGTTTACAGAATCAGAAACACAAAGTCATGATGTTTTTGAGAGTGACGAATATATTTATACATTTAATCAGACTGAGATACTCCCATTCCCTTCAATAGAAAAATCACTAACAGAAGTAAAGTCGGTTTCAGAAAAACTTGATTTTATTAAAGAGAATTTGCAGATGAATCCAGCCAAAAACCGCTTTTTCATTGGAAATCCTACTGTTAAGCAGAGTTTTATAGAAAGAATTAAAAAGAATATATATGAGTATTTAATGTCAAAGAAGTAAATTCACATACTTTAGTTTGATAAAATTGCCTAAAAAATACCCCTTAAATTCAATGTTCCAAAACACATGGTTTTTTCTACATCAACTTTAAGGGGTGAAGTCTAAATTGCATAAGGCTTTAAATTATTCATTAACCTGTTTAATTCTTCTAGCAAAATCAACAAATTTGAACTTATCAGGGCGATGTCTAGATTGACCGTATTGTAATAGGGAACCATCATCTAAATACACGAAAGTATTTACAACTACTACCATATCATAGCCATCTAAATCTAAATATTTTTGGTCATCTTCTGTGCAAGCTTGTACTACAATTTCTTTTTTCGCAAAGCCAATATTTAAGTGTAGAGTATTTTCTATATAGTCAAAAATTGACCCTTCGCAGATTGACCTTGAAAGTTTTTCTACATATGAACTATTGTAATATTCTTTGTCTAAAATTATTTTTTTTCCGTCGATTTTTCGAGCTCTAACTACTTTCCAAATCGCTGTTTGGTCATCTATTTCTAGTTGTTCTCTTATAAACTTACTAGGCCACTTCTTTTCAAGAATTTCTACAATCGTTTCAGCTTCTCTACCGATTTGGTTCGATAATTCTTTAAAACTAATTAAACCTGTTACTGGGAAATTTAGTTTTGCAGTATCTAAAATAAACGAACCTTTACCTTTGACTTTATTTATATAACCGTTTTGCTCAAGCATTTGTAATGATTTTCTAATTGTATCTCTAGAAACATCAAATTGCTCCATTAATGACTTTTCAGAAGGTATTTTACTACCAACAGTAAAAGCCCCTTTTTCAATCTGTTCAATTAACTTATGATAGATCGAAATATACTTTGCGTTCATTTTCATCACCTAGAAAAATTTTATTATATTCTCACATTTTTCTCAAGAAGGTAACAAATAGATTCATATGGGCGCAATGTAAATTCGGTTAAATCCTGACTAGAATCATTATAATTTGAAATTAATATCTGCTTGTTATACTCCCCAATAGCAATATCTTCTGGTAATTTAAAAAGAGTATCTTCGCCATAAAAATTATTTATGACTAACAACATTTGATTACCAAGCTTACGAGTGTATGCAAAGATTTGTTCATGATTTAGTAAGAAAGAATCATACGTACCTGTCGAAATAATGTCGAATTCTTTTCTTAAATTAATTAGTTTTTTATAATGATGAAACACTGAATCTTCATCAGCTAGAGACTTTTCGACATTTATTTGTTCGTAATCTTTTCCTGTTGAAATCCAAGGTGTTCCAGTTGTGAATCCTGCATGTATTGAACCATTCCATTGCATAGGCGTACGAGAATTATCCCTTGATTTACTCTTTAAAATGGCTAATATATCTCTTTCTGGGACCCCATTTTCTTTTAATATTTTATAATAATTTAAGCTTTCTACATCTCGATAGTCTTCAATTGCGTCAAATTTAGGGTTAGGCATTCCTATTTCTTCACCTTGGTAAATATATGGCGTTCCCCTTAATAAATGCATTGAAGTAGCAAGCATCTTGGCTGATTCTTTATGATACTTTTGATCGTTTCCAATTCGTGAAACAATACGCGGTTGGTCATGGTTACACCAAAATAAGGCATTCCATCCATTTCCTGATTGCATACCTTTTTGCCATGAATCTAGAATTGATTTAAGTGACATAAAATCAAAATCCATTAATGACCATTTTTGCCCATCTTTATAGTCTATTTTCAAATGATGAAAGCTAAAAACCATTGATAACTCATTCTCTGACGGATTTGAGTATCGAATACAATGGTCGATTGAAGTTGAAGACATTTCACCAACAGTAATGATTTCTTCCCTCTTACCAAAAGTCTCATTATTTAACTTCTTTAAAAACTCATGAATTCGAGGTCCGTCTGTATAGTATTTTCTGCCGTCACCTGTTTCGTCATCAACCATATCTTCTGGCTTTGATATCAGATTAATGACATCCAAACGAAATCCTTTTACTCCTTTATCAATCCAGAAATTAACGATATCGAATATTTCGTTTTGTACCTCTTCATTTTCCCAGTTTAAATCTGGTTGGGTTTTATCAAAGAGATGCAGATAATACTCTTTTGAATTCTCAACTTTTTCCCAAGTTGAACCACCAAATTTGGAGATCCAATTCGTTGGCTCTTTTCCGTCCTTTTCTTCTTTAAAAATATAATAATTTTTATATTTTTCATCTCCATTAATGGCTTTCTTAAACCACTCATGTTCTGATGAAGTATGATTAAACACCATATCCAGCATTATTTCTATATCACAACGTTTCGCAGCCTTCACCAATTCATCAAAATCTTCCATTGTTCCGTATGCTGGATCAATATTTCGATAGTCTGCGACATCATAACCATTATCATTTTGAGGAGATACATAAAATGGAGTAAGCCAAATGTAGTCAACACCTAATTCTTTTAAATAATCAAGCTTTTTTGTAACTCCTCTTAAGTCTCCAAAACCATCTCCATTCGAATCATAAAAAGACTTAGGATAAATTTGGTATACGACACTGTTCTTAAAATCCTTCATTTTGATAATCTCCTTGATTTATAAATAAATTCGAAAGGAAGGAAAATAAATTTCCTTCCCCTTAAATAATTATGAGTTTTTCACTAGCAGTTTTTTCTTGTTAAAGATAATCGTTAAAATAAATGGTACAACGAATGCAACTAGCATAGCGATTGAAAACATTCCAATATGTTTAGGCTGAATAGATAAAATTGCTGGAAGACCTCCAACACCAATTGAATTCGCCATTACACCTGTACCAACTGAAACAATAGCAGCTATACCTGAGCCAATCATGGCAGCCAAGAATGGATAAGCATACTTTAAGTTAATACCAAACATTGCTGGTTCTGTTACCCCTAAGAAACAAGAGATCGCAGCAGGAATTGATACTTGCTTTTCTTCTTCATTCTTTCTATTTAAGTAAAGGATTGCTAAAACAGCTGAGCCTTGTGCGATATTTGATAAAGCAATCATCGGCCACAAATTCGTTCCGTGAAGCTGACTCATTAGTTGAAGATCGATTGCGTTAGTCATATGATGCAACCCAGTTATAACTAGTGGAGCATAAAAGAATCCAAAAACTAAGGCAAATAGCCATCCAAATGAAGACGTTAATCCTGAATAAACTAGATGTGAGATTGCTGAACCAATTTTCCAACCGATCGGACCTAATACTACGTGTGCAATTAATACCGTTGGTACTAGTGCAAAGAACGGTACCACAATCATTGAAATTGCACTTGGAACGATTTTTCGAATGTTTGTCTCTAATATCGCTAAAGTGAAACCGGCTAAAATGGCTGGAATAACTTGCGCTTGATAACCAATCATATCGATTTTAGCAAAACCAAAATCCCAAACTGGCGGTACAGCCCCACCTGCCACTGCGTATGCATTTAGTAGTTGTGGAGAAACAAGTGTAATACCTAAAACGATTCCCAGAATTTGAGTCGTACCCATTTTCTTTGTAATTGACCATGTAATACCAACTGGTAAGAAATGAAAAATGGCTTCACCGATCAACCATAAAAAAGAATGTGTACCTGCCCAAAATTGAGAGGTTTCGACAAGTGTTTTAGTACCATGATCTAGTAGTTTAATATCCCCAATTATGTTACGGAATCCTAAGATTAGACCCCCTACAACTATGGCTGGAATTAATGGTGAAAAGATTTCCGCTAAGTGAGCAAGTAGTCTTTGAATCCATGTCATATTTTGCCTTGCAGCTATTTTAGCCTCATCTTTTGAAGTTTCCTCTACACCAGCTAATTTTACAAATTCATTATAAAAAATAGATACTTCATTACCGATAATTACTTGAAATTGCCCGGCTTGCGTAAAAGTACCTTTAACTATTTTAATTTCTTGAATCATTTTTTCATCAGCTTTTTTAACGTCTTTCAGCACAAAACGCATGCGTGTTGCACAATGAGTTACTGTAGCGATGTTTTCTTTACCACCAATGTACTGAAGTAATTGTTTTGCTTCATCACTAAATCGGCTCATGATATCCCCTCCTCGAGCAATCTATTATTTAATTAATAATTTTTATATTCATCCTGTACGTACAAGATTAGTATATTCTTGTACGTACAGGATTGCAAGCGTTTTTTGTAAACGTTCTCACTTATTATTGATTTCCATGGAAATTGCTAATCAACTTAATAGTCTAATAGCATTATTTTATAATGAGCAGTTTAATTAACTAATTTAAACGCTTTTTATCATTTATTTAAGCCAAAAAACCGTTAATGCTCTATCTGTTCCCAGGTAGAGCATTAACGGTTTCATTAACGGTTTTTAGCTTTCATTATATAGTTTCCTCTGTAAAGTGATCAAATACGATACATCCAGCTCCTTGTGCAACGATGTTATACGCTGTTGATGATTTTATGATTTGAACAGGACTGTTTGGATAATTTTTCAATCTTCCTTGTGCAATTTCGCATGCTACATCAAAGAATAATGGCTTTGGAACTAATGTACCTCCACAAATTACAATATCAGGGCGTACGATATAAATAAGATTAGTCAGTCCAATTCCAAAGTAATTAGCCGCCTCTTTTATGACCTCTAAACAAAGTGGATCTTCCCTCTCTAGAGCTTCAAGAATTTGATGATAACTAATATTTTCGACATCGTTTACTTCACCTATCAAAGAAGTAATCTCGCCGCGCTTAACACGTTTGATCACTTCTTCTCGAATCGCAGGTAAACTACTATAAGCTTGTAGACAACCATATGAACCACATGTACAAAGTTTTCCATGAATATCAACGATCATATGTCCAAATGCATCGTCCATTTCGTTCTTATTACTTATTAATTTACCTTGTTGAATAATTCCACAACGTATTCCCATATCACTCGAAACAAAAACAATATTTTCTTTTTCTTTACTGAAATTTAGTCTGTACTCTGCCAGGGCGGCTAAATTTGTACCGTTATTTAGGAATACAGGGCAATGATTAGCTTCTTCTAAGTGCCTAACAATATTTAAATCGTCCCATCCATCTGCTATAAATGATCCCGTTTTAATCATTACTCCCTTTTCTTGGTCAATTGGGTCCAACACTCCAATACCTATACCTAATAATTGACCCCTATTAATCTGATTTTGATCTAATAATTCACTTACACTTTTGGTTACAAAATTTAAAGTATACTTTCCAGTACTCACGTTGCTCATTTTTAATTTTTTTGATTCAACAATTGTTAGATTTAAGTCAAGCAGTAGTACAGTTGTAAATAAATTCGTGATTTCGACACCTATTAGGTAGAATGCAGTTGGGTTAATCACATACATTGCTGGTCTCCTTCCACCGCTAGAAACCCCTAAACCACTGTCGTAAATAAGTCCTTCCTGTACTAATTCATCTAATAACCGAACACAAGTAGTATGCTTATACCCTGTCATTTCAGTTAATGTACTAACTTTAATTGGCCCTAATTTTCGTATTAAGCTATATAAAAGCTTTAAACTTTTGATTTTAGGCGACTGATAGCCTATAAATTGCCTGATCATTGACTCCTCCAAAACTCTTATCTTATTTCACATCTATTTTAACTTTTTATATTTTATGAATTAAGTATAGCTATTTATACACTATTTTACAGCATTTTATATAAAAAATAATAAACTTTTTACCAAAATGATTTTTAGTCTGTTTACAAGTAACGAGTTATCCATTAGACTTATGGTGAAAGCATTATTATTTATTAGAATTCTTATAACAATCCCTATCGTTCATTTTAGGAGGAAAAATAAATGCATAAAACTGAACATATTTTAGAAACAAGAGATTTTATATTAAGTAAAACAAACTACCGTCCAACGGTTGGATTAATATTAGGTTCTGGCTTAGGTACTCTTGCAGATGAAATCGAGAACTCTGTTGTCATTCCTTACAGTGAAATTCCTCACTTTGCAAAGTCTGAAGCAGTTGGACACGCAAATGAATTAGTAATTGGGGAATTAAAAGGCCAAGCTGTGGTAGCAATGAAAGGCCGTTTCCATTATTATGAAGGCTTTACTTTAGATGAAGTAACGTTCCCTGTGCGTGTAATGAAAGCACTTGGTGTAGAAAAATTAATCGTAACAAATGCTTGTGGCGCTGTTAACACTAGCTTTAATCCAGGCGATTTAATGTTAATTACTGATCATATTAATTTAGTTGGAACAAATCCTTTAATTGGACCAAATAACCCAGAACTAGGTACTCGCTTCCCTGACGTTTCTGAAGTATATAACAAAGAATTACGTAGCCTTGCATTAAATGTTGCTGCGAAACAAGATCTTACATTACAACAAGGTGTTTATGCTTGGTGGAGTGGTCCTTCATACGAAACACCTGCTGAAATTCGTATGATCCGAACACTTGGTGCTGATTCTGTTGGGATGTCAACTGTTCCTGAAGCAATCGTAGCTGTTCACGGAAGTATGAAAGTTTTAGGTATCTCTTGCCTAACAAACATGGCTTGTGGCATCCTAGACCAACCATTAAACCACGAAGAAGTCATTGAAGTAGCAAGCATGGTTAGAACGAAATTCGTTAACTTAGTTAAGGGCATTTTAGAAGAAATGTAATTCGCAATGCGGAAGGCGTTTGATCAGCCCCGACAAGCATAAGACGAAGAACGATAAAGGTTGGTTTTTACCTTTATTGAGCTTCGGCTTATGACCTCGAGGGGCTAACGCCTGGAGCTAGACAATGCGGAAAGCGTTTGAGTGGCTCTGGAGGGAGTATTACCGGAGAAATATCTCACCGAACTAGTCCGTGCAAAATATGAAGTTAGATTTGAGTAAAGAGGTTTTCCCTCTTTACTTCTTTTTATTAAACGAGGTGTTATTTTGAAAGGAATACTTTATATCATTATCGGTTCTGTTTGTTATGGCGTTTTGTCCACCTTTGTAAAATTAGCTTATGGTGATGGGTTTATTGTAAATGATGTAGTTGGTATGCAAATGTTTGTTGGGGCTATATTATTATGGTCCATTGTACTTTTTAATAAAAGTAGATCCGCTAAGTCAAATAAAGAACAATATTTAAAGCCTACAAAGAAGGATATTTTATTGCTTGTAGTATTAGGGTCTACTACTGGCTTAACCGGGATGTTTTATTATTTAGCTTTACAATATATTACTGCATCATTAGCAATTGTGCTGTTGTTCCAGTTCACTTGGATTGGCGTTTTATTAGAATCAGTCGTCAATCGAAAACTTCCTGAAAAAAGTAAATTGCTCTCATTGATTCCTCTCGTTATCGGCACGATCTTTGCGACAAATGTTTTAACTGATGGTATTGGTTCATTGAATTGGTTAGGAGTTTTATTTGGGGCATTGTCTGCGGTTTCGTATAGTACTTTTATATTACTTAGCGGTAGAATCGCTTTAAAAGCAAATCCAATAACAAAAACGGCATTGATGATTACAGGTGGTTTTATAATTTGTGCGATCTTCCTCCCTCCTACATTTTTTACAAATTGGCACTTATTTGCAGAACTTTCATTGAAGTACGGTTTGATCCTTGGCTTTCTAGGTCCATTTTTCTCTACTTTAATGTTTTCAAAAGGTGTTCCTTTAACAGGTTCTGGTCTTGCCTCTATTTTAGGGGCAGCAGAGTTACCGACAGCTACATTAATGTCAGCAATTGTATTAAAGGAAACGGTTGGGGCTCCACAATATTTTGGTATCATTTTAATTTTAATCGGTATCATTTTACCTGAATTCCTTAAAAGAAAGTCCCTTCAATCAGCATAAAATTTAAATTCTTACATTGAACTCGTAAAAATACTTTATACAACATAAAACTGTTATTACTAAGAATAATTAAGTGGATATTTCAAATAATATTTCAGACTAAACTCTCGCAAATCTCGTGCAATTAGTCTAAATCAATCTTTTTGATTTATCTACATACAAAGATATTTAAAGTAATATCTTTGTTATTTTTTATGGAGGTGTTTTTATGAAAGTAAGAGACGTCATGTCGAGTAGTGTTGAATGTTGTTCAAATCAGGATTCTTTACAATCAGTAGCAAGTAAAATGGAATCATTAAATGTAGGTGCAATTCCAGTTGTTGAAAATGGACATGTAGTTGGAATGATTACAGACCGAGATTTAGCTTTACGTGGTATTAATCAAGGTGGAAACGCAAATGCTTCCCAAGTTATGTCAAATAATATTGTGACGATTGATGGTAACGCAAGTCTTCAAGAAGCATCAACTTTAATGGCACAGCATCAAATAAGAAGATTGCCAGTCGTAGAAAATGGCAATCTTGTTGGAATGCTTTCACTTGGAGATTTAGCTGTACAAGAACAGTCAGACGAAAGTGCCGGAGAAGCCTTGTCACAAATCTCTCAGAACGATATTAAATAATTAAAAATGCACAAAGGGACCGTATCTACTCGGTCCCTTCTATGTTTCCTTATTTATTCATTTGTGCAAGAAAATCTCCGAGTAGACTATCCATATCTTCCTCTTCAATTTCCTCTTTGGCTGCAGAGATTTCACTTTTGCTTGCAGCTTCCCAATTAAAGTTATCTAAGTCATCATCATGATCGGCTTTTCTTCCAATATTATCTAAACTCGTTCCACTCGGTTCGCTTGTACGAATTTTTGATTGAACGGGTTCCAATTCTGACTCTAATTCATTCATTTCTTCTTGAAGATATAGAGCTTCTTCAATTGCTAGACTATTACTATTTAACGAAGTAATAAGAGAAGCAGTTCGAATTGGATTAGATAATAGTTGGTACACAATACTACCTAATAATGCCTCAGAATGTTCATGTTTTAACCAATCTCTTTGAGCTTTATCTAGGCTTTTTGGTAGTGGAATCGTTATTGTTTGCCTTTGCTTTGATAATGAGTCATTAACCCCGCTTATTACGTACTCAGCAATCTTACTTGAAAAGTTCCGTCTTTCGCTTTGTTTAAGCTGCTGCAAATGTTTTATAATCTGATCAGGCGTATCAGAAGGGATACGAAATGTAATAGGTTGTCCCCTCGTCAATTCTTTTTCCTTCATGGAATCACCTTATTTTGCTTTAGACATTTTTTGTTCTTCTTTTTCAACTTGTTGTGTTTCTCTTCTAGATTCTCTTACTCTTTTTATTTCATAATCAGCGATTAGCTTATAATAAGCATTCGCCATCATCCAGATACTTTCCTTCTCATCTTCAAAGAAATCAATATTATAACCATCTAGGTTATTATTAAGAGTTTTAAGATACTCTTTTAAGATTAGCGATCCTCCACCAATGAAATAACATATTTCAGTTTGTGAGTTCTTTTGCCAAATATTTCTTAAATGACGATATTGTTTTTTTGCTAACTCTAATAGAATTCGGTCTACAATATCATGAACGCTTGTCCGACTACCCTTAACCATTATATGATTTCGATCACTTTTCTTAGTAATGATCTCTACAACATCTCTTCGGCTATCAAGTTCAACTCCATGTCTAGAACGAATCTCTTCACGAATTGCTTCTAGTGACTCTGCCACGCCAAGATTAAAACCTTGAGCTTTATCGTCATCTACCTTTCGATTCCTAATGACCGCAATATCAGTTGATAATCCTCCGATGTCTTGAATAAGGATTTTTTTATCTATAAGGTCTTTATTAATTATGTTTAAATGATTGTCCATAACTAAGTTTATAAAAGCTGCAAACCCTTCAGGATAGACTTTAACTTCTTCAAACTTAATATTAACTTTTAATCCTTGATGTCTTGGTGTTACTAAAAACTCTACTTGGTGAACTGAGCCTAGCAATCGCGAACGATAACCAACGTCTTTTCCTTCCTTTACTTCTCTAAGCGGAAGACCAGTTCCTAATACGTATGTTGCCTCAATTACATTATTAGAGTTCTTTACAATCTGTTTATTATCTTCTCTAGCTGCATCTAATGCTAAAGCTGCAAATAACATAATGAGTGTTTGATCCTCTTCAGACTTATTACTCCCTGGATCTAGTTCTGTTGCATTACCACTTTTAGTTGCTAAATTTCCTACACGATAAACAGTATTATTCTCTTTTAAGGTAGGAGAGTGAACGCGAATATGTATTCCATCAACCGGATCTTGGTTGTCTAACTCTTCTATTCCAATGATTGGACGATCTTCTGTATCCCTTGCAATAATATTAGGAATATTTATCTCTGATTCCATCTTCCCAAAAATTCCTTTGAGTGAATCGTTTCCTACATCAATAGCAGCTATACGAGCATTTACCACTTAAATCATCCCTTTCGCTAATAGGTTTACATATTAATAGATAATTCTGATATTAGATTATCTAACTTTAGCCATCCGGTCAATGTCCCATACTGAACTATTATTAAAATGTAACTGAATTGTCATCTTGTATACAAAATTGTAAACACATAAACTTGTATACTTTTCTGTGTACATGTGTACAAAAATGTATACAATTGTTTACAAAAACGTGTACTTGTATACAAAAGTGTATACATCTCCTTTTTTCATCCTAGAATTAATTTCAGGATATCTGTCTCCTACCTGCGAATAAAGGTTTACGTTTTTGTGTACAAGTATACTTAATCGTGTACAATCGTTTACAAAATGTATTCTTGTGTACAAACTTGTGTACAACTCTCTACAAAGAGTTTTCCTCTAAAAATTAAAAAACAGAACGATGCCTTCTACCTTTCCGTATGTGGATAAGTCCCTTAGTAAAAAATATCCACATGTGGATTACTTATTTTTATTATGATAACTAAACCTGGATAGGCTGATCTTCAAAGATTATAATTTTTGAATCCTGCAATATGTTGTAGCCTCATCAGACATAGGCTTTAAATTTGGGTGCCCTTTTGTTGTTTTTAAAAAAAACCTTCTCCATAACAGGACTATAAATATAATGAAAAAATGTATATCATAATTTGTTATATATAGGCCTTTACTATATTTATATATCAATTATTGCAGTTATTTATTAGCGAATAATGAAAAAAGCTTTTAAAATTATGTATTATCTTCAAACTCCTTATTAGATTGGTTTAATCCTTCTATGTTGAAAGTCTAATAATAATTGCCAGTTTCATGTGATTACCTCTTTTCTACCTCTCAACAAATTCTTTGATTCTAAATTCCTTTTAGGTCCCCTATTCCTATTATAACTAGTGCTTTTTTCTAAAATGCAATGACTACTACTGTTCAGCCATAATTTCCCCAGCATTCTGTTTGGTTCTTTTATAGCCTCAATATATAGAAGAAAATTCTTTGTGGTCTACTAAGTAATGTGCCAGTTAATAGCCAGTGGTCTCTTCAAAATTTACCTCTTTCCTTTATCTCGGTATCAAAAAAACAAGATCATACAAATTGATAACAAAGTAAAAGCTCCGACAATAGGCTTGTGAATTTAATCTTGCTTAATTTACTAATAAATACAACAATCACACTCTCATATATGTAATTTTTTACTTTCTTACAAAAGTTTTTGTTCTTTTAACATGAAACGATTATAATGGGAATTATGATTGTACTTCTCTAGTACAATTTAATAGATAGATAATTTAATAAAAAATCCATAAGTTTTATTGCTTATGGTAGAGGTCGCAAACTCCCCTCTACAAAAAAATAAGGCGAAAAACAATATTTGTCGTATTGTTTTTATTTTTGTTATTCGGGATGCCCTCTTCTTTTTAAACATGTAAAGGAGAGAAGAAATATGAAAAATGAAAAAGCAATCGTTGTATTTAGCGGTGGTCAAGACAGTACTACTTGTTTATTCTGGGCTATGCAACAATTTGGTGAGGTTGAGGCTGTTACTTTTAATTACAATCAGCGCCATAAACTAGAATTAGACGTAGCTGCAGATATTTGTAAGGAATTAAATATTCCTCATCATATCCTTGATATGTCCTTGTTAAATCAGCTTGCACCAAATGCTTTAACAAGATCAGATATTGATATAACTCACGAAGAAGGCGAACTTCCTTCTACATTCGTCGATGGACGTAACTTATTATTCCTATCTTTTGCAGCAGTACTTGCTAAACAAAAAGGCGCAAAGCATATTATCACTGGTGTTTGTGAGACTGACTTTAGCGGATACCCTGACTGCCGAGATATCTTTGTTAAATCATTAAATGTAACTCTTAATCTATCAATGGATTATCCATTTGTTATTCATACTCCACTTATGTGGATTGATAAAGCTGATACATGGAAATTAGCTGATGATTTAGGTGCATTTGAATACGTTAAAAATAAAACATTAACTTGCTATAACGGCATTATTTCTGATGGTTGTGGAGAATGTCCAGCATGTGAACTTCGTCAGGCTGGTTTAGATCGTTACCTACAAAAGAAGGGAGCCGCAAAGCATGTTTGATTTTCGCATCGTCGAAAGACTTCATAAAATTGATGAGCATATAAAAAAAGAAGACTTAAAATATCACCATAAACGAGTTCTCGTTAATAAAGAATTTACCTTTGATGCTGCACATCACTTACATTGCTATGAAGGTAAATGTAAGAATTTACACGGACACACATATAAAGTTATTTTTGGAATCAGTGGTTTTGTTGATGAGATCGGCTTAGTCATCGATTTTGGTGATATTAAACAGATTTGGAAAGAAAAAATTGAAATCTATTTAGATCACCGTTATTTAAATGAGATGCTACCTCCGATGAATACAACAGCCGAAAATATGGTTGTCTGGATTTATGAGCAAATGGAAAATGCACTTAAGGATCATACAAATCCTGCACAAGATATTCGAGTAGAGTTTGTTCGTTTATTTGAAACGCCTACTTGCTATGCAGAAGCTCGTAGGGAGTGGATGATCAATGAGTAAAATTCCAGTACTTGAAATATTCGGACCTACTGTACAAGGTGAAGGAATGGCAATCGGTCAAAAAACGATGTTTATTCGTACTGCTGGTTGTGATTACTCTTGTAGTTGGTGCGATTCTTCGTTCACCTGGGATGGTAGTGAAAAAGAAAATATAAAATGGATGACCCCGGAAGAAGTTTGGGAGAATTTAGTGAATTTAGGCGGCGATACATTCTCTCATATTACGATTTCAGGTGGAAACCCTGCCTTACTTCCATCTTTAGGCCCTGTAGTAGATTTTTTAAAGGAAAAGAATATGACTTTAGCTCTTGAAACTCAAGGTAGTAAGTGGCAACCATGGTTACCTTCAATTGATGAAGTTACTTTATCGCCTAAACCGCCTAGCAGTGGCATGAATACTGATTTTGATATGCTAGGAAGCATTATTCAAAATTTAGAAAATCATCCAAAGTTTTGCTTAAAAGTTGTTATTTTTGATGAAAAAGATTTAGCCTATGCCGAAACTGTTCATCAAAAATTCCCACATGTTCCGTTCTTTTTACAAGTTGGAAATAGTTGGCTAAATGCGGATGACAGCACTTTATTACAATACATGTTAAATCGTTACGAATGGCTTATAGATGAAGCAATGAAATCAAAAGGATTTAAAAATGTAAAAGTTTTACCTCAATTACATGCATTTGTTTGGGGAAATAAGAGAGGAGTTTAACCAAAATGGTAGGAAGATCAAACGGTTCACTAGAAGATGTATCATTACTTGGTAGCAACAACACAAAATATTTATTTGAATACGATCCAGGAATATTAGAAACATTTGATAATACTCACCCAGATCGTGATTATTTCGTAAAATTTAATTTCCCTGAATTTACTTCACTTTGTCCAAAAACTGGTCAACCTGATTTTGCGACAATTTATATAAGCTATATTCCTGAGAAAAAAATGGTTGAAAGTAAATCATTAAAATTATACTTCTTTAGCTTCCGTAATCATGGTGACTTCCATGAGGATTGCATGAATATTATTATGGATGATCTAATCAAACTAATGGATCCTCGTTATATTGAAGTCTGGGGGAAATTCACTCCACGTGGCGGAATTTCAATTGACCCATATTGTAACTATGGTCGACCAGGTACAAAATACGAAAAAATGGCTGAACATCGTATGATGAACCATGATTTATATCCTGAGAAGATTGATAATCGATAAAAACTAAAAGTGCACTGTTTAAAATACAGTGTACTTTTTTTATTCAAGTAAATACTATATTCGTTTATAGCACTTATTTTGTTTTTATTTTACAATTAATGGAAAGTAAATAAAAAGTGTGGTGAAACCATTGTTTAAACTATTACTCATTGAAGATGATTCTTCTCTATTCACTGAAATTAAAGATCGCTTATCTGGATGGTCCTATGAAGTATTTGGAATAACAGATTTTAGTAAGGTAATTCAAGAGTTTACAGAGATAAAACCAGATTTAGTCATCATTGATATACAACTACCAAAATACGATGGTTTCCATTGGTGTCGTATGATTCGTTCCCATTCAAATGTACCAATTATCTTTCTATCTTCAAGAGATCACCCCTCGGATATGGTCATGTCGATGCAGCTTGGAGCGGATGATTTTATACAAAAGCCATTCCACTTTGATGTATTAATTGCGAAAATCCAGGCTACTCTTAGACGCGTATATAATTACAATACCGAAAAAATTGCTCTTAAAACTTGGTGTGGTGCAACTGTCGACTATGAAAAAAATACGGTATCGAATGAAACTGGTGCAATTGAACTTACAAAGAATGAGATCTATATTTTAAAATTGCTAATTGAACAAAAAAATAAAATTGTCAGTCGTGAGGAATTAATAAATGCCCTTTGGGATGACAAGCGATTTATTAGTGATAACACCTTAACAGTAAACGTAAATCGATTGCGTAAAAAACTAGACGAAATAGGATTAGGACAATTTATTGAAACAAAGGTTGGTCAAGGATATATTGCTTTAGAAGAGGCGATCTAATGATAAAAACATTTCTAATTGAGCGATTTAGTTGGATACTTTTTTTTCTACTAACACAAGTACTCGTTGTATTTGTTTCATTTATTGATTCGTCAATTCCTTTAAAATCATTACTTTACATTGTCTTTTTATCACTATTATTGTTTATCATTTTTTTAGTCATTCGATATCCTAAAGAAATAAAATTTTATAAAAGTCTTGTTGAACGTGAAGATAATCTTGATTTGACTGGAGTTGAAGAATCAAATAGTCCATTTGAAGAAATTGTTGAAAACAGCTTAACAAATCAAACAAGCTTATTAAAAAAAATAGCTATTCAGAATCAAACTTATTTAGAGCAAGAAAAAGATGAACTCCTATCATGGATCCATGAAGTAAAGACACCTTTAACAGCAATGCACTTAATGATTGATCGTATGAAGGATGAAAAGTTGAAATCAAATTTAACCTATGAGTGGCTACGTATTCACCTATTACTAGATCAACAGCTTCACCAAAAAAGAATACCTTTTATTGAAAATGATCTTTATATCGAAAAAATCCAACTTGAAGATGTCATTTATCCAGAGATTAAAACCTTACAATCATGGTGTATACATAAAGGGATTGGATTTGATATTGAATTAGAGGAGCTAGAAGTATTCAGTGACGCTAAATGGCTATCTTATATAATACGACAGCTATTAACAAATGCAGTGAAATATAGTCCATCTTCAGACATTCGGATTATAAGTAAGCAAAAAAATGAACAAGTGATTCTTGAAATCGAAGACTTTGGTCGTGGTATTCATTCAAAAGATTTGCCGCGGATTTTCGAAAAAGGATTTACTTCTACGATTCAGCATCAAGACAATGCCTCTACAGGGATGGGATTGTATTTAGCAAAGAAAGCTGCCCAGTCACTACATATTACTTTCCAAGTAAAGTCTGAGTTAGATAAAGGTTCAATTTTTACGCTAACCTTCCCTAAACGAAATGAATTTGTAAAAATAACAGGCATGTGACAAAATTGTCACATGCTTTTGTTTATTGTTCGGTTAATCAAAGGAAACGGTCTTGGTAACCATTTATACTAACCTTATCGAATGAAAATAAAGGAGTGTACGAATTGAATATTTTAGAGGCAAATAAAATTCATAAAAGTTACGGAAATAAATTTAATAAACAAGAAGTGTTAAGTGGCATTAATATAAACATCGAAAAAGGTGAATTTGTTAGTATTATGGGTCCGTCTGGATCTGGTAAAACAACTTTACTAAACGTTCTTTCCTCGATCGATAAAATTAATAGTGGAACGATTGCAATTGAGGGTAAAGATATAACGGATATGAAAGAAAAACAATTAGCAGAATTTCGTAAATACTATTTGGGATTTATTTTCCAGGAATACAACTTACTAGACACATTAACTGTAAAAGAAAATATACTTCTACCTTTATCAATTACAAAAACGTCACCAAGTGAAGCCAATCAAAAGTTTGATGTTATTGCTAAAGAGCTTGGCATTTATGAATTAAAAGATAAATATCCTAACGAAATCTCTGGAGGACAAAAACAGCGTACTTCAGCCGCTAGAGCATTTATTCATGAACCTAGTATTATTTTCGCAGATGAACCTACAGGCGCTTTGGATTCAAAATCTGCTTCAGATTTATTAAATAAACTAAGTGAACTAAATGAGAAGAGAAACGCGACAATTGTAATGGTTACACATGATCCAGTAGCAGCAAGCTTCTGTAATCGCGTTATCTTTATTAAAGATGGACAAATCTATTCACAACTACACAAAGGCGATGAAACTAGACAGAATTTCTTTAAAGATATCATGAAAACCCAAGGTGTATTAGGTGGTGTTCACCATGAGCATTAATCATTTGATATTCCGAAATTTAAAAAAGAATTTAAAAAACTATTATCTATATGTTTTTGCATTAATTTTTAGTGCTGCCTTATACTTCTCATTTGTTACATTGCAGTATGACCCATCAATGGAAGCGACAAAGGGTTCAATCAAAGGAGCAGCAGCAATTCGCTCAGCGTCGATTTTACTTGTCGCAATCGTTTCGATTTTCCTTTTATATGCAAATATGATTTTTATAAAAAGAAGAAGTAAAGAAATTGGTTTATTTCAATTAATTGGAATGACTAAAAACAGGATTTTCGGTATTTTAACAGTTGAAAATTGTATTTTATATTTTAGTTCATTGGTGCTTGGGATCTTAGTAGGTTTTTCGATTTCAAGGCTGATCATTATGATTTTATATAAAATCGTCGGAGTAAAAGCGATTGCAACTTTACATTTCTCTTCACAAGCATTAGTGCAAACATTAATCGTATTTGTCGTAATTTATGCGTTCATTATGTTAATGAATTATGCTTTTATTAAAAGACAAACTATTTTATCTTTGTTCAGAGTAGTCTCATCGACTGAAGGAAAGCTTAAAAAAATGTCTATTTTCGAGATTTCTATTGGAGTTTTAGGTATTTTATTCATAATCTCAGGTTATTTTCTATCATCAAAATTATTTGATGGCGATTTTACTACTATGACTGAACTATTTTCTGTAATGATCTATATTTTAGCGTCAGTCATTATTGGAACGTATTTAGTGTATAAAAGTTCGGTTCGTTTTATTTTAAATATCGTTCGTAAAAAGAAAAATGGCTATTTAAATATTAATGATGTTCTCTCTTTATCTTCAATTATGTTTAGAATGAAGTCTAATGCTTTATTACTAACAATTATTACAACCGTTTCTGCACTAGCGATTGGGTTATTATCTTTAAGCTATATTTCTTATTATTCTGCAGAAAAAACTGCAGAGAGCCATGTCCCTGCTAACTTTTTCTTAAATAATACTAAGGATTTACAAACTTTCACCTCTGATCTAAATGAAAAGGGTATTAAATATAACGAAAAACAGATCGAGGTTATTCAAGTTAATGCAAATATAAAGAATATACTAGATACAGAGTTAGAAGGCATGATGAAGGATGCTGACAAATTCCCACTAGCGGTAGTAAGCGAAAAGTCAGTTAAAGTAAACCTTGCTTCAAATGAAGCCCTATTTACTGGATATGATGATATGTTACAAAAATTTATGACCTTAAAGGATTCAGGGCATATTGAATTAACTAGCAGTAAGAAAAAGTTTAATCTAAACTATTTAGGATTAAAACGTGAAAAGATTATACCTTCATACTTTACTAATGGAGGATTTCCTACTGTTATTGTAGACGATCAAGTATTTAAAACATTAAAACAGAATCTTGATTCATCAATTCAAAAAGATTCAACTGTCTACAATGGAATTAATATAAGTGATGAAAAACAAATTGAAAAAGCAAATAATATTTATGTGGACCATCAATTTGATAAGAATTATCCTAATGCTTCTCGACTTGAAATCGTTAAAAGTCAGAAAGCAAATATGGGCCTTATTATGTTCATCGTCGGATTTTTAGGACTAACGTTCTTAATGACATCTGGATGTATTTTATACTTTAAACAAATGGATGAAAGTGTTGATGAAAAACCGAACTATACTATTTTACGTAAACTAGGTTTCTCCCGTAGAGACTTATTAAAAGGTATACGTTCTAAGCAATTGTTTAATTTCGGTATCCCATTAGTAGTCGGACTAGTTCATAGCTATTTTGCCGTACAATCTGGATGGTTCTTATTCGGTACTGAAGTCTGGACACCAATGATTATCGTTATGGTTTTATATGCTGTTTTATACTCGGTCTTTGGTCTTTTATCCGTTCTTTATTACAAAAAGGTAATTAAAGAAGCTCTTTAAACTAACACTACTACCTAATAAACAATAGAAGCTCGAACCTGAGCTTCTATTATTTTTTTACTTATTTTGATTTATAATAGCCTTATACATACTACTATAAGGGTGGAATAGGATGACTAAAACTATTGTTGAAAAGTTAAACTTAAAAAAATATAAAAAAGCTACTGTTTTAAATCAACCAAGTAATGCAACTTATTTTGTAGATCTACCACATTTTGAAACGGATCTACAAAATCATCCTTACGATCTGATATTTGCTTTTGTACTTGATATGGACTCGCTAAAAGAACTAGTTACGAAGATTATCCAGAATCATTATTTAGACAAAAATGGCTATATTTTTATTGCCTACCCTAAAAAAGGAAACAAAGTATACCCGACTTATATTCATCGTGATGATTTATTCGAAGGATTAGGTGCAGATGAGAGTGGCTATATTGGTTCAAGTACAATTAAATTTGCTCGTATGGTAGGATTAGATGACGTCTTTACAGTTGTAGGATTAAAAGACGAATCAAAAACAAAAGCTGCGAATTCATCGAAAGCAAGTCAATGTGTAGATGATTATATCGATATGATTCCAAATGTTGAAAAGGATTTAGAAGATTCTCCTGAATTACTTACGATCTATAAGTCTCTAACTCCTGGGTATCGTAAAGATTGGGCACGACACGTCTATAGCGCTAAGCAAGAAGCAACAAAAGCAAAAAGACGCGAAGAAATGAAAATGGTCTTAAGTGCTGGATACAAAACGCTGGATCTATATCGTAGAGATAAAAAATAATAAAAATCCACAAGAAAATTTCTTGTGGATTTTGTTTATTTATTAGATTATTTAGATCTGCTCATATTTTTTAACAACAACGAGTAACTTTACCACCTTTAGAATTAAAACGAGACTCTTGCGCTTCGATAAAGAACTCTTTTCTAGATTGAATTGGCTGATCGGGGTGTTGTGTTTTCATATGTTCAACATATTTCTCATAGCTTGGTACACCTACTAATAAACTAATAAACTGTTTATAATATTTTTTGAACTCCTCCACTTTATAGTGCATAATTTTTCGGTTCACTTTCTTCGCGTTTAATGTACGGAGTTTCATGTAATTTTATCGGTTTATTAGACAATATATTTATCCAATTTCGAATCGAAGCAATTAAAACTAAAAGCACAATCACCATAAATAATCCGCAAATTGTTGCGTCAATATAGTCATTTAAAATTATTTGATTCATTTGTGCTTTACTAGCTGCTGGTGCAAGGATTTTCCCAGCATCTAAACCATCTTTAAAAACTTTAGCATGCGCTAAAAACCCTATTTTTGGTAATGCATGAAACAGCTTTTGCCAACCAGCTGTCATTGTGACGATTAATATCCAGATTGTTGGCACTAATGTAATCCATGCATATGCCTTTTTCCCCATTTTCAGCAAGATCGTTGTGCCTAGCAATAATGCAATCGCTGCAAGCATTTGATTTGCAATACCGAATAACGGCCATAAAGTGTTAATTCCTCCAAGTGGATCAATAACACCTTGATAAAGGAAATAACCCCAGCCGAAAACGCAAATAGCTGTCGCAATTAAATTTGCAGGAAGTGAATCTGTCTTTCCAAATGGCTTATACACATTGCCTAGTATATCCTGCGTCATATAACGTCCAATCCTAGTTCCAGCATCAATTGTTGTTAAAATAAATAACGCTTCAAATAAAATCGCAAAATGATACCAAAAAGCCATTAGTGCTTTACCACCGATTACTTTAGAGAAGAGTGCCGCCATGCCGATTGCTAAAGTTGGTGCCCCACCGGTACGAGAAAGAATTGTTTGTTCTCCTACATCTTTGGCTAGCGTAGTCAAATCATTTGGAGCTATTGTAAAGCCCCAGCTTGAAACTACTTGAGCCACTTGGTTCACATCAGTTCCAATTATGGCAGGTGGACTATTTATGGCAAAATATGCTCCTGGAGTTAATAAACAAGCGGCGATCATAGCCATTACTGCTACAAAAGACTCCGTTAACATAGCACCATAACCAATGGCACGTGCATGCGTTTCACGTTCAATCATTTTAGGGGTAGTGCCTGAAGCAACTAATGAATGGAATCCAGAAACAGATCCACAAGCAATTGTTATAAATAAAAATGGAAAAAGATTTCCGGCAAATACTGGTCCTGTTCCGTCAATAAATTTTGTAACGGCCGGCATTTGTAAATCTGGTGCTACAATAATAATGCCTATTGCTAGTCCTAAAATCGTACCAACCTTTAAAAATGTACTTAAATAGTCACGAGGAGCTAAAAGTAGCCAAACTGGAAGTACTGATGCTATAAACCCATAACCAATTAACATAAGGGCAATCGTTTCTCCCTTAAACGTAAACATTGCCGCTAAAGTTGGACTTTCTGCTACATATTGTCCTGCAAATAATGAAAGTAGTAATAAAATCACACCAATAAATGACCCTTCTCCTACTCGGCCTGGACGTATGTATCGCATATAAATACCCATGAAAATCGCGATTGGAATAGTTGCTGCAATCGTAAACATTCCCCAAGGACTTCCTGCAAGCGCTTTAACTACAACAAGTGCTAATACAGCTAATAAAATAACCATAATTCCTAATATACCTATTAACGCGATGACCCCTGTTATTGGACCAATCTCTTCTTTAATCATTTCTCCAAGCGATTTACCATTTCTACGTGTCGAAGCAGCTAATATGACAAAATCCTGTACTGCCCCTGCAAATACAACTCCTACGATAATCCAAATCGTTCCGGGTAAATAACCCATTTGCGCAGCTAAAATTGGTCCAACCAGTGGACCAGCCCCTGCGATCGCTGCAAAGTGATGGCCAAATAGTACCCACTTATTCGTTGGTACAAAGTCTTTACCATCGTTATTAATTTCGGCAGGTGTTTTACGATCTTCGTCAAGCTTAAATACTTTTTCAGCAATAAACTTACTGTAAAAACGATAAGCCACTGCATATGTACAAACTGCCGCTGTGAGGAGCCAAATTGCACTTATTGTTTCCCCTCTTTTTAAAGCTAGTACAGAAAAACAGAAAGCTCCAAGTATTGAAATTAATCCCCAAACTACTATTGATTTTAAAGATTTCACAACAAAGATACCTCCTTTTTCATTTATAAAAGAAAGTATATCACCAATTCAGAATTTTTTGTCAATTAATGGTAAAAAAAGTATAATAACGACATTTATACTGATTTTCAGTTGGTTTTTCTTCATAAAAGTAGACGAAAGTTGTATTGAACTTATCTAATCGAAAAATTTCAAGGGAAAAAACAACTTTAGCTATAGTGAAATTTGAACTAATCATTATAAACAAAAAGAAAACCATCCTAAGCTTAATTGCTAAAGGATGGTTTTCTTTCATTAAATAGGTTATTTAGCGTGTTGAATAAAATTAATGTCGATCAGTTCATTCAGCCTTTGTAGTTCTTTTTCTCCTAGTAACATTTTCCCTTCGTTTAAGGATACTAGAGCACTCTCAATTAAATATTTTCTAGGCGTTTTTGATTGCAACAATTCGTTTTGTAAAAAGTCTAGTAACTCATTGTACTTCTGTTGTTCATTACTATTTAATGCTGACTTTTTCATTATACAAATAATACTACAAAGCTTTTGTTGAAGATTTTCCTCTGTCTTTCTTACTGGTAACCATCTATCTAATAGTTCCAAACTGAATAATTGCTCACCAGATTCCTCAACATCCTCAACGATCTTAATCATACGTTTTACACTATATCGGACGACTTGATCCATACTAATATTCATATCTTTAGCAAGGTCATAGTATCTCACATTATGGTGAATAATACCTAAAAACATAATGGCACTATCTAATAAAAAATCTTTCTTCTCGCTACCAAAAATGTCTAAGAAACGTGTATACACCCAATTTAATGTCTTAAAATTACCTTCTCTTATGAACTGTTTAATATCTAAGTCATTTATATAAATTACTTCTTCAAATAGAGAAATCAATTTATTATCTCTATTTGCCTCCATTAATAAAGTTATTTGTTTAATGAAAATTTCAATATTTGAAGGGCTCTGTCCGATCAACAACTCATTTCTTTCATGTTCAAGTTTTTTATAAATCATATTAAATAATGCGACTACTAAATCACTTTTAGACGAAAAATAATTATAAAATGTACCTTTAGAAATACCGCTATAGTCTAATATGTCTTGAATAGATGTTGCTTGAAATCCTTTTTCAATAAACAATTCATGAGCTATTTTTACAACATGCTGTTTACGATCATTCATATAATCACCTTGGTTCTAGTTAATTACTGCTTAAAAAACATAGTACATTATTTTAACATTTTTAACTAGTAAATATCTGATTAGATTATTAAAGATTTCTAATGGGTATTATAATTGCATCTAATGAATGAATGGTATATCATATTATCTTATATAGAAGATGGAAACACAGTTCAAAAAATTGAACTAGATGTACAAAGGAGGGGAAATCATGGATCATTCCATGAATAAATCGGATCGCCCACCATATGGGATTATTACAATCCTAATGATTGGTGCTTTTATTGCGTTCTTAAACAATACTTTACTTAATATTGCTTTACCTTCTATTATGAAGGATTTGGACGTTGAGCCTTCGACTGTTCAATGGCTTTCTACTGGATATATGCTAGTAAATGGAATTTTAATTCCGACTACTGCTTTTTTAATCCAAAAATATTCTGTTAGACATTTATTTTTAACTGCACTACTTTTATTTAATATCGGTACTTTAACTGCCGGATTTGCACATGTATTTCCTTTATTATTAGCGGGCCGTATGATTCAAGCTTCCGGTTCGGCTATTTTAATGCCATTATTAATGAATGTTATGCTAACTAGCTTCCCTGTTGAAAAACGAGGAACTGCAATGGGCTTCTTTGGTTTAGTTATGATGGGTGCACCAGCAATTGGCCCGACATTATCTGGTTGGATTATTGAACATTATGACTGGAGAATGCTTTTCCATGTTGTTTCACCGATTGCATTAACGATTTTAATTATTGGCTTTTTCTTACTTAAAGATAAAAAAGAGAAATCAAATAGTACGATTGACCTTTTCTCTGTTCTTTTATCAAGTATAGGTTTTGGTGGATTATTGTATGGTTTTAGTACTGCAGGAACAAAAGGATGGGATAGTCCAGAAGCTTACGTTACTTTAATTGTAGGGGTTATTTCATTAGTACTATTTATTGTACGTCAATTAAAACTTGATACGCCAATGTTAAACTTTAGAATTTATCGCTACCCTATGTTTGCTTTATCATCAGCCATTTCAATTGTAGTGACAATGGCTATGTTCTCAGCAATGATGCTTTTACCGATTTACACTCAAACGCTTCGAGGCATTAAACCTTTTGATGCAGGCTTAATGCTGTTACCAGGTGCTTTATTAATGGCAATTATGTCGCCAATTACGGGTAAATTATTTGATAAAATTGGCGGAAGAATTCTTGCAGTAACTGGTTTAGCAATTATGACTGTTACTACTTATTTCTTAAGTAAATTAACAATGGATACAACATATACGCATATTATTATTTTATACTCATTACGTATGTTCGGTATGTCGATGGTAATGATGCCAGTATCGACAAATGGCCTAAATCAATTACCAAAACGATTCTATCCACATGGTACTGCGATGAATAATACTTTACAGCAAGTATCTGGTGCTATTGGTACTGCTTTACTTGTCACAGTCATGTCGAATCGTACTGAATCAAAAGCTAAAGAGCTTGCTGCTGAAGCAATGAAGCATGTGACTAGTAAACCTACACCTGAAATGCTTGCTCAAATTAAGCAAGAGATCACAATGAAGGCAATGTTAGAGGGAATTAACTTCTCATTTTATGTGACGGTATTCGTTGCCGCAGTTGCACTAGTTCTTGCATTCTTTATTAAACGTTCAACAGCTGCAGAGGAACCTGTAGTGAAAGAAAATACAAATACTAATACTAACTTTAAAAAAAAGTTAGCAGAGAATTAATAAATTAAATCTCAAGATAAAAAGTTCAACCATTTTGGTTGAACTTTTTTTATTTAATATTTATTAATCATACGGTGAATCTTAACAGCTAATTAGCATACCTTATTGCTGCTATAAAGAATTATTAGGTTGTAGAGCTTGTACTGAGTTTCCTCGTCACATTCGCTTCCTGTGGTCCCGTAAATCCCTTAGATACCATTTTCCAGATACTCTAATAGAGCTTTAATAACAGCATACTCTTAAAGAAAAGCAATTAATTAACTATTTAACCTTTGTTTATTAATAGTTATAATTTAATTAACAAATTATTAGAAAAATTCGTTATTACTTTATGTTACTAATTCAAGAATTCTGTCTGTCTTTTTCTTCATTCCAAATGATTTGAAATTCGTTTATATCGGTTCTCCTTTTATTTTACTATTTACTATTCATTGACCCTTTCCGTGTAGTTTTGACTTTTCTCACTCATTAACTTGTTCAACTTTACTCCATTCTGCTTCCTGAAGAGTCCTCCATAAAATTTTCCCACTTGCAGTAGTTGGTAGTTTATCAATAAACTCAACGTATCTCGGGTATTTATAGTTAGCCATATGTTCTTTAGACCAATTGATAATGTCATCTTCACTTACTTTGCCTGAATAACTAGGATTTAGGATCACATATGCCTTTACTGTTTCGCCCCTTTTTTCATCAGGCTTACTAACAACACAAGCCTGTTGAATGGCCGGATGTTTATATAGTAGGTTTTCCACTTCGGTTGGCCACACTTTAAAGCCTGATGCGTTAATCATCCTCTTAACACGGTCAACGATAAAATAGTACCCTTCATCATCAAACCGACCGATATCTCCTGTACGGAAAAATAGTTTTCCGTCTATTTCAATAAAGGCGTCATTTGTTTCTTCTGGTCGGTTAAAGTAGCCTTTAAATACTTGTGGTCCATTAACAACAATCTCACCAACTTCACCAACACTTAACTGTTTCATTGTTACTGGATCGATAATTCTAGCGTCTACGTCAAATGATGGAATTCCAAGACATTGAAGTTTTGGTCGATCTGGCGGATTAAAATGTGTCTGAGCAATTGTTTCGGATAATCCATACCCTTCTACGAACTTTAAACCTGTTAATTTGTATAGCTGCTCTCCTACTGCTTCTGGAAGAGGGGCCCCACCACCTGCAATATTTACAAGGGACTTGATGCCGTCAGTATCTAAATTTGGATTTGCTAAAAAGTCGATTAACATTGTACTAATATTTACCCAATGGGTACATTGATAGCTTTCAATCAGCTTGCATGCATGGTTTCGATTCCATCTTGTTAGCAATACCATACTTGAACCAGTTAGAATTGGTGTATGCATTCCATGAACCATTCCTGTTACATGGAATAGAGGTAAAGTTGAAAAGCTAACGGCATTTGCAGAAATATTCATCCAAACGGCAGATCCTACTACATTTGCTTGTACCGTTTTATGTGTGTGTATACAGCCTTTTGGTAAACCTGTTGTTCCTGAAGTATATGGAAGGACAGCAACATCTTCTGAATTACCTTCATATAGTGATGGGGTAAGCTGTGTTTGTATTGCATCCTCCCAATAAAATATATTTTCGTTTTGATAGATTTTCTTTGACTCAGTTATTTCAGCTGTTAAATCGGAAACTAAAGGAATGGTTGGTAAGTATTCAGAGTAAACTGCAACGACTAAATTCTCTAATCCAGTTGTAGCTTGTAAAGGTTCAATTTGAGGGGATCGTTCTTGGCCAATGATTGCGGTTTTAATGTCACAATCATTTATGTAAAATTCAAGTTCATCTGTGGTGTTCATCGGGTTAATTGGTACGACAACTCCTCTTACTCTTAATATTGCATAAAAAGCGATGACATATTGAGGCGAGTTTTGCATATAAAGCATTACACGTTCACCAGGGGATATTTTTAACCTATGCTCAAGATACCCTGCTAAATAATCAACCTCTTCAAGAAGCTGCTTGTAAGTTTTTGAAGCACCATAATACTCTATTGCAGTTTTATTTGGATACCTTTTTGCCGAAACGACTAAATTATCATAAAGTGTTGTCTCAGGTAAAGTTAAAGATTTAGAAACCCTTTTTGGCCAATACGCAAAATGTGAAGTACTCATAATTTTCCCCTTTCGCTTATGTACTTTTTTATATTAAGTTTTAAGACTGATAGCTCTTTCTACTATGTATGAAATTTTATTAATTAACAAAAAAACTCTCTACTAGAAAACGCTATAATTCATTCACTTTAAATAGTATTTTTGAAATTAATTGAAAGTAAATTGCAAAATGAGGCATTTGCTAAATTTAGTGTGGAAAGGAAAAATGGAATGGAAAATGGAATAGTTAATCATTATTAAAATCAACTTTAGACCTTATTATAATGGATAAGCTTAAATGAATAAATAGTTTTTTGAAAATTTAAAAAACATTTTAGTTAATCAAAAATTGATGCTTGGAGTATCCAAAATTTTTTAAGTAAAATTAATTACTTTACCTCTTTTCTATGTTTTAATTAATAACCTATATTGATAAACTTATTTCAATGAATTTCAAAGAGACAAAACAAATTGTAAGTCTAGCCACAGAGCAAGGAAAAATAGCGATGGTTGGATTCAATAGACGATTTACCCCTAGAGTAAAAGAGCTTACTATGCATGGAAAGGCTAGCTTAATAATCATGCAAAAAAATAGATTTAACTTTCCTGAATATACTAGAAGATTTGTTGTAGAGGATTTTATCCATGTGGTGGATACACTTAGGTATTTAATGTCCACTAATGTCGTTGATTTAAAAGTCAATTTCTTAAAAAAAGATAATATGCTCGAACAGCTAGTCATTCATCTTATAGGAGAGGGATGTACGGCTATTGGAATAATGAACAGAAACAACGGTGTTACCGAAGAAATGATTGAATATATGACACCACAAAATAAATATGTAGTGAGTAGTTTAGTCGAAACAACCCATTATCATAATAAAGAAATCAATATTACAAAATTTGGCGATTGGGAACCAACATTATTTAAACGTGGGTTTTACCAAATAGTTGATCACTTTCTTGACTGTATAGAACAGAATAAAACGCCAGACCCTTCAATAAATGATTCCTTAATCACTCATGAAATTTGCGAAAGAATCGTTCAGTATATTGATTCCAATGCCTATTAAATAAAAAACCCGAATAGTAGACTTAAGAGGTCTAGTTATTCGGGTTTTATCTATTATTTATTCTTGTTCAGCCATTGCATCCTTTGGTGTGCCGAAGAAATATGTTAAGACGAAACCACCAGCATAACCAGCAAGTAATCCAATTACATATTTTAACCACATTCCGTGTGCAATAAGTGGAACTAAAGCCATTCCTGAAGGACCAATTGCAATTGCCCCAACGTGTCCAAACATTCCAATTACTGCTCCTCCAATACCACCACCGATACACGCAGTGATAAATGGACGACCAAGAGGTAAAGTAACACCATAGATTAATGGTTCACCAATACCTAAAATACCTACTGGAAGAGCACCTTTAATCATATTTGATAATGATTTATTCTTTTTGCAACGTAACCATAGTGCTAAAGCTGCTCCAACTTGTCCAGCACCTGCCATTGCTAGAATTGGTAATAATTGTGTTGCACCAGTTGTATTAATTAACTCGATATGAATTGGTGTTAATACTTGATGTAAGCCTAACATAACTAATGGTAAGAATCCCATACCTAATACAAATCCTGCAAAAATACCGCCTTTTGCAATAATCCAGTTAATTGAGCCAATTAAGTTATCAGAAATAAATCCTGCGAATGGCATAATGAAGAAAATTGTCAGTAAACCAATTACTAGTAAAGCAATCATAGGTGTAATAATGATATCTAAAGAATCAGGAACAATCTTACGTAATTGCTTTTCTAAAATTGATAGTAAGTATACTGCAAGTAGAACACCAATAACGCCACCTTGACCAGGAGCTAACGGGTCACCATTAAAGATATTTTTAATTGGTTGCTCAGGAAGCATACCTGTTAAAAGTGTTACCCCACCAATTACTCCACCAAGGGATGGTGTTGCCCCGAATTCCTTCGCTGCGTTGATACCAACATAAATCACTAAATATGCGAAGATTGCATTTTTAATTACATTTAAAACTGTAACATATTGTGACCAAGTTGCTGCATCTAGGTTTTGAGCAGTAATATTATTTGATAAAATCGAAGCAATACCAGCAATTAAACCTGCACCAACGAATGCTGGAATTAATGGAATAAAGATATTACCGACTTTTCGTAAGAAATTTTTAAAAGGTGTGTTATTTTTCTTTTTTAATTCAGCTTTAAGATCTGAGCCCTTTTCTTTTAAAGCAGCTGATGAAGTTCCTTGTTTTCCTGATGAGCTGTTTTTCAGATGACCAAATTGTTCTGCAACTTTAGTTACTGTACCAGGACCTAAAATAATTTGGTAAGTCTCATCATCAACAGTTCCCAAAACCCCGTTAATTTTTTTAACTTGGTCTTCATTGATTAAATTACGATCAGCAACATTAACACGAAGTCTAGTCATACAGTTTGTAAATGACACAACATTATCAGTACCGCCGATTGCATCAGCGATTTCAGAAGCTAATCTTTGATATTTATCCATCTTCTACTCCCCCAACAATTTTTATTTTTGTATTGCTTTTCGAACAAATCCTTCTGATTTTTTTAATTGCTCAATTGCTTGCTCATAACTAAATCCAGTAAGAATCATAACGATTGCTACTTTTGGACTTTGATTCGAATTTGTTAAATACTCTTCTGCTATTTCATACGTACAAGAAGTTGCTTCCATTACAATACGCTTTGAACGCTCAACTAGTTTTTCATTTGTTGATTGAACATCAACCATTAGGTTACCGTATACTTTTCCAATACCAACCATTGATGCTGTAGATAACATATTGCATACTAACTTTTGAGAAGTACCTGCCTTTAATCTAGTTGAACCAGTTAATACTTCAGGTCCATTAACAACTTCAATTGCTATTTCTGCCTCTTGACCAATTTTTGAGCCCTTGTTACAACTAACCGCTACAGTCGAAGCACCAATTTCTTTGGCGTATTTTAAACCACCAATAACATAAGGAGTACGACCACTTGCTGCAATTCCGACTACAATATCATTTTTACTTAACTTAATTTCCTTTAAATCGTGGGTTGCAAGTTCTTCGCTATCCTCAGCACCTTCAACTGCTTTTATAAAAGCTTTTTCTCCACCTGCTATTAACCCTACTACCTCTTCTGGACTTGTTCCAAATGTAGGAGGACATTCAACTGCGTCTAAAAGTCCTATGCGGCCACTTGTACCTGCACCAATATAAATCAAGCGACCCCCACTTTTGAAAGCAGTTACAATTTTTTCAACAGCTTTAGAAATATTAGGAATTTCATTTCGAACGGCAGCGGCAACTTTAGCATCCTCTTCGTTCATTACGGTTAAAAATTCTTCTATAGACATTTCATCTAAATTCATTGTTTTTTCATTTCTTGTTTCGGTTGTTAAATTCTCAAGCATGTTTGCTTCACCTCAAGTAATTTTTTATGACTAAATTTAATTTCATATATATTATAACTATTTTTGAAATAAAATTTCAACATTAAAATTCATAAGGAAAAAATTTCATATTATTAATTCGAATTTTTGTTCAAATAAATATCACATTCTTAAAACGGCTATTAACAATTTTTCTTTTAAAAGATGCATAAATCTATAATTTATACATTAATTTGTCTTGCAAAAAAGTTTAAGCTCAATTTACAATTTCAAAACATAATTACTAAACTATTGTGGTATTTTAAACCTATGTATTTAAAATATGTTTGTTAAATCTAATGACAACTTAACTAAAATACAATTCATTTTACAGATGAAAAGACAACATCCTCCATATGATTAAGGATATTTATGTCACTTAACTAGGGGTATACAATGAAAAAGTTTATACAGTTTTATAAAAATTTCTCGTTAGTGGAGAAAAGCGCACTTCTCTGCTTTCTCTTACCTCCAGTAGGTATTTCTTTGTTATTGATCATAGGGCTTCGTACACTCTATACTCAATGGTTTACTAATAAACGGTTTATTTATTCGTTTAGTTCGTACTTTTTCTTATGCCTACTTATATCTACTATTGGTGCTGCTCTATTATTTAGAAATATATTATTTTTATTGGTCAGTATCATGATTCTTGGTTACTGGGGAATATATTGTAGGATTTTAGTAACTGAGAAAGGCCAATTATTTCAGAGATTTCGCATGATCATCATTTTTGGAGGCGTATATAGTTGTGTGATTGGATGGATATCCAAATTGTTCTTATTTCCTAAAATTGTTGGTTATTTATTAGGGACAGTGCTTTACGGAGAAGTGGAGCCTAAGAATTTTAACCGTCTAATTGGTTGTGCATATAATCCCAATTTTACTGTTTTTATTTTATTAATCGCTATTTCTTTTCTCTTTGCCAGTCTACTTTCTAGTCTAGAAAGGAAACATTATATTAGCTTAGCGTGGCAGCTTCCGATCCAACTATTACTTAGTTATGGAATTTATCTCACGGGTTCAAGAGCTGGCTTTGCGACGATGATTCTGATTTATTTACTTTTTATCTTCCGACTTAATCGAATCTTTTTCTTTGTTTGTACAATCTTCGGACTATTCTTTTCGAAATGGTTGCTCTATATAATGCCAAGGGCCGATTCAGTTATTCAAGCAGGGCATAAAAGGTTGGACATTTGGAAAAACGCATATACTATTTGGAAAAATCACCCTTTCTTTGGTGTGACTCCGCTCGGATTCGGTCAAGAATATGTCATACAATATGGTCACTTCATCCCCCATGCACATAATTTACTGCTAGGTATGTTTGCGGAATACGGAACATTAGGAGGATTGGCTTTTATAACATTAATTAGTATAAATATTGTAAAATGCATTCACCTATTCTTATTTGAGCGCAGTAAAAAATGTTTTTTTAACAGTTTTTTACTCGGCCTACCAATTATTTTGTTTACAGGGGTATTTGATGAACCGGTATTCTCTCCGCAAATCGGTTTCCTGACTGTCATACTGCTTGGGTGTTGGGATCGATATTCGAAACGTATGCAATTTAATATTGAGCTTTCAGCAATTCAAGGCAAATTTATTAGCGTTTATGGGAGCACGGCAAGGTTAGTTGTCAGTTCGTACTTGATTTTGCATTATTTAAAATCGAAGTTTATTAGTAATAAGTACTAAAAAGACCCCTATGACTTATTTAGGGGTCTCTTTTCTAAGTTTATGATATTTTTTTCGTAACTTGCTCTTGCACTTCTACTGCTACATTTTGTTTTGTTAAGAATAAATTTAAAATGATCGCAGTTAAAGAACCTGTCACAATTCCATTTTGCATTAACATTTTTAAAAAGTCAGGTAGTTGGTCAAACATTTGTGGAAGGGTTGCTGAACCTAATCCTACTGCTATACTACAAGCCGCGATTAATAGGTTTTCTCCTTTACCTAAATCGACTTCTGAAAGAATTGATATCCCGGCAGCTGCGACAGATCCGAACATAACAATCATTGCGCCTCCAAGAACAGCATTTGGAATAACAGTCGTTAAAGCTGCTAGTTTAGGTAATAATCCAAGAACAACCATGATACTTCCAGCAGCATAAATAACTTCCCTAGATTTAACTTTTGTAAGTGAAATTAAACCAACATTTTGTGAAAATGCTGTGTACGGAAATGCATTAAAAATACCACCAAGCATAATTGCAAGACCTTCTGAACGCAATCCATTTACAATCTGATCCTGTTTAACTTTTTGGTTAGTCGCTTTTCCTACTGCGAAATAGACTCCAGTTGATTCCACCATACTAACGATACAAACGATAATCATTGTAATAATGGCTGTAATACTGATTTTTGGTGCTCCGAAATAGAATGGTTGAGCGATACTAAACCACGATGCTTCCGTTACGCTTGAAAAGTGAACGATTCCCATTGCATAGCCGGCAATTGTTCCTACAACTAAACCAACAAGTACGGAAATCGTACGTAAAAATCCTTTACCCCACCTGTTAACGACTAGAATTACGATAAGTGTAAGAAGGGCAAGTAATAAATTGTGTACTTGACCAAAATCTGGACTCCCTTGTCCACCTGCTGCATTATTCATAGCTACCGGAATTAGAGAAAGTCCAATTATCGTTACAACTGATCCCGTTACAATTGTAGGGAAAAATTTTAAAAGCTTGCCATAAAAAGGAGCAGCTAATACAACAAAGATCCCAGAAATAATGATTGCACCATAAGCTGTCGGTAAGTTTGAAGAGGATGCAATTGCAATAATTGGACCTACCGCTGTAAAGGTACATCCTAAAACGACTGGCAATCTGCTACCAATGTATTTAGTCCCCATGCTTTGCAGGATTGTTGCGATACCGCAAGTAAATAAATCTGCTGCAATCAGATAAGCGATCTGAGTTGGGGTAAGTTTAAGCGCGCCACCTATTATAAGAGGTACAACAACTGCACCTGCATACATAGCCATGACGTGTTGAAAACCTAATGTAAATGCTTTTTGTTTACTTAACAATCTGATTCTCTCCCTTGTCATGCTTTAATTTATCTATATTGGTTGGCGTACACTTATTACTCTTTATAAAACAAAAAAGGACAGGTTCCACTTGAGTATGTTTCTCTCAAGTGAAACCTGTCCTTCTGGGTTTTTATCCCTAATGGTGTAGCACGTGTAGTGCCCACATCGCTCGGACCAGCCATTTTACTAATACAATAATGCGGAACCCTAGATGTGCTTTCACTCATAGTCGGTCGATTATATTGGTCGTCCGGTAGAAACTTATGGGCCATATCCCCATGATTATATGAGTTATTTATATATTTGTACTTTGATTATGTTACACATGCTATTCAATATTTTCAAGTAGAAAATGCAAATAAAAGGTGATCCATTAGAAAAAATCTAATGGAACACCTTTTATTATGTTCTACGCATATAAGCTTTTACAGTTAGTGGTGCAAAAATTGCTACAATGACAGCAGCTCCAATAAGCGAAATGATTAGATCTGAACCTGCAGTTCCTGTGTTCGTAAGATTTCTTACAGCAGTGATCAGATGAGAAATTGGGTTTATTTTTACAAACCATTGAAGCCAATTTGGCATTGTATCGACTGGTACAAAGGCATTTGAAAGGAATGTTAATGGAAATAGTGCTAGCATTGAAATCCCTTGTACACTCGATGCTGTACGTGCAATTACTCCAAAAAAGGCAAAAATCCAGCTAATCGCCCATGAGCATACAATTACTAGTAGTCCAGCTAAAACTACATAGCCTAAGCCACCTTCAGGGCGATATCCCATTATATACCCCATAGTGAAAGTAAGAACAGTAGCGATTGTATAACGTATCGTATCCGCCAATAAGGCTCCGGCCAGTGGTGCAATTCGTGCAATCGGCAGTGATTTGAATCGATCGAATACACCTTTATCCATATCTTCGCGCAATTGTACACCTGTAACAATTGAAGTAGTAATGACAGTCTGCACTAAGATTCCTGGTATGATTACCGGTAAATAACTCTTAACATCCCCAGAGATTGCACCACCAAAGATATAAGTAAACATAAGTGTAAAAATAATAGGTTGTAACGTAACATCAAATAATTGTTCTGGTGTACGCTTTATTTTTAATAGACCACGATAAGCCATCGTAAATGAATTTTTTACTGATTGACTAAAGCTAGTTTTATTTTTTAATTCACAATAAGCAGCTGGTTTTATTGAAGTGCTCATACCCTTACTCCCTCCATTTCTTTTGTTTTATCTGACTCCTTTGATCCATCGTCATCTACGCTGTTACCAGTAATCGTAAGGAACACTTCATCAAGAGTAGGCTTTTGTACACTCATTTCAGTTAGATGAATGCCTTCATCACGTAAGGCGATTAGTAGGTCGGTTACTCGGTCAGCATCCGCCATAGGTGCAGTAATCTTTCCTTCTACTAATGTGATATTGGATTTTACTTTTAGTACACGTTCTACTGTTTGACGCGCCTTTTGAACATCTTTTATATCTTGAATTTTTAATTGTAACGACGAACTACCAACTGAAGCTTTCAATTCATCAACAGTACCTTCCGCAACTACATGACCACGATCTATTACTGCAATTCGATCAGCTAGTTCATCCGCCTCTTGAAGATATTGTGTTGTTAATAGAACCGTTGAACCTTCTTTTACTAAACGACGAATAGTATCCCACATTTGATTTCTAGTACGAGGGTCTAAACCAGTTGTCGGCTCATCTAAGAAGATAAGTGGAGGCTGTGCAATTAAACTTGCTGCCAAATCTAATCTACGACGCATTCCACCTGAAAAGTTTTTCAGTGGACGTTTTGCTGCTTCCGTTAAGCCAAATTCCTCTAATAAATCAGCTGCTTTCTTTTTCGATTCCGCTCTACCTAAACCTAGTAATCTTGAGAAGATAATAAGATTCTCTGTAGCACTCAATGACTCATCTACTGAGGCATACTGACCAGTAACACCAATTAATTGACGCACAATTTGAGCCTCTTTTATAACATCATGTCCGAATATGCGTGCAGTACCTGCGTCTTGTCTAAGTAGTGTAGCCAGCATTCGAATTGTAGTTGTTTTCCCAGCACCATTTGGTCCAAGTACACCATAAATACTTCCCGCACGAACGTTTAAATCTACTCCATCAACCGCACGATTTTCACCAAATATTTTAACTAAACCACTCGCTTCTACAGCCAAATCTCCATTATTTGGTGTAATTATTTTTTTATTTAAATATTCCAATTTACTTCCTCCTTTACGACTTATTACAAGATGAATATATCGACTAATTATGAATTAAGTATGAACTTTAAATAAAAAATTTCTTTACGAATAATGACAAGATAGAGGATACAATGTTTAATGAAAAAAACTTCCCTTATCTAAATTAAGGGAAGTTCAAAATTAGTCATGTACTATGGTCTGATTTAGTAGTAAGAACGCTGAATCTATGTCATGTATAAAGGGCGTCACTTCACCTAAGCTATATAGATGTAACTGATGCATTGCTCGTGTACATGCAGTATAGAATAGTCTTCGGAGACGCTCATCTCCATAAACTTTTGCCGATGCATCATAAATAATCACTGCATCGAATTCAATTCCTTTTGCCAAATATGCAGGAATAATGACTACACCTTGTTCATATTCAACTGAGTTTCTCTTCACATGCTTGATTCCTTCTACATCTTTTAATGCTTCGTATGCCTCTAAACTTTCTTCAGCAGATTTGCAAATGACAGCAATTGTATTAAATTCACTTTTCTTTAAGTCTTCAATTTTAGATGCAATATGACTGTGCAAATCTTCTCGATTAGATAATTGCGTTAATACAGGTCGATCCCCAACTCGTTCAAAAGGTGTAATTAAATCACCTCCAGGTATGAGTCTACGTGTGAACTCTACAATCGGTTTTGTTGATCTGTAACTGCGTGTCAGATTGATCACTTTTGTTTCATCTGGTCCATATAACCCTTTAAGGACATTAAAGTCTCCCATTTCACTGGCATGAGCAAAGATAGCCTGATTAAAGTCACCTAAAACAGTCATTTTTGCAGAAGGAAACAATCTTTTCAAAAACTCAAATTGGAAAGGAGAATAATCTTGGGCTTCATCTACAAGTACAAATTTAATCGTAACATTTGATTGGAAGCCTTGAACCAATTCTTTTAATAGTAAATACGGTGTAGCATCCTCGTAAAACAATTTGCCTTCATCTAACATATTTAACGTTAACTGGCATATGTCCTCCCAATTCTCAGGAGTATCTCCTTCAATCCATTGTTCAATTTGAGCTGGATTGGAAAATAATTGTTTGTAGACACCCTTTATGTCAATGAAACGCAATCCTCTAACCCACTCACGTAGTGGCTTTAGTTTTTTACGCACGACCATTCGACCTAACACCTTAGTTTCTTGTTCGTAATCATCGAATGAGTCTTCTTTAGATTGTTTTTTTTGTAAGTATTTATATGCTTTTTGATAATCATCTTTGCTGAGTAACTCGATTTCATCTTGTACCCATGTTTTTTTCAATTCTTGCTTTTCCATTTCATTGATTAGTTTATTTAACCATTCCGTCAACTTCTCTAATCGATTGTTAAATTTTAAGGAAGTGTCAGTGCTATAAAATCTTTCATATATTTGTTTAGCTGTAACGACTGGTTTGCCTCTAAATTTAAATCCTCTAAAGACCATTCCGGATAATTCCAGTGATTGTCTATATGCCTTAATTGTCTCAAAGAAATGAGTTGAAGCTTTAAATTGAATGCTAGAAGTCCTAGTCTTATAGGAAGGGTCATCTATAGCAGTTAGCACATACTCTAATTGCTCATAATTATCCTCAACTTGGAACGCATCACTTAACCTGTGAACTAAATATTCTTGGAATGTAACTTGTTGCATATTTTCTTCGCCTAGTTCAGGTAAAACTCTAGATACGTAGTTATTAAACATTGCGTTAGGCGAAAATAAGATAATTTGATCTGCTTTTATCCAATTTCTATATTTATAGAGCAAATATGCAATTCTTTGTAAAGCTGCAGATGTCTTTCCACTACCAGCTGCCCCTTGAACAATCAGCAATCTACCTTTGTCATAACGAATGATTTGATTTTGCTCTTTTTGTATGCTGGCTACTATACTTCTCATATGCTTGTTTGTTCCTTTACCAAGCACATGCTGCAAAATCTCATCACCTATCGTGAGACTTGTATCGAACATTGATTCAATTACACCGTTCCGTATAATGTATTGCCATTTTTGGTCTAATACACCATTCACTTTTCCCCCAGGTGTATCGTACTCAGCAGGACCTGGTGGATAATCATAGTAAACGCTAGAAACCGGGGCCCTCCAATCATAAACTAAAATATTCTCTCCAGTTTCATCCATTAGCGTTGAAACACCAATATAAATACGCTCCGTTTCAGACATACCTTCTTCTGTAAAGTTAATGCGACCAAAATAAGGAACCTCTTTCATCCGACGAAGTGCTGATAATCGGTTTGAAGATTGCTTATGATTAATTTGGCCGATCGCCAAAAGTTGAGATTGTTGTCTTAAACTAATAACCGTCTCTAAATAGTCATCAAAGCTATCTGTATTAATTTTAACCTCATCCCAAAAGTTTTTACGAACATTGATTACTTCGTTTCTACGTTGGGCTGTTTCGTCTGTTAATTTACTAATTTTGTCCGTAATTAGATCTAGCACAGCATTGACTCTTACTTGTTCTTTTTGAAGTTCGTTATTCATTTCATGCACTCCTTTAAAAGATAAAAATGGGGGTTGACTCAAGAGGATTTGTATAGTAAAATTAAAGTAGGGAAAATATGACCTCTATATTTTACTAATATATATACTGTATTAATCTACCACGTTTTTATCTTTTAGGCAATAGTCCTCGTTTGAAATCATCACTATTTCATCTCAATTACTAATTTTCGTACACTCTAAAAACAAAATGACCTACCCAAAAATGATCATTTAATCACTTATAGTAAGGTCATCCTTATTATTTATTAATTTCTTCTGTACATACTTCAAATTAGTTACCTTTTATTAAATTTTACTTCTTTATTAAAATACCTCATATTATTTATGAACATACCTAAATACAGGTTCACCATTCACAAAAGTAGCTTGAACATTAAACTTATGATCAATTAAGACGATATTTGCTTTTTTCCCACACTCTATGCTTCCAACTTCTTGATCAATATTAAGTAATTTTGCTTGGTTAAGACTGACCATTGGTAGAATAGATTCTAAAGGTACATCTAAAACGTCTTTTACATTTTTTAAACACTCCATTAAATTAGTCGTGCTTCCTGCTAATGAGCCTGTTTCTACTGTTCGGGCAATTTTATTTTCCACTTGAACGTCTAACGTGCCAAGAGTATAGGATCCATCTGGTAAATCAGCAGCTGCCATCGAATCACTTATTAAAAGAATATGCTCTGTCCCTTTTGCTTTGTATAGTAGCTTAATTGCTCCAGGGTGGACATGCTGCAAATCTGCTATACATTCACAATAACATTGATCATTTGTTAGAACGGCACCAAGACACCCAGGATCACGATGATTAAATCCCCTCATGCCGTTAAAAGTGTGAACAGAAATCCTTGCCCCATGTTCGATTGCGTTATTCGTTGTGTCATAGTCTGCATTTGTATGACCCATAGACACGTGAATTCCTTTATCTGTGATCAATTTAATAGCTTCCTCTGCAAACTCTTTTTCTGGAGCTATAGTGATCACCTTAACCGTATTATTGGAAACTTTTATGAGTTCAATTAACTCATCAATATTTAGTTCACGAATATACTTGACCGGGTGAGCACCACGATGCTCAGTTGTAATGTATGGGCCTTCTACATATGATCCAATGATTTCCGCTCCTTCTGTCTGTCCCATCGCTTCACTTACGATCATTACAGCTTTTTTAATTTTTTCGAAATCATGAGTCAGTGTAGTTGGCAAAAATCCCGTAACTCCATGACGTGCAAGCGACATAGACATTTCTTGTAATGAATAGATACTACCATCCATCGTATCATTTCCAGCAATTCCATGAATATGTAAATCAATCATGCCTGGGATGGCTACAAAACTAGAATAATCCAAAATTTCACAGGTGGGTCTATTCGTTGTTACTCCGTTGATTTTTCCGTTTTTAATCAGTATATAGCCAGCTTCAATTACTTTATCGGGTGTATAAACTTTTTCTACCTTAATTGCTTTCATAACATTTCCCTCTCTTTTTTGCAGGAATACTTTCTCTTAAAGAACAATAGGCAACACCAAAAAAGGATGCTGCCTGTTTGCTTAACAGTTATACGTGTAAGTAGTTTAATTTTTTTAAAGTTAAATAACATGCTCCATACAGCCCGGCATCATTCCCAAGAATCGAAGGAAATACGATTGTTTCTTGATGATAAATCGGCATCGTTTCCTTTTTAATCTCAGAGTTGATGTCTTGAATAAATCGGTCTCCCTGCTCAGCAATTCCTCCCCCGATAATAATTGCCTCCGGGTTCAGAAGATGGACGATATTGGATAGACCAATGCTTATATAATGGATAAACTTTTTATATACACCAGTAGCAATTGAATCTCCTGCTTCTACTAGAGCCAAGATTTCTTCTCCAGAGATTTTCTCCATAACTTCACCATTTTTGTTCTTTTCATTAATAAAATCACTTACTAAAGCTGAGGTAGATGCATATCTTTCAAAGCATCCTCTCCGTCCACAACCGCAAGAACGTCCGTTATTAATGATGACGGTATGACCTAGTTCGCCAGCTAAAAGACGAGATCCGTTTACAATCTTCCCATCTATAATAATAGTGCTTCCAATACCTGTTCCTAATGTTAGAAAAACTACATCTTTCTTTCCTTGAATTGCACCCTTCCACATTTCACCGATGCAAGCACTTTTCACATCATTTTCTACACTAACGGGTAATTTAAATAAATTGAAAAGTATTTCGCCAAGCTTCATTCCTGAATAGTCAGGTATATTGTTGGAAAATAAAATTTCACCTGTTTCATGATTTACTAGACCACATGAGGAGACTCCGATTCCTGCTATTAATAAATCTTTTTGTAGCTTTTTTATTTTCTCAGCTAAAAGTTCAGGAAGCAGCTTTTGAATATTATTTTTAGGTGTCGGTACCTTATCTTTGTAAACGATTTGCCCATCGCGATTTATTAGTCCAAATTTTATAAATGTACCCCCGATATCAAAACAAACTATATTTTCCACCTTAATCGCCCCCTGTTAACTCCTTCACCTTAATTAGATTAAAGTAATGTTGAACTTTTGTTAATTCAACTGATCCAGTCCGCTCTGAGGCAGCATTGGATACCCCGCAGGCACATGACCACTTTAAAATATCTTCAATTGAATAACCTTTCGAATGAGCAAAGGCAAACCCTGCAAGCATGCTATCTCCTGATCCAACTTGGTGCACATCCGTCAAAGTTGGAATAACTGCCTGCAGTGTGATGTTTTTGCTAATTAAAAGTGCACCTTCTTTACCTAAAGAAAGTAAAACGTATTCAATACCATTCTGACAAATGTCTTTGGCGTGCCAAATCATATCCTCTAGTGATAATTGATTTAACCCGATCAAGTTGCAAAACTCTTCTCTATTCGGCTTAATTAAAAAAGGCTTTCCCTTTATACCATGGGCTAGTGATTCTCCACTTGTATCTAAAAGAAAATACTTCCCTTTTTGTTTTGTTTTTTCTATTAAGTCTCTATAAAAATCCGAGTCGATTCCATGTGGCAAACTGCCAGAACCGACAATATAGTTATTCGATTCTAGAATAGTATCAAAATTTTTCAAAAATTCTTCTCTTTCATTCTCCAATATCTCAGGCCCTTGTTCAAGAATTTCTGTATGACCTTGTGTAGATTCAATTGCTAAACAAAATCTTGTTTCTCCTTCTATTTCTATAAAACGATTAATTAAATTGTAATTTGGGAGCTGACCAGCTATCCATTCGCCACTTTTTCCACCTAAAAATCCAGTACAAGTAACATTAGCCCCTAGCTGAGATAATACACGTGAAACGTTAAGTCCTTTTCCACCAGCTGTTTTGTCTACAGCTGTAACACGATTAACTCCATCTAAGTGAAAGACTGGAAGATTATACCGAATATCAATAGCTGGGTTTAATGTAATTGTAGCAATCATTTTTCTAACCTCTATTCATACTACCGCACATTTTAATTTTTTCAGCAACGACTATTTTCATTTCTTTTACTGCATCTTTAAAATAATATCTAGGGTCATTAGCATATGGATGTTCATTTAAGTAACCACGTAATCCATTAGCAAAAGCTATTTTTAATTCAGTAGCAATATTTACTTTACATATTCCGTTTTTAATCGTTTTTTGTACTAATTCATCAGGTAAGCCCGAACCTCCATGTAGAACTAGCGGAATATTAACTTCTTTTTGGATTGCACTTAATCGTTCAATATCTAATTTAGGCTCTCCTTTATATAGACCGTGGGCCGTCCCAATGGCAACGGCTAACGAATCAATTCCTGTTCTAGAGACGAACTCTTTAGCTTGTGCTGGGTTTGTATAAATTTGATCCTTTTCATCCACTTCAAGATCATCCTCTACCCCACTTAGTCGGCCAAGCTCCGCCTCCACAGCAACTCCAAATGAAGAAGCATAATCGACTACCTCACGAACGATTCGAATATTTTCTTCAAAGTCATGATGAGAGGCATCAATCATGACTGAGTGAATTCCACTATCAATTAAAGCTTTAATATCATTAACTTTTTCATGGTGATCTAAATGAAAACAAATTGGAATATCGTATCTCTTTTTTGCGGCCTCCATCATACTAATTAGAAACTCTTCCCCCATATAACTAACTGTACTTGGTGTAGCTGCGATCAAAACCGGTGAACGCAGCTCCTGAGCTGTTTCCAAAACTGTTTTCATTGTTTCTAAGTTATGAATATTAAATGCTGGAACTGCGTAGCCTTTGGATTGTGCCTCTAAAAGAATCGTACTTCTTGATGTAATCAAGATAAATCTCCTCCATTCTTCGTATCATTTGTAAAAGGGTGAATCGTAACTCCTTTAACAACTCTGTTAACTACTCCTAATGGAGAAGGGTTATCTGGAGAAAAGCCTAGATTAATAGATTTATACATAGCAAAGGTTTGTGCGTATAAGATAAAAGGGAAAGTTAGAAAAATATCTTCACTAACTTCAAGAAGATCCACATAATAGAAAAGATCACTATATTCTTCAGCAACCTGATCCTTTAAAGATGAAATTGCTACTACTTTCCCCCGATTGGTTTCTTTGTAAATCTCTTCTAAAATGTCAAGATCGTACTGTCTTGTATAAGGGTTACAAGATAAAAATACAAATACAACAGTATCCTTATCTAAAATGGACTTAGGGCCGTGTCTAAAACCTAATGAGGTATCGAAAGTAGACGGAATTGTCCCGCCTGTTAACTCCAACAATTTTAATGATGCTTCTCTTGCCAATCCTTCAAAAACCCCTGAGCCTAAATAAACAACTTTTTGAAAAGACGAATTCGCCAGTTGTTTTATACTTTGCTCGCTCCCGCTAATAATTGAATGACCAGCATGTAGAAGCTCATCAACTTTCTTCTCCCACGTATGAATCTGATCAATATTGAAAAGCAGTAAAGCTGAGAAAAGCATAGTCGTAAAACTACTCGTCATTGCAAATCCTTGATCATTTGCTTCTTCTGGCATATAGATGACCAAATGATTATGATCATTTTTCTTCTTTTGAGCCAGTAGTCCGTCTTGGTTACATGTAAAAACGATTCCATAAAAATCATCAATAACTTGTTCTCCTAAACGAATAGCAGCTAAACTCTCTGGACTATTTCCTGAACGAGCAAATGAAATCATGATTGTTGGAAGGTCCTTGCTTAAATAATAATATGGATTTGACACAATATTTGTCGTAGCAATACTCTCTACTACTATTTTTTTGTTGTTAACGATTTGTTTTAAATAAGGAAGGACTGTGTCACCAACAAATGCAGATGTACCCGCACCAGTTAAAATAATTCGTAACTGATCGTGTTTATTTTCAATGCTCTTTAAAAATGTAAGAATTCGGTCTCTATTAAATAAAAGAATATCCTTTGTTTCGTTCCATAATCTAGGTTGCTGGGCTATTTCTTTTGCTGTATGGCTCGCGCCAACATTCATTCTTTCATATTCACTCGATTTTAATAGCTCCATATTTACTTCCTCCTATTTTAACTGTTAATGTCATCATTACCAGTTGGATTAAATAGATACTTCTGTATCTATTTTTAGTGTGTAGAAAAACCCTTTAAAAGCTGGTTTTCAGACTGATTACAAGCGAGCGTTAGCTTAAGTCTGAAGTGTCTATTTTAACTCTACTGTATACGTAAATTTATCTCCTCTTGCAATAGAAATTGTATACTCAATTACTTTGCTTTGATCATAAGTTACTCGTTTAAGCATTAGACATGGTGCACCTTCGATTATGTTTAGCATTTCTGACTCCACTTTATTTGCACTAACAGCCATAAAGCTTTCTAAAGCGCTAGAAATATTCACATTATATTGGGTTCTGAAGATTTCATACATTGGCGTATGTTGCAATTCTTCACTCGAAAGATTTTTAAAATCCTTTACGGGTACATAGGAGGTTTCGTATAGCATCGGTTCATGATCTGCGAGTCTTAACCGAACAATCTTAAATACCTCTTCTTCTACCGATAGATCCATAGCCTTTGCTACTTTACTGTCACAATTGATTTTTTCAAAAGAAACGACGGTTGTCGTTGGGATTTTCCCTGCTTTTTTCATTTCTTCTGTAAAACTATAAAATTTTACAAGACTTTGGTTATACGTTCTTTCTGAAACATATGTCCCCTTGCCATGAACTTTATAAATATAGCCTTGTTTTTCAAGCTCTTGCATCGTCTGCCTTACCGTTGTTCGGCTAACTTGATACGTATCACATAATTCTCGTTCAGATGGAAGCTGATCGTTTTCAGCAAGTTCACCTGATTCAATTTTTTCTAATAATATATCCATTAATTGATAATAAAGAGGAAGTCGGGAATCCTTTTCTACCATGATTAGCTCCTTTGGTGGTATCTTTGTCATAACCAGTTAAATATACATCTATTATACATAATATTGAAAAAGATACCACACTATGTCGCAACAGAATTTTCTACAAAACTCTCTCTTCTGTCATTCTTAATTTTTTCTCATAGTCATCTAGTGAAACCATTGTTCCTGAAACTCTTGATTCTTCCGCAGCATAAGCGATCATATGACTTTTAGCTGATACGATAGCTGATGTTAAGCTGCCTTTGTCCTTCTTTGTAACGCGTTGAATGAAATCAGCCATAATGCTTGTATCGGCTCCCATATGACCACCATCTACAGTTGATGGTTTAATTAACTCCTTTTTACCTGAAAAATAATTAACTTCAATTTCATTTTTAGCATCATTTCCAATTATTTCGCCTTTTGTTCCCATAATTTTAAAGTTACGGAATGTTTCATTTGTAAATGCCGTCATAGTAAATGCAACTGTTACGTCATTTTCAAATAATAAATTAACTACTTGATGGTCAACAACGTCATTGTCACAGTGATATACGCAGCGACCATATGGACCATCTTGAATTGCCTTAAGTCTACTATCAAGACTGGAATTTGCTGAAATAACATTAGCTGGCCAAACATCACGGTCGTGTAAATACCATTTAGCTGCTGAGTAAGGACATTCCTTTTCTACCTTACAACCATCCAAACAGCGAGATGTTGAACCTTCTGGTGCGTTTTCCTTTTTAAAATAAGTTAAACTTCCATATGAAGATACACTCTTGCACTCTGTACCAATCAACCACGCAAGCATATCCATATCATGGCAGCTTTTTTGTAAGAGCATTGAGCTAGATTCAGATGAATTACGCCAGTTACCACGTACAAAACTATGAGCTTGGTGAAAGTAACCTACATTCTCATTCCACTGGATTGATACGATGTCGCCAATTACTTTACGATCAACAACCTCTTTTAATGCTTGATAAAATGGCGCATATCTCATAACATGACAAACCGTTAATAATGTATTATGCTTTTCTGCCGCTTCCGCTATTTCTAACGTCTCAATTGGTTCTGGTGACATTGGTTTTTCTAATAAAATACTATATCCTTTTTCAATTGCCTTCATAACAGGCTTATAATGATTACGGTCAGGACTACAAATTAAGAAAGCCTCACATAGCTGTTCTTTTTCTAATAGCTCAGTCCAATCCTCAAATCTCATATTCTCAGGGATATTGTGGGCTTCTGCAAACTTTTCTCTTTTTTCTTTATTTGGCTCCGCTACAGCAATGAATTGAATTTCATGTGGATACTGTAAAGCGTATGAACCGTAAGCGTAAAATCCTCTACTCCCCGCTCCTATTAAAGCTGCTTTCATAATTAGTTTCCTCCAAGCTTTTGTAAGATTTTTATTTACTTCCTGTAACTGCTATTCCTTCAATAAATTGTTTTTGTAAAATCATAAATAAAATAAGCATTGGTAAAATGGCTAAAAATGATCCTGCCATTAAAACTGGATAATTGGTTAAATATTGTCCTTGTAATGAAGACAAACCAACAGACAACGTCATTGATTCTGGTGAGCTATTAACAATCATTGGCCACATTAACTCATTCCAGCTCCATAGCGTTGTAAATATACCTAGAGCAACTAAACCTGGCTTTGCTAAAGGAAGCATGATTTTCCAATAAATCTGGAAATGATTACAGCCATCTAATCTAGCTGCTTCTTCTAATTCCTTTGGTAACCCCATAAAAAACTGTCTTAAAAGGAATGTACCAAATGCGCTAAATAAACCTGGAACGACTACTGCCTGTAAAGTGTTTAACCAGCCTAATTTCACCATAATCATATATTGTGGCAATAAAAAGACTTGCCCTGGTACCATTAAAACCGATAATGCGATTAAAAAAAGAAAGTTTCTTCCTGGAAATTCAATTCTCGCAAAAGCGTATGCGGCCAAAGAACATAATAATAATTGTCCAATTGTGCGAATCACTGTAATGATTAGCGTATTAAACATAAATTTAAAGAATGGCAGTAAATCAAAAACGTCTTTATAATTCACCCACTGGAAATGCTTTGGAACAATTACAGGTGGAACGTGAATCGACTCAGCATATGTTTTTAATGAAGTTAGTAACATCCATATAAAAGGGAAGACCATCGCCAAGGCGCCGACAATTAGAATTAAATGAATTAAGATTGTTTTACTTGTAATATGATGTCTTGCTTTCTCCAATGGTTACTCCTCCTTCAATCATAATGAACCCATTTCTTTTGTAAAACCATTTGAATCGCAGTAATGATTAAAATAATGATTAATAGTAAAACTGCAATTGCAGCAGCGTAACCTTTATCATTTAACACGAATGCATGCTGATAAAATAAGTACACAATTGATTGAGTATTTTCAAGTGCTGTACTGCTTTTTCCAATCATCATAAAAATTAAATCAAATACTTGGAATGCCCCAATAAAGGACATGATTGTTACGAAGAATATAACCGGAGAAAGTAAAGGTAGTGTTATTTTAAAGAAGACCTTGACTGGCCCTGCACCATCTATTTCCGCTGCTTCGTAATATGATTTTGGAATCCCTTGTAGTCCTGAAAGAAAAATAACCATGTTGTAACCAAGTCCACTCCAAATTGCTACTACAATAATTGAATACAGTGCAATTTTTGGATCACTTACCCATTGTGGACCTTTTATTCCAAAAATGGATAAAAGATAATTTAGGAGCCCATAATCAGAATTATATAACCATCTCCAAACCATAGCGATTGCTGCTGGCATGGTAATAACAGGTAAAAAGTACAAAGTTCGATAAACAGATTTACCCTTAATTTTTTGGTTTAAGAGAACTGCTATAAGAATCGATAAAAAAATACCAATTGGAACTGTAAAAACGATATAAATGCCTGTGTTTTTAAACGATTGTAAGAGGTTAGAGTCTTCTAACATTCGTCTATAATTGTCTAAACCTGTCCATTCATATTGCCCAAATGCTCCCCATTCTGTGAAACTGAAGTAAATCGTTTGAATGATTGGCCATAAGTAGAAAATAGTTAAACCAATCATTGTTGGTGCAATCATACAATACGCCCAAAAATAATCTGATCGTTTTTTCGTCTTTGATAAGCTTGGTATTTTTAGTTTACTTTTTGATTTCACTTCAACTTGTAGAGGCATTTCTTTCACTGTATTCACTCCTTTTAAGGGAAATAAAGAGAAGAAGTAATTTTAGGCTTTATAAAGCTTCTTCTCTTTATTTTTTTAGTTCTTAGCTAGTGCCTCGTCTGCCTTTTTCGTTAATTCTTTTGCAGCATCTTCAACACTTTCTTCATTACTCCATGCCTTTTTCAAGATATCTGTTTCATACTGCCAGATTTCGCCCGTATTTTTCACACTTGGTAATGGAACAGAATAGTCAACTTCATCAATAAAGGCTTGAAGATTTAAATTTGGAACAGCTTTTAGCCAAGCATCTTGTGTACCATTGTAAGCAGGAATTACTGTACCAGTTTTCGCATATACTTCTGCTGCTTCTTTAGAACCTAGGAATTGAACAAACTTCCAAGCAGCATCTTTATGTTTTGTGTTTGCCGCAATAACGTTTGCTAATCCATGAATGGAAACTGCACGCTGTTTTCCTTTAGGTACGACAGCTACATTTAAATCTGGATTTTTCTTATATTCCGGAACCATCCAAGGTCCATCAAACATCATTGCAATTTTTCCAGAAGAGAATAACTCTGATGGAGCTGTTTCCGTCATTTGAGCTTGTGTTGGAGACAGACCTTCTTTTATAAAACTAATGTTATATTTAAGTGCTTCAATTGCCTCAGGTTGATCAAATCCGACTGACTTCCCATCTTTGGAAATAATATGTCCACCATTTTGCCAAATGAAATCATAATATCCGCCTTGATTACCCATTAGAGCTGCAAAGCCATAAACTCCCTTGTCTTTATTTGTAAGCTTTTTAGCTACCTCTTTTAACTTATTCCAATCCCAAGTATTATCTGGGTAAGGTACACCTGCTTCATCAAAAATCTTTTTGTTATACCAAAGTCCAGTTGTATCGAAGTCTTTTGGAATACCATAAAGCTTTCCGTCTACTGTATAAAGATCGACTAATGATTTAGGATAATTATCTAGACTATAGTTGTCCTTTGACGCTAAGTCACTAAGTGGGACAATTACTTTACCTTCCGCATATTGGACGATATGTGGACCATTCATCCATAAAACGTCTGGTAACGCTCCCCCTGTTGCAGCTGTTTCTAGCTTTTGGAAATACTGTGCATATGGAGTAAGCTCAGTTTTCACTTTAATATTAGGGTACTTTTCATTAAATAATTTTATAATTTCATCAACCGCGGGAACTTGCTTCTTATCCCAAAAACCGTAAGTAATTTCAACCTTTCCATCTTTTGCATCCCCCGATGTGTCACTGCTACCACATCCAGCTAATCCTAGTAAGCCTAAAGCCAAGGTTAGTAACAAAACAAGCCACTTTTTCATCCCATTCCCCTTCTTTCTCTTAAAAGTTTAATAGCCTTATAATCCAGTAGTTGCTCTAAAAGACATGATTTGGAATATTGTGCTCCATGAACATGTCATCATGATGTTATTACCAGTTAATTTGAAAAGGCTTACAAAAAATGTTTATTTCTACTAATAAAACATTCACCCCCTGTATTACTTTCATAAAATCATTTAGTAATGATGTCATTACCAGTTGTATGTAGTATATCACCTCTTTTTTAAATCATGAACACTTTTTTCAATTTTTCAAAAAATTTAAATCGACATAATTCATCATTTTCTTCTATTTCCAACACAAGAAAAAGAACCTTCAATCCAATTTTAATTGAAGGTTCTTTACTTTTATGTTAATTGAAAAACTTAACTATAAGCTAGTTCCTTTTCGTTTAATCCAAGCGTTTTTGAAGTAGAAACTTGAATTTCCTCTAAAAGTTCTGGATGTTCTTCTAAAGATAATCCAAATGAAGGGATCATTTCTCTAATTTTTGGAGCCCATTCCATCATATGTTGTGGGAAGCATTTTTCTAATACTTCAAGCATTACGTGAACAGCAGTCGAAGCACCTGGAGATGCTCCAAGTAATGCCGCAATCGAACCATCAGCCGCACTAACTACTTCCGTACCGAATTGAAGTGTTCCTTTTCCAGCTGGCGTGTCTTTAATAACTTGTACACGTTGACCAGCAACTACGATATCCCAATCCTCACTCTTAGCATTTGGAATAAATTCACGTAATTCTTCCATACGTTTTTCATTCGATAATAAGACTTGTTGGATTAAATATTTCGTTAAAGCCATCTCTTTTACGCCCGCTGCTAACATAGTCATGACGTTATTTGGTTTTACAGAACTAATCAGATCCATATTTGAGCCTGTTTTTAAGAACTTTGGTGAAAACCCAGCAAACGGTCCAAATAATAACGACTTTTGGTTATCGATATATCTTGTATCAAGATGCGGAACAGACATTGGTGGTGCACCAACTTTAGCTTTTCCGTATACTTTTGCATGGTGTTGCTTAGCAACCTCTGGATTTTTACATACTAAGAATAGTCCACTTACAGGGAACCCTCCAATATGTTTTGACTCAGGGATACCAGTTTTTTGCAGTAAAGGCAGACTCGCTCCTCCACTACCGATAAATACAAATTTTGCAATGTGGGAATCGATGTTACCAGTGCTCATATTATACACTTTTACTTCCCAAGAGCCGTCACTAGTGCGCTTAATATCTTCCACAGCATGTCTATAGTTAATCTCTACGTTCTTACTTTCTAAGTGCTCAAACATCATACGCGTTAAAGCGCCAAAGTTTACGTCCGTTCCTGAGTCTATTTTTGTTGCCGCTATTGGTTCATTAGATGTGCGTCCTTCCATGATTAGCGGAATCCATTCCTTCAACTTTTTGGCGTCCTCTGAGTATTCCATACCTTTGAATAGAGGATTTTTAGAAAGCGCTTCAAATCGTTTGTTCAAAAATTCCACATTTTCTTTACCTTGCACTAAACTCATATGAGGTATTGGCATGATAAATTCTTGTGGGTTACCAATCAAGTTATTGTTTACAAGATATGACCAAAATTGTCTTGAAAGTTGAAACTGTTCGTTAATTTTTATCGCCTTACTAATATCAATCGATCCATCAGCTTTTTCTGATGTATAGTTAAGCTCACATAATGCAGCATGTCCCGTACCTGCATTATTCCACTCATTAGAGCTTTCTTCTCCTGCTTTTTCTAATTTCTCAAATACTTTAATTTCCAATTCAGGTGCTAACTCTTTTAGTAAAGATCCCAAAGTCGCACTCATGACTCCGGCACCAATTAAGATAATGTCTGTTCTAGTTTGTCTGTTGCTCATAATAACCTTCCTTTTCCCCTTTATTTGCAAAAAAGTAGGTTTTCCTGCTTAGGTGTCACAAAAAGCAAGGCACCACCTAGGAACACACCTTTTCTGTCTCAATTATATCTTATTAATAGTATAACACATTTAACCTACATTTTAATAATAGTATATCACTATTTAATTATATCCAATTAATAGTATATTTCTATTATTAACTGTCCTAAAAAAAATTTTTTCTTTATCTGATAATTATAAACTATTTAAACAATGTAAAAAAGTTAAAAATCTATCATTAAGGTCCTTATTTTAGAAAAATAAATTTTGACTCACTATTAGGAAATGAATCCTACCTCTATATAGTAAGCGCTTATTTAAAGTTTGTCTCGTGAACAATATAAAATAACCGAAGGAAAGTTTTGCTTATTATTTTAAAATTATTTAATTGAACCAAATTTTAGTCTAAATTTAACTCCGACATAATTGATTTGTCCATAAAAAAGAGACTGCCGGGAGTGTCCCGACAGCCTGGTGCAACTCAAAATGCACCCTTTAATTTCTCATTTGAAAAAAATTTTCTGTTTGTTTAACGGTACTTATTTTTTCTTGAAACGATCCTTTTCTTCGTAAATCGCTAAAGTTTTGCTGCTTGAGCTAGTTGTGCCATTACTTACCACTGCTACCTTTATGCTTGAACGTTACATTAATTGTATGATTCTTTGTTATATTCGTGAAAGTGTACGTATTATTTGTTAACTGTACATCTACTCCGTCTACTTTAAACGTTGCTACTTCATAACTACCCTTATCAGGTGTAATTTTGTACGTTTGATTTGCTCCTTCATCTACAGAAAGTATACCACTCGGGCTTATTGTTCCATTACCTTCTGCTGATGCTATGATTGTGTAAATAATTTTCTTGAATGTAACGTTAATCGTGTGATCCTTCGTTACGTTTGTAAACGTATAGGAATTTCCTGTAAGACTTGTATCTACACCATCAACAGTAAATGTAGCAACCTCATAGCCTTTGTTCGGAGTAATCGTAAATGTTTGGTCTTTTCCATGATTCACAGAAACACTGCCGCTCGGACTAATTGTACCGTTGCTACCAGCTGCTGCTTTAATTGTGTGTACAATTTGTTTAAACGTTACATTAATTGTATGATCTTTAGTCACATTCGTAAACGTGTACGCATTGTTTGTTAACTGCGCATCTACACCATCTACTTTAAACGTTGCAACTTCATAACCATCGTAAGGTGTAATCGTAAACGTTTGGTTTGTTCCATAGTTCGTAGCAATTCTACCGTTTGGACTGATCACTCCGTTACTTCCAGCAGTTGCCGTGATGATGTGAACGATTTGTTTGAACGTTACATCAATTGAATGATTTTTCGTTACGTTTGTAAATGTGTACTCGCCGTTTGTTACTGTTACTTCTTGTCCATCAACTTTAACGCTTCCAATCTCAAAACCAGTATTCGGCGTGATTTTATACGTTTGATTCGAACCATGTTTTACAGACACGAAGCCTTCCGGATCGATTTTTCCATTACTGTCCGCTGTTGCCGAAATCGAGTGTGACAAATCATCACTTATAATAATCGTGAATGAAGTGTCCATATAGCCTGGTGCAGAAATTGTAAACTCATAATCACCTAGGTTGCTAAATAAAGATCGATCAACAAATTTCAGTTCGTTAGCTGTAAGCGTGTACTTGCTAGAATCAATTACTTTGCCGTTGAGTGAAACAACAGGTGATGCTGCAAGCCAATCTGAATCTTGATTGTAGTTAATCGTAATTGGTGTATCTTCTTGAATATAAGCTAGTTTTGAAGCAAACACTGGTGAATTGCTCTTAACTACTTGAGTTACCGTTGTATCTGGATAGCAATACGCCGTAAACTTAATTGCTTTATTGCCTTTAGTTGTAAATGCTGTTCCAGGAAGTGTAATTGTGATATTACTTGCATCTGATGAAATTGTCGCATCAGATTTAACCGATACTCCATCTACTGTAACATCACCTGTTACTGCTTTTGAAGCATTTGCCCATCTCATGTTTTCAGTATTGTTAGGTATAGTCATAATTACTGGTTTCCCAACTCCACTTGGCGTCAAAGCTAATGTTGGCGCCGTTCTTTGAGTAAATGGTTGAGCAATTGTAATTGGTGTAAAGTAAGGCGATACGAATTTAACATTCTTATTACCTGCAGCAGTATTCGACTGAGTAACACTTCCGTCAATTGTTACTGCTCCAGTCCCATTTTTTACAGTAGTTGTTACATAAGGTTTTACTGATGTAACTGATGACATTTGAATCGTAACGTCACCATTGTCAATCGATTGATCAGATGTTGGTGAAAGTAAAATTGAGCTTCTCCATAATGGATTATCATCACCTGTTATAGAGTAAGTAATCGTATCACCAAACTGTGGCGTTCCTGCTGTTGACGTAAGTGTAAGTGCAGGTGCTGTTTGAGGCGTAACAGTTACAGTTGAATTAATGTCAGCGTAGCCTGGAGCTGAAATAATTAAACTCCTTGAAACTGCTGACCCGCCATTTGTTCTCACTAAATCATACGGAATCGTTAATGTTCCCGCTGTCTCATCGATGACAACTCTTGTTTTAATAGATGGTGTTGATGAACTACCAAATTTGATCGTACCACCAGACTTTACTGCAGCGATCCAATCTGATGCAGTAGTACCAGGATTAAATGTCATTACTAAGTCTTTTCCTGCAAAAATTGTGCCTGAAGGACTTGTAAGTGTCACTCCTTGCTTGTAGAAAGGTTGATTAACTATCGCTGTTTGGTAATTTTGTGCAAGAACGCTAATAGCAATGCTCCCTGGTGCTGTAATTAATGAGCTATCAATCTTAATTGGCGTACCAGGTGCACCCAATGTAATTTTACTAGCTTCAAAGTCCGCTCTATTAATTGTTGTACTACCCATTTGAATAGCTGTAATCGCGTCTCTCCACGCTTGTGAATCATTTGTAGCACCAACTCCAAGTGAAATTGGGTTTACATTACCATCGTTAAAGAATCGATTTGCTTCAGCAGTTAATGCTGGTGCAGAGAACGCATTAATTCTTTGTGAGAACGAATATGTTGTGTAATTATCTGCTGCAATGTCAATCTTCCAATCAGAAAATCCTCCACTTGGATTCGCAATTGATGGTGATGAGAAAACTCCAGCTGGAATTGTAAAGTTAAACGTTGTCGCATTTGCTGGTGTTACTTGATTAAACAGACCAGCAAGTTCAGCCCCTTTGAAAATTTTAGCAACATTACCTTTTGGATCAGTTAAAGTGATTGAAGTAATGTTAGGCTGCCAACTATCACGGTAATGTGCAGCTGTTGATCCTGTACCATCTGCACGACTAAATGTTAATGCTTTTCCAATCGTGTTAACATTATTCGGTGCAATTAATGAAAAGCTATTACCTATACCATCTTGCATCCTGAATTTCATTACTCGATCCATGTAGCCCGGAGCTTTAAACACAATTGTGTGAACTCCCGTTTTTGCGAATAACGATGGATCAAATTCATATTGTCCTTTGTTAGAGATAACTTTTTCAGCAATCGAATTTGTTGAAACACCATTATATAGATTCGTAGCTGCTTTACGGTCAACTCCATCAATTAAGATTTTTCCACCTTCACCGTCTACCGCTGTTCTCCAAGCTGTATCATCTATTTGTGTAATAGTAGTAGCCCCAGTTGTAAGGTCTGGAGTTTTATAACTAACAGAGAACAATTGGAACGGATTTACTTTACCGTAATATATAAAAGCGTTGGCATCGCTTGTTTTGATATATGGTACTGGTTTTACAACCGTGTTAAAAGCTCTTAAATCAGAACCACTTGGTATTGTACTAAATCCTGTTAAAGTAATATCTTTACTTGTAGTTGCAGCTATTTTTGATGCTAATGTATCTGCATTTGGAGCAGTTGTATTGTATTTACCAAAGTTTTTGACGATATATTCAAAATCGGAATAGTCAATTGAGCCGTCAAAGTTAATATCCGCTGACCTTGTATAAGTCGATGGTGTAGTATTATAGGCATTGTAAGCAGTGCTTTCTACTTCAATGTCCTTCATATCAATCACATCATCGCCATTTACGTCACCTGCAAGCATTATCGCATTAGGGACAGAATAATTTCCTCCGGCTGCATAACCATACTGACCTGCTGCGTTTACTGCTAATGTTCCATAATAAGTTAAATGACCTGGCATTTTCATTGTAAAATTGTATGGTTTAGTTCCTGCTTGTATTGGCAGGTCTGTACCGAATAAACCAGCCTGATTAATACCTGGATTTGCACTTGAAGGACTAATTGTTGTATCTTGAACACTCTGTAATTTAGAGATAGCTCCACCATCGTTAGGATCCTCAAATTTAATCTCTACGCCAGAACCATCTGTCGTTATAGGCGTTGTTCTACCAAATACAGCCGATGTAGCATAATTTTGAAAGCCTTCTGGTCTAATACTTCCACTGATATATGCCCCACCTTTAATGAATAGATGTTTATCTTGGAAAACCGGTACACGATCCATTCCAAGTTTTCCACTGCTATATGTTGAGATTTCTGGAATGTTACCTGATCCTTGAAGCCATAATGTATCTAATCCAGCATCATTAGTAACTTTGTATTTAATTGTAAGGATAGGCATTTCCTGGGCAACGCCATTGCTGATTGTATCCGATGAATTTAATACTCCTTGTGCTTGAACGCTATCAGGGAGATTGAAATTGAAAATATAATCACCATTGCTATCAATATCTTTATGGATCCAATTTTTATCAGCCGTAATTCCTTTTGATGTTAAAAATGCTTTGTATTCATCACTAAAATCAATGTTCTGAATGGCTGCAAAAGGAAGCGAATCGATATAGAATTTTGCTCCAACTAGATTTTTAGGATATTTTACTGACAGTGTTGATTTAAAGTTATCTCCTTTTGAGACCAATGTCTTGTTTGTAAGGAATGCTGGGTCAACCCCGTTTAATGTTGTTGAACCTGGTGTATCAAGACGTGCAAATCGATTAATGACATACTCATTACCTTTTTTAACAAAGTAATAATATTTTCCTTGAGTTTCAAGATTACCTGCAAAAGAATAATCTTCAGGGTAAATTCTAAATTGTACACCATAGTTTTCTTTTTCAGGGTCAGCTGAAGTATTTACAAGATCTTCTTTCGAGATACCAAATTTAAATGATCCGTCATCATTAGGGTGAAGGAAATAATTTACATATGGTGCTGAGTTTGAATCACCCAACATTCCGTCAATTTGACCTAAAGCTTGGCTTACCTTCGTATCCGTATCATAGTTCGGTGGTGCAGGTACTTGTGTTTCATGGCCCACGTTTTTCATATAATCAACGTTTGAGTCGTAAGCTTTTCCAGTAAACCATTTTAGAGCACCTTCTGTGGAAGGACCATCAGCATCGATCTCATAAATACCTGGTTCACTACCTTTATCCATATCCAATGTAGGAGCGTGGTTGTCTACATAAACTGTACTATTTTTTTCGTATAGCTGGCCACTTGTGGCATCTAAAGCACGAGCCTGAATAGTATACCCGCCTTCTTCAGTTACCTTTTGAGTTGATAATTGTTGAGAAAGCTTCGTATTAAGGTTAGGATCATCCTTAGAAATCGGTGTACTGTAAGGATAGTAAGCTCCATTAAGTAAAAAAGGTGCAAAAACTGTATTTCCTAGAGTTAGAAGATTTGGATTTAATGTACCAATAAATCCTAAATATTTGGTACCGGTTACATCCATAACATAAAGCTTAAGACCAAAGGATGGATCAATTGGACTTTTTACTCTAATTTCTCCCCAAGATTGTGGAATAACTGCGAACGTATTTGGATTAAATTCTTTGTTACCGTTAAGTGTAAATGCCTTTCTTTCAACTCTGAAATCTACACCTCTACTTTGAATGTTAATAGCAAGAGGTAAACGGTAAGTTTCAGAAGGACTAGCTGAGTTCACAAAGTTAACGTAAGCCTCATAATAACCACTTGCTGAAGTTGCAGGGGCTGTGAATTTTACTGTAAGGTGAACCGTTCCACCCGCAGGTACGGTGATTGAATTTAATTCTGTATCAGGTGTTGTCGCATTACTTACGCTAATTTTAGCGCCTTCTGCAGCACCATCTTGTCCATCTTTTACAAACGTATCTTTAAAGAAAGCACTAGACGGATTAAACGTTTTAGCATCAGAACCATTATTTGTTATATATAAGTCACCTGTTTTCGTAACAGATCCATCTACTGCACGTGAAGTGTAGCCAAACGAAAATGACCCCGTTGTATTTGATACACTAACAATATTAGAACTAGACGATGTATCAGTTGATGTACGGGACTGTATATAATCTTTAACTTTAAATTGCATATCAGTATGCACAGCTTGATACGGATCAGATTTACCTGAACCGATTTGGAATACACTTTGTCGCGTACTGATAGGATCCGCTGTTGCCATCAATGCCGTTTTAACATCCTCAGGCTTATAGTTTGGATGAGCTGACAAAATTAATGCCGCCATACCAGCAACGTGAGGAGTTGCCATTGATGTACCCGACATAGTTTGGTAAGCATTTGAATAATCTTTGTTATCTGGTGTCCAAATGTCATAAGGAGCTGACGAGAAAATATCCACACCCGGCGCAACAATGTCAGGTTTAATTGCAACCGAACCCGTTACAGGACCAGTAGAGCTAAAGCCTGCAAGTGTATTTCCTCCCATTGAAAAGTTACCAGCATTTGATACAGAGATTTTTTTAATCGTACCACTCTTAACAGCATCATAGAATTTTGGACCGTCATTCTTACTTAACTGTAATGTGTAGGCTACACCGCCAACCGCACCAAAATAAAATGGATAATATCCTTGATCATCGAAAAGAAGATCTGGATTATCAGTCGGGTTCCAGATAATCATCGCTTTAACGTGCTGAGCAGCTGCATACATCATAAGATCGCTCATAGAGGCACCACCACGTTTAACGACTATAACTTTATCTACAACGCTAATGTTCTTACTTTTTAAATCATCGTACCAAGCAGGGGTACCATATCCAGCATCTACTAAATCATATTGAGTTGAACCACTAAGCTTTGTATTTGTATCTGTAAAGTCTCTACCGACTATACGTGAATTTACTAAGGAGAATGAATCTTGTCCTGTTGCATTATAAGAGTGAATATCAAAAGTCGGCACTTGTTTTGGATAAGTAATCGCGCCTACTGTAATAGCTTTCGCGGCAGCGGCTGGAGTACCTAGTGTCCCTACACCAGGACCATCGTTTCCTGCAGCTACTACAGCTGTTACACCCAGATCAGTAATATTGTTGATTGCCACTGAGTTTGAAGACAGTGAATCATTATATGATGCACCAAGTGATAAGTTAATTACTTTACACCCATCCTTGTATGACTGTTCAATTCCCCCAATAACAGCTTCATCACTACCACCGTGAGGTCCTAAAACTCGGTAAGCATATAATTGCACTTCAGGAGCAACACCTCTAACTGCATAAGGAGAGCTACTTCTTGATTGTCCTGCAATTGTACCGGCAACATGTGTACCGTGAGAAGTGATATAGCCATGATAATCTGTTGGGAAGTTAGGGTCTTGCTGACTTGGAGGAAGTGCATCATTTGCATTCTTCGCAGCAAGCCAATCTGAATAAACAGTTTCCATCGGATCATTATCATTGTCTACGAAATCCTTACCGCCTTGATATACACCAGCAAGGTCAGGGTGGTTATAGTCGATTCCAGTATCAATAACGCCGACTTTTACGCCTTTACCTGTAATATTTTCATTTTGTAAATCATGTATTTTTAACCAATCAAGAACTGGCGTTTCACCTGATTGTGGTCCCTCTGGACCAGGAGGTTGAACAGTACCAGATGGTTGGTCGACTGAATTTCCTGATACAGTAGGGCTATCTGAAGATGAACTACTAGTTGATTTAGCATTAGAACGATCTGTACGAATTGAAGGCAATAAGTTTGGGTCCGTTTTTGTGTCTGAAGCCTTTCCATCTCCTGTAATACTTGCAGAAGCCTCTATTGACTGTGAAGCTGGAATTGGAGCATATTTAATGTTTTGATAAACACTCTTTACGTATGGCAGGGCCAATAAATCGTTAAGTGAACTTTTTGGAATCTTAACAGCTACCCCGTTAAATACTTGTGAATATTCTCTTCCCATTTTAAAGGTACTAGTTTCACCAGTTGCCTTTAATCTTTTGGATTCATTGTTTACAAAACTCTTAAAGCTACTGTGGGTCTCATCAACAGCTGCTTTAGCACTTTCTAGTGTTACTTCTGTGCTTTGTTGATTAATTGATTTTCCAGATGATGCATTCTTTTGTTGATTCACCATTTGAACTGGAGCTGGATCAACAGTAAATTGAACAATCAAATCTAATTGATTAGATGATGAATTTAGTAGTTTTGGATCAAACTGAAGTTTCTCTAAATATAAATTTTGTAATTGTTGTGCTTGAGTCAAGTCAGCGTTGCTATTAGTACTTTCCAATGCAGACTGAATAGTTTTTTCAGCTGACCCACCTGTCATGGCAAACGTCGGTACTGTATAGCCAAGCAACGTAGAAGTTGCAAGAAACGTTGACATGATCATCTTTTTCATTTTACGATGGTTCATACCTTTTTCATTTCCTTTCTTTTTATAATTTGTAGAGTTAAACTCTACTCCCCCTAACCACTTTTCCCCCTTTTAAAAACAGAATCTTGTTATTTTTAAAAATATTACGACAAATCATTTGCCATTCTTCATTATAATTGGGGGAATTATAGACAGTAAATTGGGGGAATTTAGCGTAAAACGAAGAAAAAAATTTGTCATATTTTGTTAAAATTTAGGAATAACAATTATGCTTTCTATGTTTTACATGTGTGTTTTCATGGAATGAAGTTGGGGGGAAGTTGGGGGAATTTATCACTTGTTATTCTACAAATTTTTTAGATTTACATTATTTGGATTAAATTAGTAATTATTAATCCTTTTCAGCTTTTTTCCTTACGATTTTATTTCTACTCACATGTTAAGAACATAAAAAAAGACCTCTCAACTTTTTGAGAGATCTTTCTACATTCTAATCCGATTTATTTTTTAATTTCCTCGATAAATTTCCAAGTTTGTCCTTGATCCATAGATTGATAAATTTCGCTACTATCACCGTTATAATCCCCGTCGGAACCTTGACCAACCAACATATTTAAAACTCTGTCCATCTTAAAAGGCAGACTTGGTGTATCGAAAGGTTTTATAATCTTTCCATTACTCAACTTTACTTCATGAGGTAAATAGTTTACCTTTTTGAAAGAAACGCCTCCATCATCCGTACGATATAAGTTACCTTCATTACCGGAAGGATTAACTGCTCCTAAAAATCCGAGTTTGTTATCAAAAAAGACGATTCCCGAAGCACCTCCAACTGTACCGCTGTAAGGGTCATTATTTATTACAGTCCATGTATTTCCCCCATCAGTGGTTTTACTTAATGAATAAAATGTGCTTCCTAATGCTTTATCTGCAACATTTAGTTTATAACCAACTTCTTTAGATAGAAAAAACTGTTCCTTTGAATTAGTTAGCTCTTTTTTCTTTTCATCAGAGGTAGCTTGATTAGAAGTAGTAGATGGTTTACTCCAATCTGGATCACCTATTAAGTTATATCTTGCTGGCGTAATTACTTTATCCATTCCAGGGACAAATAAGAATACTGTATATCCAATTATTTCAGTACTTGCTGTTTTTAGACTATATACTCTTCCATCCTTATCAATATTAATGATTCCATTTGGATTGTAACCCCAATTTCTTTTTCCATAATAGATTAATCCATACTGATTTTCATTCCATTTGCTAACTGCTTTTTTTATTGGAATAACATTAGTAGTTTCAATTAAAGGTTCTAACAGTTTGTCTTCGTTATAATTAGGAGCGGCATACCCGTGTAAATATACTGTAATATTCTCTGAATTATTTTTATCATAAGTTATTAGATAGCTTTCTTCTTTTCCATTGTCATTCTTTCCATAAACAAATGTATCAAAGGATGTAATTATTCCATTTGAATTAAATTTAAGGGAAAAATTATTTTCCATATATAGTTTTTTGGGCAATGTATACTTATTATTTATATCTTCAAAAATGCCCTCTACACCATATTGATAGATATTGTTATGCTGAAATTTTACTGTTCTTTGGTTTTTTAGTCGCTCTATATACCACGCAAGTTTTCCGCTAAAATTAGTCGCACTTTTATATATGTTCGCTCCGTAAAATATTGTAATAGCGACAAATAAGACAATAGAAATAAATTTCCATGCTTTTAAGTCTATTAGTTTATTCGGTTTACGCTCGCTGCTTTTTATAACTCTTATTATAGTAAATAAACCGACCAATATTAATATCGCTACGCTTCCTAATAAAATAGGTAGATTTTTATCGATAATTCCATACTTGCATATTAAAGCTAACTTTAGTCCAAAAACCCAGTATCCAATTAAGAAAATCGGATTTGTTAATAACAATATAATTATCCTTCTTACATTTCTCTTCAATCCTTACATCCCCCCTAGTTGAATTTGTCGTTCTATTCATCTATTTTAAGTATACTTTGTTATCCTGGATTTCTGCATGACTCGTGATTTACAGTTTTGTCACAAAAAAAAAAAAGCACCCCAATTGAACAGGAATGCTAGATCTGAATTATTTATATTAAGAAATTAAACTATTATATTTAGGTATTCGAATCATTGCCTTAAATAAATCACCATCAACTTGAATTGAAAACTGTCCTTTTTGAATTTCTATTAAACTTTTCGCTATTGAAAGACCTAAACCGCTACCTTGGCTATTTCTCGATTCATCGCCTCTTTTAAATCGTTCCATTAGTTCATCGGCTGAAATATTTAATTCATAAGCTGAAATGTTTTTGAAAGTAAGAAGTATCTCACTCCCCATATCTTCTATATCAATATATACTCTCGATCCTCTAAGTGCATATTTAAATATATTAGATAATAGATTCTCTACGGATCTCCATAATAGCTTTCCATCCGCTGCAACATAGAGTTTATCTTGATGATGGTTTATTTTAAATGTTAAATCTAAAGCTTCAACTTTTGCATTTACTTCACCTAAACCTTGGGTTAATAATGATAAAATATCAATACGCTCAAGGTGAACTGGAATCGTTCCACTAGATGCTTTTGCAGCTTCAAATAAATCATTCGTTAAAAGCTTTAATCTTTGCGATTTTTGATCTAAGACTTCTACATATTCTTGTATTTTAATAGGGTCCTTTTCCTTTTTCAATAAATCGACATATGTAATAATTGAAGTCAGTGGTGTTCTAATATCATGGGATACATTCGTGATAAGCTCAGTTTTCATCCTCTCACTCTTTAGTTCCCGATTAACAGCCGTTTTCAGACCATCTGTAATGGTATTTATATTATTAGAAAGACTTGCAAATTCACCTTTTCCTTCCACCTCTATACGGTGATTGAAATCCCCTGCTTTAATTTGTTCGACCCCTTCTTTAATTGCATTGAAATTTTTTACTCGTTTATATGCAAACCACGCAGCAAAGCCGATTGTGATTGGGAATATAAAAAATGTTAACGCAATTAAGATTGGATAGCCAACTACAAGTAGAACCGTTTTAACACCAGTACTGCCACTATTATAAACATTTTTAATAAATGAAAAAAGATGACTTAATGAAAGATAGATTAATGTATGTTTTAACAGGGTACCGTTTTTAAGGTGTTTTATGATTGATAAAATTAGTACTAGTGCCACGATCAGAAACGGAATTGTCAGGAAAAATACTAACTTATTAATGACCTCTATTGTTAGCGTGTCTACTAATGCTACCCAAGAGGCAGTAAGAGCCATTAACAATAAAATATTAACGTCATTATATAGTTTATCTATTACATTTAAATGTAGTTCCCGGTCATTGAATGATTTTCTACCAATTATAAGTGCTAAGTACGCAAAGGAAAGTAAAAATCCGATGGAACAACCTATAAACAAAATGAATGCATTTGTTGCAATTTTCTTATCTTCTTTCCATTCTTTTATTTTTTGATTCAAAGCATCTTGCGTGAACGCTATAGAAACTTCCATATTTTTTGCATTTAACTGGTCTAAGTTTTCGGTAATCCAATTAAAACGCTTATTCTTTTCAATTGTCGCTGGATAAATTTCTCTTTTATAATTTTTATAAATTACATAGGAAGGGTTCCCTTTGAATTGGCCTTTTAAAGAGTTATTTGTAAATTCATTCACTCCATCATTGGCATAATATAGTAGATCTTTCTTTTCTCCTAAAATTTGCATTAAACCTTGATATCTTTTTAAATCATCCGTTACCATCTGATTCTTTGCTTGATTAATTTCTTTTGCATAAGCTTTTTTAAAGTTTTCAAAGTTTTCTTCTTCACTTAAACTTGGATTATATATTTTTGACCTCTCCGTAAAATCAGGATATAAGGATTCTTCAATTGATCTCATATCCTCTGTGCTAATTACTCCACCCTTTGAAATATTCTCTTCACTTTTATACTCTACTACCAATTGAGTCAGGCTAGTAATAATAGGTTCTACTTCTTGCATATATGATTTGCTAAGAAAGTAATTATCTTCAAAGACTATTCCAAAATCATCGTCAGTTAAAGCCTCTATATTTGCAATCGATTTTAATATGCCTGAAAAGAATAGAACAACAAGCGTAAATACAATTATTTTTGTAGTTATTGAATGACTATATTTTCTCGACCTTATATCCAACTCCCCACACCACCTTCAAATATTTTGGTTCTTTAGGATTTATTTCGATCTTCTCTCTAATTTTTCGAATATGGACAGATACTGTATTTTCGGGATTAAAAGCCGTTTCGTTCCATACTCTTTCATAAATTTCTTCAATTGAAAAAACCCTACCTGCATTTTCAGTCAAGAGCTTTACAATTTTATACTGAACTGGAGTAAGATGAACAATTTCCCCATCAACTGTAATGACTTTACTTTCATCATCGACTACAAGTCCTCCGCTACGATATAAATTATTCTTTGTTTCAAAACTGCCTAAACTTGTATATCTCCGAAGTTGTGATTTAACTCGTGCGATAAGCTCTAAAGGATTGAATGGCTTTGTTATGTAATCATCTGCTCCTAAATTTAAACCTAATATTTTATCAGAATCTTCGGACTTCGCAGACAGTATAATGACAGGTACACCATAATTTTCTCTAATCTTCATCGTAGTCCGAATTCCATCTAATTTAGGCATCATAATATCCATAATAATGAGATGGATCTCTTTGTTTTCGATAGTCTCTAGGGCCTCTATTCCGTTGTAGGCCTTGAACATGCTATATCCTTCATTTTCTAAATAAATACAAATTGCCTCAACAATAGACTGATCATCATCACAAACTAATATGTTCATGTATCTCTCTCCTATTTCCCTTTTTCAAAATTCTATCACCTCTTTATTTTTCGTGTTAAGAGGATGATATCAGTTAAATCTTAATAACCATTCAATGAAAATCTTAAGATTTTCTTAAAATACAAATTTAGGCTGCTTTTTTTATAATGTTATCCTCCTGTAAATAGTAATAAAAATGCTTTTCGTTTTCTAAAGTGGTTTTCTTTTAAGCAATTAGATAAAGTAGTCATTTAATTATTTATTGGACTAAAGGAGTCATTTTAAAGTAATTAATAAAAGTTGGCTATTTATTTACAAATAATTTAAATTTTTCTAAAAAAAATTATGGTATTGTGGAATTAGGCAATGGAAATAAAATACATATTTAAGTCTTCCAAAGGTTTATGTGAATACGAAATTACTGTACCTGCCTTTTAAAGCCACTTTCTATTGTTCCTATTTTATTAGGATCCAAAATTGGGTTCACGAAAAAATATATGGAGGTGATTAAACCTTTTTAAAGAACTATCTGTAAGCAAACGATCAATTTGCTTTAGATTAAGTTAAAGTTTTTTTGCACTACTAAACATATTTTTTTATTTATCTTGTACAAATTATCATATAGCCCATTCTTTATGACCAGGGTCTAGGATACCACAAGAATCCTCAACCAGAATCTCATCTTCAGGACTCCCATCATTCTTGTTTTTACATAATTCTTAACCCAACATGCTATTTATTGAAATCTTAGTTTTTGATCTATCAATATTATTTTTTTATTTCGCGGGGGGATTTTATTTTATGTTAGGAAATCGAACGGTACAAAATACGGTTTTATCTAAAGGCATCAAGAAAAATTTAAAAAGAAAGTCTGCCATTCTCGTTTGTTCTAGTTTCGTTTTTTTTAGTGGTGCTTTAGGTAATTTATTTACTAAACCCGCACAGGCTGCTGTGGGAAACCATGTTGTTATCAGCGAAGTATACGGTGGCGGAGGTAATAGCGGTTCTTCCTATAAAAATGATTATATTGAACTTTATAATCCGACAAATTCAAGTGTTAGCTTATCTGGATGGTCTATTCAATATGCCTCTTCTACTGGGGCATTCAGTAACATTACAAATTTATCAGGAAGCATTGGAGCACATCAATATTTATTAATTAAAGAAGCAAGCGGCGGTGGAGGAACGGTTGACCTTCCAACTGCGGATGTTACAGGTACAATCAACTTAAGCGCAAGCAGCGGAAAAGTTGCATTAGCTAAGGCTACGACTGCGATATCAAGTTCAACGGATTCAACTGTCGTGGATTTTGTTGGTTTTGGCTCTACAAATGACTCAGAAACTACTCCCGTAGGTACTCTTTCTGCTACGACAAGTGCAGAACGTAAAGACAATAATGGCGGGACCGTTCAAGGTCAAGGTAATGGTTGGGATACTAACAATAATGCTAATGACTTAGTGGTTACAAGTAACCTAGTTCCACAAAATTCGTCTTCTACTGCTGAACCTTCATCACAAACTGATACTGGTAATGGTACTGGTACTGATAATGATCATATGGGATTAGGAAATCCAAGTGGTGCAACAAGTAATACATCTAATTCCAGTAATTATCTAATGGTTAAACCACAGTACGATTTATCTTACAATAATAGCAAACATGAGCCTAACTGGGTTAGCTGGCATGTAGGTTCATCTGATCTTGGAAGTACGGCTCGTCAAGATGACTTCCGTGCTGATACTACATTGCCATCAGGATGGTATCAAGTTACTGCTAGTGAATTTTCAGGAAGCGGATTTGATCGAGGTCATATGTGTCCATCTGCTGATCGTACATCTACCGTTGCTAATAATTCAGCAACTTTCCTAATGAGCAATATGATTCCTCAAGCTCCAAATAATAACGAAATTACTTGGGCAAATTTAGAGGAGTATAGTCGTTCACTTGTATCAGCTGGAAACGAATTATATGTAATATCTGGAGGCTACGGATCCGGAGGCACTGGGTCTAACGGATTTAAGACTACTGTTGGGAACGGCGTTGTCGTACCAGCAAAAACATGGAAAGTGATCGTTGTATTACCTAATGGAAATAATGACGCAAGTCGAATTACAGCTTCTACGAGGGTAATAGCTGTCGTGTTACCAAATGATCAAACAGCTTCTAGCCATCCTTGGAGCTACTACAGAGTAAGTGTAGATTCAATTGAGTCTATGACTGGTTACGACTTCCTATCCTCGGTGCCGGCTAACGTTCAAAGTGTCGTCGAAGCTAGCGTTGACAATGGTCCTACAAATTAAGTCTAGAGAATCGTTCCTTTACCTTTGAAGGAAATTAGACTAATTACATAGAAAAGGGAATGTGAGCCAAAAAACTTTTGGTAGCACATTCCCTTTTCTTTTTTACTTATAATTGTACTTTTATGTTAACTCTGGCCAATACTGTCTATTAGCTTCAACTAAATCATCTAAAATCTCTTTAGCTACCTTTGCACTTGGTACAGTTTTTGATAGTGTTAATGTCTGCCAAAGTTTTTGATATACAACTAGCTATTCTGCTTAAATATTTGCTCCATATCCGATATAAATTTTACATCAATTAAGAAATATTCTTCTAAAAGAAGAACTCGATTATTTATGATACGGCTCATTCCTATTAATTCTAAACGAGCGATAGATTTGCTCGACTAAAACCAACTTCATTAATTGATGTGGAAAAGTCATTTTTGAAAATGATAATGTATCATCAGCTCTTTTCATCACCGCATCACTTAGACCTAGTGACCCACCAATCACAAATGCTACTTTGCTGTTGCCATATGTGGCAAGTTGGTCTATTTTTTTGGCTAATGATTCTGAAGTATGTTCCTTCCCCTTAATTGCTAACGCAATTACATAAGCGTCTTCTGCTATTTTACTTAAAATTCTTTCGCCTTCTTTTTCCTTTACAATTAGCATGTCTGCATCGCTTAAATTCTCTGGTGCTTTTTCATCTGGGACTTCGATTATATCCATTTTGGCATAGCTAGATAATCGTTTTATGTATTCATCAATCCCCATCTTTAAATACTTCTCTTTTAACTTTCCAACACTGATAATTGAGATATTCACACTATATCCTCACTTTACGAACAAGTTATACACAAAAGTTATCCACATACCCACAATTTCTATCCACATTTAGTGGGGGAATCTATGTTCGATACAATATATATGGCATCATTTTGACAATATTCACAGGTTGTGGATATATTATGCGTTTTTTCGACTTTATTCAACAGGGGTGTTTCACTATACTTATCCACAAAATCGTCAAGTGCCCATTCTATATGTTCATCACAGCTTAAAATTACTTTTTCCACTTATACACAGCTCCTTTTTTTAGCGCAAAAAAAAGAGGAGAAAGTAAACTCTCCCCTTAAGTATGCGCTTTGTTTTATACATACACTATATCTGTTGGTTTTTGAGGGTCCGTGTCATGAATTTCAAATTGCATCCCAACTTCAAATCCTTTTCCCTCTAATGTTTGTGTAACAGACATTCTGGCAAGCTCTTTCATATTATTATCTTGGCTTAAATGAGCAAGATAAATACGTTTTGTTTTATCTCCAATTACATCTGACATTGCTAGTGCAGCATCCTCATTTGATACGTGACCAACATCGCTTAAAATACGGCGTTTAATGCTCCATGGGTATCTACCCATGCGTAGCATCTCAACATCATGGTTACTTTCAAAAATGTACATATCTGCGTTAGAAATGATCCCCTTCATTCGGTCACTTACATAGCCTGTATCGGTAATTGTAACAAATTTTTTCTCATTATGATGAAATACGTAAAACATTGGTTCAGCAGCATCATGTGATACACCAAATGATTCAACTTCAATATCCCCAAACTGAATCGTCGTTTCCATGTTAAAAATGAACTTTTGCTCGGTTGGAATTTCTCCAACTAAATGATTCATTGCTTTCCATGTTTTTTCATTCGCGTAAATTGGGATTTGATATCTTCTGGCAAGAACTCCAAGTCCTTTAATATGATCACTATGCTCATGCGTGACTAGAATGCCGGAAACTTCTTTTATATCCCTGTTGATTTCTTTAAATAAAGACTCCATCGCTTTACCGCTTAGTCCTGTATCAACTAAAAGCTTAGTTTTCTCCGTCCCAACGTATAACGCATTTCCGGTACTTCCACTTGCAAGTACACTAAAATGCAGACTCATCGCTATTCACTCCATTGTTCTTTATCTATCTTAATTATTTGTCCCTCAATAGCATTTACAAAGTAATCCTGCTTTTCATTGACAACGATATGCCATGCTGGTGCTATGAATTTAACTCCATTCGATAACGGGATTACTGTATAATAGCCAAAATCAACTTTTGTAATTCGATCACTCGGCTTTAATTCATCTTTAACAAATAAATTTTCAATGGCTTTAATTGCCGGTAAAGCTTCTTGGACATTCTTTTTATCGATCATTTCTTTTAAGTTTTCTAAATATCTTTGGCGATACCCATAAATCTCATTATTATCGTTATACTTTATTTCAACTACTGAGCTTTCGATATTATAAATTAGGCGATCTTTATAGGTTTGACAGAAGTATATCGTTTTTGACGTTGGATCTATTTGACAATAATGATAGTTACCACCATTCCAAACATACTCCTTCACGAAGTTTTCTAAGAAGAGTATTTTATTTGTCTCGGCAATTGGAACTGGTTTTTTCAATTGACTTTGTAATACATCTTTATAGATTTGTATATTCTGTCCTTTTCGATCAGCAAAATTTTTCTTCGAGAAATCCTTACTATTACCTGATATATAAGATTCCTTTAAAGAATTTTTAGGTAATGTCACATATGTGATATCATTTTCCTTTAATTGGTCCTCAATACTCGATTCCGCCATCGTATCAAACTGATCACTACTTCGCTTTTGATAATATTGAATCGCTAAAAATAAATCTAATACTAAGAAAGTTAAAATAAATATTGTTTTGATTCTACTCCAATCCAACAATATTCACCCCAGTTCTACTTAGCATATCTTGATCAATCTTCTTATAGGTATCATCATAATTTATGATCCAAACAGGTTTTAACTGGATTGCTCTGTTATAGTACGGTTGATTGATTGTTGATTTATCTTCATCAAATATCGTCTCGTACCCTAAGCTAATATCCTTTATAAGGGATTTGTTAATAGACTTATTATTAGATATGATGTCCATAATTTGTGAACCTGACATTAACTCCATTTCACTTTCCTTCTTGTCCACCTGGATTCTAAATTTATACAATGGACGCTTAAAGGTTTCTATATCGTCTACTCCCCAACTCGTCGTAATTGTTGAATTATTATACACAGGTAAATTATTTACAAAAAGTCTAAATGATACTTCATTATTTTCAGGTTTAACACCAGACAAAATATATCCATCAGTCCAGCCACCATGAGCATTAATAAAATCAACACTTCTTTGGACTAATAAATTAGGACTTTGATTATTATTGTTTTCAGGTGTTGTAGGGTTAACAAATGAAATCGCTCGATTTAATGGTGAAACTGACATTAGCCTAGTACCATCTGTGAATGTATCTCCTGAATCGGTACTTTCTTTTCGGACATTTGATGGATCACTAAATATAGCATCTTTTAATTTATCAACATCAATATCCGTCGTAAGGTACTCCATCGTTGTTAATTTGATTGGTTTTTTAGGTAAATAAATTATTTTACCTGAATCTAACTTATACCTTAAGCTTTCAGTAAAGCTTTCGTAATTGTCTCTAATCTTTTCAACTGAAGCAATAATTGAAGAATTATCAAAGGTTGCTCCATAGAGAATTTTTTGTGCTTCATTTGAAAAATAGATCCTTGCTGAAGAATCCTGTTTAGTAGATAAATTGATGATTATTCGGTCAAATAAAACATTTTGTAATCGTTTTGCATCTAGATTAAGAACTTTACCTAATGTCTCTACTGGCACTACAGTTGGAAAAATAATTTCTAATTTATTTTTTCCTTTTGTAATTGACTGGTAGGCAACTTCAGATGTTTTATTTGTCAGGTTTTCAAAATTCGTGATTTCGGATTTCTGCAATGATCTATAAATTGGTGATATATTCCCCTGTTTAGTTGTTTCATAATTCTTATTTGATTCATGAACAACTAATAAATTCGGAATTACTATGTCCTTAAAGTCTCTTTTTGCACCAATCGAAACTTTTTGGACATAGTCTTGATTTTGAAGTACATCGTATGTTGGTTGATATGACCATAAGCTATATGAAAGAACTAAGCTTACGATAACAAGAGTAGTTAATACAACTGATTTTATATGTTCTCTTCTCATTCCCACTCATCCTCTTGGTCATCAGCCACTGGAAGTGTGAAATAGACTGTTGTACCCTTTCCTTCTTCACTTTTAGCCCATATATGACCATCGTGCGCGTAAATCATTTCTTTTGCCAATGCAAGCCCTAGTCCAGAGCCCCCAACTTGTCTCGATCTAGCTTTATCTACTCGATAGAAACGATCAAATATCTTTGATAGATTTTCTTTTGGAATTCCCATACCTTCGTCAGTAATACTAACTAATATTTGATCTCTAGACTCTTTAATACGATAAGTTACAGTCCCACCTTCTGGTGAATACTTTAATGCATTTGAAATAATATTATCTAACACTTGTGTAATTCTATCTTCATCTATAAATACAAATCTTGTCTTACTTATAAACTCACGTTTGAACGATACTTCTTGAGACTTACTCATTTCATGTCGATCAATTATACGATTAAATAATTCCGTGAAGTTAACCCAATCTTTCATTAAACGATATTCAGTACTATCTAACTTAGATAATTGTAATAGGTCATTTACTAATCGAATCATTCGTTCTGTTTCATCTTGAGTTACTTGTAAAAACTTAGGTGCAATTTCTTTATTCTCCCAAGCTCCATCTGACAATGCTTCTAAATAGCTTCTCATCGTTGTTAAAGGTGTTCTTAATTCATGTGACACATTGGAAACAAAATCTCTTCGTTCTTGCTCTATTTTTTCCTGTTCAGTTACATCATAAAGAACCGCGATTAGACCATTAACTTTACCAGACTCTTTTTGTATAGTGGAAAAACTAGCTCGTAGAATCATCGGTCTCTTATTATCGCTATAATCTAACATAATTGAATCTGGCTCATCGTATAAATCATCTAAAGTATTAATCTTTTCGATTCCCAATACTTCTAAGATTGATTTATTTAATACTGTTTCACGTGAAACATTAAGCATCGTTTCAGCTGGATCGTTTAAGAGAATAATTTTCCCTCTCCGGTCAGTTGCAATAACTCCATCTGACATATGCTCTAGTACTGATTGAAGCTTTCTTCTTTCTCCATCCGTTGAAGCTCTGGCTTGCTGTAAATTACGTGATAGATTATTAAATGATATCGTTAATTCACCAATCTCATCTTCACTATAGGCCTTTAATTTGCGAGAGAAGTTTCCTTTCGCCATTTCTTGGGCCTGTCTTCTTATTTCAGAGATTGGCTTCGTAATTGCTTTAGCCAATAATATTCCTAAAATAGATGTAATCGCCACTGCTATAAGTGTACCAGTTGAAAAAATACGGTTAATTAATTCCATTCTTTCATAAGTGCTTTCCATTGAAGCACTTGTGTAAATGGCTGAAACAATTTCGTCACCTTCCATTACTGGGGTAACAATCGTTTTCATTCGATGACCATTTTTAGGATCAATTAACACTTTCTCAGTTCTAGTACCTACTAGTAGAGCTCTTTTTACTAAAATATCAGTAGTCCTTTTACCAACAATAGATCGATTACTAGAATCTGAAGTAGCAATGACTTCACTATTTTGGTTTATAACTCTTACGTCTGATATTCCAATATTCTTTCCGAAGTCAGAAACTATTTTTTGGATATTAGCTTTAACTTCCGGATCGTCCAAAGTTTTCTTTTTCTCATACTCTATTTTTATATTATAAGCCAGTAGCTTCGCACGTTCGTTTATCGCAACTGTAAAACTGTTTACGAGTTGCTTTTCAAGCTCTCTTGAAAAATAAACGCTAATAATTTGCATAGCTACCAAGATGAGTAAAATATAAACAAGTACAAATTTAAAGACAATTGATTTAAATAAACCAACTTTATTATAAGCTGCCATTAATCTTGCTCCGGATCACGCAGGTAATATCCCACTCCTCTTCTTGTTACAATGAAAAGTGGATAACTTGGATTGTCCTCAATTTTTTCACGAAGTCTTCGAATTGTTACATCAACAGTTCGTACATCGCCAAAGTAATCATAACCCCAAACAGTTTGAAGTAAATGTTCTCTCGTCATAACCTGTCCGATATGCTTCGCTAAGTAATATAGTAATTCAAATTCGCGGTGAGTTAATTCGATCTTCTCGCCACGTTTTGTTACGATATAAGCGTTCGGATTGATAACAAGCGAGCCAATAATAACTTCAACTGACTCTTCTTTTTCAGATGGAGCTCCTGTTTGGTGTCTACGTAAATTTGCTTTTACTCTGGCAAGCAACTCACGAGTACTAAATGGTTTTGTTACGTAGTCATCTGCTCCCATTTCTAAACCTAGAACTTTATCTAATTCTGAGTCTTTTGCTGTAATCATAATGATCGGCATATCATGGTTCTTTCTTATTTCTCTACAAACTTCTAAACCATCTCTAATTGGTAACATAATATCTAATAAAACTAGGTCAGGAAGAAACTCGTCTACTTTTTGTAGTGCTTCCTCTCCATCATACGCGCAAACAATTTCAAAACCTTCTTTTTCTAAATTAAACTTCAATATATCAGCAATTGGTTTTTCATCATCGACTATTAATATTTTTTTATTCATTCCCCGCACTCCTTTTCTAGTCAGTTTTTGCTACCGTCAATTCTATACATATCTTTTGCAATTTAATATTAAATTAGGCAACAAATAAACTTATCATAGTAATTTCGTTTTGTGGACTACCTCTCAAATATAATACGACTACGGTCTTACGTGCTATTCTTTTTGTATATAAACACTAGATTTTTGAAAAAAACCTCTAGCTTGTTGCTAGAGGTCTACTCCACTTACTTCTATTTTAAATTAAGTAGGTTTTTTTGTAAAATCGAACTGTTTTATTCTATTTTCTATAAGGTTGATATAAAATAAAAAACTACTGTATATACAGTAGTTTTTATGATGGCTCGGGACGGAATCGAACCGCCGACACGAGGATTTTCAGTCCTCTGCTCTACCGACTGAGCTACCGAGCCATTATATGGCGGTCCCGACCGGGATCGAACCGGCGATCTCCTGCGTGACAGGCAGGCATGTTAACCGCTACACCACGGGACCAAGATAATTTTATTAAAAAAGGATGACCCGTACGGGACTCGAACCCGTGTTACCGCCGTGAAAGGGCGGTGTCTTAACCGCTTGACCAACGGGCCACATTAATTTAAGAAAAGATGAGCCATGAAGGATTCGAACCTTCGACCCTCTGATTAAAAGTCAGATGCTCTACCTACTGAGCTAATGGCTCACAATTAAAAGATATTACTTAAACAGTTTAAAAACTGATTAACTTCATAAACTATGTACTAGTTATGACGACAAGAATTATCTTATCATACTTTCTAACAACTTTGCAATAGTTTTTTTAAAAAAATAATAAAAGCCCCTAAATTTTTATTTAAGGGCTTTTTATTATATTAAGCTCCGTAAACGTTACGTACGATATTCGTTTGGTTACGGTCTGGACCAACTGAGAATACAGATAATGGAATACCTACTAATTGAGACACACGTTCTACATAATGTCTTGCATTAACTGGTAGTTCATCAAGCGTTTTTACTCCTGTAATATCTTCTGTCCAACCTGGAAGTTCTTCATAAACTGGCTCACATTCTGCAAGTTGTTTTAAGCTAGCAGGGAACTCAGAAATTGTTTCACCGCGGAATTTATAAGCAACGCAAATTTTTACAGTCTCTAGTCCTGTTAATACGTCAATTGAGTTTAGTGATAAATCAGTAATACCGCTAACGCGACGAGCGTGGCGAACTACTACGCTATCAAACCAACCTACACGTCTTGGTCTTCCAGTAGTTGTACCATATTCGCGACCTACTTCACGAATTGTATTTCCGACTTCGTCGAAAAGCTCAGTTGGGAATGCACCTTCACCAACACGAGTAGTATAAGCCTTACATACACCAACAACGTGATTAATTTTTGTTGGACCAACACCAGAACCAATTGTTACTCCACCTGCAACTGGGTTAGAAGAAGTAACGAATGGGTATGTACCTTGGTCGATATCTAGCATTACACCTTGTGCGCCTTCAAATAATACGCGCTTTCCACCATCAATTGCATCATTTAATACAACAGAAGTATCACACACATATTTCTTAATTTGTTGCCCGAACTCATAATATTCTTCAAAAATCTCATCGATATTTAATGAAGTTGAATCATACATTTTTTCAAATAAATTATTTTTCTCTTCAAGATTACGTTTTAATTTTTCGTAAAACTCTTCTTTATCTAAAAGGTCTGCCATACGGATTCCCACACGAGCAGCTTTGTCCATATAAGCTGGTCCAATACCTTTTTTTGTAGTACCAATTTTATTATCACCTTTACGCTCTTCTTCTAACTCATCTTGTTTTAAATGATAAGGTAAGATAACATGAGCACGGTTACTAATACGTAAGTTGTCAGTTGTAACACCTTTATCATGTAGGTATGCTAGCTCTTGAACTAAAGCTTTAGGATCAACAACCATACCATTTCCAACAACACAAATTTTATCTGAGAAGAAAATACCTGATGGAATTAAATGAAGTTTGTACTTTTCACCATTAAATACGATTGTATGACCTGCGTTATTACCACCTTGATATCTAGCAACTACTTCTGCCTGTTGTGATAAAAAGTCAGTAATTTTTCCTTTTCCTTCGTCTCCCCATTGAGAACCAACTACTACTACTGATGACAATGTACTGCACCTCCGATTAAATTACGCTATTTCCGAACTAAAACCAAAACTAGTATACCAAACTTACGGAATTTGTCAATAAATCTCTTTGAATAATTCTGTTCTAAGTTTTATTTGTTCGTAAATACAAACTAAAGAATTTGATAAAAATAGTTTGCCCTAACAAAAAAAAATAATCACATAGATTCACTATGTGATTATTTTTTAGATGATATCCCAAATAGTAGAGTTCAGACAGATTGAACAGATTTGCGCCCGTCTGATTCCAAATTATTTTTAGGCACCTGGTGCTTGCTCATCAAACCTTCGTTCTAAGTTTACGAACTTGTTATATTCTTTTACGAATGCTAATGAAACAGTACCTACAGGACCATTCCTTTGTTTAGCAATGATGATTTCAATAATATTTTTATTCTCTGATTCTTTATCGTAGTAATCGTCTCGGTATAAGAACGCAACAATATCCGCGTCTTGCTCAATACTTCCTGATTCACGAATATCAGACATCATTGGACGTTTGTCTTGTCTTGACTCTACGCTACGTGATAGCTGAGATAAGGCTATTAGAGGTACTTTTAATTCCCTCGCCAGACCTTTAAGAGAACGTGATATTTCAGATACTTCTTGTTGACGATTTTCTCCACTTTTACCGTTTCCTTGAATTAGCTGTAGATAATCTATTAGGATCATTCCTAAGCCATGCTCTTGCTTCAATCTTCTACACTTTGCACGTATGTCATTTACCCTAATACCAGGTGTATCATCGATATATATACCTGTACCAGCTAAACTACTAGCAGCCATCGTAAGCTTATTCCAGTCCTCTTGTTCAAGATTACCTGTACGTAGTGCCTGTGCGTTAATATTCCCTTCTGCACAAAGCATACGCATAACAAGCTGATCTGCTCCCATCTCGAGACTGAAAATTGCTACGTTTTCATCTGTTTTCGTCGCTACGTTTTGTGCGATATTCAATGCAAAAGCTGTTTTACCTACGGAAGGACGGGCGGCTACTATAATTAAGTCATTGGGCTGGAATCCCGCTGTCATACGATCTAAATCAGTAAACCCTGTCGGTACACCAGTGATTTCGCCACGTTGATTAAATAAGGTTTCAATTTTACTAAATGTAGTAAAAACTACATCTTTAATACTTTGAAAACCAGAAACGTTTGTGCGCTGAGCTACTTTTAAAATACTTTTTTCAGCCTCGTTTAGTACGACATCTACTGGAATATCGGGCGCATAGCTTTCCGTTACAATATTTGTAGCGGTTCTTATTAATCTTCTTAAAGTAGATTTTTCTTCAACGCTCTTTGCATAGTATTCAACGTTAGATGCCGTTGGTACTGAAGCCAGCAAATCATTTAAGTATGATACTCCTCCTACTTCTTCTAACACTCCTTGATTAGCTAGTTCAGAAGTTAGCGTGATAACATCTAGAGGCTCATTCCTTGAAGCAATCTTAAGCATCGCTTCAAATATTTTTTGATGGGCAGCTCGATAAAAGTCATCTGGTAAAAGCCGTTCTGAAGTTGAAATTAGCGCCTCTGAGTCTAACAGTATGGCCCCTAATACAGCCTGTTCAGCTTCTATATTCTGTGGTGGAGTACGATCATTTAGCAAATCACTCATTTCTTGTCCTCCAGATGCTTGTTTTTCTTATTGTTCTTTAACGTGTACTTTTAAAGTTGCACTTACTTCAGGATGCAATTTTACTTTAATATTTGTTACACCTAGTCCTCTAATTGCATCATTCATTTCGAATTTACGCTTATCTAGTTTAATACCATGTATTTTATTAAGCTCATCTGCAATTTGCTTGCTTGTGATTGATCCGAAAAGACGACCACCTTCACCTGATTTAGCTTTTAGTTCTACTGTTAAAGTTTCAATTGTTTCTTTTAGCTTTTTACAATTTTCTAATTCGATTTGTGCATCTTTTAATTCTTTATTTTTTTTCGCTTCAAGAGTTTTCATATTACCTGCAGTAGCTTCAATAGCATCTCCATTTTTGATTAAGAAGCTTGCATAACCATCTGCGATATTTTTAGTTTCTCCTTTTTTACCTTTTCCTTTTACATCTTTTAAGAAAATTACTTTCATTTGTTTGTTCTCCCTTCAATATATTCATCGATTATTCTCAATAAATGTTGTTCAACTTCTCTGATTGAAGAAGATTCAATTTGTGCAGCAGCATTTGTTAAGTGACCACCACCGCCAAGCTCTTCCATTATTAATTGAACATTTATATTCCCTAATGAACGACTACTGATGCTAACAAGATTATCTGACCTTTTTGCAATAACAAAGGATGCAATGACATCAGTCATCGTTAACAATGTATCTGCAGCCTTTGCGATTAAAACTTGATCATAGTTTACATTGTCTTTTCCAAAGCTAATCGCGAAACCCTCTTTGTACATATAGGCTTCCTCTATCAATTCTGCTTTGCGAATATATTCATTCATATCTTGTTTTAGTAAATTTTGAACGAGTATCGTATCTGCGCCATTCGAACGCAAGTATGATGCTGCGTCAAAAGTTCGTGCTCCTGTACGGAAAGTAAAACTCTTTGTATCAACAATAATACCAGCAAGTAAGGCTGTTGCCTCCAGCATGCTTAATTTTATTTTTTTAGGTTGGTACTCCAATAACTCAGTAACTAATTCTGCAGTAGAGGAAGCGTACGGCTCCATATAGACTAGAATGGCATCCTTAATGAAGTCCTCTCCTCTTCGATGATGGTCTATAACAACAATTTTATCTGTCTCATTTAAAAGTGATTCTTCCTCAACCATTGTTGGTCTATGAGTATCTACTACGATTATTAATGTATCTTCAGAAATAAGTTCTTTTGCTTTTTCAGGTGTGATAAAACAAGACATAAATTGTTCATTTTTAGACATTTCCCTCATCAAACGATTAACACTTTTATCTACTTCATCTTTATTAATTACTACATAACCATCCACTTCATTATGCATTACCATTTTTAAGATACCAACTGCTGAACCAAGAGCATCCATGTCAGGTAACTTATGACCCATTATCATAACATTGGTGCTACTCTTCATTAAATCTCTTAATGCATGCGAGATTACCCTCGCTCTAACCCTCGTCCTCTTTTCTACAGGGTTTGTTTTTCCACCAAAAAACTTTACTTTACCGTTAATATTTTTAACAGTTACTTGATCTCCTCCCCGCCCTAGTGCTAAATCTAAACCAGATTGAGCCAGTTGACCAAGTTCAGTTAAATTCAAACTACCTACTCCGACACCAACACTTAGAGTAAGAGGTAGATTACGCTTTGTAGTTTCTTCCCTTACTTGATCTAATATAGAGAATTTATTATTTTCTAATGCTGACAGAATTCCTTCATTTAAAACTACACTATAACGATCAGATGAAACACGTTTCAAGAACATACCATGGCTATTAGCCCAACTATTCAACATTGTTGTTACTGCACCATTTACACTTGAACGCTCCTGATCATCTAAGCCCTGTGTCATTTCATCGTAATTATCTAGTAAAATAATTCCGATTACTGTTCTTTGGTCTTCGTATAACTTCTCTAATTGTGCTTGCTCTGTCACATCAAATAAGTAAATGTATCGCTCTTCCCTTTTAATAACTACCCGATATGTTCTTTTACTTATATTTAATACATCTTCTTTTTTCTCTTTTTTCGAAATTAAAGCCATTAATCCTTCAGATAGATCATATATGTGTTTACCAATTAATGAACGATCGTCTAAAATATTTAAAATATATTGATTGCCCCATTCAATATGGTACTCTCTATCATAAAGTAATACTCCAATTGGCATTTCTGTAATTGCTTCGTTACTTAAATTCTTCACTCTCGACATAACTGATTCTATATACATATCTAAAACGTAGCGGTACTTAATTTCTAACTTTACAACTAGAAAAATAACGCATAAAAAGATAACGATGAAAATTATCCCTATTTTAGGTTGAATATAGACTACAGTTCCGATCAGAAACACTGAAAGAGCAGTTAAAAGATAGACGGGTATAAGAAACATCTGTTTCTTATGAAAATCTTGCATATGTTCAACCCCTAAGCCAAATAAAATCTAACTCACATATTAAAGTTTATTCACTTTTTTACAACTAATTAGTAACAAATATGTTTTTAAGTTTAAATTTTTCTTCTATTAAATATTCCAATAGAGACAATTCCAATTAGTAAAACAATATAAATTAATGGTTGAATGATAAAACTTGCGATCAATATAATAATTGGTACCGCTTTAGAAAAATGTTTTAAATAACTAAAATAAAATATCGATGCGTAACCTTGAACGAGCAGTAAAATTTGAAGTACATACGTTAAGTTAATCACTGCTGTACTGAGGAAACTACTTTGTTTCAAATTGAAGAATGAAAAAATCATTACAATTAAAAAGAACCACATGAATCCTACTGGGAGTCTAAACTCTCTAAATGGCTTAAATTTCGGAGTTTTATAACCTAATCTCCTTATTAATGGAAAAGTTACTAGTTGAGTTAAAAAAGCAAGTATAAAACTAACCATTAACAATAATGAAGGAATTAATGTAGGGATTAATTTAATAGCATTTGTAAGACTATCTAATGCCTTTTCATTGGCGTTTGTACCAAGACTGGCACTTAGTTCCTTACTTTTTTCTATAGCTTCCATTGCCAAGTCTGTATTCTCTTTAACGAAATCAATATGAAAAACAGCTTTGAATAGTATGTACGATAATACTGTATGTATTAAATATAAGAAAGTACTAGTAAGTAATATCTCGCCTTTACTTCGCTCATTTCTCAATAGATAACCAAATGCTATACCAACTGTTGAGTACATTAAAGTAACTGGAAGTAAATTAATTGAGGTAATCACAATCGTTAAACCCAGCGCCACACAGCAAAGTAAAAGTGATTCTTTAATTGAGTATTTAATACTTAGAATAATAAACGGCAGCGGCATAAGGAATGCCATAAATATTGAGAGAAACGGTACAAATCTAAATATTAACAGTAGTACTGAGTAAATAGCTAATAGTACTGCACCCTCGGTAATAAATCGAGTCGATTTCAAAATTTTGCTCCTTTCAACTCCTAATACTTATTTCAAGTAAGCATACTATTTCTTATTTTACCATAAAACTTATTTTTTCATAAATACAAAAAAAGTACAGCACTTGAATGCTGTACTTTTTATTACTTAGCTTATTCAGCTACGTATGGTAATAAAGCCATTTGACGAGCGCGTTTGATTGCGATCGTTAATTTACGTTGGTATTTCGCAGAAGTACCAGTTACACGACGAGGTAAAATTTTACCACGCTCAGAAACGAAACGTTTTAATAACTCAGTATCTTTGAAGTCGATTGTAGTGATGCCGTTTGAAGTAAAGTAACAAACTTTACGACGTTTAGCGCGTCCACCTTTGCGTCCACCCATTGCCATTGTTATTTCCCTCCTCTACTTAAAAATTAGTTTTTTAGTAATGCTAACCGTTCAGCATTACACAGTTTTTATTATTAGAAAGGAAGATCGTCATCAGTAATATCAATCGTTTTGCTTGTCCCACCAAATGGATCATCATTAAAGCTAGGCTTCTGAGATGGTGCTTCGAAAGGATTTCCAGCGTTAAAACCTTGATTTTGTTGATTCATACCGAATGAACCACCTTGGTTACCTGATGCATTTCTTGGTTCTAAGAATTGAACAGAGTCAGCTACAACTTCAGTTACATATACTCTCTTACCATCTTGACCATCAAAACTTCTAGTTTGAATACGCCCCTCAACGCCAGCTAAGCTTCCCTTTTTCAAGAAGTTTGCAACGTTTTCAGCAGGCTTTCTCCAGATAACGCAGTTAATAAAATCTGCTTCTCTTTCACCTTGCTGATTTGAGTAGGTACGATTCACCGCTAGAGTAAATGTTGCAACGGCAACCCCACTTGGCGTATAACGTAAGTCCGGATCCTTTGTTAAGCGACCTACAAGTACAACACGATTGATCATCTGATTCCTACCTCCCTAAAGCATTTAAAAAATATTATTTTTCTTCTTCACGAATAACGATGTGGCGGATGATATCTTCGCTGATTTTCGCTAAACGATCGAATTCTTGTACAGCTTCTGGCTTAGCAGAAACGTTTACAAGCATGTAGTGTCCATCACGGAAATCGTTAATTTCATAAGCTAAACGACGTTTACCCCACTCTTTAACGTTTGTGATTTCAGCACCTTGTTCAGTTAAAACGCCGTTGAAACGCTCAACTAATGCTTTTTGTGCTTCGTCTTCCATGTTTGGACGAACGATGTACATGATTTCGTATTTATTCATCACAATGTCACCTCCTTTTGGTCTAACGGCCCAATTAAGGGCAAGGAGCAATTTAATTAATCACTCACGAGTTAAAATTATAGCATAGTTTTTTTTAGATAGCAAATCAATATTCAGTTGCTACTTCATTAAACATTAAATCGGAAATGCATTACATCTCCATCTTGTACGATATACTCTTTGCCTTCAAGACGTACTTTACCTGCTTCTTTTGATGCTGTCATGTTACCATAAGTCGCTAAATCTTCAAAAGAAACTGTTTCTGCACGGATAAAGCCACGTTCGAAGTCGCTATGAATTACGCCAGCACATTGTGGAGCTTTCATACCTTTTTTAAATGTCCAAGCTCTTACTTCTTGTACACCTGCAGTGAAATAAGTTGCTAATCCTAATAAAGAATAAGCTGCACGGATTAATTGATCTAAACCTGATTCTTCAATTCCAAGTTCTTGAAGGAATGTACGTTTCTCTTCATCATCTAGTTCAGCAATTTCTTCTTCAATTTTTGCACTAATTACAATCACTTGAGAACCTTCTTTAGCTGCAAATTCTCTTACTTTTTGAACGTACTCGTTTGATGAAGCATCTGCGATTTCATCCTCACCAACATTAGTGATGTATAGCATTGGCTTAGTCGTTAATAAGTGTAAACCTTTTACTACTTTCATTTGCTCTTCCGTAAACTCTACTGAACGAGCTGGTTTGTCATTTTCAAATGCTTCTCTTAATTTTACTAAAATTTCATGTTCATAAGATGCATCTTTATCTTTTTGCTTCGCTAATTTAGCTACACGATCAATACGTTTTTCAACTGATTCTAGGTCTGCAAGAATTAGTTCTAAGTTAATTGTTTCAATATCTGCAATTGGATCTACTTTTCCAGATACGTGAGTAATATTATCATCTACAAAGCAACGCACTACTTGGCAAATTGCGTCCACTTCACGAATATGAGATAAAAACTTGTTTCCTAAACCTTCACCTTTACTTGCACCTTTAACGATCCCGGCGATATCAGTAAATTCAAATGTTGTTGGAACAGTTTTTTTAGGTTGAACTAATTCAGTTAATTTTACTAAACGGTAATCTGGTACTTCTACCACACCTACGTTTGGATCAATTGTACAAAACGGATAGTTTGCTGATTCAGCACCCGCTTGTGTAATTGCATTAAATAATGTTGACTTTCCTACGTTTGGTAATCCTACGATTCCTGCTGTTAATGGCATATTTTCCACTCCTATACGAACTTAGTTAATCTTTCACAATTATATTGATTTCAAAAAAAAATAACAAGAAAATCTGAATATTAATTCTAAACATACGAAAGGTATCTAATACGAGCGATCCTTCAAATTGCTCTACTAGATACCCATTGATTTAAAAATCGTCCTACTCTTCAGATCGAACTAAAACCTTTTTTAATTTTCGTGTGAACTCTCTGCGCGGTATTAATACGCTATGCTCACACCCCTCACATTTTAATCGAATGTCCATACCCATTCGAATAATTTTCCATCTGTTTACTCCACAAGGATGAGGTTTTTTCATTTCTACTATATCATTTAGGTTAAATTCTTTTTCTTCCATGTAAAAACTTCACTTCCTTAAAATAGTAGCATACAAACTATACATTCGCATTTTCATTTTTAGTTTCTGGTTGTTTATATAATACCATCTTTGGATAGGAAATTTCTATGTTATTTCTTTCAAGTACTTCCTTAATTTCTTTTCGAATTGCTCTAGAAATTTTAAACTGTGTCATCGCTCTAACTTCTGAAGAGATTCTCAATGTTACTTCAGAAGGACCCAAGTTTTGTATCCCAAGAAACTCTGGAGGTTTTACCATTTCTTCATATCTAGCTGGCATAGTTTCTAAATGCTGTTCAATTACATTTTGTGCATGTTCAATGTCGCCCTCATATGAAATACTAACATCGACCATTGCCACAGCATTATGTAATGAAAAATTGGTTACTTCAGTAATCATTCCATTTTGGATGATATGAAGCTCCCCTGTTCCGCTTCTAATTTTAGTTGTTTTTAAACCAATTGATAGTACTGTTCCTTCGAAAGTTTGAACTCTAATGTAGTCACCAACTGAAAATTGATCTTCAAACAAAATAAAAAATCCAGAAATGATATCTTTTACTAAACTTTGCGCACCAAAACCAATTGCTACGCCACCTATTCCTGCTCCAACTAAAAGTCCTTTTATTTCCACACCAAATATCGGGAGAATCGTCAAAGCAGCAATAAAGAATATTACATAGGCAAGTACATTTTCCATCAATTTAATAAGTGTTACTGATCTTCTTTCTGATACTTGTAACGGTCCTCTAGCATTAACCTTTAAGAGATTACGGATTAACTTTCTTCCGAGTTTTACAGCCAATACTGAAACGATAATAATTAGAGCTATTTTTATTGTTGAATTTAAAATTGTGTCCCATTGTTCCGGAGTTAGCATGCTTTTTTTTATTGCTTTTTCAGCATTTTCTATTTTATCTGCTGTATTATTCATACTGTCTATTCCCCCTATCTATTTTCAAGTGACTTCAAACGTAATACTAAACGAATTATCATTTTAAAACTACAAATATGAACAAATGTAATAATAGTTTAATTTAATAACGAAGATCGCTTGTCGAAAGTATAAATTGTTTAAATTTTGCATAAACTGATACTACTCTCTTAAATGAAAAGTAGGCGATATTATGCAATTTTCAGCGAATCCTTTGCGTAACCTTTTCAAGGATGATTATTCTGTATTTCTAGATGACGAAAACGCTATTAACAGATTTGCAGATCGTTTATGTAAGTCGCTTCCAAGTGTACACACTAAAGAAATTGTTTTTGTATGTATTGGAACTGACCGTTCTACGGGAGACTCTTTAGGTCCTTTAGTCGGAACCATGTTAGGAGAATTAAACTTAAGTAGGTTTCATTATTATGGTACTCTTGATGAGCCAATTCATGCGTTAAATCTTTCAGAACAACTTGAAAGAATTAAGGGCAAGTATAACAATCCATTTATCATTGCTGTAGATGCATGTTTAGGCAGAGTAAAAAGTATTGGTAGCGTACGTTTATCCAATGGTCCGTTAAAACCTGGTGCAGCAATGAAAAAAGAATTACCTTTAGTTGGCGAGATTAATTTAACCGGAGTTGTAAATGTTAGTGGATTTATGGAGTTCTACGTTCTACAAAATACTAGATTAAGCCTTGTAATGAAAATGGCTAAGTTTATTGCGAATTCAATTAAAGAAACTGAAAGAAAATTTACGTGCCAATTAGATTTTTAACATAATAGTTTCCTAACTTACAATTATAACCAAGTCAGATAAAAACAAAAAGGGAGTATTAACTGCATTGGAAGCCAACACATTTAATATTCCCTATAAGTAACTCATTTTATAATTGAAAGAATTCTCTCCAAATCCTCTTTGTTAAAGAATTGAATTTCTATTTTCCCTTTATCTTTAGCCGATTTAATTTTAACTGACGTTCCGAACTTTTCTTGTAAAAGGTCCTCATATTCACTAAAAAAAATGTTTTTAGTTGGATTTTTCTTTGATGTTTCACGTGAAACATTTTCATTTAGATCATTTACTAATGTTTCAACCTCACGAACACTTAGGTTTTTTTCAATTACTTTTAGTGCAGTGCCTTCAATTAGCCCTTTTCGTTTTAATCCTAAAAGTGCTCTTCCGTGTCCCATTGTCAGATTACCTTCTTCAACCATTTTTTGAACAGAATTAGGTAAAGTTAAAATTCTTAAATAGTTAGCAATATGTGGGCGACTTTTTCCAAGTTTCTTTGCCAGCTGTTCTTGTGTTAAATGTAATTGTTCAATTAAAGTTTGATATGCTTCAGCTTCTTCGAGAGGATTTAAATCATCTCGCTGTAAATTTTCTAATACAGCTAACTCCATCATTTGCTCTTCTGTAAGGTCTCTTACAATAACTGGAACTGTATTTAGACCCGCATTTTTTGCAGCGCGATATCGTCTTTCTCCTGCAACGATTTGGAAACCTTTTATGCTTTTTCTAGCAATGATTGGTTGAAGAATTCCATGTTCAATCACTGATTGAGTTAATTCCAACATTGCAGTCTCGTCAAATACTTTGCGAGGTTGGTATGGGTTTGGTCTAAGTTCTTTCAGTTCAATTTCCTGAACTAACTCTTCTTGCTGATTAATATCTTGAAAAAATGCTCCAATACCTTTACCTAAACCTTTAGCCATTATCAATCACTTCCTTTGCTAGATCGAGATATACTTCTGCACCTCTTGACTTTGGATCATATGTAATGATCGGTTTACCATGACTTGGTGCTTCACTTAAGCGTACATTTCTTGGAATAATTGATTTATAGACGCGATCTTGAAAATATTTTTTTACTTCTTCTATAACTTGGAGCCCTAAATTTGTACGAGCATCTAGCATTGTTAACAATACGCCTTCAATTGCTAAATTTTTATTTAAATGTTTTTGTACTAAACGTACAGTACTTAATAGCTGACTTAAACCTTCAAGTGCGTAATACTCACACTGAACTGGAATAATAATCGAATCAGATGCAGTTAGTGAGTTTAAAGTTAATAACCCTAGTGATGGAGGACAATCTATTAAAATATAATCATAGTTACCTTTTACTGTATCTAAAGCGCGTTTTAATCGTACCTCTCTAGAAATAGTAGGAACTAATTCAATCTCTGCTCCAGCAAGTTGAATTGTTGCCGGAATAATATCGAAATTTGGAATAGCAGTGTTTAAAATGACATTTTTCGCCTCAACATCATCAACTAATACATTGTAAACGCACTGATTTACATCAGCTTTTTCAATTCCAATACCACTAGTTGCATTACCTTGAGGATCTATATCGACTAGTAATACTTTTTTTCCTAAATGAGCTAAACAAGCACTTAAATTTACTGATGTTGTAGTCTTACCAACACCACCTTTTTGATTAGCTATAGAGATTACTTTAACCACTATGTAATCTACTCCTTCCACAACAAACAATTCTTATTTTCTATTTTACCATGAATAGATTCATCGTTGTGTCTAGATTTAAAAATGAACAAAAAAATTCACCACTGAAAAGAGGTGAATTTAATGTTTATTTTTTTGGTATTTTAATTGTTATTTGGTAATAATCATCATGTTCTTCTTCTTGGCTATCAATATTCATGCCTGTTTTAGTAACCATTTGTAAAGATTCACGGATCGTATTCATCGCAATTCTTATGTCTTTACTAATGGCCTTGAATTTACGTTTAGCCTTCGGTTTTTTCTCAGTAAGTAATGTAACTACTCGTTCTTCTGTTTGTTTAACATTCAATTGTTTTTCAATTATTTCATGAAGAAGAGTAATTTGTAGTTGAGGCAACTTTAATGGAATAAGTGCTCTTGCATGACGTTCTGTAATCGACTTATCCAATAATGCTTGTTGTATTTCCCCAGGAAGTTTCAACAATCTCAGTTTATTTGCAACAGTCGATTGACCTTTACCTAGTCGCTGAGCTAGAGCCTCTTGAGTTAAGTTATGTAAATCAATTAGTTTTTGGTAAGCTACGGCTTCTTCAAAAGGAGATAGTTCTTCACGTTGTAAATTTTCAATCAGAGCGACGGAGGCAGTCTCTGTATCATTAAACGTTTTCACAATTGCAGGAATTGTATCCCAACCTAATGATGAAACAGCCCTGAATCTTCTTTCCCCGGCAATTATTTCATAAAAGTTTGGTCTAATTTCCCTAACAACAATTGGTTGAATAATACCATGAGTTCGAATCGTTAGCGCTAGTTCTTTAATTTTTTCATCATCAAAGAATGTTCTAGGCTGATACTGATTCGGTACAATGTCCGATACTGGAATTTGGCGAATAACCTCATTACTCGAAACCGAATCTTCACTAATTTCTTTTTCTGATAAGCCAAATAACCTAGATAATGTGCTTTTCAATGTGATTCCCACCCTTTTAGAATTTCGTTCACAATAGAATAAACATAACAAATGTTTCACGTGAAACATTTGTTAGTCTATCATATTAAACCTCTAATGGTTCTTTACCAGGGGTACCCGGCTTGCGAGGGTACTTAGTTGGCGTTTTACGTTTCTTTTCTACTATAACAATATTTCGATCACTGTCTTCGCTTGGGAGAGTGAAGTGATTAATTGATTTAACTTCTCCACCAAGTGTTTTTATAGCATAATTTGCTTTATCCAACTCTTCTTGGCCAGCAGCGCCTTTAAGTGCAACAAAATGGCCATTTTGTTTAACAAGTGGTAAGCATAATTCAGTTAACACTGACATTCTAGCAACTGCTCTGGCGGTTACAACATCGAAAGATTCCCTCATTCCAGTTCTTTTAGCAAAAGTTTCTGCTCGATCATGAATAAATGATACATTCTCTAATTGTAATTCCTTCGCTAAATGGTTTAGGAATGTAATCCTTTTTTGAAGGGAGTCTACGATCGTTAATTTGATTGATGGGAAACATATTTTAATTGGGATAGAGGGGAAGCCCGCTCCTGCACCAATATCACATAATGTAATTTCATTAGCGAAGTCGAAATAAAAGGCAGCGCTAATTGAATCATAAAAATGCTTCAAATATACTTCGTCTTCTTCTGTTATAGCAGTTAAGTTCATTTTATTGTTCCACTCAACTAATGTGTGGAAATATATATCAAATTGTTTTAATTGAAAATCAGACAAATGGATTCCTTTATCTTTAAGAGCAGCGATAAATTGTTCTTTATTCACTAGTAATACCCCTATCTATTATTAGTTCGATATTCTTGCAATTTTTCCTTGTTCTAAATAAACAAGTAGAATTGAAATATCTGCTGGATTAACACCAGATATACGAGAAGCTTGACCTACTGATAGAGGACGCACTTGCTCAAGCTTTTGTCTTGCCTCAGTAGCAAGGCCGTGAATAGCTTGATAATCGATATTTTCAGGGATTTTCTTTAAATCCATTCTTTTCATACGTTCTACTTGGTTTAATGATTTTTCAATATAACCTTCATACTTAATTTGTATTTCAACTTGTTCTTTAACATCTGAGTGCAAGTTTTTTTCAGATGGAGCAAGAAGATGGATATGCTCATAAAGCATTTCAGGACGACGTAAAAGATCTGCTGCACGAATGCCATCTTTTAGTTCACTACCACCATTTTTTGCAATCAATTCTTGTACTTCTTTTGTCGGTCTTAATTGAGTTGCTTTTAAACGCTCTATTTCTTCTTCAATTAACATTTTCTTTTGTTCAAACTCTGCGTATCTTTCATCGTTTATTAAACCAAGTCTTTGACCGATTTTAGTTAAACGTAAATCGGCATTATCGTGACGTAGTAATAATCGATATTCTGCTCTAGAAGTAAGAAGACGGTATGGTTCATTAGTCCCTTTAGTTACCAGGTCATCTATTAAAACACCAATGTAAGCTTCAGAGCGATCTAAAATTAACTCTTCTTTATCTAGTGAACGACATGCAGCGTTAATTCCTGCGATTAAACCTTGACCCGCTGCTTCTTCATAACCCGAAGTTCCGTTAATTTGACCAGCAGTATACAGATTCTTAATTTGCTTAAGTTCCAATGTTGGCCATAATTGAGTAGGTACAATTGCGTCATATTCAATTGCATATCCAGTTCTCATCATTTGAACATTTTCAAGACCTGCAATCGAACGCAGCATCTTTTCCTGTACATCTTCAGGTAAACTAGTTGATAATCCTTGTACATAAACTTCTTGAGTATTTCTTCCTTCTGGCTCTAAGAAAATTTGATGTCTCGGTTTATCATTAAATCGGACAACTTTATCCTCAATAGAAGGACAATAACGTGGCCCAGTACCTTTAATCATACCAGAGTACATCGGCGAACGGTGTAAGTTATCGTCGATGATTTGATGTGTAGTTTCACTTGTATAAGTTAACCAACAAGGAATTTGTTCTGTTTCAACTGGTTCTGTTTCAAATGAAAATGCACGAGGTACTTCATCGCCAGGTTGAATTTCTGTTTTTGAATAATCAATACTATGACTATTTACACGAGGAGGCGTACCTGTTTTAAAACGAACAAGTTCAATTCCTAATTCCTCTAAGTGCTCAGAAAGCTTAATTGCTGGTTGTTGGTTATTAGGACCACTTGAGTATTTTAATTCTCCTACAATAATTTCTCCGCGTAGGAAAGTACCCGTTGTAATGACAACTGTTTTTGAACGATATATTGCACCAGTTTGCGTAATTACACCTGTGCATTGTCCATCTTCTACAATTAATCTTTCTACTAATCCTTGCTTTAGTGTTAGATTTTCTGTATTTTCAATGGTTTTCTTTAATTCGTGTTGATAAGCAAATTTATCCGCTTGAGCACGCAATGCGCGTACTGCTGGACCTTTACCTGTATTTAACATTCTCATTTGAATATGTGTTTTATCGATATTTCGACCCATTTCACCGCCAAGTGCATCAATTTCACGTACAACAATCCCCTTGGCAGGACCACCTACTGATGGGTTACAAGGCATAAATGCTACCATATCAAGATTTATTGTTAGCATTAGTGTTTTTGCACCCATTCGAGCAGATGACAAACCGGCTTCACATCCAGCATGACCAGCTCCAATAACGATTACATCATAATTGCCTGCTTCAAAACTCATCTTTTCTCCTCCTAACCATTTTATTTTCCTAAACAGAACTGAGAAAATAGCTGGTTGATTAAACTTTCCTGAACTGTATCTCCAACGATTTCACCTAACAATTCCCATGCTCTTGTTAAGTCAATCTGTACTAAGTCAATCGGCATACCATTTTTCATGGCCTCAATTGCGTCATTGATTGTCTGTTCTGATTGTTTTAAAAGCGCAATATGTCTAGCATTAGATAAATAAGTTAAATCTTGTGCCTCAATTTGCCCTTCAAAATATAAGTTGGCTATTGCTTTTTCTAAATCATCAATTCCTTTTTCTTCTTTTAAGGAAGTTGTGACAATTGTAGCATTACCAACTAACGCTTTTACTTCATTCAGATCAAGCTTTTGTGACAAATCTGTTTTGTTAATGATCACAATTACATCTTTACCGCTCATTTCCTTGAATAATTTACGGTCTTCCTCACTTAATTGCTCATTATTATTTAAAACAAATAAAACTAAGTCAGCTAAATTCAATACTTTTTTAGATCTTTCGACACCGATTGCTTCTACAACATCCTTAGTTTCACGAATACCGGCTGTATCAATTAGGCGTAATGGTACACCCTTTACATTCACGTATTCTTCGATAACATCACGCGTTGTACCTGGAATATCAGTAACAATTGCTTTGCTTTCCTGGACAAGTGTGTTTAAAAGAGACGATTTCCCGACATTAGGTCTACCTATAATGACAGTAGATAGTCCTTCACGTAAAATTTTACCTTGTTTTGATGTTTCTAGCAGTTTTTGTATTTCAACTCGAACTGTTTTTGCTTTTTCAATTAAAACAGTATTGGTCATTTCTTCAACATCATCATATTCAGGGTAATCAATATTTACTTCAATGTGGGCTAAAATCTCAAGTAATGTTTGTCTTAAGCTATTAACTAACTTAGACAATCGACCTTCTACTTGATTCATCGCGACCGCCATTGCTCTGTCAGTCTTTGAACGAATTAAATCCATTACTGCTTCCGCCTGAGATAGGTCGATTCGTCCATTAAGAAATGCTCTTTTTGTAAATTCACCAGGCTCTGCTAATCTAGCCCCTTGTGATAGTACTAATTCAAGTACTTTGTTAACTGAAAAAATTCCACCGTGACAATTTATTTCGACAACATCTTCACGTGTAAACGTTTTTGGTGCCCTTAATATCGAAACCATAACTTCCTCAACAGTATTACCGGAAAATGGATCGACTAAATGTCCGTAATGAATTGTGTGTGAATCTACTATATTTAAATCTTTTTCTTTAAATAATTTATTCGCTATTTGAACAGCTTCATCGCCACTTAATCGAACGATGGCAATTGCACCTTCGCCTTTTGGTGTCGATATAGCTGTAATTGTATCGAATTCCATCAAAAAATCACCTCGGAGCATGTTACATAAAAGTTAACATGTTACTTCTAAATCTATAGCATAGCATAAAGAATTTTATAAATGAATGTTTTTATATTATAACCGTACGAAAGTACAAGTAAACTTAAATGACTTGAATGAAGAACATTAAAAAACCAATTAAGGCTTAGCCCTTAATTGGTTTCTTTAAATCTATAACTAATTGACGATGCGGATCTTGGCCTACAGACTTTGTAGAGATATTCGGCATATCTGTCAGTATATGATGTATAATTTTTCTTTCAAAAGAAGGCATTGGCTCTAAAGAGATTGCTTTTCTTGTTTTTAAAACTGTTTGAGCAGTCTTTTTTGCAAGAATTTCTAGCGACTCCTTACGTTTTAATCGATAATTCTCAGCGTCAACGACAACATGAATCAATTGTTTTGAATGACGATTTACAAATGTTTGAACTAAGAATTGAAGAGCATTTAAAGTATTACCTCTTTTTCCAATAATGAGAGCAACCTTATCACCCTTTACCGTAAATAAGAAGGTTTGTTCCTTAGTACCTTGCAATTCAAAATGTACATCTGTAGTTTCATCAAGACTCTTAACAATATTTAAAAGGTAGTCGCATGCTTTTTCGATTAAAGTCTTCTTTTTAACAACTAATACTTTAGCAGGTTTAGCACCAAATCCTAAAAATCCTTTTTTGCCGTCTTCGATTACTGTAATTTCTACGTCTTCTTCTGTTGAACTAAGTTGCTGAAGTGCTATTTGAACTGCTTGTTCGATTGTTTGACCAGTAGCAGTTACTTCTCTCACTTACTAGCCCCTCCTACATTGTTATTTTTAACGGTAGTATTACCTCTATTAACAAATAATGTTTGAAGAATCATAAATGTATTACCAACTACCCAATATAAAGCTAAAGCAGATGGAAGTCTTACAGCAAATATTAAAATCATGATTGGCATAACATAAAGCATAATTTTCATTTGTTGAGCAGCAGGACCTGTCATTGAACCAGTACTCATTGATACTTTTTGTTGAATGAAAGTTGTAATACCAGCGATGATTGGTAAAGCATAAATCGGATCTGGATGCCCTAATTGGAACCATAAGAAGTCATGTGCTTTAATTTCCATTGTTCTCATAATTGCATGATAGAAAGCAATTAGGATTGGCATTTGAATAAAAATTGGTAAACAACCAGATAGTGGGTTTACACCATGTTGTTGGTACAACTTCATTGTTTCTTCATTTAATTTTTGGACAGTTTTTTGATCCTTTGAAGAATATTTTTCTTTAAGTTTGGCCATTTCAGGCTGGATTGATTGCATCGCTTTCGTACTCTTAATTTGTTTAATCATTAACGGTAGTAATGCTAAACGGATTAAAAGTGTTACGACGATAATCGACATTCCATAACTTCCACCAAAAATTTTAGATACAGCTGTGATTAACCATGATAGTGGATAAACGAAATACTCATTCCAAATCCCCGTACTTTCAGATGTAATCGGTTGGTTTGTTTGCGAACATCCAGCTAACACGACTACTAATAAAAGAACTGTAACTAGCAATTGGTACTTCTTAGTCTTCAAACTAGTTCCTCCTTTAAGAAGTTACATTTTAATATGTAATTACTTAATTTGTTTTTTATCTAATTTATGTTTTGAATCACGCGTTTTAAGCGCTTCCGCCCTTTTCAACACATGAATTAAACTTTTTTTAAATTCATTAAAAGGTAGTTCAGTACAGGGCTTTCTTGCGATTACAACATAATCCATATTCATACGAAGATCATCACTTAATTCAGTAAGAGCTTGTCTTATATACCGCTTAATATGATTTCTCTCTACAGCATTACCTAACTTCTTACTAACAGATAATCCTATACGAAATTGCTTTTGATCTTCCTTTTTTAATGTATAAATTACAAATTGTCGATTTGCAGTTGACGATCCCTCTCGAAAAACGCGACTAAAATCTGCATTCTTTTTTATTCTGTTTTTCTTGTTCATGTTCTACTGACACCTCAAATGATTCCTTCAATTATCATAACAATTTTTTTATAAAAAATGAGGCCTTTTTTACTTACAAATTGTGACATAAAAGCAAAAAAGACCTTCTTATTAGTGAAAAAGACCACTGTTGTCAGTGGCCTACGCAGATAATACTTTTCTTCCTTTACGACGACGAGCAGCTAGAACTTTACGTCCATTTGCAGTGCTCATACGGCTACGGAAACCATGTACTTTGCTGCGTTTACGTTTGTTTGGTTGAAATGTTCTTTTCATTATATGACACCTCCCTGAGGAATTACTGTAATAGACAGTCCTATAAATTATAAAGAATAACTACTATTAATGTCAATGTAAGATGTTAAATCATGATGAATAATTATTTCCAATTTGTGAAGAATGGTTGATCCAGTGAGTTTTAATAAGAAAAAAATAAAATAAAGTCACTTATTTAATATTAGAAATGCGATTTACTCCTATCATTTCCCTCCCATAAATTTATAAACGATTAATCTGCGCAAAAAATATGGTGTCGAAAGATTTTTTGAAACGCACTTTTAAGTGAATAAAAAAATCTACAAAAAACTACTACTTCCCCTTTTCTTAAAATTGTTAAGTGCTCTGTGGATAATAATTTTCTACATTTTTTTTACCCACAACAGTTACTGACAACTTTTACACAAGTTCTTTTTCTGTGGACAATTTTTTTAAACAAGTGGATTAGCATGTGGATAACATTAACTACTCATTGAAATAGCTAAAGATTTTTGATATTATTAATTTGTTTTCCACTTTGGACAAGTTGTTTATTATTTTTATTTGTCCACAGATGTTAATAACTTGTGGACAGGTTTTACACTTGTACCATTTTAAAGTTATCCACATGGGTGAATACTGTCAAATAAAGTGGATTTTTGCAGTTTTATAAAATAACGCATATTCAAAGACATGAATAAAAATAAATACTTAATTTATGTGCTTGTACAAAAGTTGAACAAGCTTTGTAAGGAGGGATTACTGTTTGGAGAATATAGGGGATCTTTGGTCCAGGGTTCTAGCAGAAATAGAAAAAAAAATAAGTAAACCAAGCTTTGAAACATGGCTAAAATCAACAAAGGCATTTTCTTTAAAGAATGATACTTTAACAATTATTGCCCCAAATGAATTCGCCCGTGATTGGCTTGAGTCAAAGTATTCATCATTGATAATGGATACAGTTTTAGAAATAACTGGAGCGGAATTAGAAATCAAATTTATCCTTCCTCAAAATCATGTAGAAGAAATAGAGATGAATATACCTGCCGTTAAAGCCAAAGTAAAATTTGATGAACCAGTAGAGTTCAACCAAAGTATGTTGAACCCTAAATATACTTTTGATACTTTCGTAATTGGTTCAGGTAACCGTTTTGCCCACGCAGCATCATTAGCGGTTGCCGAGGCACCTGCAAAAGCCTATAACCCATTATTTATATATGGGGGCGTTGGGTTAGGGAAAACCCACTTAATGCACGCAATTGGACATTATGTACTCGAGCATAATCCAAATGCAAAAGTCGTTTATTTATCATCAGAAAAATTTACAAATGAGTTCATTAATTCAATTCGTGATAATAAAGCAATTGAATTTAGAAATAAGTACCGTAATGTAGACGTGTTACTTATAGACGATATTCAGTTCTTAGCTGGAAAAGAACAAACACAGGAAGAATTTTTCCATACTTTTAATACACTTCATGAAGAAAGTAAACAAATCATTATCTCAAGTGACCGACCACCTAAAGAAATTCCTACATTAGAAGATCGACTTCGCTCACGCTTTGAATGGGGCCTTATTACGGATATCACACCACCAGATTTAGAAACTAGGATTGCGATTTTACGTAAAAAGGCTAAGGCTGAGGGATTAGATATTCCAAATGAGGTAATGTTATATATTGCAAATCAAATTGATACAAATATCCGTGAATTAGAAGGAGCACTTATTCGTGTAGTTGCTTATTCATCGTTAATTAATAAGGATATAAATGCTAGCGTGGCCGCTGAAGCCTTAAAGAATTTAATTACAGCGACGAAGCCTAAAACAGTATCAATACATGACATTCAACGAACAGTTGGAGAATTTTTTAGTATTAAATTAGAGGATTTTAAAGCAAAGAAACGTACAAAATCAGTAGCCTTCCCAAGACAGATTGCAATGTATCTTTCAAGAGAGCTAACAGACCATTCTTTACCTAAAATAGGAGAAGAGTTTGGAGGCCGAGATCATACAACTGTTATTCATGCGCATGAAAAAATCTCAAAATTAGTCGAAACTGACTCACAGCTGCAATCTCAAATTAAAGAAATCAATGAAAAATTAAATCAGTAGAGTTATTTACCTGTGCATAACTTTCTATCTTTTTTACACAGTCTATCCACATGTTGATAGACTTATTTTTCTTTAATAAATCATAGTTATCCACAAATTCACAGGCCCTACTACTATTACTATATTATTTTATAAATTATATAAGGAGTACAAACAATGAAATTTACTGTACAAAAAGATCATCTTGTTAAAGCTGTACAAGAGGTTATGAGAGCTGTTTCATCAAGAACAACTATTCCAATCTTAACTGGAATTAAATTAGTCGTTACAAATGAAGGACTAACTTTCACAGGTAGTGATTCAGATATATCGATAGAATCTTATTTACCAACAGTATTGGATGACCAACAACTAGTTGATGTAAAACGAACTGGAAGCATTGTATTAAATGCTCGATATTTTAGTGATATTGTAAAAAAATTACCTTCAGATTTTGTCGAATTAGAATCTGATAATAATTATGTAACAACAATAAGAGCAGGAAAAACTGAATTTAGCTTAAATGGTTTTGACTCTGAGGAATATCCACTACTTCCTCAAATTGAAGAACATGAAACAATTTCTATTTCTGCAGACTTATTAAAATTTATGATTCGTCAAACAGTATTTGCAGTATCAACTTCAGAGACTAGACCAATTTTAACCGGTGTAAACTGGAAGATCGAAAATGGTGATCTAACATGTATAGCGACAGATAGTCACCGACTAGCTTTAAGACAAGCTAAAATTGATGGAAATTCTACAACGAATGATTTTAAAGCTAGCGTAGTAATTCCTGGGAAAAGTCTAAATGAATTAAGTAAAATTCTAGATGACAATGATGAAAAAGTAGAAATCGTCTTAACAGAGCATCAAGCTTTATTTAAGACAAAACATCTATTATTCTTTACTCGATTATTAGAAGGTAATTACCCTGATACATCAAAGTTAATTCCAAGTGAAAGTAAAACGGAACTAACTGTAATGACTAAAGAGTTCTTACAAGCTATTGATCGTGCTTCTTTATTAGCAAGGGAAGGTAGAAATAATGTTGTCCACTTAGAAACAGTTGGTAACTCAGTGGTTAATGTTTCTTCTTATTCTCCTGAAATTGGTAAAGTAGTAGACGAAATTGTTTGCGAGGATATTAAAGGTGAAGAGTTAAAAATCTCTTTTAGTGCGAAGTATGTTATGGATGCATTAAAAGCAATAGAAAGTCCGGAAATTTATATTCAATTTACAGGGGCTATGAGACCATTTTTAATTCGTACTGTAAATGATTCAAGAACATTGCAATTAATTTTACCAGTTCGCACATACTAGTTAGTAAATTCTATCGAAAGGGGCTGACCTAATAGAATGCACTTGCAATCTCCAATGAGCAGAATGAATAATAAATTTATTCTACAAATTTGTTTGGGGAGTGCATAGTACATTTAGGTTAGCCTTTTTTTACTTAATAGACAAAATAAGGGTTAAGTGTTTTTTTTCTTACAGAAATTTAGTACAATTAAGGAATGGATAAATGAGGGTGATAAAAAATGAAAACAGAAAAAGTTAAAATAAATACAGAGTATATTACATTAGGTCAATTTTTAAAGCTAGCGGGTGTAATTGATACAGGTGGAATGGCTAAATGGTTTCTATCGGAGCATGAAATCTTCGTAAACAATGAACCTGAGAATAGAAGAGGGAAAAAATTAGTATTAAATGATACTATTTCTATAACTGGAAAAGGTTCTTATATTATAACTTCATAAGTTTTGGGGGAATCCCATTGTATATTAAAGATTTACAACTAAAACAATATCGTAATTATGAAAAGCTTGAATTAAATTTTCAAAATAATGTTAATGTCATTATTGGTGAGAATGCTCAAGGTAAAACAAATTTAATGGAATCCATTTATGTGCTAGCTTTAACAAAGTCTCATCGAACAAGTAATGACAAAGAAATGATACGTTGGGATGAAGAATATGGTACAATAAAGGGTACGTTACAAAAAAAAAATCAGCAAGTAACACTACAGCTAATCCTCTCAAAGAAAGGTAAGAAAGCAAAGCTGAACCATCTTGAACAGATGAAGTTAAGTCAATATATAGGCGTGATGAATGTCGTTATGTTTGCACCTGAAGATTTACATTTAGTAAAAGGTAGTCCGCAAGTGCGTCGTAAATTCCTAGATATGGAACTAGGACAAGTTTCGCCTGTTTACCTACATGAGCTGAGTCAGTACCAAAGAATCCTCCAACAGCGAAATTCACTACTAAAAACATTACAAACTAGCCGAGATCGGAACTATTTAATGCTTGAAGTCCTAACATCTCAGCTTGTAAAACATGCCGTAAAAATAATTGAAAAACGAATTTCGTTCATCAAATTACTACAGGATTGGGCATCGCCTATTCACAGTCAAATTTCTAGAGAGACCGAAAAGCTAGAAATTATATATAAACCAAGCATTAATGTATCAGATTTAACAGATTTGACGAAAATGGAAGATGAGTACATAAAACTATTCGAAGCTGAAAAAGAGCGTGAAGTATCAAGAGGTACTACATTGCTTGGTCCGCATAGAGATGATTTGGTTTTTATGGTTAATGATAAAAACGTTCAAACTTTTGGATCACAAGGACAGCAGCGGACAACGGCTCTTTCATTAAAACTAGCAGAAATTGAACTGATTAAAGAGGAAGTTGGAGAATATCCTATACTTTTATTAGATGATGTTCTTTCAGAGCTAGATGACTATCGTCAAACACACTTATTAAATGCAATTCAAAATAAAGTACAGACTTTTGTCACAACAACAAGTGTCGACGGAATTCAGCACGAAACGATAAAACAAGCTAATATTATAAATGTTTCACATGGAACAATTATAAGTACTTCTCGATAAATAATTTATGAAATTTCTACTACGCCGCCTAATAAGCATAGCTGAAATTTACTAATTCTTTTATGTAAAATAAAAAAAGTAGGTGAGTGTTCATGACAATGGATCAAAAAATGCAAGAACATAATTACGATGAAAATCAGATACAGGTTCTTGAAGGTTTAGAAGCCGTACGTAAAAGACCGGGTATGTATATCGGTTCTACGAGCGGAAAAGGATTACATCACTTAGTATGGGAAATCGTTGATAATAGTATAGATGAGGCATTGGCTGGATACTGTGATGAGATTAATTTAACGATTGAAGAAGATAATAGTATTACTGTTAAAGATAATGGCCGTGGGATTCCAGTAGGTATCCATGAAAAAATGGGTAGACCTGCACTAGAAGTAATTATGACGGTACTTCATGCGGGTGGAAAATTTGGCGGTGGTGGATACAAAGTATCTGGTGGATTACACGGGGTTGGTGCTTCAGTAGTAAATGCACTGTCTACTTTGCTAGAAGTTCACGTTCATCGTGAAGGTACTATTTATTATCAACAATTTTCTAAAGGTATACCTGTTGAAGATATGAGTATCGTTGGTGAAACTGATGTTACAGGTACGATTACTCATTTTAAACCTGATGCAGAAATTTTCACTGAAACGACAGTTTATGACTTTGATACATTAGCAAACCGTTTAAGAGAACTAGCATTCCTTAATAGAGGTATTCGCTTAACAATTGAAGACCGTAGAGAAAATAAACAAAAGAAAGAATTCCATTATGAAGGTGGAATTAAATCTTACGTTGAACATTTAAACCGTTCTAAAGAAGTAATACATGACGAACCAATTTTTGTTATTGGTGAAAAAGATGGAATTAGTGTAGAAATTGCACTTCAATATAACGAAAGCTATACAAGTAATATTTACTCATTCACGAATAATATTAATACACACGAAGGTGGTACGCACGAGGTTGGGTTTAAAACAGCTTTAACTCGTGTAATTAATGATTATGGTCGTAAGAATGGTTTAATTAAGGATCAAGATAGCAATTTATCTGGTGAGGATGTACGTGAAGGATTAACAGCAATCGTTTCTATTAAACATCCAGATCCACAGTTTGAGGGACAAACAAAAACTAAATTAGGTAATAGTGAAGTTCGTACGATTACTGAGCAAGTTTTTGGAGAAAAACTTGAAAAGTTTTTATTAGAGAATCCAACAGAGGCTAAAAAAATAGTTGAAAAAGGTTTAATGGCGGCTAGAGCGCGTGTTGCTGCTAAGAAGGCTCGTGAATTAACAAGAAGAAAAAGTGCTTTAGAAGTATCAAGTTTACCTGGGAAATTAGCAGATTGTTCTTCAAAAGATTCTTCTATTAGCGAAATTTATATCGTTGAGGGTGATTCAGCGGGTGGAAGTGCAAAACAAGGACGAGACCGTCACTTCCAAGCAATTCTTCCTTTACGTGGAAAAATTATTAATGTAGAAAAAGCTCGACTTGATAAAATTTTATCAAATAACGAGGTGCGTTCAATGATTACTGCTTTTGGTACCGGAATCGGTGATGATTTCGATATCGAGAAAGCACGATATCATAAAATTATATTGATGACGGATGCCGATGTAGATGGTGCCCACATCCGTACTTTATTGTTAACGTTCTTATATCGTTATATGCGTCAAATCATTGAAAGTGGTTATATCTATATTGCTCAACCACCTTTATATAAGATCCAGCAAGGGAAAAAAATACAATATGCTTATAATGATCGACAAATGAATGAGATTATGTCGACTTTAAATGCAGTACCAAAACCTGTTATCCAACGATATAAAGGTCTAGGTGAAATGAACCCTGAACAGTTATGGGAAACTACAATGAATCCAGAAACTAGAACGTTACTACAAGTTAACCTTCAAGATGCGATCGAAGCGGATGAAACGTTTGAAACTTTAATGGGTGAAAAAGTAGAGCCAAGACGTAACTTTATTCAAGATAACGCTAAGTATGTTAAGAATTTAGATATTTAACAAGTATTTGTAAGGAGCATAATGCTCCTTTTCTCAGGTAGATACGGAAACTAAAGGGAGGTGCCGATGTTGAGTGAAAATCAACAAATTAAAGAAATAAATATTAGTCATGAAATGCGTAATTCCTTCCTAGATTATGCAATGAGTGTAATTGTTTCTCGAGCGTTACCAGATGTACGAGACGGCCTTAAGCCTGTTCATAGAAGAATTTTATATGCAATGAATGATTTAGGTATGACAGCTGATAAAGCTTATAAAAAGTCAGCGCGTATCGTTGGTGAAGTAATCGGTAAGTATCACCCACATGGTGACTCTGCTGTATATGAAACTATGGTACGTATGGCTCAGGACTTTAACTTTAGATATATGTTAGTAGATGGCCATGGGAATTTTGGATCAGTTGATGGAGACGCAGCGGCGGCGATGCGTTATACAGAGGCTAGAATGTCTAAAATTTCGATGGAATTGATTCGTGATATTAATAAAAACACGATTGATTACCAAGATAACTATGATGGTTCAGAAAGAGAGCCAATCGTTCTTCCTGCACGATTCCCTAACTTGTTGGTAAACGGAGCAACAGGTATAGCGGTTGGTATGGCTACGAATATTCCTCCTCACCAATTAGGTGAAGTAATTGATGGTGTTCTTGCATTAAGTAAAGAGCCGGAAATCACTACACAAGAATTAATGGAATATATTCAAGGTCCTGATTTTCCTACATCAGGTATGATTCTAGGTAAAAGCGGAATCCGTAAGGCCTATGAAACTGGTAAAGGTTCGATCATCATTCGAGGGAAAGTTGAAATTGAAGAAAAAGCAAATGGCAGACAAACGATTATTGTTACAGAATTACCATATCAGGTAAATAAAGCCAAGCTTGTTGAACGAATTGCTGAACTAGTTCGAGATAAGAAAATTGAAGGTATTACTGATTTGCGTGATGAATCTGACAGAAATGGTATGCGTATTGTCATTGAAGTTAGAAGAGACGCGAACGCAAATGTACTTTTAAATAATCTATATAAACAAACGGCTCTTCAAACAAGTTTTGGTATTAACTTATTAGCACTTGTAAATGGCGAACCAAAAGTTCTATCTCTAAAGAGCTGTTTAAAACACTATTTAGACCATCAAATTGTTGTTATTAAACGTAGAACTCAGTTTGAGTTAGAAAAAGCAGAAGCGCGTGCACATATTTTAGAAGGTTTAAAGGTTGCTTTAGACCATTTAGATGCGGTTATTAGCTTAATTAGAGCTTCTCAAACAGGAGAAATCGCTAAACATGGTTTAATGGAAACATTTAATTTATCTGAAAAGCAAGCTCAAGCAATTTTAGATATGAGGTTACAACGTTTAACAGGATTAGAGCGCGAAAAAATCGAAGAAGAATACCAAGAGCTAATCAAGTTAATTGCAGAATTAAGAGCAATTCTTGCAAATGAGGAAAGAGTTCTTGAAATTATTCGAGAAGAATTAACTCAGCTAAAAGAGCAATATAATGATAAACGAAGAACAGCAATTGTTCCTGGTGGAATTGAAATCATTGAAGATGAAGATTTAATACCAGTGGAGAATATCATTTTAAGTTTAACTCATAATGGATATATTAAACGTCTTCCAGTTTCTACTTACCGATCTCAACGTAGAGGTGGACGTGGTATTCAAGGAATGGGTACTAATAATGATGACTTCTTAGAACACTTACTAACAACTTCAACACATGATACAATTTTATTCTTTACGAATAAGGGAAAAGTATACCGTTCAAAAGGTTATGAGATTCCAGAGTATAGCCGTACAGCTAAAGGATTACCTATCGTAAACTTACTTGAAATCGATCGCGACGAAAATATTAACGCTATTATTCCAGTAAGTGAATTTTTAGAGGATTGGTACCTATTCTTTACAACAAAACAAGGAATAGCAAAACGTGTACCTTTATCTGCCTTTGCAAACATTCGTACTAACGGATTAATTGCGATTAATTTGAAAGAAGATGATGACGTAATATCGGTACGTTTAACTGACGGAACAAAAGATATTGTTGTCGGTACTTCAAAAGGTATGATGATCCGTTTTAATGAAGATGATGTTAGATCGATGGGAAGAACGGCAACGGGTGTTAAAGCAATTACACTTTCTGATGATGATTATGTTGTTGGAATGGAAGTTGTTGAAGAACACTTAGATATTCTTGTTGTTACGGAACTAGGTTATGGTAAGCGAACTGCACAGGAAGAATACCGAATTCAAAGTCGTGGTGGTAAAGGTCTAAAAACGCTTAATGTTACAGACAAAAACGGTAAAATGATTTCATTAAAATGTGTAAGTGACGAACAGGATTTAATGTTAATTACTGAGTCTGGCGTAATGATTCGTATGCCAATTGACCAAATTTCACGTTTAGGTCGAGTTACACAAGGTGTTAAATTAATAAAACTTGATCAAGAAGGTCATGTTGCAACTGTAGCAATCGCTGCTAAAGAAGAAGAGGAAATTGATGAAGAAGCTGAAAATGAAGCTGAATTAACGACTCTTGAAAATGAAGATGAGATTGAAACAACAGAAGAATAAGTGAGAGATGACTAGTGAAGAGAGAACAATTAGGTTCTCTCTTTTTTTTGACTGTTTACTGGTGAACCTTCCAAGCTAGAAAGTGTAAGCACCGGAAATACTATCTGCATTTGAATTTGATTTTGAGCTTAGTAACTGTCTTTTGATTAGTATATCTCTATTATTTGTACTACTTTGGTCAAGGAGAAAAATGCTTGAGATGAAGGGGATTTTAATGAAGAATAATGTTTTGTTTTTTTTTTTTGAAATTATATTATAAAAACTATTGACCAAGGTTGTTAGATTTGTTATTATATAGAAGTCGCCAAGAGATGAAGCGACGAAGTGAACTTTGAAAACTAAACAAAACATGAAGTAAACGTCAATTATTAGTTTTTTGAGCAATACAAGATTTAAACTTAACTTTTATGGAGAGTTTGATCCTGGCTCAGGACGAACGCTGGCGGCGTG